>ERZ1673700.13-NODE-13-length-250177-cov-37.476256_pt1 | contig 250177 bp, 184 predicted proteins | sample MGYA00580230_ERZ1673700 | MGnify/ENA primary metagenome ERZ1673700 (study PRJEB41218, sample SAMN15661782) | gut metagenome | host: Homo sapiens | place: Canada: London | collected 2015-08-20/2019-03-30 | study: EMG produced TPA metagenomics assembly of...
GCTATTATACCACGGTGGCATCACCTATATGTCAATGTTGGTCTAACAGAGCCAATGCAAAAGGCCTGCGCCCAGACGGCACCGATGCCGTCTGGGCGCAGGCCAGATAACGTGGGCGAACACGCCTGCTAACGCAGATATGCCTTCGCGTTGCCCAGGCTGTAGGCAATCGTCGAGCCGTTGTGCAGCAGTGACGACGTCTGCGGAGTGATCATGCCGGTAATGCCCAGCGCCAGGAGCGCCGAGTTGGTGAGCATCACCTTGGAATACGAACTCGTCAGACGGTCGATAAGCCCCTGGCTCATGCGGCGCAGGCGCACGATCGCGGCAAGATCCGTATCGGTCAGGATGATATCGGCGACCTCCTTGGCGATGTCACTTCCGCCACCCATCGCCAAGCCCACGTCGGCCAAACCGAGCGCCGGCGAATCGTTGACGCCGTCGCCCACCATGGCAACATGGCGCCCCTCGCTCTTAATGCGCTCCACATAGGCGTACTTGTCCTCGGGCAGCAGTTCGGCCTTAAACTCGTCGACACCCGCCTCGCGCGCAATGCGCTCGGCCGTGCGCTCCGAATCGCCAGTGAGCATAACGACATGCTTAACGCCCAGCGCATGCAGATCGGCGATGGCTTCACGGACCCCGGCCTTGAGCGGGTCCTCGATACCAAGCACGCCCACGACCGTGCCGTCGACCGCCAGGTACAGCGGCGACAAGCCCTGCATCTGGGACTCGATGCGCTCCTTGATGTCGGATTCGAGCTGCGCGCCCTCATCCTCGAATACAAAGTGAGCGGAGCCGATGATGGCGCGACGCCCTTCGATGGACGAAGCGATGCCGTGCGCCACGATGTACTCGACAGCAGCGTGACGCTCGCGGTGCTCGAGCCCGCGTTCGCGCGCCGCATTGACCACGGCGCGTGCAACCGGATGCGGGAAATGCTCCTCCAAGCAAGCGGAAAGGCGCAGGACCTCGTCCTCGCTCCAGCCATCAGTCGTCAGCACGCAAGCCAGGCGCGGCTGTGCCTCGGTAAGCGTGCCGGTCTTATCAAACACAATAGTGTCGGCCTTGGCAAACGACTCAAAGTACTTGGCGCCCTTGACCATTACGCCCATCTTGGCAGCGTCGCTCATGGCAGTCATGACGGCGACGGAACCCGTGAGTTTGAGTGCGCACGAGTAGTCGACCATCAGCGCCGCTGAGGTCTTGATGAGGCTGCGCGTGGTGAGCGCAACCAAGCCCGCGAGCAGGAAGTTCCATGGGACGATCTTGTTGGCGAGGTCCTCCATGTGCGACTGGCCCTCGGACTTGAGCGAGTCGGCCGTCTGCACGAGCGAGACGATCGAGCGGAGCTTGGTCTGAGCCGTGTTGGCGCGCACACGCACCAAGATGCTGCCATCTTCCACAACGGTGCCGGCGAATACGTCGTCGCCCACGCTGCGCTCGACGGCCAGCGGTTCGCCGGTCAGGGTCGCCTGGTTGACCATAGCGCTCCCCTGCTCGACCACGCCGTCGATACAGATAGACATGCCGGTGCGCACGGCGACCAAATCGCCGGGTTCAAGCTCGGTGGCGGCAACACTTACCTCTGTGTCGCCGACGACCTTTTGCGCCTTGTCGGGCACATCGAGCAGCGAGTTGATGAGCTCGTTTTCGCTCATGGCGCGGGTGTAGTCCTCGAGCAGCTCGCCCACGTTGAGCAGGAACATCGTCTGGCCCGCGGTGTCGACGTCGCGTTTGACAAACGAGATGCCGATGGCCGAAGCGTCGAGCACGAGGACGGTCAGGCGCGGCTGCGCCAGCTCATGAAGGGCAGCGCGCAAAAATGCCATGTAACCGGCTACGACAAACACCGCACGCACAGGCGTCGGCAAGAACCAGCGACGTGCGTAATGGGCACCGACGAGTGTCGCCAGGTCTATAACGAGTTTGTGCTTGCGTGGCTCAAGCTGCATCACGTAACCCGTCTTTGCGTCGGCAATGGCCTGGGCATCGAGCGCACACAAGGCGTCGAGCACGCTTGCGCGGCGCGGCTCGTCGTATTCCAGCGCCATTTGGCCAATGCGGCCGTACACGCGCACCTTGTGCACGCCGTCGATATCGCCGCTGAGCTTAAGAAGTGCATCGAGATCGCTCTCTGGCACAGGACCCGCCAATTGAAGACGGGTCCTGCCGGGGATCTCGCTAATAATCGAGAATCTCATAGTTTGTGCCTGGGAGCGTTACTCGGCTGCCTCGTCAGCAGCGGCCTCGCTCTGGGTGATGTAGGCCGCCTCGGCAACCATGTCGTCGACATTAGCCTTGGCCTGCTCGACCATGTCCTGGTAGCCGTTCTTGATGCGCATGCCGCACGCGATACCCTGCACGCAGGCATTCTTGACCGGAGCGCTGGTAAGCAGCTTGATGCCGGCCGTGCCAAGCAGAAAACCGCCACCGACAAGCAGGGTATTGAACGTCGACTTCTTCATGATGTCTCTCCCTTTTGCCGCATTGGACGCGGCACGGTGCCTCAGCACCCGAGTAAACAAGTTTGCTCGAGCACACTTTTGGAAAATAGTTTAGTATATCTAACTATTAAGGTCAACAAAGGTTAACTTTTTGGAAATCTTGAGGCGCGATGTGACCAAGGGGACCGCCCCTGCGCCACATCCACAAAAAATGAGGGCGCCAACGGCACCCTCATTCACCAAATTCAATTCAGCCCCGCCTGACCCGAACGGCCGAGTCGTCACGGAACCGAGGGGCCGGGCGCAGGGCCTTGCCTCTCAATGAGTTCCGCACGAACAGGAGGCGCCAGTGGCGCCTCCGTCGTGAGTCAGGACTGTCCGAAATTGAGAGGCAAGGCCCTGCGCCCGGCCCCTCGGTTCCCGCTTACGAGAGCGACGTTCTCAGCAACTCGTTGAAGAGCTTCGGGTTGCCCTTGCCGCGGCTCGCTTTCATGCACTGGCCCACCAAAAAGCCGATGACCTTCTGGTTGCCGTCACGATACTGCTGCGCCTGATCGGCACAGTTTGCCAGTACCTCGTCCACGATCGGCTGCAGCGCGGCGGCGTCGCTCACCTGACGCATACCACGCTCGTCGACGATCTTGTTGGGGTCGTCACCGGTCTGGGCCATGGCCTCAAAGACCTCGTGAGCCTGGTTGGAGCTGATGGCATCGGTCGCCAGCAGCTTGGCAAGCGCCGCCACCTGAGCCGGCGCGATGCCGGACTCGGCCAGCGAGACGCCCGCGCCCTTAAGGTAGGCGATCATCTCGTTGACCAGCAGGTTTGCGACCGTCTGGACCTCCTTACCGGCCATTCCGGCAGCAGCGGCCTCAAAGAAGTCGGCAAACTCGGGGTCGCCGGCAATCTGCTCGGCATCGGCCGCCTTAATGCCAAAGTCGGCCTCAAAACGGGCGCGCTTGGCATCGGGCAGCTCGGGAATCTCGCCACGGCAGCGGTCGATGAACTCGTCGTCCAGATCGAACGGCGCCAGGTCGGGATCGGGGAACAGACGATAGTCGTCTGCCGTTTCCTTCACACGCATGACAACGGTGCGCTTGCGGCTAGGCTCCCAGTGGCGGGTCTCCTGGTAGATAATGCCGCCCTCCTCGAGCACCTCGGCCTGGCGGCAGATCTCGTAGGCAAGGCCGTCATGCAGACTCTTAAACGAGTTGAGGTTCTTGAGCTCGGTCTTGGTGCCCAGCTTGGTCTCGCCGCGGCGGCGCAGCGACACGTTGCCGTCGCAGCGCATGGAACCCTTCTCCATGGAGCAGTCCGAAATGCCCAGCGTCACAAAGATGCGACGGAGCTTCTCCATAAACAGGCGCGCTTCCTCGGGCGTACGCAAGTCGGGCTCAGTCACGAGTTCAATCAAAGGCGTGCCGCAGCGGTTGTAGTCGACGAGCGACTCGGCCGCGGCGGTAATGCGGCCCTCGGCGCCACCCACGTGAACCATCTTGGCGGCGTCCTCCTCCATGTGGATACGCAGGATGCGGATGGGCACCGTGTAGGAACCGTCCTCGCGACGCTCGGGCATCTGCAGGTTGGACGCGTCGTAGCTGGCCAGATGGCCGGCACGCTGGGTGCCCTCGCGCATGGTCGACGTCATGGACGTGGACAGGCCCTCGGCGTTGGCCGAAGCGCTCGCCAGGCTCTGAGCCTCGGCCTCACCAAACGCGCAGTCGGGGCGCTCGGCGGCACCGCGACCGGTCACGTCCAGGTCCAGGTGACCGTACATGGCAAAAGCGACCGGACCCTGCGTGGTTTGGAAGTTCTTGGCCATGTCGGGGTAGAAGTAGTGCTTGCGGTAGAACATCGAGTGACGCTGGATCTCGCAGTTGGTGGCGAGACCCGCTTTGACGATGCTCTCGATGGCGCGCTTGTTGGGCACCGGCAGGGCGCCGGGCAGGCCCAGGCACACCGGGCACACGTTGGCGTTGGGCTCGTCATCGTGGCTGAGCTTGCAGTTGCAGAACATCTTGGTATCGAGCGCGGTGAGCTCGGTATGGATCTCCAGGCCGATCACGGCCTCCCAATCCTGCAGGACCTCGGAAAGCTCCTTCATTACAGCTCGCCTCCCTTCCCGGCAAAATCGGGCGCGACGGAAAGCGCGGGCGCACCCGTGGCGGCATCGGCAAAGCCGCGCTCCAGGGCGCGGGCAAACGTGAGCAGCTGACGGTCCTTAAAGGCCGGACCCACCAGCTGGGCAGAAACGGGCAGCTTGCTGTCCTCGCCCAGGCCCAGCGGCACCGAGATGCCACCGTTACCGCAAATATTGAGCGAAATGGTGTACAGGTCGGAGAGATACATCTGCGTGGGGTCGCTGATCTCGCCAAACTTAAAGGCCGTGCGCGGCGAGGCGGGCATGAGGATGGTGTCCACCTTGGCATACGCGGCGTCATAGTCCTGCGTGATGAGCGTGCGGGCCTTTTGCGCAGCGTAGTAGTACTTGTCGTACACGCCCGAGCTCAGCAGGTAGGCGCCGAGCATCTGACGGCGCTTGGCCTCGGCGCCAAAGCCGTGGGCGCGCGAAAGCGAGCTCTGGTCGGACAGGTTGGCGCAGCCCTCCTCCTGGTAGCCGTAGCGAATGCCGTCGAAACGAGCCAGGTTGGAGAACGCCTCGGCCGGGCCGATGACGTAGTAGGCGGCGATGGCGGCGTCCAGGTGCGGCAGGTCGACCTCGACCAGCTCGGCGCCCTGGTTCTGCAGCTCCTGGGCGGCGCGCTGAACAGCGGCCTTGACCTCGGGCGTCAGACCCTCGGCCTCCATAAACGCAGGGATGATGCCCACGCGCTTGCCCTCGATGCTGTCATTGAGGTGCTCGGTAAAGTCGACGGCGCAATCCTGGCTGGTGCAGTCGTACGGATCGTGGCCCGCGCCGGTAAGCGCGTTCATGGCCAGCGCGACATCCTCGACCGTGCGGCCAAAGGGGCCCACTTGGTCGAGCGACGAGCCAAAGGCAACCACGCCGTAACGGCTCACGGCGCCATACGTGGGCTTAAAGCCCACCACGCCGCACAGTGACGCCGGCTGGCGAATGGAGCCGCCGGTGTCCGAGCCCAGCGAGAGCGCGACCTCGCCCGCGGCGACGGCGGCAGCGGAACCGCCCGAAGAGCCGCCGGGCACGCGCTCGGTATCCCAGGGGTTGTTGGTGCGGTGGAACGCCGAGCTCTCGGTGGAGCTGCCAAAGGCAAACTCGTCCATGTTGGCCTTGCCCATGGGCAGGCAGCCAGCATCGAGCATGCGCTGGACGCAAGTAGCGGTGTAGACGCTCTGGTAGTTCTCGAGCATGCGGGAAGCACAGGTGGTGCGCGTGCCCACGAGGTTCATGTTGTCCTTGATGGCCAGCGGCACGCCCGCGAGCGGGGGCAGCGGCTTGCCTGCGGCACGGTCAGCATCCACGCGCGCAGCGGCCTCGAGCGCAAGCTCGGGCGCCACCTGCAGGAATGCCTGGACCCCGCCCTCGCGCGCCTCGATGGCGGCAAGGGAGGCCTGGGCCACCTCGGTGGCGGTATAGTCGCCGGCGGCAACGCCTGCGGCGATCTGGGCGGCGGTAAGGGAATCGAAGCTCTGCGCCATTACTCGCTCTCCCCCTCTCCCAAAATGGACGGCACGCGGAAGTAGCGGTCGCGCGCGCTGCCGGCGTTTTCGAGCGCAACGTCGAGCGGCAGGTCGCGCTCGGGCTCGCGCAGGTCATCGCCCATCACGTTGGACAGGCTTCCGATGGGATGGAACGTGGGCTCCACGTCGGGCAAGTCATATTGCAAGACGGGCTCGAGCATCTGGACGGCGTCGTTCAGGTAGGACGTCATCTGGGTGAGCTCGTCATCGGTCAGTGCGATCTTTGCGTACTCGGCAATGCCGCGCACGTCTTTCTCGCTGAGTGCCATAGGCGCTCCCTTCCGCATAACAGTTAAACCGCTCTAGTATACAAGGCAACGCCGCTTGGAGCAGGTGCTTTACCCAAATGCAGCGAAAACGTAACGAGGACGGCGGTTGGCAGGGCGCGAGTCGGCGGTTCTGCAGCGAAACCGCACCGTCCACAGCGAAGACCGCGTCGCCCATAGCGAAAACCATCCCGCCCACAACGGAAACCGTCCCGCCCGCAGCGAAAAGCATCACAACATTCGACGTTTATCGTCAAAATCGCGATTTTCATCGAATGTTGTGATGGTTTGGAAGCCCCAACCACCACAAAGGTGTCTGTCCCCTTTGTGGCGGTTCTGAACGATGTCTTATGCCGAGGCCTTGGCCTTGCGGCGCTTGCGGACCGCGTGGATCACGATGTCCAGCAGCAACAGCACAATGGCTACGACCACGATGAGCACGGCAAACTCGCGCTTGCCCCAGTGGCGGCTGGCCAGCGACTTTTGCTTGTCGACGTCCTTCTTGTTGTACTTGGTGCGCACGCAATGCACCAGCAGGCGATGGTCGTTCACGCCGTAGGGCGTGCAGGTGACGAGCGTCACCTTGTCGGCGCCGGGCTCGATGGTCAATGACTCCATCTCCTCGGGCAGCACGACCTCGGAGTCCACCATCTTGTAGGCGAGCGTCTTGTTCATGGTGTGCAGCAGCACCAGGTCGCCGGGCTCCAGCGAGTGGATATCGTCGAACATGCTCAGGTTGCGCATGCCCGAGTGCGCGGTGAGCACGCAATGCGTCGAGGTGCCGCCCACCGGCAGGCTCGTGCCCTCCAGGTGGCCGACGCCCGCCATAAGGACTTCCTCGGTCGTGCCGTGGTAGATGGGCATGCTCACGTCGATGGAGGGGATCTCGACCCAGCTCATCATGGGGTCGCGGTCAAAGATGAGCTGCTGGGCGTAGGGCTCGATCTGGTCGGCGGGAAGCTCGGTGGCCTCGCCCGCCAGTTGTTCGTTATAGGAGCGCGCCTGCAGCAAGATGCGCTCGCGCTCCTCTTCCGAAAGTGCGTCCACGGTGCTGGACACGGTGCTGATCTGGTTGAACACGCCCGAGGCCTCGAGCCGGTCCAAGATCCACGGCCAGGTCATAAGGCCCACGCCGATAAGGATGATGACGATGGTGATGAGCCGGTCGGCCCAGCGCGGCAGTCGCTTGCGACGGCGCTTAGGTTTTGGTTGAGGTTTGGGCTGAGGGCTTGAGCCACCGTTGGCCGCGGCGTTATTGCTCTTCATATGTTTGGCGCCCTGCACCATCGCCAGTCACTCCTCTACAACTCAGGTTGTCTAAACAAATAATAGCCGATTAGCAGGCTCCCCCGTCCGACAACACAGCTTGACTGCACCGTCCGGTCGAGGTTAGGCCAGCATTTGAGTTTTCAGAATGTCCCGAATCGGCGGGGCGATTCGGGATACAATAACTACAGGAAACGACGCACCCCGCGTAAGTACTTAGGAGCGCGGGCGACCAGTTTCCGACGTTGTTAAATGCCCGGGCCTCTAACCCCGGGCATTCTTATTTGCGCTTGTTGCGGCGCAAATGCCTTCTACCGTCCGCACCGCGCGTGCGCCTACGGACCTTAAACCGAACCTCATACGAGTCAAGAAACGCGATGACGAACGTGCCCACCGCCGCGAGGGCAGCGAGCGCGTTAAGGAATTTCAGCATTTGGGGACCTCCGATCGAGTCGTCGGCCGCCCGCGCACGGAATGCGTCGCAAAGCCATTTTACTGCGAGTTTATGCACCCACAGCTGGTAAACGCAATAATTGCAAACATCTGTTCGATAGTCATACGCTCGATCCATCGGGCAATGGAACCTGGCTGCGTTATCCAAAAAAACGGGGCAAACTCCAGTGCGGAGTCTGCCCCGAAAAGAGAATGGCAAAGCAAGAACGTAGATGGACGAGAAAAGTGTCCGCAAGTCTAATGGCCATCACATCCCACCTGCCAAAGAGATGGGTGAGTGAGCGTTACTCCTGCTCGGACTCCTCGGCACGCTTACGGCCGCGGATGAGGTGCGCCACGCCGATGCACAGCACCGCGCCACCAGCGATCCAAGTGAAGGTCACGCCGTTAAGACCGGTGAGGGGAAGGCCAGAGCCCTTCTTGTTCTTGATGGTGACTGGGATCTTGGTCGAATCGATGCTCGCGTTCGTCTTTTCCGAATCGACCGTATTGGAGGTATCGGAAACAGTGAGCCCCGTCAGATTGCCAGCAGTATCGTAGTCCGGCTTCACCGTAATCTGGAAGGGAGCGATGGTGTTGTAGCCCGAAGGAGTGGTCGTCTCGGTAATCTCATACGTACCGGCATCAAGACCGGGGATGAAGACCTTACCGGTATTGGCTTTCGTCATGAACTCATGAGCATGTTCACTATCGACAATTTCGCCGTTTGCGCCAAGCCACTTGTCTTTCAAAGTGTCCTCGTCGCCTTCAACAACTCGAACCTTAAAGCCCGCTTGGAGTTTCTCATCTCCCTTGAGCGGATCACCTGTGCCCTCGTCCACCTTGGTAACATCAAAACCGAAGACGTAGTCCGTCACGACCTTGGTCTCGGATTTGCCGGTGCCTCCGGCCATGGGGTTATTGGAGTACTCGAGATAGACCTCGTTTTTATTACCATTACCGGTAGCTTCATAGCTAGCCTTGCTATTGAGTTTGGCCTTGTAAAAGACAACGATCTTAGTCTCTGCGCCGATATTAAGCTTCTCGTCGGCATTAGCCGCAGTAGCCGACTTCAACCCCTTTTCCTTATCAAAATTCACCGTCAGAACATTATTGCTCTCAGTAGGCTCAACCAAGGTGTAGCTATTCGGGCTAATCTTGGTATAGCCCCCGTCATTCAGCGCATAAACCTCGAGCGAGTCATCAACATAAGTAAGGCCCTGCGAAAGGGTATCCGTAAACTTGTATGCATAGGAATCATACGTGGCATAGTTGTCAGCAATCGAGCCGGTGAGCTTATAGCTTACTTCCTGACCCACCTGGGAGTCAGCAACATTACTCCACCCCTTTTGAGCGGTGTAGCCGTCTTTGCTCTCCTTGACGTTAAGGACCTCCTTATTGATCGTCGGGATGCTGGTCTTCTCGGTAACGGTCACGGGGTTGCCGCCAACGATGGCAAAGATCGGGGAGGTGCCAGTGCTCGGCTTGGTCGCATCGAGATCGCTGGTCACAAACAGGTAGTAGCCGCTACCACTCTGGGCACTGAAAGTCCAGGCATCAACGGTATCGTCACCATCCACAGCCGTCGCATGGTCCTTTACAGCATTCGCGACTGCGTAGAGGACATTGTCGGTCGCGAGCCGAGTCCCCTCGCTCGACCCGTCAGCCGACCCAGCGGTAGTGGAGCCCGCGTGCGCCATGAGAAAGTCGGCGACCTCCTGAGCCGTGGGATTCCTGGACAACTGCTTATCTTCAGCCAAGCCGTTATAGCCAGTCCAATTATTCTTGATGGCGTTGACAACTGTCGCTCCGAGTTTGTCATTCGCCCACGTGATGTCCTGAGCGGTCTTGCCTTTTGCAGTGTCAGTAACCTTGGCCTTAAAGATCTGATACGCCTTGTACTTAACGTTCTTGTTGCCGGCAATCTTGTTGATGGTGATGCTATTGGTCGTAGTAGTCGCACCCTCAGCAAACGCCATCGTGACCGGGGCCATCACGCCACCGAAGCTCAGCGCTGCTGTGAGGCCGGCGGTTACCGCCAGGCATGCGATGTTCTTGTTCATGCTCATCTTCTTTTCCTCCGTTTTCCGGTTGGTTCTCATTCGATCGGTCATCATCTGTCTGTGTCTTAGCATCTGCTTCGCTACGTCTCGCCCCGCTCTCTGTGGGGCTGCCAGCTACTCTTTATGGCTGCCACCTCCCCGCTTGATCAGGAGCGCGACCACGATGAGCGCGGCTCCGACGACCGCAACGACGGCCGCGGTGAACATTGCCATATCGCCAGTCAAGGGCATAAAGCCTCCAGTGAAGATGCTAGGGGGCGTGCCGGCGGGCGTGTTGATGAGCGACGCCTCCAGGCTGCCCGTCGACCCGTCCGCGTTGTCGGCGCGCAGGGGCGACTCGGCCGTGATGGTGAGCTTGGGCTTGGCGGCGGCCACCTGGTCGACGTCCAGACCCTCGGCCTTGACCGTCACGGAGCGCGTGCCCTCAAAGGCGGTGTAGCCCTTGGGCGCCTTGAGCTCGCGGACCTCCAGCTTGCCCGAGTCCACGCCCGAGACGGTCACGCGGCCGTCCTCGCCCGTGGTGACGGTGGCCTTGCCCTCCGCATCCCACGTGCCGTCGGCCGCTAGCGTACGGCCGCGGTCGTCGGCGATGCTCAGGACCGCCCCGGCAAGCGGCTTGTCGCCGTCGCTGCCGCGCTTGGTGAGCGCGAGATCCCAGGTGTAGGCGCACGCGTCATCGCTCGGCGTGCGGGTGAGGCCGGCATCGCCGGACTGGTCGGCAAAGGGAGAGCGCGGGTAGCGCAGGTAGACCTCGTTGGGGTTGCCCTTCGCGATGCCGTGGTTGCATGCGCTGTTGAGCGGCGCATTGTACACGGCGACCACGCGGGCGCCCGCGGTGAAGGCGTCGGCCCCGCCGAGCGCGGCGATGAGGTCGCCGGTGCGTACGGTGAAGCTCTTGCCGTCGGCCGCTACCTTGGTGGCGCACTGGGCCGTGATGTCGGTCCAGTCCTTCGCGGGCTCGGCGCCGGCGCGTCCGTCCTTGCCGGTCGAGACGGCGTCAAAGCCGCCGTCCGCGCCCGCCGCCACGTAAACATGCATGCTCGCAGCGACTTTGGAGGCGTCGAGCCCCGCGCTCATGGTGTCGACAAACTGCACCGCGTAGGTGTCGTAGGCGGAAAGGCCCGCGGGAACCGTGGCCGAGAGGCGCCAGTACAGGTCGTCGGCGACCGTGGCGTCGGCGGCCTTCTGCCAGGCGGCGGTGCCGTCCTCCAGCACGTGCTTGGACACCTTGGGGGTCGCCGCCTTGGGCTTGACGGTGACGGCGCTGCCGCCGACCAGGGCCATGATCGGCGCGGTGCCGGCCTCGCCCTGGGCGATGGCGTCGTCGTCGGCGACGATGAGCCAGTAGCCGCAGGGTAGCTCGGCCGCTGTGCCCGCGTTAAGGGCCACGGACACGGCACCAGAGCTCTGGAGGGAACGAGCGAGCTGTGCGCTCAGCGCGCTCGTAAGGTGGGAATCGGTGTTGAGCCACTCGGCAGCTTCCTGCGCGGTGGCCTGGGAATTGGGCATGCCGGCGCTGTGCAGCACAGGCAGCGCGGCGTCGCGCGCGGTGCCGCTTGCCCAGACGAGGTCGGTGGCGATCTTGGCGTCGCTGTCGCCGTCGACGACGTTGGCGCTAAAGATCTGGTAGGCGTCGTAGCTGCGCGCCACGGTGCCGCTCACCGTGATGGAACCGGTCGAGGTCGGCGCGGCCTGCGCGGAAGCGGGGAACACAACCGCGCAGGTGCCGATCACGAGGGCAAGCAGCGCAAACAAGATCGGGAAGGAGCAAACTTTCTTATTCACGACGCTTACCTCCCTTCGCATTCGCCTTGCGACGAATGTGCATCCAGGCCGCAGCAGCGCAAAGCACCGCCGCGCCGGCAAGGTACGTCAGAGTGACGCCCGACATACCAGAAAGGGGCAAAGAGGTGGAGTAGGTGTTGGTGAAGACCGGAACGCTCTGTTCCTTGCCAGTGGCCTCGTCCTTAGCTGGAACGTAGGTGACCGGCTTTTGCTCTTTCTCGGGGATATCCTTGCCATCGGCATTGACGATCTTGGTGTAGGTCACATCGCACTTGATCGTCTTATCAGACTGATCAGTTGCCGTGACCGTGATCTTGTAGACCGACTTGTCGTATTTGTAGTTCGTGAACGGTGTGGTCAGCTGCTGTTCGCGAACGTAATAGGTGAAGGTCTTAGAAGCGCCACGACCAGTAGGGTCCTCGCCCTTGTTGAGGTCATTAAGTTTGTACGTGATTTTATCGACAAAACTCAGAGTCTGGGGGTTATTGGTACCGTCGGCCGTTGTCTTCACCGTCTTGGCGTCTTCAAACTTCTCGTTATCCGCAAACTCGAGCGTAAACTCCTTCATCTCGCCACCCTTAACGACCTTAGTCGCCTTAGGAGTCCAGGAGCCGTCGGAAGTGTACAGAGTGTACGTGTTGTTGAAAGTCTTTGAACCATCGGAGTTGGCAATCGAATAATAGCCGTCAGCATCTGCTGGCACAGTGCTCGACAAGGCAGTTGAAGCCCCAAGATTCTTAACATTCACACTTTTAATCGTGTAGTTATGGACCTTAAGGTCTTTAGTCGCATTCGGATCGTTCTGCGTCGGAACAGACATGAGCACGGTCGTGTGGTCCTCGACTGTCACCTTAATCTCATATACAGCATGATCGTAGTCGACATCAGGATCCTTGCCCGCATCTTCGACCAAGTAGTACGTAATTTCGCCAGTGCCACTCGCTAAGAACTGTTCGCCAAGGTCAAAGGTGATGTTACCGTCAGCGCTATTCTTGGCAGACCCAACAAAGGTGCAGTCACCATTGTTGAATGTCTTGTTATTCCAATAAGGCGCTGTCGCGCTGTCTGAATCTTTACGGTAAACCGCAAAGGAGAACTCCCCCTCTTTGAGAGCACGGCCGGACAGGGCTTTGGTCGCTTTCAGCTTAAGACTCGGATAGACATACGTATCAGCAGGCTGGCCTAAGTACAGGTCGCCATTCGACATGATGCCGCCACCATGGTCCCAGGAATAGTTGCCCGTGATGAAAGTTGTCGCTTCATTCTGCGCTTGATTCCGCGCATTAATCGCCGCCTCATCCTCGGCCATAACACCCGAGGTCAGGCCGATGCTATTTTTTACCCCAACAGCACCGTTGGCGGGGATGTTGATAGCTTTTTCAAGTTCGATGCTTCCCGAGTACCGGGCGTCTCCACCACCAAGCATCTCACCAGTCACAACTGCGATCGGCGTATTGTGATCATGCGCTGCGAGGAAGAAATCGGCATGGCCGTTGTTACGAAAAACGTCTTTCAAATAGGCGGCTTTGTCTTGATCCTTACCGTCGTTGCCGGCAGAAAGATGGGGCGCATTGTCATTGCCGGAATTGTTCGCTTTGTCGTAAGCAGGTTTAGGATAATCTTCGCCATGATCATCAGCACCGGCAGACTTATTGCCAAAGATTGCCGTGCCTTCAGTGTTCGTTACCAAGGTCTTACCCGATGGGCAGACCGCAACGCCGCCACCATAGCCGCCAGCGGTATTGCTGCTTATATACGAGTTGTATACAAACAGTCTGCCTGCGTTAGTCGCGTCTTTCGAATCACCCTGAACAAAGATGCCGCCGCCACCCCAGTCAAAGCGAGACATGCAGTGATTGTTTGTGATGTAGACTGTACTTTTTTTAGTGCCGTTACTATCTTTAGGGCCGTTAATCATCGCGTCAACCCTCTGGCCCACTCGGATGCCGGCACCTTCAGATCGATAGCTCACGTTAGAGGCAATATTTCCTCCTTTAATGTCGAGCCATGCCCTACTATCTTGTTGAAAAATATTGGTAACGTAAACGCCGCCGCCAGCTTCCTCGGAATAGTTGCCAGTAATCTGGCCACCGAAAATGGTGACATGGACGCCCTTAATGGCAGCAAGTCCGCCGCCGCCATGACAACCATCGCCATCTTTATAGCAGAAGTTAGCATAGCGATTGTTCGTAATGTAACCGTCGGAAACAGTAACGCTGCCGCCATTTTCGGCCATGATGCCGCCACCATATCCGTTACTGTTAGTGCTATTACCGGAGATTACGCCGCCGGTCACCTTGACTGCAGATCTATTGGCATATACACCGCCGCCACTAGGAGCGCAGTTGCCAGCAATTACGCCGTTAGAAATGCTAAGAGTCGAATTATTATTGACAGATATTCCTGCACCGGCACCACTCCACCGACAATAACCTCCACAAACGTAACCACCGTTCATATTGACGGTCGACTCATTCTCCGCGTACACCAGGTTTCGGACATGGCAGTCTTTCTCTTGTGTGAGCACGCCGTTCTCAAGACTGAAATGACCACCATTGATGTTGATGAGCTTCAGGTTTTCATTGCCACCGCATGCCACGATGGCGCCTTTAATATCGACGCTATGTTTGTAAAGCGTCTCGGTTGTCTTGGTTGTGTCTGTTGCACTCGGGGACGATTGGGTCACATAGTAGGTAAGGTTAGACGGAATGCCATTGTCGTAAGACAACACTGCTTCTTTACCATAATTGTCGCGATCTAAAGTCTGATCCTGATCATTTAGCTGCTTGACCTTGTCGACACTTTCACTCGCTTTCTCAGGATCAGTATCCTTAATTGTAAGTGTCGTGCCACCGGTGATATTGAACAAAGACTGATCTTGACTCGCATGCTTAATCTTGCAGCCGTTTAGATCCAGCGTGATATTGCTGCCGTTGTTGAGCGTGATCGTCTCGCTGGTCCCGACATCATTCATAAGCTTGAAGCTAGCAACACCGCTTGCATTCGCCAGTTTTTTCAACTCGTCAGCTGTTCGTATTTCAGTGGATGCCGTTTTAGTCTGCCCGCCTTCCGCAGCCAGCATTACGGCATTGCCATCCGACAACTCGCCATCTTCGGCCTGCAGCTTACCTTCAAGCTGACCTTGCTCAACACCATTTGAAGGGTCGGCTTCGCCACCCTCAGCGTCGTCACTATTCTGGTTTTCGGTATCCCCGTTGTTGGTGTTTTCTACATCAGTAGACTCAGTTGAGGAACCACCCGCCGTCACAGTTTCTTCGGTAGAACCCGCCTGGGCATCGTTGGCAATGGCCTGCGAGATCGGAGGCATGACGAGCGACAGTACCAGGCTCAACACGGAGGCTCCGCACAAAACGCCTGCCAGTACACGGCGCGTCGCTTTTTTACTCTGCTTAGTTTTTTCTGAATTCGCTTTCATCGATATCTCCTCCCCAAGAGACCGCGATCTTGCTCTTTCACTATCAAACGTATCTGCGCAACCTTTAATTGCGCACGCTTAGTAATCCAAACTGTAACGATTGTTTGAACATCTAAGCAAAAATACCGATAGTTTTGTAGCGAATTATCAATTCTCTTGACATTTGCTCGGATTAACCTTCGTTTATTCGCTATGAAATATCTATTTCTACTGGTAATTAAGCCAGTTATCAGTTTTTTAATAGCATTTTATTTATTTGCACAACATTTTGCTCAAGAGAAAACATCCTGTGAACGGTTGAAAATCGACCGTGAGCGGTAGGTCATTAACCGGGAGGAATAGACTACCAAATTGATGGGAATATCTTTAGCTCATCGGTGGTTAGAAGCGTAATGTTCGGACAACGTTATTTGGTTTTTCGCGCAGATTTTAGGCATCAATTCGCCCAAATCGCCTGAGACCACCGCAAAGGAGCCTGTCCCCTTTGCGGTGGTTCTCCCCCGGCGCTACAGCAGATGCTCCTCGATAAAGATCGCGATGCCGTCTTTGTCGTTGCTCGCGGTCACAAAGTCGGCGGCGGCACGGGTGGCGTCGCTGCCGTTTGCCATGGCCACGCCCACGCCGGCGTCAGCCACCATGCAGGTATCGTTGTCCGCATCGCCAAACACGCAGATGTCCTGGAGCTCCATGTCGTTGAGCTCCGCCACGCGCACAAGGCCGCGCGTCTTGGACACGCGCGGATCCATGAACTCGTAGAGCCGCTGCGTGGTTTGCAGAGCCGCCGCCTTGACGGTGTCGTCGGCAAACGTCGACGCCCGCTCAATCACCTGCGGCATCACCTCGGGCGCCATGGTAAACATCACCTTGGGCTGCGGCTCGCGCAAGAACTCGGCAAAATCGACCACCTGGTAGGGCACGCCGTCGACGCGCGACAGGTGCTCGACGCACGCGTTGCTCTCGGGCACGTAGAACACGCCGTCTCGGGGGCAGACGGGCGTTGCCGGAAGGTCCGCCATGTGTTTGCAGATGCGCGCGATGGTCTCGCCCGGCAGCGGATAGCTCAGCTCGTTGATGTCGTGCGCGCGGTCGATGACCTCGGCACCACCGCAGCCCACCATCACGTCCACCAGGCCTTCGATGCCCCAGAGCTCGTACATGGCCTCGGTCGCGTGGGCGTCGCGCCCGGTGCACAGGCCAAAGAGTACGCCGCGCTCGCGCAGGGCGCGGATCGCCGCCACGGTGCGCGGGGACACCGTGTGCCGGCTCGTGAGCAGCGTGCCGTCGATATCGCAGAACACGGCTTTAATGTGGCTGAAGGAGGTGTCCATGGGGGCCTTTCTGGGTTGTGCGGCGATGTGGGGTGTGGTCGGAAGTGGTGTACATGGTATACCAAGGCGCGCACGGGGCGCCTTGGTGCAAAACCACCACAAAGGTGCCCGTTCCCCCTTGTGGTGGCCGAACCCGAAGGGCGGCCTGGCCCGGGGCGCAAACCATCACAACATTCGACGCTTTTCGGCAAAATCGCGATTTTCATCGAATGTTGTGATGGTTTTTACTGCCTTGCGGCACGATCAAAATGCCGGCGGCCAAACAGCAGCAGCGCCACGGGAACCGCCGTCACGACCGCGCCCGCTCCGATGAGCGTCTGTTGCATGCCAAATGTCGCCGCCAGCCACGGGGCAATCGCCAGCGGCGCCACGCCGGCAAACATATTGCCAAAGCCCATGACCGAGTTGACGCGACCGAGCCGCTCGAGCGGCGCCGTCGTTTGCACGATCGTGTTGTGGAGCGGGTTGACGATGCCCCAAGCTATGCCCAGGGCAATCTGGCCGACGAGGGCCACGCCCACGTACGGTGTCCCCACATAGAGCAAACTTCCCAGGCCCACGGACATAAGCGCCACAAGCAGCGTTTTAAGGTTGACCAGGTGCGGCGGCAAGCGGAGCGCGACCACGGCGCCCAGCACCGCGCCCACACCGCTGGCCGACGAGAGCCAGCCCATCCACTCGACACCGACATGCAGAATATCACGGTAGAAGAACGACTCCAGCGGATCGAAGGCGCCGTAGCCAAAGTTCGAGAGGAAGATGATGCAGAAAAGTAGCGCGAGAACGTTGTTGGTAAAGACTGTCTTGATGCTGGTCGCGAAGGTTGCGCGGGTGGATGTGCTGGGGTTGGAGCTTTGTCCCGCACGCTCCCCTTCCTCTGCCGAATCGGCATCCGCATCTCCGGCGACATGGCTGGTCTGCGGCCTAAAGCCCCAACCGGCGACGAGCGCCTGTACGGTAAAGATCATCATGAGCACGAACACCGCGCGTGACGATGCAGCCGCCGCGACAAAGCCGCCCAGTGTAGGGCCGACGATAATGCTCACGTTGGAGAACATGGTGATAGCGGAGTTGATGTCTTTAAGCTCGACGGGGTCGTCGGTGAGGTAGGCTGGATAGGATGTGGCGATGGGCTGGGCGAACCCCATCACAAAGCCCAGGAGCACCGCGCCGAGCAGGACGATGCCGGTCGCGCTGCCAAAGGCAATAATCGCCACGCCGGTTGTCAGCGTGCCCACGATGCTCAGCAAGAAATGGTGGCGCGGGCCCCAGGCGTCGAGCGCCGCGCCACCCGCAAAGGATCCCAGGATTACAAAAACATTCATAAACAGAACGGCCAACGATGTCGCCACGACCGAGGCATCGTCCGCATAGGTGAGCGTTCCGATAACGCCGATAAAGTAGCTAGTTTGAAAACCGGTGTAGATGAGAAAGCGCATCGCCACCAAGCGCTTGGCCTGCACGGACAGCGATGATTGAGGCTTTGAGAAAAGGGAGGCGAACATGGAGACTCCTTGTTTCATACGAATGCGGACGGCGGGCATTCGCCACTGTCTGTCAAATCAATCTATCCGCATGAAACATTAAGGACGCATCAAGCCCCTTCTCTCCGTTTTTCGCCCGTCATGAACTACTTGGTAGATTGTAAGGCATGTCCCACGCATCTACCAAAGCAAAAACCACCACAAAGGTGCCTGTCCCCTTTGTGGTGGAAACAACGTTTGCCCAGATAAAACCTTCCAAAATAAACCTGTCCCTTTTTGGCAGGTTTTAGGCCAGATGGTCCTGAATCAGATCGCAGATGGCTCGGGCGTCGTTGATGTTGATGGCTCGGGTCGCAAAGCCGGCGTCGAAGGCCTGACGCGCCAGGGCCTCGTTGCAGGCAAGGGCCAGCGTACGGCCGTCAACCAGGTCGAGCGAGCTCTTGCCGCGCAGACGGTCGACACCGGAGCGCGCGACCACGATATTGTCGAAGCCCTCGGTCTTGTAGCCCTCGATGATCACCACGTCGACATCGTTGTAGCGCGACAGCAGCTCGCGCGCGGGCATCTCGTCCTCCTCACGTGTGTCGGCGTACTCCGCCCAGCGCGTGGCGCAGATGAGGCCCACGTGCTTGGATCCGGCCTGGTGATGGCGCCAGGTGTCCTTAGCGGGCACATCGATATCAAAGCCGTGATGCCCATGATGCTTGAGCGAACCCACGCGCAGGCCGCGGCGGGTGAGCTCGGCGATAACCTTCTCGACGAGCGTGGTCTTGCCCGAGTTTTGGTAGCCGATAAACGCGATCGCGGGGACGGCCGGTGCCGGAGCTGCGGGCGCGACGGCGACGGGTGCGCTCGCGGGCGCGGCACCGTCAGCGGCCACGGCCTCAACAGCAGCGGCCTGGCGTTTGGCACGATCCCATATGCCCGAGCGGCCGCCCTCCTTGTGCAGCAGGCGAACGTCGACGATCTCCATGCCACGATCGACGGCCTTGCACATGTCATAGATCGTTAAGCACGCGGCACTCGCGCCGGTCAGGGCCTCCATCTCGATACCCGTCTTGCCCGTCACGCCGGCAGTAACCAGCACGTGAAAGCCAACCTGCCCGTCCGCGCGCGCCGGCGCCCAGCCCTCGGGCACGTCCTCGACAGGCGTCCCCGCCGCAGCGATGGGCGCAAGGTCGCACTTGCTCTTGGTAATGAGCAACGGATGGCACATGGGGATGATGTCGCTCGTGCGCTTGATGGCCATGATGCCCGCCACGCGCGCGCAGGCAAGCACATCGCCCTTTTTGGCGCGGTCCTGCAGCACCATGGCCTGCGTCTCGGGGTGCATGAGGATGGTGCCCTCGGCGATGGCAATGCGATGGGTCTCGGCCTTGTCGGACACGTCAACCATGCGCACCTCGCCCTTGGCGTCCACGTGCGTCAGCTCGTCGCGGCGGGCGTCACGGGCGGGCTCAGCGGCAGCGCTGGCAGTCGGCTGTGCGGACGCGTCGGCGTTGCCGGCATTCGCCGCAGCCGCGGCTTTGTGGGCAGACATCGCGGCCCTGCGAGCGGCCTTGGTGGCATCGGCGTACCTGCTCTTGGCCATATGATCATCCTCCGATTTGGGACATAAATCGTTGCGTGCCCTCAATTATCGCGTGTTCCTGCGGTTTGTGGGCCACGGCATCGCGCCAAATCGAAAGTACCTGCATATCATCACCACGGCGCAGCGCCTCACGCACCGAATACTCGGCATCGCTGAATAGGCACGGACGCACGTTGCCATCGGCCGTCAGGCGCAGACGGTTGCAGTTCGCGCAAAAATGGTTGGACATGGCACTGATGAAACCGACCGTTCCCGCCGCGCCCGGAAAGTGCCAATAGCGCGCAGGGCCCGCGCCGGCAGGGGCGTCGTTGATGTCGAGCGGCTCGAGCTCGCCCAGTCTCGCCGCGGCGGCCCCGGCATTGATGCGCTCCCGCAGCTCGTCGCTCGGAACGGTGTCACTCGCGTCCCACAGCTCGGGATTGAGCGCGGGCGCATGCGGGTCCACAGTGCAATGCGAGCTCGTGTGCTCGTCGCCGATGGGCATGTATTCGATAAAGCGCAGGTGGATGGGGCGGTCGAGCGTGAGCCTCGCGAGGGCCGCCACATCCTGGTTGAGCCGGCGCACCACAACGCAGTTGACCTTAACGGGCTCAAAGCCCCAAGCCAGCGCTGCGTCGATGCCAGTCATGGTCTGCTCGAGTCGACCCAGGCGCGTGATCTTTCCAAAGAGCGTAGGGTCGAGCGCATCGAGCGAGATGTTGACGCGGTTAAGCCCGGCATCTTTGAGCTGCGGCGCCAGCTTGGGCAGCAGGGCGCCGTTGGTGGTGAGCGAGATGTCCTCGATCTGCGGAATCGCGCGGATGTCGCGAATGAGCGGGATGATACGGCGGCTGACCAGCGGCTCGCCGCCCGTCAGGCGTACGCGGCGAATGCCTTCCCCCGCCACCAGGCGCACAAAGCGGGCGATTTCCTCGGCACTGAGCAGCTCGTCATGCGCGCGGGGCGCCACGCCATCGGCCGGCATGCAATAGATGCAGCGGAAATTGCACTTGTCGGTAACGGCAATGCGCAGGTAGTTGATATCGCGGCCAAAGCCGTCATGTTGCACGCGCCCGTCCACGCATCCCTCCCCTCACACAGGCCATTATTCTTCAGGAAATATAGTACCGCACGGGAAGAATGGGTCGACATACGTACGACACGAAAGGCCTTTGCGAAAAAGACCGGCCTCCCGAGCCCATCCTCAGCACAGACCATCACAACATTCGATGCTTTTCCCGTTTTTGGCGAAAAACGTCGAATGTTGTGATGGTCTGCCTGCCCACGGCACCCCGTAGAAGGACCAAAGCGTCCCTAAAGGCCGCCGTCCCAGTGTCGAATCACGAATTCTCGCAGGTCGTTTTGACGTTTCTGAAACGCTTCGCTTCGGTCGCACTTAAGGCCCATAGCGAGCGCGATGGCGTTCATCGCCCGGTGCAATTGCAGCTGATGGGCAAACTGAGTCCCGGTGAGGACGATCATCCTAAAGCCCAGCGCGCTCAGCACGGTCATACGCTCCGCATTCGACGCGCTGCGCTGTTTATCAAGATGGTCCGAGCCGTTGTATTCAATCCCCGTACCACTCGCAGGCGCATATACGTCAATCTCGAAATACCCGGCCTTTGCGAGATACTTGAACTCGTTGGGAACATCGACCCGATGGTTGAGCTCAACCTTGGCGTATCCCAGCCCTCCCTGGGAACGTTTTGCTACGACCATGATTGCGGTGGCCGTCTCCATGGGCGACCGCGCGCCATCGTGCACGCGTTTGAGAACGGCGGCCGCGCGTATAGCCCCCTGACGAGATCGGTTCTCATTGCAATAAGCAATCAAGTCGGCAACGGTATACCTCTGCCCCATCTCGATATAATCGCCTGTGGACAGATGATTCAAATGGTATCGGGCACAGATTTCGTAGCCATATTCCAGCTGCTCGGGTTCGCTCATCCACGAACCCGCTTGGACAAAGCACATGGCCTCATCAACCACCAGAAGGCCCTCTGCCACTTCGATAAGATGGCCTGGAGGTACCGGCGCCCCAAACACGTGACACCTAAATCCAGCCGGCGTCGAGCGCTCAAAATCGAAGTTGACGAGCGTGTCGATATGATCGAGTTCTTCTCGTGGAATACCAAGCGAAACCAGATAGTCGGCAACGATCCCAACTGCCGTTGAAGCCCTCAGCCCCTTGGCATCGAGTCCCAATTTGGGCAGGCTCGCAATCGGCTCCGCCTCGTTAGCAAGCGAGTCCTCATCGTATAGGCTGCTTGCTCGCGAGAGCGGCTCGGACGGGCGCGCCACGTTGTGGTACAGCCAGGCAGTCTTATGGGACAGGACGATCGGCAGGTCCATAAGCCCTCCAATGGAGTCGGATAACCAACCTTATTCCCCTGCCCACGGGTCCGCACACCTTCGTGCGCAAGAAAGCGATTCCACCCGGTCGAGTGGCAGAAAAACCATCACAACATTCGATGCTTTTCCCGTTTTTGGCAAAAAACGTCGAATGTTGTGATGGTTTGAGTCGAGGTGAGGGGCACGGAGGGATCAAAGCATCGTGCTCGAACGGGTTAATCCAGCTCTTTTAAGCCATGCGCCAGCTGCCAGTACTCGCCGTGCTGGGCGAGCAGCTCTTCGTGCGTGCCGCGCTCGATGATGCGGCCGTGTTCGAGGACCATGATGGCGTCGGCATCGCGGACGGTGGACAGGCGATGCGCGATCATAAAGGTGGTGCGTCCGCGCATGATGCGGTCCATACCGCGCTCGATGAGCTTTTCGGTACGCGTGTCGATGGAACTCGTGGCCTCGTCCAGGATGAGCACCGGCGGATCGGCGACGGCCACGCGCGCGATGGCGAGCAGCTGACGCTGACCCTGCGACAGGTTGGCGCCGTCGGCCGTGACCGGTGTGTCGTAGCCCCGCGGCAGGCGGCGGATAAACGAGTCGGCGCAGGCGGCCTCGGCAGCGGCGCGCACCTCCTCGTCGGTCGCGTCGAGCTTGCCAAAGCGGATGTTCTGCGCAATGGTGCCGCTAAACAGGTGCGTGTCCTGCAGCACAATGCCGAGCGACCCGCGCAGGCTGGCCTTGGCAATGTGCTTGACGTCGATGCCGTCGTACGTGATCTCGCCGTCATCGACCTCGTAGAAGCGGTTGATGAGGTTGGTAATGGTCGTCTTGCCGGCGCCCGTGGAGCCCACAAACGCAATCTTTTGCCCCGGCTTGGCAAACAGGTTGAGGTCCGTGAGCACGCGGGCGCCCGGCACGTAGGAAAAGTCCACGGCATGGAAGCGCACGTCGCCGGCAAGCGGGACCAAGCCGCACGTGAGCTCGGTGCCGTCGGCGGCCACCGCGCGGCCCGACTCATCAACGGCTGCCACGTCATGCAAGTGCCCGTACGCGCCCACGCCCTGGCCCTCGGGAATCTTCCACGCCCACGCGGCGTCGCCCGTCTGCACCAGCTCCACGCAGCCCTCGTCCACCTCGGGCTCAAGGTCCATAGCCGCAAACAGGCGCTCGGCACCGGCCAACGCGTTGAGCAAGAAGTTGCCGAGCTGCGTAAATTGGTTGATGGGCATGGCGGCCTGGCGCACAAAGACCAGGTAGCTTGCAAGTGCGCCCACATCGGCGAGCCCCTTGATGCAGAGCATGCCGCCCGCCACGGCGACGATGGCATAGTTGACATAGCCAATCACGACGGTCATGGGCACCATGGAGTTGGCATAGCTCACGGCGGCGGTACCGGTGCGGCGAAGCTCGTCGTTGCGGCAGGTGAAGCCGGCGACATTCGCTGCCTCACGGTTAAAGACCTTGATGACCTTTTGGCCCGAGACCATTTCTTCGATATATCCGTCCAGGTCGCCAAGCGATGCCTGCTGGGCAGCAAAGAAACGCTTAGAGCGCGCGCCCGAGTAGCGCGCATACAGCACAATGGCCGATCGCACACGAGTGTGATAATCGTGAGCTGCCAGTTAAGGATGATGAGCATAGCCGTGGTGCCCACAACCTGAATGGCGGCCTGAATCACGTTGGCAAAGCTGTTGTTAAGCGCCTCGGAGACGGTGTCGACGTCGTTGGTGAAAAAACTCATGATGTCGCCCGAGCGCGTGCTGTCAAAATAACTGAGCGGCAGCGTCTGGATGTGCGCGAACAGGTCGCGGCGAATATCGGACACCACGTGTTGGGCCGCGCGCACCATGATCTGTGAGTAGCCCAGGGCCGAGAGCACGCCCGCGGTGTAGATGATCGCCGTCAGGATGACCTGCTTGGCGAGCAGTTCCTCCCCGCCCGTGGCCAAACCGTTAACGATGGGGCGCACCATGTAGGTGCCGGCGAGGCTCGCGATGGCGGCGACGGAGGCGAGCACGCCCACCGCGAGCAACGAGAACTTGGCATGCCCCATGTAGGAGAGCAAGCGGCGCACAGTGCGCTTGAGGTCGGCCGGGCGTGCTTGGGCTGCGGTCTTAGGCATGACGCTCACCCCCTTCCAAGGGCGATCCGCATGCGACGGAGGAAAACGGATCATTCGCGCAACCATCGTCGCTGCCGTCGCCGGCGTCCGCGTTCCTCGCAAACTCCATCTGCGAGGCATAAATCTCCTGGTATATGTTGTCGCCCGCTAGCAGTTCCTCGTGCGTGCCCACGCCGTGGACACGACCGTCGTCCAATACCACAATGCGATCGGCATCCATGACACTCGCGATGCGCTGGGCGATGATGAGCACGGTCGTATCGGGAATCCGAGCGATGTGCTCGCGAATCTTTGCGTCGGTCGCCATATCGACCGCGCTGGTGGAGTCATCAAAAATGAGCACGCGCGGATGCTTGAGCAGCGTGCGCGCGATGCACAGACGTTGCTTCTGGCCACCCGAGACACCGGCGCCGCCTTGGCCCAACTCGCCGTCCAGCCCGCCGATGCGATCAAGGAACTCGTCCACGCACGCCGCGCGGCAAGCCGCGAGGAGCTCATCGTCCGACGCCTGCGGATTGCCCCACTGCAGGTTCTCGCGCACGGTGCCCGTGAACAGCACATTCTTTTGCAGCACAATGCCCACAGCGTCGCGCAAGGCGGCGAGGTCGTAGTCGCGCACGTCGCGTCCGCCCACAAGCACGGCGCCTTCGGTGGCGTCGTACAGGCGCGCAATCAGCTGCACAAGCGAGCTCTTGCCCGAGCCCGTGCCGCCGAGGATGCCCACCGTCGAGCCGCTCTCGATGCGAAGGTCGATATGCTCGAGCACATCCTCGGCTGCATCCGCGCGGTATTTAAAGGAAACGTCGCGAAACTCGATACTGCCGTCCGCTGGCGCCGCAGTCGCGAGGTCTCCCGCAGGGTTGGCGATAAAGGGTTCCTCGTCGAGCACCTCGGCGATACGGCCCACACTCGTAAGAGCGCGCGTGAGCAGCAAAAACACGTTGGAAATCATCATGAGCGAGTTCATGATCAGCAGCACGTAGCTCATAAAGCCCGTGAGAGAGCCTACACCCAACTTGCCGGCGAGAATCATGCGGCCGCCAATCCACAGGATGGAGAGCGCAGCCACGTACATCGACAGCTGAAACACCGGCAGGTTGAGCACCGCGCTGCCAAAGGTCTTTGTCGCAGTGCGCGCGAGCTCGGTATTGACGGTGTCGAACTTGGCCTCCTCGTGCTCGGTACGAACGTAGGCCTTGACGGCACGCACGGCGGTGAGGTCCTCCTGTACCACGCCGTTGAGGTGGTCCATCGAGGTCTGGAGTTGGCGGTAGAGCGGACTCACGCGATAGGTGATGACGCCCAGCACGATTGCCAGCACGGGCAAGATGATCGCAAAGACGGTGGCGAGCGGGCGCGACAGCATCAGCGCGTAGATAAGGCCGACGATAAGCGTCACCGGGCCGCGCACCATAGGGCGAAAGCCGTTGCCCACAGCATTTTGGATAACGGTGATGTCCGTGGTCATGCGGGTGACGAGCGAGCTGGCGTCGTAGTTGTCCAGGTTGCCAAAGGCGAGCGTTTGAATCTTTTTGTACTCGGCCTCGCGCAGGTTGGCGCCTAGGCCCGAGGCAACGCGGGCGGACGTGCGGGCATAACCCAAGCCCAGTACCAGCGAAAGCGCAGCGCACACCAACATGTACGCACCCTGTAGCAGCATGTAGTTGATATCACACGCAGGCACGCCCACATCGATGATGTTGGCCATGATGACCGGGATAAACAGCTCGAGCACCGTCTCGACCGACACAAAGAACACGCCGAGGATGGCATCGCGACGGTATGCCCCTAGATAGGAAAACAGTATTTTGAGATTGCGCACGCAGGTTCAACCCCCATCAAACGTTGTTCGCAAACGCACGTATTATTGCGCGCCGAATAATGGTGTCAAGTATTCCGAAATCGTTTTCCGCAAGGTTAGCGCCGGCGGCGAGTTCTCGTGATGTGTGTCCATATTCACTCGGAATAATGGTGCGCGAGACTTTTTTCGCTCCGGCGTCAACACAAACCTTGACTCTACAATCGTTGTAGGGTTTTCACTACACTGGTAGCTAAACGAACCAAGCCAGAAAGCCCCGCCCATGGAACACGACCTCACACGCGGCAATGTCCTTAAGACCATCGCGGTCTTTGCCCTGCCCTATATGCTCTCGTACTTTTTGCAGATGCTCTACGGCATGGCCGACCTGTACATGATGGGGCAGTTTAGCGGCGCCGCCGGCATCACCGCCGTGGGTAATGGCGCGCAGACGCTCTATATCATTACCGTGACGCTCGTGGGCCTGGCCATGGGAACGACGGTCATCGTCGGCCACGCCGTGGGCTCGCGTCGCTTCGACCGCGCCGAGACCGCCATCGGCAACACCATCACGCTCTTTATGGGTGTCTCGGTGGTGCTGGCCGCTATCCTGCTCGCACTGTGCCCGCAAATCGTGGCGCTCATTGGCACGCCGGCCGAGGCAGTCGAAGGAACCGCCGCCTACCTGCGTATCTGCTTTGTCGGCATTCCGTTTATCGCCGCATACAACATTCTTTCGGCTATCTTTCGCGGGCTGGGCGATTCGCGCTCGCCCATGTACGTGATCGGCGTGGCGTGCATCATTAACATCGCGCTCGATTTTCTGTTTATCGGGCACATGGGGCTCGGCCCCGTGGGCGCGGCGCTCGGCACGGTAACCGCCCAGACGGCCAGCGTTGCCCTCGCACTCGTGTGGCTCAAGAGCCGCCGCACGAACATCCACGTTAAGCGCAGCGACCTGCGCCCCCAGCCCGAGGTGCTCGGCAGCATTCTTAAGATCGGCGTGCCCGTGGCCGTGCAGGACGGCTGCATCCAGGTGGCGTTTATGTTCATCACCGTCATTGCCAACCACCGAGGGCTCGTCGACGCCGCCGCCGTGGGCCTGGTCGAGAAGATGATCAGCTTTTTGTTCATTGTGCCGAGTTCCATGGGTGCCACCGTCAGCGCGCTCACGGCGCAAAACGCCGGCGCGGGCAAGGGCGACCGCGCATGTCAGGTGCTTAAAGACGCCATGACGATCTCGGTGGTGTACGGCTGCCTGATCACGGTGCTGATGTGGCTGGTGGCGCCGGCGTTTATCGGCTTTTTTGCCAAGGCCTCTGCGGTGGTCGCGGCCGGCACCGGCTATATGCGCAGCTATATTTTCGACGCGATTTTTGCCGGCATCCACATTTGCTTTAGCGGCTTTTTCGCTGCGTATGGCAAGAGCTACATCGGCTTTGCGCACAACGTGCTGGCCGTGGCGCTCATTCGCGTGCCGGGCGCGTGGCTGCTGTCGAACGCCTATTCCGATACGTTGTTTCCCATGGGCATCGCTTCGCCGTGCGGGTCGATTCTGTCGGCAGTCATCTGTGTTGTCGCGTTTACCGTGCTCAACCGACGCGGGGCTTTTGACAAGTTGGCAGCGTAGCGGGGCAACGCGAAATCGCCCTTATCGACGACATCATCAGCGACGACCCCACAACCTACGTGACGCAGATCACGGTGCCGGTTGCCCCGTCCAAATAAGAACTGCCCAGAAAACGTTCGGCTGAAGGCAGAATCTTGACGTTATAGGCCATATTTTGCCTCAAGGTCATCGAGAGCCTCAAAGGCATCACGCGCCATGCCAGCAGCACGCTCCCGCTCGGCCACAGCTATACGAGCCATCAGACGAGCCTTAGCCTGTTCCTGAACCATGAAGTCATAGTCTTCAGACCGAAGTACAACAAATTTGCTATAGCCGTTTTTTGTAACAGTCACTGGACCAGGAGCCTCCCAACAAGCTCGCCAAACGCCGGGGACAGTCCCCGGTGTGGCGGTTTTACTCCTCCGGAATCGGAAACGCACGGATGAACTCTGCAGGCGAGAAGGTCTTGATGGTCGAGCGCACAAAAGCGGCGCGGTCACGCGTGATAATAAAGTCCACGCCGGCACGCTCGGCCATCGCACGGATACAGCCGTCCTCAAAGTCCGGCTCATCGGAATAGGCGGAGGCAAAACAAGCCTCTTGGTCGAGAGACTCTACCGAGTAGCTCTTAAGGCAGTCGCGCACTACCTCGCGCCCGCGCGCCTCGCCGGCCTGTTTGGTGAGAATGTAATACGCGTCCTTGAGAGAGCAGGCCGAAACAACGCCTTCGATAAGCCCCACGTCGACGAGCCCCTTGATCGTTTGCGCCGCTGCGTGCTCCGGCCGGCCCGGAAGCACGCAATCGAGCAGAAAATTGGTATCGAGAAATGCTCTCATAGGTAGCGCTCCCTCGCGACGCGCTTTTCATCTTCAACCGTCATCGTATCGAGCGGCGTTCCTTTTGGCATTTTGGCTACGATATCGAGATACTCCTGGTAGTCCTCATTCTCCGCGAGCATCTCACGGATCTCCTTCCAGGTGATCTTGGGATGCCACATCGTACCCACGTCGCGCTTGGGCTTGTCCGAGCCGCACGTCGGCTTTGCACCCCCGCGCTCCTGGGCAGCGTCATATTCCACTGCAACCGGGCTTTGATAGTCGAGCGGCACGATCTTGAACAACGGCTTGCTCCGCTTGAAGACCACAACCTCCTCGCCCTCATTGGCAACCTTTTCGGCCACCTGCGTAAGGTTTTGGCGCAGTTCCGAAAACGCGACGGTAACCATAACTGCTCCTCTCAACATATATCTTCACTGCTAAGTATACACGTTAATGTTAATGTTAAAGTGTATAAAACTCATCACAATGGGGCAGCCCCGTTGTGGAACCTCACTGCGGGGCCCCTTTGCTTTGTATGAATCTTCTATCGCTCCGGAACGACACCGCTCCGCAGGGTCACCCTCAGCAACCTACATGACGCAGATCATGCTGCCCGCCACCACGCCCAAATAAAAACCTCCCGGAAAGTATCAACCTTTCCGGGAGGTTTTCTAATTTGATTATCGATGTCCTAAGCCTGGGGCACCTCACCAGTAGCCAAGATCTGCTCGAGTGCGTCCTCGTCCAGCACGGGTACACCCAGCTGCTCGGCCTTGGTGAGCTTGGAGCCTGCTTTGGGACCGGCAACCAGGTAGCTCGTCTTCTTTGACACACTGCCCGAAACCTTGGCGCCGAGCACCTTGAGCGCCGCGCCCGCCTCGTCGCGCGTGCGGTTGACGAGCGTGCCGGTGAGCACGAAGGTCAGACCCGCGAGTGGCTGTGCGTCGGCGAGCTCGCCTGCCACGCCAGCGTCGGCTGCGGCTTGCGCGTGCGCGGCGCTCAAATCGACCTCGAGCGACAGGCCCGCCTGGCGCAGGCGCTCCAGCACGGCAAGGTTCTCGGGCACGGCCAGGAACTGCTTGACGCTCGCCGCAATCTTAGGACCGATGCCCTCGCACTCGGCGATGTCCTCTTCGCTCGCCAAGACGAGCTTGTCAATCGACAGGAATCGCTCGGCGATGACCTCGCCCACGCTCTTGCCCACGTGGCGGATGCCCAGGGCAAACAGCACGCGACCGAGCGGCTGGCTCTTGGACTTGTTGAGCTCGGCGACGATCTTTTCGGCCGTCTTGAGGCCCACCGGAATGGGGTCGCCCTTCTTGACGCCCTTTTTGCTGTTGGAACTGGCATAGGTGCGGCCCGTGTCCAGGCCGGCGATGTCGTCGACCGTGAGCTGGTAGAAGTCTGCGACATCGTGGATCAGGCCGGCGGCGATCATCTTGTCGACGATCTCGTCGCCCAGGCCGTCGACGTCCATGCAGCCGCGACTCACCCAATGGAGCAGGCGCTCCTTGAGCTGCGCGGGGCAGTCGATGGACACGCAGCGGTAGGCAACCTCGCCATCCTCATGGACCACGGGGCTGCCGCACACGGGGCAGACCTCGGGCATGTGCCAGTCGACCGAATCGGCCGGGCGCTTGTCGAGCACCGGCCCCACGACCTCGGGGATCACGTCACCCGCCTTGTGCACGATGATGGTATCGCCCTCGCGCACGTTTTTGCGGCGAATCTCGTCGATGTTGTGCAGCGTGGCGCGCGCGATGGTGGAGCCGGCAACCATCACCGGGTCGAACTCGGCGACCGGCGTGAGCACGCCGGTGCGGCCCACCTGGATGCGAATTTCGCGCAGGACGGTCTGCTTTTCCTCGGGCGGGAACTTAAAGGCGATGGCCCAGCGCGGTGCGCGGGCAGTAAAGCCCAGGTCGAGCTGCTGCTGAAAGCTGTCCACCTTTACGACCACGCCGTCGATGTCGTAGTCCAGGTCACCGCGATGTTCGAGCGCCTGGGCACAGAACTCGTGGACCTCGGCCGGCGTGGCGCAACGAGCCACGTTGGGGTTGACGCTAAAGCCGGCGCTACGCAGCCAATCAAGGAACTCGCGCTGGCTGTGGACGTGCAGCGGGTCGGTATCGGCGATAGCATAGATAAAGGTAGCGAGATCGCGGCGCGCAGTGACCTTGGGGTCCTTTTGACGCAGGCTGCCGGCGGCGGCATTGCGCGGGTTGGCGAAGGGATCGCGCCCCTCGGCATCGGCCTCATCGTTCAGGCGCACAAAGCTGCCCTTGGGCATGTAGACCTCGCCGCGTACCTCAATGGTGCGCTCGCGGTCGGCGCCCATGTGGGCGAGCGCCGGCTCGGACAGGTGCATGGGCACATCCTTGATAGTACGGACGTTGAGCGACACGTCCTCGCCCGTGGTGCCATCGCCACGTGTGGCTGCGCGTACGAAGGTGCCGTTTTGGTAAGTAAGGGCCACGCCCAGACCGTCGATCTTAAGCTCGCAGGTATAGGTGACGCTACCGGCACCGAGGGCATCCTCAGTGCGCTGGAGCCACGCGTCGAGTTCGTCCAGGTCCATGGCATCGTCCATGGAATACATGCGCGCCATATGCGTGACCGGCGTAAACTGCTCGCTCACGTAGCCGCCCACGCGCTGGGTATAGCTGTCGGGCGTCACCAGGTCGGGGTAGGTGGCCTCGATTTTCTGCAGCTCAACGAGCATTTTGTCAAAGGCGGCGTCCGTGATCTCGGGCGCGTCGAGCATGTAGTAGCGATAGGCGTGGTAATCGAGCTCGTGGCGCAGCTCGGCCGCGCGCGCTGCCGCCTGGGCATGGGCGTCGGTCGGTGCGGTGGTTTCCGCGGTCGTGGACGTTTCGGTATCGATGTCCACGCCGTCGCCAAACAGGCTCGATTGCTCCATAGCGGCACTCCTTCGCTCGATTTCAAACGGATACAAGAGTACCACCGGTCGCAACGGGGCCGAATAACCCTTTCGAACCGCACCGAATCGGCAGCCGCCAGACCGGGGTGGACAGTTAGTTCAGATACGTATAAATCCTAGAGCTGAATCAGGCACGCACACCCCTGTTTCAACTAATTTGGGCTCCTCGAGACCATGTAGACGTCCCGCTCTCCCTTCCAAACACCCATTCGAGCCCCATCCCAATCAAAAATTGCTCAAAACGCATCCCAAGCTGCCCCAGATTTATACGTATCTGAACTAACTGTCCAGACCATTACGAACCAGGCCTCTTGTCAGCCCCAAGTGATCCGTTTTCCTCCGTCCCCAACGGATCAACAAGAAAAGAGGGGCTGTCCCACACTTGGCGGGACAGCCCCTCTGGCTTCGGCATATGCGAAACGGCTCGCTAGTAGCCCTGGCCGTAGCCTTGACCCTGGCCCTGGCTCTGCTGGCCTAACAGCTCCTCCAGGTACTGGCGCAGCTGCTCGTCGGTAATACCGCCATTGCCGGTGTCGGTCGAACTGTCGTCCTGCTGCTGGTTCTGCAGCTCTTCATCGGAGCCCAGCTCGACGGTGACCTTCTTCTCTTCCTTGCCGCGCATAAGCGTGATCTCGACCTTCTCGCCCACCTCGTGGCTGCGCAGCGCGATGATCAGGCCATCGGCGCTCGTGATTTCGTCGTCGCCCAGCTTGGTGATGACGTCGCCCTCCTGAATGCCGGCCTTGGCAGCAGGACCATCCTCAACGACGCTCGCCACATACGCGCCGCTATCGGTGCTCAGCTTGTTGGTGCGGGCGTTGAGCGCATTGACGCTCGAAAGCGTAGCGCCCATGTACGGATGCACCGGTGTCTTGCCGTCGATAATCTGGTCGGCAATGTTCTTGGCGTAGTTAACCGGAATGGCAAAGCCCACGCCCGAGCTGGAGCCCGAATAGCTCTCGATAAGCGAGTTGATACCCACCAGCTCACCGTTGTCGTTGACGAGCGCGCCGCCGGAGTTGCCCGGGTTGATGGCGGCATCGGTCTGAATCATGTTGGCATAGATGGTATTGCCGCTGGTGGAGCTCATGGCCGTGGAGCGATACAGCGCCGACACAATGCCCGTGGAGACGGACTGCTCGTTGCCGAACGGCGAGCCGATCGCCATGACCCACTCGCCCACGTTGAGCTTGGAGGAGTCGCCGATCTCAATCGGCGTGAGCTTGGAGGCGTCGGCGTCCTTGAGCTTGATGACGGCCAGGTCGCTCGAGGCGTCGTTGCCCACGAACTCGGCCTCGTAGGTGGTGCCGTCGTCCATGGTAACCACGTACTGGTCATAGCCATCGACCACGTGGTTGTTGGTGAGGATGTGGCCCTCGGTATCGAGCACCACGCCCGAACCGACGCTGCCCGAGCTGTCCGACTCGTCGGCAGACTGCGAAAGCGAGCCATTCTGGCTACCGCTCGAAGTGGCGGTAATGGAAACGACGGAGGGCAGGGCCTTGGCAGAAACGGCCTCGGCCAACGTGGTGTCCTCGGAATCAATCGTAATCTTTTGCGTCGATGAGCCCGAAGCGCCCGCCGTCACGGCGTTCTTGCCGCCGCCAATGTTGAGCGTGCCGCTCATGATAAGCGCGATGACCAGCAGGGCACCGCAGGCGCAGCCGGCGAGCGCCGTAATAAAGATCGGCAGCTTTTTGGTCTTGGTCTTGACCACCGTGTGCTTGTTCACGACCTGCTGGCCACCCAGCGGCTTGCCGGTCTGCGTGTCGTAGACCTGCACGTAGGGAATGTTACTGCCGGCAGGCGTCGACTCCACCTGCACACGCGGCTGCTGCTGGGTCTCGCCGGCGTTGCCCGCATCCTGGGGACGCTGGGAATCGTACTCGCTCATGGCTGCGATCCTTTCGTCAAATAACCAAAGGCCCGCCAAACATGTGGCGGGCCATCATTGTTCACGTTGAGTTGTACCCCAATATGCGGGCGCAAGTGTATGAGAACGCAATCTTTTAGGAAGGCTTAAGTTCTGCCGCAGACCCGAAAGGAATCCGTACCTGCGTCAAAACCACCACAAAAGTGCCTGTCCCCTTTGTGGTGGAAATCTAGTCCTTAAACAGATAGCCCACGCCGCGGACGGTGGTGATGTGCGCCGCGATCTGCGGACCCACCTTGGAGCGGATGCGTCGAATGTGCACGTCGACGGTGCGCGTGCCGCCGCAGTACTCAAAGCCCCATACGCGGTGCAGCAGCACCTCGCGGCTGTAGGCGCGGTTGGGGTGCGTCGCCAAAAAGCTCAGCAGCGAGTACTCCATCAGCGTCAGGTCGATAGGCTCGTTATCGAGCGTCACCTGGTAGGTGGCCAAGTTGATCTCGAGGTTATCGATGTTGAGCACATCGTCGGCGGCGACGGTCTCCTCCTCGCCCATCAGGCGCTGCGCACGAGCCTTAAGCTCGTTGGGCGTCGCCGTGGGGCATACAAAGTCGGCATGCGCGTGATTGGGCAGGCGCAGGGTGCCGAGCGCCTCGTCGTCGACGATCACCAACATGGGGACGCCGCCGCGATCGTCAAGCCACTTGGCAATCTGATCGATGCGGTCGCTGCGGATGCCATCGGAATCGAGGATCAGCAGGTCAAAGTCGTGCGCCGCGGTCGGCGAATCGGGAGTTGCCAGGCTCACCTCGACACCCAGGGTGGTCGTCAAGCTGCGGGCAAACTCGTGGAAGCGCGTCGTGCGCGCCATGAACAGGGCACTCTTTTCGGACATATCGGCCTCCAAAGAAATGAGCTCAATCGTACTGGAACGAGCCAGCGCGATTAGGAGTTCGCCAGGTAGTGCTTGATCTCCCACTCGGTGATCGTAGACTCGAACTTATGCCACTCGTCGCGCTTCTTTTTGAGGAAGAAGCTGTGGATGTGCTCGCCGAGGGCATCCTTCATAAACTGCGAGTCCTCAAACACGTCGAGCGCCTCTTTGAGCGAGCGAGGCAGCGGCGTGTAGCCGGCCTCGACCATCTGACGGTCGGTAAGCTTGAGCGTCTCAGCCGTTGCCTCGGGCGGGAGCTCCAGCTTGCGCTCGATGCCGTCCAGACCAGCCGCCAGCGTGACGGCGTTGACCAGGTACGGGTTGGCCATGGGGTCGGGGCTGCGAAGCTCGATGCGCGTGGACAGCTGCTTGCCGGGCTTGTAGACCGGAATGCGGACCATACTCGCGCGGTTGCGCAGGCCCCACGTGGCGTACTGCGGCACGGAGTCGCCGCCCGTGGTGATGCGCTTGTACGAGTTGACCGTGGGGTTAGTGATGGCGCTGATCTCGCGCGCGTGCGCCAAGATGCCGGCCATGTAGTGCTTGGCGATATCGGAGAGGTGGTACTTCTCGTCGTCCTCGCCCCAAAAGACGTTGTTGCCGTCGTGGTCGAATAGCGACTGGCACAGGAACATAGCGCTGCCGTCCTCGCCCGCCAACGGCTTGGGCATAAAGGAGGCGTGGCACCCGCTCTCGTAAGCCTGCTGCTTAATGATGAGTTTGGCCGTGGTGATGGCGTCGGACATGCTCAGGGCCTCGGCGTGGCGCAGGCTCATGCCGTGCTGCGAGCGGCCGGCGGCGTGGAAGGTGTACTCCACGGGCACGGACATCTTCTCGAGCGTGAGGACCGTGTTGCGGCGCAGGTCGCGAGCGGCATCGCTCACCGAAAGATCGAAGTAGCCCACGTTGTCGAGCGGCTCGGGGGTGTGCTCGTCGGGGAAGTAGTAATACTCCAGCTCGGCACCCACGTTGAGCAGGTAGCCAGCCTTCTCGGCCTTATAGAACATGCGGCGCAACGCATCGCGCGGATCGCCGGCGAAGGGCTTGCGGTCGGGGGTGCACACATCGCAGAACACGCGGGCGACGCCGTTGTGGCTCGGGCGCCACGGCAAAATCTGGAAGGTCGAAGCATCGGGGAATGCCAGCATGTCAGCTTCCTCGGGCGTGGCAAAGCCCTCGATGGCGGAGCCGTCAAAGCCAATGCCCTCCTCAAAAGCGACCTCGAGGTCCTCGGGGCTAATGGCAAAGTTCTTGAGGCGGCCGAGAATGTCGACAAACCACAGACGCACAAAGCGGATATCACGCTGCTCTACGGAACGGAGTACGTAATCGATGTTCTGCTGGTTCATGTCGCTCCCCTTTCTTTCGGGCGGGTTTCGACTGGTCTATATCGCAGATACTATCGCAGAAAAATGTTTCCGCAGGGTTAAAGCGTATCAAGCGCTCAAAAAACGTGTGTGAACAGGCAGTTGCGAACGAATGGTTAGCGCGAGGTTGATGCGCGGTGTTCGATGTGGCCGGGAATCTCGATGCGTTTGGGCGCCAGCTTTGCGGCCTCGCCCACCGTAGTGGTAACAACGTCAATGCGCTCGGAGAGGCGCTCGACCACGCGCTCGGCGATGGTAAGGGTGTCTTGCGCGGCCGTGGTCACGCCGCCAAAGAGCACATGGTTCCAGGGGTAGTCGTCAAACGTCGCGATTTTGAGCCCCGCCGGCAGCGAGGGACCAAGCTGCGCCAGCGCCTCGGTCAGACGCAGGAAAACCAGGCCGTTGACAGCAATGAGGCCGAGCTTTTTGCCTGCATAGCCGCGGATGGTCTCGTCCAAGCGGCCGACGCCCGAGGCGCCACCGTCGGCCAGAGTGACGACCTCACCCGCAAGGCCGCGTCGCGAAAGTTCGTCGGCAAAGGCCTCGGCACGCTCGCGACGCACGGGGCTGTCGTCGCTTGCCTCGGTGAGCAGGCACAGGCGCTCGCGGCCAGCGGCGGCGAGCTCGTCTACCAAGCCAGCGACCAGCTCACGGTTGTTAGATGTCACCAGATCGACACCGCCGTCGGCAACATCGCGGTCGAGCAGCACAACAGGCAGACGTCCCGCTGCCGCGGCGATCGCCTCGTCATTGCCTCCGCAGGTGTTGACGACCAGGCCGTCCACGCCGGCATCGATAAGCCTGGTGAGCGACTCCGCTTCCTTAGCGGGGTCGTTGCCGCTAATGGCCGTCATGAGCGAGCAGCCGCGCGCGGCGGCGCTGACGGAAAGCCCTTCGAGCATGGCGCTGGAGAATGGGTTGGCGATGTCGGCCAGGATCACACCGATGAGGTTGGTGCGCGAGCTGCGTAGATTGCGCGCGGCGGCACGCGGGCGATAGCCGGTGCGCTCGATAACCGCCGCGATGCGAGCACGGGTTTCCTCAGTCATTTGCCCGGGGCGGTTGTTGAGATAGCGCGAGACCGTGGCCGGGCTCACGCCCGCCTCGGCGGCAATGTCCTTGATTCTCATCTGCGCCATAACGCACCCCGTTTCCCAATTGTCGGCGGTCTGAGCCATTTTAGGCATTTTTTTAAAAATCTCGGTTGCAAAACGCTGTAGGTGAGTATACTACAACTCGAAACGAAACCGATTTCGTAAACCGATTTCGGTGAGCGTTGGCACGCAGGTGCAAAGACGCACCCTACCGTCTTGGCACCTGCGTGCCAACGCCATATCAAAGGTGTACGCACGAGCAAGAAGGAGCTACGCAACCATGGGTAAAACGGTTCTTACCTTCGGCGAGATCATGATGAGGCTATCGCCCAAAGACCACCTGCGTATTGAGCAGGCAACCGAGTTTGATGTCCGCTACGGCGGCGCCGAGGCAAACACCGCGCTTTCCCTGGCCTACCAGGGCGACAAGGCCACTTACGTCTCCGTTGTCCCGGCCAACCGTCTGGGCGAGTGCGCCCTGCGTTCGCTGAAGGCCTACGGCGTCGACACCACGCGCGTCGTGCGTCAGGGCGACCGTCTTGGCTCCTATGTGTTTGAGGTCGGTGCCTCGCAGCGCGGCAACGGCTGCGTCTACGACCGCAAGTTCTCTGCCATCAACATGGCCAAGCGCGATGTTTTTGACTGGGACGAGATCCTCAAGGGCATCGATGTCTTCTACTTCTCCGGCGTGACCCCCGCCGTCTCCGACGAGATGGCCGCCGCCTGCAAGGAGGCTCTCGCCGTCTGCCGCGCCAAGGGCATCACCACCGTGTGCGACGTGAACTATCGCGGCAAGATGTGGTCGCCCGAGAAATCGCAGGCAACCATGAAGGAACTCCTGCCGCTCGTCGACATCTGCATCGCCAACGACGAGGATGCGCCTGCCGGCCTTGGCATGACCTGCGTCTCCGGCTCCCTTGCCCACGGCATCGAGGAGCGTGACACCTACGTCGAGATGGCCCGTCAGATCTGCGCCGAGTACGGTTGCAAGAAGGTCGCCTCGGTCGTCCGCAACATTTCCTGCGTCGAGCGCTCCATCTGGATGGGCATGCTCTTTGACGCCGAGAGCGGCGAGCACTGGTTCTCCCCTGCTCACGACGTGCACGTGCTCGAGGGCGTTGCCGCCGGCGACGCTTTCAACGCCGGCCTCGTCCATGCCCTCATCAACGACTTTGACCCGCAGGACGCCGTCAACTACGCGATTGCAGCCTCGATCCTCAAGCTCACCATCAAGGGCGATTCCAACTTGGTTACCGCAAGCGAGATCGCAGCCGTGGCATCCGCCGCCGACGGTGGCACCCGCGTCGCGCGCTAGTCCGTCTCCATTCCGCGGGCCGCAGCTTTCCAATCCCATACCCCTGCGGCCCGCTCCCCGATTCCTCCGGCCGGGCAAAACCACCAGTCCCATTCCGGTTTTGCCTGGCATTCCCTACATGACTGGTCGAGCAGCCGGTTTTGGAATTGCTTGAACCCCAAGCAGTGCCTCCGATAACCAATCCAAAATCGGCTCCTGACCAGCACATTTGGCAATCACGCGCCCATGCGCGCCACACATCGAAAGGAACATCATGTTCGATCAGTTCTACACCACGCTTGAGTCCCTGGGCATCGTGCCGGTCGTTGTGCTCGACAAGGTCGAGGACGCCGCTCCGCTCGCCCACGCCCTTATGGCAGCTGGCATGAAGTCCGCCGAGGTCACCTTCCGCACCGCCTGCGCCGCCGAGTGCATCGCCGCTATGGCCGAGGCCGAGCCCGAGATGTGCGTTGGCGCCGGCACTGTCCTGACCGTCGAGCAGGTTGAGCAGGCCCGCGCAGCCGGTGCCAAGTTCATCGTCTCCCCGGGTTACAACGAGGACGTCGTGAAGCACTGCATCGACATCGACCTGCCCGTCCTTCCCGGCACCGTGACCCCCTCCGAGGTCACCGCAGCCGAGAACCTGGGCCTCAAGGTCACCAAGTTCTTCCCCGCGTCCCAGTATGGCGGCCTGAACACCATCAAGGCCCTCGCCGCTCCGTTTGTCGGTCACCGCTTTATGCCTACCGGCGGCGTGAGCACCGCCAACGTCGAGGAGTACCTGAGCTCCTCCGCCATCATCGCCTGCGGTGGCACCTGGATGGTTAAGCCGGCCCTGTTTGCCGACGGCGACTTCTCCAAGGTCGAGCAGATTGCCCGCGAGGCCATGGACGTCGTCAAGAAGGTCCGCGGCTAGGTTTAGCTCTCTATCGTGAAAGGGGGCGTGCCCTAGACCTCGCCCCCTTTCTTTTAAAACGGCTCGGAAGCGCGCCGTTTCCGTCACGAGCAAGAACCGAAAACGTCTTGTATGCTGATAGAACGTGACGGAAGCGACACGCCCCCGAGCCGCTTTGCCTACTCGGCTGGCAGTCGCACTCAACTAAGACACTTCGACAAAAGCCGAACCATCAAAACAGCTGCGGCACCGTCTGGAGGAATGGACCCTTGCTTCCGGTCTTTTCCTCCAAGCGGCGCCGCAGCGTTTTCGTGCCCCGATGTGCCCCGGCACTTGCGGTGGAATACGGACTGCTTACACCATCAGAGCCGCAAAACAATCCCTATTTCACCGCAACTAATGAAGAGAACGAGTTAGATGGCCGAGTCTTTGGACAGCTCAAAATAGTCGGGATGTAAGGCGATAACCGGGCCCTGCTCCTCGGGCATCAGGTGCAGGTGTGTCTCGGCCAGATAGCTCGCCGTGTCGGTATCGCCCTTTTTAATGGCCTCGAGAATTCGGCGATGCTGCCGACGAATCGGCTCCCAATCCAGATCCTGAGAGACCATACGCAACCAGTTGTATCGCTCAAAATGCGTATTGACGCTCTTCATCCAATCCCACAACATGTGGCGGCCGGCAATCTCAAAACACGTCTCATGGAACAGGTTGTCCAGATCGAAAAAGCGACGCGTTTCGCTATGGTCGAGCGACTCGGACTCGGCAAGAATCTGCTCGAGCCGATGCTTTTGCTCGGGCGTGGCGGCCGAACAGCATTTAATAAGCACGCTTCTCTCGAGCTTCTCACGCAAGAAGCAGGCGTTTTCGGCGTGTTCCATGCTGATCTTAGAGACGTAGGTGCCGCTTTTGGGGCGCGTTTCCACCAGCTCCTGCTCACGCAGGCGTACAAAGGACTCGCGAATGGGCGTGCGCCCGATTCCCGTCTCCTTTTCCAGACCAATCGCCGAAAGGCGCGTGCCGGGCTTGAGCTCGGCATAGATGATCTTGGAGCGCAATGCGTTGTATGCCTGGTCTTGCAGGCTCTGATAATGCTGGTGTTGTTCCATAAAGCCCTCGGATGAAGCCTCGGTTAATCGAATACCACCATGCAATACTATCGCATCCCCCGCCCCCTCATAAGTTGCGGTGGAATAGTTCCTGTTCAAGGCCTTCAGCAGCAAAAACAGGAACTATTCCACCGCAACTTATGAGGGGGGACGGGTGCGACATGCCGTTGGTATAAAAAGCAAAGGCCCGCGGACAGTTTGATAGGCAACTGTCCGCGGGCTTGCGGTGAGACACGCTTGTCTTATGCGTTTCTCGCCTAGATAAACAGGCTCAGGATTAGAACCATGATGAGGCCGACAACGGAGTTGACGAGCTCCAACAGGCCCCATGTCTTATAGGTATCCTTCATCGACAGGCCAAACGACTGCTGGAACAGCAGGTAGCCGCCGTCATACATAGGCGTGATGGTATTGGATGCGCAGGCGCAGACCAGTACTGCAAGCACCGGGTTGATGCCAAACTGCGTAACCATAGGCGCCACGACGCCGGCGGCGGTGATGGCCGAGACGGTACCCTGGCCGGTGAGCAGGCGCAGGACCACCGTGATCACCCAAGCCAAAATCAGCGGCGACACTGGCATGAGGCTCACCATGTCGGCAAGCGTCGCGCCAACGCCAGAAGTAATGATGACCTGCTTCATGATGCCGCCGGCACCGATAACGAGCAGCACGTTCGCGACGCCCTTGATAGCATCGGACATAGAGCTAGAGATCTCTCCGCCATCCATGCCGCGCGTATAACCATACGCAACCATGGCAAGAATCATCGTGATGAGCATAGTGATATCTGCGCTACCGATGCAGCTGGCAAGATCGTATGCAAAGCAACCCTCGCCCACCGTGTTCTTGATAATCGAAGCCCCAATCATGATGATTGCCGGGAACAGCGGCACCAGAATGGAAAGCCAAAACGGCGGAAGCTCGTCCGCGGGCCTGCGCTCCGCCGGCTTCATAACATTGCCAAGCGGCATGTCATCGAGACCGGGGATGAAATGGCACAGCAAAAGACCAGAGCAGATAAGTGTCGGAATCGTGACGATCAGACCAAAGATGTAGACCGGCGGAACCTCGGCACCAAAGGCACTCACCAGCGCCATAGGACCAGGCTGCGGCGGAAAAAGAGAATGGCCCATCGTGGTACCAGAAACAGCCGGGATAATCAGGCGCATATAGGGGATGTCGGCCTCTTTGGCGATGCTGATAACGAGCGGCGTAACGATAAGGAACGCCACCTCGTAGAACATGCTCATACCAAAGATAACGCCGATGATCAGAAGCGCAACAGGCAGCAGCTTAATACCGAGCTTGTCAACGATAGTGTCGGCAATCTGCTGCGAGGCACCCGAATCGGTCATCAGTTTTCCGATGGCTGCGCCAAAGATAATGATCAGCGCAAGCGACTTAAGCGTTCCGCCCAGTCCATCTTCCATGGTGGTGACAAGGTCGCCCACAGAGATGCCGTCGGCAAGGGCGATAAAAATGGCGGAAAGAATAAGCGCAATGATGCTGTTGATTTTAAACTTAACGATCATGGCGACCAGCAGGACTACGCCCACCAGCACCCAAAGGAGTGAAACAACTCCCGCATTCATAGATAAGCTCCTTTTAACTGGCAATGAAGCCAAGTGCTTCTATTCGAAATAGCAGCTTTTACTCGCTTATAGGTTGGCGACAATTGCCTGGGCGATCTCGTCGTACTGAGCCGACTCGAGCGTGACGCGACCGGGGTTCATGGCAAACACGTCGCCAAACTCAAACGGGTCGTCATTGTACTTGGGGACGATATGCACGTGCAGGTGATGCATGGTGTCGCCGTAGGCACCAAAGTTAATCTTGTCGGGATTGAACGCCTTGTGCAGCGCTGCCGCGACGTGGCGGACATCGGCCATAAAGGCGGCGGCGTCTTCCTCGGACATGCAGGAGATGTCATCGACGTGCTGCTTGGAGGCCACGATTACGCGGCCCTTATGACTCTGCTCCTTAAACAAGATGAGCTTGCTGGCAGGCAGGTCAAGCATGGGGATGCCAAAGGCATCGACGAGCGTGTTGTCGGTCCCGCACATGCAGTACGAGCAATCGGTATGCTGTTCCACGGTGATCCTTTCGATCTGGACAATGATGAATGCCGCTTTTGCGGCAGGCGTAACCCCTCGTTTACACCACCAGATAATGGACAGATACAACGCATGCGTAGTCGATACGAAATCGGTTTCGTATCGACTACCGCCATGATACAGCCAACGAGTTGTTACGATTAGGTGAACGTTCACTTTTTATTGTTTTTCTCTTTGCAAATAGAATCCCGTGCGTATACTAAGGCTCAAACGAAACCGATTTCATCGAGCGTGAGCAATAGGATGCTAAGACGCACCCTACCATCTTGGCATCCTATTGCCCACGCAATGTCATTTGCTTTCCTCCCGTCTCGCTGGCTCTTCAGTCCCATTCCGGCACAGCGAGACACTTCCTAGACAACTGACCGTGGGGCCGGCTTTTCTGCTTTAACAGCAGTGCCTCCGATAATCCTCTTTTGCCGGTCCGGGTCAGTTTTTTCACACAACCGAAAGAACGGGTAGCAACATGCGACCGCTCATCATCATGAATGGCGAGAAGATCGATTGGTTCCATACCGTCATCAGGATGCTGATGTATCTGGCGGGCGTTGCAGTACTGGCACTCGGCATGAGTCTCCAGACGGCATCCGGCCTGGGCGTCGCCACGCTCACGTGCTTTGCCACAACCCTATCCATGCTCACGGGCAAGACGCTCGGCTTTTGGATCACTGCTACCTATGTCGCCTACATCGTGGCACAATTCACTATCTTGCGACGCGAGTTCCAGCCGCGCATCCTGCTCGAGCTGTGCTTCTCAACGCTCATCGGCGGCTTCACCGACTTCTTCATGGCGGTCAACCCGCTGCATCCCGCAGCACTCCCCATACAGGTTGAGACCATGCTGCTCTCCCTCGCTGTCACTGCATTTGGCGTAAGTCTCGTCGTCAACATGGGCGTTGTCCCCAACGCGCCCGACGGCCTGGTGCAGGTCATTGCCGAAAAGATTAAACGCCGCTTTGGCGACGTAAAAGTCGTGTTCGACTGCTCGCATGTCGCCGTGTCTCTCGTTCTGTCGCTCGCGCTCATGCACAACCTAGGCGGCTTTGGCGTGACCACCGCCATCTCGGCGCTGTTCTTGGACCATGTCATCAACATCGCTAATAAGCTGTTCGCCCAGCGCTTTGTGCGCGCGGCATTCGGGAAATAGCACCACCGTAAGAACCCGCAAACAGCGCTATACGTTGCTATATCTCACTATACTTTGCTATACTTTGCTATATCTTGCTATATCTTGAGCAAAGGTGGCTCACATGCAAACAAACCCTTTTAAGCCCACAGCAGGTAAAACACCTCCCACGATTATCGGCCGCGAAGATGTACTTGAAGAATTCAGTGAAGGCCTCACCAACGGGCCTGGTGCCCCTGGGCGCCTAATGCGCATAGCCGGCGTCCGTGGAACGGGCAAGACGGTCCTCCTTGACGAGTGCTCACGTTTGGCGCAAAGCCGTGGCTGGACGGTCATAAAAGAGGTCGCAACCGAGGGACTTTGCCAGCGCATTCTCGAACAGCTGCAGCCCAAATTCCAGGCCAAACACGCCAGATTTGAGCCCACCGTAGCTGGCATATCCATCGGCAGCATAGATATTGAGCGAATCGGCCCATCGCTACGCGACGCCATGAGACAGACAATATCCAAGAATGGAAATGGCCTGCTCATCACTCTCGACGAGGTTCAAGACGCAGAGCTCGATGAGGTCCGAACGCTCTCCATTGCGATTCAGCAGGTTATCGGCGAAGACCTTGATATCGCCTTTGTTTTTGCTGGGCTGCCTTCGATGATTGAAAGCATCATCAACGGAAAGACACTTACGTTTTTGCGCCGTGCCCTCCCCTTTGATCTGAAGGCTGTGGCAGTAACCGAAGTGTCGTACTCCCTCGAGGAAACCATTGAAGCGTCTGGCATGGAGTTGCAGCCAGGTATTGCCGGCCAACTTGCCGAGGCAACGCAAGGCTATCCTTTCATGATCCAACTCGTTGGATACTACGCATGGCAGTTGGCAAGACGCGCGCACACAGCGATTATTGGAGAAGAAGAAGCCGAGCGTGGCATTGCAACGGCACGCGAACGCTTCTGCGCCATGGTGATTGAGCCCGCGCTGCAGCGCATTCCGCCCACGTGCATCGCTTATCTGCTGAGCATGGCGTCTTTGGGGCAGACGAGCTCGACCAGCATGGTTGCCGATGCCCTAAACAAAACGCCTCAACAGGTGAGCTCCGTCCGCAGCCGCCTGTTAAGAGAATCGATTATCGAGGCTCCTTCGTACGGCAAGGTCTCATTTGCCATCCCCTACATGCGCGACTACCTCTACGAACACAAAGCCGAACTGGAAGTTGAACTGTAGAAACGGCAACTGCCCTGCAAGGTGAAAACCGTTTTCGTACGGATTTAAAGCAGACGTAAACGGTTTTCGTCTTGATTTGCGTCCGAAATTAAGACGTAAATTGCGCTTTCGTACGCTTATTACCAGACGCAAATTGTTTTCGTCCGGCTATGCGTCCCCAATCTAGACGCAAAGAGCCCCGAGCTCGTATGAACTCGGGGCTCTTTGCGCCACGCATCTATGAGAGGGAATCGATGCGCCCGGGCGCTACTCCATGTAGCCACCCTGAATGGCGGAAACTGCATGTTCGGTAAAGAACTTGAGCGTGCCGGAGGTATAGCGATTAGCCTTGGGCTTCCAAGCGGCTCGACGCTCGGCCAGGACGGCGTCGACCTCGGCCGGCTCCATCTTCTTGCCGGCGATGCCCACGATGGACAGCGAGCGCTCGGGAATGTTGATCTGGATCAGGTCGCCTTCCTCGATCAGGGCAATCGGGCCGCCCACGGCAGCCTCGGGCGAAACGTGACCGATAGCCGGGCCCTTGGAGGCGCCGGAGAAGCGGCCATCGGTGATCAGGGCAATGCTCGCACCCAGCTCGGGATCGCTGGCGATAGCCTCAGTGGTGTAGAACATCTCGGGCATTCCGGAACCCTTGGGGCCCTCATAGCGAATGATAACGGCATCGCCGGGCTTGACCTCATGCGTCAGGACGGCGTGAATGGCGTCCTCCTCGCAGTCGAACGGACGGGCCTTGAGCGTAGCCTGGAACATCTCACGCGGAACGACGGTGTGCTTGACGACGGCACCCTCGGGGGCAAGGTTGCCGTGAAGGATGGCGATGGAGCCATCGGTACCAAAAGCCTGGTCGAACGGACGGATGATGTCCTCGCGCTTGAGGTTCCACTTCTCCAGGTAGCGGCCGCACTTCTCGTAGTAGCCGTTGTTCTTGAGGTCCTCGAGGTTCTCGCCGAGAGTCTTGCCGGTGACGGTCATGACGTCGAGATGGAGCATCGACTTGATCTCCTCCATGATGCGCGGCACGCCGCCCGCATAATAGAAGAACTGCGCCGGCCACTCGCCTGCGGGACGAACGTTGAGCAGGTAGTGGGCGCCACGGTGCAGACGATCGAAGTCGTCGGCGGACATCTCGATGCCAAACTCACGGGCGATTGCGGGGATGTGCAGCAGGGAGTTGGTGGAACCAGAGATGGCGCCGTGGACCATGATGAGGTTCTCGAAGGATTCCTTGGTCACGATGTCACGCGGACACAGGTTGTGCTCGGAGAGCCACACGGACTGACGGCCGGCCTCGCGGGCGAACTCGCGCAGGTCGGAGCTGGTGGCGGGCAGCAGAGCCGTGCCGGGGAGCATAAGGCCCAGGGCCTCGGCGGTAACCTGCATGGTCGAGGCGGTGCCCATAAAGGAGCAGGCGCCGCAGCTGGGGCATGCGTTGTGCTTGGCAAACTCAAGCTCCTCGCGGGAGATCTCGCCGCGCTCGTAACGGGCAGAAATCGCGCCGAGCTGCTCCAGGGTCAACAGATCGGGACCGGCATCCATGACACCGCCGGTAACGACGATGGAGGGGATGTTGATGCGGCCCATGGCCATGAGGTTCGCAGGCAGGCCCTTATCGCAGCTGGCGACAAAGACGCCGGCATCGAACGGGGTGGCCTTGGCGTGGATCTCGATCATGTTGGCGATCATGTCGCGGCTGGGCAGCGAGTAGTTGATGCCGTCGTGGCCCTGGGCCTCGCCGTCGCAGATATCGGTGCAGAAGTAACGGGCACCGTGACCGCCAGCCTCGGCAACGCCAGCGCGCACCTCCTCGACCAGCTCGAACAGGCCGGCAGAACCCGGGTGCGAATCGCCAAAGGTCGACTCGATGATGACCTGCGGCTTGTCCAGGTCCTCGATCGTCCAGCCGGAGCCCAGACGCAGCGGGTCCATCTCGGGGCTGATGGTGCGAAACTTGCCGGAACGCGGCTGCAGCTTGGCAACCAGGTCGGCGGCCTCCTGCTGAATCTGTGCCTTGGTTTTCTCGTCCATGATGTTCTCCTCTTTTGGTTTGAACGGTTGTACCAATCGTTGGTGAATAAATCTGGTGTAGGTGGCTGCCGAGCGATGTGCTCGGCAAAAGATGCTTAGCTACGCGAACTAGGCGAAGAACGAAATCACCAAGGCGCAGGCAAGACCCGAAAGACCGATGAGCGTCTCCATAACGGTCCAGGACTTGAGGGTGGTCTTCTCGTCAATCTCCAGGAACGAGGAGCACATCCAAAAACCGGCATCGTTGACGTGCGAGAGGGCCGTGGCACCGCCGCAGATAGCAAGACAGATAGCGGCACGCATGAGCACCGAAGCACCAGCGACCGCGGGCATGGCAGCCATAATGCCCGATGCCATGGTCATAGAGACGATGGAGCTGCCGACAGAGGCGCGCACCATGACGGCAATCAAAAAGGCAACGACCACCAAAGGCAGCGGTGAGGCCTCGAGCACGGGGCCGATAACCTGGCCCAAGCCGCAGTCTTGCAGCATCCAGCGAATGACGCCGCCACAGGCGATAACCAGCAAGATCATGCCGACGGGCTTAAGAGAACGGTCGAGCAGGGCCTTGAGCTCGGCGCCGGAGTAGCCGCGGCGCGCGCCCAGCAGATACATCGCGACGAGCGTGGCGAGCGTCAAAGCGACGAACGGCTTGCCCAGGAAGGCGAGAATCGAGGCGAGCTCGGCGGGCATGGGGATATAAGAGGACAACGTGCCCAGCAAAATCAGACAAAGCGGCGTGAGCACGATGGCAAGCACCATGCCAAAGGGGGGAAGCTCCTTTTCGTCGCTCGCACCCTCGGCAGAGGTAAAGTGCTCCGGAACATCGGTAAAAATGCGACCGCCCACGTTGCGGCCCCAGATGACGCCGGCAATCGCCATGGCGATGAAGGCGGTGGGGATACCGACGAGAATCATGGTGCCCAGGTCGACACCGAGCGTGCCGGCGACCAAAACCGACCCGGCCGATGGCGGCACAAACGCATAGCCAGCGGCAAGTCCCGCGAGCAGCGCGATGCCGTAGTAGAGCGTCGACTTTTTGGTCTGCGATGCCACGCTAAAGGCAAGCGGGATCAAAACGACCACGCCGGCCTCAAAGAACACCGTGGTGCCGATGACCAAACCGGTGATGCCCAGCGCCCAGCTGGAGTGGCCCTGGCCAAAGGTGTCAATGAAGGTCTGGGCGATCTTCTTGGCGCCGCCGCTCTCCTCCAAAATCTGGCCAAACATCGATCCCAGGCCAATGAGCAAGGCGATGTTTTGCAGCGTGGTGCCCACGCCCTTGGTGACGGTGTCTGCCACCATGTCGAGCGGCATGCCGGCACCGATACCGATCACGAGCGCCGAGACCATCATCGACAGCACGGGGTGCAGCTTGAACTTGATGATGAGCGCAAGCAGCAGCGCGATGCCCACGATGGCGGCGATGACCAGCCTGGTGGGATCAGCCATAAACGTTGGGTCTGACATCTTTCCTCCAATTCATCAGACCTTTTGAATTCGTCTGATGACTATAGCGTGTTTTGGAATGGTCTGATGTTTCATTTTGAAATTTGTCCGAAATACATCTGATGTATTTGGTAAACGGTCGTATTTGCGCTGCGAACGGTATATCTAAGCCGCCCGACTCAAATCCATCGGCCAATATCGCATCCGTGGTGCGCTAAAATAGCTCAGATGAATTCTGTATTGAAAGGTATAGCTATGGCCCGCGGCGAATCGGGACTCCCCGAGCAAATATCGGAGAAAATCATTCAATTGATTCTGGATGAACACCTTGAGCAAGGCGATCGCCTGCCTAAGGAAACCGTGCTGGTCGAGCGCTTGGGCGCCGGCAGGAGCACCGTGCGCGAAGCCATGAAGTTGCTGCAGTCGCGCAATATCGTGCGCATTAAGCAGGGTTCGGGCACCTATGTGGCGTCAAACCCCGGCGTTGCCGACGACCCGCTGGGCTTTACCTTTATTGACGACAAGCAGCGTCTGGCGCGCGACCTACTCGAGGTGCGCTTTATGATCGAGCCGCAGATGGCACGCATGGCGGCCGAGCACGCAACCAACGATCAGGTCGTCTGTATCGAAGAGCTCTGCGACGAATCCGAGCGCCTGGCCGAGGCCGGTGAGGATTACTCCGCCGCCGACACCGCGTTCCACAATGCCATTGCCGAGAGCTCCGGAAACCTCGTCGTTCCCCGCCTGATGGGCGTGCTCAAGGCATCCGTCCCCCTCTTTATCGACGTGACTGGCAAAAAGCTCGTCGAGGAAACTATCCGCACGCACCGCGATGTGGCCGACGCCATCGCCTCGCGCAATCCCACCGCCGCGCACGACGCGATGTATCTGCACCTGGTGTATAACCGCAACATGATTGCGGAGGGAGCAGAAGCAAAAGGCATTTAGGGCCCGACAATAATCTTTCTTTGGCAAAACGCAGGCGGCGGCTGCCCAACACACAGGGCAGCCGCCGCTTTTTGCAATCGATTGGTGCAAAGGGGTTGACTAGAGCTCGCAGGCAACCTTGTAGCCATCGCCGATGGCATCGCGGATGTTGCCGCACTTCTGGGCATCGCCCAGCACGTGGGTGGCAACACCGGCTGCAGCCAGGTCGTCGGCCAGCTTGGTATTGGGACGATAGCCCATGGCAAGCACCAGCGTATCGGCACCGGTGATAGTGTGGACCTCGCCGTCCTTTTCGTAGCTGATAGTGTCCTCGGTAATCTCGGTCACCTTGGCCTCGGTCAGCACGTGAACGCCCTTGGAGAGCATGCGCGTGATGAGCACCGCGCGACCGGCACCGCCCTCGTTGGCGGCGAGCGTCTTGGTCATCTCGATGACGGTGACATCGCGGTTGGCCGGCGACAGGTCGTTGACCAGCGGGGCCAGGTAATCGGCCGTCTCGCAGCCAACGGTGCCGCCGCCCACGATGACGATCTTCTTGCCCGGGAAAGCCTTGCCACCCAGTAGGTCGTCAGCTGTCATAACCTGCTTAAAGCCTTGCATGAAGGCCGGAGCGATGGGCTCGGCGCCATAAGCCAGGACAACCTCGTAACCCGCGTAGTCATGCTGAATGTCCTCGGCAGTAAGCTCGGTGCCAAATACGCACTTCACGCCGGCCTCGGCCAGACGACGGTACTGATACTTGATCACGCGGGTGAGTTCCTGCTTTGCCGGCGGAACGGCCGCGATACGCATCTCGCCGCCCGGCTCATCCTGCTTGTCCACGAGCACCACGTTGTGGCCGCGCTTGGCGGCAATGTAGGCTGCCTCCATGCCCGCAGGACCAGCGCCCACAACGAGCACGTTCTTGGCCTCGGCGGCAGGCTCGTAGCCAGCCTCGTCGCGCTCCACGTCCGGGTTGACGGTACAGGAGATGCGCTTGCCGAACATGATGCCGTTCAGGCAGCGCAGGCAGCCAATGCAGGGGCGGATATCGTCGGCGTTGCCGGCAGCGGCCTTATTGCAGAACTCGGCATCGCACAGATTGGCGCGGCCCATCATGCAGATGTCGGCAGCGCCGTCCTCGATCAGCTCCTCGGCGATCCAGGCCTCGTTAATGCGACCGACGGTGGCGACGGGAATGTTGACGTGCTTTTTGATCTCGCGCGAGCAGGCGGCATGCGAGGCCTGCTGGGTACCGGCGGCGGGAATTGCGGAGCCGCGCTTGATGGTGGTGCCACCCGACACATGAATCATGTCGACGCCGGCCTTCTCCAGGCGACGCGAGACGTAGATCATGTCGTTGAGGGTCAGGCCGCCATCAGTGTACTCATCGCCCGAGATGCGGACGTCGATGATAAAGTCCTTGCCGCAGCGCTCGCGAATCTCGGCGATGACCTCGAGCAAAAAGCGCATGCGGGCGTCGAGCGAGCCGCCGTACTCATCGGTACGCTTGTTGTAGAGCGGGGTCAAAAAGCCGCCAAGCATGCCGTGGGCATGCGCCGCATGGACCTCGACGCCATCGACGCCAGCCTTCTGCATACGCACGGCAGCGTCGCCAAACTGATGCGTGAGCTCGTGAATCTCGTCGACCGTGATGGGGCGCGGTGCCTCGCGGGCGTAAGACGGGCCCACAAAGGACGGAGCGATCAGGCGAGGCGTGCCCGGAATGTTAAAGGCCATGTAGGCGGGGTGGAAGAGCTGCGGCATGATCTTGCAGCCATACTCGTGGACGGCCGCGGCGAGCTTTTCCCAGCCGGGGATAAACGTGTCGTCGTAGCAGCACATGTCACCCGGCAGATAGGTATAGGTGGGCTCGACCGTCACGACCTCGGTAATGATGAGGCCAACGCCGCCCTTGGCACGGGCACGGTAATGATCGACCAAGTCGTCGGTCACATAGCCATGATCGGCCAGGTTCGTGGATACCGGCGGCATAAAGACGCGGTTCTTGACCTCGGTCGTACCGACCTTGATCGGGCTAAAGAGCATCGGGTAGGCGGATGACTCCATACAGGCTTCCTTTCGTTTAAGCCGCTCGGCGGCAGTTGCTAACGTACTTATCGTATCAGCAACCGCCGCGTCCGTACCCGCTCGCACTCCCCCGCCTTTAATCCAATCCCCACAAAAAGTTGCGGTGGAATACGGAGTAGATGAGACTTTTGCCAGCCAAAACAGTCCGTATTTCACCGCAACTGATGGGCGGGGTGGACTTGAGGGCTCAGATAGTCAGTCATGCCCTCATCCGCCACTCCCTCACCTGCAGCGCGCCGTCCAGCATAAGGTTCACCTTGAGCACGTTGACCGTGGGCTCGCCGAACACGCCGAGGAAACGGCCCTTGGTGCACGCGGCAATGATGTCGCGCACCTCGTCCTCACTTTTGCCCGTGGCCTTGGCAAGGCGCGGGACCTGGTACTCGGCGGCATCGGGAGAGATCTCGGGGTCGAGCCCTGAGCCGGAACACGTCACCAGGTCGACGGGCACAGCGTCCATATCGGCATCGGGGTTGGCGGCGCGGATCTTCTTCACGCGCGCATCCACAAGCTGCCGATACTCCTCACTCGCCGGGGACAGGTTGGATGGGGCACCATACGCCATGAGCTCGCCATCTTCGCCTTCGAAAATTGACACGTTCTGGATGCGGCCCCACATGTGGTCCTCATCCTCGAAGTTCTGGCCGATGAGCTCGGAACCCACAACCTTGCCGTCGACCGTAATGAGCGAACCGTTCGCCTGATACGGGAACGCAACCTGGGCAATGCCGGTCACGACAAGCGTATAGCCCAGGCCGCAGACAACGGTAAACAGCGCGAACACGCCCAGTGCGCGCGATGCAACACCTTTGAACATACAAACCTCCACTTACATAATGCCGCAGAACGCGAGCAGCATGTCGATGAGCTTGATGAATACGAACGGGGCAACGATGCCGCCCAGACCCCACACGAGCAGGTTGTGGGTCAGCAGCTGTCCGGACGGGACCTCGCGGTACTTAACGCCCTTCAGCGCGGCCGGGATCAGCGCGACGATAACGAGCGCGTTATAGATGATGGCCGAAAGAACCGCGGACAGCGGGCTTGCCAGACCGAGGATGTTGAGGGCGTCCAACCCGGGGTAGATCGGCGAGAACAGGGCCGGGATGATAGCGAAGTACTTCGCCATGTCGTTGGCCACCGAGAAGGTCGTGAGCGAACCGCGGGTCATGAACAGCTGCTTGCCGATACGCACGACCTCGATGAGCTTGGTGGGGCTGGAGTCGAGGTCGACCATGTTGCCGGCCTCCTTGGCAGCCTGGGTGCCCGTGTTCATGGCCACGGCGACGTCGGCCTGGGCCAGAGCGGGCGCGTCGTTGGTGCCGTCGCCGGTCATGGCGACCAGGTGCCCCTCACGCTGGAACTCGCGGATCTTCTCGAGCTTGCCTTCAGGGGTGGCCTCGGCCAGGAAGTCGTCAACGCCGGCCTCGGCGGCGATTGCCGCGGCGGTGAGCGGGTTGTCGCCCGTCACCATGATGGTCTTGATGCCCATCTTGCGCAGGTCGGCGAACTTCTCCTTAACGCCGGACTTGATGATGTCCTTGAGGTACACAACGCCCAGCACGCGGCAGTTCTTTGTCACGACCAGCGGGGTGCCGCCGGCCTTGGCGATGCGTTCGACGGCCTCGTCGCACTCCTTTGAGAACACGCCGCCGGCTGCCTCCACATAGGTGCGCACGGAATCGGCAGCGCCTTTGCGGATCTCATTGCCCTCGTAGTTCACGCCGGACATACGCGTTGCCGCGGTGAACGGGATAAACTCCATACCCTTATCCTCGAGTGTGCGGCCGCGCAGACCGAACTGCTCCTTGGCGAGGACGACGATGGAGCGGCCCTCGGGGGTCTCGTCGGCCAGCGAGGAAAGCTGGGCGGCATCGGCCAGCTCCGCGGGATCGACGCCGTCGACCGGGATGAACTCGGCGGCTTGGCGGTTACCCAAGGTGATGGTGCCGGTCTTGTCGAGCATGAGGATGTCGACGTCGCCGGCGGCCTCGATGGCGCGGCCGGACATGGCCAGCACGTTGGCCTCGTTCAGACGGCTCATGCCGGCGATGCCGATGGCGGAAAGAAGGGCGCCGATGGTAGTAGGAGCCAGGCACACGAGCAGCGCCACGAGCGTGGTTACGGCCGTGGGGTTGTCCATGTCGTTAAGACCGACCGAGAAGCAGGAGTAACAATACAGGGCCAGCGTGACCAGGATAAAGACGATGGAGAGGGCCACCAGGAAGATCTCCAGAGCGATCTCGTTAGGGGTCTTCTTGCGCGCGGCACCCTCAACCATCGCGATCATCTTGTCCAGGAAGCTCTGGCCGGGCTCACTGGAGATCTTGACGATGATCCAGTCGGACAGCACCGTGGTACCGCCGGTAACGGCAGAGCGGTCGCCGCCGGCCTCGCGGACCACGGGGGCGGACTCGCCGGTGATGGCGGACTCGTCAACGGAGGCAGCGCCCTCGATGACGTCGCCGTCGCCGGGAATCTGCTCGCCGGCGCGTACGATCACCAGGTCGCCGCGCGCGAGCTCGGTGCCGGGAACGACGGTGAAGTGCTCCTTGTCCTCAACGGACTCGATGCGATGGGCCTCGACATCCTTCTTGGCCGCACGCAGGGAATCGGCCTGGGCCTTACCGCGGCCCTCGGCAAGCGCCTCGGCGAAGTTCGAGAACAGGTCGGTAAGCCACAGGATGACCGCAATGGCGACCACATAGTAGGTGGGCACACCCGCGTCCTGCACACCGAAAATGGAAGCGACGGCCAGGACGGAGGTCATGACGGCGGAAAGCCACACCAGGAACATGACCGGGTTTTGAATCTGGACGCGAGGATCCAGCTTGGCAAACGAGTCGCGGACCGCGCGGCCCATCATGTCTTTTTGCATAGTCATAAATCTGCACCCTCCTTTACGCAATCATCTGGAAGAACTCGGCAACGGGGCCAAGCGCCAGGGCCGGGAAGAAGCTCAGGGCACCGATCAGCAGAACGATGAACACGAGCAGGAATACGAACATGCCGTTGGTGGTAGACAAGGTACCGGCGCTCTCGGCGACCTTACCCTTCTTGGCCAGCGAGCCGGCGATAGCCAGCGTACCGATGATGGGCATGAAGCGGGCGAACAGCATCTCGAGGCCGAGCATGACGTTGATCCAGGGAATGTTGCAGTTCATGCCTGCAAACGCCGAGCCGTTGTTGCCGCCGCATGAGGTGAAGGCATACAGCGCCTCGGAGAAGCCGTGCGCGCCACCATTGTTGAGCTGGTCGGCAAGACCGGGCACCATGCAGGCGATGGCCGAGCACACCAGAATGGCAAACGGAGTTGCCAAGCACAGGACAACTGCCCAGCGCATCTCGCCCGGCTCGATCTTCTTGCCCAGGAACTCAGGCGTGCGTCCGACCATGAGGCCGGCGATGAACACTGTGAGGATGGCGAAGCCGATCATGCCGTACAGGCCGCAGCCCACGCCGCCGAAGACGACCTCGCCCAGAGCAATCTGGAGCATCTGGACAAAACCGCCCAGCGGGGTGTAGGAGTCGTGCATGGAGTTAACCGAGCCGTTGGAAGCAGCCGTCGTGAAAGCAGACCAGGTAGAAGAGGAGGCGATACCGAAACGGCTCTCCTTGCCCTCCATGTTGCCGCCGGCCTGGCCGTCGGTCATCTCGATATTGACCGCTCCGCCATCGGCCAGCTGCGGGGTGCCCGCATGCTCGTTGACGGCGATGATGCCGGTGAAGATCACCAGCAGGATGAACATGGCGGCAAAGATGGCCTTGCCCTGCTTGGTGTTCTTGACGCCGATACCGAAGGCGAAGCAACAGGCGGCCGGGATCAGCAGCAGGCTGGTCATCTCGATGATGTTGGTGAAGGCACTGGGGTTCTCATACGGATGGGCGGAGTTCACGCCGAAGAAGCCGCCGCCGTTGGTGCCGGACTGCTTGATGGCGACCTGAGGAGCCGCGGGACCCTGGGGCAGGAACTGCTCGGTGACCACGCGCGCGCCCTCGACAACCTTGCCGTCGACCTTGACCGTGTCGCCCTCGATCTGGGCGCCGTCGATGACGCTCCAGCCGCCGTCTGCATTAGGCTGAACAGCGACGGGTTCTACGAGCTCAGCCTTCTGAGCCGGCTGGAAGTTGGAGATGACGCCACCGGCAGCCAGGCAGATGCCGAACACGAGGTTCAGCGGAATGAGCACATACAGGACGGTGCGGGTGAGGTCGACCCAGAAGGAACCCAGACCCTGCTCCTTGACCTGACGGAAGCCGCGGATCAGCGCGAACATGACCGCGATACCGGTGCCAGCGGAAACGAAGTTCTGCACAGTGAGACCCATGAACTGCACAAGGTAGGACAGGGTGGTCTCACCGGAGTAGGACTGCCAGTTGGTGTTGGTTATGAAGGAAGCAGCCGTATTGAACGACAGGTCCCATGACACACCCGGCAGGTGCTGGGGATTGCCTGGCAAGAAGGACTGAAGCGCCTGGAGTGCCACAAGAGTCACGAGGCCGATCCCCGAAAAGACCAGCACGCTCGCCAGATAGCGCCTACACCCCATCTGTTCTGCCGCGTCGATGCGAAGCAGACGATAGACGCCACGCTCCACAGGAGCAATCACAGGCGACAGGAACGTATGCTCACCATCCATGATATGGGCCATGAACCGACCGAGCGGAACGGCCAGGACGACGAGTACGGCAAAGTACAAGATGTACTGAATCGCAGCGTCCATAGTTTACGAATCACTCCTCATCAGAATGTAGATGTAATAGATAAGAAGTCCAATGCAGACGACTCCGATGATGGGAATGAGGATGTCCATTTACCGCCCCTTTCACACGCGGTCCGATGTCTCGGACGCCTGCCCTCGCAAGCGTCTGGGGACAGTAAACGCTTCTAGGGATTAAAGAGGCGTGAGGGCCGGGGCTCACGTCCTTAAGATGCCGTAAAGATGCAGGTAGAAAGCACTATTGCAGCTGCAGTGCGCCTATACTCGACCTCGCGAGCATACAGTGGTGTCTTCACCGCGTATGCACGCATGGACAACGCTTCAGAAAGGCTACGCTATGCAGCGCGACGCATCGGACACTCGCGTCAATCCAGACCTCATCCTCAAGGCAATTGAGAAAGACGAGGTCGCCGATGACACTCGAACCAGCCGGGGACACCTCAAAATTTTCTTTGGCTACGCTGCTGGTACAGGCAAAACCTATGCAATGCTTCAAGCCGCCCACGCCGCCAAGCGGCGAGGTGTCGACGTCGTCGCGGGATACATCGAGCCGCACGAACGTCCGGCAACTGCCCATCTTGCACAAGGGCTTGAGAACGTGCCCTGTAAACTCATCGAGCACAACGGCATTGCGCTCAGCGAGTTCGATCTAGATGCGGCTATCGAGCGCGCCCCTCAGCTCATCCTTGTCGACGAGCTCGCCCATACGAATGCGCCGGGGTCTCGCCACGACAAACGCTATCAAGACGTCGAGGAACTTCTACATGCGGGCATCGACGTCTATACGACCGTGAACGTTCAGCATATCGAGAGCCTAAACGACATGGTTGCATCCATCACCGGCGTTGTCGTGAGCGAACGAATCCCCGACCGTATCTTCGATGATGCCGACCAGGTCGAGCTCGTCGACATAGAGCCCGAAGACCTACTTGAGCGCCTTCGCGCCGGCCTCGTCTACCGTCCCGCACAAGCCGACCGAGCGCAACAGCATTTTTTTACCGTCGAGAACCTCACCGCACTCCGAGAAATCGCGCTGCGCCGCTGCGCCGATCGCACCGGTCACCTCACAGACGCCGCACGCGTGCTGGGAAACCGTGACTACTACACCAGGGAGCGTATCTTAGTCTGTGTCTCCCCGGCGCCGACCAATCCCCGCATCATCCGTGCCGCCGCACGCATGGCGAAAGCGTTTCGCAGCGAACTCGTCGCCCTGTTCGTAGAGAGCCCGCGCACGCAAGCCATGAGCGATGATGAGCGCGCCAAGCTTGCAGCCAATATCGCCCTAGCCGAGCAGCTCGGAGCACATATGGAAACCGTCTATGGCGACGACATCGCGTTTCAGATCTCCGAGTTCGCGCGCCTGTCGGGTATTTCGAAGATCGTCATGGGGCGCACGGGCGAGCGCAGCAGCGTCCGTCAGGCCCTCTTCGGCCGCAAATCTCTCGTAGAACAGCTCATAACATTCGCCCCGAACCTCGACATTTACATCATTCCAGAACAGTCGACTCCGCCCTCCCGACCCAAAGGACGCCGCCATGCGCTCGCCCTGCAGCCGCCCAGCAGCCGAAACGTGCTTCGCACGCTGGCCCTCTCTCTTGCCGCCACGGCGATCGGCACGGCTTTCCGCCATCTGGGATTTGCCGACTCCAGCATCATATCCCTCTATATCTTCACGGCCCTGCTGACCGCCGTCACCACGACGGGGCGTATCTGCACGATCGTATCGAGCGTGCTCTCTGTAGTGCTTTACAACTTCTGCTTTGTCACGCCTCTGTTTTCGCTCGCCAGCTACGACCGAAGCTATCTGGTCACGTTCGGCATCATGTTCGCCACCGCTATGGTCGCCGGCGAGTTAACTGCGCGCATCGCCGACAACGCCCGTACATCCGCCGAGAACGCATTCAAAACGCGCGTACTCCTCGAAACGAACCAGCTCTTGCAGCAAGCCCATAGCGCGGAGGAGTGCGCCCGCGTCGCCATGAACCAACTCGTCAAACTGCTAAAACTCGACGTGGTCTTCTACCCCGCCGAACACGGCACGCTCGGCAAGGCGCTCTATGAGTCCGCTGGCACCGAAAACCGATCCGCGTCGCTGCTCACCGACTACGAGCGCGCCGTTGCAACCTGGACCTACACCAACAACAAGCGCGCGGGCGCAAGCACGCGGACCCTGCCTGAGGCGCGCTGTCTCTACCTCGCGGTTCGCACCGGCGACAAGGTATTCGGTGTCATCGGCATCGCCCTGGAGGGGCGCGAGATCGAAGCCTTCGAGCATTCGATCGTCCTATCTATCGTAGGTGAATGCGCCTTGGCGCTCGAAAGCGACCGGGCGGCGCAAGAGCGCGAAGAGGCTGCGGTCTTGGCGAAAAACGAGCAGCTGCGCGCCAACCTTTTACGCTCCATCGGCCACGATTTGAGGACACCCCTCACGGCTATATCCGGATCTGCGGCAATCCTTCGGAAGAGCGACGAGAAGCTCAGCCTCGAACAACGCTGCGATCTTGCCGATGCCATCTACGACGACTCCCTCTGGCTTATCGATACCGTGGAGAACCTCCTCGCCATCACACGCGTCGAGGACGGCACCATTCGCCTCAACTTAACATCCGAGCTCATCGACGAGGTCATCGAGGCCGCCCTCAGCCATGTCGCCCAAGCATCGCATGGACGTGCCGTCACCATCGAGCACACTGACGACATCCTGCTGGTACGCATCGACGTCCATCTCATCATGCAGGTGCTTACGAATCTCATCATGAACGCCTTCAAATACACGCCCGAGGACTCGTCTGTCACCATCAGCGCACGTCGCGAGGGCGCGTTCGTCGTGGTGGACGTCGCAGACGATGGGCCGGGTGTGGCAGACTGCGACAAGCCTCATATCTTTGAGCGCTTCTTCACCTCAAGCAATACGCGGCCCGTGGATTCGCGTCGAAGCATCGGCCTTGGCCTGTCGCTCTGCCGCTCCATCGTGGAGGCGCATGGCGGCGTCATCGAAGTTCGCGACAACCACCCCCATGGGGCCGTCTTCCGTTTTACCCTGCCCGCCGAGGAGATTGAGATTCATGAATAATGCCGCTAAGCCACGCATCCTCCTGGTCGAAGATGACCCGACCGTTCAAAACCTCGTTTCGACCGCGCTTGACCTCCACGGCTATGTCGTGAGCAAGGTTTGCAACGGCCAAGCCGCCATCATGGATGCGGTGTCGCACGGCCCCAGCCTCATCATGCTCGACCTCGGCCTTCCCGACATTGACGGTATCGAGGTCATCACGAAGATCCGAAGCTGGTCGGCAGTCCCCATTATCGTCATTTCGGCGCGCACCGAAGATTCCGACAAGATTGCAGCACTTGACGCAGGGGCAGACGACTACCTCACCAAGCCCTTTTCTGTGGATGAGTTGCTCGCGCGCGTCCGTGCGAATTTGAGGCGCTCCTCGATGGCGTCGAGCGAGTCGACAGAAGCGAGCACGTTCGACAACGGTCCGCTGCATATCGACTACGCCGCGGGATACGCGACGAAAGACGGACGCGAGCTCTCGCTCACCCCAACCGAGTACAAATTGCTCGTCCTTCTGGCGAAAAACGTCGACAAGGTGCTCACCCACACCTTCATCACCCGCGAGATATGGGGCACGAGCTGGGACAGCGATCTGGCGAGCCTGCGCGTGTTCATGCGCACCCTGCGTAAGAAGATCGAGGCAGACCCCTCTCACCCCAAAATGATTCAGACGCACATGGGTGTCGGGTACCGCATGCAGCGTCTCTAGCCCACCCCACAAAAAGTTGCGGTGGAATACGGAGTAGATAAGGCCTTTGACAGCCAAAACAGTCCGTATTTCACCGCAACTGATGGGCGGGATGGAGTTAAAGGCCCAGGTAGGTGGTCATGCCTTCGACGGCGAGCTTGGCACCAGCTACGGCATGGACCACGGTGAGCGGGCCGTTGACCACGTCGCCGGCGGCAAAGACGCCAGGCACGGTGGTCATGCCATGCTCGTCGACCGAAAGCAGGCCGCGATGGTCGGTCTCCAGACCGCCCGTTGTAAGCACGAGCTTGTCCTTGGGCACCTGAGACGCCGCAATCACAACCGTGTCGGCGGACACGCGGTCGAGCTCTTCCTCGTAGCCCACCACATTGTTGTCCTCGTCAAAGACAGCCGTCTCGAACACCGGACCGTTATCATCGATGGCGCAGATCGCCTTGCCGCGCACAATCTCGGCACCGTCAAGCTCGGTCAACTCCACCTCGTCGTCAATCGCAGAGATATGGCGCGAACGGGCATACACAGTGACCTTGCGGGCACCCGAGCGAAGCGCCGTACGGGCCACATCCATGGCTACGTTGCCGGCACCGATTACGGCCACGTTTTCGCCGATCGCCACGCTCGTGGGGTCAACGAGGTAGTCGATGCCAAAGAGCACATTGCCGCGCGACTCGCCGGGAATACCCAGCTTTCGAGCTCGCCAGGTGCCGGTACCAACAAAGACCGCATCGTAGCCGTCGCGCAGCAAGTCGTCGATGTGGAGCGCACCGCCGATGGTGGTCGAGGGGCGAACGCGCACGCCGAGCGAGCACATCACGTGGCGGTACTTTTGCACGAGCGAGCGCGGCAGGCGGAACTCGGGGATACCGTACTCCAGCACGCCGCCGATCTCGGGCCGCTGCTCAAAAACGGTGACGGCGCAACCCAGCTGCGCCATCTTAATGGCCACGGTCATACCGGCGGGGCCGGAGCCGACCACAGCGACCTGTTTGCCGCACGACGGCGCGGGTTTCCACTCTTTGCGGTCCAAATACGCCGTGGAGATATAGTTCTCGATGCTCGAAAAATGCACGGGCGCGCCCTTGCGGCCCTGGATGCACGCGCCCTCGCACTGGCCCGAATGGTTGCAAACCATGGAGCAGACCGCACTCAACGGGTTATTCTGGAACAGCAGCTCGCCCGCCTCTTGCAGACGGCGCTGCTTAAAGAGGTCGATAACCTGCGGAATGGGCGTCTGCACCGGACAGCCCTTTATTTGACAGAACGCCTTTTTGCAGCCCAGACAGCGATTTGCTTCCTCAACGATGTGGATAGGCACGCAATTCCCCTCTATCGACCTGGACGAAATCAGCTTCTTAAACCAATTTGCCCGAATTAATAACCATAGATACGTCAACAGTGCGGAAAAGGGCACCGAAAAGCATCTCACAAACGCGCAGTAGCAACCCTTCCCTCGCACGGAGCCACTGTGCAGCCCCGTCATCGAGATCAAAAGATTCGCCACCCCTACGAATGGCGAATCTCTCTACAGGCAGACGCCGTCTTTCCAGATACTGATCTCGTGGCAGCCGCGGCGCTCGGCACTCGTTAGCTTACCGCTCGCTGTATCCAGTACCAGCTGATACAGGTCGCGGGCAGCCTCGTCGAGTGTGCGTTCGCCTGTGGCAATCACGCCGGCGTTAAAGTCCATCCAGTTGGCCTTGTGGTCGCACAGACGCTGATTGGTGAACACCTTGAGGGTGGGCGCCGGTGCACCAAACGGCGTGCCGCGTCCAGTCGAGAACAGAATCACGTGACAGCCAGCAGCCGTCAACGCCGTGGTGGATACCATGTCGTTGCCCGGGCCGCACAACATGTTCAGGCCATGCTTGGTGACCTGACCGGCATACGGCAGCACGTCGACGATGGGTGCGGAGCCGCCCTTTTGCACGCAGCCGCAACTCTTGTCCTCGAGCGTGGTGATGCCACCGTCCTTGTTACCGGGACTCGGGTTCTCGTAGACCACCTCACCATGGCTAATAAAGTAATCCTTAAAACCGTTAAGCATGTCAGAGGCAGCGTTAAAGACCTGCTCGTTCTCGCAGCGATCGAGCAGGATGCTCTCCGCGCCAAACATCTCGGGCACTTCGGTGAGCACCGACGTGCCGCCACGGGCGACGACCATATCGCTCACGCGACCGATCGTGGGGTTGGCGGTAATGCCCGAAAGACCGTCAGAGCCGCCGCACTTAAGACCAATAACCAGCTCTGAGGCCGGAATGGGCTCACGCTTGGCCTGCTTGGCCAGGTCAGCCAGCTCGGACAGAATCTTGTGGCCCTCGATCTGCTCGTCGGCTACATCCTGGCAGGTGAGAAAACGAACGCGCTCGTGATCGAAGTCACCGAGCTCGTCGAGCACCTGCTGATGCGTGCAGTTCTCGCAACCGAGCGACAAGAACAGCACGCCCGCGGCGTTTGCGTGACGCGACAGCGCCACCAGCAGACGACGGGTCTGGGCATGGTCGGCGCCGGTCTGTGAGCAACCGAACGGATGCGGGAAGTAATAGACGCCCTCCAACGAGCCCTCGACCAGGTCCTGAGCCTGCTCGCACATGGCACGAGCGACTTCGTTGACGCAACCGACGGTGGGAATGATCCAAAGCTCATTGCGCGTGGCGGCACGACCGTCGGCACGGCGGAAGCCCATAAAGGTCTCGGCCTCGACCGGCTCAACGACCGGATGTGTCGGATTGTAGGCGTACTCGATCTCACCCGAGAGGTTGGTCTTCACGTTGTGCGTGTGCAGCCACTGGCCGGGCTGAATGTCCTTCGTCACGTGGCCGATGGGAAGACCGTACTTGATGACATCCTCACCGGCTGCAATGGCGCGCACGGCCATCTTGTGACCCTGCGGGATATCCTCCGCGGCAACGACCTCGCCCACGCCGGGAACCTCGACGGCAGCACCCTTGGCGAGCGGCGACAGCGCAACGATGACGTTGTCGGCCGGATTGATCTGGATAGTGTTCATTACAAAGAGTCCTAACCCTACAGGTTGAGCAGAAGTCGAGTGACGCCCGCCAGTTACCCGGCGGGCGTACAGAAGGATTTAGGCCTGAGCGTTCGCGAACGCCTGCTTGACGCCCTCGGAGCGCACGACGGCGAGAGCGTTGACGACAAACTCCTCCAGGCCGGCGATCTGCGTAAGATCCTCGCCCCACATTTGCTCGTTGGAGAGCACATCGTGCACCAGCTCGGCGTCGTCGGCGCCGGCGTGGGCAGCGTAGAAGTCGAGCACAAAGGCGTCGTCCTGAGCGGTGTACTCGGTGCCGTCGGAGCGACGCAGGTGCAGGCCGTCGCCCTCGCGGGACACGAGCTCCTGCGTGTAGAAGGAGATGAGCGTGGCCAGGCTCGTCGCCAGGCACTTGGGCAGGTTGCCGGTCTCGGCAGCGTAGTCCTTGAGCGTAGGCAGGTCGCGGGCACGCCACTTAGCCGTGGAGTTGAGGCAGATGGAGAGCAGCGCGTGGTCGATAAACGGGTTGTCGAAGCGGTTCTCAACAGCGGCGGCAAAGGCCTTGCAGTCCTCGACATCCAGGTCGGCGGCAAGCGTCGGAATGACCTCGTCGTAGAGCATAGTGTTCATGAAGCCGCGGACGGTCTCGTCGTGCATGCAATCGCGCACGATATCAAAGCCGGCAACCCAGGAACCCGGGACAAAGGCGGTGTGGGCGCCGTTGAGGATGCGGACCTTGCGCTTCTTGTACGGGGTGACGTCGGGGGTCACAAAGACACCCGGCAGACCGGCCTTCACGAAGGGCAGACGCTCCTTGAGCGATTCGTCACCCTGGATGCCCCACATCTGGAAGGGCTCACGCACGGCCAAGAACGGATCTTCATAGCCCAAGCGCTCGGCCACGGCAGCGGCCTCCTTGGGATCGCGGATGCGACCCGGAACGATGGTGTCGACGAGCGTGGTGCAGACGGTGCAGTCGTTGGCCATCCACTGCGAAAACTCGTCCTCCCAGCCCCAGTCGCTCACGTACTGGTTCATGATGCGCAGCAGCTCCTCGCCGTTATGGTCGATGAGCTCGCAGGCGAGCACGATGACGCCCTGCTTGCCGGCAGCCCAGCGGGCATGGAGCACCTGGGCAAGCTTGGCAGGGAAGCTCGCGGGGGGCATGTCGTCGGCCTTGCAGGACGGATCGTAGGCGATACCGGCCTCGGTGGTGTTGGAGACGATAATCTCCAGGTCGTCGGAAACGGCGACCTCCATCATGGCACGGTAGTCAGCCTCGCGATACGGATTGAGGCAACGGCTGCAGGCGCTGATCACGCGGGAATCGTCAACCGTGTCACCGTTCTCCTTGCCGCGCACCAGTACGGTGTACAGGCCATCCTGGGCATTGATACCATCGGCGAAATCGAAGGCGCCGCTGATGGGCTGCACCATGACGACCCTGCCGTTCCAACCGGTGGCCTCGTTGCCCATATCGAAGAAACGATCGACGAAGGCGCGCAGGAAATTGCCCTCGCCAAACTGTAGGACCTTCTCGGGGGCGTCCTTGGGCAGCACGTAGCCCTCGTAGCCGATCTTCTCGAGCGTCTCGTAGCTGATGTTATTCATAGAGGCTTTCCTCTCAACTCAAGTCCCGGTACGGCATCGCCGCACCGGGTTGCATTCATGATTTTTCAAGCAGCGGGGCTATTTATCGATCGTCTCGATAGTGCTCTCGCCGATCTTGCCGCGCTCCCAGCGACCATTCGACAGGTCGTTGGAAATGGAATTGAACTTCTTCTCGGTAATGACGTAGAGAGCGAAGATAATCAAGGCTGCTACCAGAAGGGCGCAGGCGGGATAAATCGTCAGAGCGCCCTTGATGCCAAGCAGCGTGGCAGCCGTCTGGGGCTTATTTGCCACATATCCGGTAAGGGCAAGGATGCCGCCGGAAATGATCGCGGCAAGGGATTGCGCAAGCTTACGAGAAAAGTTGAACGCGGCGTAGGTCGTACCCTCCTTGCGGATTCCCGTGTGCCATTCACCGTAATCGATAACATCGGAAACCAAGTTCCAGGTGATACCGTTGGGGATGGCAAGCGCGACGTAGCCGATGGTGACGAAGATGATGAACGTCACGGTATTGGTCGGCAGGATGAAGTTGAGGCCGTTTGCCACGGCACCGACGATAAAGCAGGCAACGCACGTGCGCTTCTTGCCAAAATGCTTGACGAGCGTCGGGATGGCGAGAATGGCGACAACCGACGTTCCGATCATGATGCCGTTGACAATGGGCTGCAACGCGATGTTACCTAGGTTGTACTGGCAGAAATACACCATCATGGTGTTGTTGGTATTCATGGCCGAGATGGTAAACAGCGTAAGCAGGATAACTGCTCCCAGGTTCTTGTTGGTGAAAACGACCTTGAAATACGTGCTGAATGCGCTCGACTTCTTGCCGGCCTTTCCCGCAGCCTTCTCCTCGGCCTGTCGATCGATACGGATATGCTCGCGCGTTCCCAAAAAGCAGATGGCGAATCCGGCGATGCCACACAGTCCCATGACGACAGCTGCAATCGTATAGCCGTGCGGATTGCCGTCGAGCGTGTCGCCACCCGCAAAGAACAGGACCAATGGGATGAACGCTACGCCCGTGATGAGCTGTGCGCAGAGCGAACCGGCCTGGCGCGTTGACGCCATGTGCGCGCGGTCATCGACGTCACGCGTCATTACCGTGGCCAGAGATCCGTATGGCACGTTGGTGAAGCTGTATACGACGCCCCAGATCATGTAAGTTATCAGCGCATAGGCGATTTTACCCGCCATGGGAATATCGGGCGCAGTGAAGGTCACCACGGTTAGAACGGCAAGGATCACGGCCGAAACCATCATGACCGGACGAAACCGACCGTGCTTGCCAATCTTCTTTCTACCGTCGACGAATGCACCGGCAATCGGGTCCATGAACGCATCGAAAATCTTGGTGACGGCGAAAATCAGGCTCACTACGCCTGGCGAAATCAGACAGATGTCAGTGTAGAACTTGGTCAGATATGCTTGACCAAGATCGAACATGAATCCGTTGCCCAAATCGCCAAAGCCATAGCAGATTTTCTCACGCCAGCTCAGCTTGATATCCTGCGAGCTCTGCATCGATCTCGAATCCGCCTGAGCAGACACGATCTGCTCGTTTTTCTGTTGCCCTGTTACCATATGGTCCCTCCCCTTTGCAACCGATTTCACCAATCGGAGCACATACAGATCTATGCTTCGGCGGTGTCCAGATCGAAGCCAAAGTAGCGAACGGAATTGTTGTAGCTGATATCGCGCACGATGGTGCCCAGCAGCTCCATGTCGGCCGGATACTTGCCCTGCTCAACCCACTCGCCGATCACGCTACACAGCACGCGACGGAAATACTCGTGGCGCGGGTAGGACAAGAAGGAGCGGGAGTCGGTGAGCATGCCGACAAAGTTGCCCAGGACGCCCTCGTTGGCCAGAGCCGTGAGCTGCTCGCGCATACCGACCTCGTTGTCGTTGAACCACCAGGCGGAACCGTTCTGGATCTTACCGGCGGTCGGAGCCTCCTGGAAACAGCCCATCACGGTATCGATCATGGTGTTGTCGATGGGGTTCAAGCTGTACAGGATGGTCTTGGGCAAGCCGCAGGTCTCCTGGATGGAGTTGAGGAAATCGGCGAGCTGGTCGGACGGCGTGTAGTTGGAGATGCAATCGTAGCCGGTATCGGGGCCGAGCTTGGCAAACATGGCGCGGTTGTTGTCGCGCTTGCAGCCAAAGTGCAGCTGCATGGCCCAGCCCAGACGGACATACTCGCCCGCGACAAACTGCATAAAGGCGGTCTTGTACTTAAGGACCTCTTCCTCGGTGAGCGGCTCGGCAGCCAGGCCCTTGGCAAAGATGGCCTCAATCTCATCGGCGGTAGCCGGGACATACATAACGTAATCGAGTGCGTGGTCGGAGGCGCGGCAGCCCAGCTCGTGGGCAACATCGTAGCGCTTGGAGATGGCGGACTTCATGCCCTCAAAGTCGCTGACCTCAACGCCGGCAACCTCGGAAAGGTGCTTGCAGTAGTCGGCGAACTCCTGGCCGCGCTCGATGCGCAGAGCGGCGTCGGGGCGCATGGCGGGAACGACCTGAACGTCAAAACTGTCATCGGCGGCAATCTTCTTGTGCCACTCAAAGCTGTCGGCGGGGTCGTCGGTAGTGCAGATCATGCGGACGTTGGACTGCTTGATCAGGTTGCGGCAGGTAAAGCTGGCCTCGGCGAGCTTGGCGTTGGCAAGGTCCCAGACCTCCTGGGCAGTCTTGCCGTTGAGGACGCCCTCGTAGCCAAAGTAGCGCTTAAGCTCCAGGTGGCTCCACTCAAAGACGGGGTTGCCAACGCAGCGACCCAGGGTCTCGGCCCACTTTTGGAACTTCTCGCGAGCAGGGGCATCGCCAGTGATAAAACGCTCGTCGACGCCGTTGGCGCGCATCAGGCGCCACTTGTAGTGGTCGCCGCCCAGCCAAACCTCGGTGATGTTCTCGAAACGCTTGTCCTCCCAGATCTCCTTGGGAGAAATGTGGCAATGGTAGTCAACGATGGGCATGCCCTCGGCAAAGTTGTGGAACAGTTCCTCGCCGGTCTTGGTGCTCAGCAGGAAATCCTGATCGTCCATGAAGTTTTTCATCAAACAACCCCTTTGTTTGCGGAGCGGGCGCACAATACGCTCGTCATCCTCTAGGTGAACGTTCACCATCTTAGTGCAAAATGCGTTACGAGGTGAACGTTCACCTAACCATCATGGGGCGAACGGTAGGTTTTGACCGCTTAACGGTTGCCGAGCCATGGACCCTGCGTTGGATCGGCACAAAGAAAGGCCACTGACGGCAGATTCGCCATCAGCGGCCTTCGAAACAATTTTTCGATCCCCAGCCAAAAAGTACGCGGCAAGTAGGGAACTCCCTAAACGCATTAGATTCCGGCGAGCTCGCAGTAACGATCGACGTTGCTGGCAAACACCATCTCAACAGCCCCCTTTTGCACAGGCTCCGCCGGCGTCTTTCCCCACAGCAGGTAATCGCCTAAGGTCTTGGCGCCACGGTATGCCAGACTCACCGGGTCCTTGTAGACGATGTTGGTAAAGATGCCCCGACGCAAGGCCAGCGCACTTTCTGGGAACAGGTCGTTGCCGATCACCATTACTTCGCCGGCCTTGTTAGCCGAGACAAGCGCATCGGCAATCAGCTCAGAGCCCACGGCGAACACGCTGCAGATCAACTCGGGGGCTTCCGATGACTTTAGACGCTGGTTGAGCTCGTGCTCGAGCTGCTTGACCTGGGCATGAGCACCGGTCAGATCCTCGACCTGCCAGGGAACATTGTGCTCGCGAAGGTAATTGTGGAAGGCGCGAGCGGTCAAATAGTGCGAGTCGGTATAGGGGTCGCCCGCCAATAAAAGCACGCGGGTATCGGTCCCAGAAGCGTGAACCAGGTTGGCCGCCTGCTCGGCCATCAGGCTTCCCGCCGTGGAGTAGTCGGCCAAACTAGCGCCCAGGCGATCGAGGTGAGGGCGGTCGCCGTCAACGAGCTCAATCGTCACGCCCGCCTCGGCGATCTGCCCCAAAAGCTCAGTCGCACGATCGTCGCCCGGCGTATAGGCGAGCAAGCCATCAATCTTCTCGCCCACCTGCAGACGCTCGTCGATTTGCTCAAGTGCATCAGCGTAGCCGCCCACGCCAAATTCAACGCGTTCAACGGTAATGCCCTGGTCGATGACCTCTTGCTCAAAGCGATTGCAGCCTTCCCATAGGTAACGGAAAAAGTACGCTCCCTCGCGCGATGCGCGGGGCAGGCAAAACACCAGATTGATATCCTTGCGGCGCAGGCTTGAGGCACTTGTGTTGCGGTGATAGCCCATGGCCTCGGCCTTAGCGTTCACCTTGGCGCGCACGGATTCGCTCACGCCGGCCTTTCCCGTCAGAGCCTTGTGCACGGTATTGATGGAAACGCCAAGCTCGGCGGCTATGTCCTTCATGGTTACACGAGCGCTCATGGGATTACTCCGTTATAGATAAGTTGCCAATTTACAGTTCAGTTAACGATACCCCAAAAATACTCTTCAACTCGCCGCGCTCGCGCCCAAATGCGCAAAGCGCCCCGCGAACGGATGCTCGCGAGGCGCTTGGATGTCTGGACCTTATTTGATACCGCGGCCCAAGTCTTCGGCGATTTTGTCCACGCCCTTAAGTGCGGCGCACGTCTTTTTGTTGGAGCAATGCCCCGTGCAAACGCCACCCTGAGCGCAGTCGACGCAGGTGCCCTTGCGGTAGATGCGCACGCACACGGCGACAAACGCAATACCGATAACAGCCAGTACAACAATATCGATAGGTGCCATAGCAAGCCTCCTCTAGTTAACCATCACTTACTTTACCCCATTCTCCACCTACCAAATAGGGACAGGTTTATTTTGGTCGGTTTTATCTGCGGAAACGCCACATCTTACTTCTGGAGCAAAGCAATCTGTCCCCCCATTGCGTCAAAAAGCCCGAGTGTCACTGAGACACCCGGGCTCGTGAAAAGGGGCTAATCCTTATTCGGAACTAGGCGGAAACTGCGGCGGAAGCAGTGTTGGTCTCGTCCTCGTCGGTCCATGCGTGTTTGGGCATGGGACGGAAGATCTGGAAGAGCATCGCGACCAGCAGCACGATAGCCACAACCGTCCAGAAGCCAAACTGACCCAGAACAAGCAGGTTGTAGAACTGGTTGATGAACAGGCCGATCACCCAAGCAAAGGCGCACTCGTAGCCGATGGCAATCGCGGTCCACTTGCCGGAGTCCATCTGGTTGCGGATAGTGCCCATGGCGGCAAAGCACGGGGCGCACAGCAGGTTGAACGCGCCAAAGGCAACGCAAGCGCCCATGGTGGGGAACATGCCGGCAAACGCGGTCCACAGGCTCGGGTCGGTCTCGCCCGCGTCGGCGACGGACAGCAGCGAGCCGGCGGTGGCGACGACGTTCTCCTTGGCCACAAGGCCCGAGACGGTCAGCGCGGTTGCCTGCCAGGTGCTAAAGCCGAGCGGGGCGAAGATCCAGGCGACCAGGTTGCCGAGCATGGCGAGCACGGAGTAGTCCATAAACTCCTCGGGGATGCCGTCCATCACAGGCAGGAAGCCAAAGGAACCGTTGTAGCTACCAAAGTTGGACAGGAACCAAACCACGACAGTGGAGGCAAAGATGACCGTGCCGGCCTTCTTGATAAAGGCCCAGCAGCGCTCCCAAACGTGCAGTGCCCAAGAGCGGATCGCCGGGAAGTGGTAGGCAGGAAGCTCCATAACGAACGGCGACGGGCGACCGGCGAAGAGCTTGGTCTTCTTGAGCATGAGGCCCGAAGCAATGACAGCAAAAACGCCCAGGAAGTAGAAGAGCGGGCTGATCCACGCGGCGGTGGTGGAAGAATCGCCGATGATGGAACCCATGAGCAGGGCAATGATCGGCAGCTTAGCGCCACAGGGAATGAACGTGGTGGTCATGACCGTCATGCGGCGGTCCTTCTCGTTCTCGATGGTCTTGGTAGCCATGACGCCGGGAACGCCGCAGCCCGAGGACACGAGCATGGGGATAAAGGACTTACCGGACAGGCCAAAGCGGCGGAACACGCGGTCCATGATGAAGGCGACGCGGGCCATATAGCCGCAGTCCTCCAGGAAGGACAGCATCACAAAGAGCAGGAACATCTGCGGCACAAAACCGAAGATGGCGCCAAGGCCGCCGACGATACCGTCGCAGACCAGCGAATCGACCAGGCCACCGTCCTCGGTACCGCCCGCCACAAGGGCGTCGTGCACCACGGTGGTGATACCCGGGACATAGGGGCCGTACTGCGCCGGGTCGACCGAGTCGGCATTGTCGCCCGCAGCCTCGACGGCCGCGTCGTAGGCGTCGCGGCCCTGACCGAGCACGTACCAGCCGTCGGTGCCGAAGAGCTGGTCGTTGGTGAAGTCGGTCACCGTGCCGCCCAAGGTAGAAACGGCGATGTAGTACACGCAGAACATGATGACCACAAAGATCGGCAGGCCCAGGATACGGTTGGTAACCACGCGGTCGATCTTCTCGGAGGTGCTCATCTTTGCCGGAGCCTTGGTCATGCACTCGTCGATGATGTGCGCGATGACGCCATAGCGCTCACCGGTGATGATGGACTCGGCATCGTCGTCGCAGTCCTGCTCGCACTGGGCGACCAGCTCCTCCACGCGAGCGGCCTTCTCCTTGGTGAGGTTGATGAGCTTGCAGGCGTCCGCGTCGCGCTCAAACAGTTTGACCGCGTAGTAGCGACGCTTGTTGGCGGGAACGCTCGCAGGCAGGTTATTCTCGATGTGGTCCAGAACGTCCTCGATGGAGGAATCGAACTTGTGCTCCGGCACCTGGCCCTTAGAAGCAGCGGACTTCTTGACCTGCTCGAAGAGCTCCTTGATGCCCTTGTTCTTAAGAGCCGAGATCATCATGACCGGGCAGCCGAGCTTCTTGGAGAGCTTGTCCGTGTCGATCTTATCGCCGTTCTTCTCGACCAGGTCGGCCATGTTGAGGGCAACGACCACGGGCAGGCCGGTCTCGATAACCTGAAGCGCCAGGTACAGGTTACGCTCGAGGTTGGTGGCATCGACGACTTGGACGACAACATCGGGCTCGCCGCTCATGAGGTAATCGCGCGAGCATTGCTCCTCGGGGCTGTAGGGGGAAAGCGAGTAGATGCCAGGGAGGTCCGTGATGGTAACGTTCTTGTCGCTTAGGAGCTTGGCCTCCTTTTTCTCAACCGTGACGCCGGGCCAGTTGCCAACGTAGCCGTTGGCGCCGGTGATCAGGTTGAAAAGCGTGGTCTTGCCGCAGTTGGGGTTACCCGCCAACGCGACATGGATCTGAGAATCCGCCATTCAATCCTTCTTCCTTGTGTGCCCGCGCTGCTTTCTCCGCGCAGGCTGGATAATGTGCTTCAAAGACGCTGCATTAAGTTAGAAAAACCTAACTTTATCTGCAGAAACATACGCCGCGAGCCCTTATTGGACCTCGACGACGGCCGCCTCCTCCTTGCGGATGGAAAGCTCGTAGCCGCGCACGTTGATCTCGACCGGATCGCCGAGCGGTGCAACCTTCACGACCTTGAACGAAGTGCCCTTGATGAGCCCCAGGTCCATAAGGTGGCGGCGAAGCGCACCCTCACCGTGAAGCTTGACGATGGTAGAGCTCTCGCCCACCTTAACGTCACCCAACGTCTTCATCCTCTTGTCCCCCTTTCGGTTTTTATGAAATGCTGCAGACTAGCCGACGGTCATGATGTGCATGGCAACCTTGGAATCGATACCAAAGCGTGCGCCCAGCACAGTGACGATGATATTGGCGCCACTCGAGCTCACCACGTGGATTTCGCTGCCCTCGACAAAGCCGAGGTCCTTGAGGTGGTGTTTCATGTCCTCATTGCCCTTTACACGGGACACGCGTACGGTTTCGCCCGCTTTTACCATCGAAAGCGGCATGGCCGGCATCTGCGGTCCGCAAGACATGAGTTGCTCCTAACGTCAGTTCGTCCTCAACATCGACGCGATAAAAGTTAACCACGTCTATGTTCGCTTTAGTAAACTAGCACGTGGTTAACTTTTTGGAAAGGGTCCCTATTCAGATTTCGAAAAAGTTTCCTATATGAAACAAAAAGGCGCGGCAAAGAGCTGTCCTTTGCCGCGCCCTGTCATGCTTAGAGCGAGAGGTTTCTGATCGACGTAACGCAGGAAGCCTCGTCTACGCCCGAAACGCGAAAGATGATGTCCTCGCCGCACTCGCCGTAGAGAGCCATGAGGCCCATGACATCGCGACCGTCGGTATGGCGGTCGCCGATGCTGACCGACACGTCGCTACGGTGCTTGGCAATGATGTCATAGAGCAGCGCAACCGGGCGGGCGTGTAGTCCCAACGGATCTTTAATCGTCTTTGTAAACTCGACCATGTCCCCTCCCACGACATCACACATTCGGCCGGCAAACCCAGCCACGTGGTAGTTATTGTAGCGTTAGATGCTTATCGAGGGCCCCTCCGGATACCCCGTGGTCAAAAAGTGGCAAATATGAGTACTGTCACAAATTTAGTAGCAGCAAAATCGAGAGCAAATTGCCTAGCTTGAGCGATTCGAAGAGGTTGAAAGCCGTCAAACGCCCTTTAAAGGGAGTTAGATAAATCGATTTTGAGCCCATTTTCGCTCAGAGCAGGCCGAAAAATATGGCACTTCTTTTGCAACAGTACTCATATTTGGCATTTTTTGACCACGGGGGCCAAAACCATGCCCCAAAACACAAAAGGAGGGGCCTCGTAAGGCCCCTCCTTAGGAAAGGGAATCGATTTATTCCACAGCCGTAGATTAATCCTAGCCGCTACTCCATCATATCGAGGACGGAAGGGCGAAGCTCGTTCTCGGCGGCCTCGGGATCGGTCTCGCGCAGGCGGTTGATGTAGCGGTTGTACCACATCACGGCAAGGCCCAAGAAGACAACCACGCCGCCAACGTTGTAGACCAGCGTCAGCCACAGCGGCTGATCGAGCGGAATGGTGCCGCAGATAAGCACGAAGCAGAAGACCACAAGCAGGAATGCGGCAACGACCAGTCCAAAGCGGCGCGAACCCATGCGGAAGCCACGGGGAGCGGCGTCAAAGTTCTTGCGCAGCATAAAGTAGGCAAGCAAAATCAGCAGCGGTGGGAGCAGAGCGGTGGCAGCAGTCATGTTGGTAACGATCATGAGCAGGTCGTCGAGGTTACCGGAGCCCAGGGCCGGAATGATCAGGATGGGGACGACGATGGCGAACTGCAGCCAAGCAGCGCGGGCAGGAATGCCATGCTCGTTGAGCTCGACGATCTTGCTACCAAAGACGCCCTTGGGGATCTCGGTGAAGAAGACCTTGATGGGAGCGGAGGTCCACATCATGAGGGAGCCCAGCGTGGCGGCGAGAAGGATCAAGCCGATGGCGCGCGTAGACACTTCCATGGGAATGCCAAAGTGGGCAAAGACAGCACCGAATACGTCGAAGATACCGGTGGAGATGGCAACGCCGCCCTCGGGGATGAACAGGTTAACCAGCAGCGAAGCGCCTGCATACAGAAGGCCGATGGTCAGGCCGGCGATAACGACGGTGCGCACGAAGGCCTTGACGCCACCCTTAAGGTCGTTAAGGAACACGCCGACAGACTCAGCGCCGCCAACGCCCTGGATGATCCAGGCAAGCGTACCGAAGAAGCCCCACGCAGTTGCGAAGTTGCTCATGTCGGGAGCCATGTTAGCGGGAGTAGGAGCCGTAGCGAACTCAACGCCGCCAAAGGCAGCAGCCAGGGACAGCAGGATGAACACAGCGGTCAGGCCGAGAGCCGCGGTCGAACCGAAGGAGGAAATGGAGCCGATCCACTTAGCGCCCTTGGTCGAAACCCACGCGGCGATAGCAAAGACGACGATCTCGATAATGGTGATCCACAGCTGCGAAAGCTCGGCGTTGGCACCAAAGAACACGTAGCTCGCGTAGATGATGACGTTGGGCAGGACGGACGCAAAGAAGAACAGGTTAACGAACCAGTAGCTAAATGCCGTCAGGAACGCCCAGCGACCACCCATCGAGGTCTTAACCCATGCGTACACGCCAGACTCGGAGTCCTTGTTGAGGCCGACGAACTCGGCGGTAACCAGGGTATAGGAGACAAAGTACAAAAGCGTGGCGAAGAAGAACGACGGCGCAGCTGCCAAGCCGATGGCCGCGTTGTTGTTGATGATGTTCTTGATACCGAACACGGCGGCGACCGTCATGCCCAGCAGAGCGAACGAACCAATCGTTCCTCGTTTTTCAGAGCTCATAAGCCCTCCCAATCATCTGTTAAATGTCATCTAAAACCGTCCGAGCTGCAAGTGCAAACACGGACGGCGCACCTGCTAAGGGGAATGGGGAAAAGGGAGTCAACAAAGCCATCCCCCTTAACGGCGCGAAGCAAACGTCCAGGCGGACGAATACTACTTGTTGGGGAAGGAATAACCTTCGACTGTCACGTGCAGTACCACGACGCGGGGATCCGCGGCATCGGCCACGACACGGTAGGCCTCGTCAATTTCGACGACGGCAACGCCGCCGGTGGGAATCGTCACGGTCTCCCCCGTACCCTCAAAGCGCTCGCGATCATCGATATCGCTGTAGGCGCGCGTACAGGTAAGATCGGCCTTGGAAGCCACCTCAACGGTCAGATTGCCGTCGAGCGGGGCGAGCACGGCATGGTAGCGACGGTGACCGACCAGATCGGCAGTAGCCGCCTCGTGGGCGTTCACCCACCAATACACCAGCGAGTCGCCGATAGAGTACGCCACATCGTGCTGCAGTTCAGAAACGCCGTCGAGTGCCTGACCGGTACGCATCCACTTCTTGACGGACTTCATCTGGGCGTCGAAATCGGCACGCGAGTTAAAGATATGCATGACTTATGCCTCCTTAATGGGTGCCAGCGCCTGAGCCAGATCGGCAGACGTCAGCGGTCGCAGGGACACCTCAAAGCTGAAGCTCTCAAAACGGGTGCGATAGGAATCGAGCACCTCGGAACCCCAAGAGTTCGAGCCAAGGCCGAGCAGCTGGTCGTTGATGTTGACCGTAACCGTGTCGCCCGGGACAAGATCGTAGACATGCTTGGCATTATCGATAGCCTCGCAGCTATAGGGCCATGCGGAGAACGAGAACGGATTGGAAGCGGCGTCGCTCGGACGCGTCACGACCAGACCGTCACCGTGGCTGGAGCGCAGGGCGACCCAGCGGGTACCCTCGCGGTTGGCGCAGTCCTGGGGCATAACGTAGGGCGTGAACATGTCGTCGACCGTAGTGCGGTAATGACCGACCGGGTTGGCGCGCAGCGAGTCCGGATAGTTCTCGCCCGGGCCGTGGCCATACCACTCGACGGCACGATCACAACCGGGGACCTCGAAGGAGATGCCGATGCGCGGGATAATGTCCGAATAGTCGCCGTAGGGCTCGCCGGAAACCTTGAGGTCGACGCGGCCACTCGGAAGCACGGTATAGACGAGCTCGACGCGCATGCCGAACGCGCGGACGGGAGGAGCGATACGCTGGCTCACGGTAACGACAACCGCATTGTCGTCCTGCTTCCAAGAAACATTGCGGGTAGACGTCTGCATCACATCGATGAAGTTATCCTTCCACAGGGAGTCGTACTCCTGGGCGTGGTTATCGACGAGCGGATGCCAAAAACCAACCTGGGGACCGGAGGTCATGACGTCGCGACCGGATGCCTTCCACTCGCTCACGGTACCGTTGACCTTGCTGAAGGTCAGCTCGCCGTTGAGGGAGCGAATACGAATCTCCTGCTCGGTCTCCTCGACCGTAAGCTCAGGACGAGTGGGGGCGGCAATTGCCGGCGCCGGATGGTTTGCGATGGCAAACTGGCTTGCACCCAGTTGGAACATCGGCTCGCACCAGGCGTGAGCCGCCATGGTGTAGGCGTGCACGGTCAGCAGGGTCTCGCCCACTGCGGCCTCGCGAATCACCAGCGGAAGCTGGACGGACTCGCCGGGGGCAACCGCACCGGGCATGAGCGTCTTGCGGCAGACCACGTCGCCGTCCACCAGGGTCTCCGCCGACAGGCAGACATCCTCGAGGGTGGTAAACCAACGCTTGTTGGTGACGGTCAGCTCGCCCGCCTCGGCATCGTAGGCCATGCGAACCGGGCAGATGACCTGGCCGTACTCGGTAAGGCCCGGGCTCGGCTGCTGCCAGGGGAACACCATGCCGTCGATGCAGAAGTTGCTGTTGTTGGGGTAATCGCCGTTGTCGCCGCCATACATGTCGTAGGCAACGCCGTCCTCGGTCACAGCAGCCAAACCGTGGTCGCACCATTCCCAAATAAACTGGCCTTGGATGCAATCCCAGCGATCGAAGACCTCCTGGTACTCGGACAGGCCTCCGGGACCATTACCCATGGAGTGGCCGTACTCGCAGTTGATGCGCGGCTTGGGGAACGGATGCTCGCCAAAGTCGTTCATCTGCGACACGCGGGAGTACATGGTGGAAATGACGTCGACGGTATCGGCGTTGCGATCCTCCTCGTAGTGGACCGGACGACCGTCGAGCTCGTGAGCTTTGGCGTACATCGCGCGGATGTTGCAGCCATAGCCGCTCTCGTTGCCCATCGACCACATGATGATGCACGCGTGGTTGCGTTCCTGCATCACCAGGCGCTCAACACGGTCAACGTAAGCCGGCTCCCAGGCAGGGTCGTCGGTGACCAGGGCGATATTGCCGATATTCTCGAAGCCGTGGCTCTCCATATCGGTCTCGGCGACCAGCATGATGCCGTACTCGTCGCACAGCTCGTAGAAGCGCGGATCGTTGGCGTAGTGGGACGTGCGCACCGCGTTGATGTTGTGCTGCTTCATGAGCTCCAGGTCGCGGCGCATGCGCTCGAGACCCACGGCGCGACCCTTGTGATCGTCGTGGTCGTGGCGGTTGACGCCATGCATCTTAAAGTAGGTGCCGTTAAGGTAGATATGATTGCCCTCGACCGTCACCTCGGCAAGGCCTTGGCGATGCGGAACGTACTCGCTGATCTCGCCGCCGTCGTAGACCTCAAGCGTAAGGTCATAGAGGAAGGGGTCCTCGGGGTTCCAGAAGTGGGCATCGGCAACGCTGCACTCGGCATGGCCGTCGACGCACTCGCCCGTAGCGACCACATTCTGGCCATCGCTGAGCGTATACACGACGCGACTTGCGCCCTCGGCAACCGTATCGAGCGTGATCAGAGCGGCATCGCCCTCGCGGTGCGTGCGGAACCTAAAGTCGACCAGATGCGCGGCGGGACGCTGCATGAGGTACACATCGCGGAAGATGCCCGATGCCCACCACATGTCCTGGTCCTCGATGTAGCTACCATCGCTGTACTGCAGAACCTTGACCGCAAACAGGTTGTCGCCCTCGACGAGCGCGTCGGTCACGTCAAACTCGGCGGACAGGCGCGAACCCTTGGTCATGCCGATAAACTTGCCGTTGACATACAGCTCGCCGTAGCTCTCGATACCGTCGAAGCGAATAATCTCGCGAGCGCCGGCAGGCACGGCGGGAAGTTTGACGATGCGCTGGTAGACGCCCGTAGGGTCGTCGGAGGGAACGAACGGCTGATCCACCGGGAACGGAAAACCCTCGTCGGTGTAGGCAAGGTTGCCATAGCCGTCTACCTGCCACAGGTGCGGAACCTCCACGTGATCCCACTCGGGCTTGTACGTGCAAAGTGCTTCGTTGGAGACGGCCGCGGGGCCCTCAAAAAGGCGGAACTGCCACGAGCCGGACAGCTGGACAAATCCGCGCGACAGCTCGCGGCTGTACGTAGCGGCGAGATCGGCGGTCTCATAACCCATAAAGTACGCATGGGGTGCCAGGCGGTTCCTGTGGGTGAGCGCTTGGTTTTCCCAATCGTTAATGGCGTCCATGGTGATGCTCCTTCGTCATCGTAGTGCTTCTTTGTGCAACCGGTTGTCCTTATCTTACGGGCGGTACAAAAATCTGTGCAACCGGTTGTCCGCCGAACGGTCGATTTTGTCGGATTAACGGTGCAACCGGTTGTACAACCATGCTACTTATGTCACCCTAAGCTTAGGTGCACAGCACGGGGCATCGTTCTTGAACTCACAGGCAACTGTCGCGCCTGCCTATGTCTCGCCCATACATGCCGTGCTCAGTCGCAGTTTGATTGCAAAACGACACCGGTCACCGGATACCATGGACGCCGTTCACGCGCGCTATAGTTATCTGTATCCGCATTAGCCTTTATCGATAGCCCACCGACCCAATTGCACAGGAGACGCCATGACCCAACCAGCACGCACCGCACCCACGCTTGCCGAGGTTGCTGAAGCTGCCGGTGTTTCGCGCTCCACGGCATCGCGTGCCCTCAACGACTCCCCCCGCATTAGCGAGGAAACTAAAAAGCGCGTCCGCGCGGCGGCGAAAAAGGTTAACTTCGTTCCCAACGCACGCGGCCGGGCGCTCGCCGTCGGACGCACGGAAATTATCGCCGTACTGGTTACCGAGCCTTTGAGCGAGCTGTTTAGCGATCCCACCTACAGTGAGTTTTTAAGCGGCATTACCGAGGAACTTTCGGAGTCGTCTTACTTGCCCGTGATCTTGCAGGCATCTTCCTCGCATGAGCGCAACCGCGCACGCGAGCATTTTGAGCGCCGCTCGTTTGACGCCGCCATCGACGTCTCGCCCTACAAGGGCAGTGAGCTGCTCGAGGTGCTGCGCGAGCTGGGCGTACCCACTGTGTTATGCGGCCAGCTCGAGGGCCATCCCTATCGCGACGTGTTCTCGACGGTCTACTCCGACGACGAAGAGGGCGGACGCTTTGCGGCGCTCGCTATGAAAGATCGCGGACGCAAGGACATCGTTGCCGTGCTGGGGCCGCAGGATAACCCCGCCGTCATCGACCGCCTTCGCGGCTACCGTGCAATTTTGGGCGAAAGCCTTCCGGATGAAAATGTCATCTATACCGGATGGAGCAGCGGAGACGGCTACCAAGCCACGCGGCGGTTGCTCGCGCGCGAAATACATGCCGACGGCGTGCTATGCGGATCGGACCGTATCGCAACCGGCGTTATCGCCGCATTCAACGAAGCAGGAATTAGCGTACCCAAAGACGTTTCGGTCGTGGGCTTCGATGACCACGAGGTCGCAGCTCGCAGCGTCCCCGCGTTGACGACCATTCGTCAGCCGCTTCGCGAGGAAGGCCGCATGGCCGCAGGCATTGCGCTCGATATGATCAATGGCGCCGTGCCCACCACCACCGTCATGCACATGCAGCTCGTTCAGAGAGACTCACTGTAGGAAACTGGGCCGGGCTTTCCGCTAGGCTGCTTTAGCGGAAAGCCCGACCCATTCCGAACGCCGATTCTGGGATGTACTTTCCGCCAGAAGCTCAACCGGAAAGTGCGACCCGTTATTTGGCTGGATTCTGGGTCGCAGTTTCCGCGACGCCCGGTCATCCCAAGCCCTCACAATCTCGGCGCATAAAAAACGAGGAAAGGCACACGTCCTTCCCTCGTTGCAAGCAATATGTAGCCGCTCGCCTACATCAAGCGCAGGCTGACGTCCTTGAGCTGGGCGCCGGAAACGGCACTCGGAGCACCCGACATGAGGTCGGAGCCGCTGGCCGTCTTGGGGAACGCCATGACGTCGCGGATGGAGTCGGAACCGGTGAGCAGCATGCACACGCGGTCCAGGCCCAGAGCAAAACCACCCATCGGGGGTGCACCAAACTTGAGCGCCTCCATGAGGAAGCCGAACTGCGACTCGGCTCGCTCCTCGGTGAAGCCCAGGAGTTTGAGCATGGACATCTGCATCTCGGCGTTGTGGATACGCATACCGCCGCCGCCGGCCTCAAAGCCGTCCATGACAAAGTCGTAGGTGCAGGAACCGGCCGCCAGCGGGTCGGCCTCGATCTTGGCGATGTCGGTCTCGGTCGGCAGCGTGAAGGGCTGATGCTCGGCAGCATAGGCCTTGCGGTCCTCATCCCAGTGGAACAGCGGGAAGTTGACGACCCACAGGAAGTCGTGGCCCTCGCGCTTGATCTCGAGCGCATTGGCCATGTGGGAACGCATGCCGCCCAGGATCTCGTCAGAGAGCAGGCGTGGGCCGGCGGCGAACATCACAAGGTCGCCGGGCTCGACGTCCATGCGCTCGCGCAGAGCGGCCATCTCCTCGTCCGAGAAGAACTTGACGATGGGGCTGTTGATGGAGCCGTCCTCGCGGAAGGCGATCCAGGCCAGGCCCTTGGCGCCAAACGTGGAGGCCACGCCGGCGAGCTTATCGATCTTGGCACGTGCCCAGGCACCGGCGCCCTTGGCGTTAATGGCCTTGACGACAGAGCCTTCCTCGTTTGCAGCAGTCGCAAAGACCTTGAACTTGGAGTTGGCAAAGATGTCGGTTAGGTCGACCAGGTGCATGCCATAGCGGGTATCGGGCTTGTCGGAGCCATAGGTGTCCATGGCCTCCCAGTAGTCCATGCGACGCAGCGGCGTGGGCATCTCGACACCCATGCGGCCGAAGGCATCGGACAAGACCTCTTCGAGTGCGCTCATGACGTCATTCTGGTCCACGAAGGACATCTCGATATCGACCTGAGTGAACTCGGGCTGACGGTCGGCGCGCAGATCCTCGTCGCGGAAGCACTTGGCAACCTGGTAGTAGCGCTCAACGCCACCGACCATAAGCAGCTGCTTCAGGAGCTGCGGGGACTGCGGCAGGGCGTAGAAGTTGCCCGGCTGAATACGGCTGGGAACGATGAAGTCACGAGCGCCCTCGGGCGTGGACTTAAACAGGGAGGGCGTCTCGACCTCCATGAACTCACGGTTGTGCAGCACCTCGCGAATGGCAAAGGTAAAGTCGGAGCGCAGCTTGAGGTTGGCCATCATCTCGGGACGACGGAGGTCCAGATAGCGATAGCGCAGGCGGGTGTCCTCGCTGGTCTCGATGCCGTCCTCAATCTGGAACGGCGGGGTGACGGACGTGTTGAGCACCTCGGCGTGGTCGGTCAGGACCTCGATCTCGCCGGTCGCGAGCTTGGTGTTGGTGGTCTCCTCGCCACGGGCGCGCACGACGCCGTGAATCTTGATGGGCCACTCGGGACGCATGGTCTCGGCAATCTTAAAGGCATCGCCGTCGGAGTGCTCGGGGTCGAAGGTGAGCTGCGTGATGCCCTCGCGGTCGCGAAGGTCGCAGAAGATAAGGCCGCCGTGGTCGCGGCGACGGCTCACCCAACCGGTGAGGGTGACCTCTTCGCCCACGTTCTCGAAGCGAAGCTCGCCGCAGGTACGGGTGTGCATGGAATGCTCGTCGATGGGACGGGTCTGGCTCATACCAGTGATCCTCCTTTATGGATCTGTGCCGCCCCGTGTCGTTCCGGGCGGCGTCGTACAGATTTGCCCAGCCTGCGTAAACCGCGCAGCCAGACATGGCGTTCTATCTTATCGCACCCGCGTCGATGTGCCGCGGAAAAGTAGTTCTCGCCCAAAGACTTGACGGAGACGAAACAATTGACGCGGCCTGGCCGTCGCCCAAGCGCGCGGCGTGCGACAATGTGCCCCAATACAACCGCACTCGGAAAGGCCCGTCATGACCGCACGCCTCATCGTTATGGATATCGACTCCACGCTCATCAACCAGGAGGTCATCGACCTGTTGGGCGAGGAGGCCGGCGTGGGCGAGCAGGTAGCGCAGATCACCGAGCGCGCCATGCGCGGCGAGCTCGACTTTAAGCAGGCGCTCGAGGAACGCGTGGGGCTGCTTGCCGGCTTGGATGAGAGCGTATTCGAGCGCACCTTTGAGCGCGTGACGTTTACCCCCGGCGCGCTGGAGCTTGTGCGCTCGGCACACAGCAAGGGCTGGAAGGTCGGCGTGGTAAGCGGCGGCTTTCACGAGGTCGCCGACAAGATCGTGGCCGCCGCGGGCATCGACTTTTGCCTCGCTAACCGCCTGGAGGTCGTGGACGGCAAGCTCACCGGTAAGCTGGCGGCAGACATCGTGACCAAGGAGTCCAAGCTCATCCAGCTGCTGGATTGGGCGGTTGAGTGCGGTGTCGACATGGCCCACACCGTCGCGATCGGCGACGGCGCCAACGACATCCCCATGATTCAGGCCGCGGGCACGGGCATCGCGTTTTGCGCCAAGCCCAAGACGCGCGAGGCCGCCCCGTTTGCCATCGACGAGCGCAACCTGATGCTCGCCATGGACATCATCCTGCGCGACTAGCCGATCCGTCTAACAATTGAATCAGTCTGTCCTATAGTTTCCGAACAATTTTGTCTTAGTGTTCGGAAACATACCCTTTGAGTGCTAGACTTTGCGCCGTCGAAGGGAACATATATGGATAAGCGAGATCTTGAGCAGTTGCTGAGCGATGTTGCCGGCGGAGCAGTCGCCCCAGCAGACGCCCTCACGCGCATCCAGACGGCGCCAACCGCCGATCTGGGTTTTGCGCAGCTCGATCTTTCGCGCGGGGTGCGCCAGGGAGCCGGCGAGGTTGTCTACGGTGCCGGTAAAACCGCCGAGCAGATTGCCGCCATTATCGAAGCGCTGCACGATGCCGGCCAGGAGCGCATCCTGGTCACGCGCCTGGACGCCGAAAAGGCAGACCGCACCTCGGAGCTCCTCGACAACGGCATCGACCTGGGATATGTCCCGGACGCACAGCTCGCCCTCGTGGGAGGCAAGCCCTCCCCTACCGGCAACGGACGCATCGTCGTCGCCTGCGCCGGCACGAGCGACCTGCCCGTCGCCGAGGAAGCCGCATTGACGGCCGAGTTCTATGGCAACGAGGTCGACCGCCTCTACGACGTGGGTGTCGCCGGCCTACACCGTCTGCTCGCGCATGCCGAGGAGCTTGCCCAGGCACAGGTGGTCATCGCCATTGCCGGCATGGAGGGCGCACTGGCGAGCGTTGTCGGCGGCCTGGTGAGCTGTCCGGTCATCGCCGTTCCCACCAGCGTGGGTTACGGCGCGAGCTTTGGTGGCGTAGCCGCGCTGCTCGCCATGCTCAACTCCTGCGCCAGCGGCGTTTCGGTCGTCAATATCGACAACGGCTTTGGCGCCGCCTACCAGGCAAGTCTTATCAATCATCTGAGCGCCGGCACATCCTGCGCCCGTTAAGGAGCATTCCATGTCCAACCATCAGCACACGCTTATCATCGACGGCACTTCGGGCATCAGCGGCGATATGACCGTCGCGGCCCTGCTCGACCTGGGCGCCAGCGAGGAGCATCTGCGCGAACAGCTCGCCACGCTGCCGGTCGACGGCTTTTCGATCGCTGTAACGCGCGTAAACAAGCATGGCATCGACGCCTGCGACTTTGACGTTCAGCTGGCAGAGGAGCTCGAGAACCACGACCACGACATGGCCTGGCTCTACGGCAACGAAGCAGCTGCCGAGCACACGCACGAGCATGAGCACCACCATCATGATCATGGCGAACACGAACACGAGCACTGCCACGAGCATGACCATGAGGGCCACGCCCATGAGCACGAGGATCATCACCACACCCACCACCATCATCACCGCTCGCTAGCCGACGTCACCGCCATCATCGATGGCTCGCAGCTATGCGATGGCGCCAAGCGTCGTGCCCTCGCCATTTTTTCCGTACTCGCTGCTGCCGAGGCCAAGGCTCACGGCAAAACGCCCGAGACCGTCATGTTCCACGAGGTAGGCGCCATCGATTCCATCGTCGACGTCTGCTCGGTCGCCATCTGCCTCGATGACCTGGGTATCGAGGATATTGTTGTCGAGTCGCTCTCCGAGGGTCACGGCACCATCCACTGTGCCCACGGCCTTATGCCCATCCCGGTGCCCGCCGTCGTCAACCTATGCCAAGCAGGCAATATCGCCCTCACGCCTGCACCGGTCGCCGGCGAGCTCGTGACGCCCACGGGCGCCGCCATCGTCGCCGCACTGCGTACGACCGAGCACCTGCCAGCCCGCTACCACATCGAAGCCGTCGGCTACGGCGCCGGCAAGCGCCCCTACGAGGGCTGCTCCGGCACGCTCCGTTGTCTGCTCGTTCACGTGGATGCATAGCCATGGATGCCCGCAAAGAAAAAAGCCGCGCTGCCATCGTCGCGGCGTTCTCCGAGCTGCTACGCGAAGAGGACTACGGCAAGATTACCGTCGGCGACATCATCGCGCGCGCTCACGTAGGCCGCGCGACATTCTACGGCCTCTTTAAGAGCAAAGACGACCTACTGTCCGAGCTCGTGAGCGACATCTGCACCCACGCCCTCGACGACGATGGCACACCGCTCGACGACCCACTCGTGCAGGTCGAGCATATCCTCAACAACCTCTGGGAACGCCGTCAGGGCGTTCGAGCCCTCGTAGCCGGCGCCGGCTCCCGCGTCTTCGCCGACTGTCTCCGCAAGACCATCATGTCACGCGCAGCCGAAACCGTCCCCGCCGACCCCGCAGGCCCCGCCGGCACCATGGACCGCAGCTTCCTACTACACCACATAGCCTCAAGCTTCGTAGCCACCATCCAATGGTGGGCCTGGCACAACTTTCAAGTAGACAAAGCCGACGTAGCCAAAGACTACTTATCGGCCATAAAACCCCTCTTCAACTAAGTAAGAACATCATCCCAAAGCATCGCCCCAACCCAGGGCGCCACGCATCCCAAAGTGTCACTCGCGCTTCACCGCCCCCAACAGCAACAAGCCCCTCCCATCCAAATCCAAATTCAGATTTATATGTTGGGCTGCTTGTTCCAACGCGGCCAAGATCCCGCAGCTGTCCGCATGGGGTAACTTCCCAGCGCATTCCGCAGGACGAAAGAACCCCCGCCGCACGAAGTGCGCAGCGGGGGTTCTTTCATGTCCGAGGACGCGCTGGGAAGTTATCCCATGCGGCCAGCGGACAACTATGTAGCCTCAGACTAGAACATGCCCAAGAAACCGTGCACAAACAGCGCGGCCAGAGCGGCACCGATAAACGGTGCGATGCCAGGAACGAGCAGGCCGTACTTCCAGTTGTTGTCAGCCTTGTTCTTAATCGGCAGCACCTGATAGGCCATGCGAGGACCAAGGTCACGAGCCTGGTTCATGGCGAAGCCGGTGATGCCGCCCATGCCCATGCCAACAGCCCAAACGATCAGACCGACGCAGATGGCGAGCATCAAAACGTTCTCGCCGGCGCGGCTAGCGGCAGCAAGGATGGCGCTGATGAACACAAAGGTGCAGATGGCCTCGCAGAAGAAGTTGCGAGCATAGTTCGTGCCCTCGGTAGTAGGGTTGGTCGAGAAGATGTTGCGCTGGGCAATAGGGTCGACGACGCCCTCGGAAGCCTTGAACTCATCGGCATACATCAACCACGCGATCACGGCACCCGCAAAGCCGCCGAGCATATCGGCAATCATGAAGGGGATGCAGCTGCTCCACGGCACCAGGCCTACGATGCACTGGGCAAGCACCATGGCGGGGTTCATGCACACGGCGCCGCCAAAGACAAACAGGCAGACCGAGATGCCAAAAGACCAGGTGGTGATGGCAAACATGTGACCGGAGCCCTGATACTTGGTGCCCTTGAGCACGGTATCGCAGTGCACGCCCACGCCAAAGATGATCATGAGGGCCGTTGCGCCGAATTCGCAGAGGAGTTTGGTAAGCATAAAACCTTATCTTTCTTGTCGGTTATAAACGATTCGTTTAGGCCGCGTACTAGTGCTGAGCGACGACAACGCCCAGGCCATCGGGAATGACGGCCACCTTGGCATCGGCACCCTTCATCTCAAAGGCGAGCTTGAGCGCCTCATCGAGGGTGTTGACCGGCGTCATGTGCATATCCTTGATCATCTGGTGATCGCACAGGTCGGTGACCATGATCACAGGGTGATGCGCCAGGATGCGGGCAAAGATCTGGCTCGTCCACTGGTCGGGCAGGGTCTCGTCCTTAGGACGGTCGATGCAGGCACGCTCAAACTCCGCCGGATCGTTGTCGGCGATGTTGTGATAGAAGCCCTCGCCACCGTGGCCGTCGGCACAACCGGCGACGTCGATGATCACGCCGCCCTCGGGAAGCGTGGCCTCGGCAGAGCACATGCCCTTCACGGCCTGATAGATGTTCTGGTCGAGCGGGTAGCCGCCGTTGGTGGTGATGGCGATCTCGCACTCGACGGGCTCAACGCCGGCAAGGCTCTTCACGAACTCGCAGCCAGCCTCGTGTGCCTTATGGATGTCGCCTGCAAAGGAGCCGATAACCTCATGCTTGCCGTTGAGCACCACGTTGAGCACAAAGGCAAGGTGAGCCATCTCGGCAGCGGCAAACATGTCCTCGCTCACGTGGTTGTGGCACAGGTTGCCGGCACGCGAATGGGAATCGTTCACAAACTGACCGTTGTGGTTGTACATGATGGTCTTGTAGCTGGCGATGCCAGGCAAGACGGACTTGCGGCTACCAGAGAAACCGGCAAAGAAGTGCGGCTCAATAAAGCCCTCGGCAAGCAGCAGATCGCAATCGGCGGCAATCTTGTTGATGATGCACTCGCCACCAGAAGGCAGGGTGCCGATCTTTTTCATCATGCTGTCGTCAGTCGCGACGTGCATAACGATTTCCTCGTTGGCAACGATCTCCTCGCCGTACTTGTTGACGAGTTCCTCATGCGTCGACGGACGATGCATACCCGTAGCAACCAAAATGCGCACGCGAGCCTCGGGCGCAGCGGAATGGATGTGATGCAGCAGAATAGGCATCGTCACACGCGAGGGAACGGGACGCGTATGATCGGAGCTAATAATGACAATATCCTTCTTGCCAGCACAAAGCTCCTCGAGCGACGGCGAGCCATAAGGGTTGGCAAGCGACTCCTCTACCAGCTCTTCCTGCGATTTCGTGGTCTTAAACTCGTTTTGATGACCTTCCATCACACCCGCGAAGTTCTTATCCTCGAGCTCCAGATGCAACGTCTTGTGGTCAAACGGCAGTTCACATTCAAACAATGACGAGCGCCCTCTTCCTTTTCAACTGACACACTAGATAAACCGTTGGAAGGATACGCCGCTCACCGAAAAACACCACCGTCCACCGACTCATTAACACAACGTTCATATTTGACCCACAACAAAACGGCCACGATCCCAAACGGGACCGCAGCCGCCTGTCAAAGACACTATAGACAGGATGATTTACGCAGCGCCGAGGCAAACATCTAGTCCGAGACGTACGCACGTAAGCCATTTTGCATAAATTCGTTAATTAATTGCATAAGATGGCGCATGGATTTCTGGCCATAACTGGGTAGTACCCTCCGGAGCGTGCATTTTTGCGAGTATTCAGCATCGCGGGATAAGATTTTGGTGCCAAAAATCTTTCAAAAGGTAGATAGTCCTCATGACTCGACCCATCTGGATAGCATGCGGCGAGAAACCAGCCATATATGATCGTCGCCAAAGCCCAATCGTCGTGCAAAAGCATCAACAAAGGCAGCGAAAGCCGGCTATGGCCTTATGCATCAATCTTTGGCTGCTGAAAACTCCGTTTTTTGCACGTCGCCCCAAGCACCACCCTCACCCAGCGGCTGATCCGCCGAAGACCGGACATCGCAGGGCCCGCCATTAGTTTACTTTTAGGCACACTCCGCAGGACGCAAGAAGCCCTCGCCGCACTCCACATTAAGCGCGAAGCGCGCCATTATCCCCTTCAGCCCCAATCCCTGAAGACCGAGGACGAAGGGGCCCGATGGGTTTCCCTCTGAATGCATTCCGCAGCACGAAGCCCCCTTATCCGCAGCTCCGAAGGAGCAGGATAAGGGGGCTTCAAGTGCGAGGACGCATTCAGAGGGAAACCCATCGGGCCCCGGTGAGAGCCACAGGGCTATCGATTACCCCGTGTTCTGCAATCCTGCCGAGACACCGGTCACAGTCGAAAGAATCAGGCTCATGTACTCGGCCTTCTTCTCCTCGGCCATCTCGTCCTGGTTCATACGCACCTCGCGAAGGGCGCGGACCTGGGCGATGGACAGGGCGTCGACGTAGGGGTTGCGCACGCGGACGGCGCAACCGAGCACGCGGCGACGCTGCAGCGGCCACTCATCACCGACGATGGCAAGGACCCACTTACGCGTGAGCTGCATCTCGGTGAAGACCTTCTCGGACAGATCCTGGCGATCGCCCAGGTGCAGATACATCTTGGCGATGCGCTGGTCGGTCTTGGCGATCGACATCTCGATGTTGTCGATAAAGGTGCGGAAGAACGGCCACTCCTGGTAGGCAGCCTTGAGCTGGTCAAGATCGCCAAGCTGCTCGCAGGCGGTGCCCAGACCGTACCAAGCGGCCAGGTTAATGCGCGCCTGGCTCCAGCTGAAGATCCACGGGATGGTACGCAGGTCGTCGAGCGACTTGGCACCCAAGCCGCGCTTGGCGGGACGCGAGCCGATCGGCAGCAGACCGACCTCGGTCAGCGGCGTCACGGTCGAGAACCATGGCGTAAAGTCCTCGGTGTTCAGCAGGTCCAGATAGCGCTCGTGGCTTGCGGTGTTGAGCTTCTCGGCCATATCCCAGAACTTCTGCGTGGTCTCGGTGTTGGTCTTCTCGACACTCGGGGCCGACTGCAAAAGCGTTGCGGCAGCAACGGACTCAACATGGCGCTGAGCCAGCGTGCGGTTACCGTAACGGGCAAAGATGACCTCGCCCTGCTCGGTAAGCTTAAAGAAGCAGTTGACCGAACCCTTGGGCTGCGCCAGCACGGCCTTGTTGGCCGGGCCGCCGCCACGGCCCACGGCACCGCCGCGACCGTGCATGAGCACCAGGTCGATATCGTTCTTCTCTGCCCACTTGGCGATGCGCTCCTGCGCGGAGTGCAGCGCGAGCATGGCCGTGGTAGGACCGGCATCCTTGGAAGAGTCGGAATAGCCCAGCATGACCTCCATGCGGCGGTTGGTCTGGGCAAGGCGCTTTTGCACCACGGGCAGCGTAAGCATCTGATCGAGCACGTCGACGCAGCCCTCGAGGTCCTCGAGCTGCTCGAACAACGGGATCACGTCGAGCTCGGGGACATCCTCCTCGTGTGCAAAGGACAGGTGCGCCAGCTCAAAGACGTCGGCCACATGCTGAGCGCTCTTGGTAAACGAGATGATGTAGCGGTGCGCCATCTTCTTGCCGTAGCGCTTTTGGATGGAGCCGATAGCGCGGAAGGTATCGATGACCTCGCGCGTCATGGGCTGCAGGTCGCCATGGATACCGTTCTCGTGGATATCCTTAAGGGCGCGGGCATGCACCACGGAGTGCTGACGGAACTCCATCTCGACCATATGGAAGCCGAAGGACTCGACCTGCCAGATGATGGTCTGGACCGGGCCGTAGGCAGCACGGACGGCACCGCAGGCGGCCAGCGAGCGCTGGACGACGCGCAGGTCCTCCAGGAACTCATCGGCGCTGTGGTACATGGTGTCGGTGATACGACGGACGGTGGCGTTCAGGCGGTCGGCCATGACGAGCATGACGGCGCGATGCGGCTCGTGCTCGGAGATCAGCTCGGCGCGGGCCGTGTAACGAGGGCTCATCTCGACCTGATGGTTCCACAGGTTAATGAGCTCGGCCGACGGCTTGCTGTAGGTAGCCTCGAGCGTGAGGTTGCGGCCGATGTGGCGGCACTTGTCCTCGAGCTTGAGCACCATGTGCGTAAAGTACTTGGCGGCGACCTCACGGCTCACCTTGGCGGTGACGTTGGGGTTACCGTCGCGGTCGGAACCGATCCAGCTGCCGGGATGGAAGAACGCCGGGCACAGCGGCGGCACAGTACCGGCCTTGTCGCCCAGCACCCAATCGTCAAAACGACGATAGATAACGGGGATAACGTCGAACAGCGTGTTATCGAAGATGTCGATGATGGTATCGGCTTCCTCGACCGGCGTGGGCTTCTTGAGCGCGATGGGACTCGTACGCACCAGGGCGTCGATCTCCTGCAGCATATGGCGCTCGTTCTCCACCAGGTCGGAGCCGCCCAGACGCGGACGCTCCTCCAGCAGGTTGGAGATACGGCGGATCTTGCCCTCGACGGCCTTACGACGGGCCTCGGTGGGATGTGCGGTAAAGACAGGGTGGAACTCGAGCTTGTCGAGCAGCTCGTTGGCACCCTCGACACCCAGCTCATTCACCAGCTGGTGATAGGCAACGGTAAGCTCGTTGGCAGGATCGACCTCGGTATCGGTCGACGCACCGGCCTCGCGCTCGCGCAGCTGCGCCACACGGTAGTTCTCCTCCGACAGGTTTGCCAGATGGAAAAAGCTCGTAAAGGCGCGAACGATGACCTGCTGCTTATCGAGCGGCAGGCTGTCGATCAAATCGACGACCTCACGAAATGCCACGGCAGTGGGCTCGTCGGCGGTGGGCACGCCCTGCTCGTCGACGGCTTCGTCGGCAGCGCAGGTACCGGGGTTGCCGGCATTGACCACAATCTCGGCTGTCAAAATCTTGTCGAACAGGTCCGCGATCTCGGGATCATACTCGCTAAGCACACGGCGCTCCAGGCGCAAGAACAGCGCCAGATTGTCGCGCAGCTCCTCGGGGATCTCGATCTCGGCGAGACGCTCCCTGGACTCGGCATTCGAGCCGATTCGGTTAACGAGGCGGTTGACCACGGCAGCGACGCGCGCCGCGGCTTCGGGTACAGACTGGTTGCTTAGGTTCTCAGCCACGTTTCCTCCCATTCCTCCTTCTATGCACGTAACATGCGGTATTCATTATAGGCGCTTGAGAAATACTTTCGACACTGATTGCGCTTTACCACACAAAAGTATTTTCTGCATTGCAAAGGTTTTTGCCCTAAATGGTCGTATTTCTCGGTGGGCGGCATACGTAAACGGGGGCATTCCGCATAAAAGCGAAACACCCCCGTAACAATCGCTCTCCATGAGCAGGGCACGTTAGCAGGCCCGAAGCTCAAAAAGATGCGCTACAGGCGCTCGCGAACCGCCTCGACGACGTTGTCCAGATCGGCGAGCACCTCGTCATGGCTCTGCATGTCGCGCACTTTGACCTTGCCGGCGGCAAGCTCGTCGCCACCCAGGACCAAGATGAGCTTGGCGCCTACCTTATCGGCTTGCTTAAACTGGGCCTTGAGCGAACGACCCTGATAGTCGGCCTCGGTCACGATACCTGCGGCGCGAAGCTCCTGCGTAATGGCAAAGACGTTCTGACGCAGCTCCTTGCCGGCGTTGGCGACATAGACGCACGGGGCCTCATCGGCACCCAAATCGCTGCCAAAGGCCTGCAGGGCCAGCAGGGCGCGCTCAAAACCGACAGCAAAGCCGACGCCCGCCGTGGGCTTGCCACCCTCGAGCTCGACCAGGCCATCGTAGCGGCCGCCGCCGCCGATGGAGCCGACGCCGGCGCCAGGGGCCTCGACCTCAAAGACAGTACGGGTGTAGTAGTCCAGGCCGCGCACCAAGGTGGGATCCTCGACATACTCGATACCGGCGGCATCCAGATAGCGCTTGACCTGCTCGTAGTGCTCGCGGCACTCATCGCACAGGTTGTCACCCATCAGCGGAGCCTCGGCCATGATCTCGCGGCAGTGGTCGTTCTTGCAGTCGAAGGCACGCAGCGGGTTGAGCTCGGCGCGCTCGCGGCACTCGTCACACATCTCGTCTGCGTGATCGAGGATGAACTGCTTGACCTGCTCGCGGTAAGCCGGACGGCACTGGGCGTCACCCATCGAGTTGATGAGCAGACGAAGCTTGGAAAGATCGAAGCCCAGGCGCTTGTAGAACTCCATGAGCATGATGATGCACTCGGCGTCTGCCGCCGGATCGGGAGCGCCGAGCCACTCGATGCCCACCTGGTGGAACTGGCGCAGGCGGCCCTTCTGGGGACGCTCGCCGCGGAACATGGCCTCGGCGTAGTAAGCCTTAAACGGCGTGGAGCCCTGGGGCACCAGATTGTTCTCGACGACGGCGCGCACCACGCCGGCCGTGCCCTCGGGGCGAAGTGCCAGGCGCTGCTTGGGCTTGAGTTTGGTGTCGGTGCCCTCGGTAAAGACGCGCTCCAGGTTGGCACCGCTGAACACGCGGAACATTTCCTTGCGCACGACGTCGGTCGACTGGCCGATACCGTGGACAAACACGTCAACCTGCTCGATCGCGGGCGTCTCGATGGGTTTAAAACCAAACGGCTCGAACACGCCGGCCGCAATCTGCTGCATCTTTTGCCAGGCGCGCATCTCGGCGCCGATAAGGTCGCGGGTTCCCTCCGCCTTCTGTGCCTGCATGGGCAAACACCTTTCTTTTGTATCGCGTCATAGGTAGTGGACATTATACGGCACAAAGCAGCAACGCGGCGGCGCGCCTGACCGAACGAGGGTATGGGGACTCGTTCGGCCAGACGCGCCGCCGCGGACGAAGCGGACAAGCGGCGATGCGCTTTGGCCTACCTACTCCCCCGCCACGCTCGCGCGCAGCTTGGCGGCGATGGGCTCGGATGCCAGCAGGAACACGAGCATGACCACGGAGCACGCCAGGCACACGATCCAGGTGCTCGCAAAGGAGCCCGAGACGGCAAAGAGCACATAGACCTGCCAAAGCTCACCCACAAAGCTCATGCCCGCGAGCACCGTCGAGGTGGCGATAACGGTAAGCGAGCCCAATACGCGGCCACTCACCTTATCGGCAACATGGCCGATAACGAGCGAACCCACGACACTCACCACGGTGGAGATGGCATTGGAGATGTTGTACTGCGCAAGGGAAATGCCCAGGTCGCTGACGATCAGCGGCTGGAACAGGCTCATGCAGTTGACGAAAATCGTGTAGCACGTGGCCATGATCACGAAGCCGGAGGTCACAACGAGCCAGCCGGGGAAGAACTTACGCGGCTGGGACATACTGCTCCTTATTTAACAAACGAATAGCCGGCGCCGGGCGCCGGTAGTGCCCAAGATTGCCTTGAAAGACAAGGGCATAGGCCTTACGGCCATGCCCGCAGGCTTGAAAGGCAAGGTTGGGTGCTACCGGTGGTCGGCGATATAGCCCAAAGCGACGGCGGTATAGGCCGCGGCGCCGAGAGGAAGCTCGGCATCGTTAAAACGTGCCTTGGGATGGTGCTGGGCAAAGTGTTCGTCCGTGTCGGTTACGGCCGCGCCCACGGTAAAGTACGCACTCGGAATCTCGCTCGAGATAAGCGCAAAGTCCTCACTCGCCATGGCATGGAAAAGCGGCAAGAAAGCCACCTTGGGCAGCACTGCGCCCACGTAGCCAAGCGACGCCTGAGTCATATCGCTGTCGAGTACAAGCGGCGGAACATCCGAAAGCGTCTCGATGGTCGCCGGCGTACGATATGTTGCGGCAACGCCGTTAACGACCTCCGCGATGCGGGTCTTTAGGTGCTCCATGAGCTCAACATCAAAGCCGCGCAGCGTTCCCTCAAGCACGCAGGTGTCGGGGATGACGTTGGCCGCCAAGCCGCCGGCAAACTTACCAACGGTAAGTGCGACTTCCTTGGCCGCCGGCACCTCGCGGGAGATGAGCTCCTGAAGTGCCAGATGCACATGCACGCCGGCCGTGATGGGGTCGATGCAAATCTCGGGGCTCGAGCCATGGCCGCCCTTGCCTTGAAGCGTGATGCGAAAACCGTACACGCCCGAGAGCGCCGGGCTGCCGTAGAGCACCAAACCAAGCGGCGACTGGCTATTGACATGCATGGCAAAGGCGACCTGAGGACGCGGGTTCTGCAGCAGACCGTCGGCGATGGCGGCGCGGGCACCCTCAAAGGTTTCCTCGCCCGGCTGGAACAGCAACTTAACCGTGGCGTTGGCATCAACAAGCTCTGCCTCGCGCGCTTTGAGCATACGAGCCGCACCAAGCAGCGCCGTCGCGTGCATATCGTGACCGCAAGCGTGCATGCAGCCGTTGGTGGATGCAAAGGGCTCGCCGGATTCCTCGGCAACGGGCAGGGCGTCCATGTCGCCACGGAGCATGATGACCGTACCGGCCTGCTCATTCGTGCAGACGCCATTACCCTGGGCCGCGGCGGCACCGGCGCCGACAAGGCCCACAACGCAGGAACCATCGACGAGCGTGGCAAACGGGATGTCCATCTCGGTCAGGCGCGCTTGGATATACGCAGAGGTCTGTGGGAGGCTATTACCCAGCTCGGGCATCTGGTGTAGATCGTGTCGCCACGCAGCGAGCTCGTCTGCAAAAGCCTGAGCTTCTGCAACAAGACCGTCACCGATAGCGGTCTGCGCCGCTGCGGTGGCCTTGGGCGCTGATTGCGGTTGAAGATCGGACAAAGCTGGTGCCATAGATGCCCTCCAGTATCGTTTTTGCAGCAAGCACTTTGATAGCATAAAGTGCAAGGTACTACTTTAAGGGCGAGGCATAAAAAATGCCGCCCCGGGAGGGCGGCGCAACAAGTTGTTTACAATTGCGGGCGCGGCTTTCGACGCAAAAAATCGAAGTGAGTCTCGCTCAAGATAATCGACAGGAAGATGAGCGCGAAGCCGGCGAGCAGGCGCGAGGTGAGCGCCTCCCCCATCAGCAGCACCGAGAACAGCACACCCGAAGGCGACTCCATCGAAAGGAGCAGCGAGCCCGTCGAGGCCGGGACATGCGCCAGGCCGACGTTTTGGATGAGCAGAGCCACGCATGTGCAGCCCACCGAGAGAAACGCCATCGCAGTGATAAAGCTCGGCGTCCACACGGACAGAGGCGCTTGGGTCTCGAATAGCAGCGACGTTGCCAGGCTCAGCACGCCGTTGCCCACAAACATCCAAAACGTGATGACGTTGATGTCCATTTTGCGACCGTACTTGGCAGTCACCGCCATCTGGATGGCGAAAAAGACCGCACCCGCCAGCGTAATGACGTCACCGATGTTGAATTCAACGCTATCGAGCGCCACCAAACCAATGCCCGCCAAGCACAGCAGTGCCGCGCCCAGGTTATAGCGGGTGAGTTTTTCGCCGCTCAGAAAATAGCTCGCGAACGGCACAAGGATGCAGTACGTGCCCGTCAAAAAAGCATTCTTGCCCGCCGTAGTATGTGCCAGACCGACCGTCTGCAACGCATAGGCCGCCCACATGAGCACGCCCATACTCAGGCCAACGATCAGGTTGCGAGCGTTGAAATGTGCAATGATGCGCTTGTGGAAGACGGCAAACATGACCAACGCTGCGGGCAGAAAGCGTACATAGAGCAGCTCGAACACCGGAATGGTGTCGAGCGCATCCTTCATAGTGGTAAAGGAGTAGCCCCAGATAATCGCCACCGAAAGCAGCAGAACTTTCCAGAACAGCGGCGAGCGAGCGCCGGCGCCGCGGGAGGTGCCGCCCGCGCCTAGGTCCTCGCGAGCAACAGGGCTATCGGGCAAGTTTTCGATTTCGTTGGCAGCGTATTGGGCCATGGAACATCCTCACACTCAAACTGGGCGTGGTGTCCGCACGCGTAAGGCTGCGTGCCGCCTCATGGTCAAATAAAAACGGGACGCGCCGGACCCCCGGCACGCCCCGCTACTGTAGCAACAACCAAGCAACCCGTGCAATCCAGCCCACTAAAGCGTTTTGTTCCGCCGTTCTACCGAACGGCGGACCGGCCGACGCTGCGCGAGCCGCATTCACACCAATCTGACGTTCAATTTCAAGGGCGCGACCAGAAGGTCAGCGCCCTTTCATTTCACGTCACCTTGGCGCAAATGCGGCTCGCTCGCTGACATTGCCGCAGCATCAGCGTTTACATTGTTGCGCTAGATTAATTTAGTACTCTCCAGCTTTTCGATGATCCAGTCGTTAGCTTTGATAACCGGACGGCGGAAGACGACGCCCAGGGCCAGCGACGGAATCAGGTAGCTCGCCAAGATACCCAGCTCAATCCAGTACTCCATATGGTAGGCACCGGCCATGGCGGCGTGCATGGCGTTGATGCCGTGAGTAAACGGCAGGAACGGGTAGATCGCCTGGAACACGGGGCCGGTCATCTCGATGGGGAACGTACCGCCCGAACCGCCGACCTGCATGACCAGCAGCACGACGGCGAGGGCCTTGCCGATATCTCCAAACGATACCGTAAGCGTGTAGACGATATTGGAGAACACTAGACTCGCGACCCAGCCCGCCAGCACAAACTGCAGGGGATTGTCGCACTGGATGCCAAAGAACAGAATGTCGCCCGCGCACACGAGCGTTGCCTGCAGCAGAGCCAGACCGCCAAAGAACAGGTAGCGACCCAGGTAGATCTCGTGCAGGCGCACGGGGATGAGCTCGTTGATAAGCTCATCGTCAACCGAAACCTTCATCATGGCCGCCAGTACGATCGAGCCGACCCATAGCGACAGAATCGTGTAGAACGGCGCCATAGCCGAGCCGTAGTTGCGGATCGGATAGACCGGCTTGCGATCGAGCGCAACGGGGCCGGAAAGCGACACGGCGAGGCCCTCGGGGTCGCTGCCAATCATTGTCTTAATCATGGCCAGGTCACCCGAGATCAGAGCGCTATCAAGCTCGTCCTTAAAGGCACTGATCTTGTCCGACGCCTCGCCCAGCTGATTGGAAGCCTTGTTGACCAGCTTTGCAGCCTTGGAGAGACCCTTCGCGAGCGAACCAGAGGCGTCGGTCAGACCGCTCACGGCGCTATCCAAGTCACCCGAGATACCGTTCAGGGAATCCAGAACGCCCGAAATGGTCTTCTTGAGCTCCTTGGCCTTAACCGAGAACGTAGAATCGTAGTCGGACTTGGCACCCGAGATACCCGCCTTGGCATCGGCGATGGCCTGGTCGACCTCGGCACGCGAATTGTTGACCTCCGCCATGCTGCCCGAAAGGGACTTTGCGGTCGCCGTCAGGTCCTTCGCATTGTTACGGTACTCCGCGGCAATTCTGCCCAGCGACGTCGCAGCGGACTTGAGGCCGTCTTTGAGCTTGTCATCACTCACCTGGTCGGCAAGGTTGCGGAGCCGATCGGCCATCGCATCGATATCGTCAGCACGCGTATTGAGCGCCGCTGCGGCTTCGTTGAGCTGAGACACCGTAAGGTCAACATGCTGATTCGCGGCATCGAATGCCTTCGCAAGCTCGGCGGACACGTTGTCGAACGAGCCCGCGCTTCCGTCAATCGCCGCGTCAACGGCATCGCTGGCGGCCTTGAGCGCTTCCTTGGAATCATTGATTCCGTTCTTGGCGTGCTCCATCAGCTGCTTCGTCGACTCATCAACGGTGCCCGTCTGCTTGAGCATGCCACCCGCCGATGTCAACGAATCGGACGTAGAGCTCAAAATGCCCGCGAGTGACGTCGCGCTCGCCTGAACGTCCTGCAGGTCCTCGACCGAATCGCCCAGTGTAGAGGACAGATTGGCGATAAAGTTGCTCACCTGGTCGGTGCTCATATAGTCGAGCAGGCTGGACACGGTCTTAAGGCCGATAGTCGTAATGGTCTTGGTAAAGGTCTCGTTGACCTGGCTCTGGACGGCGCTCGAGCCCTTCTCGGTCACGATCTGTGCGATGGCGTTGGCCTTCTGGTTCTCATAGAACTCGATATCGGCGTGCTTCACGTCGGTCGAGAAGAGCGTCATCATGTCTGCGCTAAAACTTTTAGGGATAACAACGGCCGCATAGTATGCGCCCGACTTAACGCCCTCAATCGCCTTATCGCGGTCGTTGAGGACGACCCAGTCGAAGTTCTCGTTGCCGCGCAGGGTGGCGGTTACGTTTTCGCCCACGTTGACCTCGACGGGAATCAGATCGCTCTCGTAGCCCTCGTCAGTGTTGACCACTGCAATTTTAAGGTTGCCGGTATTGCCGTAGGGATCCCAGCTTCCGGCGATGTTAAACCACGCGTACAGGCACGGCACGATGATCAGGCCCATCACAACAACCAAGCCGATCACGGAGCGGGACACGTTTTGGACATCGCGCTTAAACAGGTGCAGGATGTTTTTCATTTATGCCTCACCTCCTTTAGAGTGCTTGCCAAGCGGGGTGGTGTCCCCGTCGTTTCCGCTTACGTTGTCAACGTCGTCGACATCTTGAGCCTTACGATGCGCACCGATATGCGGCAGACGGCTCGTGGGCTGTTCGCTGTCCTTGGTGCCCCGCTCGCTGGCGTTGAGACCAAACATGCGACGGGCAGCAGGGATGGCAGCCGTGTGCTCGCGCATCTCGCGGCGAAGGTCCTCGTCCGAAAGCGCCGAGATACGCATCTGGGTATTGAGGCTCGCACGGATGTACTCGATGTTGATGAGCCAGCCACAGATGGCGATAACCGAAATGATCCAGATAACGAGCAGGATAATCTTGCCGTTATTGTCGATATCGAGCACCGTCGAGAGCACAAAGAGCAGGACCTGCACGCCTACCACGGCAGCAAAACCGCCCTTGATGTAGTACGGGTAGCGATGCTCAAACGCCACGGCATGATCGAGCAGCTCGCGACGGTACGAATCGGAATCGAGCATGACGCGCATGGCCGTGCGCAGCGAATAGCGCTGGCGCGGCAGGTCGTTGGACTCGCAGATCATGAGGCCCGTCGTGGAAAGCTGCTTATCAAAGAGCAGGTTAAGGTTGAGCAGCAGCGGACGCAGCTGCAGGCCGATAAAGAGCGCCACGATCAAGAACACGCCCAGAATGCACAGGTTGAACAGGTAGTTGAACGAATACATGCCGCCGACCGTCTCGCGCAGCAGATTGATGCCGTAGGTAAAGGGCAGCAGCGGGTGCAGCCACTGGAAGAAGCCGGGCATCATCTCGATGGGGTACATGCCCGACGAACCCGGGATCTGCACGATGACGAGAATGACGCCGATAGCCTTGCCGATATGCTTAAACGTGGTGGACAGCGCATAGATGATATTGACGTAGGTGAACGAAATGGCGATGCCGCCCAGCACGAACAGCAGCGGGCTGACGCACTGCACGCCAATCACCAGATCGCCTACCGTAACGATGATGGCCTGCAACGCGCCCAGGATCACCAGGAGCAACCAGCGGCCAAAGTAGCCCTGACGCGCGGTAAAGCTGCCGATGCCTTCGCGATCGACCTCGAGCTTGTAGATGGCGATAAGCACGTAGCCGCCCACCCAAAGCGCCAGGTTGGTATAGAACGGGGCAATGCCCGAGCCGAAGCTCTTAACCGGATAGATCGACTTGGACGCGAGCTCAACCGGAGATGCCATGAAATCTGCCACGTCATTGACATCGACGCCCATCAGATCGGCCAGCTCGCCCATGGACTCGGAGGTCTGCAGCGCCGCGATGTCATTGGCGGCGGTTGCAAGCTTGTCCTGGACCTTGGCAAGCGAGGAATCGGTCTGGGACAGCGTGGTCTTGGCCTGGCCGAGCGTAGCGCTAAGCTGCGCCAACGTGCCGCGCGCATTTGCAAGTGTAGGTGTCATACCCGAGACGATACCGGTCAGGTCGCCCGAAACGGCAGCAAAAGAGTCGAGCGCGCTCGAGGCCTTCGGCAGCGCGTTTTGGCCCAAGTCCGTCTGGGCTTGGCCAAGGTTGGTCGCACCGGTATGAATTGCGTTATTGATAGCGTCACTGGCACCCGAAACAGCCGCTGCGTCATTCGCCATGGCGCTCGACTGCGCGGACAGACCGTCCTTGATGCTCTGAAGCTTTTCATTCTGCTCTCGAAGCAAATCGATGGTCGATACAATGCGCGCGTCAATTTCCTCGGAACCTGTCGACGTGTCATTGGCGAGAATCTCCAAGTGCCCGATAACGGCCTTATTGTGGTCGATCGTCGCTTGAAGAGACTCGAGCGAGTTGTCGATACGGGTGGTCGTAGATGTGACCGCGCCCGTCAGCTTGCCGATGGCAGCGTTCGCAGAGGCCGACGTCTTGGTGAGCGCAAGGCTGCCTTCCGAGAGCGCCTTGGAGAGCGAGGTGATGGAGTTGCCCGCCGTGGTGCGAGCTTCGCTCAGCAGGTCGTTGCCCTGGGAGATCGCCTGCGTCAGCGACGGTGCCTGGCCTTGCAAGCCGGCAAGTGCCGCATCAGCCGAGGCGATAGCGCCGCTCGTCTTATCGATGGCGGCATTCATATCGCCAATCGAATCGCGCACCTCGCCCAAGGTGTCGGACGCCTCGGACACCGAACTTGCCAGCGAGTCCTGAGTCTGGGTTGCCTTGTCCTTTAAATCGACACCGGCATCCTTGGCGATACCGGCAACAGTCTTGCCTACCGTAGAGACAAATTCCGAGTTGATCTGCTCCTCGATGGTGTTTGCACCGGTATCGGTAACCTTGGGCGCAATGGCGCTCTTCTTCTCATTGACGTAGTACGTGAGCTTGGGCTGATGGTAGTTGCCGTCGAGCATCGAAACCAGGTTATCCGAGAAGTTCTTGGGAATCACGATAGCGGCATAGTACTCGCCGCTCTCGACGCCCTCCTTGGCATCGGCCGTCGAGTCGACGAACGTCCAGCCCAACTGATGATTCTCCTTGAGCTGGTCGACCACTTTGTCGCCAGCGTTGAGCTCACCCACCAAGTCGTTTTGGGTGCCTCGATCGTTGTTGGCGATAGCAATCTTGATGCCTTGGGTGTTTCCATACGGATCCCAGTTTGCCACGATGTTATACCAGGCATACAGCGAGGGAATAACGCACACGCCTAGGGTAACCACCAGGGCGACGGGGTTCACAAGCAGTCGCTTAATGTCGCGCTTAAATATCGCAAAGGACACCTTTGCATTGGATAGTTTGCTGCCGAGACTCACGCTTGGACCATCCATCCTGTCGTTAAATCGAATCGTACTATCGACAACCATTGTAGTAGGCGCTTTAACGTCTCAAAGCACAATGGTGTTGAGTTTTGCGGGTAGCAATATACTACGAAGATGAGTTAACGTACAGATGTACAGTATCCTAAATTTCAGCAGGTCACAAAACCACAACCCGCACAAATTAGCAATTCAAATAGTCATCGGGGACGTTCTTAAACGACTAGTCAAACAAAAACGTCCCCAATGACTACTTAGGACCACGGCAACGTCGATGTTTTGGCAATGCCAGCGAGCGGGCGCCAGAGCGAACAAATTGGCATGAAAAGAGGACGGCATAGACCTTCTGGTCATGCCGTCCTCTTTGAATGACAAGTTGTCGCTCTGGCGCCCGCGCAGCGTCGACTGGTCCGCCGTTCGTTAGAACGGCGGAACTGAGGGCAGCGTCGAGCCGTTACGCGGTTTGGTAAAACCGCGTAAATACCTAACTACATCAAGTTGCAAACAGCTGCTGCGAAGGCAACGGGGTCCTCGGGCAGAATGCCCTCGACCAGCAGGGCCTGGTCATAGAGCAAACCGGAGTACTGCTTGATCTTGTCGGCGTCGCCCGCCTTCTGAGCGGCGACGAGCTTGGAAAAGACCGGGTGCTTGGCGTTGAGCTCGAGCACGCGCTGGCTCTTGGGCATACCGTCGGGCGCGCCCTCGGGACCCTTCTGGAGCACCTTCTCCATCTCGAGCGAAAGCGGGCCCTCGGTGGTGATGCACGCGGGAGCATCGGTCAGGCGCGCAGAGACGGCAACCTTCTCGACCTTGTCGCCGAGTGCCTCCTTCATGGCGTTAAAGAGGTCCTCGTTCTCCTTGGTGGCGTCCTCGGCCTCCTTTTTCTCGTCCTCGGTCGCCAGGTCAAGATCACCGGTTGCGACGTTCTTGAGCTCCAGGTGACGATCCTCAACCTCGGGCTCGGCACCATCGGCCACGGCCTTCTCGGCAGCCTCGCGGGCGGCATCGTCCTCGTAGATCTTGGGCATATCAGCGGCAACGTACTCACGCATAGCCTGGAAGGTGAACTCATCCACGTCCTGCGTCAGCAGCAGCACGTCATAGCCGCGGTCGAGCACGCCCTTTACCACGGGCATCTTGGCCAAGCGCTCACGCGAGTCGCCGGCGGCGTAGTAGATGGCCTTCTGATCCTCGGGCATGCCCTTGGCATACTCGGCCAGGGTAATCATCTTCTGTTCCTTGGCAGACCAGAACAGCAACAGATCGGCGAGCTCATCGGCCTTCATGCCATAGCTCGAGTAGATGCCGTACTTAAGACCGCGGCCAAAGTTCTCAAAGAACTTCTCGTAGGCCTCGCGGTCGTTGTCACGCATATCCTCAAGGTCGGCGGTGATCTTCTTTTCCACACGCTTGGCGATGGCCTTGAGCTGACGGTTCTGCTGCAGCGTCTCACGCGAGATGTTGAGCGACACATCGGCGGAATCCACGACGCCGCGGACAAAGTTGTAGTAGTCGGGCAGCAGGTCGTCGCACTTCTCCATGATCAGGACGTTGGAGCTGTAGAGTGCCAGACCCTTCTCGTAATCCTTGCTGTACAGATCGAACGGCGCGCGGCCCGGCACAAACAGCAGGGCATCGTACTCGAGCGTGCCCTCGGCATGGAAGCTGATGGTGCGCGCAGGATCGTCAAAGTCGTGGAACGTGGACTTGTAGAACTCGTCGTAGTCCTTCTGCTCGACATCGGAGCTGTGCTTCTTCCAGATCGGCGTCATGGAGTTGACGGTCTCGAGCTCCTGGTAGTCCTCGTACTCGGGCGTGTAGTCATCGCCAGCATCCTCGGGCTTGGGCTTCTGGCGGCTCTTGGACACCATCATCTGGATCGGGTAACGCACATAGTTACTGTACTGCTGAATTAGGCTCTTGAGGCCCCACTCGGTCAGGAAGCGATCGTAGGTCTCGGCCTCGCCGTCGGCATCGAGCTTCTCGTTCTCGCGCAGCGTCAGGATGACATCGGTACCGTGCTCGGCACGCTCGCCGTCCTCGATGGTGTAGCCCTCAAGACCGTCGGATTCCCACACATGGGCGACATCCTCGCCGTAGGCGCGGCTGACGACCTTCACATGGCTGGCGACCATAAAAGCCGAGTAGAAGCCCACGCCAAACTGGCCGATGATGTCGACATCGGAGCCCTGCTGCTCGGCGTTCTCGGTCTTAAACTCCTCGGAGCCGGAATGGGCGATGGTGCCCAGATTGCGCTCGAGCTCCTCGGCGGTCATGCCAATGCCGTTATCCGAGATGGTAATGGTGCGGGCGTCTTTATCAAAGGAGACGCGAATGGCCAGGTCGCCCTGGTTGATCTTGACGCTCGGATCCTGCAGGCTCTTAAAGTTGAGCTTGTCGACGGCGTCGCTCGCGTTAGAGATAAGCTCGCGCAGGAAGATTTCCTTATTGGTGTAGATGGAGTTGATCATGAGGTCGAGCAGTTTTTTGCTCTCGGTCTTAAATTGACGCATGTGCAGTCCTTTCGCGCTACCCCCGTCCGCAAAAACGGCCCGGTTGCCCGAGCCGCATCGCAGACCTGCTATGTTCAGACTTAGATTTTATAACCCAATAGCGCGCATATATACATACGGAATCGAAAAACTGTATGTCCGAGCGCTCCAATGCGTCAATTGCCAAGGAGTGTCCCCAGCTGCCGGCAGAAAAGGAACGTCCCTATCTGCCATCTACGCGCTTGGCCATCCAGACATGGGGCTGGCCCTCGTCTTCGTAATCTACCGGGGCAATTTGCGTGTAGCCCGCCTTTGCATAGAGCGGCAACACGTATTCCTGCGCATGCAGCTTAATAAGCTTAGCGCCGGCATCGCGTGCACACGAAGCACTGGCCTCGACGATCGCACTCGCCAGTCCGCGACGACGCATAGCCGGCAGCACGGCGACGCGCCCCATAATGTAGGCCTCCCCCGCCGCAACGCCTTCGTCCATGTCGCATGCCGGCAACACCGGGGCCTCTGCGTCAGCCACGCGCTCAAGCTCCTCGGGAAACACGCGCGAGCAACCGGCAAGCTCGCCGTCTACATAGAGCGTCACATGAATGCAGTTCTGATCCTCGTCGATAGCGTCGAACTCATTCTCGTAGCCCTGCTCGTCCATAAAAACGACGCGGCGCACCAACGCCGCGTCATCAAAGCATCCCGTCTTAAGTTGGATATCCATGGCTGCCCTTTCATTCAATGCGAACGTTAGGGACAGATATTAGCGAAAATGAGCTCCGCGCACGCTAAACTTCGCGCGAGCCTTCGCCAGGCAGTCGTAATGACCCACGTTATGGGCATCGCTCGCGATGAAGCTGTACAGGTTCTGATCGAACAGGCGCTGTGCCGGCTTTTTTTCGCGACCAAAGCGACCGCCGGCAATAAAGTCCGCCGAAGCCTGCAGCTTGCAGCCCATATCGACCAGGCGCTCCGCCACGCTTACATCCTTTTGAACCGCACGATAGCGCTCAGGATGAGCGATGATCACCTGGTAGCCACGGCACTGCAAATCGTAAATCGTGTTCTCGTACTCTCTAAACGCATACGCATCGGCATGCGTCGAAAGCTCGAGCAGAAACTCGTTGGTTCCATCGAAATGCAAGTGCTCCGCGGCATCGATACCAAGTTCAACGAGCTTTCGATGGTTGACCTCGAAGCCCATCTGGAGCGGAAAACCGTCAGCGTTATCACGCAGCAGTTCAAAGGCATCCCACATCTTGTCGTAATCAAAATAGGGATCACGGCAGTGAGGAGTGCAAACGATTCTGGTTACACCGGCCCGCTTGGCAGCCTCGAGCATCGCCAAGCTCTCATCGAGATCGGCGGCGCCGTCGTCTACACCCGGCAAGATATGGCAATGAATGTCACGCATAGGTCAGCCTTAATCAACTAAACGTTTGCTCGGTTGGTGAAGATGCCCTTTTTGGAAGTCCCCTGATCGTCCGAGCCCTTCTTCACCTTCTTACCGTCCTTGGTGTAGTAGGAGTAGTAGTACTCGCTGGTCTCGGTCTCGCAGTAGTTCATAACGGTACCGATGAGCTTGACCTTTTCGGACTTCTTAAGCTGGCCGATAGCGTTGAGTGCCTCCTCGCGCTTGGTGAAGTCCTCGCGCACCACGAACAGCGTACCGTCGGTCAGGCTGGCAATCTCGGCAGCATCGATGAAGGTGCCGACCGGGGGAGCATCAAAGATGACGTACTGGAACTTGGCGGACAGTGCCTTTACCAACTTGGCAAAGCGGTGAGAGACAATGATGTCGGCAGGATTGGGAATATGCGGCTCGGCATCGAGGAAGTAGAAGTTCTTCTGACCCGTCTCGACAATTGCCTGGTCAATGGAGATCTGCGCGGAAAGGACCGCATAGAGTCCGCCGCGCGAACGAACGCCGAGCATATCGGAAAGGGACCTGCGGCGCATATCGGCCTCGACCAGGAGCACGGACTTGCCGCTCGTGGCGATAGCCTGGGCAAGGTTGATGGAAACCGTAGACTTGCCCTCGTTGGGAATCGAGGACGTGACGGTAATAGTGCGAATGGGGTCGTCCACGCTCGCAAAGCGGATGTTGGCCAGAAGGGTCTTGGCGGCATTCTGTACAACGAGCTTATCGGTGTTCTTTGCCTTAGCCATGCCTATTTACCACCTTTCATAGCCGGAATTCGGCCAACAACGGGAATGCCCAGGAGCTCTTCTGCCTCTTCGGCACCGCGGATGCGGGTATTGAGCATGTCTGCCAAAACGACATAGGCGACTGCGATAAAGATACCGGCGAGGAACGCGACAGCAACGTACAGCATACGCTTGGGACCGCTGGGGGCTTCGGGGGTCTTAGCCTCGTCGATAACGTTGATGCTCTGGGCAGCACCGACGTTCTGAGCGACCGTACTCACCGAGCTGGCCATGGCCTTTGCGACCTTAGCCGTCTCCTTGGCATCGGTGCCGGTAACCGAAAGCGTAATGACACGCGTGGTGGTCTCGGAGGAAACAGACACCTTGTAGTCATCCAGATCGGTGAGGCCCAGTTCATTGGCTGCGCCGCTCTTAACGCTATCGCTATCCAGCAGCGTGGCGATATCGTTGGAAAGCATCTGACTCGCCGAGAGATCGTTGTAGCTCATCTGACCGCTATCGTCGGTCTTGGCGAGAATGTACATGCTCGTCGTCGCGGTATAGGTGTTGTCCATCGCAACGAAGGACACGATGCCCATGGCGATCGCGCAGACCACCGGAAGGGTGATGACCAGCTGAAGGTGCTTCTTCAGCAGCTGGAACAGTTCGAGAAGGGTCATGCAGCTTGCCTTTCATTTCCCCAGTTCGGATTGACAAAACTGTCTGTATGTTATCGCATCTTTTTACCGAGACCAAACTCTATACATAGGAAACAGGCTCTCCTGTAAAAATGTCGGAAGCAATCGTAAAATTGCACAACAACGCCGCACCCTAAAGTCAAATGCGGCGTCTGCATCAATATCTATGTTATATCGCTATGCGAATGGCTCGTCCTGCTGTATGGGAAACGTCACCGTAATGGTGGTTCCCACGCCCAACTCGCTCGACAGATCGAGCGTGGCGTGATGATACAGGGCCGCATGCTTGACAATGGCAAGCCCCAGACCGGTTCCGCCGCGTGCCTTGGACCTACTCTTGTCCACGCGGTAGAACCGCTCAAATACCTTGCCCTGTTCTTCAGGCGCGATACCGATTCCCGTGTCGGCGACCGCAAGGAACGGATGGCCTTCGTCGTTGGTGCCGCACTGCAGCGTAACCGTACCGCCGGGTCGATTGTAGCGGATGGCGTTGCTTGCCAGATTATAGATGAGCTCGTCAATCAAGCGCGACACGCCCTCGATGACCACAGGCTTGGTCTCATGACTTATCGTCACATTCGCCTGACGGGCGACCTGTTCAAGACGCTGCTCGACCGCGTAGATGGCACGCGAGAGCTCAATAGGCTCCGTGGACCCAATGGGCACCGCCTCGCCCTCAGCTGCACGCTCGGCCTCGTCCAAGTTAGACAGCGTAAGGATATCGTTGACAAGCGCTGCCAAGCGGCCCGCCTCACGATAGATGCGACCGCCAAAGTTGCGCAGGTCGCCCTCGCCCTCGACCATGCCGTTTGCGATGAGCTCGGCATAGCCCGAAATCGCCGTAAGCGGCGTCTTGAGCTCATGGGTGATATTCGCCGTGAACTCGCGGCGCATACGGTCGTTGTCCGCCAGCACCGCCATTTGGCGCTTGAGCTCCTGGCGCTGCGACTCAATACGCTCAAGCATGGGGACCATCTCGGCATAGGCGTGCTCATAGCTACGGCGTGGGTGGTCCAAATCCACCTCTTGCAAAGGCGCGATGATGGCACGGGACTCGCGGCGCGCCATAAAAAACGAGAGTACCGCACCCGCTGCTGCGATAAGCAGCATCGGCGCCACCATCGACAGCAAAATCGCCGCAACGCCAGGCTGGGCCTGCGCCAAGCGGACAACCTGGCCGTTATCAAGGGCGACGGCGCGATACAGCATAATCTCGTCGAGCGTAGAGCTTGCGCGCTCCGCGGAACCCGAACCACTCTCAAAGGCCTCGATGACCTCGGGGCGATCGCCATGGTTGGGCAGTGTGGAAGGCGGCGCCTCGTTGTCGTAGGCAACCGATCCATCCTTGTTAATCAGCGTGATGCGCAAGTCCTCTCGATCGAGGCTACGCAAGAACGGGATGGGCTCCTGCTGCTCGTCGAGGGCGGCAGCAATGAGCTCGGTTTCTTGCGCCAGGTTGGCACTCGTGGCATCCGCCAAGGTGTTTTGCACAAAGAACGCACCCAGCACCGTAAACGCCACGATAACCGCCATGGCGCAGACAAAGATCGTCACAAAAACGCGGTGCGACAGCGTATGTTTTCCCTGGGGGGCGAAGACCACGGGTTACTCCTCCGATGCGGTGGCCGCGGTGTCGTCACCTTCGGCACCATCACCGGCAGAAGGCTCGGCCAAGCGGTAGCCCACGCCGCGCACGGTCTCGATGGCGCTGGCATGCTCGCCCAGTTTTTGGCGAAGCGTCTGCACGTGCACGTCAACGGTGCGCGAACCGCCGTCGAAGTCCCAGCCCCACACGCTCTGCAGCAACGACTCGCGGGTAAAGACCACGCCGGGCTTGCGCATGAGGTACTCGAGCAGGTCGAACTCGCGCAGGGTGAGCTTAAGCGACTCGCCGGCAACAGTCACCTCACGATGGCTGGGCGAGAGCACGATGTCGCCCACGCTGAGCACATCGCTTGCCTGTTTGACCATGCCGCCGCGACGCAGCAGTGCGCGGCAGCGGCTGGCGAGCTCCATGAGCGAAAACGGCTTAGTCAGGTAATCGTCGGCACCGCCATCGAGCGCCATCACCTTGTCGAGCTCGGTATCCTTGGCGGTAAGCATCATGATGGGCACCGTCGCCGTCAGGCGATCGGCACGCAGTCGACGCATAATCGCCAAGCCATCGGTATCGGGCAGCATGATGTCGAGCAGGACGGCATCGGGTACCCGTCGCGCCACGGCAGCCTTAAACTCACCGTCGCACGAAAAGCCTTCGGCCTCAATCCCCTGCTTGCGCAGCGCATAGACCGTCAAATCCCTGATGTTGTCATCGTCCTCGACGTAATAGATCATGTTGAACCCCTTTGCGGCCGGCATGACCGCATCTTAACCCTAAAGGTACCTTTACTAGATGGTATCAGCCAAAACGCCCCGTCAAATAATCCGCCGTGCGCGGATCGGTCGGATTCTTGAAGAGTTGCGCGGTGGGCGCGTGCTCCACCAGCTCACCCAGCAAAAAGAATGCGACCGAATCGGAGATACGCGCCGCCTGCTGCATATTGTGCGTAACGACCACGAGCGTGCAGGTCTCTTTGAGCTCGCAGGCCAGCTGCTCCACCACCAGCGTCGATACGGGATCGAGTGCCGAGGTCGGCTCGTCCATCAGCAGAATGTCGGGCTGCACGGCAAGTGCGCGGGCGATGCACAGGCGCTGCTGCTGGCCGCCCGAAAGACCCAGACCCGACTCTTTGAGCTTGTCCTTGGCCTCGTCCCACAGGGCGGCGCGTCGCAGGGAGTCTTCGACCAGCTCGTCGAGCACGACGCGATCGCGCACACCCATACCGCGCGGCCCATAGGCGACGTTGTCGTAGATGCTCATGGGAAACGGGTTGGGGCGCTGGAACACCATGCCCACGCGCTGGCGAAGGCGGCAGATGTCGTAGTCGCCCAGGATATCTTGACCATCGAGCGCAATCTTGCCCTCGATTCGGCAGTCCTTGATGCCGTCGTTCATGCGGTTAAAGCAGCGCAGCAACGTGGACTTTCCGCAGCCCGAAGGCCCGATGAACGAGGTAATCTGCTTGTCGCGGATCTTGATATTCACATCCTTGAGCGCATGGTGGTCGCCATAGAACAGGTCGAGGCCCTCAACATCGATTCGCGTCGGCGAGGCGGCAAGATCCTCTGCCGTGGGGCGAGTCGCATCCCCAACCTCGCGCTCGTGCGCGGCCTCGGCCTGCGCTTTCATGAGTTCTTCAAGCTCCGTGGGCTCCACAGCCGCAGCAGCCGTCATACCGCATACCTCCACATCGATATCAATTCAGCAGTATCGATAGTAGGAATCGCGGCTCATATGCACGTGAGCGCATTGTCAAGTGTTTGTAAGGGCACGCTGGCTATGCGGCGGGCAGCTCGATGGTGAATATCGTGTGTTCGGGCGTCGATTCACATGCAACGGTACCGCCGTGCGCGCATACGATCTCCTTGGCGATGGCAAGCCCCAGTCCAGCGCCGCCGCGATTGGTCGCACGCGCCGCATCCAGGCGATAGAACTTCTCAAAGATCACCTTGAGCTTAGCCGCAGGGATGGGATCACCCTGATTGATAAAGCGCACGCGCACGCCACCGCCGTCCCGGCGTCTGGCCTCGATCGTGATGGTCGAGCCCTCATAGCTATAGGCAATAGCGTTTTTCATGATGTTGTTGAACACGCGAGCCATTTTGTCGCCATCCACGAGCACCGTCAGGTCCTCGCGAATATCAACTTGGACTTCCTTATGCTGCTCGTTGAGGATGGGATAGAACTCGTCAGTCACCTGAGCCAGCAGCAACCCCAGATCAACATAGCCGCGCGTGAGCACGATATCGTGGAAGTCAAAACGCGTGATATCGAAGAACTCTTCGATGAGCGTATCGAGCCGGTGCGCCTTGTCGAGCGCCACGCCCGTAAAGTGCGCACGTTGCTCAACCGGCAGCTCGGGAGCCTCTTGCAGCAGCGAAAGATAGCCCACCACACTGGCAAGCGGGGTGCGTAGGTCATGTGCCAAGTACGTGACCAAATCGTCCTTGCGATGCGACTCGTCACGCAGAGCTTGCTGCACCTTGCGCTCACGGTCACGCACGCGGTTAAGGGCGCCCTCGACCTCCAAGAAGTCGCCGTCGATGTTATCCCAGGTGTCGGGGTGATCGATCAGGCGATCTTGAATACGAGCGGCCAGCACACAATCGGCATGCTGCTCGCCCTGCTCGTAGCCCTGGTAGTACAGGGCGCGGCCACACAAGAACAGCACGCACGCTGCAAGCGCCAGCACAAAGCCAAGCATGTTGAATACAAAGCCGGCATCGAACAGCACCGGCCCTTCGATGCCGCCGAGCGCCATGGCGCCAATCGCCAACGTCATGGCCCACGCGGCGCCGCCAATCACCACGCAGCGGCACACGATCTCAAATCGATCGATCAGCAAAAAGCCGACAAGCAGCACCGCCAAGATTCCGACGATGTTGTCGATGCCAATCAGCAGCAGGCTCAGCAAAAAGAGCAGCACCGTTGCAAGCGCGCGGTTGTCGACGACCGACCTCACGTATTCAAAGAGCCGATCGGGCACCTCGAACGCTTGCCTATCGTCTTTTGTCATATCAAGATCCTCACAAGCGAAAAGCGTTATTCGATGATGTAGCCGACGCCCCAGACGTTTTTGATAAAGCGTGGCTTTTGTGCGTCGTCGCCGATCTTTTCACGCAAGTGGCGAATATGCACCATCACCGTATTGTTGGAGCCGGGCATAAAGTCCTCGTTCCACACCGCGCGGAACAGGTCCTCCACGGCCACCACGCTGCCGCGATGCTCGACCAGATACAGCAAGATTGAATACTCGGTGGGCGTGAGGCGAACCGGTGAACCGTCCACTGTCACGGAACGAGCATCGCGGTTGATCTCCAAGCCGTCGAGCTGGAGGGTCGGCGACTCGGCCGCCTGTGCGCGGCTACCGTAGCTGGTGTAGCGGCGAAGCTGAGCGTGCACGCGCGCGATGAGCTCCAGAGGACGAAACGGCTTAACCACGTAATCGTCCGCGCCAAGCGAAAGGCCCTCGATCTTGTCTTGCTGGGCATCGCGCGCCGTCAGCATGATCACGGGATAGGTATGGCTGGAACGGATCGTACGCAGCAGCTCAAAGCCATCGATATCGGGCAGCATGACATCCAGCAGCGCCAGATCGAACTCCTGCTCCAAGATTGCCTTGGCAGCATCGGCCCCGCTATAGGCAATCTGGACATCAAAGCCCTCTTTTGTAAGGTAGATACCAACCAAGTCGGCGATGGCCTTTTCGTCATCAACTACCAAAATGCGCTCGTTCATGCGTGCTCCTCTCGCGCTCCATTATGCCCGAGGGGGCGCCCGTCACACACAACAAGCGTGGGTGATTAAGTCGGCCTTAAGCACCCTTGTGCCCGTTCGGGCGCGGATGTGGGCCACGCACGCACGCGATGATCGCCGACGCCGGCAAACGATATACTCTTGTTCCAGAAGAGACCATCCCGTCGAAAGCGAAATCCGTGAAGTCCCTCACCTCTTTTGCAAAGCGCTCAGCCCAGCTTGCCGCCGGCTTTGTCTGCGCTATCGCCCTTGCCGCTGGCGTGCCCACCGTCGCCGGCGCCCAAGTGCTTACGACCGACAATGTTTGCGGCAAAACCGCCGATGCGCGCGGCATCACGGCCGAAAACCTGCCCGATATCGATGCGACCAATGCCCTCGTCATGGGCAAAGACGGCACCGTCTACTATGGGCGCGGCGCCGATGAGCAGGTCAAAATTGCCTCGATCACCAAGGTCATGACCGCAATCCTAACCGTCGAGAATTGCAAGATGGACGAGAAGGTCACGGTGAGCAACGCTGCAGCCACCGTGGGCAATTCGACCGCCGGCTTGCTCGAAGGCGACAAGCTTACCGTGGAGCAGGCGCTGCGCGGCCTGATGATTCCCTCGGGCAACGACGCCGCCATCGTGCTCGCCGAATATGTGGGCAAGAAGATCGACCCTAAGACCAAAGACGCCGAGGCCACCTTTGTGAAGGCCATGAACGAGCGCGCTAAGAAGCTCGGCTGTACCGGTACGCTTTTTGAAAACCCGCATGGTCTGGACTTTGATGAGTGGGCTGGCGATATGCACTCAACCGCACATGACGTGGCGCTGATGATGCAGGAGGCCATGAAAAACGACACGATCCGCGAGGTCGTAGCGAGCGAGGATTCCTGGATCGAGGTCACGGGCGCCGACGGCACCGACCATTCGCATTCCATGGACACGCATAACTATTTGCTGGGCCAAGATGGCAACATCGGCGGCAAGACCGGCACCACCGACGACGCGGGCTATTGCTTTACGAGCGCCTACAACCGCGACGGCGACGAGATCTACACCGTCGTTTTGAACTCCACCACCACCGACCAGCGCTTTACCGATACCGCAACCCTTGCCAATTGGTACTACGGCCACAAGGTCACGGTCGCGATCGCCAACACGCAGGAAAAGACCGCCAACGGCAACCCGCTTATGGCACGCATTAGCCAGACAGATTGGACGGACAAGACGATCGACGCCACGCTCGCCGACCCCACGGCGCAAGCGACCGTGTTTTCCCTTGCCGGCGAGGTGACCGAAAAGGTTAGCTACGACGATCTTTCGGGCACGGTGCATGTGGGCGACAAGGTGGGCAGCGTTACGCTCAAGCAGGACGGCACCAAGATTGCCGTCGTGGATTTGGTTGCCGACGAGGAAGGCTCGGGGCCGAATCCCATTGAGTGGCTCCTTGTGAAGCTCGACCGCCTGGGCCGCCGCATCGACAACCGCCCACTTGCGGCAGAGAGCGAGACCGTAGCCAAGGCACCCGAGGTGTAGGGCGCAAGAATAATAAGTCCACTGAAAGGAGGCGTCCGAAAGGATGCCTCTTTTTTGAGGGTTCGAATCCCCAGCTAACATTCTTCTAATTAAAAAAGGGCCCCAAATGGGACCCTTCTTTAAAGTTAAACTGGCGGAGAGCTGGGGATGTCCGGGCATGCTACGCATGCCCTCCGGCTTCAAAGCCTGACGGCTTTTCGCCCACGGGCTACAAACGCTCTCGCGTTTGCTTAACGCCCGTGCCCTCTCGGGTTCGAATCCCCAGCCTCCTTTCTCCGCACAAAAAAGGGCCCCAAATGGGACCCTTCTTCAAATTCGTACTGGCGGAGAGCTGGGGATTCGAACCCCAGATGCCCTTTTGGGGCATACTCGCTTAGCAGGCGAGCACCTTCGGCCTCTCGGTCAGCTCTCCGTAACAGCCGTTCTATAGTAACCAAACAGCCAAGGATGGGCAAGAGGAAATTTTCTAATTGCCTAGCATCCTTTCCTCCTTGGAAGCTTCGCCTACCCCAGCGAACGGTTAAGGGAGCCGAGCTCGTCGTTGCCCATGGTGCGCCACATTTGGAAGATGCAACCGCGTGCCAGGAAAAAGAAGCCGTTGTCGACCAGTTGCACAGCGGCATCTGCCAGCTGATTCGTCACGGCGGACACTGGCGGCAGCTCGAGTCCAGCCTTGCGGATGGTCTCGACCGCCTCCTCGAACGTCGGAGGCTCGCTGACGCCCATCTCATTCATAAGGCCCTGCATTTCTTCCAGCGCGCTGCTGCCCGACTCCTCGCCGCGCGGCACCAGACGGTAACAAGCCAGCGCCAGGTCGAGCTGATCGCAATTCCAATAGGCAAACGCCAAGCGATAGAACAGGTAGCCAATTGCAGAACGATCGCTGGCAATACGTAGGCCGTGGCGCGCCACCTCGATAATCTCGTCAAAGCGCTCCAGACGCGCAAGCACGTTGATGAGCGCAAAGTGCGATTGCATGGACGAGCGCGCCAGATCGTAAAGATGGCGCACCTCGGGCAGCGCTCGTTCAAAGTCCTCTTGCTCGGCGTAAAAGCTGCAGATCTCGTGCTGGGCAAAGTACAGCGCATCGGGCGCACGAAGGATTCGCACAGAGCGGTCTTCTTCCAACACCGGTAGCACCATGCGTACCAGCTGGTTATCGCAAAACTGCGTTTGAACCGGACCTGTCGCCAAAAGCTCGGCGACAGCGCACTTAGCCTCCAACTCCTCGACAAGACGGGAAAAGCCTTCAAAAGCACCTGTACGGTCGACTTTTGCCTGCTCGCGCAATTCAACAACACGGGCCACGTATGGGTCGTCGTCCTCTTCCATGACCTCCAACTCGTCAGCCGTATCGGCAAGCAGCAGATCGCGCAGCGCCGGCGGCAGCGTGCGATGGTCATCACGCGGACGAGCATGAACCTCCGCAGGCTCAATCGTCTCCGGAGCGGTTGACTCATACGCCTCAAGCACACGCTTGCACGGCATATCGTCCATGTCCATGCTCTCAAGATCCTTGGCGACAGGCACGCAATCGGCCAGATAGGCCGCGCGCTCAAAGAAATACGTTGCGACAACACGCTCGCCCTGCTCACCGTCGGGAGCAGCAATCTGCACGTAGCAGCGCGTGATGCAGGTGCCCGCGGCAAAACACGCTGCCGCAAGCGTGAGTGCCACGCGCGCATCGTGCTCCGCGGCCCAGATCGCGCGCGTGTCCTCGTCCAGCTCGCGCCAGGCGTCATCTTGAGCGTCGTATTCGCGTTGCGGCATGGCATCAACGACAGACTGCCCAAACCGAACGAGCATAATCCCCTCGGCAACGTTTGCCCGATAGGTATAGTCGAGCCGCGTGACCACGTTGAGCGCCTCAACGATTCGCGCAAAACGGGTGCGCACGTCCCACTCGCCGCCCGGCTGGCAAGCCACCGTACCCGGTTTGCCCCACGGGTTATCGCTCGAGGCCGTATCGGGCAGTCGGGGAACATCGTTGGTCGTCTTGGCGATATGCCACGCATCAAAGAGCGCGCAGCCCTCAAGGCTCGGCGAGGATGCCGCAGGGGCCAATCCAGCCCCGATGCGCTCAAAGATGCCGGAGAGGCGGTTGAGACGACACTCGATGGCGAGCAGCGTGTCAATCTCGTCCTGGTCTAGCAGACTACGATCAAAATTGAGATAGAACAGCTTTGAGCGATCGATGCGAGCCAGGCTCATCTCGGACTTGGCGGCGATGGTGCGCAGGCGGGGCAAGTCAATTTCGCTCATAAGGGCGGCGGCATAGCGCTCAATGCCACTTGGATTATCCGTATGGTCAATGCGGTAGAGCAACGTTTCGATTGCATCGGGCAGCGGCGTGGAATCAAAACCCAGCAGTACCTCAACCGGCTCGGGGAGTTTTACAAGTTTGATTTTGTCGACGGCATTTTTCATACCCTCGTCGAGGCCGTCGCCGCCTGCCGTGTCTGAGACAGCGTTTTCAGAATCGGCGAATATCACGTAACGCAAGAACATCGAGGCCATGAACTCGCCGTAGCGAAGGCTGCGCGTCGAATTCCACGTCTCGCGATCGGATTGTTCGCGCATGGTGCCTTCGGGAGAGCCGATGACTCGCGCCCGGGAGCGCATCGTCCCATCGGTACCCCTGACTGCAATCTCACCGATGTTGGAATCGGACTCGTCAAGAATCAGCTGCATGTCGGGATCGTCGGGCAGCGATACTTCGTTAACGGGACGGTCCACCTTATAGACCTCACCCGAAACGCTCACGTAGCCCAAAAGCGACACATGGCTTTTGCCGACGAATTCGACGACATAGCATGATTCATGCGGGTCCTCGCCAAAGAGCTTCCAAACCACGCCATACGAGCGTCCCGCAGGCTGCTCGGGCATGGCCGGAAAGCGCTTTTTGGGATCAAGAAACCTGAGCTTGTATGTCGGACGCTCTGCCACGAAATATCACCCTAATCGGTCGTCTAAAGAAAGAGCGCGCCACGGGCTCACCGAGGCGCATACTCGAAATCTTACACGAGTCGATGAGAAATAGTCCCCTTTGACCGAGGCTCGAACCCATGCGGCGTCCGCCTAAAAGAAAAGCCCCCGTTGCCGGAGGCTTCAAGTTCAATTGGTGCGGCGTATAGGATTCCGCGCATCCGCTGCGCGGATCCGCACCGGCTTCGCCCGCCTGCCGGCGGACTCGCCCGCTCGCTAAAAACGCTCCGCGTTTTCTTGACGCTCGCGCCTCGAACGAGGTTCGAATCTCCGCAATGCCCCCGTAAAGGAAAAGCCCCCGTTTCCGGAGGCTTAAAACTCAATTGGTGCGGCGTATAGGATTCGAACCTATGACGTTCTGATTCGTAGTCAGACCCTCTATCCAGCTGAGGTAACGCCGCGACTTGTTGATTATTATGCACATCGACTGAATAAAGGTCAAGCATTTTTCGAAAAAAGTTATCGAATTTGATTTTTACTCATTTGACGCAGTCAATCGACTCGATACTTTCAAACACAGCAAAAGCAACTTCTCAAGTATATCGACATATAAGAAAAGCCTCCGTTACCGGAGGCTTTAAAGTTCAGTTGGTGCGGCGTATAGGATTCCGCGCATCCGCTGCGCGGATCCGCACCGGCTTCGCCCGCCTGCCGGCGGACTCGCCCGCTCGCTAAAAACGCTCCGCGTTTTCTTGACGCTCGCGCCTCGAACGAGGTTCGAATCTCCGCAATGCCCCCGTAAAGGAAAAGCCCCCGTTTCCGGAGGCTTAAAACTCAATTGGTGCGGCGTATAGGATTCGAACCTATGACGTTCTGATTCGTAGTCAGACCCTCTATCCAGCTGAGGTAACGCCGCAACGCACGGATTATTATGCACGTGACCCCTCGATGGGTCAAGCGACAATTTGGAAAAATTTTACGAAGTGATGATTAAGATGCTCGCGCCTCGACCGAGGTTCGAATCCATGCGGTGTTGCCATAAAAGAAAAGCCCCCGTTGCCGGAGGCTTTAAGTTCGATTGGTGCGGCGTATAGGATTCCGCGCATCCGCTGCGCGGATCCGCACCGGCTTCGCCCGCCTGCCGGCGGACTCGCCCGCTCGCTAAAAACGCTCCGCGTTTTCTTGACGCTCGCGCCTCGAACGAGGTTCGAATCTCCGCAATGCCCCCGTAAAGGAAAAGCCCCCGTTTCCGGAGGCTTAAAACTCAATTGGTGCGGCGTATAGGATTCGAACCTATGACGTTCTGATTCGTAGTCAGACCCTCTATCCAGCTGAGGTAACGCCGCAGCGCAAGACATATAAAACCACTTTAGCTTATTGGAGTCAAGCACAATCTCAAACTTTTTTGTGGAACGCAGTTTTGTCATGCTGCTCCGCATATACCGCCGTTCCCCGTACGATCGATTGGCTTTTCGATCACGTCGAACTTAGCGTCAAGTTCCCTCAGGAGCGATCTCACCCGCTGGGCACAATCATAATCGGCAAACGAGATGCTCAGCATGCGCGCGACCTGGTTGGAAGTCCCAACTCCATAGAAGTGCTCCAGCGCCACAAGTCCCTCGTGCGTCACAAAGGTCTCGACCACATGCGGCGACTCCTCAAAGCACCATTGTGTCAACGGACCCTCGCTCGTCTGTCGAACCACCAGGCCACCCATGCCAGACGGCTCACACGTTACAAGCAGGTACTCCCCGCCCTCGTCGCTCTCAAACAAAACCACCCGATCATCAAACAGCTCCATCGCGTCCCCTTTCTCTCGCTCTTATTTAGCAAAAGCATAGCAGGTAGATGACTGTATACAGAACAGTTGTTCGTGTGTTTTCTATTGAGCTGTCCGCACGGCATGGTATGGACCTGCGCACGAAATAGGGCGCCCCCGAAGGAGCGCCCTTGCATATCCCCTATGCAGCCAATTTACGCGACCGGCTCGATCTTCTCGAGACCGCCCATGTAAGGACGCAAGACCTCGGGGATCGTGATGGTGCCGTCGGCGTTCTGGTAGTTCTCCAGAATAGCGGCCATGGTGCGGCCGGCCGGCAAGCCGGAACCGTTGAGAGTGTGCAGGTAGCGCGAACCCTTGAAGTTCTCGGGGTCGCGATACTTGATGTTGGCGCGGCGAGCCTGGAAGTCACCGCAGTTGGAGCAGGAGCTGATCTCCTTGTAGGCGTTGTAGCTCGGCAGCCAAACCTCGACGTCGTAGGTCTGACGGGCAGAGAAGCCCAAGTCGCCGGTGCACAGGCTAATCACGCGATACGGAAGGCCCAGCTGCTGCAGCAGGTACTCGGCCTCGGCGGTCATGGTCTCGAGCTCCTCGTCGGACTCCTCCGGCTTAGCGAACTTGACCATCTCGACCTTGTCGAACTCGTGCTGACGGATGATGCCGCGGGTGTCGCGACCGGCGGAACCGGCCTCCTCGCGGAAGCAGGGGGTGAAGGCGGTGTAGCGGCGCGGCAGGGTGTCGGCATCGAGGACCTCGCCGGCGTGCAGATTGGTGAGCACGACCTCGGCGGTGGGGATCAGGAAGTTGTCGCCCGAGACATGATAGGCGTCGTCCTCGAACTTGGGCAGCTGGCCCGTGCCGAACATAGTCTGACGCTTGACGACGATAGGCGGCCACCACTCCTTGAAGCCACGGCTGGTGTGCGTATCGAGGAAGAAGTTGATAAGGGCACGCTCCAGGCGGGCGCCGGCGCCACCGAGAACGGTAAAGCGGCTGCCGGAGAGCTTGTTGCCACGCTCGAAGTCGAGGATGTCCAGATCGGTGCCCAGATCCCAGTGCGGCTTAAAGTCGAAGTCGAACTCGCGCGGGGTGCCCCAGCGGCGACGCTCGATGTTCTCGTCCTCGTCCTTACCGTACGGCGTGGCCTCGCAAGGAATGTTGGGCAGGTGAGCCATGAAGTCGTACTGCTCCTGCTCGAGGGCGGTACGACGCTCGGCCAGACCGTCAATCTTCTCGTTGACGGCGCGCACGGCCTCCTTGGCAGCCTCGGCCTCGTCCTTCTTGCCCTCCTTCATCAGGGCGCCGATCTTCTTGGACTCGGCATTACGCGTAGCCTGGAGCTCCTCGACCTCGGTGATGACGGCACGGCGCTCGTCGTCGAGCTCAAAGAACTTCTCGCGATCCCAAGACGTCTGGCGGTTAGCCATGGCGACATCGATGGCATCGGGGTTCTCGCGAACAAACTTGATATCAAGCATTAGATCCTCCGGCGATATACATTCCATTTAGGTTGCAACCTTGTACATGTATGGGCAAGTATATACTTATGAGCGTTTACGACCCAACTCAACTACGCAAGAAGGCACCCAATGGACGCAGTTTTTTCCTTTTTGTTTGGCACCCGCACCGGTTTTGCCATCCTTTTCGCCGGCGGCATCCTGTTATTTGCGATTCTTGCCTTTGTAATGGAGAAGCGTACCCATAAGATGTACGTCGACCGCGGACCCAAGTCCGAGGATGAGGAAGACAGCTTCTGGGACTAACCTGCCAAAAAGGGCCAGGTTTATTTTGGTCGGTTTTATCTGGGCAAACGCAAGCGCCCCGCAACTGGAATTGAGCCAGTTGCGGGGCGCTTTTCGCACATACGACAAAACCGCAGGAAAAACCTGCCAAAATAAACCTGTCCCTAAATGGCAGGTTTTACTGGAGAGTTGCGTCGATTGCCTTGACCAGGGCACTGCGCATGCCGGCATCCTCGAGCGCAACGACGCCCTTGATGGTGGCGCCACCGGGCGAGCATACGGCATCCTTCATCGCCGCAGGATGCTGACCAGTTGAAAGCTGCAACTTTGCCGTACCTAGCACCATCTGGCTCACAATGCGATAGGCATCGGCACGCGGGATACCGTGCTTGACCGCCGCATCGCCCAGGGCCTCGATTGCCATAGCGACAAATGCCGGAGCGCAACCACCCACCGTGCCGCCCACGAACAGCAGGCTCGTATCAAGCTCGACCACCGCACCGAGCTTGCCAAGCAGATCAAGCACCACGGCGCTCTGCTCATCACTAAGCGTGGAAGCCTTCTCGCAAGCGATGACGCCCTCGCCCACCGAAACCGGTGTGTTGGGCACCGTCGAGATATGCGCGACGCCCGGCAGGACCTGCTCCCACTTGGCACTGTCCCAGGTCCAGGCAACCGACAGAACGACCTTTTTGGCAAGAGCATCCTTGAGCGGGGCGAATACCTTCTCGATCATGTACGGTTTGACCGCAGCGACCACGATATCGGATGCGGCGACAACCTCGGCGGCATCGTGGCAGGCGACCATGCCGCGCGCCTCGCAGCGCTCAACCAGTGCGTCGTAGCGACCCGCGCAGGCGCACATGTCGCTCGCAGCTACACCGGCAGCGATCCAGCCATCGGCCATAGCGCTCGCCATATTGCCAAAACCGACAAATCCAATCTTCATATCTCATAGTCCTCTCAGACACGCTCTTCAAAACGAAAGCTATTGTCCCACGCCATTGTTTCGTATTGCCGACCTATTTGTGATACGGCTCGCCACGGCTGATCTTGCAGGCGCGGTAGATTTGCTCCAGCAGCACCACGCGCGCCAAGTTATGCGGCAAGGTAATGCGTCCAAAGCTGAGCATCTCGTCGGCGCGGGCGCGCACCTCATCGCTCACGCCGTCCGAACCGCCAATCACAAAGGCGATGTCGCTGCTGCCTCGCAGCATAAGATCGTCGAGCCTCGCCGAGAGCTCCTCACTCGAACGCTCCTTGCCCTCGATAGCCAGCAGGATCACATGCGCTCGAGACGGCAATGCAGCAAGAATTGCCGCCCCCTCCTTGTCGCGCGCGGCATCCACGCCGCCCGCCTTAGCCGGGTCGATATCGGCCACCTCGCGGATATCCACCTTGGCATAGGCGCCTAGGCGCTTGGTGTACTCAGCGCACGCGTCCTTCCAAAAGCGCTCTTTGAGCTTGCCAACACAAACGACGGTGTATTTCACGCGTGCCTACTCCTTTGACTCGTTCTGAACCTTACCGGCAGCCAGCATCTGCTCGAACATAGAGGCCGACTGCGAAAAGTCGCTCGGCAGCACGACCGTCGAGGTTTTACCCGTGCGAGCGAACTCCGTCATCATCTCGGACCACTGCGTAAACATGAACAGTTGGTTGGCCTCGTCATTGCCGACACCCGTCTCCTGGATGATCTCGAGCGAATCTTTGATACCCAGTGCAATGGCCTTGCGCTGGTTGGCGATGCCCTCGCCCGCCTTTTCCATAGCCTCGGCCTCGGCGGTCGCCTCGGTGACGCGCTTGATGCGGTCGGCCTCGGCGAGCTCCTGTGCCGCAGCGCGCTTGCGCTGGGCGGCGTTGATGTCGTTCATGGAGTTCTCGACCTCGGTCGGCAGTGCGATTTTGGTGATGAGCGTCGACACGAGGGTGAAGCCGTAGGCGGCCATCTGCTCGGAAACGGTAGCGTTGACGTCCTTGGCGATGTCATCCTTCTTGGCAAAGACCTCATCGAGTGTGTAGACGGGAATCGAAGAGCGCAGGGCGTCGGTGATGAAGTCACGCATCTGGTCGACGGGCTCCTGCAGCATGTAGTAGCTCTTGTAGATACCCGAATCTGCCGGGCCAGCACCCATGTCATAGCTCACGTGGTACTGAGCAGAGACCTCGAGGCCGATGGTCACATTATCCTGGGTCTTAACGTCGATACCAAAACCGTTTTTCATGGTGCGCAGACTCACCGTGGCGGCTTTGCGGTCGATCACGGGCACCTTCATGTGGAAGCCCGCGTTGACGATGCGGTTAAACTTGCCCAGACGCTCGATGATCACGGCATGCTGTTGTTCAACGACATAGCAGGCGTTGGGAAGCAGCAGCAACAAAATGATGATGGGAATCAAAAGGCTCGTAAGGGCGGCAATGATACCGGACAACAGCATGGTCTCTCCTCTGATAGGCACACGTTGGCATTAGGATACCCGTCCAAGGAGATTGTGCATAACAAAAAAGCCCCCATTGCTGGGAGCTCTTTCATTTAATGGTGCGGGCGAAAGGACGTCCGCGTATCCGCTGCGCGGATCCGCACCGGCTTCGCCCGCCTGCCGGCGGACTCGCCAGCTCGCTAAAACGCTCCGCGTTTTCTTTACGCTCGCTCCTTCGCAGGTTCAAGTCCCTGCGATGGGCTCATAACAAAAAAGCTCCCATCGCTGGGAGCTCTTTCATTTAATGGTGCGGGCGAAAGGACTTGAACCTTCATGGGGTTGCCCCCATACGGACCTGAACCGTACGCGTCTGCCAATTCCGCCACGCCCGCGTGCAGGAATTAGAATAACGGAGCGCCACCGCGAACGCAAGAACTATTTTTGAAAAAGTTTGCAGGCATTTTCCCAAGCGGCTTGCGCGATTGTTTCGGCGTCCTCACCTGTGCGATCGACACGGTCGTTAACCAGCGCGTTTGCCGTAATGGAGATCATTGCGGGCTCGCATTCAAGACCGCGGATGGGCTCCGGAGCCATATACGGGCAATCCGTCTCGAACAAAATTCGATCGAGTGGGGTTGCCGCAAATGCCTCGCGCACGTCGTCGTTGCGCTTAAAGGTGGCCGCGCCACCATAGGCGATATAGCAGCCCAGCTCCACAAAGCGCTCCATCGTGGCGCGGTCCTCGCCAAAGCAGTGCAGTACGCAACCGGCCTGGGGCACGTCGACCTCGCGCAACACGTTGTAGGCGTCCACATGCGAGGTGCGCTCCTCGTCCGTATCCTCATGACGCAGATGCAGCTCTACCGGCACATTGCGGCGTACGGCGACCTCGAGTTGGCGCGCCATACAGTCGATCTGCACGTCGTGGGGCGCCGGCGCGATATCGTCGTCGTAATCCATGTGGTAGTCCAGACCGATCTCGCCGATACCGGCGCACAAAGGGTCATCGAGTGCGGCAACGACCTGTGCGTGAACGTCGTCGGTATAGTCCGGCGCGCCATACGGATGCACGCCGGCAAGATACTTGATCTGCGGGATATCCTGCATCGGCAGAATTTCGCGCACGAGCCAGTCGCTATAGTCCGTCACGCTGCGTTTGTCAGCGATGGGGTCGAACATCGTCACCAACAGGTCGACGCCCGCGGCTTTGGCGCGCACGAGCGTCTCGGGCACTTCTTTGCCCCAAAACGAAAGCAGATGCGCATGCGTGTCGGCAAGCGGTGCCAAGGGCACGGGGCAGGCGACCGTCTTCTTTTTCTTGGTAAACGTCACGCGTGCGGCATTAGGCATCATGGATTAGCTCCCGGGCCAGACGGACAAAGTCGGCAACATCAAGCGTCTCGGCGCGCGTGGTGGGTGCGATACCGCAAGCCTCAAAGGCGGCATCGAGCACGTCCTTGGCAAAGCCGTTGGCGCTCATGGAATTGCGGATGGTCTTGCGACGCTGGGCAAATGCAGCATCAATCACGCGGGCCACAAATTCGCGATCGAGTCCTTCGGGCACCACGCCGTCAACACGGTCGATACGCACGACAGCCGAGTCAACGTGCGGCGCCGGCATAAAGCAACGCGGCGGAACCTCAAAGCGACCCGTAACCTGCGCATACAGGCCCAGCTTTGCCGTGTAGCCACCATAGGTCTTGTTACCCGGCACTGCGGCAATACGATCGGCAACCTCCTTTTGAACCATGACGACGGCGCGCTTGAGTGCAGGCATCGTCTGGAAGAACTGCAGGATGATCGTCGCCGCCACGTTATAGGGCAGGTTCGCGACAAACACCGTCGGCTCACCGCCCGCAGCCTGCTCAATCTGCTCCGGACCCACCTTGAGCGCGTCGCCCATGATAAAGCGGAAGTTGGCGTAGTCGGCGGCGTGGGCATCGAGCACCGGCTCGAGCTCGGGGTCGGCCTCGATCGACGTGACACACGCCGCCTCCTGCAGCAGCGCAAGCGTGAGCGTACCAACGCCCGGGCCAACCTCGAGCACGCGCTCATCGCCCGTGAGCTCGGAAAGCTCGCAGATACGCTCGATCACATGATTGTCGATTAGATAGTTCTGGCCCAGGCGATGCTTGGTCGCAAGGCCAAACTCCTCCAGCAGCTCCCTGGTGGCCGTGGGGTTTGCCAAAGGCGAAGTTGTCATGGTTGCCTCCTTAGCATGATGGCGGCGTCTTGAAACAAAAGGGCATGGACCGTGGCGGCCATGCCCTTACAGCTAAACAGCAAATTGCCGATATGGCGCTCGCGCGGTCTCTACGCCAGACGCGGGAACAGCGGATCGCCCTTCTCGACGGGCTGACCGCCGGCAAGCAGGCCCCAAGTACAAATGCCCTTGAGGTCGTCGCTCGCGGCCTCGCCCTCACAGGACAGGCGGCGCAGGGCCTCGACAGAAGTCTGGGGCATGAGCGGCATCAGCAGGTGAGCGGCAATGCGGATGGCCTCGAGCAGGTTGTAGATCACAAATGCCAGCTCGTCAGCCTTGGCCTCGTCCTTGGCAAGCGCCCAGGGCTCGGAGTCCTCGATGTAGTGGTTGGCGGCATGGATGAGCTCCATGACCTCATCCTTGGCTCCGCCGTAATCGAGCACGTCCATCTTGGCCATGTAGCGCTCGACCAGGCCATCGGCGATCTTTGCCAGCGGGTTGTCGAACGCATCGAACGACGCGGGCTTGGCGGGCGCGCAACCGTCAAAGTACTTGCCGCTCATGTTGAGCGAACGCGAGATAAGGTTGCCCCAGCTGTTGGCCAGGTCGGCGTTGTAGACCTGCTCCATGCGATCGAAGCTGATGGCACCGTCGGTGCCGGGGACGACGTCGGTCATGAAGTAGTAGCGATAGCCCTCGACGCCCAGCATGTCGATAACGTCCTGCGGAGCGATGGCGTTGCCGCGGCTCTTGGACATCTTCTCGGCCTTGCCGGTCTCGGCATTGCGCACGGTCAGGAAGCCGTGGGCAAAGACGTGCTCGGGCAGGGCCTCGCCGATGGCCATGAGCATGGCGGGCCAAATGACGCAGTGGAAGCGGATGATGTCCTTACCCACGATGTGGAACTGCGCGGGCCAGCGATAGGCCAGCTCGGCACGCGCCTCGTCGGTGTCGACACCGTAGCCGACGGCCGTCATATAGTTGAGCAGCGCATCGAACCACACGTAGGTCACGTGACCCTCGTCAAACGGGACCTGAATGCCCCAGTCAAAGCTCGTACGGCTCACGGAAAGGTCATTAAGGCCGCCCTCGACAAAGCTACGTACCTCGTTCATGCGGAACGCAGGCTCGACAAAGTCGGGGTGCTCGTCGTAAAGCTTGAGCAGCTTATCCTGGAAAGCGGAAAGCTTAAAGAAGTAGGACTCCTCCTGCACGCGCTCAAGCGGACGGTGGCAGTCGGGGCACAGGTGCTGGCCGACGCTGCCGTACTCCTCGTCGCCCTTCTGGACCTGCGTATCGGTAAAGTAGGTCTCGTCAGGCACGCAATACCAGCCGTCGTAGCTGCCCTTATACAGGTAGCCGGACTCCTTCATGCGCTCCCACAGGTACTGCACGGCATGGTGCTGGCGCGGCTCGGTGGTGCGGATGAAGTCATCATTGGAAATCTCGAGCTTGCTCCAAAGCTCCTTGAAGTGCGGAGCCTGGCTATCGGTCCACTCCTGCGGCGTCATGTTGTGCTTGGCTGCGGCCTCGGCGACCTTCTCGCCGTGCTCGTCCATGCCGGTCAGGAACTTGACGTTATAGCCGGCGGAGCGACGATAGCGAGCCTGAACGTCGGCGATGATGGTGGAATAAGCCGTGCCCAGGTGCGGATCGGCGTTGACGTAGTAGATGGGCGTCGTGATAAAGAACGAAGGCTTGCTTTGATCCATGGGGTTTGTCCTCCAGAAAAACGTTGCATACAGGGGATGATTCTAGCGCAAGGGCTGGATATCCTCCATCTATTGCATATCGAGCACCATGGCATAGACATCGCGCTTGCGGCGCGAATACTTCTGAGACAGGCGCTTGGCCACCGCAGAGGCGGGCTCCCCCTCCTCGAGCGCGGCGCGGATATCCTCGCGCAGGGCCTCGTCGGGATCCGCTGCCGCGGCGCCAACCGGCACGATACCGGCCTCCTCATCCTCGCTCGGCGGCGCGATGACCAGCGCAATCTCGCCCTTTACCTCGCCGCGAGCACGCAGCTCCTCGGCAAGCTGAGCAGCGGGCCCGCGCAAGACCTCCTCGTGCAGCTTGGTGAGTTCGCGGCAGACGGCAACCTCACGCTGGGGAAAGACCTCCGCCACGGCCTCGAGCGTCGCCACGATGCGATGTGGAGACTCGTAGAAGATGAGCGCGCCGGGCACCACGGCAAGGCGCTGCAGTCGGCGCACGCGGTCGCCGTGCTTGCGACCCAAAAAGCCTTCGAAGAAGAAATGCTCGCAGGGAATGCCGGACGAAACAAGCGCCGTGACGCAAGCAGAGGGCCCGGGAATAACTTCGACGGGCACATCGGCCTCACGCGCCGCCTCAACTAGCGCCTGGCCGGGATCGGACACGCTCGGCATGCCGGCGTCCGAGGCAAAGGCGAGGGTCTCCCCCGCCAGCAGACGGTCGACTAGGCCGGCGGCGCGGCTGGCGATCACATTCTCGTCGCAACGGACAAGCGGCTTGGAAATGCCCAGGTGCATCAGCAGCTTTGACGTCACACGCGTGTCTTCGCAGCAGATGGCATCGGCGGCGGCAAACGCCTCGCCAACGCGCGGGGACAGGTCGCCCAGGTTGCCGATGGGCGTGCCGACCACATAGAGTTTGCCCGTATGGGCGCTGTTTTGCGTCATATCAACCTATTCAATCATGCCGCGCTCGAGCGTACCGAGCGCCGCGCGGGCGTCCCATGCTGCAATGCGCTTCTCGGTCTTCCACGTTTGGAAGAACCAACCGGCAGCCGGCGCAAACGAAGCCAGCTGATTGGCGATAAACACGCGCTCGTAGGCATTGCGGCCCTCGGGCGTAACCGACGAGTTGGCAAAGATCGCCGCGCCCGACCATTCGCCCACCAGCACGGGGAACCCAGTCGAAATCGCTTCTTTGAGCTCGCGCTTGTTGCGCGAAATCGCCGTCGTCAGCCCGCGGGGGCTCGTGATATCGAGCGCATGCTCGTCACGGTAATGGTACAGGTGAAGGTCCATGTAGACGTTCTTATACTTGGCGTCGCGCATAAAATGCTTCCACTCGCTGGGATGCCCCGACGACGAGAAGACGACGATCTTATCCTCGGGCATATATGAACGGACGAGCTCATAGGCATCGCGATAGAAGTTGCGCAGGTAGTGCGCCGGAATGCCATCCGTCATGGTGAAGAGGCTCTTGCGGACACTCATCTGCGGCGTATCCAGCAGCTCAATGCCCAGCAGGCTCTCGGCCTCGCCGTAGCGATCGGCCAGGCGCTCGAGCACGTCGAGCGCAACATGACGGCCGTTGGTGGACGAATGCCACTCGGCAACAGCCTCTGGCGTGGCGGGCGAATCATTGGAATCGCCCTGGCCACCGGGCACAGTTGCTAGATCAAGCAGCACGCGGATGTCGTACTTGGCAGCCCACTCAATCGCACGGTCAATGTAGTCGACAACCGAGATGTAGGACGCATCGGACTCCTGCGAGCCAAAGGCATACCAGGGCACCGGCAGACGCACGGCATTGAGACCGATCTGCGCCATGCGACGGAAATCGTCCTCGCTCACAAACGTCTCGTAATGACGGCGCATGCGCTCGTTATAGGCGGCGGTGCCCATGGCCTCCTGCAGCTCGGCCGCGTTGGATGCACCGGTCGCCGCGTATAGCGACGGGGTCACCCAAGGCTCGGGAATAAACCAGCCAGAGAGATTAACGCCGAGTATCCTCTCCATCACTGCCCCCTTCGGATCGTGCAGGCCGAGCCTGCATCGTATTGCATAGGAAAAGTATCGTTTTGAGTATACCCGCGCGTGCGGACAGACGACCGAACGGTCTGTAAAGTGGCGCAAAAGCGGGAGGAATATCTGGGCGGGCCCGAGATGGCGCGCCGAGATGTACATATGCGCCGGAAGTAGGCGGCCGAAAAGCGCATCCCGTTCTGAGCGCGGGATCTGGGACGCAGTTTCCGCCAAAGACCGCAAAAGGAAAGCACATCCCATTCTGACGCCGGATTCCGGGTCGCGCTTTCCCAAGCGGCCTCAAAGCGGAAAACGCATCCCACTCTGAAGCCAAATTCCGGGACGCAATTTCCGCAGAGCCCTCAATAAAAGAAAAGGACCCCTTTGCAGAGGTCCTAGTCAATTCAAGGTGGCGGGGAAGGGAATCGAACCCCTGACACGAGGATTTTCAGTCCTCTGCTCTACCAACTGAGCTACCCAGCCATTTGAGGTGTGCCTTGTTTCAAGGCTTGATTAGTATAACCAAGGACGCGTTCCGGTCAACCGAGAATTTTAAAAAAGTTTTTGGGCACAGCCTCGGTTCTATAAATCGGCACGTCAGAGGCATCAGCCGGCAGCAAGAAGTTTTTCACTCAGAGCCGCACGGGCAAACTCACTTGGCGTCATCCCCTCGGCAGCCGCCCGTCGACGAATGGCCTCCTTCATTCCCAGAGGAATCTTGACCGACAGCGTTGCCGTCCCCTCACCTGAGAGCGGGGGCCGTCCATGCACGATCCCACCAACGGTGTGTTCGCCATCCGGAAACTCTCCGCGCTCGTACGACTCGCACCACGCGTCAATCATTTCATCCGTTACAACCTGACCATTAGCGGCCGTATACGTCTTGCCCATCATCGACCCCTTTGCCGAGCCTGTTCAATCTCCTGCCAAAATTTCTTCTGGACTGGAGACAAGGCATGAATGATAAGCAGCCCACGGACAAGCTCGACCGCGACAAGCTCCACGCTTCGTCCGTCTGAGAGCCATCCAATTGCAAGCCATCTCGGCGGCTCGTCCTTCGGCTCGCGACGAATGCACTCAGTAACCGCAAGCCAAGCGCTAAGCACCTGCTTTTCCGTCAGGTGCTTTTTAGCGTTGGGATGGATCTCAACATCCATGCATCTTCTCCTCCATCTTACCCAATTTCGTATGACGAAAGTCCACTGTCGCCAATTCTTAAGCCGGCACGCGTTGGAGAGCAGGAGTCGAAACAATGATTGAAGGACGCTCTAGTACGGCCCAGGCGCCGAGGCAGGAGCACATGCGCCAAGGACGAACGTTTTCGTAGCGCGCGAGGATATTGCCGTCGCGATCGATGAAGGCGATGTCGATGGGATAGGCCATAAAACACGTATGGACCGAAGAGCAGCGTGGAAACGCCATGACGAGCGACAGGCCGTTGGCGGCAACCGGACGCCGTCCCAGCATGCCGCGCAGGCGCACGACAAACGACTCCGCCACCACAAACTCGGCCGGCGTCCAACCCAGCCTATTGAGTGCCCGCGCGTAGGCGATGTAGGACGAGACCGCGGTCACATGACCACCCCCGGATGCCATGGATCGACCGTCACCGCGCGCTCGTGCGACAACGTTGTCGGCGCCCCCAGCGGAACGCCAGCGATGCTGAGAGAAGTCGACCACGGCTCATAGTGCATGGTGCAGGTGTAGGTCCTAAACGTACCGGATAGGGAGAGCAGGCCACCATCTGATGCCTTCGCGCCTTGCTCGCTCGACACTTCGATCTGCAAGTCATAGCCTTCCATGGCATTCAGAATTTGAGTCTGGACCGTCGCCGAGGCATCGGCAGAGCTTTCGTCGCCCTCCCCCTCCGACGCCACGGCATGCGCTAGCACGATGTCGGGCACCACGCGGTCGAAGCGCGCGACAGCGCCGGCAAAGATCATGACGTTGTACACGATGAGTGCCAGCACCAGCAAAACGGGCGTAACCACTGCCATCTCCACCGTCGCTTGGGCGCGCTCCTCGCGCAGACGCATGCGGATACTCATTACGACCCACCGCCCAGAGCGCCAACCAGCGTGGCGACATCGACGGTGAGCGGGATGGAACCGCCGCCGGGCAGAGGAATCTCCGCAAGTGTGAACACCGTACCGCTAATGGTGCGTTCGACTTGATATTCCAACGCCTCGCAAAGCGCCTTGGGATCGGTCACGCCCAACGGAATACTTCGCAGTTTGTCTTGCGCTTGAGAGAGACCCGCAATGTCAGACCCCGGACTCTTAATGACGTTGGCAGAATCGGTCAGCACCGGCTTTCGCAGGCGCAAGTCGCACGGTTCCAAACCCAGCGCCGCCACGGACGCCGAAACGGTATCGCCGAGCCACGATGCGATGGAGCCCAACGCGCCGCTGCCCCCTCCTAGGCCTTTAATCATCTCGTCCATAAGTTCGTCGGCCGAACCTTGAATATCACCGTATCCTACGAGCAGCCGTCCCCAAACATCCATGACGCCGTCGAGCACGCCGGCAACGCCGCCCGAGCGTTCCTTCAATGTCGAGAAAAATCGCGAAAGCACGTTGTTTTGCGCCGTCGCGTCATCGGGCGCCAGCACCGCGGCAGAGATAGCACCGCGATCGCCAAGCCTAACTGCCGTGTTAAACGAGGAGTTAAGTTGATCGGGGCTGGTAATATCACCCGAAACTGCAAATGCGACCACGCCGTTGCGTCCAGGTGGGGCGATACGCGGGCGCTCGCCGGAAAGCGCTTTAATGGCCTGGTCAAACGCATTGCCTGCACGGTCGGCCTCGTCCTCGGTCTGACGCTCGAGCTCGAACTCCTTGTTGCGGCATTCGACGTAGTCTTCCAGGGCCTCTTTGAACTTATCGAAGTGGTACTCGAAGCCCCTTTCGACAGAAGTCGTTGCAATCGCAACGTACCCTAAAGACGACACACCGAAATGGCATTCGCTACACGTTTCGTGACCGTCAAAATCTGCGACGGATGCCAGCCCACCCGGCTTTCCTTTTTTGTAATTTGGACAGTCAGTCCCATAATGCAAATAGGTAACTTTATCTACTTCACTCGTGGGCCAACACGCATCGGTATAGAGTTCAGTCGCCCGCGCCTCATCTGGATTTCGCGGAAGGAAAGGGGTGTGGGCGGAAACTTTGCCGTCCTTTTCAGTTATATATGCCCGCTCGACTTCTTCGCTCGCATAAGCGAAGAACACCTTTCGTGCAGCAGAATCTGCCTGTTTTTCCGGACCCTCGCCAAGCGGTTTCTCATTTGCCAGGCGCTGGCGATAGTAGGCCTTCGCGCGATCGAGCGCCACTTGCGGTTCCCACGTAACGCTCGAAGCGTAATGTGGATTTTGAGCACCAGAGAGATCCGTTAGGCTTTTCGCACGCTCCCACATACACGAGTACTTGCCAATCGAACTCTCGTCCGACCCGCCACAATCCGCCAGCCAAGCGCGCTCTTTAGCCTTCGCCGTGTCCTCAGAAGCCTTCCGCAGCTCCTCGGCCGCACGCTCTAAATCATCTGATGTGTCTTTAATGGTATCGGTCGAGATCTCTGACCCTTTGAGCGCAGCGAAGTCCGACTCGGATGTCCTGGGCACGGCAAGCGCCGTACCGGTATAGGTCACGCTATCGGTATCCTGCGCCGACACCGCCTGCGTGGCACGCGCGGCGATCAGATACGGCAGAGCCGTCTCGATTTTCTGTAAGCCTTCCGATGCGCTTTTGGCAAACTTGTTGCGCGTTTTAATGATCTCAATCCCGGTGTCGACCATATTGCCGGCAACTGGTTCGGCACCCGGGATGAGGATGGCGACCAGGCCCGTCCCGATTGTGGCAAACCCCGCCAGCCCCAGACTCAAGATGCTCGCATCAACCACCGTGGCAGCCGTGTGATAGGACGACACTACGTTGGCACCCGCCAGCGCGCCGCTATCGGCCGCCACCTGGGTATCCCCGGCACGCGACATGCTCCATATCGCCGCGGTCGACGAAAACAACAACGTGAGCACCACTAGGATGACCACGGCAGAAGAAAGCGTGGTGTAGGCACCGTCTTCGATAAACAGGTCGACACCGGCACGGCCCATAAAGCCGCCTCGCTTGCGATGGCAGCTCGGACGGCGCGTCAAAACGCATCTAGACCAGAAACGCTTAATCCCATGCAGCAATCCACGAATCATAATCTCCCTCCAGCCATTCGGGACGCGATTGATACGAGACATCGACCTTGAGCTCAACGTAGCCGCCCTCGGCGGTACCACCCATAGCCCGCGCAAACGCACCGATCACAGGCAACGGCTTGACCTTGCCGGAAACGGACACGGCCGAGACGCCACCCGCACCGGCCCGGCCAAGCTCGATATCCCACGACAACGGCCCGCCGGCATGAAAGATCGAAACGTTGGGCACTGCGGCAAGCCGGCGGCGGGTGAACTCCTTAAGATCGTCGTCCTCCGCCATCGTCGTGGTCATGAGCCGCGCGGTCTCGGCGGCGGCAGACTCCATGACCGCGCGCGTATAAAGCAGGCACACCGGTTGCAGTGCGAGAAGGATGAGCGTCAGAAACGTCGGCAGCAAAAAAGCGGCCTCGACCGTAGACTGCGCCCGGTCCTCACGCGCGATATCAATACAACGCGATGTCCTTAGCACCCGCAGCGGCGTCGATAACCGACGTCGAGGCAACGCCATGGGATGCCGCCCGCTCAACCAGCGCCGCCAAGCGCCCATCGGTGCCAGCACGCCAAAGCCCCGCGATCGCCAGCACGATCGATAACAGCGCCACCGTGACGATGGCGTATTCCACAGTCGCTTGGGCAACCTCTTCACGCAGAACGCCATGCATTTCACGATCCCTCCTTTGAGCTTATTGTTTGCGGGACCAAGCGCACGGCGCGCAGACGACACGAAGCATCGCCAGTATCCGCGGCAACCGTCACCATATCGACCCAGCCGCGCCCATCGCGCACGATGGCGCCCCATACGTTGCCCTTAATATCGAGATAGCCGCTCAGGGCGAGCTGGGACGTTGGCACCTCGCGGTAGGCGCGTAACATATCCGCCGCTGCCTCGGTCATCGGTCGGTCCTCGGACCATGCAAGCCGGACCGCAATCGCGTTGTCCTCAGGCAAATCCGTCGCAGTGCCAGACCGCTTGTCGAGCGTCCGCAGAAAGGTTTGCGCCGTGACAGCGACATCCGAATCGTCCGCATCTCGCATCTCATCTTTTTGAGACGCCACCGCCGAATCTGAGCCCGAATCGAAGGCGGCCCCAGGACGCTGCTGCCGCGCGGCGTTAAGCCCCCAAAGCACCGCCGCTATCGCCACGGTCAGGCAAGCAAACACCAGCAGCACCCCGATGGGGCGCTCGCCCTCTACAGGCTGTTGATGCCCTCGCTGATCGCATCCCATAGCTCTTTAACCTTGCCCTTAAATGCGACGATGGCGATAATCGCGATCACCACGAGCACGCCGACCAAGATGGCATACTCGGTGGTACCCTGTGCACTCTCCTCCTGCAGTAGCTCCTTGGCGCGTTGACGAACATGTGCCGCCCGGCAAAACGCCCAGCCCTGGACCTTGCCAGCAGCGTCAGTCATCGTGTTCATGTATTCCTCCCTACATCATCCCGCCTGCTCCCAGCAGCGGGCCCAATATGGACAGAAGCAACGCCGGCAAGATGAGCGTGCCGGTGGGAATCAGCAGCTTGACGGGCGCACGCTCGATCTCGCGCTCGACCGCAGCGCGATGAGCCGCACGGATCTCGCGACTTTGAGCGGCCAGCGTCTCGGCAAGTGGGGCACCCAGGGCGAGCGCCTGCCCCACCGTGATGGCAAAGGTCTCGAGCGCTCGCACGTCCAGGTCGCGCGCGGCGGCCAACAACTCGTCCTCACGCGTGCCCACGCCCACCTGCCACGCCATGCAGGCCCGCTCAAGGCGAAGAGCCAGCACTGACCGGCGGTTGGCGCAGAAAATCTCAAGCGCCGCATCAAACGAAAGACCGGCCGAAAGACCCAAGCGCACAACATCGATCATCTCGGACACTTCGCCGAGCGACACTCGCGCCGGGCCGCCCACTCCAACCGCGCCCTTCACTCGCGCGGTCAGGGCATCGACCACTGAGCGACCCGCGGCAGCGACCAGCACCGCCTCGCGCTTGCAGGCCCCTGCGATCTTGCGTGCATCCGCCCGATCCAAACCCGTCGCGACAAATACACTCAGGGCGCACAGGCAAGCCGCAACTGCAACCGGGGCGCTCATAGCTCCACCCGCATAATGCGTCGGATAACCACCAGGGCAACGGCATTGAGGGCAAGACCCAGCACCACAGCGCCCACGCCGGCAGGCGTCGCAAGACCGCGACGAAAATCTGCCGAAAGCAGCGCCAACACCGCGCACATGCCCGCCGGCATCGCCGCGACCATATGCGCAGACATGCGAGCCTGCGACGTCTTGACATCCAGGCGGCGCTTGAGCTCAATGCGCTCCCCCACCATGCTCGACGCCTCGGACAGTAAGTCGGCAAGCGGAGCACCGGTGCGCTGAGACACCTTAAGCGCCAAGGTCACAAGCGAAAGGCCGGGAGCGTCGATGCGCACGAGCAAGTCATCGAGCGCGTCGGTCGCCGAGATACCGCAATCGATCGCCGCCGCCACCCGCAAAAACTCGGTATGCACCGGTTCTTGCGCATGAGCGCCCACAAAGCGCATGCCCTGGGCCAGCGAATGTCCCGAGGCAAGCGACATGGAAAGTGCGGTAAACGCCTCGGGCATGGCCTCTTCTGCATCGTGTTGCTCGCGCCGGCTCTCAAAGCCATCCCGAGCGGCGCCAGCGGCAATCGGAGCAACAAGTCCCAAGGCAAACCCGAGGGGCGATAACGACACCATCGTTAGCAAAACGCAGCAGACACCGCTCGATAGCAGCAGAAACGCCAAACGCCCCGAAGCATCTTCGATCACGAGGCCAAGGCGACGCGCCGGAGCCAGCGATGCCCACGAACGGGCAATCTTTTTCAGCAGATCGTTTTCCACCAACTCACGCGGCAGCTTCTCTGCCACCGTCTCGAACGCCTGACGCGCCAGCTCCGCCGGCGGCACCTGCGGCACACGAGGTTCCGCCCCGCACGCCGTCGCGACAGAAAACCCTGCCAAACCCCCTACGACGAGGGGCACAGCGACCTCCATTCGTCCACCTCCTCTTGTGTGAGCGTCCCCGACCGCAGGCCTTCTGCGATAAACGGCGGCTCGCGGTCAAGCGTCCAGGTGCGCTCGGCGGCATCGAAAGTCACATAGCGCTCGAGCTCTACGCCGCCCGACGCGGCGCGACGCACCCCCGAATACGAGGAGACGAAGCGCCTGCCATCGGCGTGGCGCTCGGACATCACGATGCCGTCGAGCGCCATGGCAATCTGCTCTTCGATGAGCTCGCTCGGCAGATCGATGCCATAACGTGCAAGCAACGTCAGACGCACCACGGTCTCCTGCTCGGAACCCGCATGAAGCGTGGTGAGCGACCCGTCGTGGCCCGTGTTCATGGCCTGCAACATGTCGCAGCACTCGGCACCGCGCACCTCGCCCACCACGATGCGGTCGGGGCGCATGCGCAGGGCATTGGTCACCAGGTCGCGGATCGTCACCGCGCCCTCGCCCTCAATTGAAGCCTCGCGCGCCTCTAGACGCACCACGTGCGGATGATGCGCAAACTTGAGCTCGGCAGAGTCCTCGATCGTCACGATGCGCTCGCCGGTGGAAATCTCACATGACAACGCGTTGAGCAGGGTGGTCTTACCAGATCCCGTGCCTCCCGCAACCGCCAGGTCCTGTCGCAGCGACACCGCGCACGACAACAGCTGCGCATACCAAAGCGGCAGCGACCCCAGCCCCACAAGCTCGTCCAGCGAGCAGATGCGGTCCGAGAACTTTCGGATGGTGAGAATCGGTCCGTCAATCGCCACAGGCGGAATCACCGCGTTGACGCGATAGCCCGTTTTGAGGCGGGCGTTGACGATGGGGCTGCGCTCGTCGATACGGCGGCCAAGTGGCGAGATGATGCGGTCGATAAGCACACGGATCTGTTCATCATCCTCAAACGCATGCTCGATGGGGTGCAAGACGCCGCCGCGTTCAAAGAAAGCCGAGCGGCAGCCGTTGATCATGATCTCGGTAACGGTGTCGTCCTCGATGAGCGGCTGCAACGGCCCCAGGCCCACTACGTCATCCAAAATCTCGTCGATGATGGTCTCGCGCTCGGTCGTCGCGAGATCGGTCGGTTCCTCAACATTGAGCGCCGCCTCCACCGCGGGACGCAATTCCGAGCGGGCAAGTGCCGGGTCGATATAGGCGCTGATACGCGCCACTTCGTCGTAACCCATGCGGTCCATCACGGCGCACTTGGTGCGTCGTTTCACCGCGCGGCGACGCCCCGCATCTACAGGCGCTGCCCCCGCTGCAGCGCCGGCAGCCTTAATCCTCGTTTGCAGGCTCATCGCTGATCACCCTCGCGCGACCAGGGAAGGCGGATACGCGGGCGTTCGGTGCGCGTTGCACGGTCGGCGACCATATCGCTCCAAGGGCCGACGGCGCACCCCAGTTCCACGAGCATCTCGCGCGTGGCCTCGCGCACGCTGGTCGCAAAAGCGCTGGTCTGCCCCACTGCCTCATCAGCGCGCCCAAACGCCATGAGCGCGGCGAGATCCTGCCCGCCATCGGCGATACGAATCTTGGAGCTCAACGCACAGGCAATCTCAAAGCGCATGGCGACGTCCTCGTCTGCCCCGCGCGCACCGAACCGGTTGAACACGGCGCTCATGCGCGTGCGCGGCACACCTACTCGACTTGCCAGTTCAATGACGCGCGACGCCGATGTCGCGGACGACACCGCAGCATCGCCAACGATCAGGCAGCGGTCGCTCGCCGCCACCGCAGCCGCCACGGCGTCGCCCCAAAAGACCGAGGTATCGATAAAGACCACGTCGGATTCGCGACGCAGGACATCGAGCAGCAGCTCCACCGGACGTGCCATGAGCTCAGCTTGCTCGGGCGCCGCGACGGGACCCCAGAGCGTAACGCCCGGGGCGACGCGCATCGATGCGGCCACGATATCCGGCTCGGTGAGCGTGCCCGCCGCCGACGGCTCGATAAGTGCCGCCATATCGTGCGGAGCATCGACGCCTAACAAGTCGTAAAGGTTTCCAAACATCAGGTCCAGGTCGAGCACGGCGGCACGCAAGCCCAACAGCGACGATGTGTGTGCCATGGTGGCAACGATCGTCGACTTGCCGCAACCGCCCGAACCCGAAATGGCGCAGATGACCGGAGCTCGATGCGGCGAAGCGGCAGCGTCTGCCGGCGGCATCGGAGGCGGCGGGGCGGGCGTCGGTGACAGCGTCCCCGTCTCCCCCGCCGCAACTACACGCTGCGTCCAAGCCGGCATGGCGGCTTGTTCGGTCTGCGAGGCAGGCTCGTTCTGCGCAATCTGCTCATGCTGCATCAGCGACAACTCGCCGCACCCGGCAAAGCCCTCAACTTCGTCGAGTTCATCCGCCAGATTCACGCCGCGCACGTATCCCATATCTACAGCCGGGGAGTCGCCAGCATGCTGCGCCGGTCCTCCAGCGTCATCGTATACAAGGGGGTTCCGGGGGCGCCGACCATGCTCGGCTTCCGCTTTTCCATAATCATCAACACGCGGGCCTCTTGTAGCGCGAGGCGCCCCGGGTTCCCTATCAACAAAAGCATCGGGCTCAATCGTCATGCGCCGATCGGAATCAACCGCTCCCTCGCCCGCTCGCCCGTTGCCGCATATACTGTGCGCAGCGATGACCTCGGTCGCCCCTGCGCGAAACAGCCCCTCGATATCCGACGGATCGAGTGCTTCTATCAACACGACCACGCGACTCACGCGGCCTTCGGCCGTCAGGCGCGCAACAGTCTTGCGCACATCTTCGGTATCAAACAGAGACGCCGCGATGATGGCAGCTCCGCGGCGCGACGGAAACGCCCGCGCCATGGAAACCAGCCCGTCCAGGTCACCCACGCGAAGCACCTGTGCACCCGTATCACGGCCCTCGACTTCCCGCTGCAACAGCCCGTAATCGCCGCACGCGCAGCACGCAAGCCAGATCGCCTTCATCACTCGTCGCCTCCGCTCTTTTTGCCGCGCGCCGTGGCGGGAATCGTCAAGCTGACCGTTCCCTTGCCCGAGGCTCCCAGCAGTTCCTTGACGTCTTCGGGGTCAGCCGCCAGCGTCACCCATTCGATCTTGCCCTCGCGCGTGGCACCGGAATCCTCACTGGTATCGATCACGTACGCGCCGCACAGTCGATCGGTTACGCCGTCTTTTTGCACATACACATCCACGTAGCTGCCCACGCCCGTAGCACCGCCGACCGAGTGCTCGGCATCGACCGCCACCGAAACGGCGACCTTGCCCTTAGGCACCTCGAGCTTGTGGCTCTCGGCCTTGGTGTAGACATTGCAGATCACGGCGTTTTTGGGAATACGCGAAGTCGTCACGTCGCCGCGCACCTGGCGCAGCTCGGTCGCCGCGTCACGCGGCAGCAGACTCGTCAGCCATTCCTGGGTTATGACATTGGTCTCATCGAGGGTCTCGCCCACATCGATATCGCGCGCCGCGACGCATACCTCGGCGCGATCGCCACCGTACTTGGCCAAGGTCTCAGCCTGGACCTGTTCGGCTTGCGAGCGAATCGACGAGCCGTAAACCATGCAGAGCAGCGCAGCGAGCACGCCCGCGACCAGACTGATGGCGATGCGCTTGCTCTTGTTCACGGCCGCTCCTCTCATGGCAGTGCCGGGCGAATGCCCGTACCACCATTGTCTGGGTGGTCAGAGTGCAAAGCGGCGCAATCGCGATCTCGGTTTTCGATGTCAAACCAATCGCTGACCAAAAACTAACCAGCCCGTCAAGCTCGTGGCAAGGTTTTGGTCAGCACGTCAGCAAACTGCATGTTTCGAGGCTTTTTCGCAGCAAAAAAGCCGTCTCCCGAACAGTTGGAAGACGGCTGTCATAGGAAAAATCAATTACAGGTGGACATCGGGATCGAGCATTTGAGCACTCACGCGCATGGATGACGCCAGGTTTTGGAACGTTTCCAAACGCAGGCTGTCGATCTGCCCGGCGTCCTCGGCCTCGCGAACGGCACAACCCGGCTCATGGGTATGCGTGCAATCGCCAAACCGGCACGCGCGCGATGCCTCGACAATCTCGGGGAAGTCGCGCGCCAGACCCCGCTCGTGACCCACGAGCGGTAAGCTGCGCAGGCCCGGGGCATCGGCGATCACGCCGGCGTCGCCCGGCAGTGCCACCATCACGCGCGCGACGGTAGTGTGACGGCCCTGGTCGTCGCGTTCGCGCACACCGCCAGTCGCCAACGTATCGTGGCCCAGCAGCGCATTGAGCAGCGTCGACTTGCCGGCACCCGACTCGCCCAGAATCATGGCGCAGCTCCCGGCAGGCACGCAGGAACGAACCTCGTCCAGGCCGCGCCCCTCGGCAGAGGACGTCACGATCACGCGCACGTCCGGACCCACCAGGCGGCGCACGCGGTCCAGATCGCGCTCGAGCTCCTCGGCATCGCAGCGATCAGCTTTGGTGAGCACCACCACCGGTTCGGCATCGCAGTCGAGCGCCAACACCAGCGAGCGCGCCACGCGGTCGAGCAGCACCTCACCGGCACCGAGCGCCTGCACGATTAGCACGCAATCCACGTTGGAGCAGAGCACCTGACGCTCTCCGCGGGCACGGCCGCGCCAACGCTCAAAGCTCGTACGGCGCGGCAGCACGCACTCAATCACGCCCATATCGTGCCCGGGAGCGCGGCGCACCGCCACACGGTCGCCCACGGCAGGCAGCAGGACCTCGTCCTCGCCGCGCGACTTGGCAAACCCCACGGCATGCTCGGCGCGGAAGGTGTCGTCGGCAGTCGCCACCAGCGGAAACCCGCGATCCAAGCGCACCACGGCGCCAAGCTGCATCTGCTCGGGCTCCTCGGTATGTGCGCAAAAGTCGTCAAATGCCGCCTGCTGAGCTTCATCGACCGGCAGGTCATCGAACGCCGGAACATCCTGCAGCGCGTCAAGTCCCGGCACGTTTGCCAGCAGCTCCTCGGCAGACGCGGGGGCTTCGGTCGCGAGCTTCCGACGACGATCGCGCTTAGCCCGCGCCCCCGTCGTCTTTTTCTTCGCCTTAGCCTTCGCCTTGCCCACAAGCGCCTCCCAGCACCATAAATCACAACTGAGCAGGTATTTTAAATCAAAAAGAGCTGGCCGGGCAAAGCCCGACCAGCTCACAAACTTTTCCTCAGCTTACGGTCCCGAGAGGTCATCCGAAGGCCCGCCCGCCGGGAGGGGTTTCTTCTGAGCGATCCCGCAGCGCGAAGCGCGAGGACCAGCGAAGAAGAAACCCCGCAGGCGGTCGGGCCGGTGGGAAGGATGGCCTTTCGACCTACTCCTTCTCGACCGCGCGCATGATCGCCTTGTAGATCTCCATCAGCGGGATGATCAGGAAGGCCAGGCCCAGCGCGGCAAGAACGCCCTTGAGCTCAAGCGTCACGGGGCCAAAGAACATCTCGGCAAGCGTCGGCTGCACGGTCACGATCACCGTCAGCACCAGTGCCAGCGCGGCAGAAGCCCACAGCCACTTGTTCTGCTTCTTCATGGTGAACAGCGACGCACGACGGCTGCGCATATTGAAGCAGTGGAAAATCTCGACCATGTTGAGCGTGATGAACGCCATCATCACGCCTTCCTCGTCGGCATTGCCGGCGATCATATCGACGATGTGGATGTAGCCCATGTCAAAGTACACGCCCACAAAGAAGCTCGCCAGCACCAGCACGGTGATGATCAGACCCTGGACCACGCAGTCCAGGCCCATGTGACCGGCAAAGACACCGTCCTTGGCGTTGCGCGGCTTGCGCTTCATGATGTCGCCCTCGGCGTCCTCCATGCCCAGCGCGAGCGCGGGGAAGCAGTCGGTGACCAGGTTCACCCACAGCAGCTGCACCGGCTGGAAGATGGTAAAGCCGATGAGCGTGGCGATAAACACCGAGAACACCTCGGCAAGGTTGGCCGAAAGCAGGAACTGGATGACCTTGCGGATGTTGTCGTAGATGCGACGGCCCTCTTCGCAGGCACCGATGATGGTGGCGAAGTTGTCGTCGGCAAGCACCATGTCGGCAACGTTCTTGGTGACGTCGGTGCCGGTGATGCCCATACCGACGCCGATGTCGGCGCGCTTGATGGACGGGGCGTCGTTGACGCCGTCGCCGGTCATGGCGACGATCTGGTCGCGCGACTTCCAGGCCTCGACGATGCGCGTCTTGTGCTCGGGCTGAACGCGGGCGTACACGCCGTAGTCCTCGATGTGCGCGTCGAGCTCCTCGTCGCTCATGCGATCGAGGTCGGCACCGGTGATGGCATGGCTGCGATCGGTGACGATGCCCAGCTGCTTGGCGATGGCCACGGCGGTGTCAATATGGTCGCCCGTGATCATGACGGTGCGAATACCGGCGTCGTGGGCCTCGCGGATGGCGTCGGCGACCTCGGGGCGGACAGGGTCAATCATGCCGGACAGGCCGCAGAAGACCAGGTCGTGCTCGAGCGCAGCGGGGCTGCAGTCGCTCGGGACCTCGGTGTAGGTGCGGCTTGCCAGCGCCAGCACGCGCAGAGCCTCGTCGGCCATGGCCTTGTTGGCGGCCACGAGCTCGGCGCGACGCTCCTCGGTCAGCGGAACGACCCTGTCGCCCTCGTAGATATGGGTGCACAGGCCGATCACCACGTCGGGCGCGCCCTTGGTGTACTGCTCGTACTCGCCATCCAGGGTCTCGACGATCACGGACATCATCTTGCGGCCCGAGTCGAACGGGGCCTCGCCCACGCGCGGGTGCTCGGCAGTCAGGCCGGTGAGACCAGCCTTGCCGGCGTCGTTGACGAGCGCGCACTCGGTCGGCTCGCCCACGGCCTCGCCCAGCTCCTCGTCCCACTGGGCATCGGAGCAAAGGGCCATACCGGCCAGGAACTTCTCCTTAGGCGCGGCGAGCTCGTGCTTGACGACGGTCATCTTGTTTTGGGTAAGGGTGCCGGTCTTGTCGGAGCAGATGGTCTGCGTGCAGCCGAGGGTCTCGACGGCAGAGAGCTTGCGGATAATCGCCTGGCGCTTGGCCATCTTGGTCACGCCGAGCGACAGCACGATGGTCACGACGGCGACCAGGCCCTCGGGGATGGCAGCGACGGCGAGCGAGACAGCGACCATAAAGGTGTCGAGCAAGGCAGTCGGGTCGGTAAGGACGTTGCCCACGCCGTGGCGGAGAATATCGACGCCAAAGATCACGACGCAGATGACGATCACCATAATGGTGAGGATGCGGCTGAGCTCGGCAAGCTTCACTTGCAGCGGCGTGAGCTCTTCCTTGGCCTCGGCCAGGGCGCCGGCAATCTTGCCCATCTCGGTATCCATGCCGGTGCCGACTACGACGGCGCGGCCACGGCCGTACACAACGGTGGAACCCATGTAGCACATGTTCTTGCGGTCGCCGAGCGGCACGTCATCGGTACCGGTGGCGAGCTCGATCACGTTGGCATGCTTCTCGACAGGCACGGACTCGCCGGTGAGTGCAGCCTCTTCGATCTTCATCGTGGCGCTCTCGAGCACGCGGCAGTCGGCCGGGACGGAGTCGCCCGCCTCGAGCATGATCACATCGCCAGGCACGAGCTCGGCACTCGGCAGGTGCACGAGCTTGCCGTCGCGCAGAACCTTGGACTGCGCCGCGCTCATCTCCTGCAATGCCTCGAGAGCTTCCTCGCTCTTGGCCTCCTGAACCACGCCCAGCACCGAGTTGACGATAACGACGAACATGATGATGGCGACGTCGGCAAAGTCCGCCTCACCCTTGACCATGCCCGTGAGTGCACTGATGACGGCGGCAACGATCAGCATGATGACCATGGGGTCGGCCATCTGCTCAAAGAAGCGCTTCCACAACGGCGTCTTCTCGGCTTCCTCGAGCTTGTTAGGGCCTGTCTTGGCGAGGCGCGACGACGCCTCGTCGTTGCTCAGGCCGAGGTTCTCATCGGCACCTTGGTCGCTGAGTACCTCCGCCGCAGCGGACAGGTATTCCTTTTGCATATAGAGTCCCCTCCTGGGATTCGGGCCACTCAGCAGATTGATGCCCGATCATAATTCCCAGGAGAAGGGCAAGGGCTCATCAAGGCTGCCGTGCTGAGCGGCAGTTGATAGTGGGGCTATGGTACCCCAAAGCGGCGCGTCTAGCCAAAACATTCCAATTGGAAACACGGCTCGAGTGCAACGATGCAGACCGTGTGATGCTCAACATTGATAAAACGTTTTTTCTTCGGCGCATCGTCAAACTGAAATATCGCCCAGATAGCAGCGGTCAGAACGGTTGGTAAAGATTTTTCATATACCGTTTTTACCGCAAAAAAAGAACTTCTAATTCGGCATACGGTCGATTTTTGAGGGTATTCGGTCGTCATTTCGTTATAATCATCTCAGTTTTATTTCTTATGGTTTATCTATCAGCGCAAGACGATGTCAGATGGAGGTCTGAATGTACAAGCGCACCAAGATTGTATGCACCATGGGTCCCGCCTGCGATAGCGACGAGACCATCCGCGAGATGATCAAGGCGGGCATGAACGTCGCCCGTTTTAACTTCTCGCACGGATCCTACGACGAGCACCACGGTCGCATCGAGCGCGTCCGTCGTATTTCCAAGGAGCTCGGTATGCCCGTCGGCATCCTGCTCGACACCAAGGGCCCCGAGGTCCGCACCGGCCTTCTGGTCGACGGCAAGAAGGTTGCCGTCAAGACCGGCGACAAGATCGTCGTTACTGCTCAGCCCACGACCGAGGATTTCCACGGCACCGCTGAGCACATCTCCCTCGACTACCTGGCTCTGCCCTCCGAGGTCGAGAAGGGCTCCCTCATCCTGATCGATGACGGCCTGGTTGCCCTTGAGGTCGAGTCCGTCAGCGGCCAGGACATGACCTGCGTCGTCAAGAATGACGGCCTGATCGGCGAGCGCAAGGGCGTCAACATGCCCAACGTCAACATCTCGCTGCCCGCCATCACCGAGCGCGATCGTCAGGACATCCTCTTTGGCCTGACCGAGAACATCGACTACATCGCCGCTTCCTTCATCCGTGACGGCGAGTCCGTCCGCGGCATCCGCGAGCTTTGCCGCGAGAACGGCGGCGAGCACGTGACGATCTTCCCGAAGATCGAATGCGCCCTGGGCGTCGAGAACTTCGACGAGATCCTCGAGGCTTCCGACGGCATCATGGTCGCCCGTGGCGACCTGGGCATCGAGATCAAGCCCGAGCTCGTTCCCCACATCCAGAAGGAGATCATCGCCAAGTGCAACGCGGCCTACAAGCCCGTCATCACCGCTACGCAGATGCTCGACTCCATGCAGCAGAACCCGCGCCCGACGCGCGCCGAGGTTGCCGACGTTGCAAACGCCATCTACGACGGCACCGACGCCGTTATGCTCTCTGGCGAGTCCGCTGCCGGTAAGTACCCGGTCGAGGCCGTTAAGATGCAGGCCAGCATTGCTCTCGAGACCGAGAAGTACCTCCCGGCCCACGCTCCGCTCGAGGTTCCGGCCGATGCTCACGGCACCCGCGTCGTCAACAACGTTGTGGGTATGTCCGCTGTGAACATGGCCACCACCGTTGGCGCCAAGTGCATCACCGTGCCGACGACCACCGGTCGTACCGCTCGCCTGATCTCGCACTTCCGTCCCAACATGCCGATCTGCGCGTTCTCCCGCCACGAGTGGGCCGTCCAGCAGATGATCATGTACTGGGGCGTTATCCCGCACCAGGCCGAGATTACCCAGGGCACCGTCAACGGCACGATCGTCAAGGCGATCGAGACCGCTAAGGAGCTCGGCTACGTCGAGGCCGGCGACCTGACCGTCGCCACCGCTGGCGATCCCCGCATGAGCGTCCAGCTCGAGGACAAGGTCTCCTCGACCAACGTCGCTTACGTCGCTCAGGTGCGCTAAGTCGTACTTGCAAGCACACTTGCATCGCAAAGGGCCCGGAAGGCGAAGCCTTCCGGGCCCTTTTTCTGTGCCAATGCCGGCGCACGGCAAAACACACACTCATTTCTTTACCAAAAGCGCGAAATCCACCCTTCGAGACCCAATGAATAAAGTCCCAAGCGCTAAAAGTGTTCGCCCGGTGGCAAACCCACACCTTAACCGACGCTGCTAAATCGTTTTAGCAAGAGCCGGATTGACCTGCTTTTCGGAAGTATGCGGCAAATTCTGATACCTCCGAGCACACCTCGTTTTTTCGCAACAAAATGCCTGATAAACTAGCCTCAAAAGCCAGGTCTGCTCACAAGGTTTAGATTTTGCCGCATACTTCCGAATTGACACTGGCATCGCACGGTCCAAAAGCATATTTCGACCAGGAGGACGTCATGGACCTGACGCTATGCGGTCAATCCGCTTTTTACTATCACCGTATCCCGCCACAGATATTAGGCCTTTACCCTGCCATTAGCCTTGGCAATATGGATCGCAGATGTTGCGGCCTCGGAAGTCATGCAGTTGTAAAAGACCTGCTTCACGCACCGCTTCACAGGATTGTATTCACTCGGGCACAATCCGGGTCGCGAAGCCTGTTTAAATCGCACCTCCTGACCCAAGAGCCGCCTCCCGGGTCGTTTAGGCAAACCGAGCATGGGTTTGATGTCACATCGCCCGAGTTCACACTGCTCAACCTTGCTACGCAGGTCTCACGCAACCAGCTGCTTATGGCGTGTTATGAGATGTGCAGCTCGTTTGCTGTGTATACACCCTGCAAACGAGCGCAACGGCAACTTGATGAAGCTATTTCGCTTAAGCTCATTCCACCCAACTGCGGCTGGGAGCGGGTTATCGACGTCAACGGCAAGGATACCAACCTGTGGAAGCGCACGCCGCTTCTTTCCGCAGCGGATATCGCCGCGTTCGCCAAGCAGGCCGCAGGCCTGCGCGGTGTTAAGCAGCTCCGCTGGGCCGCCGAACGCATGACAGGACAGACCGCCTCGCCCTTCGAAGTACAGACCTCCATGCTTATCTCGCTCCCCCGCGACGAGGGCGGCATGGGCATCAACATCGCAAACAACGTGCGCATCCCACTCAGCGACGCCGCGCGCTCGCTGTATGACAAAACCTGCTGCTACGCCGATATCCTCATCGAAAGCGCCACCGACAGCATGGGTGTCATCCTTGAATGCCAAGGCCGCTCCGCCCACGACAGCGAAGCCGCGAGCCTCTCCGATGCCGAGCGCGCCACCGCGCTCACAAGCATGGGCTACGACGTCATCCAAATTACCTTTGGCCAGATTAAGGATAAGAAGAGCTTCGACCACATAGCCGAGCTCATCCATAAAAAGGCTGGACTTTCCTACACCCCAAAGACCAAACAGGAGCGCGCCGCCGAAGTCACCCTGCGGCAAGAGCTACTTGTCAATTGGGTTGAGCTATTCACCGCCAAGCCGGCCAGCTAGCAGCTAGCAATCAGGGGAAGCGCAGGCATATCGGGCGATTCGACGCGAGCCGCAAATCCCGCCTCGGTTAGCTCGATGACCTCGGTAAACGTTGTATCGAAAAACTCCTCGGTTAGCAGGCGATACGGCGGATGATCGGACTCGCCGGGGTTTTCGCGTACAATCTCGTGCATAACGCCGATGGTCTTGAGCACATACTCCTTATGGATGGGATACTGACCAAAACGGGTCGCCGCAGTATACAGGCGATCGGTCGCGCGCGGTATCGAAACGATGCCGAGTGTCTTGCCAAACCAGTCAAAGTCGCCTTGCTTTTTAATGCGGAATTCCTCGCACGGCTTGCCGCCGTGCGCCTCCAGGTACTGATTCACACGCGTATTCCATACGGTATCGGCCACCAGATGCGACCAAACGCCCAGCGTCAGATCGAGCAGCGACTGCGCCACGTCATCGGGCGCGAGCGAAAGCTCGCTAGCACCGGGACCGGCGACCGGCTCGGCGTCCTTGTAACGTTGGGGATAATGCACGCGATTCAGTCGCTCGCGCTCCTCGACAATCGAGGTAGCCGCGGCTGGCGCACCGGTGGGCGAACTTTTAAGCAACGGTGCCACATAGGTATCCCAGAACTCATGCTCACGAGGCTTAGGGATAGGCTCGGGCTTTGCAAAGTGCGTAATGCGGTACGGGATGGGATCGGCGATGCCAGGGACCATATAGCCCACGAAGATATCCGGAACCACGCAGCCAAACAAAAAGGCATTGCGGTCGCGCACGCTATTGGCAAGTGCACCGGTGCGCTCCAGCAAACGCTCCGTCTGAGCGATATGAATGTTCCAACTTGGCATAGCCACCCCCATAAAAAACCTGGATAACTATACCATCACGGCAAAGCCGCGCGGGCGGCTACGCACGCTCTACGCAGCAACTAGTCCGTAGTACCGCTTTCGGTTCCATACGACGGCGAAGGCGCCTCGACCACATGGTGATATCGATCGATATAGATTGCACGGGCACCCAGGCGTCGCACCAAATCCTGGTGATGCGTGCTCATCAAGACCGTCTTACCCGCCGCGACGTAGGCCAGCAAGAAGTTGACCACGATGTCGCATGAATCCTCGTCGAGCCCATTGGTGGGCTCATCGAGCACTAGGATATCGGGGTTCATCGATACAACTGCCGCCAGCGCCACACGCTTCTTTTGCCCGCCCGAGAGCTGATAGGGAGAGGCGTCGGCAAGGTCGGCAACCTGGAACAGCCCCATGGCATCGCGCACGCGGCGCTCGAGCTCGTCTGCCGGCAGCCCCATCTGCGCGGGACCAAAAGCAACTTCCTCGTCCACCGTGGCGCAGAACAGCTGGGCATCGGCGTTTTGGAACACGAAGCCCACGCGCTGGTGGAACTTCTGAGCAGCAGCAGAATCCTTCAGATACGCCGCATCGACCACGTGCCCGTCAAACAGGTATGCCCCTGCGTCCGCGAGTTCAAGGCCGTTAATAAGACGCATAATCGTCGTCTTGCCGCAGCCGTTGGGACCGAGCAGGGCAACGAGTTCACCACGATCGACCTGCAGCGACACGCCATCGACAACCGTATGCCCCGCATAGGAGAACACCACGTCGCGCAGCTCGATGAGCGGAACGACCTCGGCGCCGCCCACACCGTTCGTGCCCGCCGCACTATTCATATCGATCGTCAAAACGTCGCCCTTCCCCATTTGCATCCCCAGTCGGAACCAGCAGCGCCTACAGCACGGCGCACAACACTGTCAGCAGCGCCACGCCGGCCGCATAGGCCGCATCGCGCCAGCCAAACCTGGCGCGCGCGGGAGCCGGATACGCACCGGCAAAGCCGCGGCAAAGCATAGCCTCGTCCATCGCGCGGCTGCATTTCATCGCCTTGATAAAGGTCATGCCCATGATACCCGCGATCGAATCGGTACGCGAAAATCCCTCGGGCGCACGGCCAACGCTGCGCAGCATGACCGATTCGCACAGATCGTGCGCCGTACGACCCAGCACTTCGATGTGCTTGAGCGCCATATCAAACGTAAAGATAACTTCGTCGGGTAGATGCAGCATCTTGAGCGCCGCCGACATGCGGCTCCACGTGAGGGTCCACGAAGCGCCCAGCACCAGCGACACATTAATGAAGGTCTTGAGCGCAATCTTGAGCATGGCGCCCGTAGCGGAAGCACCCAGCAGCAGGGCAGGCAGCGCCAGAACCACGGCAAACCCCGCGGCGCCAAGCGCCGGCACAAAGGTCGCGCGCAGCCCGCGTATGGGACGCACGGCAACGAGCACCAGCGCAATGGCCGCCATCAACATGAGGTACAGCGGGCTTTGTGTCAGGCACACGCACAGGACGCAAACGAATATCCCCACCAGGCGCACCGGAGCCGAAACGCAAGAAAGGGCGCGGTCGACCATCGACCCGCCCTCGTGCGCGCCTCCACCCAGGCGAACCCGCTCAAGCAGGCTCGCCAGGTGCAGGACGTTCTTTTGCATCACGCGATGACGAGCGCCCGTGGGCTCGTATCGCTCCTCGGCCGCAAGCCAGCTAGGCAGCTCGACCATCGCCATGGGCTCCGCTTTCCTTGACCGTCAGCGAGATCAGACGGAATGCGATGGTGAGCACCGCCACGCCAATCACGCCGGACAAGATATACATGGCAGCCTGACCGGCAAAGCCGAGACCCTGCTCCTCGGAATAGGCCTGCAGGTAATCACCCGTAGGCAGAGCGTCGGCAAAGGTCGGGGTGTCGAGACCGACCGAAGCCTGCAGGCTGTCGTCGCCAGCCTCCTGAACGGCGGTCGCGGCGCCCTCGGCGTCCCACTCACCCCAGGCGTCACCCGTGGCCAGCAGGCCCAGCGGCGTGGCCACGACAAGCACGGCAACCAAGATGAGCGTGGGGACCAGCGAGGTCTTCTTTGCAGCAGCGCCCTCGGCAGCAAGCTGTCCATCGGCGGCTTCGGGGCCGACGATAACGCTCGGCGCCGTCTTCTTGATAAAGCCGTAGATCGCGGCAGTCGCCACGCCCTCGACCACGCCGGCTACCAACATATGCGGGATCATCATGGCCGGAATGGCAATGGACAGCGGGAAGGGGCAGTACAGCGGAGCGCCCGAAGCATTCGTGAAAAGCATCGGCTGAATACCAAACTCGATTGCTGCGCACAGGGCCGCCAGGCACAGGCCGACCCAGCCGCTTACGATGGCCGAAACCGAGGTGCCCCAGCTCTTGTCGTGCAAACGGCTGTTAAGCGCGCGGAACACGATGGCTGCGGCAAACGGCAACACGAAGGCCATGTTAAAGCAGTTAGCGCCAAAGGACAGGATGCCGCCGTCGCCAAACAGCAGCGCTTGCAGCGCCAGCGCGACCGAAACCGCGATAGCCGCGGCCTCGGGGCCCAGCAGCAGCGCGATGAGTGCGCCACCAACGGCGTGGCCAGTGGTGCCGCCGGGCAGCGGCACGTTGAACATCATAAGCAAGAAGGAAAATGCGGCGCAGATGCCCAGGAAAGCCATGTGCTCGCGATCGAGCGTGGCGCGCACCTTCTTGATACAGTGAGCCCAGACGGGCACCATCGCCACCGCCATGACGGCATCGGTCTGCGGGGACAGATAATTATCTGGAATGTGCATGTACGCCTCCCGGTTGTCGACGCACAGAATTGCAACGCCGCTTAAATCACCTTGTCAGTGTTACGCATTGTCAGATTCGTAACACGCCGCGGGCTATCATAGCAAAACGGCGTGCTGCCGACAAAGCAGCACGCCGTTATGTAATGCGCGTGTCATATATGCAGGATCAACGGTGCCTTATACCGAACACCGCGGTCACGTAGGACTCGGCGGCAGCCACCGCTGGCCTATACCCAGCGCAAGCCCTAGCCGCGGACCTCGCCGTTTACGCCCTTGCACACCTTGGTGACGATCTTCTGGTGCGCCTTCTCGACCTCTTCGCTGGTGAGCGTGTGGTCGTCGGAGCGATACGTAAGCGCAAAGGCCATGGACTTCTTGCCCGCTCCGATGCGGATGGGATCGCGGTAGACATCGAACAGGCGCACGCCCTCGAGCAGCTTGCCGCCGGCGCTGGTAATGCGGCGCTCAAGATCCTCGCAGGTCACAGCGTTGTCGACCACGATAGCAAGGTCGTGCTCAACAGCCGGGTACTGCGAGAACTCGCGATAGTTCTCCTGGTTGCGGGCGCCCTTGATCAACTTGTCCAGATCGAGCTCAAAGGCAACGACGACCTCATCGATGCCCATCGCCTCGCGCGCCTCGGGGTGGATCTCGCCGACCCAGCCCAGCACGGTACCGCCGGACAGAACCTCGGCAGCACGACCCGGCTGCAGGAAGGCATAGCCCTCGCCCTCAACGGGACGGAAGCGAACCTTCTCGATGCGCAGCTGGGCGAGCAACTCCTCGACAATGCCCTTGCCAAAGAAGAAGCGCAGCTTGCGGTACTTCATATTCCAGGACTGCTCGCTCCACTGGCCCGAGAGCACGCCCGCCACGGACTTGGTCTCCTTGGGCAGGCTGGCGTTCTCGCGGCCATGGAACAGGCTGCCGACCTCGTACAGGTGCACGTTGGGCGTGCCGTGGGCCTCGTTGTAGGCCACAGACTGCAGCAGACCCGGCAGCAGCGAGCGGCGCATCTCGGTCTGCTCGGCCACCAGCGGGTTCATGAGAACCACGGGGCAGCCGCGGCCCTCGGTGGACATACCAATCTTCTCCAGGTCGCCCGGGGCGGCAAAGCCAAAGGTCGTGGTCTCGTTGAGGCCGCAGGCGCGCAGGATCTCGCCGACCTTACGGGTGAGCTTCTGCTCGCGGGTCAGGCCGCCGATGTGGTTCTTGGCAGCCGGGATGGTCGCCGTAACGCGGCCCATGCCCCATAGGCGCAGGACCTCCTCGATCAGGTCGATCTCACGCGGCAGGTCGGGACGGAAGCTCGGCGGGGTGACCATGAAGTCCTCGCCGTCGCGCTCGACGGTGCAGCCCAGGCGGGTGAGCGAACGCTCGATAAAGTCGGGCTCGATGTCGGCACCGCAGATGGCACGCACGCGGGCCAGGCGCAGCTTAATGCTGTCGATGGTCTTGGGCGCGGGGAACACGTCCACATAGCCGGGAGCAACCTCGCCGCCGGCGATCTCCTCGATCAGCGCGCACGTCACATTGGCGACGTCCACGCAGCCGGTCTCGTCGACCTGGCGCTCAAAGCGAATGGAGGCGTCGGAGATCAGCGACAGATCGCGGCTGGTGTGCGAGGTGCGACCGGCGTTGAAGCAGGCGCTCTCGACCATCACGTCGACGGTGTCGTCCTCGATCTCGGAATCCATGCCGCCCATTACGCCGGCCAGCGCCACGGGACGCTCGCCGTCGGTGATGAGGCCCATGCCGGCGTCGAGCACGCGCTCCTCGCCGTCGAGCGTCGTGAACTTCTCGTCCTGCTGGGCGGCACGAACCACCACACGACGGTGGCCATCGCGCTCGGCAAAGGTGTCCAGGTCAAAGGCGTGCAGCGGCTGACCGGTGAGCATCATCATGTAGTTGGTGATGTCGACGATGTTGTTGTGCGGGCGCACGCCCAGGGCGTTGAGGCGCTTGACCATCCAGTCTGGCGACGGGCCGACCTTGACGTTGCGCACGATGCGGGCAACGTAGCGGTCGCACAGGCCCTCGTCGGCGATCTCGACGGAAAGCTCGTCGTCGGTCGCGCGGCCGGTCTCGACCTTGATAGCGGGCAGCTCAACGTGGAAATCGCGGTCGAAGATGGCGCCGGTCTCGCGGGCCATGCCGATCATGGACAGGCAGTCGGGACGGTTGGGCGTGATCTCACAGTCGAGCACGGTGTCGCTCGAGCCCACGTACTCGGCAAACGGCATGCCGCAGGGCGTATCCTCGGGCAGGATCATGATGCCGGAGTGGTCGCCACCCAGGCCGAGCTCGCGCGCGGAGCAGTTCATGCCCATGGACACGACGCCGCGAAGCTTGCTCTTCTTGATCTTAACGTCGCCGGGAAGCACGGCGCCAATCATGGCCGTGACGATGTGGTCGCCGGCCTCGAAGTTCTGCGCGCCGCAGACGATCTGCAGCGGAGCGGGGTTGCCGTCGGCGTCGAGGTTCTTGTCACCCACGTCGACCGAGCACACATACATGTGGTCGCTATCGGGGTGCGGGGTCTTGGTGAGCACCTTGGCGGTCACCACGTGGTCGAAGGACTCGCCCACGGTGTCGATCGCCTCGACCTCGGTGCCGGTACGGATATATTCGTCCGAAAGGGTCTTGGGATCCTCCGGAATATCGATCATGGTCTTGAGCCAGTCGTAAGAAACGCGCATCTAACTGGTCTCCTTTCATAAATGCGGCTTTGAGCCGGAAACTGCAACTAAGAAGAAAGCGTTCTAGAACTGGTTCAAGAACCTCATGTCACCAGTCATCAACGTGCGCAGGTCGGGCAGGTCGTAGCGCAGGGCCGCGACGCGCTCGGCGCCAATACCAAAGGCGAAGCCGGTGTACTTCTCGGGGTCGATACCGCAGTTGATCAGGACGTTGGGGTCGACCATGCCGCAGCCCAGGATCTCGATCCAGCCGCTGTGTTTGCAGAAGTTGCAGCCCTTGCCGCCGCACACATGGCAGCTCACGTCCACCTCGCAGGAAGGCTCAGTGAAGGGGAAGAAGTGCGGGCGGTAACGCGTCTTGCGGTCCTCGCCAAACATGCACTTAACAAAGTAGTCGAGCGTGCCCTTAAGATCGCCAAAGGTGATGCCCTCGTCGACGACCAGGCCCTCGATCTGGTTGAACTGCGGCAGGTGGCAGGCGTCGGCCGTGTCGGGACGATAGACGGTGCCCGGGCAGATCATGTAGATGGGCGGCTTCTGCGACTCCATGGTGTGGATCTGCACGCCCGAGGTCTGGGTGCGCAGCAGCACGTCGGACTCGCCGTGGGCGTGAGCCTCGGGGTGTGCGACGCTGCCGGGGTTGTTGTCGACCACGTAGAAGGTGTCGCGGGCCGAGCGGCTCGGGTGATCCATGGGGGCGTTGAGCGCGGTGAAGTTGTAGTAGGAGGTGTCGACCATGGGACCGGACTCGACGGTGTAGCCGATGCCGCAGAAGATGTCCTCGGCCTCCTCGATGATCTGCTTGATCAGGTGCTGGTGACCGATCTGCGGACGGATGCCCGGCAGCGTGATATCGACGGCCTCGTGCTCGAGTGTGTGCTTGAGGGCGGCGGCCTTCATCTCGGTGGTGCGCTCGTCGAGCATGCCCTCAATCAGCTGGCGCATCTCGTTGGCGCGCTTGCCCATCATGGGACGATCCTCGGGGGCGAGCTTGCCCATCATGCGCATCAGGCCAGTGATGCGGCCCTTGCGGCCGAGCAGCTCAACGCGCGCGGCCTCGAGCTTTGCGGCGTCGTCGGCGCCCGCGACGAGCTCCTTGGCCTCTTCCTCGAGTTTGACCAGATCATCAATCAGACTCATGTCTTCCCTTTCGTCTCTCGCGCTCCCCGCTTGCCGAGGCGGCTGCCGCCGTCTGACGTTGCGAAAACGCGGCCCGGTTCGGTAACAAAAAACCGCCCTCGGGCATGTGCATTGCCCAAGGACGGTTGAATTCCGCGGTACCACCTTGTTTGACCCGGCGGATGTCTGGCCCGCCGTGCCCACTCTGCGCCCCTTATCGCGAGGCTCACGGCTTCCCTACTGGGGCTTCGCCGCCGCTGGCCGCGCGCCCGTTGAGGTCGCTGCTCGGGAGTGAACGCTTGGCCCTTGCCACCGCAGGAAGGCTTTCAGCCCATGACCTTCCCTCTCTTGCCGGCGACGCGGCGGGCAAAACCCTCTCCGTCAACGCATTGGGCTATAGGATACCACATTGTGCGAGCGTATCGCCGCGTTCCGTTTTGTTCGCGCTGGGTACAAGACGGGTAGCTGTGCAAACTGGCCGTGCGCCCAAAGGCGGCGCGGCCTGCGAGATTAAGGATATGGTATGGGAAAGAAACTCGATAAGAAGGCCAAGGCCGCCGTGGCAAAAGCCGCCAAGGGCGTCAAGGCCGACAAGGCCGTCAAGAAGTTCCGCAAGCTCGAGGGCAAGCTGTGGACCCGCGAGTACCTACTCAAGATTGCCGAGTTTGACGGCGCGACCATTGCTCCCGCCAACGGTGCCGCCGCCCGTGCCGACGCCATGGGCACCCTTGCCGGCGAGCACCACAAGCTCCTGACCAGCGAAAAGTCTGTCGAACTTGTGCGCTCGCTGGCACGCGAGACCGTCGCCGGCGGAAAGATCGACGACCCGCAGTTGCTTGACGAGATTCGCGTGCTCGGCCGCGACCAGCGCGAGGCAAGCGTCATCCCCACCGAGGAGGCCGAGGCCTGGACCAGGCTCACCTGCGAGGCCGACGCCGTGTGGCACAAGGCCAAAGCGGCCAACGACTGGGCGAGCTTTGAGCCCTATGTGGACAAAATCGTCAGCCAGCTCAAGCATCAGGCCGAGCTCATGGACCCCAAGCGCGACCCATACGACGTGTGGCTCGACCAGTACGAGCGCGGCCTTTCCACCGAGAGCTTCGATGCGTTTTGCGACGAGGTTAAGGCCACGGTCGTGCCGCTCGTGCACGCCATCGGCGAACGCGGCCAGCAGCCCGCTGCCGACTTTTTGCACGCCCGCGTGCCCGAGGCCGCCCAGCGCGCCATGAGCTTTGACCTGATGAAACTCGTCGGCCTGGACCTGGACGACACCACGCTTGCCTTTACCGAGCATCCGTTTAGCGAGGGCTTCTCGGTGGGCGACGCGCGCATCGCCACGCACATCTACGAGGACGATTCCATCTCCAACGTCTACAGCATCATCCACGAGGCGGGACACGCCATGTACGAGCTGGGCGTCAATCCCGCCTATGCGCGCACCTGCCTGGAGGGCGGCACCTCCATGGGCATCCACGAGAGCCAGAGCCGCTTTTTCGAGAACACCGTGGGCCGCAGTCGTGCCTTTATGGGACCGCTGCTCGAGGTACTGCGCCGCCACGCGCCCGAGGTCTACGGCGACGTTGGCGAGGACACGCTCTACCGCGCCGTGAACATCGCGCAGCCGTCGTTGATCCGTACCGAGGCCGACGAGCTCACCTACCCCCTGCATATTATGGTGCGCTACCAGATCGAGCGCATGCTGTTTGCCGGCGAGGCCACGGCCAAGGACATCCCCGCGCTTTGGAATCGCTTTATGGACGAGTACCTGGGTATTCCCGTTCCCGACGACACGCGCGGCTGTCTGCAGGATACGCACTGGAGCGGCGGCTCGTTTGGCTACTTCCCCACGTATGCGCTGGGTAGCGCCTACGATGCCATGTTTGTGCCGGCCATGTGCCGCGACGGCGTTGACCTTAACGGCGCCTGCGCGAGCGGCGATCTGGCGCCCGTCCGAGCCTGGCTGGGCGAGCACATTTGGCAGTGGGGCCGCGCCAAGGACGCGCCGGAACTCATCAAGGGCGCATGCGGCATGGCGTTCGATGCCCGCTACTACTGCAGCTACCTGCAGGACAAGTTCACCACGCTCTACGAGCTGTAAGGCATAACCGACACGTCAACGCAAAGGGGACGCCGCGGAACCAATCCGCGGCGCCCCCTTTCCACCTAGTTGTTTAAGAACGTCCCCAATGACTACCTTACAGAGCCTCGAGCGCGTTGGCGATGCGCTTCATGGCGGCATCGGCGGATGCTTGGTCGGGCGCCTCGGCCAGCACGCGGATAACCGACTCGGTTCCGCTCTTGCGCACGAGCACGCGGCCCTCGCCTGCCAGCGCAGCCTCGGCCTCGGCGATGGCGTTCTGCACGCCCATGTTCTCGAGCGCGGCGTCCTTGTCCGCCACGTGCACGGCCACCTGCGCCTGCGGCAGCAGCTTGCACGGAGCCGTGAGCTGCGAGAGCGTCTCGCGCTCGGCACGAATCACTTCCATCACGCGCAGCGAGGTCATAATGCCGTCGCCCGTGCGCTCGATATCGCCAAAGATCGTATGGCCCGTCTGCTCGCCACCCAGGCTGTAGCCGCCCTCGCGCATCTTGGCATACACGTGACGGTCGCCCACGCCGCTGGTCACGGCGCTCAGACCGGCAAGCTCCAGCGACTTGACCAGGCCAAAGTTGCTGGCAATCGTCGGCACCACGGTACCGCCCGAGAGTCGCCCGTGCTTGTTCAGATACACGCCGCACACGTACAGGATCTGGTCGCCGTCTACCACGCGACCGCGCTCATCCACGGCCAGGCAGCGGTCGGCATCGCCGTCGTAGGCAAAACCCACGTCCAGGCCCTGCTCCACCACATGGCGCTGCAGACGCTCCATATGCGTGGAGCCGCAGTCGACGTTGATGTTAAAACCATCGGGCGCAGCGTTGATCACGCGCACGTCAGCGCCCAGCGAGTCGAACACCGGCTTGGCCACCGAGGAAGCCGAGCCGTTGGCGCAGTCGATACCGATCTTGACGCCCTGCAGCGAAAAGTTCACGCTGGCGATGAGCGAAGCAATGTAGCGGTTGCGGCCCTGCATGTAGTCCACCGTGGCGCCGATGTGGTTGCCCGTGGCCAGCGGCACCTCGCTCTTGCCATCGATGTAGTCCTCGATGAGCTCCAGTACGTCCTCGTCCATCTTAAAGCCGTCGCTGTTGACGAGCTTAATGCCGTTATCGCAAAACGGGTTGTGGCTCGCGCTGATCATGATGCCGCAATCGAAGCAGCCCTCCACGGTCTGATGCGCCACGCCCGGCGTGGGGATCACGTGCAGCATATAGGCGTCCGCACCGCTCGCGACCAGACCGCTCACCAGCGCCGCCTCGAACATATAACTCGAGCGACGCGTGTCCTTGCCCACGATGACGCGTGCCTTGCGCTCGCGGTTGGCGCCGTAATACCAGCCCACAAAACGGCCAATCTTATAAGCATGCTCTACCGTCAGCCCAACGTTGGCCTCACCGCGAAAGCCGTCGGTGCCAAAGTACTTCATGCGCTCTCCTTACAAAATAGGGGCGGACAGATTGCCTGTCCGCCCCAAAATGGTACTCGATTATCTGCGCTACCAGAAAAACCCTACGCCGACGCGCTGTCGCGAGCCGCCTGGCATGTAGGGGTCTGACGCAGCGTAAGAGGCTTGTCCCCCGCCTCGGCCGACGTGGTCAGCGTATACGTGATCGTCGTCGTCTCGCCAGCATGCAGGTCAACGGTGCCCGAATAGAAGGGGATTCCATGCCACGTAGCGGCACCAAGACCAAACTGGGTACCCTCAACCGTAAGGTCACTGATGTTGCCACCCGTCGGGGCAAACAACGAGACATTCAGACGCTCGTCGTCACGCGCGGCATCGGGCGCGCTCGCCGCAACGTAGTCGGGCAGCTTGCCAGCCTCCTCCTGCGTCATGATGTTCGTCAGGGTAACGGTGATGTGATAGGAGCACGTGCCGTCGCCGTTCTTCACGCCCTGACCAATCTGAGTGTCGGCGTTCAGATACCAGTCGAGCTTGGAGAAGCTCAGGTTGTTAAAGTAAACGCCGGCAACGGGATCGGCACTCGGATCATCCGGATCGGGCAGCGAAGCGTCAATGCTCGTCTCTTTGATGGCATTCTGCTCATCATCGTTTCTCATCCACGCGATCAGGCGGCCCTCTTCGGCACCGCGCTCAACGGCGCTGACAAGCTTCGTAACATCGACATCGCCGATACCGCCAAGGACCTTGTCGAAGGCAGCGCTGGCGACGGATGCAAAGATGCCGTCCGACTCCTCGACCGGATAGTTCCAGTACACATCGTGCATGAGGACCTTTGCGGCGTTGGTGCCGTCGACAACCGTTCCGTCGGGCAGTGACACGTTACCGACCAGGCCCAGCAGATACTGCAGGAACACCGGGTCGATACCGATGACGCCATCAACGTCCTGTCCATACTGGGACTTCCACAGCGCGGCGACACGCTGCGAGTTGCGGGGCCAATCAGGCGAATAGGTATTGCCCGAGTTGTACAGGTTGCTGTGGTTGCCGAACAGCGCCTCATCCTCTTCGTCGACGCTCTCGACCGCCTCATCCTCGCTGAGTCCAATGCGGGGAACAAACTCGCCAATCGACATCTGACCGTCGGTGACCGAAATCAGGCCCTGCGAACCGCCAAAGCCGCCGCAGGCACGAATCTCGACGTTGTTCATGGCGTACATAAGGTAGTTGCGCGTCTGGCCGTTGGCGCCGAGCATCTGGGGAAGGACGGGGGCGACCTTCTCCGCCGCGTCAACCGCGCCGTTGAGGGTGGCAAAGCCGTCCTTGGCCTTATCGACCAGCTCGGTCACCTGGGAAATATGAGTATCGCCAATGCCCTGGACCTTCTCGTTGGCGCTCTTGAACACCTTCGAGCTGCTGGAAAGCGAATCGGCGACCGCCTGCAGCGCGGACACGTTAATCATGCCGTCCTGGAACAGCTTGCCGGGCGTAGCCTGCGAAAGGTTATCGGCCATGGGAACCAGCGCATTGCTCGAGACATCGGACAGGGCGTCAATCATGGTGCGGGCCGCATTGATATCGCTGCCATACACCGGGATAAACGAAGCCGCCGTCCACAGCGGGCTCGAGGTCTCCGCCTTCATGCTGTTACAGAGCTCATCGATCTTCTTCGCGTCGTCAGGCAGCGTCGAAAAATCGCCCGACGTGACCTTGTCCTTAAGGCCACCGACGATCTCGACAGCCTCCTTCGCTTCGCTCTTTACGGTCTTTGCCGAGTTAAGCAGCATAAAGCCGCTTGCGCCAAGCGCAACGAGAAGCACCGCGACTACAGCGGCAATAATGGCGCCGGTGTGACGCTTTTTGCGCTCGCCCTTGCGATGGCGATGACGGACCAGACCGTCAGAGGTCGAACTCGACGAAGCATCGCTACCGTAGTTCAAGCCAAAATCGTAATAATCTTCCTTGGAACCCGAGCCCGCAAACTCGGCACCGCTATCATCCAGGCGGGCGAACGTGCCTGTCTCGGAGGCGCCGGTGTAAATCGTGCCGAGGTTACCCGTAAGCCCCGCGCCACCGGCAGAGGGAGTATTGTTGTCGGCCTTGCCGGCATTAACGTTGCCGGCGCCATTCGCGGCGTTGGCAGCACCTGCGTTGTTCGCAGGTACCGAAGGAGCCCCGCTCGGCTGCGACGCAGAGGTTGCACCGCCCGCAAAGACATTTCCTCTTGCACGGCCGGTCTTTTTTGCCTTTTGAGACTGCTCGTACAGAGCGGTAAACATCGCCGTCTCGCCCGGGGACACGCGCTTACCGGAACCGCCCTGTCCAGCGCCGCCCGGCGTGCCGGCCTTACCAGCCCCGTTCGGACGCGGCGGAACTGCAGGGCGGCCGCTATCGCTGCCCTTAAAGTGATTACCAGCCATAAAGAAATCCTCGCAATTGAGTCGCAATGAAAAAGTCCATAACGTTACTAGTTTATGGCATTTTGAGCATCGACAGCTAAACTCCAGACACGGACATCAATTGGCGAAAATGCGGCACAACACCTTTTCCGTCTTGGCAGCGGCGCTAGCTACACCGTGAGGAACATCATCACGATGATCATGACAAAGCCGATAAGGTCGGTCGGCAAAAACACCGTCCCCAGCATAACGGCGCTGGTGATGGTCGCCGAAACCGGCTCCACAGTTCCGATGAGGCTCGCGCGCACCGAGCCGATGTCCTTAACGCCCTGCATATAAAGCATGTAAGCAAAAAACGAGCCGATAACCACGAACACCGCGAGCGCCTCGATGCCGGCAGCGTCGAGCGCCGGCATATGCGCCCAGGGCTGCACGAAGACGCACGAGACCACGCCCGCCGTGAGCATTGCCGAGCCCGTGACGATGGGGCTGCCGTATTCGGGCAGGATCTTGGCGGGAATCACCGCCATACACGCGGCGCTGACCGCACACATAAGACCTGCTGCCAGGCCAAGCGGCGAGATATTCAGGCTGGTGGGGTCGCCGCCGGTGGCGATTAAAAAGGTTCCACCCAGAGCCAGGCCAATGCCGATGACTTCGCGAGTACGCGGCATACGGCGATCGGTCACGCAGGCGTAGCCCATGATGATAACGAGCTGCAGGCACTGGAGCACCGTCGCGGTTCCGGCGTTCGTCAGGCGCACGGCCGAAAGATAGCAAAACTGGTTGAACAGCAGGCCAAAAGCGGTAAAGAGCAGCAGCTGCTTGCGATCAGCGGGCGTCGTCCAAAGCTTGACCAGGCGTGCGCGGTCGCGCGTGACAACCACAGCCATAAAGAGCAGGCCGGCGAGAATCTGACGCACGCTCATAAGCCACAGCGTATCGACATGGTAGGTATCGAACAAAAAACTCGCGCTGGTGCCCGAGAAGCCCCAAAACGAACCGCCCACCAGCGTAGCCAAGACGCCCGTGATCATCTTGCGCGTCGAAGCGCTGTTCAGGCGGTCGCGCCATGCGCGACGGGTGTTGCGGCTGAGCTCGTCGGTGCCCTCGGGCACATCAATGTTCGATATATCGGTCATCGGCACCGAAGCCCCTGCGCCTTCGACCTGCTCGACACACTCTTTGCTCATTCCACTCCCCCGAAACAGCCTGGAAACAATTCGGCTTACCTTACCACGGCGAAGTCACCAGCTGGAGGCTTGTCCGCTTATCGGTAGGACAATTCCGCAGGCGTCTTTCCATAGCTCGATACCGCAATGGCCTTGCATTATGCGACAGCCAAATCGCGGCAGCAGGCTCTTTTGAAATGGATGCGACAAAGCCCCCGAATTCCACAATGTAAGCGATTTTTAAAAATGTTCTTGCCACCGAGTTCAGGCTCCGTTATATTATCCCTTGCGCGCTTGCGCACCCTTGATCGGGCGTTTAGCTCAGGGGGAGAGCGCTTCCCTGACACGGAAGAGGTCAGAAGTTCAAATCTTCTAACGCCCACCAAATGTTCGCAGCTCAGAGGCTATGTCCTCTGGGCTGTTTTGTTTTATGTCGCCAAATCAGCTGGCAGCTCCAACCGCCCAACTAGCCAAAAGCCGACCATCTACTTGCCGATCTATTCATCGGCATAACCAATCAGTCCGCACCGCAACTTCTCAGCAAAACGCCGCGATGTCTGCGCCCTGCGGTATCCTTGAGCCACTTGCACCTGCAGCACCAAGGAGCCGCCATGCGCACCGAGCTCGATGTCCCCTTTTCGCACAAAGAAGAAGCCAAGGCGCTGGGCGCCAAATGGGACCGGACCAAGAAGATCTGGTATGTACCCAGCGGCGTCAACCCCGAGCCCTTTGCCGAGTGGCTGCCCGGTGTTGACCGATCCGACCCCTCAGCGCCGTATATATATCTAGTACTGGGCAAGCGCGAGTGCTGGAAGTGTCACAAAGAGACCTCGGTCGCAGCCTTCGGCATTCCCTATCGAACCGATAACGACGAGAGCATCGCCATCGCGCACGCGCCCAACGAAGCCGGGTACATTGCCATCGACACGGCCAACGCCAACGCACTCGCCATCGTGCCCGCTCTTGGCTGCGTACCGGGCGAGATCCGCGACTACCTTCATAAGCGCTGCGGCTACAAGCCCGTAGGCGCGCGAGCCTCCAAAGCCCCGTCGCTCGGCAACACGTGCACCAGTTGCGACGCGCTGCAAGGCAGCCGCTATCTGTTCGAGGAGCCCTCGTCCCCGTTTGCCCTCACTGCCATCAACAAGCTGCCGGCACTGGAGTTTATACGCGTCGAAGTTGCCGGCGTCTTTGGCGTCCCGGTCACGCGTACCGACTTTGACCAGGCGCTCTTTACCTGGGCACGCGACCATCACGCCGAGTTCCACAAGCAACTCGGTGAGGGGATTTATTTGTAGAGGCAAAAGACACTCACAGCCAACTCCTCCGCATCACCTATCCCTCGTCGCCGGCGTCGTACACGATATCGAGGCCACAAACAGGGCATTTCTCCGGATACACCGGCATATGAACGCCTGTCCGTTTTCTCACTTCGTCGCTGAGCCTGTCGCGCGCATCGATGAACCGAATGTCGAGACACGGTATTTGCGAGCCGCAGCAAGGGCAGGCGACGACAAACGACCCGCGATCAACCTCTACGCTCGGAAAAATATTGTTGTCGATAAGGGCACACGGCAGTTTTCCGTACTTCCCCATCGCAATATCGCCTCGCCAGCTCATACACGCTCCCCTCTCGCTATACAAATCAAGAAGAGCATGCACCGGCGGGCGTGCGCGAGATTGCATCGCCACGCGATCCGATCAAACAACACGATCGTCAAAGAATGCCAAAGCCAAATACGCTAATACGGCAGAAGCCCCGCCTTTTCACGCTTCTTTTCCGAGCGATCGAACTCAATGCGATGGGCCTCAAGAAACACCGTATCGGGTCGCCACTGACGCTCATCCGGCTGCCTTAGCGTCGCACCCGCAAAGGAAGCGTAGTCGGTCTTATCCAGCAGGTACGATCCGCACAGCCGATATTCGCCGCAAACAGGCTCAAACGAAATCAGGTGAGCATCAAATAGGGAATGAAGATCGCGCCGAAGCAGAATACCGTTGCTGGCAACCTGCGATTTGGGTCCCGAGTAATTCTCGATATGTGCAGCCTCCAGAGCTTCACTGACGCCGCAGTCCGACACCGCGCAACGGCCATCATAGGCGGCAACGAGCTGCTTGCGGAACCATTGCTGCCCCAATCGCTCGCGCCTTAACGCATAGCGGACCTTTTCGTCGTCGGTCGCACCCTGTCCGGCAAACTCAATATCGACGGGTATGTGCTTCAGATAACTCATGTCGGGCGCAAAACGAGGGTCCGGTCCGCCTTTATGAACAGGACCGTGCAGAACAAACCATCCATTTTCGGGCTCGAACCGCTCAACAAACGCAAGGCCGAGCACCTTATAGCCCACCTCGGTTGCAAATATGACTCCGACTGGGACGCCACATTCCATGCAGTTGAGCATTTTACGGTTGTAATTCTGGTCTCGAGAACCAACGGCTCCTGGCGCTTGGACCGAATACTTAATGACCCACGTACCGTCATCCAAATAGAGCGGAGGCACATCGGTGTAGAAGCTCTTTTTAGAGTTATGGACCGAAAGCGCAAAGATCTTATTGGGATCTTGCTTCACCCGATCCTGGCCCGGCCAGAAGATCCCTGAATCCCGCGTTACGGGAAAGAAGTCCGAGCCAATTCTCAAACGGTACTGATACTGAGGACTATCTTCCTTGGTGTGGTGCGGAAGGCTGGTCCAAACGCCGCCGCGCTGTTCCTCACCCAGAAACCACTCCCATGCCTCAACGTATTCGGAAGGCACGAGACTGCAGGCGCGGTCATAGCTTGGTCCATCCATCAACGGAACAGCAAGGTCAATGTCGTTCATCGCCAGCACCTACAACCATACGAACGCGAGTCATGCCCCTCAATAATATGGCCGAGAGTCAATTATTACGAGATCTCATTCCGCGATCGGCACATCGTTGATGCTCTCGGTTTGCCGCTGGCGCGCTTGTACCCCGCTACCCCACTTCCCTGTATACTGATGTAGCACGTGTTTCATCCGGGCTTGTTGGGCCGGGTCGTTCATGGGAGGTTCTTGTGGCTGTTTCGAATCCGCCTAAGGGAAGCGTTTCTTCTTCGTCCATCAAGCCGGTTACGCGCAAGGCCGTGCGTTGCCAGCGCGAGGTCGCTTGGCTTGTCACGCAGGCGGCGGGCAGGCTTGTGGCGACCACTCAGGACGTCAATGCGCCTACGCCGAGCTTTGTGTTAGCGGCGGCGCTGGATTTTGTGCGCCAATTGGAGGTTGCCGCGCAGGATGCCAACGGCCACCTCGACTACCAGAACGTTATGGCGCCCGACCTGCAAACGTTCTGCCACATGGCCAAGTTGCCTGCCGCGCCCAATGCGCTTTCGGACGCAGGCTACATGTTTACGCTCTCGGGCGCGGACCTTATCCGCGACATCTATGCATACTGCAGCGAGCTCGCCGAGCGCCACGTCTTTGACGCGGCAGAAGTCAAACCGGGAAATGTCATCAAGCTGGTTCTTAGGCTGTTCCTGATAGACGGGTTCGGGGCCATGCCGGCGTAAGCCGAGTCTTTAGCATCACCGTCGACTGGGCAACAACCGCTTTACCTTAATGGACGCCAATCGAGGGTCGATTATTGGGTCGCCTCGTCCACTAACGCATCTATCCCACGCGCTCCGACAGTCGATACTTGCGGTTGCGGCTCGTCGCCGGCGCCGTGGGCTCAAGCTCGCCTTGAGCAATGAGCGCGTTGACGCGCGACCTAACCTGGGAAATTGTGAGCCCTGTGTGCTCTGCCAGCTCGCGCGTCCCCAGCTCGCCGTAGTGTTTGAGTGCCGTCACAATTAAGCCCCCGCCATGATCGACCGGCTCGATCTTTGAACGGTAAAGTACGACCTTGAACCGATCGAATCCCGGGCAGAACAGGGGCCCGGCCAGACCATGCGCGCGCATGGCATCGATCATCATCGGGATGCCCGAGCCATTGCCCTCAGCCGGCGAACCTGCGCCATCCGGCAGCGGGACAATCGACATGAGCTTCACAAGCGTCGCGTTACGGCATCGGGAGCTGCCGTCAAACAAGTTCTCGCGAGTCTTTCCCCCGTAAAGGCCGCCAGGATTTGTCACCTCGACACGATCATCAAAGACGTCGACGGCAATCGATTGTCCACAGAACCGATCCCCGTATTCTCGATGGATTACGGCGTTGGCGATTGCCTCGCGCAGAACCTCCTCGGGAATCTCAAGCGAGTCGACACGCGAGACGCCTTGGACGGTCGAGGTTCGCCGCAAATTCTTGGCGACGGCTGCGACGGCATCCGAGATCATCTCGCCCAACGTTCCCTCACAGATTGTGCGGTCCATGAACCTCAGCGACCCCGCCATGCCCTTCTGAGTTCCCGCATGGACAGCCACGTCAATGAAGAGCTTGGGATAGAACTGCTGAGGGTAGGTGCCCACAACTAGGAGTCCAGCCTTGGTGACATTGCCCTGGGAATCAAGGATATTTAGGCGCTCCAGCTTCGTTTGTTTGTCCGGCGCGCCGCGCATTGCCCGGGGCGTCAACGAGAAAGCCCGATCTATCGTACGGTCGACCAGCGTCTCGTCGAGATTGTCCGCGCCCGCACCCGCCACCGCGTCCCGATCGCTCGGAGTCGCTCGACCGTATGACGCCAATGCGAGCACCTCGGTCGATGAAAGCGGCACATCTTTGTCATCGATGCGCTTGTAGCTGCCGCCCTGGGCGCCCCGCTCTATGACATAGCAGGGCTTGCTCGACGGATCGAGCTCCTCAATCGTAATGACGAGAACGATGACGTCCTGAAGCTCCACTCGCTCGATCGTGTATTTAGGCGGATTGGCCAGCTTTCCTCGACCGCCCGCATCACCCATGCCTGACACAAATTGGTTGAGCACTTTCTCGGTCTCGAAGTTCTCAACCGGGACAAAACCTGCGCGCTCACTCACTCCGAGCACGATGATTCCGCCGGCAGTGTTCGCGAATGCGCTCACCGTTTCCCACACATCGCGGGAAAGCGTCGTGGCGCTCTCCTTCACTTCGACGTTAAGATCATCCGAGCCCATACGCCTTAAAGACTCAAGCAGACCGGTCAGCTCGTTTTCGTTCATCTGCACGTCCTTTCGCTCGGTCCTGCGGAGAATGCCGCGGATAGATTTCCCTCGTCTCTCAGTTATCTCTCGAAATTATCTCTCATCTATCTCTCTATCTCTCGGCTTAGAGATAGAGAGATAGATGAGAGATGGAATGTCTACCATTTGCTTCATTTATACATATTTTTGCTGGTAGAACAATTGGTATTGAGACAATACCATGATTGCCTGTCTCTTTGCTGCTCAGTTATCTCTCATATTTTTCTCTCATCTTCCTGTCATCTCTCATATTAGAGACGAATGAGGGACGAGAGATACGCGAGTGATGGACGAGCGAGGATTTTCGGACGGTCGGATATCGAGAGTGGATATTTGGACGGTTTTTGGGGCTTTTGCGGCAAATTCCGTCCAAATATCCACTCTCGTTCGATAGGTATCCGGAAATCCTCGCTCGTCCGTCCGAATATCCACTCTCGTTTGGCGAGTGTCCAATTTTCCACGCTCGTGCGGCGGGCACGCGAGCCCTTCGCCCAATCCGCTGGCATCGTCTCCAGTTCGCCGCAGGGTCGCGGCCCCATATGGGTATACTCTCGAGGATTCGACTCGATTCGCCCCCGCTGGGGCGTCAAAGGAGACTGCATATGCCCACCACCTCAACCGACCCGCGCGCCGCAGCCGCTGCACTGCTGGTGCCCGGCACTACCTGCCACGGCTTTGCCGTCGAGCGCCGCGAGACCGTGCCCGAGCTCGACTCGGACGCTTACGTGCTGCGACACACTGCCTCGGGCGCTCGTCTGCTGTACCTGGCGTGCGACGACGAAAACAAGGCCTTTGCCATTGGCTTTAAGACGCCGCCGGCCGATTCCACCGGCGTGTTCCATATTCTTGAGCACTCGGTGCTGTGCGGATCGGCCAAGTTTCCCGTCAAGGAGCCGTTTGTCGACCTGATCAAGAGCTCCATGCAGACGTTCCTCAACGCCATGACCTACCCCGACAAGACCATCTACCCCGTTGCCACCACCAACGAGCAGGATCTGTACAACCTGATGGACGTGTACCTGGACGCGGTGTTCAACCCGGCCATCTATACCAAGCCCACCATTTTTGAGCAGGAGGGCTGGCACTACGAACTGGACCTGCCGGAGGGCGACGGCGACAGCAGCGCCGCGAGCCTGCACGAGGGCACGCTGCGTTATAACGGCGTGGTGTTCAACGAGATGAAGGGCGCGCTGTCCGATCCCATGAGCGTGCTGGACGATGCCGTCAACGCCGCGCTCTATCCCGACACCGCCTATGCGCACGAGAGCGGCGGCGACCCGCGTGCGATTCCCGCGCTCACCTACGAGCAGTTCCTGGACACGCACGCGCGACACTACAATCCCTCCAACTCCTACATCACGCTCTACGGCGACCTGGACGTGGACCGCGCACTGGCCTTTTTGGACGAGCGCTATCTGTCGCAGCCGAGTGCCGCGAGCCGCCGCATGGACGCTGCCGTTGCCGCCGGCGAGGACCCGTCCACGCTGGCGCCCAATCCGTTGGACGCGCAGGCGCCCGTGACCTGCGAGTACAAGCGCATCGAGATGGCCACCACACCCGAGAACGCCCTGGTGGGCCTGGGCCTTGTGCTGGGCAGCGCGCTCGACCGCAAGCGCACGATCGCGGCGGATATCCTGTTCGAGGCGCTGCTGGGCTCCAACGAAGCGCCGGTTAAGAAGGCCATTCTGGCCGCCGGCCTGGGCGGCAACGTGGTGAGCTACACCGCGGCCGAGAGCCTGCAGCCCTACGAGCTCATCATGCTGCAAAACGCACAGCCCGGTGTGGCGCGCGAGCTGCGTCGCGTGTTCCAGGACGCCTGCCGCGACCTGTGCGAGCACGGAGTTCCGCGCGAGCGTCTGGAAGCCATCATCAGCAGCAACGAGTACGACCTGCGCCAGCGTGACTATGGCATCGCCGACGGCGTGGCCATTGCGTGCGACGCGCTGAGCACCTGGCTCTACGATGACGACGCCGCGACGCTGGCGCTCAAGTACGGCCCGGTGTACGAGGAGCTGCGTAGCGAGCTGGACGGCAGCTATTTTGAGGACCTGCTGCGCGAGCTGGTGCTGGAAAACGACCACATGGCACTGGTCGAGCTGGTGCCGGTGGACGCCGCCGAGGGTTCGGAGGGTGCCGAGGCCGCCGAGCTAGCAGCCAAGCGCGATGCCATGACCGATGCCGAGCTGGCCGACGTGGTCGAGCGCACGGCCGCGCTGCGTGCCGCGCAGGAGGCCGAAGACACGCCCGAGGCCAAGGCCACGCTGCCGCGCCTGCGCGTGTCCGACATTGGCGAGGCGCACCCCGAGCAGCCGCTGATCGTGGACACGACCGCACCCATCCCCTGCCTGCGCCACGGCATCCCCACCAACCGTCTGGCCTACGCCATGCAGTATTTCGACCTGAGCTGCGTCGCGTTTGAGGACCTGCCCTATGTGACACTGCTCTGCCGCCTGCTCAAGCAGCTGCCCACGCGCGAGCACTCGGCCGAGGAACTCGACAACTTGCTCGCCGGCAAGCTCGGCTTTTTGAGCTTTACGACCGAAGTCATGACCCAGCCCGACGTGGACGGCGTGCGCCCCTATCTGCTGGTGAGCGCCGGCGCCCTGTCCGAGAAAATCGATGCGCTGGCGAGTCTGCCGCGCGAGGTATGGTCGAGCACGCTTTTGGCAGATGCCGACGCCGACCGCGTGCGCGACGTGCTCACGCAGATTCGCATTGGGCTTGAACAGGGCTTTATCAACAACGGCCACTCGACGGCGCTCGGTCGCGCGATGAGCTACAGCTCGCCTTCGGCCGTAGTGCGTGAGCAGCTCTCGGGCGTAGACTTCTACCTGTTCCTGCGCGATCTGCTCGACCACTTTGACGAGCGCGTGGACGGGCTGCGTACCAAGCTTGCCGAGCTGGCGGAGCGCATCTTTGTGCCCGATGGCTGCATGGCGAGCTTTACCGGCAGCGACGAGGACTTTGACGCGTACTGGGATGCCGCGGGCGACCTGGGGCTTGGCGCGGGCGACGGCGCTGCCAGCGGCACGCTCGTGGTGCCGGAGCCGCGCGACCGCCACGAGGCTTTCGTCATCCCCAGCGACATCTGCTTTGCCGCGCGTGCGTGCGATCCGCGTCGCCTGGGCATTGACGTGACAGGCGCTTGGGCCGTGGCTGCCAACGCGCTCTCCTACGACTACCTGTGGAACGAGATTCGCGTGAAGGGCGGTGCGTACGGCTGCGGATTCCGCGCAGCCGGCGAGCGCCAGACGGCGTTCTACACCTACCGCGACCCGGCGATCGATCCTTCGATTGAGCGCGTGAAGCGCGCGGGTGCATGGCTTGGCAGCTTTGAGCCCGACGAGGCCGCCTTTGAGGGCTTTATCGTGAGCTGCGTGAGCGGCATGGACGCGCCGGTGAAGCCGTACGCGCTCACCAAGCGCCGCAACACGACCTACCTGGCCGGGCTCGATCCGCACGCACGCGAGGAGCGCCGCGCCCAGATGCTCGCCGCCACGCCCGGTGAGCTTCGCTCGCTCGGCGCCGACGTAACGCGCATCGCAGCCGAGTCACCCACCTGCGTCTTTGGCGGCCGCGACGTCATCGCCAAGAGCAACGCCGGCTTCAACGTCATCGACCTGCTGGGCTAAGGCACGGCAAGCAAAACTACCACGAAGGGCGCAGTTCACAGGCGCCCTTCGTGGTAGTTCGAACATTTGTTCTATACGCACACATGTTCTATAGTAGAGGTGCTTGCATCGAACTGAAATTGCAACTAGAATATAGTTGCAGAATGTGAGGCGGGATGACTCGATCCGATAAACTCATCGCCCAGCTGCTTAGCTGTCCTTCAACGTATAGATTTGCTGACTTTCTTAAAGTTATGGCTTCATATGGCTTTGAAATGGACAGCAAAGGCAAGACGTCCGGATCGCGCGTTCGCTTCTACAGGCCATCAGATGGCAGGATGTTCGTAATGCACGCGCCTCATCCATCTGACGAATTGACAGCGGGGACCATTCGAAACATCGTTCGCTTTCTGCAAGATGTCGGAGGTAGTCATGAGTAACGTTTTGGCATACAAGGGTTATTTCGCCCCGGTCGAGTTCGATGCCGAACAGCATGTGCTAACAGGTATGGTCGCCGGCATTAGGGACGCAATCGTATTTGAAGGCTCCACGGCTGAAGAAGTGGAGCAATGCTTCCACGACGCCGTCGACGATTACCTTGAGTTTTGCGCCGAGAAGGGCAAGGAACCCGAGCGGGCTTTTAAGGGCTCGTTCAACGTAAGAACGGGCTCTGAGCTCCACAAGCAAGCAGCGCTGGCAGCGGCAAAGAAGGGTGAGTCACTCAATAAGTTTGTGACTGAAGCGATCGCTGCGGCGCTGTGAAGCCAACGTCGAGTCGAAGCCGCCACACAGGGCGCCTTTGTGGCGGCTTCGACGTTTGCCCAGATAAAACCAGCCAAAATAAGCCTGTCACTTTTTGGCAGGTTTGCTAGAGGAGGTTGGGATGGACAAGGTTGAGTTGCGGCGGGCGGTGATTGCCCAGCGCGATGCTCTTGATTTGGACTTGCGGGCGGCGAAGTCTGCTGATATCTGTGCGCGGCTGGTTGAGCTGCTGGGCCGCTTGGATGCCGCGGCGCCGCGCATCGTTGCCGTCTATGCCGCGATGGGTTCCGAGGCAGACCCTGCCGCGTTTGCCGCTGCGGCCGCCGTGCGCGGCTGGCGCGTAGCCTATCCGTGCATGCTCTCGGCAATTGATGCCGCAGCTTGTGGCCAGCGCATGTGTATGCGGGCAGTTGCCGCCGACGATGCGTCCGCGGCTCCGTTTATCGCCCACCCTACGCGGGCCTTTGCGGCCACGGACATCGACAGCGACCGCTTCCCCATCGTGCCTGCCGAGGCTCTCGACATGATTGTTGTGCCGCTCGTGTCCTTCGACCAAACCGGCGCGCGCCTGGGCTACGGCGGCGGTTGCTATGACCGCTATCTGCCCATGCTCTCGCCCGCATGCCAAATCATCGGCATCGCCTTTGACGAGCAGCGTGTCGACCGCGTTCCCACCGACGCTCACGACCTGCCGCTACCCCACATCATCAGCGCCTAATCGCCGCCATATCAGCCACGGCTACAGCAGTACCATCGCAGCCTAGTGCTCCTCGCCGGCGCGAGCTAGGTCGTAGGGCGTGGTCTGGTAGACGTAGTAGTTGAGCCAGTTGGTGTAGAGCAACTGAGCCTGGCTGCGCCAAACGTTGCGCGGCTCGGCCGAGGGGTCGTCACCTGGGAAGTAATGCGCCGGCACTTGAGGGTTGAGGCCGCGCTTCACGTCGCGCTCGTACTCCAGACGCAGCGTGTCGGTATCGTACTCGGGATGGCCAAATACAAAGAAGCGACGGCTGTCGGTCGACTTGACGATGTACAGGCCCACCTCGTCGGACACGGCCACAACCTCAAGCTGCGGCTCGGCCTCCACGTCCTCACGGCGCACATCGGTGTTGCGCGAATGCACGGCATAGAAACGGTCGTCAAAGCCGCGAACCAGCGGGCTTTGCGGCTTCACCAGATAATGCTCGAACACGCCGCTCGCCTTTGCCGGCAGGTCGTGCTTCTGGATACCGTAATGATGGTACAGGCCGGCCTGCGCGCCCCAACAAATGTGCAGCGTAGAGTGCACGTGCGTGGTAGACCAGTCCATGATCTGGCAGAGTTCGGGCCAGTAGTCGACCTCCTCGAACGGCATCTGTTCCACCGGCGCGCCCGTGATAATCAGGCCGTCGTAGTGGATGTCGCGGATGTCGTCGAACGTGCGGTAGAACGTCTCCAGATGGCCAGCGCTCACGTGCGTGGCCTCGTGCGTCTTGGTGCGCAGCAGGTCCACCTCCACCTGCAGCGGCGTGTTGGAGAGCTTGCGCATGATCTGCGTCTCGGTGGCGATCTTGGTGGGCATGAGGTTGAGGATGAGCACGCGCAGAGGACGGATGTCCTGGTGCAGCGCGCGGTACTCGGTCATGACGAAGATGTTCTCGCTCTCGAGCTGCGCGGCGGCAGGGAGGGCGTCGGGGATGCGAATGGGCATGGATGCTCCTTACGAGTCAGTTGCAGCTATGGTACAACGACCGGCCCCATCCGCGCGAGCACATCGCCCAGCGATGCCGTCAGCGGCCCAAATCACCCCAAAAGTAGAGATTAGGGCATGTCCCAAAAATCTACGGCGCTTTAGTCTAGCAAAGTGGCAGCTGGACGCTACAATGGTTCGACGCGAAAAACTCGGCCGAAAGGATACTCATATGTACCAGACGCGTAAGATCGGTGTGGTCGGCCAGGGCCACGTAGGAGCACACGTCGCCAACAGCCTGCTTATGCAGGGCATTGCCGACGAGCTGTACCTGTGCGATATCAACGAGGCCAAGGTGACGTCCGAGGTCCAGGACCTGCGCGACTCCCTTTCGTTTGTCCCGTATAACACCAAGATCGTCAACTGCTACGACCACTACGAGGAGCTGGCCTGCTGCGACGTCATCGTCAACGCCGCCGGCAAGGTCGCGCTGGCCGCCGGCAACCGCGACGGCGAGCTGTTCTTTACCACCGACGCCGCCCGCTCCTTTGCCAAGCGCATCGTCGACGCCGGCTTCGACGGCATCTTTGTGAGCATCTCCAACCCCTGCGACGTCGTGTGCACCGAGCTGTGGCACCTGACCGGCTACGATCCCAAGAAGATCATCGGCTCGGGCTGCGGCCTGGATTCCGCCCGCCTGCGCACCGAGATCTCCAAGAAGGTCGGCGTGAGCCCCAAGTCCATCGACGCCTACATGATCGGCGAGCACGGCTTTAGCCAGCTGGCCGCCTTTAAGGCCGCGACCATCGCCGGCAAGAGCCTCAACGAGCTTCAGGCCGAAAACCCCGACAAGTACGCCTTCGACCACATGGAGGTCGAGGAGCTCGCGCGCAAGGGCGGCTATGTGACCTACCAAGGCAAGCAGTGCACCGAGTACGCCGTCGCCAACTCCGCCGCGCGCGTCTGCGCCGCCGTGCTGCACAACGAGCACGCCGTGCTTTCCGCCTCCACGCTCATGACCGGCCAGTATGGCGAGGAGGGCATCTTCACATCCCTGCCGTGCGTGATCGGCGCCGAGGGCGTCGAGGAGGTCTACACGCTCGACCTGTCCGAGTACGAGCTCGAGGGCTTCCACAAGAGCTGCCAGCACATCCGCGACAACATTACCCAGCTCGACTGGTGGGACGCCGAGGCCTACGACGCAAAGTAGGCCGCTGGCTGCCGCAACCTTGCGAATCTAAGCGCGATACCAAGCGGGCCGCGCCGGAAATCCCCGGCGCGGCCCGCCTTTTTGACTCACGCAGTGCCCTTGCGAATCGAAGGTGAATACTTTTCCGCGAAGTGAACGAGCAAAAACGAGCCCCCGAAGCATCGACACTTTTCAGACGCCGCTTCCTGCGGTTTCGCCAAGTTTTTCCTGCAGTTTTGGCGTCAAAAAGTGTGGATGCTTCGGGGGTCCAAAATAGGTCGTTCACTTCGCGGAAAAGTATTCACCTTCGTTTTCGCGCAGACACGAATCCGGCCGCCACAACGCAAAACGGGGCCTGCGCGCAGCGCAGACCCCGTCGTGAGAGGCTATTCCCGGTATATTAGTACTGCTCGATGCCCATGTAGCGACGAACCTCGGGGCTGTGGTCGAAGACCTTGCCGCGGGCGGCGCGCAGCTCGCAGCTCATGTTGTAGAAGAAGATCGGCTCCAGGTACGAACGCACGCTGGCAGGTACCTCGCCCACGCCGTACTCGAGCGCGTCGAGCACCATGATCGTGTCGGTGTGCGTGTTGAGGAACGCAAGAGCGCGCTCCTCCATGGGGCGGCACTCGCCCGCGCCAAGCTGCACAAAGTAGAACACGCCGGGCTCGGTGGCTTCGAACGGGCCGTGGAAGTACTCGCCGGAGTGGATGTAGCAGCAGTGCTGCCACTGCATCTCCATGAGCGAGCAGATGGCCATGGCGTAGGTCTGGCTAAAGTTGGGTCCGGAGCCCAGGATATAGAAGAACTTGTGCTGCTGGCAGAGCTCGGCAAAGCGGGCGCCCAGCTCGGCGTTGACCTTCTCGCGGGCGGCGGGCAACAGCGCATCCATCTGCTTGAGGCCCTCGTACATGTCGGCGAGTGCCTCGTAGCCTTCCTGCTGGTCGAGCAGCTCGGCGGCGATCAGAGCGCCGATGCCCTGCGGCACCTCGGCCTGCGGCACGCCCTCGCCCCACGGGTAGACCCAGGTGATCCACTTGCCGTTGTCAATCTTGGAGCCCTCGCAGTCGGTCATGGCGACGACCTCGGCGCCGGCAGCCAACGCCATCTCGCAGCCATCGACGACCTCTTGCGTGTTGCCGCTGTGGCTGCAGGCAATAACGAGCGACTTCGGCCCTAGGCTCTTGGGGGCCATCAGGCAAAACTCGCGTGCCGTGTAGACCGTCGAGGTGAACGTGGTGGCCTCGCGCTTGAGCAGCTCGTTGGCCGGCATCAGGTCGATCATCGAACCGCCACAGGCGATCCAAAAGACGTTCTCAATCTTGCCCTTGCGCTCGATGATTTCCTGAATCAGATCGTGTGCGTTCATCCTGATGCTCCTCCTTGTGCGGCGGTTTTGAGCGACGGCAGCTCGTACCTGCTGTCGTTCTATGTTGTCCTATTTATAACACGTGCAACAACGCCCGTGAAGTCATCTTAGCAAATTTGTTCTATGTTGTTCTATCTGTGGACGTTAGATGTCGAACACGTAGCGCGAGCCCACGATCTTTTGGCGGCCGAGCAGCAAGGGGCGCTCGTCCTCATCGGTAAAGTACGCCTCCATATAGAAGAGCGGCTCACCGACCGGCACCTCCAACAGCGGGGCCGCCTGAGCATCGGCAAGCGCAATCTCCACGGTGCAGGGGTCGGACTTGAGCGGCGCGCGACCCGAATGCTCGGCAACGAGCGCAAAGATGGAATTGTCCGTGAGGTCCTTGTCGGCAAGCGTCTGCAGATAGGGATGGTCGGCGAGCACAAAGGCGTTGTTCTCAAGCATGACAGGGATGCCGTCGGCTGTGCGCACGCGTTCGACCACGATAAGCTCGCAGCCGGGCTCCGCGCCAAAGAACGCCGCATCCTCGTGCGTCGCCGCGACCACCGTGCGCGACACCAGACGCGCACCCGGCACCATGTCGTTGGCAGCACAACCCTCAGTAAAGCTCTGGACGTCACCCTTCTGGCGAATCTTGCGCTTGAGCTTGGGAGCGCACACAAAGGTACCCCTCCCCTGCTGGCGGTTGAGATACCCCACGCGCGACAGCTCCTCGATGGCACGGCGCACGGTGACGCGCCCCACGCCGTAGGACTTCGCGAGCTCCATCTCGGAAGGAATGCGCGAGCCGGCAGCGTACACGCCGCGCGCGATCTCGCCCTTTAGGTCGTCCATGACCTGCTGGTACAGCGGCACGGCGGACACGTCAGTACGGTCGGTCTTGCTATCGAAAGCCATCGTTATGCCCCATCCCGCGCATGCTCGGACTCAAACTCTTCAATCGCCGTCATAAACTGCTCGCCAAAGGCGTCGGCTTTTTTCTCGCCAATGCCGTTAACCTGGATCAGCTCGTCGCGTGTCTGCGGGCGCAGGCGGCACAGGCCGCGCAGGGCCTTGTCGGAGAAGACCATATACGGCGCCATCTCCAGCTCCGTCGAGATCTCCTTGCGGAGGGCGCGCAGGCGCTCGAACAGCTCGGCATCGTCACCCACGCGCGGGCGCTGATCCAGCTCGGCCTCCTCGCGCAGCAGATCAACCGCACGGCGGGCGCGGGCCGAGGCCTTGCGCTTGGACGCGCGACGTTTAACGGTAAAGGCGAACGCCTCGTCCTCGACCTCGATGGCACGCGGGCCCAGCCCCACGACCGGGTACTGCCCCTGCGAGGTGGCCAAGTAACCGCGGCCGCACAGCTGGCCGATGATGTCCTTGATGCGCCCGACCGATTCGCCCGACAGCTCACCGTAGCCGCGGTCCTCGTCCAGATGCATCTGGCGAATGCGCTCGGTGTTGCCGCCGTGAAGCACATCGGCGATCAGCGACTTGCCAAAGCGCATGGGACGCGCGGCCACATAGCGCACAGCGGCGCGGGCCATATCGGTGACGTCCTCGACCTCGAACTGCGTAAGGCAGTTGCTGCAGTTGCCGCAGCCCTCGGCGTCGTCTGCGGTGCCGCCCGCAGCAGCCGCAACCGCATGCTCGGCCGCGGCTTCGTCGCCAAAGTAGCGCAGCATGTATTCGCGCAGGCAGCCGGTGGTATTGCAGTAGCCCTCCATCTGGCTGAGCAGGCGATAACGGTTCTGGAGCGCCCACGCGCGCTGCTCGTCGTCAAGCGCCTCGTCGGCCGCATCGCCGCGGTCGATCAAAAAGCGGCGCATGCGAAAATCGTTACCGTTCCACAGCAAGTGACAGCTGGCCGGATCGCCATCGCGGCCAGCGCGGCCTGCCTCTTGGTAGTACGCCTCGATGCTCTCGGGCACGTTGTTGTGAATCACATAGCGCACGTTGGGCTTGTCGATGCCCATACCAAAGGCGTTGGTGGCAACCATCACCTGGATATCGTCGTCGATAAAGGCGCGCTGGCTTTGCCGGCGGGCGTCGTTGCCCATGCCGGCATGGTAGCGGCCAACGCGAATGCCGCTGGGGCCCAGTGCCTCGGCAAGCTCGCCTGCCAGCGCGTCGACCGTCTTGCGGGTCGAGCAATACACGATGCCGCTCTCACTCGAATGCGCGATCACATAGTCGCGCACCCACGCGGTCTTGGCCTTGTCGCCCATCTCTTCGCAACCGAAGTAGAGGTTCTTGCGGTCGAAGCCCGTCACCACGGTCGCCGGGTTTTGCAGGCCGAGCATTTGCTGGATATCGGCGCGTACACGCTCGGTCGCCGTGGCGGTAAAGGCCGCCACGATGGGGCGCCGCAGCAGCGAATCGATAAACTCACGAATCTGCAGGTAAGCGGGACGGAAATCCTGGCCCCACTGGCTCACGCAGTGAGCCTCGTCAATGGCCACGAGTGGCACGCCTATGCCGCCTTCGGCCGCGGCTTCCTGCGCAAAGGCTAAAAAGCGCGGCTCGAGCAGACGCTCGGGTGCCACGTACATAAGCTGATAACGGCCCTCGCGCGCCCGCTTGAGCACGGTATTTTGCTGAGCCGGGGTAAGACTGGAGTTGAGATAACTGGGGCGCGCACCCGCCGCGAGCAGCGCGCGGGTCTGGTCCTCCATAAGCGACAGCAACGGGCTCACCACAAAGGTGATGCCGGGCAGCATAAGCGCAGGCACCTGGTAGCAAATGGACTTGCCGGCGCCTGTGGGCATAACGCCGAGCGCATCGCGGCCGGCAAGGATCGCATCCACCATGCGATCCTGTCCCGGGCGAAACGAGGTGTAGCCAAAATAGGCGCCGAGCGTGTCGAGCGCCATCTGCTGCATGCTATCGGTCATGGTTTCCTAACGTCAGAATCATCTGCCGCCGATTATACGCCGCCACGCGGACCGGTGCCGCGCGGCTGTCGGCCACGCTCATTCTGCGGGTAGTCATTGGGGACGTTCTTGAATGACCAGTCGTTTAAGAACGTCCCCAACGACTAGTCTCTTGACAAGCGCGGAAATCCCGCAGGTTGAGCAAAAGTCAGCGAAAACGCCCCTAAGCGAGCAAGGTGACGTGAAAGAGGAGGGAAGCGTACTTCGGTACGCGACCGACGATTGAACGTCAGATTGCCGCTTAGGGGCGTTTGCAGCGTCAAGCCGTTACGCGGTTTGGCAAAACCGCGTAACCTACATCACCATAACGTAGCGCGATCCCACGTAGTACTGCTTACCCATCAGGACCGGCTCGCCATTGGGGCCGATAAAGCCGGCACGCAGGTTGAGCAGTGGATCGTGCGGAGCGATGCCCAGCTCGGCCGCCTGCTCGGTATTGGCACGAACGGCCTCGACCGTGCGGTAGCCAACCGAGACAATCGGCGTTCCGCCAACACGCTCGACCTCGGAAAAAATCGACTTGTCCTCAAGATCGGCCGTCAACAGCTCACGGTAGGCGTCAAACGGCACAAAGATGTTCTCCTCAAAGATGGGCTCGCCGTCGGCTGTACGCACGCGCTTAATATGCAGCAGCAGCGCGTCCTTTTGCAGGCCAAAGAACTCCATCTCGTTTTGACGTGCCGGCACAATCTGGCGATCGACCACATACGCGCCCGCCTTCATGCCATTATCGGCACACAGCGCGGTAAACGTCTGCAGCGTCGAAGCGTGGAACTGGCGGTTGATGTGCGGCGTGGAGACAAAGGTGCCACGGCCCTGCTGCTTAACCAGGTAGCCATCGGAGCACAGCTCCTCGACGGCGCGGCGCACCGTAATGCGGCTCACGTCGTACTGCTCGGCTAGCTCAAGCTCGGACGGAATACGCTCCTTGGGTGCATAAACACCTTTCTCGATCGCGTCCTTGATTTCGTCATAAATCTGCTGGTAAAGCGGTGCATTTTTGGGCGTAGGCATATCTAATCACTCTTATCGAAATATTGAAATAACTAATACGTATATAACGTCTAGTTTCATGTTACCTCATATTGATAAAACGATACACCCTCCCTACCAAAAAGCGACAGCTTCATTTTGGCAGGTTTTATCTGGGCAAACGAAAGTCCCTCGAAAGCAACGGGGCTTTCGTGGGGCTCATACGGAAGGGTTGCGCCGGGCCGGTAAAATGCCAAAACCCTACTTGCCGTCGTCCTGCTGCAGGCTGTCCTGCTCGCTGAGGCGCGCCTGCCTGCTGGCCATGCGTGCGGGCTTGTCGGGATCGGGAACGGCCGTGGGCATGGGCTCGTCGACATGACCTCCCCACCAGCCGCCCACAAAGTTGAGCGTGTGGAACACGTTGATCACGGCGCCGGGATCAATGTCGCACACCAGCTTGATAATGTCCTGGCTCTCGTAGGTCGATACAACGGCGTGCAGCAGGTACATCTTCTCGCGGCTGTATCCGCCAATGACCTCGGCGCAGCTAATGCCATGCTGAAAATGGTCAACATAGGCGGTCATGACCTCGTCTGCCTTGCGCGTCGTGATCTGCAGCGTCACGCGGTCGTAGCGACGATAGAAACTGTCGATGGTCTTGGTCGAAATAAACTGGAACACGATGGAATACGCCGCCTTGTCCCAGCCAAACATAAAACCAAAGATCGCCAGGATAAAGCAGTTGAAACCAAAGATGACGCCCCAGATGGTCTTGCCCGTGTGGTTGGAGACCCACAGCGCGATAAAGTCGGTGCCGCCGGTGGATGCGCCGGACTTAAGCGCGATGGCAGCGCCCAGACCCGAGACTACGCCGCCAAAAATGATGAGCATGATCTTGTCGCCTAAAAACGGCGCGAAGTGAAAGACGTTGAGGAACAGCGACGAGAGCACGACCTGCATCATCGAGAAGATGACGAAGCGCTTGCTAATGCCACTCCAACATAGGAGCGCCACGGGGATGTTGAGCGCGAGCATACCGAGCGAGATGTCGATGTGAACGCCGCCGAGCGAGGTAACGCGATCGAGCAGGACCGCAACGCCGGTGAGGCCGCTCGGAAGCAGGTCGGCGGGCTGAATGAATGCCTGGATCAGAAATGTCTGGAGAACGGCGGAAATTGCGACCGCCACTGCAGTAATAGCGCGGCGGACGATGGTGAGACGGCCGAGCACGAGCACTCGGTCCGTGAGCTGATCGATGGCGTTCGCCACGTAGGCTCCTTTCGAAGGCAGATCTAGTTGTGGGGCATGTCGGCGATTGTAGCACGGAGCGTGCGAGGGCGCTTCAATTCACCCTCCCTCGACAACCAAAGGGGGACCAGCAACCCCCACGACCAAAGGCCCAAATTACAAGTGAGTAGACTTTTTACGATCTGCCGAGCACACCCAAAACCGCCACCCCTGTGACCTGCGGTTTTACAAAGGAAGATATGCATTGTGCTCGGCCAGCGCCAAAAAGTCTACTCACTTAGCCCGAATCGAAGCCAAACGAACCAAAATCGAAACCAAATTGAGCCAATCCACCGCAAAAAACGTTTGTACCCGTGCTTCTCGCGGCGGATTGACACTACAAAGCGGCCAAAATGTCGGTCAGATTATCGATAACGGCATCGGCTCGCGATTGATCGAGGTTGACGCCCTCGTGCGGACGCAGCGCCAGGACTCGGGCGCCGGAGCGCTTGCCAGCCTCGATCCCCAAAGGCGAATCCTCGATAACCAGGCACTCGGCAGACTCCACCCCCAGCGCCTCCATGGCACGCAGGTAGATCTCGGGGTCGGGCTTAAACGCACTGCACTCGTGACCGCTGATGGTGTAGTCCAGCACATCGGCGATACCGGCAATCTCTACCAGCTCGTCAATGAGCTCGCGATAGGACGAGCTCGCGATGGCGCACTTCACGCCGCGCTCGTGCAGCTCACGCATCACCGGCTCCGTCTGCTCGTTGAGCAGCTCGGCATACGGAACGGGATGGTCCGGGCTATAGACCTGCTTGTACTCAACGCGCAGGCGCTCGCGCAGCTCAACATCGTCGGGCACCAGCACCTCCCAAATGGCAGGCTCGTTAGACCCCGAAAGATCGGGGATCTCGTCAAAGTGGAACCCCTTCTCTTCCATAAACGCCACGCGGCGACGGTTGTAGAACCACTCGGTATCGACCAGCACGCCGTCCATATCAAACAGCACTGCCTTGATCATACGCATCTCCTCCCACCTGCCAAAAAGGGACAGGTTTATTTTGGTAGGTTTTATCTGAGGTTTTGTGGCGCGAGGGATACGCCCTCCCCAGAGCAAAAAAAGGGGACGGGGCGCAAACCCCATCCCCTTTCAATCAACCCGTAAGGTTTACTTACTTGTGATTAGTAGGAAAGCTTCCACATGTAGCGACGCATGGTCAGCGGGTGCTGGCGGGCCTCGGCGATCTGGTTGCCGTACTCACGCATAACGGCGAGGTGCAGCAGCGGGTTGAAGTAGGTGACAACGCTCGCGGGCACGGCGTCAGCCAGGCCGTAGTCCTTGGAGTCGATCAGAGCGACCTTGGCGCCCATGCGCTTAAGGAAGGTGAGGGCGCGGGCGTCCATCGGACGGGTAGCGCCATCGGACATGAAGAAGACGTAGGGCTTACCCTCGGTGGAAACCTCGAACGGGCCGTGGAAGTACTCGCCGGTGTTGTAGGCGGCGGCGTCGATCCACTGCATCTCGGTGAACAGGAAGGCGGCGTGAGAATAAGCCATCTTCTCGGAGGCACCGGAAGCCATGAAGTAGATCATCTTGTCGTCCTTGAAGTCCTGAGCGAACTTCTTGGCGAGCTTCTTGCAGGACTGAGCGGCGTTCTCGCAGAGCTCGAAGACGTTGGTGAGGCCGGTGATCATGTCCTCGTAGTGGTCATAACCCTCGGTCTGCTGAAGGATCTCGACAGCAAGAGCGATGGCGTAGCCGGGCTTCTCGCACTTGGCAGCGAAGTTGGCGTGGAAGCCGTGAACGATGACGTAGTCAGCGTCGACGGTCAGAGCGGAGCCAGCCTTGTTGGTGAGGGAGACGACCGGGCAGTTGTGCTTCTTGGCGGTCTTGTTGGCCTCGACGGTCTCGGGCGTGGAGCCACCGAGGGAGCAGGTGATCACGAAGGTGTGCTCGTTGACCCAGGAAGGCGTGTCGTAGTTGAACTCGTTAGCGGTGAAGATCTGAACGTTCAGCTTGTCCGTGTTGTTGGCCAGGAAGTACTTGGCGGGGTAAAGGTCGGACATGGAGGCACCGCAGCCGACGAAAGCGACGCTGTGGATCTCGTGGTTGGACAGGACATCAGCGACGATCTGCTTAGGGAGGTTAAGGTCGATCTCGTACATCTGACACATTCCTTTCGATTTTTGCGGCGCCACATTGCCGGGCGCTCGCAGGGTTACCGTGGTTTGGACCGAGTCGCCGGCCCGTTAAGGATGCGACAAAGGGACTGTCCCATTGTCGCATTTTAGGGATGGAAGCCTGCCTGGGGTATGGGATGCCAGGCAGGCCCCCGGGGGAAAGCGGTTAGACGCTTGGTCGCGACTAGGCCAGGATGCCGGCCGCGGAGAGGGCGATGCCGCCCACGATGGCGATCACGAGAAGCCAACCGGTGTTGACGTTCTTCTTGATGAGCCAGTACATAAGGCCGGTGAGGCCAAGGGAAATCATCTGGGGCATCATGCCGTCCAGGATGTCCTGGATAACGACGGTGCCCTCAGCGAACTGCAGCGGAGTGGTGGCACCAATCAGCGTAGCGATCATGCCGCCCACGGACATAAGACCCACGATGCCGCAGACATACATGAGCTTCTCCATGAGGTCGCCGCCCTGAAGCTTGCTCAGGTACTCGTGGCCGCCCTGATAGCCCATCTTGGCTGCGAACCAAGTGATCAGCACAGAGGGGACGATGGAGATGAGCATGGCCAGAATCGGGCCCATGATGGAGCCCTGCTGAGCCAGCTGAACGCCCAGGCCAAAGGCGATAACGCGGATGGTGCCCTGGAAGAAGGAGTCACCGATGCCGGAAAGCGGACCCATGAGGGAGGTCTTGACCGCGTTGATCGAATCGGGATCGAAGTTCTCGGGATCCTTGGCGTACTCCTCCTCCATGGAGGCGGTGAGGCCTAGGATGAAGGCACTCGTCTGCGGGGTGCAGTTGTAGAACGCCATGTGACGGTGGTAAGCCTCTTTCTTAGCAGCGAGCTGCTTGGGGTCGGACTCATCCGGATAGAGGCGATCGAGCGTGGGAACCATACCGTAGAGGAAGCCCATGTTCATCTGACGCTCGTAGTTCCAAGAGGCCTGGATGGCCCAGGAGCGCCAGAAGAACTGGCTGACCTTCTTGTTCAGGGACACGTCCTTGGTTGCGGTTGCCATAGTGTGTTCCTCCTTAGTCTTCGTCGTCTTCGAGCGGATCGTAGTCGGAATCGACACCGGCGGCTGCATGGGAACCGTTGAACTTGAAGCCCATGAAGACGACAGCCAGGCACACACCGATCAGAGCGACCGCGATGACGGACAGGTTGAGGTAAGCGGCGAGCAGGAAACCGATGAACAGGAACGGAGTCATACCCTTCTTGATCATCATGGTGAGCAGCAGGGCCAAGCCGTAGGCGGTCATGATCTTGGTCGAAACGTTAAGACCAGTGGACAGCCACTCGGGGACCATGTTGACGATGGCCTGAACCAGGTCGGTGCCAACAAAGACGGCGAGGAAGATCGGCAGGAAGTACATGACAGCGTACAGACCGGAGCCGGCGCAGATGTGCATACGGTAGGCGGTCTTGAACTTTCCGTTATCGATCGCGCTATCTGCCACATGGGTGAGGGCGGCGATGATGGAGCGGAACACGATGCCGAGGAGCTGACCCAAGACGGCGACCGGGATGGCGATCGTCATGGCGGTCTCGGCAGAAGCATCGGTCAGGCACGCAAAGGCAGCGGCCACGATGCCGCCCAGGACCATATCGGGCGGAACGGCGGCGCCGACCTGCACCAGGCCCATGGACACGAGCTCGACGGCGGCACCGACGGCAAGGCCGGTGGGCACATCGCCCAGCAGCAGACCGACGAGCGTAGCGCCAACGAGGGGCTGCTCGAAGTTAAGACGACCGAGCAGGCGGGAGTCCCACATGCAGAACACGCCGACGAGGCCGACGAGCACCGCACTGATGAACGTATTCATACCCTTCTCCTTTCAGTCAGGCAAAAGCCTGGTTGATTACAGCTTGGCGTCGATGTCGACGCTCTGATACGTAGGGGTCTGCTGGACATAGAGCTTGATGCCCATGTCGAGCAGCTGGTTGACGTCTGCCTTCTGGGTGGCGTCGAGGAAGACGGAGCTGTCCTTGCCGCCGACCTGATCGGCACCGTCGTGGTTGGCGGTGGCGCCCAGGTTGATGGCGTCGAGCTTGTAGCCCTGGCAGAACTGCAGCATCTCGGCCGTGTTGCCAAAGACGAACATGACGCGCTCGCCGAGGGTGTTGAGCTTGTCCATCTTGGCGAGGGCACGCTCGACGGTGAAGACGTTCAGACGCACGCCCTGGGGCTTGGCCAGCTTAAGAGCGCCCTTCTTGATGTCATCGTTGGCAGCAGCGTTGTCGACGACGATGATGCGCTCGGCCTGAACCTTGGTGGTCCAGGTAAAGACGACCTGGCCGTGCAGCAGACGGTAGTCAAGACGTGCGAGGACGATCTTGGCGGGACCGGAGCTGTGACGGGGCGCCTTGGCCTTCTTGGCGGGAGCCGCGGCAGCCTCGACCGGTGCGTTGGGGTTGGTCAGACCGGTGCGGGCCTCGTTGATGAGGGCTGCGAGCTCGGCGCCCTTGACGGGGACGGGGCTCATAGCGAGCGTGAGCGCCAGCGGGATGTTGAAACCGCTGACAACCGTGAACTTCGTGCCGTTCTTGGAAAGCTCGACCATGTTGTTGTTGACCGAGCTGCCGAGCATATCGGTCAGCACATAGACGGTGTCGTCCGCGTTGAACGTGGCGATCATGGCGTCCACCTTATCGGTGATGGGCTCCTTGTCGTCACGAGCAAGCGACACGACGTGGACGTTCGACACGTCGCCGAGAACCATCTCGAGCGTGTCTTTGGCGCCTGCGGCTAGGCCGCCATGAGATGCGAGAATGATCTGATTCATCTTGCCTCCTCCTTTTCGTTATGGTCATTATAACGTCTTATACGTTGCGGATATTGCTAATTAGTATAAAGACCGTTCGCGGATGAAAATCGACCGTTGACGGGTTTAACGTACTTGAAACGTTGGGGCTGGGTTGGCCGGCGCTGACTGGATAACCCCAGATCAGACGCCTCGCCAATCCCCTATCGCACAAAGTACCAGGGGCTTTCCTGCACGGTGGGCTCCAGCGCGATGCCGGTGCGCTCGCGGAACAGATCCATGTCCTGCGATTTCTCCGTCCACCACGCGTTGGGCTTAAAGGTCATGCTCTCAATGACATGACCGACAAACATACTGTTGCGCAGCTTGGAGAAGTCGGTGTTCATGATCAGGATGGACGCGAGCACCAGCACGATGCCCAGGACCTTGATCGCGCCGGCGGGCTCGGCATAGACACCAATGCCCACCAGTACGGTGACGACCGTCTCGAAAGACATTACGACGGGAACTTTCGATGTCTCGAGCCCCATGGACAGACCCTGCATATATAAGATGTAGGCCACGGCTGTGGGGATGAGTCCAAAGCCAAGGAACAGCAGCAGCAGCTGTGGCGACATTGCCGCGGCGACATCCGGCCACGGAGCCGCGATAGCCGCCATAACCGCACCGCCAAAAACAAAGCCCCAAAACGTGACAGCCAGCGGGTGGACCGTCTTGGTTGCTATCCGGCTAAACACCGCGAGCGACGCACCACAAAGGCCTGCAATCACGCCCGATGTGACGCCCCAAACCGAAAAATGGAAACCGGAAAGGTCGCCATTGGTCACTGCAAGCACGCAGCCAACGATGTTAAAGACAATGGCAACGAGCTTGTTGGGGGTCACGTCCTCGCGATAAAGCACGCGACCGAGCATGACGCCAAACACCGGCGAGGTGTAGAGCAGCACCGAGGCCGTGGACATGCCCACCTCGCCCATGCACTCGTAATAGCAAGTGTTGGCGGCGGCCAAACCGACGATACCGACAAGCGCACAGGGAACAAGCTCTTTAGGGCTTGCCCTGAACAGGGCAAGCGGACCCTGAGCCACGGTAGACCCCTCACCCGGACGGCAGCCCATAAACATCAGGACCGGCGCCAAGATAAGCGCTCCGACCAACAAGCGAAAGGCAGCCATGCTCTGGGACGAAACGCCCATGGCCGAGATGCCGTTTACAAAGATTCCGATGCTGCCCCACATAAGCGCGGCGATTAGCACCAGCACATAGCCCAGATTGCTTTTCTTCAACGCAGCCTCCTCGGTATTGTTTCCAATATGTTTCACACTACGTTATAGTCGTTATATACATTTTTCAAGACACAAATCGACAAACGGAAAAGATCCGCTGGGGACGGAGGAAAACGGATCACTGAGGGGCTGGTCTGAGTCAGTGATCCGTTTTCCTCCGTCCCCAGCGGATCATTTGGCGGTTGCGGTGAAATAGTTCCTGAATAGAGGCTTCAGGCCCCCAAACAGGAACTATTCCACCGCAACTTATGAGGACATCGAGCTGTTAGGCCGCTCTATCCCCTAGTAGTCCAGCTTCCACATGTAGCGGCGCGTCATGTAGTCCTTGTGGGTGACGGCAGAGAGCGCGCGCATGTACACGTTGTTGAGGATCGGGGCAAAGATCAGGTGGTTGAAGTACTCGCTCACGCTGTCCTTGATGTCGTTGAGGCCGAGCTCCTTGGCGTCGAGCTGATAGACGCGCTCGCCACCGTACTGGTTGACGAAGCGGATGCCGCGCTCGTCGTTGCAGCGGCTGCGGCCGACGCTGATGAGCTGGAACAACGAGGTGCGCTTGTCCAGGATCTCGAAGGGGCCGTGGAAGAAGTCGCAGGTGTTGATGGTGCAAGAGTCGATCTGCAGCATCTCCTGCACGTTGCAGATGCTAAAGACGTAGGCGGCACCAAAGAGCGGACCCTGAGCCATCACGTTGATGCAGGGCTTGTCGGCGTTCTGCTCGGCCCACTTGGCAGCGAGCGGACGAGTGTACTCGACGGCCTTGCGATAGATGGGGTCAACCAAGTCGAAGGCGGCCATAGCGGTCTCGTACTCGGCATAACCCTCGGTCTGCTGCGTAAGCTCCATGGCGATCATGGTCACGACGGCGGAGTTGGTACGACCCATGCAGGACTCGTCGACGGCCAGGCTGTCGTACTTGATCTTGTAGTCGCAGACCTCGGTAAGGCCGGACTCGTCAACATAGATGGCGATGGTGCTGGCGCCGTGGTCCTTGGCGACCTGGGCGGCGACAATGGTCTCCTTGGTGCCGCGCATGGACACGACGACGGCCAGGGTGTTCTCGTTGACATAGGCCGGGGTGGCGTGCACGAACTCGTTGCTAGTGTAGCTGGAACTCACGACCTGCGTGGCCTCGTGCTCCATAAAGTACTGGGCAGGATAGTTGCCGCCGTTGGATCCGCCAGCGCCAATCCACACGACGCGCTTGATGCCGCCCTTGTCTGCCTTGTCAGCCAAAACCTGGGAGACGACATCCTTAACCTGTTCCTGAGTAGTCATCGTGCATCAGCCTTTCTTCTCGTTTGATGCTCTCGATGGCATACAAGTTACATACATGTTTTGGTTATGTCGACTAGTTGTATGCTATATTTGACTTAGAAATTCTGCTGCTAAGGTTTTCGATTACTCGTTACCAGCGATTTTATTGTTGTGTTGAATACATGCTTGCTTAGTTAAGCATACAAGTTAGATATAGGTTGGCAATATGAGCGTCTCATCTAAAAAGAAACTGAGCCAATACGAACGCTTGGCGGGTACGCTTCGCGACCGCATCGCCGCCGGCATCTACGCACGCGGAGACAAGCTGCCGTCCGAGATGGAACTCATGGACGAATCGGGCCTGTCGCGCAGCACCGTGCGCCACGCCCTTAAGGTGCTCGTTGATGAGGGCCTGGTGCGCACCGAGCGCGGGCGTGGCGCCTTTGTGGCCGACACGCCCGCGCTCCACGAGAACAACCTGGTGTTTTCGAGCTATACCAAGCAGGTCGAAGGCCAGGGCATGAAGCCCACCACGCGCACCGTGGACTCGGGCTTTGCCAAGGCGGCCGGCAGCATAGCCAAGTTCTTTGACGCCGCCGTGGGCAGCAAACTCGTCAAACTTGTCCGCCTGCGCTACCTGGACGACGCGCCGCTGTGCTTGGAGACCACCTACCTGCCGCCAAGCTTCGAGACGCTCATCGATCGCGATATCAACGGTTCGCTCTACGCCACGCTGCGCCAGGAATTCCATCGCGCGCCGGCACAGGGGCACAAGACCTTTGAGGTGTGCTATGCCTCGCAAAACGAGGCGTTTTTGCTCAACGTTGAGCGCGGGCAGGCGTTGATCCTAATCACCGACTACGTCTACGACACCGACGGTCGCCCGCTCCACGTCTCCAAGCGCATCCAACGCACCGACCGCGCCAAATACACCGAGCCCATCGGCTAACCAACACCAAAACCACCACAAAGGGGACAGGCACCTTTGTGGTGGTTTTAGGCGAGGAGGTCGGGGAACCAGGTTGGTTTGGGTTGGTTGGGCGTGCGCTCGGCCAGGACCAGCTCCATCCAGCACATGTCGTACCAGCGGCCGAACTTTTGGGCGCAGCGGTCGAAGGCGCCCACCAGGCGATATCCCATATGGGCATGGAAATCCTGGCTGTTGTGCGTCAGGTACTCGTCGTCCTTATCGTGCGGCACGGCGATGAGGGCGCACATGTTGGTGATGCCCATCGCGACCAGGCATTGCTTGAGCGCGTCGTGCAGCTTGCGGCCCAGCCCGCCGTGGCGCACATCGCGCGCCAGGTAGATCGATGTCTCGACCGACCAGTCGTACGCCTCGCGGCTGTTAAGCGGACTCACGTAGGCATAGCCTACCGGACGCCCGTACAACTCCATCACCAGATACGGATAGCGCTTGAGCGTACGCTCGATGCGCCCAGCGAACTCCTCAACGCTCGGCACCTCGTATTCGCAGGTAATCGCCGTCTGGCGCACATACGGCTCATAGATGGCAAGCAACGCCGGCGCATCATCGGGCGTCGCCAGGCGAATCGTCGGCTCGGACATCTCGGTCATACAACCCTTCTCCCCAAAAGCAAAGGCCGCCCTGCGCCAAGCTCAGGCGCAGGGCGGCCCCTTGTCATTACATCAGGCTACAGGACAGCCGCCAACGCGTCGATATCCTCCTGCGTCGTGGCCCAGCTGGTGCAAAAGCGCACCACCGTGTGAGTATCGTCGTACTTTTCCCAGTACTCGATCGAGGCATGCTCGCGAATGCGGGCCATGTCCTCGTTGGGCAGAATCACAAACTGCTGGTTGGTCGGCGTCTCCAAGAAGAACTGGTAGCCGCGCTCGTGCAGCACGCGACGCAGCGCCTGAGCGGTCTCAATCGCCTGGCGACCAATCTCAAAATACAGGCCATCGGTAAAAAGGGCCTCGAACTGCACACCCGTCAGGCGGCCCTTGGCAAGCAGCGCGCCGTGCTGCTTAATACGCGGAATGGGATGCGCCGGGGTGTGCATGCCGCAAAACACCACAGCCTCGCCGCACAGAGCGCCGCACTTGGTGCCGCCGATGTAGAACACGTCGCACAGCTGCGCCAGCTCGGGCAGGGTAATGTCGCACTCATCGGCCGCCAGCGCATAGGCCAGGCGGGCGCCATCCACAAACAGCGGAATCTCGCGCTTCTGGCACACTGCATGGATCGCCGCGAGCTCGGCCTTGGAGTACAGCGTGCCGTACTCGGTCGATAGACTCACGTACACGGCGCCCGGGAACACCGTGTGCTCGTAGCTCTCGTTTTCGTAGAACACCTGGATATAGTTCTCGAGGTCCTCGGCGTGCATCTTGCCCTCGTAGCCGGGGATGGTGAGCACCTTGTGGCCGCCAAACTCGATGGCGCCTGCCTCGTGACAGGCGACGTGGCCGGTCTCGGCAGCAACGACGCCCTCGTACGGCGCAAGCAACATGTCGATCACCGTCGCGTTGGCCTGCGTGCCGCCCACCAGAAAAAACACGTCGGCATCGGGGGCCTGACAGGCCTCGCGGATAAGTTGCTTGGCACGCTCGGTGTGCGCATCGGTACCGTAGCCGGGCTGCGGCTCCATATTGGTGTCGACAAGCGCCTGCAGCACCGCCGGATGTGCACCGTGGGAATAGTCGTTGTTAAACGCGAGCATGGCAATCCTCTCTTACCGGGTATCGGCCAGATGATTCAAACGGGGCTATTGTACGCCGTTGGGATAGGCGATGCGCGCGGCAAGGCACTCAAGTGCCAGTACCAGGGCAAAACCGCAGCTCACGTCACTCAAAAAGTGCGCTCCAATCACGATGCGCCCAAAGGCGACGAGCGCCGCGATCACAGCCGCCGCCCAAAAGATCACGCGGCGACGCGAAGGTTTTTCCTTAAAGGCTGCCGCGGGAAGCCCGGCGAGCATAAGGCCAATCGCCGCATGCGCCGTGTGTCCGCTCGCAAACGACTTGAACCCGTCCTTAATCACGCCGGCGGCGATATAGGCCCACTTGTCGGGGTTGCCGATCACCCACCACGGCTGAAAATTGAGCCCCGGCGTGACCTCGATCACGCGCATGCGCGGGCGCGACCATAACGGCTTAACAATGACGTTGAGGATGATGGCCTGAGCGACCCACACGGCCAGCACCATCAACGCCCAGCGCGTGAGCTCGTCGGGCTCGGTCGTGCGCGTAAAGCGATAGACGATGAGGTTGGCAGCAATGACCAGCACAAACGTCAGCACCAACTGAGCCGCGATGAGTTTGCCGCCAACCCTCAGGGACGAAACGATCTCGTAGCCGGTCAGGCCAACGTTGACGAGGATGCCGAGCACGGCGAGCCACTTGCTCGTCTTGGAATCGGGTCGCGCCGAGCGCACGAGCATAACGCCCGCGATGCTCGCCGTCAGCTCGAACGGCAGCTCGCCGGCCGCCTCGATAAAGCGGCCGTACATGCTGCCGATGTTGAACAGCGCGCTCGAGATCTGATAATCGAAGAAGCTGCCCACGCCCAGACAAAGACACAGGACAACCGCGATAATGGCGACATCTTTCTTATAGATGTATCCGAACATGCTTTCCTCTCGATGGAACCAGATTGCCCAAATGGGGCGTTTGCAGCGTCGACTCGCTAGTCATCATCACTAGCACCCAGCTGCTGCAGCAGCATGAGCGCGGCCGCCACCGGGCCGGTGCCGTCGTTGGCATCGAGGCCGCGACCCAGGCCGCTGCCCGCGCCGGCGCCCGCCTTGTAGGGCACCGACAGCTTGCGACTCTTGGGGAAGTTCACCGCGCCATAGCGGGTCTTTAGTTCAAAGGCCACCTTCTTGGGCACGTCGACGCCCAAAAACGTGATGCGTCCACCGCTGAGCGTGACGCTCTCGAGCCCCAGGCGCTCGCCGCGAATACGGATGCGCGCGCGGTTGAACAGGTTGAGTCCCGCCAACGGCAGCTCGCCATGCGCGGCCTCGGTCTCCTCCTGCACCTCGTCGATGCTCTCCAGGTCCCCAGCAGCCGCGAGCTTGCGGTACACGAGCACGCGCTGGTCCACCGCCGGCATGTACTCCTCGGACAAGAAGTAGTCGGCCGGCAGGTTGATGCCCACGCTCGCCGCCTCCACGCCGGCATCGTCGTCGCCGCGCGCCTCGGCCACGGCCTGGCCCAGCATCTGCGTAAACAGGTCAAAGCCCACGCTCGACAGGTTACCGTGCTGCTCGGCGCCCATAAGCGAACCGGCGCCGCGGATCTCCAGGTCGCGCATGGCGATGCGCATGCCGCTGCCCAGGTCCTGGAACTCGGAAAGCGCGGTCAGGCGTGCCGCGGCCTCCTCGGTAAGCGGCAGCTCGCCGGGGAACATAAAGTACGCGTATGCCTGCGTGGCCGAGCGGCCCACGCGGCCCTTAAGCTGGTAGAGCTGTGCCAGACCCAGACGCTGCGAGTCCTCAATGATGAGCGTGTTGGCCGTTGCGTTGTCGATGCCGCTCTCCACGATGGTCGTGGCGATAAGCACGTCGATCTTCTTGGTCGCGAACTCGATCATCACGTCCTCGACCTCGCGCGGGCTCATCTTGCCGTGCGCCACGCCCACGCGCGCCTCGGGCGCGGCCTCGTGCACGCGCGCCACGGCATCGTCGATGGTCTTGACGCGGTTGGACACGTAATACACCTGACCGCCGCGACCCACCTCCAGGCGAATCGCCGCGCTCACCACGTCGGGGTCGTACTCCCCCACGTGCACGATCACGGGACGACGCCCAGTCGGCGGCGTGGTGATCAGGCTCATGTCGCGCACGCCGCTCGTGGCCATCTGCATGGTTCGCGGAATCGGCGTTGCCGAGAGCGTGAGCACGTCGATTTGCTCGCGCAGATTCTTGAGCTGCTCCTTGTGCTGCACGCCAAAGCGCTGCTCTTCGTCGATGATCACCAGGCCCAGGTTCTTGGGGTTCACGTCGGCCGAAAGCAGACGGTGCGTGCCGATGAGCACATCAATCGTGCCCTCGGCAAACGCCTTGAGCGCGCGCTTTTGCTGCGCCGGCGTGCGGAAGCGGCTGAGTACCTCGACCTCCAAGCCAAACGGGGCAAAACGCTCAAAGAATGTCTCGTAGTGCTGTTGGGCCAGAATGGTCGTGGGGCAGAGCACCATGACCTGGCGGCCGGAGTCCACGCACTTAAACGCCGCGCGCAGAGCGACCTCGGTCTTGCCGAAACCCACGTCGCCGCACAGCAAGCGATCCATGGGCTTGGGCGCCTCCATGTCGGCCTTGATGTCGGCGATGGCCTCCAGCTGGTCGCGCGTCTCGTCGTAAGGGAAGCTCTGCTCCATCTCGATCTGCTCGGGCGTGTCGGGCGGGCAGGCGATACCGGTAATCGACGAGCGGCGCGTATACAGGTCGACCAGGTCAAACGCCAGCTTTTTGGCGTTCTTGCGCGCCTTGTTGGTGGCACGCGTCCAGTCGGCGGTGTTGAGTCTGGTCAGACGCGGTTTATCGCCGTCGGGGCCAACGTAGCGCGTAATGCGGTCAACCTGCTCGAGCGGCACGTAGAGCTTGTCGCCATCGGCGTATTCCAGCAAAAAGTAGTCGCGTTCCTTGCCGCCCACTTCCTGGCGCGCGATCTCGCTAAAGAGCGCGATGCCGTGAGTGGCGTGCACCACGTAGTCGCCCGGCTTAAACGGGAACGTGATCTGCGTAATGTCCACCTTGCGGCGGCTGCGCGCGCGGTTGGCGTCCATGCGGGCGTTGAGGTCGGCGATCGAGAACACGGCCAGGTTGGCATCGGGCACCACTACGCCCTGCGGCAGGGCGGCATCGACAAAGGTTACGCGTCCGCGCGAGATGGTGGGCACGGCAGCACCGGCGGCAGCCTGGGCGGCACCCGCCTCGAGTGAGCGGGCGTTGAGCGCATCTGCCTTGCGCTCGCGAATGGAAGCATGGGCCTCCTGGCGGGCGGCACGGTCGGCAGAATCCGCCGCTGCCACGCGCACGCGGTCGCCGATAGCGCCGGTATTTTCGGGCGCCGCGGTCAGCGACTCCTCAAAGGTAATGCCCTCGTCGCCAAAGGTAAGCTCCATCGACTCGCGCGCACCGCGGTCGGGGATGGCAAACACGCAGGCATAGCGCTTACCCACGACCTCCTGGATGCGCGTCATAAAACGGTTGTCCGAGCCTGCGATGGCCGGCTGCTCAATCTTGAGCTCGGCCGTCACCGCACCGCCGGCACGGATGAGGCTCACGTAGTTCAGGCGCTGCTGGGCACCAAAGTCGAGCTGTTGGGCGCGCACGTACAAGCCGTCCAGGCGATCGACCCCCGCCTCGCCGGCACGGGCCTCGATATCCTCGTAGGCGCGCAGGCAATCGTCGAACAGCGAGCGCGGCTCGGACAGCACCACGAGCGCCTTGCCGCTCACGTGCGACAGCGGGCTTACGGTCTGGCCGTACATCACCGGCAAAAAGCGATCGAGCTCAGGCGTGACGATGCGCGCATCCACCATCTCGAGCAATGCGGCCAGTTTGCTGTCGTCCTGGCTGGCACGATAGAGCGCCACATGCATGTTGTGGACGGCCTCGTCGGTAAGCGCCAGCTCACGGCAGGGGAAGATCTCGATGCTGTCTTCGTTGCCGATGGTCTGGCCCGTTGAGCTCACCATACGGCGGATGCGATCGATCTCGTCGCCGAAAAACTCAATGCGCACGGGCGCTTTTTCCTGCGCGGGGAACACCTCGACGGTGTCGCCGTGCACACGGAACAGGCCGGGCGCGTCGGCGGCACCGGCATTGGTGTAGCCCATGCCCACCAAGCGCTGTGGCACCTCGTCAAAAGGAATCTCCTCGCCCACCGCAAAAGTAGTGGACTCCCAGTAGCGGCTCTCGACTGGCGGCACGCAACGCAGCAGCGCACGGGCCGAGGCGACCATGATGCAGTTGTCCCCGCGCACGATGCGCCCGAGCGCCTCGCAGCGCTGGGCAACCACGGCATCGTCAGGCGCCTGCTCGCGCCACGGATAGTCCTTGCGCTCGGGAAAACGGCACACGTGCGCCAGGCCCACATAAGCAGCAAGGCTGCGCGCGGCGCGATCGGCCGCGTCCTCGCCGCTCACAATGTAGACCGTGGGGCGCGGACGGCGCGCAAACTGGGCTGCCGCCATAAGCGTGCGACCCGATTGCGACACGGCCAGCGTCACGTCCTCGCCGGCATCGAGTCCGGCCTCGACAGTCTGCAGCGCCTCGGCAGTGTAGAGCTGCGCGGCTATACGGTGAATGAGCATGCTGTTCCTCCGGCATTGCAACGCCAAAAGCCCGCCGGGGCAAGCTCGGCGGGTCGTACGTCAAAAATCATTGCCTGTCATGGTAGCGCATGGAGAGGACTCCTGCTCAAGCGTACGCCCAGCCCCGCAACAAAAACGCCAGATAGAACTGGACTCACCGGCTTCGCCAAAATTTCCCCGTCACGTCGAACGCCGCAACCACGGAAGGTGCCCCAAGAAACGGCTATTCCTCAAAAAAGCTCGCAACGTTTAAGCGGCTCGTCCACTCGCCTATGGTGTTGGCAAAACCGACGCGTGTATACACGCCCGCAAAACGGCCGCGATACAGGTACAGGCCTTCCATATTAGAAGCGGGCGCAAAACCAAGATCATCCACAAGTCCTTTAGGCGCCTCTCCTCGATGCGGCCCATCGACAAGCGTTCCGCGCAAGCAGGGAGTCTGATACTGCTGAGCATACTCCTGTACAATCGCCCCAGCGGCCGCAGCGCGAGCTAGCACCTGGGACCATTCCTGTTCCGTGACATCCAAACCAGCGACAACGCCAACCGCATTGTAGCCGCCGCACGGCTTGACGATCCATCGATCCTTTTCGACAAATCTCAACAACTGGGTGCTTTCGTCCAAAATCTCGGTATAGGGCACATGCTCCCGTACAAACGATTGCTCCTCCGAGCTCAACAAGGACTGACCGGCCCGAGACCACAAAAACGCAAATACGGTCTTAGTCGCACACGGCCACGTTCTAAAACCACCAACGATACATGCAAGCCCTTCTTGGGCAGCCTCGATTAAGGCCGAGCGTCCGTCGCACGGCTTATCCCACAGCTCGCCGGTCACCGCGCGCCGCCAAACGCAATCAATGGGACCAGCGGCATCGCACAGGCGCCTAGCACCGCCCTCTTCTTCGGCAATCCGCAGGTCGCGCACGTCCGCAAAGCGTGCGACTACACCCCGCCGCCTCATAAGGTCGGCAAAATGAGCCGCATCTTCCAAGTCGATGCTTTCCGAATAGTCGACGATTGCCACCGAAGCGGGATAGATCTTTGATTGCGGTGCATGGGGTCCCTCGTCAACGCGGACCCCGTCGTCCGATCGCGCACTATCCTCGGTGCGGCGAGGATGGGCCAGTTCCCACTCTGCATAGGTCTCAAACAATGCATCTATCCAGCTACCGCACAAATCGTACTGCCGAAAGCCGGGATGGTCTGATGCAAACTCCTCAAAGGAAGGCGTCATTCGCACTGCCTGGCAGACCGCATCGGTCACTACCATTCCGGCACTGCCGTCGGTATTGAGCTCGCAAAACGTATACGAACCGGTGTCCTCGTCAAGAAAGATATCAACGCGCGCAAGGGGAATCTGGCAATCATAGCCGGCATCCATAGCGCACAGGTCAGCAAAAGCCGGATCCATGCGAAACCACGCACGCACGGAGGTATCGGAACAAAACGCCCGCGTCACCTTGTCCATAATGCCGTACATGCGCTCGGCGGCCTCCTTAAGAATCGCCGTCATATCCTTGTCGAATATCTTTGGCGTCAGAGCCCAAGGCGCAGGGTCGCCATGGTAGAGCGCATGGGTTTGAGACAAGTATTCGTCGCCTTTACGCCGACCAGGTAGGTCGCCTTCGCGCGTGCGCACGATGCGCTCAAAGTCATCCTCGAGCTCTCGCGTCTTCGATGTTGCCACGTTACCCTCCATTGCTTGATTTTTTGCTCATGCTACGCCAGCACGCCATGACTTCGGCGCGCTTGAATAGGCTTCTAAATTAGCAACACATTTTTGCATGGGACAACGAATGATCGACGCGAACTTCCCAATCGCGCAACGTTAAACGTTAAAAGCGCCAGGCGGGCCACCAACTTAGCGTTCTAAATCAATCATATCGAGCTCAGGCGAATGCGTTAGTCGTAATTGATGCTTTGCAGAGTGAAAGAAGGAGCGCCGTCGTCAGCGGTAACCTTTACCACGGCGGTCCCGGACATCATAGGTGTAGAGTCAGCCCCAATCGTCGACTTCAGTTGATCGGCAGGCAGTCCATAAACGCTCTCAGGAACATCCGAGATCAAAGGAGAAGAGATGCCGTTATAGCTCAGCGCGACATAAGCCTCAAATGTAAGGCAGTACGTGTTGTCGCCCAGGTCTTCCGCGCCCGAAACGATTGCCGGAATAGGCGAGCCGGCAAAGCCGTGCATCTCGTTAAAGTACAGGTAGCCGTCCTGAACCGTAACCCTCGTTGCCAGATTGTCAGGCAATCCGCCATCAGCGTCGATATACATCTCGTCATCGGATAACGTTACGCCAAACAGTCGGTTCATCTCGCGCTTCATGGAATCAACGGGGACCTTGCTTGCATAGGATTTGCCGTCCACATCCCCGCCCCTTTCCACGCGATTCGTAGTGTTTTCGAGCAGGTGGTTAAAGACGAAAATCGTCATGCCCCGTTTTTCCTCTGCAGAAAGACCGTCCGCCGCATCAAACGAGGCTAACCCGCCTGCCCCGTCACGCGCAAACTGTTCCTCCGTAAAGTTCGACAGGAACAGATTCGCGGCGGCATAGGTTGCCTGGTCATTGAGGTCGACTTTTACGCTGCTGCCGGTCTGCTCAGGCTCATCCGCCTCATCCTCGTCGGCGGCAGGCTTCTCCTTGGCGCTTCCCTCGTCCTTGTGCTCGGCCGAGCCCTCGTCGGACCCGAGCACCGTGATCTGCGATGAATTGCCCTGCCCAAGCGGACCCAGCACGCCGGTCAGCGCCAGAGCGCCACCGCCGGCAACGAGCACGCCCACCACGCACATGCCGACAATCACCGCGCGCTTATGTGACTTCTTCTGCACGAGAGGCATCCCTGCCGCCGGCATCGATGCGGGCTCAGCAGGCGCGGCCGCCGGAGAGGCAGCGCCCATGCGCGCCCCGCAGTTCGTGCAAAAATCGGTTCCGTCGGGCATCTCGAATCCACACTTGGTGCAAAACATATTCGGGCATCCCCTCACAACAAACGGTATCTGCCGCCATCATATTGAGCCTTCGCAGCCCAAATGTGTTGCGCAACATTGGTCGCCGTCTTCGGGTGCCGATAAAACGTGCCGGGCCCTACCCCGTCACACGCACGCTGGGGCAAAGGTCTGCCAGCGGGCACTCGTCGCACTTGGGTTTGCGGGCGTCGCAGATTTCGCGGCCAAAGGTGATCCACTGGTGATTGACCGACTCCCAATACTCGTGCGGCAAGATCTTGAGCAGATCCTGCTCGGTCTTGAGCGGCTCTTTGGCATGCGTCTTGGGACTCAGCATCAGGCGATGCGCGATACGGTTGACGTGCGTATCCACCGCGATGCCTTCCACGATGCCATACCCCACGTTGAGCACGATGTTCGCCGTCTTGCGCCCCACACCCGGCAGTTTGACGAGCTCCTTCATATCCGCCGGCACTACACCGCCGTAATCGGCAACGATCATCTGCGCGGCCTCCACGGCATGTTTGGCCTTACTCTTATAAAAGCCGAGCGACTTAATGGTGTCCGCCACGTCGGTCACACTCGCCCCGGCCATGGCCTCGGGCGTGGGCCACTGGGCAAACAGTTGGGGCGTCACCTTGTTGACCTGCGCGTCGGTCGTCTGAGCCGAGAGCAGCACTGCGATGAGCAGCCTAAAGGGATTCTCGTGGTCCAAGAAGCACTCGACCGGGCCATAGCGACGGTTAAGGCGCTCGCACACCTCGATGGCGCGCTCGCGTTTGGCGGCATTGGTCTCGCGTGGCATAACGACTCCTCGGCTCGGCAGAAACATAACTTCACGAAAACGATTGTCCCACGTACGGGGGCCTTAAGCCTCCAAAAATGCGCCGGTCTGGCGGCTCCACAGGCTTGCGTATTCGCCGTCCGCCTCGACGAGCTGAGCATGCGTGCCATCTTCGACAATCTCGCCGTCGGCCAACACCACGATGCGATCGAGCGCTGCCACGGTGGACAGGCGATGCGCCACCACAATGGAGGTGCGCCCGCGCATCAGGTTCTCGAGCGCTTCCTGCACCAGCGCCTCGGACTCGCTGTCGAGGGCAGACGTCGCCTCGTCGAGCACCAGAATCGGCGCGTCAGTGAGAATGGCACGGGCGATGGCCACGCGCTGGCGCTGGCCGCCCGAAAGCTTAACGCCGCGCTCGCCCACCATGGTGTCAAAGCCACGGGGCAGGCGGTCGATAAACTCAGTCGCGTTGGCCAGGCGCGCAGCCTCGCGAATCTGCTCGTCGGTAGCGTCGGGGCGGCCGTAGGCGATATTTTCGCGGATAGAGCGGTGGAACAGCAGCGCCTCTTGCGGCACGTAGGCAACCTGACGGCGCAGGCTCTGCTGCGTGCAGCGCGAGACATCCTGACCATCCACGAGCACGCAGCCTCCCTGCACGTCGTCCAAGCGTAGCAACAGCTTGGTGAGTGTTGTCTTGCCCGAGCCCGATTTGCCCACCAGGCCCACGCGCTGGCCCGCCGCCACATGGAGCGTCAGGTCGTCGAACACGCTCTCGCCCGCCGCGGCATCACGGTATGCAAAGCTCAAGTGCTCAAAATCAATCGCGCCCTCGCTCACCTTGAGCTCGGGGGCGTTCTCGTCGTCTGCCACCAGACACGGCTCGTCCAGCACGCGCGTCATCTCGGCCGCATCGCCCAGCGCGCGGTTGATGCGCTGCATCATGGAGCTCACGTAGTTCAGACGCATGGTGAGGTTGTACGTATAGGTAAAGATCATGACGAGCGCGCCGGCAGAGATGCCAAACCACGCGTTGCCGCCCGCGACGAACACACTCACCACGGCCATGGTGATAACGATAAGGCCCGAGGTCGTAAAGTTGCGTTGCATCATGGCGTGCATCGATACCGTTTCGGCATCGCGCGCAGCGCGGTCGGCGGCATCGAACAGGTCGCGCTCAAAGTCCTCGCGCCCACAGGTCTTGACGGCCAGGATATTCGTGACCGCATCGGACAGCACGCCCGACAGCTTGTTCTGCGCGGCGGACGTCGCGGCCGAAAGCGGCATGATGCGCTTGTACATAAGCCAGACAAACGCGATGTAGACGACCATGATGCCCACCAGGATCACGGTAAACGTCGGCACCACCGGGGCGAGTGCTGCCACCGTGCAGACAACCGAGGTGATAGTGGGAATGAGCGAATACACCGTCACGTCCACCAGCCCCGTGTAGCCGCTCATAAAACGGCTCGTCTGGCTCACAAGCGATCCGCCAAAACGGCTGGTGTGGAATGTCATGGATTGATTGGAGAGCGTGTCGAAGCACAGGCGTGCCAGGTGATAGTTGCCCGCAATCTCGAGCTTGTAGACGGTGTAGTCCTGCAGCTTGGAGAGGATTTGGCCCACTAGGTTAACGAGCACGAGTGCCAGAACGTAGGGACCAAAGACCTCAAACACCTGGTCGCCCGCCACGGGGCCGGCCTGGACGCGGTCGACGATAAGGGCCATCACGTAGGTGTTGGCAAACGTAAGCAAAAAGATATAGCCCGCCGACGAGAACACCGAGAGAAAAACAATCAACGGCTGTGTGCGCGTGACGTCCCAAAAACGCTGCAGCGTGCGACGTACGGTGGAGCGTTTGAGCGGACTGGTGCTTCTCTGAGACATGGGCTTCCTTTCGCGTCTGATAGGGCGAAACGCCATTGTTGCACATTGAAGCGCACTTCAGGCAAGCACAATGCAAGAAGCAGCGGGGCACCCGCGTTTACGCCGGCGCCCCGCCGTCAGATGCAGCTAGTCCTCGTCTTCCTGGCCCGCGAGTAAGCCTGCGGACTCCAAGCCCAGAATCGCGTCGGCCTCCCGCGCATCCTCCAGCGCATCGATGTCCTTGAGCTTGCGCTCCATAACGTTGGTGCGTGTGGTGATAATGCCCTCGACCGTCTTGCCCGCGGTCTCGATCTGCTGCTGCGCGCGACGCAGCGCCGCCTGATAGCGCGGCAGCTCAGCCTTGACGGCGGAAAGCACGCGCAGCACGTCGTCGGTACGTTTTTGCAGCCTAAACGTCTGATAGCTCATCTGCAGGCTGTTGAGGATGGCAGCCATGGTGCTGGGGCCGGCAACGTTGACGTGATAGTCGCGGCCCAGGGTCTCGATAAGCCCGGGGCGGCTGACGACCTCAGCATACAGGCCCTCAAACGGCACAAACATAATGCCAAAGTTGGTGGTCGCGGGCACGCTCAGATACTTTTCGCAGATGTCCTTTGCCTCGCGCTTCACCATCGCATCGAGCATCTTGCGCGCAGCGGCAACAGCCTCAGCGTCACCCGACTCTTGTGCGTCAAGCAGATGCTCGTACGCGTCGCCCGGGAATTTGGAGTCGATTGGCAGCAGCACGGGATCGCCCTCGTCTACCGGCAGCTTGACGGCAAACTCAACACGCTCCGAGGCGCCAGGCTTGGTGGCAACGTTTTCCAGATACTGGTCGGGCGTAAGGATGTCCGCCAGGATCGCGCCCAACTGCACCTCGCCCAAAATGCCGCGCGCCTTAACATTGCCCAGCACGCGCTTAAGGTCGCCCACGCCGGTGGCGATAGATTGCATGTCACCCAGGCCCTTGTACACGGCCTCGAGCTGGTCGCTCACCTGCTTAAACGATGCAGACAGGCGATCGTTGAGCGTACGGGAGAGCTTCTCGTCCACCGTCGCGCGCATCTGATCGAGCTGCACGTTGTTGTCCTTGCGGATGGCGCCCAGTTGGGCATCGACCGTCTCGCGCACCTTGTCCAGGCGGTGCTCGATGCCCTCGCGGTTGGCACCAAGCTGTTGGGCCGTCTCACGGCGCAGGTCATCCATACGGTCGCCAGCCTGCGAGAACTCACGCGCGATGGTCAGGTAGCGCTGCTGCTCCACGGCGGCGTCGGTCGTCTGCTGCTGTGCGATGGCGTTTGCCGTGCGGCGGGTTTCTGCCAGCGCGACGTTGAGGGCATCAAGCGTGCTGTTGGCCTGCTCGAGCGCCGCCAGCGTCTCCGCACCGCTATCGCCGCGCTCCCGCAGCTCGGCGCGAAGGCTCTTAAGCTGCAGGGCACAAGCCACGGCAACCCCCACCGCCACCAAGGCAATCACAACAAGCGCAATATCAATAGCAGACATAGATTCCGCCCAACAAACCCAATCGATTATCAATCAAAACTGCGATCAATCTTACCCCGCCACACGCACCGGGCGCTCCACGGCAGTCAGACAAGTGGATTTTGGGCCACAGGCGTCAAAACGCTAGCTCTCCCAGCCGGCGCGGATGGTTGTTATGACGTCGCCTAGGCGCTGGCCGAGAGCTGCCAAGTGCTGAAGCACCTCATTGGGTGAGGCGCCGTTGAGAATGCACGTGAAGGCATATGAGGCCAAGAAGATTGCTGCGAGTCCCAACGGGATCAGCACAATCATCGCTAACGTGCGCAGGCGCTGGCCCACGCGGCGGTGACGCGTGCGGCGCTTGTCGAACGCAAGCTCCTGCGCATATGAATCTTGTTGTACGGAATAGTTCTCTGGCGCCGATCTGCCCGCAGGCGAAACCGCAGGCGTGGCATTTTGCGCAGGGGGCTGAGCGGCTACCCCTTGCATTTGCATCTCCATAAGCCGTTGCTGTTGGCGCAACATGCGCTCGGCTTGTTGCTGCGGAGTCTCAAGAAACAGGTCCATGCTGGCCTCCAAAATCGGAGCATTCGACGCTTACGCCCAGCATCCCGCACCGCCAAGGCCACGGCAACGCAATCCGTAGCAATAGCCGCAAAGTTTCTTGTTGACAAAAGCTGTCGAAAACCTCAACAACTCCCCTACCAGCACTTTCTCTGAGCTTTTTTGTCGAATAATCTTTTGCCCTTCCACCAACCCGCCAACTAACCAAAACCTGACCAAAAGCTTGACGGAAATTGTGAAGACCGGGACCCCACACAAAAAGTGCCGCCCCAAAGGGGCGGCACGCAAACTTATTATCAGCTTTTCAGGAACGAGCACGCAACGAACCGAAGCCGGAGCGCAGGGCGGAAGGCCGGACTACCTTCCCTCAACGCGACCCTGCGGAGCCGTGAGCGGGGAGGGAAGGTAGTCCGGCCTCCCGCCCTGCGCTCCGCAGCAGCCAGCGCCACGCGCTAGTAGTTCACCACCTGCTCCTCAAAGTACGCCTTCGGGTGGTTACAAACCGGGCACACCTCGGGCGCCTCGGCGCCCACATGCAGGTGCCCACAGTTCAGGCACTTCCATACCTTCACGCCCTCGCGCTCAAACACCTCGCCCGACTCAATACGCTCGACAAGCTTGTTGTAGCGCTCCTCGTGAGCCTTCTCGACAGCACCGACGCCACGGAACTTTGCGGCAATCTCGGTAAAGCCCTCCTCCTCGGCGGTCTTGGCGAACTCGTCGTACATCGTGGTCCACTCGTAGTTCTCGCCCGCAGCGGCATCACGCAAGTTGTCCAGAGTGTCGGGAACGGCGCCGTCGTGCAGATACTTAAACCACAGTTTGGCGTGCTCGGACTCGTTGCCCGCCGTCTCGGCAAAGATATTCGAAATCTGAACGTAGCCATCCTTCTTGGCCTTAGATGCGTAGTAGCGATACTTGGTGTGCGCCTGGGACTCACCAGCAAAAGCGGTCTCGAGGTTCTTCTTGGTTTGGGAGTTCTCAAAATCCATAGGTGTACTTCCCTTCAACACATGCCGCCCGCAGGCTTCGAGCGGCCTTGTCTTTAGGATGCCCTCATGTCGAAAATCTAAACCTTACAATCCTGTTTTTCAGATTCGGGCGGGCTACACGCTTAGCCAGCGGTCGCCCTCCACGCGACAAAAGCCCTCACGCTCCAAGTCGGCCAAAATGCCTGCGACAAGATCGTGATCGACCGGCTCGCGGCCTGCCGCCGCCTCCATTTCGTTGACACCCGCCACCGCCTCGGCGAGTGTGATGCCCGACGGCCGCCCATCGCGCGCAGCCAGCAGCATGCGCACAATATGGGCGCGCTTTTGACGGCGCGAGCCCTCAAACTTGGACTGACGGCTATAGCTCGCCGAGCGCCTGGACGGATTGGGCAGCGTCTTCTTAAGATACGCGCCATAATCCAGCAGCGCGTAATACCATGTGCGCGGTGTGTCGGCATCGTCGAGCGGCACGGCAAAGGGAGCGATCTCATCCGCCGTCGCACCGGGAGCCGCCGGACAGGCGGCCTGAATCAGCGGCACCAGCTCGCGATCGGGAACGGCCGGCACATCGGGAAAGAAATGATGCAGAAAGACCGTGCGCACGTTGGTCTCCAGATACACACCCGGTAGATCGAACGCAAACGACCGGATGCCCTGCGCCGTCGCCGGGCCAATACCGGGCAGGGCGACCAAGTCGCGCGTCTCACGTGGAAACTCCCCGTCCCAGTCCTCTACAACGCGTTGGGCGGCCCTATGGAGCGCCAGAGCGCGTCGGTTGTAGCCCATCCCCTGCCAGGCATCCAAAACGTCGGAAGGAGCGGCCTGAGCGAGCGCCTGTACGGTCGGAAAGCGGTCGAGCCACGCGGGCATACGCGTCTCCACGCGCGGCACCTGCGTTTGCTGCAGCATAACCTCGGAAAGCCAAATAATGTACGGGTCGCGCGTACGACGCCACAGAAGGTCGCGATAACGCAGGACCCCTTCCGAACGAATCATCGAACGAAAGGGGTCCTGAATCATGGCTATGCTCCTTATGCGGCGCTATTCCTCCCGGCAAGCGCACGCACAGGTGGCGTACTCGGGAAACGCATCGCGGTCGGCGAACTTGGAATCGACGGCCGGAAACTGGCGGTGAGCGACGATATCGCCCAGCGAAACGGAATCGAGGTAGTCGCGCATCAGCGCTTGAGCTCCGGCCCACAGAGGATGATAGCAGCACGTACCCATGCGTGCACAGTCGCCATCGGGCGCGGTGCAATCGTTCATGACCATGGGGCCCTGAACGGCCTCAACGACCTGGCGGATGGTGACATCGTCGGGGCTGACCTTAAGACGCATGCCGCCATGGACGCCACGCAGGCTCTCCACAATACCGGCCTGAACCAAACCATGCTGAATCGAACGGGCAAACGAATACGGGACATTGACCTCTTCGGCGGCGGTGCGAACAGAAAGCAGACGCTCCGGGTCCTCGGCAAGCATCGCGAGCATGCGAAGGGCGTAATCAGTCTTCCTCGATATGTCCATTTTTCCCCTTTCAAGGAATAGGAACAGCTCGAACGAGCTCCGGGGCCGAGCTTACGTCGAGACACCAATGACCGTATGGACGCCCAAATAGCAAAACGGGTGCCCACTGAATGCCGTGTTTGAAGCCTCTTGCATCAAAAACGGCCCATAGTGCAAATCAGTATAACCTAACCCCCTGCTTCGTTGAACAGGCGTTGCGCAACAAACGCTTTGTTTGAACACACGTCTCAAACGGAGCTTGTCCGGGAATTGGAAGGATTTTGTTTTGGGTGAAAGGGGCCGATGGGATCAAGGTCCTATCAAACGCAAAAAGCCACGTCCGAAGACGTGGCTTTAATTGCGTTGGCGGGAAGTACGGGGCTCGAACCCGCGACCTCCGACGTGACAGGCCGGCGCTCTAACCAAACTGAGCTAACTCCCCAGGCAGTCGTTCGCGTTTGTTTCCGCTCGCGTGCGCTGCGGGGATTAGTATACACAGAAGTCTGTCCGGTGCGCAACAACTTTTTTGAAAATATTTTTTGGGCCCTCCGGGAGGGTCTCCGGGGCCGGCTGGCGCGGGTTAAGTTTGCTGCTCTACAGTCCTGCGCAAGACGGAAAGCACATTAAGTGCTTTCCTTTGCGTGCGGAACTCGCGACAAACTTAACCCGCGCCAGCCGGCCCCGGAGACCCTCCCTGCCGTCACATTGTTCGAGCCGTTGTTGTTCCTCGCCGCTTCCGCGGCTCGGCGGCCCCGTTCTCCTCGGCAGGGTTGTCTAAGATTGTTGTTGGACTTCGGCCTTTGGCTCAAAGAAAAACGGGAGATGCGATCTACATTCCCCGTTTTTGTTGCGGTTACTCCAAGTCAATAAATTTGGTGCTCAGAATCTTGCCGTCCTTGACGAGCATTCTGGCCATGGTGGGGCCTCGGGTGCCTCTGGGGTAGCTGGCGCTGCCCGGGTTGAGGACTAAACAACGGCCCACTTGGGCTTCTTTGGTTACGTGGGTGTGACCGTTGATGGCTACGTCTACGGATCCCACCGGAAGGTCTTCGCGGTAGTGGGCTGCGGCAAATTTGAGGCCTTCGTAGGTGAAGAGGGCCAGACGGTCTACATCCGGGCCGTAGTCGCGGTAGTAGTCGTTGTTTCCTAGAACCGCTCGCACGGGGGCGATGGTGCATAGATGCTCGTAATCCATCTCGGACGTTAGGTCTCCGGCGTGAATGATCAGATCTGCGCCCTTGAGCTCGTCCAGAAGCGCGGGCGAAAGATAGCCGTGGGTGTCCGAGATGATGTCGATGCGCTTGGCGCTTGCACTGTTCATGGGATCCCTTCTGCAAAACCGATTCGACGTATATACAAAAAGCCCCACGGCTCCGCAGACAATTGGTCTACAGGGCTGCGGGGCCAGTGTGCTAGAGGCTCAGGGCCTTCTTGAGCGGCACAACGCGGCGGCGCGAGACCGGCACGCGTTCGTCGACGCCCGTAATGCCCAGTTGGATAGCGCCCGAGGGCACCGTCTCGACATCTGTGACGCACGCCAAGTTGACGATATAGCGGCGATGAACGCGAAAGAAGCCAAAGTCGCAAAGCTTGGCCTCGAACTGCGCCAGCGAAGTCGTCGATAGAAAACGATCATCGACGGTATAGATACAGGAGTAATCGTCCTTGGCCATGATGAAGCGAATGTCATCCACGGGAATGAGGACCTTACGGCCGCCCTTTTCCACCGGAATGCGCTCGATGGTCACCTTGCTGTCCGTAACCGGCTTGGCACGTTGCATGACCTTCTCGATCGCGCGATCCAAGCGAGCTTCCTCGACCGGCTTCATCAGATAATCGACGGCATCCACGTCGAATGCCTCGACCGCATGGTCACTATACGCAGTCACAAACACGATCGCCGGCGGATTTTTGAGCTTATGCAGCGCCTCGGCAAGTTGCAGGCCCGAGGCACCGGGCATCGAGATATCGAGAAACACGACATCCACGCGACTTTCCATAAGCATCTCGATGGCGGAGCGGACGCTCGACGCCTCCGTGATCGTGCCGATCTTGCCCGTTTGCTCGAGCAGGAAGCGAAGCTCCGAGCGAGCCGGCGCCTCATCATCCACAATCATCGCACGCAGCATAGGGATAAAACCTTTCGTCAACTAACTACGCCGGGCATCCGTCGCATGACGTTGAGCCCGTAGCCTTTTATTTTACTCTTGAATGTCGAAGATGCTCTCTGACAAATCAAGATGAAGGAGCACTTTGGTGCCCTTGCCCGGCGCCGATTCGACACGCGTATAGGAGTGCGGCCCATAAAAGCGATGGATGCGCTCCGAAATATTGTGCATGGCCACACCGGCGCCGCCGCCCTGGGGAGAGCTGGCGTCGGGACGGGCAGAACGCTCGTCAAACAGTCTGGCGGCGGTACCCTCATCCATGCCCACGCCATTATCGGCCACGGCAATCAAGATTGCATCCTCGCCGTCTTGGTGAACGGTCACGTCGATCCTCAAGGCGTCGTCATCGCCCATACCATGACGTACGGCGTTCTCGACAATCGGCTGGATCACGAACGCCGGCACCAGCGTATCTTCCACGTCCTCGGACACATCGAACGTCGCAAGCACGCGGTCCTCGCCAAAGCGGGCCTTCTCAAAGGTAAGGTAGCGCTTGGTCTGTGCGACCTCGCGCGAGACCGGAATAAGCGATCCCGAGTTGTCGAGCGTGGCACGATAGAACGATGAGAACTCACGAAGCAGTTCGCGGGCCCGCAGCGGGTCGGTGCGCGTAAACGATGCAATGGTGTTCAGCGTGTTGAACAGGAAGTGCGGGTTAATCTGCGCCTGCAGCGCACGCACCTCAGCGCGCGCTGTGAGTTCCTTTTGCACCTCGAGCTCGTGGATGGCGAGCTGCGTGGACAAGATCTCGGCAAAGCCCGAGGCAAGCGCGTACTGGGTACGGTCGACGGCGCGCGGGGTCTTGTAGTAGAACTTGAGCGTGCCGACGGTACGATCGCCTACCTTGATGGGGGCGATAATGCCGGCGGGGACTTGGTTGTGCGAGCCGTCCGAGCCTACGACATCCACCATACGGTTGAACGACTGCACGATGCCATGTTCGATAACGTAGCGTGTGGCAAGCGTGTGGATGGGAGAATCTGGCAGTAGTTTTTCCTCAAACTCTCCCGCGCAGGCAAGCACGTTGCCCTCGTCGGTGATGGCCACCGTCATGGCGCGCGTCTCGGGCAAAATGCGCCGGCACACCAAACGCGCCGACTCCTGCGTCAGACCGCCCTTAATGTCCTCGAGCATGGCCGAGGCCACCGAGAGCGTCTCCTCGGTGTACTGGGAGCGCACCGAATCGGGATTGAGCGTCAAAAGGATAAAGATGCACAGAAAGATGCACAACAGCGCGCAGGCAATCACCGTGGCGATCGGCTCGATACCGGTCACCAAGGCAAAAATAAAGTACACCAGCACGCAGATGGCGCAGGCAACGGCAATGATGCGAAAGATTGATATTGAACTATCGCGCTGGGCGCGGCGGTCGATCATTCGGCCCCCTCCAGGATACTGATCAGTTGTGCGTCACGCCAAAGCCCGTCCATGATCTTGGGCCAAAAGCTCTGGAAACGCAGATAGCTTGCAGCGTTTTGGCGCGCATAGGCCTTTGCCTCGCCGATACCATGGCGCCAAATGCGCAGGTAGCCCTCATGCTCGCGGGTAAACACGCTGCGGACCATAGCGGTCTTGCGCACGCGGTCGTCGAGCTCGCGCGAAATCCAAGGGCCCGGGTAGGGCATGAGCGATGCCGCCGTAACGGGAATGAGCTCCTTTTGATGCGCGGCGAATGTCAACTTGGCCCGTTCGTAGTACCAACGGTATACATCCTGCATAAAGCGCGGTGAGCGCTTTTCGGACTCCGGAGGCAGATGGCGCACGGTCCACTCGTTATCGAACCACACGTCGTAGCCAAACATGCGCATGTTAAAGAGGTAATCCAAGTCCTCGCCGCGGGTGATAAACGGGTCAAAGGCCACACGCGTAAAGGCGCGGGCGTGCAGGGCCATCAGGCCGCCGCACACGTAGTTGGAGCGCGAGATGCGGGTGCCCGAGAGCGCCTTTTTCATCCAACGGTTGAACTCGATGCGCTTGGTCCACCAACGATGGCAGATGCCCGCCTTGTCCGTGGGAGCCAGCGGCGAGCCGTCGCGATCGTAGAAATAGCCGCTCTTGACCAAGATCGGCAAGCCCTGACGCGTCTGCTGCCCCAACGCATAGGTCGCGCGCTTCATAAAGTCGGCGTCGATGACAGTCTCATCGTCATCCAAAAAGATAACCGCGTCATGCCCCAGCACAGCGGCACAGGCTAGCCCCATGTTGCGGATGGCACCGTAGCCTCGCAGGCTCACGCACTCGCCCGAACCCTTGGGCGCGATCTGAGCAACCCGGTCTGCGATGCGCGAGGCCTGGGTGTTGGTGACAACGGTGACCTTGAGCGTGGGATGCGCGTCGACAATCTCGCGCACGCGCAGCGACACATCGGCTGTGGCAGAAACGGGACAGACCACCAAAAGGATGATGCGCGGGATGTCACGTACCTGCTCAAGCGAGGCCAGGCAGCGGTCGAGTTCGGGATTGTCGGCGTTGAGTCGCGTCGAATGATCATAGGTGCCAGGGGCGTTTGCGCAAGCGTCATCGCCCGCCCAATACGTTGGAATCACGACCGTGGCGTTCATGCCTTACCCTCCCTGCAACACAAAAACGGGACGCCGCCAAACACAGGCGACGCCCCGCGACCTAGCTGATTCCATCATACCCACTTGGGCAAATCATTGCTCGCAAGTCGCAATGTTTATTGCGGATAACCCCAAAAGAGTACCGTGGACAGGCACAATAGCCGCTCGCTCCTATGCGGCATGCTCTGCCGCCCGAGTCATGCGGGACAGGCGGACCAGCAGCATAAAGCCAACGATCAGCAGCACGCCAATGGAAAGGACGCCCAGCGACGGGTTGCCGGTCAGCGAGGTGACGACCGACACCAGGAAGGTGCCCATAACGCTTGCATAACGACCAAAGATGTCAAAGAAGCCGTAGTACTCGTTGGACTTTTCCTTGGGGATAATGCGGCCAAAGTAGCTACGGCTGAGCGCCTGCACGCCGCCCTGGAACAGGCCGACCATAATGGCAAGCACCCAAAACTCAAAGGCGGTCTTTAGGAAGAACGCGGCGAACAGCACAATGCCCATATAGGCGGCGACTGCCACCAAGATCATGTTGAGCGTGCCCACGCGTCCGGCGAGCTTGCCGTAGATGATGGCGGACGGAAAGGCCACGAACTGCGTGACGAGCAGCGCCAGGACCAACTGGGTCGAATCGATGCCCAAAGCCGAGCCGTAGCTGGTAGCCATGGAAATGACCGTGTGCACACCGTCGATATAGAAGAAGAACGCAATCATGTAGACCAGCACGGTCTTGTTGTGGGCGATCTCGCGCATGGTGTGTCCGACCTCGGAGAACACACCGCCCACGATGTGGCCGATAGTGTCCTCGGGACCGCGCTCGCGACCGTACTTTTGCTTATAGGTGCGAATGAGCGGCAGGGTAAAGACGAGCCACCAGGCACCAGTGATGACAAACGACAGACGCGTTGCCAGCATGGTGGGGACACCAAGAGTGGAGCCACCCATGATAAGCGCCAGGCAGATGATGAACGGCACGGTGGAACCGATGTAGCCCCAGGCATAGCCCGAACTGGACACGGCGTCCATGCGCTCGTCGGTGGTAATGTCGGGCAGCATGGCGTCGTAGAACGTCATAGAAGAGTTAAGGCCGATGGTGCACAGCACGTACACGGTCAAAAATGCCATGGCGGACATTGGGATAGCCTGCGCCAGGCAAAGAACCAGGCCCGTGAGGAAGAAGCCCAAGAAGAACTTGATCTTGTTGCCGGCGTAATCGGCAAGCGCGCCCAGAATGGGCATGAGCATGGCAATGACCAGCGAGGCAATCGTCTGCGCGTTGCCCCAAGCGACCACCAGGTCTGCCGAGGAAGCACCGGTATTGATGGCGTTAAAGTAGATGGGCACCACCGAGGTATTGAGCAGCACGAGGGCCGAGTTTCCCACATCGTACATGACCCAGTTACGCTCGAGCTTGGTGTATTTCATGGACAGGGACCCTTCGTATTCGCCCGATATGCAGCTAGTTTATCGTACCCCAATTGTCCAGAACCGCCGGCAAGGATTCGGCAAAGGGGCACGCACGGGCCCTATTCCTCGCGGTCGAACTCCTCATCGGCATTGAGCACGCGGCCGCTGTAGTTGACGTGACTGGTCACGGCCTCCATGTCACCGGTCTCGATAAAACGCGCGACCGTGCACTCGTAATCGACCAGCGCGCGATCAAAGACCTCGGGGAAACTCTCGTTCGAGACCTCGTCGGTAAAGGGATTCTTCCATATCAGATGGCCCAGGTTACCGGTGCGCTCGGGCAGCTCCGTCGTCACGCGATGGGCAAGGCCGTCGAGTAGCGAGTAGTCGTGCACTAAGCCCTCAACCAGCGAGATCGCGCGCGTCTTTGCGGAGCCGGCCGGCTCAATCGCGCGGTAAAGTCGCTGCATATTGGCAACGGCAGCACCGTACTCCCCCGCCGGAATGTCAATGCCGTACACGCGTCCGGCAACATAGCTCATCAGCACGCCGGCCACGCGATTGATGCGATCGGTGGTGACGATCTCGCCCGCCGGCGGGTAATCGTCGACCGTAGCGCCATCGCGTTTAAGCTGCAGCATCAGTACATCCAGGTCGCTCTCGATCACGGCATGGACCTGACTGCTCGAATCCTCAAGCTCTGAATCGGACTCCACGATGCCAAACTGCTGCTCATAGACAAAGGGATGGGCGTTGCGGTCGAGCACGTAATGAGACAGCAGGCCCAGCGCAAAGGCGCGACCCAAGCTGGCGTCGCGCGGCAGCAGATGCGACACGCCGTCGCGCAGGCACGCGAACTGGCGAGACATGCGCGACCGATGCATGACCTGCGCCAGCAGCGTGCAGTCGGAAACACGCGGTGTCAGAATGTGAAAGAAAAACGGGTCGGGGCCTTGGTTGCCCAAGATAAAGGCAATGCGCTCTTCATCGGACGTGATGACGCCCTGCGGAAGACGGTCGATGCTTTCCTCGCCAAACAGATGATGGGTGATAAGCGCGGGCATAATGATCCTTTCGATTTCATTCGATGCCACCCATTATGCCCACCGCGCGCCCATGCCAAACCTGCGATGGCAAACGACGGCACGCAAGCCTCTTACGCAAGCCCCAGGTGCGACTTGACCTCGGCGGCACGACGACGGGACACCGGCACCGTCGAGCTCACGCGGTCAAGCCTGAGCTCCATCAACCCCGTGGAGCCAATCTCAACATTGTGCACGTCTTCCAAATTGACCAGATAGCTGCGATGAACGCGAATGAAGCCCTCGGAGCCCAAGCGACGCTCGAGCGAAGAGATCGACTCATTGATCAGGTACGTTCCCTCGGCGCAGATGGCGTTGCAAAAATCGGCGCGCGCCTCAAAGTAGCAGACGTCTGCGGCGGGAATGAACACCTTTTTGCCCCCGCGGTCCACCGTCAGTCGCAAAGGCTGGCGCGGAGCATGGACGACGCGGCGAGCGCCCAGGGCAGTCTCGATCTTGTCGAGCGCCTTTGACAAGCGGGCATCCTCGACCGGTTTAACGACGTAATCGACAGCATCGAGGTTATAGGCATCGGCCGCATACTCGGCAAATGCCGTCACAAACACCACGACCGGCGGCCTCTTTAGGTTTTGCAGGGTCTCGGCAAGCTCAATTCCCGAGCGCCCGGGCATCGTGATGTCTAAAAACAGCACGTCGGGCTTGTTCGACAGAATCAGCTCCACGGCTTCGGTGACATTGCCCGCCTCGGCAATCTGACCCACACGCGTATCCTTTTCCAACAGATAGCGTAGCTCAGCCCTAATTGGGGGCTCGTCATCAACCACCAGGATGTTCCAGCCTTCGGACATATGCGCTTCCCCTCTTTTTCTCTCAATCCAACCGCGTGCTACACCGTTAGCGGCGCCGGCTCATGCGGCTCGCCGTTCAACTCAACGATGACCTGCGTTCCCACGCCCTCCTGGGACTTCACGCGCATGCCAGAATCTTCTCCGTAAAAGAAATGGATGCGCTGAAGCACGTTGAAGAGCGCCAGGCCGCAACCTCGCTTGACGGAGCCGTCGGCGGTAATGCTCTCGGGCTCCTCTCGGCGATGCTGCTCAAACAGATGCGCGCAGACTTCTTCGCTCATCCCGATGCCGTCATCTTCGACGATAATCTCCAAGCCGTCATCGGTCTCAAAAGCCCTAACACGAATAGAAAGCGGCTCGATCTCGCGCTGCGCATGCTTGATGCAGTTTTCGAGCAGCGGCTGCAAGATAAACGGCGGTACCAGGCTGTCGCGCACCTCACAGTCGATGTCGACCGAAACGCGCAGACGGCCGTCGCCATACCGGGCCTGCATAAGATTGATATAACGAGTGCCCTGCTCCACCTCGTGCTCGAGCGTGGTGAGCGTATCGGAGTCAGAAAGCGTCTGACGGTAATAATTGGAAAAATCGATGAGTAACGATCGCGCCTTGTCGGGCTCGGTTCGAACGAGCGACACGATCGTGCTAATGGTATTGAATAGAAAATGCGGATCGACCTGCGACTGCAGGGCGCGAAGCTCAACGCGGGCTGTGAGCTCGTCCTGGCGCTCGAGCTCAAAGCTGGCGAGCTGCGTGGAAATTAGGTCGGCAAAACCCGAGGCAAGGGCCGTCTGGCGCATATCGATGCTGCTCAGGCGAGGGTAATACAGCTCGAGTGTGCCCACGCAATGCCCGCGCACGGTAAGCGGCGCGACGATGCCGGCGCGCAGGCGGGGAAAATAGCCGCCCGTCTCATTGGAGGTGTCACGCGAAAACACGCTCTGCTCGCCCGTCTCAATCACACTGAGCGTGGTCTTGAGCACGACCGGGGTGCCGGCGGGGCACTTTGCCGAGTCCTCGCCCCAGCTTGCCAACACCTGCTTGCCGTCGGTAAAGCAGATGGCAGAGGCGATGGTCTCGGACAGGATGATTTTAGAGGCGCCCAGGGCAGCTTCGGGCGTAAGGCCGCGCGACGTGTAGGCGAATATTTTTGATGCGATGGCGAGCGTACGGTCGGTTGCGCTCGATGTGAGGTCGTCGGGGACCACAAAGACATACGAGAAAAAGAAGCACAGCATGACCATGCCGGCAATAACGACAACGCCCGGAACGGGATTGGGATTATCGGTTAAATCCCAGATAAGCAGCAAGATAAGCGCCGGAACGACAATACCGAGCAGGATGGCCTGGACCACATGCTGGGCCGTGCGAAAGACCTTGGTAGAGTTGTAGCTCTTGCCCAGAATCAGCCTGTTTAAATCCACCGTCATCCCCTTTTTTCTATCGCACCCATAGCAATAAAGAGGGCCGCAAGCGACCCTCTCCATTGCATTATGCAATCAAAAACTGTGTTTTACATCCAGCCATCGACAAACGGTATCTTAGGCGCTGTATTTGTTGGCCTCGCCAAAGGTGCCAGCCTCGACGATCCAGCCATCCTTCATGATGACGTCCATGTTGTCGGTGTTGAGCACGTGGATGTCGGCGGCGACGTCACCGTTGACGACCAGCAGGTCGGCGCACTTGCCGGCCTCGATGGAACCGGTCTCGTCCTCGATGTGGCACATCTTGGCACCGTTGAGGGTGGCGCAGGTGATGGTCTCGACCGGGGTGAAGCCGATCTTGTCGACGAACTCGTACATCTCCTCGATGGAGCAGGTGCCGTACGGGGTGACGAAGGAGAAGGAGTCGGAGCCGATCGTCATGACAACGCCGCGCTTCTTGGCCTCGCGCAGGCAGTCGTAGTTGCGCTGCAGCTCCTTCTCGACCAGGGTGCCCTCGTACTTGTCGTGCAGCTCGGGGACGTAGACGGGCGGATAGGTGGCGTACCAGGTGGGCAGGAAGGCGATCGTCGGGGTGAAGAAGGTGCCCTGCTCGGCCATGAGGTCCATGGTGCGCTCATCGATATCGAAACCGTGAATCAGCTGCTCGCAGCCAAAACGAACGGAATCGTAGGCAGCGGCGTGGTTGTTGTAGCAGTGGCTCCACACGGGGATGCCGACCATCTTTGCCTCTTCGACCACGGCCTGGATCTCCTCGGAGCAGTAGTGCTGGTCGCGACCGGAGTCCCAGCGCCAGATGCCGCCACCGGTAGCCCAGATCTTGATGGCATCGGGGTTCTCGCGCAGGCGACGACGGACGGCCTTGCGCAGATCCCAAGGACCGTCGACCTGGTCGCCCCAGGGATGGGATTCCTTGTTGAGCTCCTGGGTGCAGTGGTGGGAGTCACCGTGGCCGGCAACGCGGCAGAAGCCGAGGCCGGTGGCCAGAACGCGCGGACCCTTAAAGACGCCCTTGTCGATGCAGTCACGGATCTGGATACCAAAGCGGCCGATCTCGCAGACGGTGGTGAGGCCGTGGGTGAGGCAGTCGTAGGCCTGCTTGACGGCGACGGCCTGCTTCTCGAGGAGCGGCTGCATGACCCAATCGGTGTCATCGTCGGTCAGGTTGCCCGAGAAGTGCAGGTGGGTGTCGATCAGGCCGGGAAGGACGGTCTTGCCGGCGGCGTCGATGACCTCAACGCCCTCGGGAAGGTCCTGCATAGCGCCGGCGTACTCGATCTTGCCGTTGTCGTCGACGAGAACGAGGGAGTTCTCGACCGGCTCGGCACCGGTGCCGTCGATGAGCTTGCCGCCAACGATTGCATACTTAGTGGACATGGTTCCTCCTTATGGATCCATATAGTGGGCGAGGCCGTGTTGGGTTAAGGCCTCACAAAGCTACCCAAGTGGTGCCGGGTTCGGTGCGCGGGAGAGAGGATTCCGCGCACCCGATCCGCCCCGGCTCGGCGTTACTTTTTGCGGGAATTGGTGAAAGCCATGAGGGCCAGGCCAATAGCCAACCAACCGATCACGATGCTCCACTCCACCATGTTGAGGGAGGCGGGAGAGAACGGAATCACGAGCAGGCCGATGATGATGGCGCAGGCAGCGATAGCGAGGCCGATGCCAAACTTGCCGCCGGGCACCTCGTAGGGACGAGGCAGGTCGGGCTCGGTGAAGCGCATGCGCAGGCAGGCGAGGGCGACCATACCGCAGGAGAAGATGAAGGCGAGAGCCGACACGTTGGTCAGAGGGATGAGCATGTTCTTGCCCAGGAACGGACCGATGACGGTGATGACGCCCAGAACGACGCAGGCGAGCTTGGGAGCGCCGGACTTGGGGTCGACCTCGGCGAACTTCTCGGGCAGCTGGCCCTTGCGGCCCATGGCAAGCATGATGCGGCTCGTGGCGCCGTAGAAGGAGTTCATCGGGCCCATGGGTCCAAGCGTGGCGATGACGAGCATGGCCAGGTACAGAAGCATGTTGATGCCCTTGAGGCAGGCAAGCGCGGGAACCGGGCTCTTAACAAACTCATGCCAGTCGAGAATGGTGCCGAACGAGTAGATGCAGACCATGTAGAAGCCGCCGGCGGCCAGCAGAGCCAGGGAGATGATCTTGCCGAACTTGTTCCAGTTGAGGCCCTCGGCTGCTTCCTCAGCCTGCTGAGGAATGGTGTCGAAACCGGCGTAGAAGAACGGGGTCAGAACCAGGACCGACACGATGCCGGCGAACAGGCTGGTGCCCTCGGTAGCGGCCTTACCGCCGCCAGCGCCGGTGACCTGGGAGAACACGGGCATGGCGTTGTCCGGCGAGCCGGTGAACAGCGAGACGCCCATGGCGAGCAGCATGCCGCAGAGCAGAGCCTTGGTCAGGAAGGCCTGGAGCTTGGCGGCCGAGCTGGCACCGCGGAAGTTGAGGAAGATGACGTAGGCTGCGAAGCCGAGCGCGATCAGCGTCGGGAACAGGTAAACGTCGGCGCCCAGGATGGTGTAGAGCTTAACGGCGCGCAGCCACTCAAGACCGGGCAGGCTGCCGAACATCTCGGACACGAGGGTCGAAATGGCGATGGCCTCCCACGGGCACAGGATGCCGTTGCCCAGGGCCAAAAGCCAACCGGTGATGTAGCTCAGCGTACGGCCAAAGCTACGATCGACATACTCGACGATGCCGCCCGAGATGGGGATAGCAGCCGTGAGCTCACCGAAAACAGCTCCGACGGGCACGAGGAAGATTGCACCCAAGAGGAATGCGATCATAGCGGGAACGGGACCGCCGCCCACGACCATCCAGTCGCCGACCTGCAGAACCCAACCGGTACCGATAATGGCACCGAAACCGATGGTGAAGAAGTTCCAGAGCGAAAGCGTTTTCTTCATGCCGCCGTTATCCTCGACTGCAACTTCTGCGTTCTTGTCCGCCATTGTTCCCCTCCTTTCCTTTTTGACGCCCCTTGACGTCACCCCTTGCGCGGTCTGTTTTGCCGCGCTCTTTTATTTCGTGGCTTTAAGATACGGCCTTGGCGCAGCAGCTCCGCTTGTAGCTCGACCGAAGGCAGAACTGCAAAACGAGCGGCGCCGTTTTTGGGACGAACGGCACGGTTTGCCGCTCATTGTTGCCGCCCGTCCGACGGGCGTACGCTCATCGGACGCATATAGAGATGTTTTTGAGGCCGTGTGTTTTGCGCCTTTCGTACCGTTTACCGAGCTTTTGACGCGCGGACCCATTTGTTGCACATCTTTTTTGTAGGATGGACAGGTTATACATGAGACAAGGCGGTACGAATGGCATACGGATACAACGACGGTGATCAACGGCGACAAAGCGTTCGCCTTGCTGGCCGTACCACGCCGACGCCCGGAAGTGCCACAAGCAGCAATCCGCAACGTCCTCAAGAGCAACCCAGGCCTTCGTCTCGGCAGCAGGCAAGCAAAACACGGCAAAGTGGCCGTCCGCGCACGGGCACAAGCGCGCAGCAAGACAGCCGCTTAGGCGCGCGCACTCGACAGCATCAAGCCGAGGTTCCGCAACTGCGCCGCAACGGCGCACGTCAGCCCGGCATCCATATCAACCGCTTCTTTTCGCATCCCCAAGGTGGACGCGACGGCAAGCCCTACCGCTCGACATCGCACGTGAATGCCCCCGCCCTGCCGGCTCGTCGACTTCGCCTCGCACTGTGCTCTATCCTCACCTGTCTGGTCTTTGTGTTTATGAGCTCCTGTATGTCCCACGGCTCGGCCGGTCTCGAGCCCACCGCCGAGGACAAGCTGCTCAAGGCCCCCGTCGCGCCCGGTTATTCTTTCGCCTTTTCGACCCCACGCTCGCAATGGCAAGCCGGCACGATGCCCCATATCTATCAGATCGACCCTGCGTGGTCGGAGCTGTCTTACGCCGGCGGCACCATCCGCCAAAATGCCTGCGGGCCCACGTGCCTCACCATGGTCTATATCTTTAAGACGGGACGCACCGATATGACCCCCGTCGATATGTGCGCGCTTTCCGAGGCGGGCAATTACGCCCCCACCGGTGCAACCGAATGGTCGTTTATGACGAGCGGCGCGTGGCAGTTGGGACTTAACGGAACGGAGCTCCATAACGATCGCGAATCGATGACTCAGGCGCTGCGTTCGGGAGCGCCCGTCATCGCCGCCGTTCGGCCGGGCACCTTTACCAACGTGGGCCACTACATTGTGCTTTACGGTATTGACGACGCCGACCAGATTGGAGTCTTCGATCCCAACTCGGCCAGCCGCAGCGCCCGCCGCTGGGGCGTCGTAGAGGTCCTCAATGAAGCCGAAGCCATGTGGGCCTACTACTAGTCATTGGGCACTCATTGGGGACAGACTTAAATGAGTGGTCGTCGGGGACAGTCTTACGGACGCCGGCCGAGAGCAGACGAAAAGGGCCATCCCGAACTGCTTGGAACTGCCAGCACGGAAAGCGCATCCTGCTTTGGGGCCCAATAGCGGGGTGCGCTTTCCGTTAGCGGCCCGTTTGGGAAACTAGGGACCGCTTTTCGACAATAATCCGGGATGCATTTTCCGATTGAGGGCCTCAAGGGAAACCGCACCCCATGTTGGACGCTCATTCTGGGATGTGCTTTCCGCAGTTGATCGATGCGGCCTTTAAGGACTGTCCCAAGCTGCCGGCAGGAAAGGAACGTCCCCAAGTGCCGGGTTTCCGCAGCCTGCAATGCTCCTCATGAACAGCCGCCTCAATAACAAAAGCCCCCGCGGCCGAAGCGGACCGCGGGGGCAACAGACCTGCAAGAGTTAACTCAAGTCCTCGCCATTTGATGCAATGACCTTTTGGTACCAGCAGAAGCTGTCCTTTCGGTAGCGATCGAACGTGCCTTTGCCCATATCATCGGCATCAACATAAACAAAGCCATAGCGCTTCTTCATCTGCCCCGTCGAGGCCGACACCAAATCGATACAGCCCCACGGCGTGTATCCCATCAGGTCAACACCGTCCTCGACAATTGCATCGCGCAGCGCAAGAATATGCCTTCGCAGGTAATCAATATGATACGCATCGTGGACTTTGCCGTCTTCCAGCGCATCGAGTCCGCCCACACCGTTCTCGGCGATAAAGAGCGGAAGATGGTAACGATCGTGGTAGCCGGCAAGCGTCACGCGCAAACCCAGCGCATCGATCTGCCACTTCCAGGCAGTCTCTTTATCCTTGAGGTACGGATTGCGCAACGTCGGGAACACGTTGCCCTCCGCCTTCTCGGCGATCACCTGATCATCGGCGCACACCAAGCGCGAGCAATAGTACGAGAACGAGATGAAGTCGACCGTATGCTCTGCCAGATACTCCGTATCGCCCGGCTCAAAGGGCACGTGAACACCCTCTTTCTCGAGTGCACGCAGCTTCCAAGCAGGATAGGCGCCCGCAGCCATCACGTCTGTGTAGAAGTAGCGGCCGCGGTCCTCCTCATACGCAAGCCATACGTCCTCGGGCGCACAACGGTACGGATAGGTCGCACCGGCAGCGACCATGCAACCCACCTTGTTTGCGGGATCGATCTTGTGCAGAATCTCGACAGCGCGAGCGCTCGCCATAAACATATGGTGCGAGAACGCCGCAGTCACGGCTGCACGGTCACGCTCATCCTCGAGCGTGACACCCGCGTTGAGATAGGACAGCGCCACGCTGTTGATCTCGTTGAACGTAAGCCAATAACGCACGAGGCCCTGGTACGCGCGTCCGACGGTCTCGACGTAGTGCGCATACCGCTCGATCATCTCTCGGCTTTGCCAGCCACCATAGTGCTCGACCAGAGCCAACGGATAGTCGTAGTGCGACAGCGTCACAAGCGGCTCGATTCCATGCTCGCGCAGCGCCTCGAATACCTGACGGTAAAACTCCAAGCCCTCGCCGTTGGGCTCGGCCTCCATCCCTGTGGGAAAAATACGGCTCCAGCAAATTGAAAGACGCAGGCACTTAAAGCCCATCTCGGCAAAGAGCTCGACATCCTCGTGCCAATGATGGAAGAAGTCGTTGCCCCAGCGGCATGGATACAGCCTGTCCGGATCGTCCACGGGCTTTTGCCTGCCAAACATTACATCCCAGCGGTCGGAACCCTGTGGGATCAGGTCGGAGTGCGACATGCCGCGGCCGCCCTCGTTCCAGCCCCCTTCGGCCTGGTTGGCGGCGAGGGCACCACCCCACAAAAAGCCCTCGGGCATACCGGCGGCAGACGTTCTGTCAAAGTAACTCATGCTACTCAGCATCCTCGGCAGAAGCTGCCGCGGCGTTCTCCTGCTCCTGAGCCAGGAGCTGGTTATCGTACACCTTAAAGAACGGGTACCAGACCACAGCCATGACCACGATCAAAACGATCGTAAACACCCAGATGCGCGGGTCGAGGCACTGGACAAAGCCCTGAACGAAGATGGGGAACGTGCCGCTCACCAAGATGTAGAAGTTAGAGACAAGACCCAGTGAGACCGCACCCCAATACAGCAGGGCCGAGATCATGCCGCCTAGCACAAACGGAATCATGAGGATCGGGTTGAAGATGATGGGCGCGCCGAAGATCGCGGGCTCGGAGATACGGAAGAAGCTCGGCACGATCGATGCCCTGCCAAATGCCTTGAGCTGCTGCGACTTTGCCCTAAACGCGCAGAGCGCCACAAAAGAGAACGTATTACCCGTGCCGCCGATGAGGTTGATGGCCAACGACATGAGCACCGGGTGGAACTCAAGCGGCTGCCCGGCAGCATAGAGCGAGGCGTTGGCGGCAAAGGCGGCAAGCGAGACCGGGGCGGTGATGGGCATTACGATCATGTTGCCGTGGACGCCAAAGCACCAAAACAGCAGCGTCATGAAGCAGATAAGCAGTGCGCCGGGCACAGAGTCAACTGCGACGGAAAGCGGGGCAGCGAGCAGCTTCTCGATAACCGAGGGGATGGACAGCGCGGGATCGATCATCTGGATCAGCAGGTTGCCGCCAAAGAAGATGAGGATGTTGGCGAGCATAGGTACGATGGCGCCAAAGGTTTCGGACAAAAACGGCGGCACGCCATCGGGCATCTTGATGGTGATGCCCTTGGTCTGGCAGAAGCGCGTGACCTCGACGGAGACCAAGGCAACGATGATGGCGGTAAACAGGCCCTGCGCACCCAGATAGGTGCAGGGGACCGCCTGGAGCACGGACTCGTCAGCAAGCTGGTAGTAGGACGACGGCGCCGCGGCGATCAGGAACATCACCAGCGAGGTCATGCCGGCGTTAAGCTTGGGCATCTTGTAGGTGCCCGCCAGGTTATAGGCGATTGCGAACGTCACGATCACCGACAGTATGCCCATCGTCATATTGAAGGGGATGAGCAGCGTGAGCTTATTGGCCGTCGCAAAATCGAGCCAAGGGCCAAAGACGGACCAGAACCCGCCCTGCGCCACCAGGTCGGCCGTGACCGGCGGGTTGGCGAGGATCATAAAGACGGCAGATACCAAGATGAAGCTGATCGCGCTCATAAAGCCCTTTTGCATGGAGGCAAAGTGGCGCTCGGTGCCGCAGAAATTGGCGATAGGGGTCAGTTTTTCCTGAAGCAGGGTCATGAACTTCTCCATGGTCGCCTCCTAACCCAACAGCGACTGGGCGAGTGCCAGCACGTTGGCGGCGTTGCCCATGCCGTAGTCCTGTGCGGGGATGACCGCGGTCGGCTTACCGCTCCCCTGCTTGACGGTGTTGAGCTGGTAGGACACCTGCGGCCCCAAGAGCAGCACGTCATAATTGGCGCACGTCTCCTGATACTCGCCGATACCCACCGCATCGATATCGAGCTCGATGCCGTTTTGCTCCGCATATTTCTCGAGTTTCTTCATCAGAATGCTTGTAGACAGACCAGCTGCGCAAACAAGAAGGATCTTCATAAGGGATTCCCTTCGCATTGATTGGTTGGATAGTCACCGCACGCCGCTAGGCGTTCTTGGTTGCAGTGCACTCATACAGGCAGATCAGCTCCTGCACGAGCTCCTGAGCAAGCATGGAGCACATGAGGTGGTCCTGAGCATGGACCAGCAACACATCCACCGACAGATGCTCGCCCGCTGCCTCAGTCGAAAGCAGCTGCGTTTGGATGTGGTGAGCCTTGATTCCCGCATCCTTTGACTGCTTCATGAGTTTGGCGGCGGCGTCAAAATCCCCCGCTTTTGCCTTTTCAAGGGCTTCGAAGGCAAGGCTGCGTGCCTCTCCCGCTGCAGCGACCAGCTGAAACGAAACCATCTCGGTTCCCTGATCGTCCATAACGGTCTCCTCTCCCGTGATGTTTGGTTTGTACTTGAATATTCGAAACGCCTATCTCCCGCCCGCAATCCTCGAGGTTTATTGCAGGTAGACAGACAGGGTTATCGACAAAAGAAGTCTTAAGCCGTATGCGCTTGCACAAGCGCCATCAGCTCATGCCAGGACCGGCGCTCGCGTAGGCGCTCGACCCCCTGGCGGTCCATAAAGATCTCGGCGAGCAGTGAGCTCAAGATCCGCGCCTCATCGCCGCCCGACCGGGCAAACGACACCATAAAGACGATATCGACCTCATGGCCGTATTCGTCCCAAAGAATGGGGTGTTCGAGCAGGCCCACGGTAACAAAGGCCTCGGCGCTCAAGGGATGCATCCCATGGGGCATGGCTACCCCATTGCCAAACGAGGTGGCACTCGCGCTCTCGCGCTCGGCGACCTCTTGGGCAAACTGGGCATCGACACGGCCGCTCTCGACGGCGCGCTCGGAGAGATATCGGAGAACGGCCTGCTTCGACGACGCCTCAACGCGGTTGAAGAACAGGGCACGGCTAAAGAAAGAGCTTACGGAGTCCGATTGCGCAGTGTCGTCGCTCAGCACCTTGCGGATAGCGTTGACATCGCTCGTCTCCAAGAAGAAATCGGCCTCGCGGACGGGCACGGGCAACTTGACGTTGAGCGGCACCGTTGTGAACACGTAGTCGATGTGCGAAAAATCGAACGTTCCCACGCGGGCGACATCGCATGTCTCAATCGAATCGATATACATGCCAAACTGCTTGCGGTACTGGTGCTCGAGCATACGGGCGCTTCCCGCTCCCGAGGCGCACACGATCAGGATGCGCTTGCGACGCGGCTGGTCGGCTTGCTGCTCGAGGGCCAGGGCAAATGCCATGGCGATGTAGCCGGGCTCTTCATCAGAGGGCTGGCTGCCAAAATGGCGCTCGAGTACCTGCGAGGTGCCAGCTGCCATCGAATAGGCCAACGGAAACCTCGTCTTGATATCGGGCAGCATGGGGTTATCCATATGCATGTGATATTCAAGGCGATAGCCCAGAGGGCCGATATGCCGAGCAAGGTTCATGCGAAGTTCAAGATCGCCGCTAAAGTCAAACCTAAACTCATCGTTGACCGCACGTACCATCTCGGAAGCAATCTCCCACATCTCGTCCGAGATAACGGCAGAGCCCTTCTCGGGCACGCCCGTGCCCCTGCCGAGCAAATGGATTGCGATAAAGGCAACCTCTTCTCGGGGCATGCTCACGCCCAGGGCATCCTTGATGTTTGCGGCAATCTGGAAAGCCGCGGCGTATTCGCGCGTTCCCTCCAGTTTTTGAACGTCCGATTCTGCAGCTGGGACATAGCAGCCCTGCTCGATGCGGCCAAGAGCAATGTAAAGATGCATGATGAGATTGCGGGATGCCAGCGAGCTCACCGTGACGGGCGAGGCCGTCAGGGCATCGTCCACACATGCGGCGATGGCCCGCAGGCGCTCGGCGAGCTTTGCATCGTCGGTGTCGGGCAACACGGGCCTCACCAGCGAGGCCAGGCACAGGCGCCGTTGCGACTCCCCGCCCGCAACGCGGATTCCGTAGCGTGGGCGCTTTTCGAGCGTTAAGTCAAATTGGGCGAGTTTCTGCTCTACCAGACGCATGTCATTGGACAGAGTTCGCGCCGAAACGTAGAGTAAATCCGCATACTCCTCAATCGTCACCCACTGGGACCGCATGAGGAGGTCGTTAAGAAGGAAGGACACACGGCCGTCGCGCGTATCAGGAATGCCCGGATGGGCCAGAGCCGCACCGTCTAGCAAGCGAGCAAGCTCATCTGCATGTGCAACATCGATACGATATTGCCCTTTGCTGCCAACGATGCGTGCAACCCCCGCAAGATTGTCGTTTGCGCGATGGATATAGTTTCTCACGGCGCGCTCGCTTACCTCGAGACGCTTGGCAAGCACCGCGACAGCGACAGGCTGAGCGTCCTCGATCATATTTACAAGCTGCTTGACGCGAGCATCCATGTCCTCCTCCTTTCCCTGCGTCTAGTCTAACGCGGTAAAGAATGACACTCCACGTCGCTCTCGTTCCGCCAACGCGGAACAGGTTGCGGGGAGTCCAGCTGAACTTATAGGGGGCACGGAGAGAGGGCCCGAAAGCAATGCGTCGGTGTGAGATGCGCTTTCCGCAGTCATTGGGGACAGATTTAAATTAGTAGTCATTGAGGACGTTCTTGTTTGACTAGTCGTTTAAGAACGTCCCCAATGACTACCCACCCATCGGGGACCAGGTGAATAGCAAAAGCCCCGCGGTCGGAGCGGGCCGCGGGGCTCATGAAGAGAGGCTAGTTTGTGGGCGTCTTGCCTGGCGCCCACGAGAGAGGCAACAGAGTAGAGACTACTCGTGGATGCGGGTACCGGAGAGACCGGCCATGGTCTCGGCGGCCTTGTCCAGGGCACCGATGATGCAGGTGCGACCCTTGCGGGAGCGGGCAAACTTGATGGCGGCGCGGACCTTGGGCTCCATGGAACCCTTGCCGAACTGGCCCTCGTCGGCCAGGCGCTCGGCCTCGTCGGCGGTGATGTCCTCGAGCTCCTCCTGGTTGGGCTTGCCAAAGTTGATGGCGACATGCTCAACGGCGGTCAGCAGGAACAGAACGTCGGCGTCGCAGTCCTCGGCCAGCAGCTCGCCGCCCAGGTCCTTGTCGATGACGGCGGGAACGCCCTTGTAGCAGCCCTTGTTCTCGTAGTCGCGGACGACGGGGATACCGCCGCCACCGCAGGCGATGACGATGAACTCGTTGTCGAGCAGGTTGAGGATGGAGTCAGCCTCGACGATCTTCTTGGGATCGGGGGAAGCGACAACGCGACGCCAGCCGCGGCCGGAATCCTCGACGAAGACCTTGGAAGGATCCTCGGCCATGAACTCCTTGGCCTGCTCCTCGGTGTAGAAGGGGCCGATCGGCTTGGTCGGGTTCTTGAACGCGGGATCGTCGGGGTCGCACTCGATCTGGGTGACGACGGTTGCGGCGTGCCAACGCTTATAGCGCTTGTGCATCTCGCGGCCAATGCCCTGCTGCAGGTGATAGCCGATGTAGCCCTGGGACATGGCGCCGCACTCGGGCAGCGGCATCTCGGGGGTGCCGATGGCGTCGTGGGCGGCGGCGAAGGCGTTCTGGATCATGCCGACCTGCGGACCGTTGCCGTGGGTGATGATGATTTCGTTACCCTGCTCAATCAGGCCGAGAAGGGCGTGAGCGGTGTTGCTCACGGCCTCGATCTGCTCAACGGGGTTGTTGCCGAGGGCGTTGCCGCCAAGGGCGACGACAATACGATCGGGCTTGCCAAGAGGCTTAGACATTGCTGGAATCCTTTCTGTAAAAGGCCTACAACCCATTAATAACCCGCGTCCGTGCAATACGCGAGTTTATTAAGGTTTATATTCTCTTTATCGCTCATTTTATTCATTTTGAAAATAGTTGAACGGTGAACGGTCGTTTTTATCCGCTCAGCGTACAGAACCCCAGCTCAGATATGTTTACGCCATTTACGTGCGACTTTATTTTAATAGAGCAGGGATTAGACCAGATTATGCAAACTGTATCTTTGCTAAACACAAAACAGGCAGCGTAATATCTTACTCGCACTATACGAGATTCTATGCACTTATTGGACGAGTATGCAGCCCTGCAATAACATGGCGTTTTTCATCCAGCATAAGGAATATAGATGAGCTCCAAAAAGACAGCCAGCCCCAAAGCACGGGGATAGAAGGCAGCAACGGCCACGCCCCCATCCACCCCCAAAGTGGCGCGAGGTTTCGCGGCAAAGCCGCGAAACAGCGACCGGAACAAGGCGCCCCATCAGCCACGTCCTTCATCCAGCTCCACAATCCGAGGACGTAGTCGTAGCAGGATCTGAGGGCTGACCTTCGCGGACATTACGCAGGACGAAAGAACCCCCGCCGCACGTAGTGCGCAGCGGGGGTTCTTTCATGTCCGAGGACGTCCGCGAAGGTCAGCCCTCAGATCCTGCGGTGGGAGACCTAGGCCTCGTTGTACACCGTCTTGAGCTTCAGCAGGTGAGCGTAGCGGTCCATAGCGGCCTGCTCGTTCTCCTTGAAGAGCTCCTCGGCGCGCTCGGGGAAGGAACGCGTCAGCGAAGCGTAACGGGCCTCGTTCATCAGGAACTCCTGATAACCGCCCGCGGGCTCCTTGGAATCGAGCGAGAACTTCTTGCCGGCAGCAGCCTCGGGGTTGAAGCGGAAGAGGTTCCAGTAACCGCACTCGACAGCCTTCTTCATCTCGGCCTGGCAGTTCTGCATGCCACCCTTCTTGATGGAGTGCATCTCGCAGGGGCTGTAGCCGATGATGAGGGACGGACCGTCGTAGGCCTCGGCCTCGTGGATGGCCTTGAGGGTCTGAGCCGGGTTGGCGCCCATGGCGACCTGCGCCACGTAGACGTAGCCGTAGCTCATGGCGATCTCGGCCAGGGACTTCTTCTTGGTCACCTTACCGGCAGCGGCGAACTGAGCGACCTGACCCAGGTTCGAGGCCTTGGAGGCCTGACCGCCGGTGTTGGAGTAGACCTCGGTGTCGAAGACGAAGACGTTGACGTTGTGGCCGGAAGCCAGGACGTGGTCCAGGCCACCGAAGCCGATGTCGTAGGCCCAGCCGTCGCCGCCGAAGATCCAGAAGGACTTCTTGGTGAGGTAAGCCTTGTCGGCGAGGATCGCCTTGGAGGCGTCGCAGCCGCACTTCTCGAGCTCGGCAACGTAGGCGGCGGCAGCGGTCTTAGAGGCCTCGGCGTCGTTGACGGAGTCGATCCAAGCCTGGCCGGCGGCCTTGAGCTCGTCGGACGGACCGTCAGCGGCGATGATCTCCTGCGTAGCAGCGATCAGCTTCTTCTGAACGGCCTCGTAGCCAACGGCCATGCCCAGACCGTGCTCGGCATTGTCCTCGAACAGGGAGTTGTTCCACGCCGGGCCGTGACCGTCCTTGTCCTTGCAGTAAGGAGCGGTGGCAGCGGGGTTGCCCCAAATGGAGGAGCAGCCGGTGGCGTTGGAAATGAACATGCGGTCGCCGGCGACCTGGGTCACCAGACGTGCATAGGCGGTCTCGGCGCAGCCGGCGCAGGAGCCGGAGAACTCCAGGTAGGGCTGCTTAAACTGGCTGCCCTTGACGTTGGCCGCGATGAGCTCCTTCTTCTCGGAGACGTTCTCGACCATGTAGTCCCAAACGGGCTGCTGGTCCATCTCCTGCTCGGTGGGAACCATCTCGAGGGCGCCCTTGGGGCAAACCTTGACGCAGTTGGTGCAACCCATGCAGTCGAGCGGGGACACAGCCATGGTGAACTTCATGCCCTTGGCCTTGGGGCCCATGGCGTCGAGCGTGCGGGTAGCCTCGGGCGCGGCGGCAGCCTCGTCCTCGGTCATCGCGAACGGACGGATGGTGGCATGCGGACACACATAGGCGCACTGGTTGCACTGGATGCACTTGGTCTCGTCCCAGTGGGGAACGACCACGGCGACGCCGCGCTTCTCGTATGCGGAGGCGCCCAGCTCAAACTGGCCGTCGGCGCAATCGACGAAGGCGGAAACAGGCAGGCTGTCGCCGTCCATGCGATCGATGGGCTCGAGCAGGTTCTTGACCTGCTGGGCGATAGCGGACTTGGTCTCCTCGGAGAGCTCGACGGGAGCGGCATCCTCGGCGGTAGCCCAGTCGGCCGGAACCTCGAACTTACGGAAGGCGGTAGCGCCGGCATCGATGGCCTTGTGGTTGGCGTCGACGATAGCCTGGCCCTTCTTCATGTAGGACTTGGTAGCCGCGTCCTTCATGTACTGCAGGGCGTCCTCGGCGGGCAGGACCTTGGCCAGCGCGAAGAAGGCGGACTGGAGCACCGTGTTGGTGCGCTTGCCCATGCCGACCTTAGCGGCCAGGTCGATAGCGTCGATCAGGTAGACGTTGACGTTGTTGTTCGCGATGTAGCGCTTGGCCACGGCGGGCATGTGCTCGGCGAACTCCTCGTCGCTCCACTGGCAGTTGACCAGGAAGGTGCCGCCCGGCTTGACGTCGCGGACCATCTTGAAGCCCTTAACGATGTAGCTGGGGTTGTGGCAAGCGACAAAGTCGGCCTTGGTCACGTAGTACGGCGAACGGATCGGAGAATCGCCAAAGCGCAGGTGCGAGACGGTGACGCCGCCGGTCTTCTTGGAGTCGTACTGGAAGTAGGCCTGGACGTACTTGTCGGTGTGGTCGCCGATGATCTTGATCGAGTTCTTGTTGGCGCCGACGGTACCGTCGCCACCCAGACCCCAGAACTTGCACTCGATGGTGCCGGGGGCTGCGGTGTTGGGCGCATCCTCGGCCTCGGGCAGGCTCAGGTTGGTCACGTCATCGACAATGCCGATGGTGAACTCGCGCTTGGGCTCGTCCTTCTTGAGCTCCTCGAAGACAGCGAACGCGGACGCGGGAGGCGTGTCCTTGCTGCCCAGGCCATAGCGGCCGCCGACGACCTTGATGCCCGTCTTGCCGGCCTCGTAGAGAGCGGAGACGACGTCCTGGTAGAGCGGCTCGCCGATGGAACCCGGCTCCTTGGTACGGTCCATGACGGCGATCTTCTGGACGGTCTCGGGGAGAACGTCGACAAAGTGCTTGATGGAGAACGGACGGAACAGCCGAACCTTGACCAGGCCGACCTTCTCGCCGTGAGCGTTGAGGTAGTCGATGACTTCCTCGAGCACGTCGCAGAAGGAGCCCATGCACACGACGACGCGGTCGGCATCGGGAGCGCCGTAGTAGTTGAACAGGCCGTAATCGGTGCCGAGCTTCTCGTTGATCTTCTTCATGTAGCCCTCGACGACGGCGGGAAGCTCGTCGTAGACCTTGTTGCAGGCCTCGCGGTTCTGGAAGAAGATGTCGCCGTTCTCGTGGCTGCCGCGGGTATGCGGGTGCTCAGGGTTGAGCGCGTGGTCGCGGAAAGCCTGGACGGCGTCCATGTCGCACATCTCGGCCAGATCCTTGTAGTCCCACATGGCGACCTTCTGGATCTCATGGCTGGTGCGGAAGCCGTCGAAGAAGTTAAGGAACGGGGTCTTACCCTCGATGGCGGCAAGGTGAGCCACCGGCGAGAGGTCCATGACCTCCTGGACGTTGCCCTCGGCGAGCATGGCGAAGCCGGTCTGACGACAGGCCATGACGTCGGAGTGATCGCCAAAAATGTTCAGGGCGTGGGAAGCGACGCAACGCGCGGAGACGTGGAAGACGCCCGGGAGCTGCTCGCCCGCGATCTTGTACATGTTCGGGATCATCAGGAGCAGACCCTGAGAAGCCGTGTAGGTGGTGGTCAGAGCACCGGCACCCAGCGAACCGTGAACGGTACCGGCTGCACCTGCCTCGGACTCCATCTCGACGACCTTGACCGGGGTGCCGAAGATATTCTTGCGACCCTGGGCCGCCCACTGGTCGACATGGTCGGCCATCGGGCTGGACGGCGTAATGGGATAGATTCCCGCTACCTCGGTGTACGCATACGAAACATATGCGGCCGCCTCGTTGCCGTCCATAGACTTAAACTTACGCGCCATATACCCCTCTCCTCTCATATAGGTATACAGGCCCCGGCGATCGCCGGGATGTTGGCGTGATGGGATTTACGCTGTTGCTTCCAATCATCTGGCAGGCAGGCTCAGCAGCAGGTACATGGCGTGGAGAGAAGACATGCCGAGGCGAGGGGCAGCTGATACGCCCCACAGACCCGACCGCCCGTCTTGCACATGACCGAGCGCCGCAAAGGCCGCATGCCGGATGCTCCCGGGCACGCCCCGGCGATGGGAGCGCCCGCAACGGAAATCCGCATGCGGGTTTATTGTACCCCGCCGTCAAGTGTGATTTCGGCAAATATAGGCGGGCGGTAAAGGTTTACCTTGGGTGACCGCCGGGCGCAAAATGATCCCTTGGGGACGGAGGGACCATTTGGCAGGACTGGCTAGAGGGCACCGAAGAGGATGGCGTAGGTAGTGGATTCGCCGAGCTTGAGCTCGTCGCCGGGATTGAGTTGGGCGGAACGGCCGGGCTCGACCTGAATGCAGACGCGCGTGGCCCCGTTTACCACCACGGTTCCGTTGGTGGACGACAAGTCCTCGACGTGCCAGATATTTTGAGCATCGCACCAGATATGGGCATGGCGGGCCGAGACATCGTCGCCGACGTCGGTAATATCGCCCTCACCAGTGGCCAGCGCGCCAATCTCAACACCCTGCTCACTCGGCTGAATCCAGCGCGGGGCGCTCACGACAAAACTGTTTTGTACGCGCAGCAAGCCCAAGGGGTGCGCCGGGGCGGGTTCGCGTTCGCCCGCGGTCATCGACATGCCAAGCGAACGCGGCGTGGAGGTGCCTCCGCCACAGGTCGCGTGCGCGTAGTCGATGGCATAGTTCACCGAGGACCGCACATCCGCCGAACAACCGACGGCGACAAACAGCACCAGCACGGCCTCGGCGCGCTCGGCGGGCATGAGTTCCGCCGCCTGGGACAGGCGATCGAGCGCGTTGCGATAGAGATTCGTGTCCTGGTGGCACTCTTCGAGCGCGCGTACCATCGGTTCACCTGCAGGACCGCACACCATATTGATCACAGCCGTGGAGTCCATGGGATTGCGCTGGCGCAGGGCCAGTTGCGACATAATACGCGCAGCCGAGGTACCGTATTCGGCAAAGTAGCGCTGCTGAAGCGTGCCGACCGGCGCGCGAACGATAAAGCGGGAAACCCAAGAGCGATCGGCGGCTCGGCTCTGCGGGCTGCGGCCGTCGGCGAGCGGACGGGACGAAAGCACCAGGCCGCACAGCTCGATATGGCTCAGATGCGCCGCGCGCTTAAAGATGTCAAACATGGCCCCGCATGGGGTGAGCTCAACTTGAGATGCCATGACCTAGGCCTCCTTGGTCGTAGAAATAGAATCGGACGATACTTCGACAGGTCCGCCAAAAGTACGGGCAGCTGCGGCTCCACCGGCAAGCGGAGTCGCCATCTGGGCTTTTGTGCGTCGCGGTGCCGAAACGGGAAGTTCAAAGGCAAAGCCCATCGCAAGCAAAAACCACGTAAGCGTATAGGTTGCAACCAGAGCGGCAACAAGGCCGCCCATCACGGCGCGTTGGGAAAAAACGCTACATGCAGCCACAGCCAGCACCGGAACCTCGCAGGCAGAAAGCGCAAGCACACCCTGCAGGAACCCCGAGCGCCGATCACGCGCAAGTGCCCCCGCGGCAACGCCGGCTATGCCGGGCAGCGCCAACGCCAGTGCGGCAATAATACCCGGTAGCGACCCAGACCACACGAGCGATCCCAAAGTCGCCGTCACGCGAGCGCCCGACGCCAGCAGCGCGGCCGAAACCACGACCACAGCCCAAACCACGCCACAGGCGACCGTCGCGCCGACCATCAGCGCGCGACGAACCGCGCGGCCGGACGCATCCATGGGGCACGGCGTGAGCGGCTCGCCGCGGAGCGAACGACCGACATTTTGCGCATAGTGGTCACAAAACGCCGAGAGCGCCGCCTCGACCGCCGCCGGCTCGGGACGATCTTTTTGATGGCTGGACAGACAGGCCGTCACCACGTCGAACAGCTGGGCATCGACAAACGCCAGCGCATCGCGTAGCTCTTCGGAATCCGGCTCAAGCCCTAGCTGCTGGGCCTGCTCGGCCGCGGCGAGCGCCACATCGGGCTCACGGCGAAGCAGCTGAGTCAAATCACAACCGGGCGCATGGACACCGATGGGATAGTCGGGTCGCGTGTCCATCTTGAGACGATAGGGGCTCGCGATGTCGCGCGTCTTTTTGCGCGAACCCGAGGTGCCCGAAGTGCCCGGCGCGGCTTCGTATGGCGCGACGCCGGCAATGAGCTCGTAAACCGTGCTTGCCGCGGCATAGACGTCAATCGCCGGCGACATACGCAAAGCGCGCAGGTCGGGAATATCGTCGGTGAGCATCTCGGGCGGGGCATAGGCAACCGTCGCGCGACGCAGCGTGGCATAACGCTCCGTAAACGACGCCTTGCCGCCGGTACCGGCCACGGCCGACGCAGGCTCGAGCGCCAGCGACGAGCCAAAGTCGATCAGGCACAGGTCAAAGGTGCCCTCGGCAAGCTGCCGGTCAAGCGACAGGCGCGCCGTGCGCACCATAATATTAGCGGGCGAGATATCGCGATGGACAAAGCCCTCGCCCACCAGGCTCATACGGCAGAGCAGATCGAACAGGTCGCGGCCCAGACGCGCCGCCACAAGCGGCGACAGGCGTCCGGCATCGTCCACGGCAAGTCGCGAACGCAAGCGGGCAAGCGTCTCGCCCTCGACCCATTCCATGACAATTGCAGGCACACCGTCGACCTCGCCCCAGCCATAGAGGCGGGGAAAGCCCTTAAGACCCGAAAGGGCGCGATGGCATTCGTATTCCTCCCGAAACGCCGCCTTGAACTTGGCGACCAGCGCCTCGTGAGCTGCATCGTCGTCAAACTCATCGCGCGTCGGCAAGATGAGCTGCTTGAGTGCCACGGCCTCGCCTTGGGCGTTGACGGCACGCGTCACGCGGCCGATACCGCCACGGCGCATGGTGGCTTCGTCGGCAAACAGCATCGTAAAACGACGCAGATAGGCAGGCAGTTCGTCCTGACCGAGCGCAATGGCCGGCTCAAACCCGTCGACACGCGCCAGGCGCAGGCCGACCATGGAATCGCGACCGAGCGATTGTGATGTGGTGGATGCAAGATCGGTCATCATAGGGCAAGCGCCGCCACGTTATTGTTGAAGTTACCGAGTGCGACGTCATCATCGCCGTAATGGCCGACCCATTGACATAGGTTGGTGTAACAGCCCCACAGATTGGCATACTGCTGATACCACTTTGACCGGGGCGAGAATGTCTGACGACCGAACTCGGCTCGAATGACAAACATCTCCCCGACCAGGCTGTCGCACGGCCTGGGATCTCCCGTAGAGTTATAGGTCGAGACCACGTCATTGGCACGAGAAACGTAGCCGTCGAGCATGTTGTACTTGGTCACAAGCCAACTGTGAATGCTCTCTTCCTCAGCAGCGGAAAGGCCACCGGAGTTTGCATCGTTGTCAGTGTTGCCGCCCGTCGAGCCGCCATTTCCAGACCCTCCGGTAGAGGAGCCCGACCCAGAGCCGCCGCTCGAACTCGACGAATTCGAGCCGGAGCCAGAAGTATCCGAGCTACCGGGCTTTCCGGACTGCTGGGCGTCCTGCTCCTTCTGCTGCTCGACCTTATTCACCGTTGCCGCCACGCTATTGTTGGACAACCGATCGATGATCTTGGTGTTGGTGAGCACGATGGTTTTGCCATTGGCAAGCGTGACTTCGTTGTCCGGGGCCTCGGCGCCGTCCGCATCGTCGGTGCCAAACACAATATGCGCGACCACACTTGCCCAAGCATATCCAGTCGTGGTACCCAGATCACTTTTGACCTCATGCCCCACGCGCGGTTCGCGTGCGGTATGCGCCTGCATCATGGACGGCACGGTCATGCCATAGGCAGAAACGCCAGCCATGACCAGCACCAGCGAGCACGACAGCAGCACGTACGCCCGCGGCGCCAAGCCCAGTCGGCGTCGCATGCGCACCGCGGCGCCGCGCTTTGTCTGAGTGCCACCGGGCCGCATGCGTTCTCCTCCAAAGAAAAACACGCCGCTCAGAAGCGGCGCATTCATTCAAATCCATATTTGAGTGTATCAGCGAACCTAAAAGGTTGCGCAACGAATGGGCAAATTAAGGATGCGAGCGGAAGCATCCATGCGATAAGCGGATACGAAGCATCTTTGTTGCACAACAAACTCACAGTCGCACGGGGAAATTATGACTACCCCGTGCATCGCGAGGAAAACATACGGCAGGAGCAGGCTCGCCACCTAAATCGCGCGACGGGCCTCGATGGCGCGGCCAAGCGTAAGCTCGTCGGCATACTCCAAGTCGCCGCCCACGGGAAGGCCGCTCGCAAGACGCGATACCTCAACGCCCAATGGCTTGATGGTGCGAGCAAGGTAGCTCGCCGTGGTCTCGCCCTCAATGTTGGGGTTGGTGGCGATAATGACCTCGTGGATGTCCTCGTGGCCCAGGCGCGCCAGCAGCTCGCGGATATGCAGCTGCTCGGGGCCGATCTTGTCCATGGGGCTGATCACGCCGCCCAGCACATGGTACAGGCCATGGTAGCTGCCCGTGCGCTCGATTGCCTGGACGTCGCGCGGCTCGCCCACCACGCAAATGCGAGTGGTATCGCGCATCGGGTCCTGGCAGATGGAACACTCGTCGGCCGTGGCGTAGTTAAAGCAACGGCTGCAAAAGTGGACCTCCTGCTTGACCTCCAGGATGGCCTCGGCCAGGCGGCGGGCCTCCTCGGCATCGGCCTCGAGCAGGTAATAGGCTATGCGCTGGGCCGACTTGGGACCAATGCCCGGCAGACGACCCAGCTCATCGAGCAGTTTTTGCAGACTGTGATTCGCGCTCATATATATGTGTGTCTTAGAACGGCATGCCCGGGATGTTGAGGCCGCCGGTGATGGCGCCCATCTGCTTGTTGGCGAGCTCGTTGACGCCGCGAACGGCCTCGTTAACAGCAGCCATGATCATGTCCTGCAGCATATCGACGTCCTCGGGATCGAGGGCATCGGGGTCGATGGTGAGGTTGACGAGCTCCATCTCGCCGTTAACGGTCACCTTGACCATGCCGCCGCCGGCAGAGGCGTCGACGGTCTGGGACTTGAGGTTCTCCTGCGCGGCGGCAAGCTGCTCCTGCATCTTGCGAGCCTGCTTCATCATCTGCTGCATGTTCATACCGGCCATGATGGCTCCTTTGCGTGCGGCCGCGCAACGAGCTGCAAGGGCAGCCGGGGCGCGGCGGGACTTTCAAACTCAAAAATCGTACCACGGCGCGAGGCCAGCAAGCGGGGCGGTCACGCTACCTCAGTCGATATACATGTCCTGAGTGCAGACCGCACCCAATGATTATGCAAAGTTGCATAATTCGCATCTGCATAAGATTGAAAGCTAAATCTTGTAGAGCCGGAATCCGACATTTAATGCGTACCACTAAATGGCTAAATGCCGAGCCACCACTCGAGGTGGCGCTCATGACGGTGGGGTATAATTTGATTGCCATAGATAGCAATTTGGAGGTACCCCATGAATGCCCCCGACGCGCTCCAAAACATCCGCTCAAAACACCCCGCTGCATATTTTGTTCTCTATCTCTTTGTCGGCTGGGCATTGTTGGTTGCCATCACCCATGCTATATCCTTTGGAGCAGAACTGCTAATAGCCAGCTCGGGCCAGCCCGTCGTCAAATGGGAAGCGACCGATGAGTGCACCGACGGAACCCGAACCGTTTACTACAACAGCCCATCCCTCTACCAAGAGTTCAAGGTCAAGATAAAGAACTCCAAGATTGTCGATGCCGAACTAGGCGTTTTCTCGACAATCGGAGCAACCGTCAGCGCCGAGCAAGTCGAGTACGCGGACAGCCATGCAACGTATCGTATCGACCTCAGCATCCTAGGCCGACCGTCACGTACCTGTCTACTCGAATGCGATATACGCGGCACCACATTACACATGTCCGAAATACAGATGCGCCCGGACAAAGAGTTCTCTTCTTGAGCAGTATGCCCGCCCGCGCAGCTACTCCACCGGCTTGAAGATGGTGGCCTGGCCGAAGACGCTGCGGATGAGGGCTTTGGCCTCGCCCTCGGTCTGCGGGATGCTCGGGGCTGCGCCCTGATGGCCGAAGGGGCTGCCCGCGCCTGGGTTGGACTCCCAAGGGGCAGCGGGGGCGTCCTCCTCTTTGGGGGCAGCTGCAGCGGGCTTGGGCGCGGACGCCGCACCCGGCACGTCGAACGGCGGCAGATCGTCCCCGCCGGCATCGGCAGCAAAACCGCCGACCATGGCATCGTCGTAGGGAACCTGCTCGGATTCCCACGGCGCAGACGACGCGGCAGGCTGAGATTTGGGGGCGGCAGAGCGCTCGGGCGCACGGGGCGCGGGCTCGGTCGGGAGCTTGCCCGTAGCGGGAGCGCCGGCAGGGTTGTCGGAGCGCAGCCAGGGGGCCTTAGCCAGGTCGGATGACTTGGGCGCAGGCGCGGCAGCGGGCTTGGGCGCGGGAGCCGGAGCGGCCGGTTTGGGCGTGGCGGGCTTAGGCGCCGACGGGGTCGGTGCCATCACCGGCGTCGCTTGCTGCTGCGGAGCGCTGGCGCTCGAGGATGCAGGGGCCGCCGAGGACACGGGTTGCGGGTCCGCAGATACCGCAGCCCGTGCAGATGGAGAATGCTCCTCATGTTGAGGAGCCGGCGTGCCACCCCCATCCAGGACATAGTCGACGGTACGACGACCGAAGACCGCACTGACTGTCGGCAGAACCACCGACTGTGTGTCGGCGCGACCGAGCATCTTGATAGCAAAGGTCGAGCCCGCGGGGAACGAAACCGTGAGCTTGGAGCCGTCGTCGGCCGTGGCGCGGGCGTTGAGCAGCAGGCCTGCGTAGGAAGCCTGACGAGCCTTGACGCGCTCGACGACCTCGGCCCATTTGCGCTGGAGCTCGCCGGCGTCCTCGACCGCGGGGGTCTCGGCAGCACCGGCGGCGGCAACCTCAGCGGCGTTGTTGGGCTTGGACACCGGCACGGTCGATGCAGCAGGCACGGGAGCCGGAGCCGCAACGGGCTGAGGTGCAGGCGTTACAGGCTTGGGCGCGGGAGCCGGAGCCGCGGACTTGGGTGCAGGCTGGGCAGCCGGAACAGCAGCGCCGCGGTCCCAAGGCATGCCGCCCTGATGCGCGGACGTAGCAGCGGGAGCGGCAGATGCCACAGGGGCAGCAGCCCGGGCACCCGAGATCAGCGTCGGCTGCTGGACAGCGGGTGCGGATGCAGCAGGCGCACTCGCTTGAGCAGCAGCCACGCTCGCCGGCACGGCGCCGTTGGCAACCATGGCCTCCAGGCGTGCCACGCGCTCGGCCAATGCCTCAATCGTTAAATCAGCCTCGGGACGTGCCAGACGCGTGCAGGCGATCTCGAGCACCAGGCGCACGTCGCTCGCACCCCTCATCTCCAGTGCGGCATCGTCGAGCACTGTCAGCACACGGGCCAGGCGGTCGGCAGGATGCTCGCCAAAGGCAGCGGCCTCGGCAGCAAGCGCCTCGGCCTGCTCGGAGCCGCCCTCAAACAGCTCGGCACGGGCACCGGCAACGCAGGCAACATACACGTCGCGCACATGCGCCACCAAGTCACGCGTCAGCTCAAGCAGGTCATTGCCCTCCTCGACCTGTGCGCGAATGAGCCCATACAGCTCGGCGACATCGCGATCAGCAATGGCGCGCGCAAACTCGCCTAGAATCTGGTCCGAAACTTCGCCCAAAAGCGAACGGGCATCGTCCGCATGCACGGCGCCGTTGCCAAAAACGCTCAGCTGCTCCAGCGTGGAGAGCGCGTCGCGCATGCCGCCCTTGGCATGGCGCGCCACGATAGCCAGCGCCTCGTCGTCGTAATCGAAGCCCTCCTGCTCGCACACGTATGCCAGGCGGCGCTCGATATCCTCGTTGCCGATGCGATGGAAATCGAAGCGCTGGCAGCGTGAGAGGATTGTCTCCAGAATCTTTTGCGGGTCGGTGGTGCACAGCACAAAGATCACGTGCGCCGGCGGCTCCTCGAGCGTCTTGAGCAGCGCGTTAAACGCCGCCGTCGTGAGCATGTGGACCTCGTCGATGATATAGATCTTGTACTTGCCACGCACCGGGGCAAAGTTGACGGAGTTGATGATTTCCTCGCGCACGTTGTCTACGCCGGTACGGCTTGCGGCATCGAGCTCGTAGACATCGGGGTGGTTGCCCTCGGCGATGAGCTCGCATTCCTCACAGGTGCCGTCGGGCATGCAGCCGCTCGCACCCTCGGCGCGCGCCGCCTCGGCATTGCGACAGAGCAGCGCCTTGGCAAGAATACGCGCCATGGTGGTCTTGCCCGTGCCGCGCGGTCCGCAGAACAGGTACGCATGGGACAGGCGCCCCTCGGTGATGGCGTGCTCGAGCGTCGAGACGATATGCTGCTGGCCCACCACGGAGTCGAAGGTGAGCGGGCGATACTTTCGGTACAACGATTCCATGGGTGCTCCCCCGGGTATACTGAGTCTTGTTGCCGCGGCGGCCATGCGGTCGCACGGCATACTGCATCCATAATAACCCGTACGGCGAGCCCGCCGCGATAGGAGTCCAAAGAGCATGGCAGACGCAGAGAGCAACCTCGTTCCCTCCGAAGCAGCCGACCAGGTCGAGGTCGCGCTCGAGGAGCAGGCCGCAGCCGACGACGGCATTCTGTACCTCAACGAGTACCAGTACGAAAACGACCTCGTCACCGACTTTGCGCGCCTGGTCGCCTCGCCCAGGCGTCGCGGCTCGCTGTATGTCGCCGCGGCAATTGCCGCGCTCATCGGCATCGGCATGCTGGTGGCCGGCGGCAACTGGATCAAGTTCGGCGTCGTCCTAATCGTATTCGGCGCCTTTTTGGCCTGGTGGAGCAAAAATCTGCACCATACGCTCGCGCGCGACTTTATCGAAGCCGTCGAGGCAGACGAGTCCATGGGCGGCCGCTACCGCCGCGTCGCCGCCAACGAGGACGGCCTGATGGTCTGGGGCAAGAGCGGCAAGTCGCAGTTCTTCCCGTTTGAGAAGCTCGACCATGTACTCGACGGCGAGCGCATCTTTGTGGCCATGTTCGCCGACCAGGGCGTGACGATCCCTAAGGACACCTTTGTGCGTGGTGATGCCGAGCAGTTTGGCTCCTTCCTCAAGACGCGCATCAACAAAAAGCTGCGCATCGAGACCAAACGCAAAAAGATGAAGGCCGAAAAGGCCGCTGCCAAGGCCAAGCAGGAAAGCGAGCCTAAGAATGCAAAGGCCAAACAGCGCAAGCAGAAGAAGAACAAGAAGAAGCGCTAAGGCCAAGTCAGATAGGCCACCTCGCCCCGCTACCTTCACCATGCACCCGAGCGTGCTACACTAGCAGCATCTATGCCACCGCGAACGGCTCGGCTCCGCGCCCGCCGCTCGCAAACGAACTTTAAACGCACGAGGGTTGGCCATGCCGCTTTTCTCGCAACATACCGCCCGGTTCTCGCCGGACGTTCCTTTGGAGGGCACCAGCTCTCGCGAGCTGCTCAAGCGGTACCAGCCGCTCGAGACACTTGCGACCGGCGGTTTTGGCTCCATCGAGATCTGCCGCGACACGCACCTGCGCCGCCGCGTCGCCATTAAGCGCATCCCCCTTATTAACGGTGTCGGCATGCCCGCCAGCGACATCATGGATGTCCTGCGCGAGGCGCACACTGCCGCCATGCTTCAACATCCCAACATCGTGCAGGTCATCGACTTTACGCACGACACAGCCTATGCCTACCTGGTTATGGAATATGTCGATGGCATGTCGCTGGCCGAGTTTTTGCACCGCGTGGACGGTCACTCACTTACCTTTGACGAGGCCGTGGCCATTGCCGATGCCCTAGGCCAGGCGCTCACCTTCGCCCATAGTAATGGCGTACTCCACCTGGACATTAAGCCCGCCAACGTGCTCATCGACCACTCGGGCAATGTAAAGCTCACCGACTTTGGCATGGCGCGACTGTCGTCCGCCGGTGGCTTTGGCGGCTCGCGCGGCGGCACCATCGGCTACATGCCGCCCGAGCAGCTCGATATCGAGACCGGCACGGTCGATGAGCGCGCCGATGTCTTTGCCCTCGCCTGTGTAATCTATGAGGGCCTGTGCGGCAGCGCTCCCTTTATGGCGGCCACGCCCGCCGACTCGCTCGACCGCATCATCGGCGGCGCCACCTATCCCAGCGAGCTGATACCACACTTTCCCCCGGGAGCCGAGGCCGCGCTCATGAGCGCGCTCTCCCCCATGCCGCAGGACCGCCCCAGCAGCATCGAGGCATTTTGCGACCAGCTCCTTGCCGGTCTGGGCAGCGTGCGCGAGGGCCGTCGCAGCCTGGAGCAAATGGTTGGCGAGCTTTCGGATGACGAGTGCGCGGCAGATGATATCGAGCCATCGAGCTACGAGGATGACACCGTCGAGGTCGACCCCGCACTTGGCTGGGCGGGCACGCGCTGGGGCCGCGCACGCAATTACACCATGCGCGGTATCTCGGCGCTCTCATGCGGAGCCTTCAGCTTTTTGCTTATGCAGACAGCCGGCGTCGCGGCGCTTCCCGGGCTGGTCGTGGCGGCCGTCGCGATCGGTGCGGCAGCCGGCCTGGCCCCGCAGATCGGCTCGGCCATCTCGACCGTGGGCTTTTTGGTGCTCATGGCCAACGCCACCATGCAGGCGCAGGGCATCCTGTCGATGCTGCCGGTCGCGGTCGTTTTTGCCGCTGCCATGTCCGGTTGGTGGATTGCTTGGGGACGCACCGAGGCAGCTGCGAGCACGACGCTCACCTGCGCGCTTGCGCTGGGTTGCCTAACCGGCGACGCCCTCCTTGCCGCCGGAGCCGCCGCGAGCATCGCGGCGTTTTGGCTCGGCCCGGCAAGCGCCGCGGCAGCCACGGGCATGGGCGCACTCTTTGCCCGCCTTGCTGCAGCGGCTCTCTCTGCGGGAGGCGCACTGGGGCTTAGCAATGTCGCCGCAGCGCTGGGAGACGCGCTCCTTCTCGCTGCAATCGTGCTGGTTGCAGCAACAGCCGCGGCAACATCGCTGCTGCTCAATGCTCATGCCAAGTGCGCCGAGCAGGGATCGAACCTTGCCGCCATCGTCGCAATTGCCGTCGCCGGCATCGGCTCGGCCGTATCGTTTTGTCTTGCACACCATATGGAAATTGCCAGCCTTGCGGGCCCGGTCGTCGCCAAGGCAGCGGTTACGGGAATCCTATCCTCTATAATCGTTGGGATATGCCTTTATTTGCTCGGATACCAAAGAACCTATACGGAGAGTGATCTTTCGTGAACTTCCTGAACATCTTCGAGGACCACGTGGCCGGCATCTTCGGTGCCACCCGTGCCCCGTTCTCCTTTAAGAAGCTTGCCAAGCAGGCCGCTCGCGACATGGAGGATCAGACTCTGGTGATCAACGGCGTCAACACCGCGCCGGCGCTCTATACCATCCTGATTGCCGCCGACGACGATCCCATGCTCGCCCCGTTCTATCCCGAGCTTTCGCGCGAGGTCCGCGAGTTTGTGAAAGCGCAGGCCGAAAAGCGCCGCTACGTCTTTGTCGGCGAGCCCCTCGTTCGCTTTATGATCGACCCGCAGCTGCGCGGCGGCAAGTTCTCGGTCTTTGCCGAGAACGTCGATGCCCCCACGCTCGGTCGCCTGTACGAGGAAGAGCGCGCCTACCAAAACGGCCTGGGCCAGAACAACTCAGCCGCGAGCCGTGCCGCCAGCGCCCCGCGCGCCGGCCAGCAGCAGTTTGCCGCCCCGCAGCAACACCCCGCTGCTATGCCGCAGCAGCAGCCGGCACCTCGTGCTGCCACTCCCGACCCGCTTGCCGTGGCCGACCCCTTTGCGCCCAATATGCCCGACCCTGCCGCCGCACCCATTCCCGTGCCCCAAACCGTCTCGCGCGACGCGCTTGCCGGCATGGGCGGAGCCGCCGCGACCGGCGCCGCCGCTGGCCTTGGCGCCGCAGCCAGCATCGCCTCCAACATGGCAAGCTCTCGCGCCCCGCAGCGTCCGCTCGCCCAGCTCGTCGACGTCGTGAGCGGCGAGAGCCACGCCATCACCTCCGCACAGGTGACCATCGGTCGCGAGCGCTCGGTTTCCGACATCGCCCTGCGCGACCCCAACGTGTCGCGCCGTCATGCCCAGCTCACCTTTACCGGCTCGGACTGGTCGATCGAGGACCTCAACTCCACCAACGGCACGCTCGTCAACAACCGTCGCATCACGCGCTGCCCGCTGCGCAACGGCGATCTGCTGACGTTTGGCCTGAGCACGTTCGAATTTAGGGGATAGTCGCTTATGAACATCGATATCGTCCTGTTTGCAGGCCGCATCGTCCTGGTCGTCCTGCTTTATATCTTCCTGTTTGCCGTCATGAAGACCGGCGTGGGGCTCGTCCGCGGCCAGCGCCGCGACTCGGCCATCTGGACGATCGATGTGGACAAGGGCCCGCGCGGCATCCGCGGCATCCACGTGGATATGCTCGGCCCCGTCATCGTCGGCCGTTCGCCGTCGTCGGACATCTGCATCAACGAACCGTTTGTCTCGGCCTCGCATGCGCGTTTTTCGCTGCAGGGTCCGGCACTTATTATCGAGGACCTCAACTCGCTTAACGGCACGCTCGTCAACGGCCGCCAGCTGGTGGAGCCCGCAACGCTGCGCGAGGGCGACGAAGTCCAGATTGGCGACGTGGTCATGAAGGTGAACCGTCGATGATCGACGAGGAGAACAAGTCCGCAACCATGCCAGAGACGTCGGCCGCCCCCGCGACCGCGCCGGCTCATGCCGCCCCGGCGGGCCATGCGCCCGTGGAGCCCGAGGACACTGTGTTCTCCCTGCCTCTTTCGCATGTAACGCAAGAATATCCGACGCTGACCGACGACGAGGATACCGAGGACAACGCTGACGGCGGTAACACCCCCATCGGCGTGCACGCCGCTACCGAGCAGCCCGCGGTCCCGCAAGACATGCCCGCGCCGGCTCACTTTGCCGAACCCGTCGCCACGGCGATTACCGAGAGCTCCGCGGTATTTGCGGCTCCCGAGCCCGCGGCACCGGTGTTTCCCGTAGCGCCGGCACCCGCCGCAGCGCCCGAGTCCGCATCTGCACCGGAACCCGCGGCGGCGCCCTCCCCCGCGGACGCATCGGCGCCCGAAGCCATGCAGTCTGTAACCGAAGACGTACCCGCAGCAACGACGGAGGATGTCTCCCAATCCCACGGCACGCCCGCGCCCGCGCACTTCGCGACGCCCGAGTCTGCAGCCGTCGCCCCGCAAGACGACGAGCCTGTCGACCGTACAACCGAAGAGCCCGCCACGCCCAACGTCAACGACCCGAGCAACGATGCCGACACCGTCTCGCCCGGCGATACGGCCGAGATTGACGTTGCCGCCGTGGAGGCCAAGCTTAAGGACCCCGGCTCGACCATGAGTTTTGAGCCGCTGACCGACGAGCGCATCGAGACTGACTCGACCTACGACGCCGGCACGACCACGCAGCTCATGTGGGGCGCCCGCTCCGATGTTGGCTGTGTGCGCCCGCATAACGAAGACTCCTATCTGGTGCAATCGCCGCTCTTTTGCGTATGCGACGGCATGGGCGGCCACGCCGCCGGTGAGGTAGCCTCCTCCATCGCCGTCGAGACCATTGCCAAGACAGCGCCGCAGGCAGCCGACGCCGCACGACTGGCAGCCGCCGTCGAAGCCGCAAACGCCGCGGTCATCGAGGCTGCGCTCAACGGGCTTGGCAAGCCCGGCATGGGCTGCACGGCAACCTGCGCCTATATCGAAAACGACATGCTCGCCATCGCCCACGTGGGCGACTCGCGCGCCTATCTGCTCCACGAGGGCACGCTCATCCGCGTGACCCGCGACCACTCCTATGTGGAGGAGCTCGTGGACGCCGGCGAAATTACGGCAGACGAGGCTCGCGTCCACCCCAACCGCTCAGTCATCACCCGCGCGCTGGGCTCGGATCCCGCCATGTATGCCGACCACTTTACCCTGCATATCGAGGAAGGCGACCGCCTGATCCTGTGCTCGGACGGTCTTTCGAGCATGATTCCCGATAGCGATATCGAAAACATCGCCACACAGTCCTCGACCGCGCAGATTTGCGTCGACAACCTTGTTGACGCGGCACTGGTCGCCGGCGGGCATGACAACGTCACCGTGCTTGTCGTTGACCTGGTCGACGATGGCGTCATGCGCGAGGCAAAGCGCGTCCGCCGCCGCAACATCACCATTGCCACCGTACTGGGCATCGCTTTTGTGCTGGCGGCAGCCATCTGGGCCTACGCAGGCATCACCGGCTCGTACTACCTGGGCACCTACAAGGACACCGTCGCGGTCTACCGGGGCATTCCCGGCAAGCCGCTCGGCCTTAAGCTGCACTGGCTCGACAGCACGACCACCATCAAACTGTCCGACCTGCCCGAAGACACACAAAATCGCCTTAAGGCAGGTATTCAGCAGACGAGCATCGACGACGCACAGGACACCATCTCCAAGTACCGCCATCAGATCGACGAGGAGCAGACCCGTCAGGTGATCGACGCGCAAACGATCCGCAATAACACCGACCAGGGTTCGACCTCCGAATCGGATTCCGAGAATACCGCCGAACAGTCCGCCGAGGCCGAAGCCTCCGATAAGAATTAGAAAGGGAGTGCCGCTTATGAGTCGCCGTAATACCGAACTGCTCTTACTCATCGCCTCGGCGTTCCCCGTCATCCTGCTGTATGCGATGTACGTGCTCACCGCAGGCGCCGCCATCTCGTTTGAGACACTTGCCGTTCCAATCGGTCTCTTTGCCGCCTTCGCCGCGGCGCATATCGCCGTGCGCATTCTGGCACCCGGCGCCGACCCGGCCATCCTGCCCATCGTCTTTGTTCTTTCGGGCATTGGCATCACGTTTGTGACGCGCTTGGCGCCCACGCTCGCCATCTCGCAGCTCGTCATCCTGTTTATCTCGGTGGCGTTGATGGTAGGTACGCTTGCGCTGGTCAAAAACCTCGACGTAGTCATGCGCTACAAGTACACCTTTGGCATCATCGGCATCATCTTGCTGATGCTGCCCATCTTTATCGGCACCACAATCTCGGGCTCTAAACTGTGGATTCGCATCGCCGGCTTTACCATTCAGCCCGGCGAGTTCGCCAAGGTCTTTATCGTGCTGTTCCTAGCCGGTTACCTGGCCGAGAACCGCGAACTGCTCTCCATCTCCAACCGCAAGATCTTGGGTCTTAAGATTCCGCGTCTGCGCCTGCTGCTGCCGCTGTTCGCAGTCTGGGGCGTATGCCTGCTCGTCGTTGTCTTCGAACGTGACCTGGGCTCGGCCTTGCTGTTCTACACCATCTTCTTGCTGATGCTCTACGTTGCCACGGGTCGCTTCTCGTATGTCATCATCGGCCTTGTGCTCTTGGCCGTGGGGGCCGTGGGCGCTTACAAGTTCCTGTCGCACGTCCAGGTTCGTTTCCAGATCTGGGCCGATCCCTTTAAGGATGCACAGGGCCAGGGCTACCAGATTGTCCAGTCCCTCTTCTCGCTGGCCGACGGCGGCCTTGTTGGCGTCGGCATTGGCAACGGCATGGCCAACAACATCCCCGTCGTCGAGTCCGACTTTATCTTCTCGGCTATCGGCGAGGAGATGGGCCTTTTGGGCGGTGGCGCCGTTCTTATCCTGTTTATGCTCTTTGCCGTACGCGGCCTGACCACGGCAGCCCGTGCCAAGTCCGACCTTGCCGCCTTTAGCGCCACTGGTCTTACGGCCGCCATCAGCTTCCAGGCGTTCTTGATCGTTGGCGGCGTTACCCGCCTGATTCCGCTGACCGGCGTCACCCTGCCCTTTATGAGCCAGGGTGGCTCCTCGCTGCTGGCAAGCTTTATCATCGTCGCGCTTTTGCTGCGCGCCGGTGACGAGGCAACCGGTCGCGAGGCCGAGCTCACCGGCACCGGCACCATGGCCGCCATCACCGACGACCAGGTCGCCTCGGCGGCCTCCCCGGCTGGCACGCGCTTCGCCACTTCGTCTTCGCACAACCGCGGCAGCCACTCCGCCGGCTCGCGCATGCGCCGTCGCCTGCTCGACACGCCCGAATCCGGTGTGCTCGGCCGCGTGGCGCTCGCCAATCGACTGACCCGCGCCGTGCTCGCCTTTACGGCACTATTCGCCATCCTTATCGGCAACCTCACCTATGTCCAGGTCATCAAGGCCAAGGACTATCAGGACATGCCGACCAACAACCACACCATCGCCCGCTCCAAGTACATCCAACGCGGCTCCATCATCACGTCCGACGGCGTGACGCTGGCCGAGTCACTGCAACAGGAAGACGGCACCTACGCCCGCTCCTACCCCAACGGAAACATGGCCGCTCACGTGGTGGGCTATGTAAGCCAGCAGTACGGCACCGCTGGTGTCGAGAGCGTCATGAACGAAACGCTCACCGGCTCCAAGGATTACTCCAGCTGGGACAACGCCCTCGCGTCGCTCGCGGGCCAAAACCAACCGGGCAACACCGCCAAGCTCACCATCGACTCGCGCATCCAGACGGCTGCCGAGCAGGCACTCAAGGGCTTTAAGGGTGCCGTGGTGGTTATGGATCCGCGCACCGGCGCGGTCCTCGCATGCGCAAGCTCGCCCACCTATGACAACACCAACATCGATGCCCTGATGCAGTCGGGCGGTGGCGAGGACGGCTCCATGTACGACCGCGCCATGGACGCTCTCTATACCCCGGGCTCGACCTTTAAGGTCGTCACACTCTCCGCGGCGCTCGAAACCGGCACCGCCAGCCTTACCAGCACGTACCAGGCGCCCGACTCCATGGATATCGGCAACGCACCGGTCACCAATTACGCCAACGAGAGCTACGGTACCATCAGCCTGCAACAGGCCTTTGCCGTGTCGTCCAACGTCGTCTTTGGCCAGGTGGCCAACGAGATCGGCGCCAGCTCGCTCGTCCAGTTTGCCAACGCCTTTGGTTACGGCCAAAAGCTCGGTCAGGACCTGACCACCGCGGCCTCCATCATGGCCGACCCCTCGCTCATGACCGAGTGGGAAACCGCCTGGGCAGGCGCCGGCCAGCCTGTCGGCATGGACCACACGCCAGGTCCGCAGACCACCGTCATGCAAAACTGCGTGATAGCGGCGGCCATCGCCAACAGCGGCGTGGTCATGGACCCGTTCTTCGTGGCCCAGGTGCTCGCCCCCGACGGAACCGTGGTCAAGACCACGCAATCCCGCTCGCTCGGCCAGGCCGTCAGCGCCACCACGGCCGATCAGGTCAAGCAGGCCATGCTCGCGGTTGTCCAGTCCGGCACCGGCACCGATGCCCAGATTCCGGGCGTCAAGGTCGCCGGCAAGACTGGATCGGCCGAGACCGGCGGCACCAACGTCAACTCGATGTTCGTCGGCTTCGCACCTTACGATTCACCCACGGTCGCCATCTCGGTGGCCTTGGAGGATTACGACAAACACGACGTCAAGGCAGCCAAGATCGCCGGCATCGTCCTGACCGCGGCACTTGCCGCCCAAGGAGCGTGATGCCTGTGATCGAAGCGGATACTTGGGGCGCGCCGCGGCCGATGAGCTAGCGGCAAGGCGCCACGCGGTCCCAGCGACCATAGATTTGGTACTACACACATCGTTGAGCGAATAAGTTAGTTAGGAGCAGGAATGGAACAGAGGGTCCTCGGGGGAAGATACCTCCTCAAGGATAAGGTGGGAACGGGCGGCATGGCGACCGTCTTCCGTGCGCAAGATCAGGTCCTCGACCGCACGGTTGCCGTCAAGATCATGCTGCCGCAGTATGCCGGCGACGCCACCTTCGCCGCCCGCTTTAAGCAGGAGGCCCAGGCAGCAGCAGGTCTCTCCTCCCCCTATATCGTGGGCGTCTACGATTGGGGCAAGGATGGCGATACCTACTACATCGTCATGGAGTACCTGCGCGGTACCGACCTTAAGAGCGGCATCAAGAGCCACGGCGCCCTCGATCCAAAGAAGGTCGCGCAGATCGGCTCGCAGATCAGCTCCGCGCTTTCGGTCGCCCACAAGCACGAGATCATCCACCGCGACATTAAGCCGCAAAACATCATGGTGCTGCCCGACGGCAACATCAAGGTCATGGACTTTGGCATCGCGCGCGCAAAGAACAGCCACCTCACACAGGACAACAATGTACTGGGCACCGCCCACTACGTAAGCCCCGAGCAAACGCGCGGCCAGGACCTCGGTCCCACCTCGGATATCTACTCCCTGGGCGTCGTGATGTACGAGTGCGCCACCGGTCGCGTCCCCTTTGACGGCGACGACGCCATCTCGGTTGCGCTCAAGCAGGTAAACGAGCTGCCGGTTCCGCCGAGCCAGATCAACTCCGGCGTCGATGCCGATCTGGAGCGCATTATCCTCAAGTGCATGGAGAAGGACCCGGCGAACCGCTTCCAGACGGCAGACGAGCTGCGCCAGGTGCTCAATAACTACCTGTCCGGCCGCGCCGTCAACGTCTCCGAGCCCACGCGCATCATTGGCGCCGCCGGCGACCTGGGTGCCACCAAGACCCGTGAGCTGTCTGACTCCACGCGTGCTATGGTTCGCCCCGTATCGGGCGTAAGCGGACAGACCAACCCCCGCAGCGCCGTTTCGGGTTCCACGGGTTCCTACGAGGTCGATCAGCCCAAGTCCAACAAGAACAAGATTATCGCCGCCGTAGTCGCCGCAATCGCCGTGGTTGGCGTTGTGGTGGCCTTCGCCACCGGGCTCTTTGGGGGCGAGCAGGTTACGGTACCCGATGTGCTTAACAAGGACCAGCAGACCGCTATCGAGCTGATCAAGGAGGCCGGCCTTGAGGTCGGAACCGTCGACCAGAGCTATAACGACGATGTCGACGAGGGCAAGGTTGCCGAGCAGACCCCCAACGGCAACACTAAGAAGCCCAAAGGCTCCAAGGTGAACCTGGTGATCTCCAAGGGCCCCAAGCCCTCCGAGAAAGTTGAGGTTCCACAGCTCGTCGGCCTGACCAAGGACCAGGCCGAGGCCGCGCTGGCAAGCGTGGGCCTGAAGGGCAACGCAACCGAGGAGGCCAACGAGGCTGACGAAGGCCAGGTCTTTGAGCAGGGCACTGATGCCGGCAAGGAAGTCGAGAAGGGCACGACCATCTCGTATAAGGTCTCCAGCGGTCCTGACACCACCTCCGTCCCCGATCTGACCGACATGACCGAGGCTCAGGCACGCAACGCCCTCGACATGGCCGGTTTTGGCGTCAACGTGAGCTACCAGGAGAACGATTCCGTCACCGAGGGCACCGTCATTAGCTGGAACCCCAGCGGCAAGCAGAAACCCGGCGCCACGATCACCGTAGTCATCGCCAAGAAGTCCGGCAAGGCCAGCGTTCCGGGCAACCTGTACGGCAAGAGCATCTCCGCCGCCGTCACCGCGCTCAACAACGCCGGGTTCTACAACATCGCATTCTGCGATCAGAACGGCAACCCCGTGAGCGGTAACGAAAACTCCACCGTGACGGGCGTCTCCCCCACCGGCAAGCAGTCTACCGACAACACGATCACGCTGACGGTTTCGGTTTCTGGCTCTGGTACTGATTCAGGCGACGATTCCGGCACGACCAACTAGTCATCAAGACGTTGCCCACAGCGGCTGATGACGCAAACACATTCGCTCAACGGCGCCCGTTTGCTCCCCCGGCAAACGGGCGCTTTCTTCATCTGAAGCAGCGAAAACCACGGCATACCTTTAGACCAGAAGAGCCCGGCACCGTAGCGGTACCGGGCTCGATATTTCTCTGGTGCCCCCGGGCGGATTCGAAAACTCCCCCCGCGGGGAAATTGGTGACGCGGGTGTCGACGGCCCGAATCCGGCCTTCAGACCAGAAGAGCCCGGCACCGTGGTGGTACCGGGCTCGGCAAATCTCTGGTGCCCCCGGGCGGATTCGAACCGTCGACACCCGCTTTAGGAGAGCGGTGCTCTATCCCCTGAGCTACGGAGGCATGTTGTACTAGTGTAGCAGATTTACTGCATCGCCATACGTCGCATGACTAGACTTCGAAGTTGCGGTGGAATAGTTCCTGTCTGAAGCATCTAAAGCCGTATTAAGGAACTATTTCACCGCAACTTATGAGGAGCTAGTTGCCTTTGTGGAAGAGGTTTTTGATGACGGAGGGGATGCTCTTGGCGCCCTTGGCCGTCACATCGATAAAGTCGGGCGAACGCACGAGCTTATTCTCGTCGACGTACTTGCGGACCGCGCGAAGCG
>ERZ1673700.22-NODE-22-length-211034-cov-15.513852_pt1 | contig 211034 bp, 153 predicted proteins | sample MGYA00580230_ERZ1673700 | MGnify/ENA primary metagenome ERZ1673700 (study PRJEB41218, sample SAMN15661782) | gut metagenome | host: Homo sapiens | place: Canada: London | collected 2015-08-20/2019-03-30 | study: EMG produced TPA metagenomics assembly of...
TTGTTTCATCATTTTGGACCGGCGTTCTCTCTCGAATGCGGGTGCAAAAGTAGTGCTATAAAACATAACTACCAAACATTTTCAGTATTATTTTTCAAGTTTTTTCTCATGGCTCAACAATCCTTACTTTTAATGTACGCACACGATAAAGGCACATATATTTATCTGTACTGATGTTGACAATATCTGGATGGGCATGGAAATAGGTTTCAAGTTTCAAGGTTTCATGAAACCTATATAATGTACGCACCGTGTGTGTGAAGAAAAAGGTTTCATGAAACCTTGAAACTTGAAACCTGCCTATAGTCATTTTTTAATTCGATACACGCATAAGCAAAGAAGAGCCATACGATAGACTTAATTCCTTCAAGCCAATGACTTAAATCAAAGAGCGCAAAGAGCTAAGTCATCAAGCGCAAAGACTCAACTTCTCATCCCCCAAGTTCCAAGTCCTTTATACACCTTAATCCACAACTAATTAAAAAATCTGATAACAGAACACGAATGTCCGCTCTCATCAGTCCGACACATTGAAGCGTATTCCCACGGGGTCATCATATTGTTTTTGCAGCTTATAAAGCTCGTCTCGCATGCGTTTCGTCACTGCCTCGTAACTGGGCTTACCGTAAAGGTTATTCATCTCGTGGGGATCTTCTTGGAGGTCGTAAAGCTCCCATACGTCGATGTCGTTGTAGAAATGGATCAATTTATAACGATCGTCACGTATGCCGTAATGACGCTTCACGGAATGCTCGGCGGGATACTCGTAGTAATGATAGTAAAGGGAGTTACGCCAGTTCTCCGGCCGCTCGCCTTTCAGCAAGGGAAGCAAGGACTCGCCTTGGATGTCGGCTGGGATGGGGGCTCCGGCCAGTTCCAAAAAAGTGGGGGCGTAATCAATATTCTGCACGAGCTGCGGGATATCACCCTTCTTGCCACCCGGCAGACGCATCAGCAACGGGGTGCGGAAGGATTCCTCATACATGAAGCGCTTGTCGAACCAGCCATGCTCGCCCATGTAGAATCCTTGGTCGGAGGTGTAGACGATCAACGTGTTATCCAGCAAATCGTTCTTCTCCAGATAATCGAGCACGATACCGATGTTCCGATCCACGGAATGGATCACCCGAAGGTAATCGTGCATATAACGCTGGTATTTCCACTCAGCCAGCTCCTTACCCGTGCGTTTCTTCGCCTTGAAGTCTTGGATGATCGGATCGTAATAGGCGTCCCAAGCGGCTTTCTGGTCCGGATTCATGCGGTTATAAAGCTCACGGCCGTACTTCTCCAGATCGGCGTTGGAGGAATGGATCTCGTTCTCCTTATCGGCCATTTTCAAGTCGTATACGATATCCATATCCTTGATGATGCTCATCTCCTGCTCCGAGGCGGCGATGCGGCCGGCGTAATCGTCGTAGAAGTTCTCGGGCAGCGGGAAGGTCACATCATCGTAAAGACGCAGGTCGCAGGTATCGGGCATCCAAGTACGGTGCGGGGCCTTATGGTGCAGCAGGAGGCAGAAAGGCTTGCTCTTGTCTCGTTTATTGTCCAGCCAATCAAGAGCCAGATCGGTCGTGATGTTCGTGGCGTACCCTTCGATCTGACGCTTCTCGCCGTTATCGATGAAGATGGGGTTATAGTAATCGCCTTGGCCTACGAGGATGTTCCAGTAATCGAAACCGGTGGGATCGGAGGTGAGGTGCCATTTACCGATCATGGCGGTTTGGTAGCCAGCTTTACGCAATAGCTTCGGGAAGGTCTGCTGCGAGCCGTCGAAGGTATGGGCGTTATCGATGAAGCCGTTCTTGTGGCTGTGCTTGCCGGTCAGCATGCAGGCACGGCTGGGGCCACTGATGGAGTTGGCTACGAAGCTATTGGTGAAACGTACGCCCTCGTTTGCGATGCGGTCGATGTTGGGGGTTTGGATGTATCGCTTGTCGTAGGCGCTGATGGTTTGGAAGGAGTGATCGTCCGTCATGATGTAAAGGATATTCATGGGCTTGGCGGGCTGCCCGGACGTATTCTCTTTTTGGCTACAGGAGGTGGAGGCTATCGCCGCCAGACCTGTCAGAATGAATAGTTTATTTGTTTTCATGTATTCCGCTTAGATTTATGTTGTTTTGATTGATTTTGCCTAAATACACTCAGCTACAGACTTGTAGAGACGGGGCATGTCCCGTCTCTACAATTGGTGATATTAACCTTGGTGATATTAGCCGAGGAGGTCTTTCAGCTTGCCTTCGGATTGCAGCTTCACGATCAACTCGCCAAACAGAGTATTCGTCCAAGCGAACCACGAGCGGGTGTAATCGGAAGGATTGTCCTTATGGAAAGACTCGTGCATGAAGCCCGTGCCTCCGTCCGTATCACGAAGCGTCTCTATGCAATACCGGATCTCCTTCTCGTCGTTGGAAGTCGTAGCACGCATGATCAAGCTCATCGGCCAGATATAGTTGAAACCGATATGCGGACCGCCGATGCCCTCGCCGGCCTTTCCCTTGAAGAAGTAAGGGTTGGAAGGGCTCAGCACCAAGCGACGGGTATTCTGGTAAACCGGGTCGTTCACGTCCACGCAACCCAAGAACGGCAAAGCCAGCAAGCTCGGTACGTTAGCGTCGTCCATGAAAACACGGCTGCCGTAGCCATCCACCTCGAAGGCGTATACCTTACCGAATTCCGGATGCTCTACGATGGCGTATTTCTTCACGGCCTCCTCTACCTCGTTGGCCAACGCCTCGCAACGGCCGGCCAAATCCGTGTTGTTTCTTACGGCACGAAGAATCTCCGCGACATGGCGAAGCGAGGTGATAGCGAACAAGTTCGATGGTACCAAGAAGCCGAACAGCGTAGCGTCGTCGGAAGGACGGAAAGAAGAGACGATTAGGCCCACCGGGTTCACCGGGCTACCCCAACCATCGTTCAAGAGGGTATCGCCTTGGCGGTCCGTCACACGGGAGAAACGGTACGGCCCGAGGCTATCCTTGCGCTGTTGCTCACGGAAGGTACGGTAAACGGCCTCCATTGCCTTCTCCCATTTGTTGTCGAATACGGAGGTATCGCCAATCTCTTTCCAATAATGATACGCCAAGCGGATCGGGTAGCAAAGCGAGTCGATCTCCCATTTACGCTCGTGAAGCTCTTTCTTCATCTCCGTGCGGTCGCTCTCCCACTCGCTCCCGGTAGGGCCTTCGTTGAAGCCGTTAGCGTAGGGATCGATCAGGATGCAGGCGGTCTGGCGATTGATAGCTCCGACCAGCATTTGCCGCAAGTCCTTATCCTTCTTCGCCAAGGTGACGAAGGGGTAAACCTGCGCCGAGGAGTCACGCAACCACATGGCGTGAATATCTCCGGTGATCACGAACGTATCCGGCTTGCCGTCTACCATCTTGAACTCACAGGTCGTGTCCAAGGTATTCGGGTAGCAGTTCTCGAACATCCAAGCCAGCTTCGGGTCCTTGATACGGGCCTTGGAAGCCTTCAGTTGCTCCTCTACCGCCTTGGAGGTAAACTTACGGGCCTCGGGAGCCGGGCGCTTGCTGGCGTAATCGCCGGTCACCTTAGAGGCGATCGTGCTAAAACTCTTTTTATTGTCGGGCGTACTCACGGCGGAGTATACCTTCTCGCCAACCAACAGGCCGGCCAAGGAAATAGATCCTGTTTTCAGGAAATTACGTCTTGTAGTCATTTATATAGTTTTTATGGTATTATATTCCAGTGGCAAAGTTAAGAAAAAAAATAAAGGCTCCCAATCCTTTTCGGACCGGAGCCTTCGCCAACTCAATAATTCCTTAAATTAGCCTAAATACGATTTTAGAAGCTTGCTACGAGTTCCTTGTCTTAATCTTCTGATTGCTTTTTCCTTGATCTGGCGGACACGCTCTCTAGTGAGGCCAAATTTGTCGCCAATCTCTTCCAATGTCATTTCCTGACAGCCAATACCGAAAAACATCTTGATTATCTCACATTCTCTTTCGGTCAGTGTAGCAAGCGCTCTATCAATTTCCTTAGCCAATGACTCGTTCATTAACGACCGGTCCGCGATAGGAGCGTCATCGTTCACAAGCACATCCAAAAGGCTGTTGTCTTCACCTTCCACGAACGGGGCATCCACGGAAATATGACGTCCGGACACCTTCAAGGTATCGGAAATCTTATCCACCGGGATATCCAACTCATCAGCAAGTTCCTCTGGAGACGGTCTGCGCTCGTTTTCCTGCTCGAACTTGGAGAAGGCCTTGCTGATCTTGTTCAGCGAGCCTACTTGGTTCAACGGAAGACGCACGATTCTTGACTGCTCTGCCAAAGCTTGCAGAATAGATTGGCGAATCCACCATACAGCATAGGAAATAAACTTGAAACCTCTCGTCTCATCGAATTTCTCGGCAGCCTTGATCAAGCCTAAGTTACCCTCATTAATAAGGTCGGGCAAACTCAAACCTTGGTTCTGATATTGCTTAGCCACAGAAACGACGAAACGGAGATTCGCACGGGTCAATTTCTCTAACGCCCTACGGTCTCCTCTTTTGATAGCCTGTGCCAATTCCACTTCCTCTTCTACCGTGATAAGATCTTCTCGACCAATCTCTTGAAGATATTTATCCAGCGAAGCGCTTTCGCGGTTGGTAATGGACTTTGTGATCTTTAATTGTCTCATTCGATTTGTTTAATTGAGAATACGGGGTGCAAAGATAACCATTTTTGTTGAAAGAATTGGCTGGATGCACCCCACATCCAGCCAATTAAAAACCTTTAACAATCTTTTCACACCTATAAGACTACAGTCCTTGTTTATCTTATTCGGCAAGATCTATCGCATAGTACTTCGTACGTCCGTTCGGGTAGAAGCCTTTAATGAAGAGGCCTTGATCTTCCGTACGTCCTTGAAGTATGCTTTCCACAATCTTTTCCAAGTCTTCCGGAGCAGAGATCTTCTGGTTGTTTACAATCATGATAATGAAGCCTTTCTTTATACCGGCGTCTTTCAGTTTGCCGCTGGTCAGACCGGTGACCTCGATACCATAACTTACACCTAACTTACGTTTCTGCTCGTCGTTCAAAGCCTTGAACGCTGCGCCCATAACCTCTGCGCTGTCACCACCCTTCACGACCTTGGTGCTACCTTGCGCATTACGGAGTTCTACCGTGAATTTCTTCGTGCTACCGTTGCGGTTGATCGTCAACTCTACCTTGTCGCCCGGACGGTATTTGCTGATCTGCTCTTGCAAAGCGCTAGACGATTTGATCTTCACGCCGTTCACAGCTACAATCACGTCACCCTTCTCGATTCCGGCTTCCTTAGCGGAGCTGCGCTCGGCGAAACCACCTACGTAAGCGCCCTCGAATACTTTCACTTTCTCTTTCTCAGCGTCGGGCACGTATTGCGGGTCTTGTATCAATACGCCTAATACAGCACGCTGCACGGTTCCGAATTGCTTCAAGTCGTTAGCCACCTTACCGGCGATGCTGATAGGCACGGCGAAAGAGTATCCGGCGAAGTTACCGGTCTCGGAGTAGATAGCGGTATTGATACCGACTAACTCGCCTTTCGTGTTCACTAGCGCCCCACCACTGTTACCCGGGTTCACGGCGGCGTCTGTCTGTATAAACGACTCGATCTTGCTACGATCCTTGCCACCGGCGCCGATGTTACCACGGCTCTTAGCGCTCACGATACCTGCCGTAACGGTAGAGGTCAAGTTAAACGGGTTACCTACCGCCAACACCCACTCACCTACTTTCAACTTCTCTGAATCACCAAAGGGGATCGTAGGTAAGTCGGTTGCCTCGATCTTGATCAAGGCGATATCTGTTGTCGGATCAGCCCCTATAATCTTTGCCGGGAATTTCCGGTTATCGTTCAAGGTAACCTCCAGCTCATCGGCTCCGTCGATCACGTGGTTGTTCGTGATGATATAACCATCCGTAGAGATAATGACACCCGAGCCGGCGCCCACACGAGGTTGCTGTTGCGGACGTTGGAACCCTCCACGGCCACCGAAGCCGAAGAAATACTCGAACGGGTCCATATACTGCTGACCGCCGTCCCCGTTAGAGGCTTGCGCGTTAGCCGTGGCCTTGATATGGACAACCCCGTGGATGGCGCTCTCGGCGGCCGTAGTGAAATCGATATTCTCGGCGGCCACGGTTCCATAATTCGTCAATCGGTACGGTTGCTTGAAGGTATTCTCAACTCCGGAGGCCAACTCCACCGGACGCTGATTCTTATTCATCAGGTAAGTACTCGTTCCGATCGCGGCACCAGAACTAATGGCTGCTATCAGAGCAACACCAAGCACATTCTTCCAGATATTTTTCATACTTTTCTTATTTAATTAAACACTTAAATTTAACAGTTTCTTTACGGCAAAGAAAACTCAAAAATTGTGCGGATATTCCATTTCCATCGTATTTTTTATCACTTTTAACGAGGCATCACAGGGGCTTAACCGCACTTAACAGTACTGTGTATTGCAAAGTACCTTTTTAACAATTAAACAGCAGACGAATTGACAGTTGACACGCGATAACTGACAGTCGGCAATCGATAAATGACAGTCGGTTACTGGCAATCTAGAATCTCTGTTCGTATAAAAAACACCTAGGAGACAGAATATGTTTACGGCTGAAAAAGAAAATGTTATCCTATCTCTCCTATGCGTCTACAAAATAATTGTCAACCGCCGACCGTCAACTGTCAACTAAAATACCTATCTTTGTCCTATCGCAGTCTGCCGGTCTGTCGCTCACCTTCGGGTGTGAGGAAAGTCCGGGCAACACAGAGCACCATACTTCTTAACGGGAAGCTGTCCGTGAGGGTAGAGTAACGTAACAGAGAATAACCGCCGGACTCGTCCGGTAAGGGTGAAAAGGTGAGGTAAGAGCTCACCGGGTCCCGTAGCGATACGGGATGCCGTACGTCTTATGGGTTGTAAGGTCATGTATACCGGCGCATGTAGGATGGCTCGTCCGATGCCGGGGGGTAGACCGCTAAAGCTTACCGGCGACGGTAAGACAAGATAAATGGCAGGCGCCTCTTTCCAAAGAGGTACAGGACCCGGCTTATAGGCAGACTGCTTTTTTTATTTGCCAATTAAATCATGTGCCGATATGCCCAAAAACAAGCCACGGGAAGAAAAGAAACCTATTGGAGAACGGATCAGCGCATTATTAGCACGAACCATCCGTTTCGTTACCTACGACATTTGGCGGATTACCGAGAATGAAGTTAGTGGGCTGAAGGAGATTTATATCAATATCATCAAGACGGTCATACTCGCCGTGCGGGGTTTCCAGAGCGAGAACCTGCAAACCAAGGCGTCGGCGCTTACCTACAGTACCTTGTTATCTATCGTACCTTTGCTGGCCGTATTATTAGGTATAGCTAAGGGCTTCGGTTTCCAAGGGACGGTACGGCAGGAGTTGTTCGATTATTTCCCCGGGCACGAGATGGAGCTGAACAAGGCGTTCGAGTTCGTGGAGAGCTATCTGGCGCAGGCGCAGGGGGGAGTGATCATCGGGGTCGGTTTGATTTTGTTGTTTTATACGGTGATCAACTTGATCTCGTCCGTAGAGGATACGTTCAACGATATCTGGCAGATCCAGAAATCCCGGCCGTGGTACCGGAAGATATCCGATTATCTGGCCTTATTCCTCGTGCTGCCGGTGCTGATGACGGCATCCAGCGGTTTGTCCATCTTCATGTCTACCTTGCAGAACTCGTTCTTGGGGCAATACTTATTTTTTACGCCGCTCATGGAGTTGTTCTTGCATATAGCGCCCTATATTATCACGACATTGGCTTTCACGGGGCTGTACGTCTCCCTGCCGAATACGAAAGTGAGGTTCGTGAACGGGTTGGTGGCAGGCTTTATCGCTGGTTGCGCCTTCCAGTTGTTCCAATTTATTTATATCAGCGGGCAGATTTGGGTGAGCAAGTACAACGCTATTTACGGTAGTTTCGCCGCACTGCCTTTGTTGTTGCTCTGGTTGCAGCTTTCTTGGTTGATTTGCTTGTTTGGCGCAGAGCTGTCGTACGCCTCCCAGAACGTGAAGAAATTCAGTTTTGAGAGGGACAGCAAAAGTATCAGCCGCCGGTACAAGGATTTCCTGACCCTACTGATCGCCTCGCTGATCATCAAACGATTCGTGAAAGGCGAGAAACCCTATACGGCCGACGAGCTATCCGACGCTTACCGCATCCCTATCCGCATAACGACACAGATCTTATACCTGCTCACGGAGTTGAACATCATCATCGAGGTGAATTACGGGAATGACGACCGTGTGGCATACTACCAGCCGGCAATCGATGTCAATAAGATCACGGTCAGCTACCTGCTGACCCGCATGGACGAGCATGGCTCCGAGAACTTCAAGATTGACACGAGCAAGCTTTTCAGCAAAGAATGGAAAGCCCTGCTGAAGACACGTGAGGATATGATAAAGGCAAACGACAATATCCTGCTGAAAGACCTATAGGGAATTGAAAATTGAGAATTGAGAATTGAAAATTAATACAGGAAATAGGGATTTGACGAGTGGGGCGGTATGGAAGGTGATCCTGCGTTTCGCTTTCCCTTTGCTGATCGGCAATCTGCTGCAACAACTTTATAACGTGACCGACAGCGTCATTGTTGGGCAGTTTCTAGGGAAAGAGTCGTTGGCGGCGGTATCGGCTTCCTTCTTCATCTATTACTTTATTATCTCGCTGGTGATCGGTATCGGAAGCGGAACGTCGGTGGTGATCTCGCAGTTTTTCGGGGCGAAGGAGTTCGATAAGGTGCAAAAAGCCTTCTCATCTTTCTTTATCTTCATGTTGGTCGCAGGGGTATTGCTGTCCATAGCGGGGATTATTTTTGCCGAGCCGATGTTCAGGCTGACGAACACGCCGGAGGACGTGATCCCGCAGGCGGTCGCTTATTTCAGGATTTATGTAGGGGGTACGTTCTTGTTCGTCACTTTCAATAGCATTATCTCCATATTGCGGGGTGTCGGGGAGTCCGTGCGCCCCATGCTGTTTATCCTGCTTACCACGATCTTGAATATCGCCTTGGATTTACTCTTCATTGTCGTTTTCAAATGGGGGATCGAAGGGGCGGCACGGGCTACGGTGATCGCCCAAGGGATCGGCATGTGCGTGGCCCTAGGCTACGTGAACAACACCCATCCCCTGCTCTCTATCAAGAAACAGGATTTATTGTTCGATATGGGACTGTTCAAGGAAGGGCTCCGCATCGGGCTTCCCTCCAGCGTACAGCAATGTGCCATCTCGCTCGGATTGATTGCCTTGCTGGGGATCGTGAACAGTTTCGGCACGGATACGCTCACCGCTTACGGGGCAGCGGGAAAGATCGACACGATCATCATCCAAGCGGTATTGACCCTCTCTGGGGCGCTAGCTGCTTTCTGCGGGCAAAACATCGGAGCTGGGCACTTGGACCGGGTACGTGACGGGGTACGATTCGCCATGCTTGTCAACCTATTGCTGGGTCTAGCAACCTTCACGGCCATCTATTTCTTCGGGGACAAGATGATGCTGGCTTTCACCAAGGACCCGGAGGTGATCCGGATTGGCAAGGAATATTTATTGATCATGGGAGGATTCTTTATCGTACACGGCGGCTTGAACGTCTTCAACGGGGCATTACGGGGAGCTGGCGATACCCTGTTCCCGATGGCAGTAAGCATCACTTGTCTTTGGCTGATACGCATTCCCCTCGCCTATTGGTTTAGCTCTATCTGGGGACGGAGCGGTATCTGGTGGGCCATTGGCGCCAGCCTTTGCATCGGGCTTACAATCACCTATATCTATTATAAATTGGGATTCTGGAAGAACAAAGGGCCTTTACGGAAGAAATAAGCATAGCTTATTATTCGTTTCCGTCGGGGTCGCATCGCCCGATCGCTTGATTGAATAGAGAAAAAGTCCTCAAGTCAATGACTTGAAGACTTTTTAGTTGCGGAGGCAAGACTCGAACTTACGACCTTTGGGTTATGAGCCCAACGAGCTACCACTGCTCCACTCCGCGATATAGTCGCTATCATTTCTTGATTGCGAGTGCAAAGGTATATATTACATTCCAAACTTCCAAACATTTTCAAGAAATATTTTCAATTTGTTTGCGTACGCCCTTCACTATCGGGCAGTGAAGCCTTGTTTAGCAGCAATTTGACACTAGAGATTCTCGATCGTATCAAAACCGAATGGTTCATATAAATGCAGACGGTTTCTCAACGATTGTATCTCCGCCTGCAAATTCCGCATCCGGTTCAGCATATGATGAATGGCCTCGATTCCCTCGATGTTAATAGACAAGTCGTAATACATACGTGTGTATTGTTCCAGATCACGGAGCTGGGAAGAGAAGAGATACCTCTCTCCATCCGTGATATTAATGTCTATCAAACCTCCCTCTTCCAGCAAAATGATGAACGAAGGGTCTATATGGCATTTCTGGCAGTATTCACTGACAATAACTAAATCTGTTTGCATAATACACCTGTTTTTAATTTAGACTTTGTATTTCCCGGAACAATTCCTTCTGTTTCTCTGTCAAGTTGGTCGGCACCTCGATCGAGTACGTGACGATCAAGTCACCAAACTGCCCCTCCTTCTTGTAAACAGGGAATCCCTTACCTTTCAACCGGACTTTCGTATTGTTTTGCGTGCCCGGTTTTACTTTCAGTTTCACCTTGCTATCCAAGGTACCGATAATCTGCTCGCCACCCAAGACCGCCGTATAGAGGTTCAAGGGGACAGTCAGGTACAGATCGTCTCCCACCCGTTTGAAACGGCTGTCGTCCGGGATAATGAACGTGATGTACAAATCACCGGCAGGGCCTCCATTCATGCCCGGCCCGCCTTGGCCTTTCAGCTTAATGGTTTGCCCGTTGGCTACGCCGGCGGGAACCGTGATACGCAGGTTCTTGCCGTTCACGGTGATCACCTGCTTATGTGTCTTGGCCGCATCCATCAAGGATAAGTGCAATTCGGCCGTGTAATCCTGTCCACGGAACCCATGATTAGAACGGCCACCGCCCCCCCGGCGGGAACCAAACATAGACTCAAAGAAATCCGAGAACTCTCCATCATCGCCGGAGGAAGACCAATACGTACCTCCACCGTTCGAGAAGCCGCCGCCAAAGCCGCCACCTTGCTGGCCGTACTGCTTCCGTTGAGCCTCGAACTCATCCGCATGTTTCCAATTCTCCCCGTACTGGTCGTATTTCTTACGCTTTTCCGGATCGCTAAGCACCTCGTTCGCCTCATTGATCTCCTGAAACTTACGATGAGCGTCGGGATCGTTCGGATTCAAGTCAGGGTGATATTGCCGAGCCAACTTCTTATAGGCTTTCTTGATATCATCCTGAGAAGCGTCCTTGTTCACCCCCAAAATTTTGTAATAATCGATATAGGCCATAATCTGATATGTTTAGTCTATTTTTCTCATATAATTATATAACAATAAACATACCAAGGATAGTTTTGGTTAGTGAAAATTTACTTAAAACGTTTTTAATCGTACACGCACGGAATTAAGATTGTCTGTAGATAGAAAAGGCTCTAGCCGGGATCATCAGATACCGCTAAAGCCTTTTATGGATAGGAAATTCTTCGAACCTTATTTAAACTGCATCATCTTGCTAATATACTTCCCGACAATATCGAACTCTAGGTTCACTACCGTACCTTTCTCGATCTGGCAAAAGTTCGTGTTATCGTGCGTATAAGGGATGATAGCGACTTGGAAACTGTTTTGCTGGGAGTTGCATACCGTCAGGCTGACGCCGTTCACGCAAACGGAGCCTTTCTCCACGGTCATATACCCCTGCCGGGCCATCTCCTTATCAAAAGCGTACTCGAACGTATAGTACCAGCTGCCGTCCGCCTCCTTCACCTCCGCACAAACGGCGGTCTGGTCCACGTGCCCCTGTACGATATGCCCGTCCAGACGGCCGTTCATCAACATGCTACGCTCCAAGTTCACCTTATCGCCCACTTTCAGGTTCCCGAGGTTCGAACGTTCCAAGGTCTCCTTGATAGCGGTAACCGTATACGTATCTTCCGTCATGCTTACCACCGTAAGGCAAACGCCGTTGTGAGCCACGCTCTGATCTATTTTCAGCTCATTCACGAATGAGCACTTCATCGTCAGATGAAGGTTTCCTTTATCGGATTGGAGGGCTACTACCTGAGCCGCTTCTTCTACAATACCTGAGAACATAATCAAATTGTTTTTAGTTTGTACTCCCAAAACTGTTATTTATTCATGGGCAAAGATAACGCCTTTGAGGTAATAAGCCCGATAAAAAGGATGTTATTAAATGTTTTTATCACGGTAGAAACCGCACTTATTTATCGTCCAAGGAGATCAAATCGTATCGTTGGCTTCCCATACCCAACGCTTCCGCATCCTCGACGATATGAAAGCCTAAAAACGAAATGGGGGTTATTCACACGGCTCCGTATCTCGTATATCATTCTAAACCATCCCTAAACATTCCTTAAAGCCACTTGTTTCATAAATAGATTATCCTAATAATATAGATCTTATGAAATCAAAGAATTTAACACTGGCCTCTCTTTTCGCCGGCTTGCTCATGTTCATGAACCCTACGGGAAGCGAGGCGTGTACAAGGGCCGTTTACCTCGGGCCGGACAATATGGTCGTAACCGGACGTACCATGGATTGGAAAGAGGACCCGCAATCCAACCTTTACCTCTTCCCCCGGGGCGTGCAAAGAAGGGGGGCGATATCCGATAATACCATCCAATGGACCTCGAAATACGGAAGCGTGGTGACCGCCGGGTATGATATCGGTACGTGCGACGGAATGAACGAGAAGGGGCTTGTAGCCAACCTATTGTTCCTCACCGAGTCATCTTATTTCCGACCGGACGATAACCGCCCGGTTATGGGGCTTAGCATCTGGACGCAGTATGTACTCGATAATTTCGCCACGGTAGATGAGGCGGTTGCCGAGTTAAGCAAGGAGGTCTTCCGCATCGACGATCCGGATCTCCCGAACGGGGCGAAATCGACCTTGCATCTCTCGATCTCGGACGCTTCAGGAAATAGCGCTATCTTCGAATACCTGAACGGGAACTTGGTTATCCACGAGGGAAGGGAATGCCAAGTCATGACGAATTCCCCTACATACGATAAGCAACTAACCTTAAACGATTACTGGCAACAGATAGGCGGCTTAGTCATGTTGCCGGGTACGAACCGAGCTTCCGATCGTTTCGTGCGTGCCTCTTTCTATATCCACGCCATCCCGCAGACAAGTAATTTCCGGGAAGCGGTAGCCGGGGTATTCAGCGTAATGCGTAACGTATCGGTACCTCTGGGAATCACGACCCCGGATCAACCGAATATCTCCTCTACCCGCTGGCGTACGGTAGCCGACCAGAAGAATAAGGTATATTACTTCGAGTCTACTTTAAGCCCGGATATCTTTTGGGTAGATTTCAAGAGCTTGGACTTCAAGGCAGGTACACCTATCAAGAAACTAACGCTCACAGACGGCGAGATTTACGCCGGAAACACCGCCAAAGATTTCAAGGACAGCAAACCGTTACCGTTCTTGTTCGGGATCTGAAGGGCCGATATCAACATCCCTGCCGGATGCTGTCCACGGGATTCGTGCTGGCAGCCCGGTAGTTCTGGATCGTAACCGTGAGCAACGTGATGATCGTAATGGCAAGGAAAGCCAAGAGGAAAATCCACCAATGGAGCGGAGCCTTCAAGGCGAAATTCTCTTGCCAGCGCTCAATGCCGTACCAAGCGATCGGCGAGGCGATCACGAAACAGATCATGACGATCCATAGATACGATAGGTTATGCTTCCGCAACAAGTCCATCACGGTAGCGCCAAATACCTTCCGGATACCGATCTCTTTCCGTTTATATTCGCTCTCAAACAAGACAACACCAAATACGCCTACCAAAGACACAAATACGGCAATCAAGCTGAAGAACAAGATTTGTTTGCCAAGTAGCAGCTCTTTCTGGTACAAGTTCTCTTGGATATTGTTGAACAAATGGATATCGAGGGGATAATCGGGATCTAGTTCCCGCAAGGCGCTCCCTATGTCTTGCGATAGTTGACGGTAGTCCGTCCCCGGGCGAACCAAGATCATCAAATTCGTCAAGGCCCCAGCCATAATATCCTTTCCGACAAAGATGGCGAACGGCTCCAGTTTATCCCGGAACGAATTATATTTCAGATCGGGTACGAAACCGGCGATCTTCTCCCTACGATGTAAATTACCCCAGTCCAACCGGATTGGATCTCCCGCTTTCAGCCCATAGGTCCGCTTCGCTTCCTCGTTGAACAAATAAGTGCCATCGCTCAACTGGTCTTCCGGCAGGAATCCTCGCCCCTCCAGAATAGGAAGGGCCAATACCCGCTCAATCTCCGGGTCAGCCTGCACCACCTTGAACTGGATATCCTCATCCACATAGGTACGTCCCCATCCGGAATAATTATCCTCAGCGCCAACCACTCTTGAGGTAAACGACAAGGCCTCGACAGAGGAGAGTTGCCCCAACCGCTGACGCACGCTCTCCGGTTGCCTGCTCAGATTACGGTTTAGCTTTACGGTGACAATCCGCTCGCTATCGAATCCAAGCGGCGTATGAAGCATATTGTAATTCTGCCACGTGATAAACAAAGCCGCTATAACCAAAATAAAAGAGGCCACGAACTGAAATCCTACTAACACATTGCGGAACGAGCGCCCCTTGGGAGATAAGCCGAAATTTCCTTTCAGCACCAGTGCCGGAGAGAAAGAGGTGATATACCAAGCCGGCCAGCAACCAGCGATAAGTCCGATCAGCAACACAAAGCCTCCACAGGCGATCAACAAGGGCATCTGCCCCTCCAAGGAAATGCCTCCACTGACCAAATCCACAAACCCGGTCTTCGACAACAGGCGAACCAGCAGCAAAGCGATCAGGTAAGACAACAGGCACATTCCCACCGCCTCCGAGGCCACGGCCATCCGGAGCGCCGATACCGGACTCCCTAATACCTTCCTCGTATTGATACCCCGCAGACGGACCGGTACCAAAGCGTTGCTAAAGTTCATAAAATTAATGACCGCTATCAATACGATCAAGATAGCGATAGCGGATAACGCCTGAAGCTGGGCATAGCTCCCCTTTTGCTTCTGTGAATCGTAGCTCGTGTCCGTCTTAAAATAGATATCCGGCAGAGCGGTTAAACGCAATTGTCTCGTTTTCCAATTCCATCCGTCATGACGGAAATTTTTCTTGAAACCGGCCAAGACATCCGGAGCGGAGGCCGGATCATCCAAACGGAGATAACACTCAAAATTGTTTTGCATCCAAGCGCCTGCTCCTTCCTTGTCCGATATGCGCCGATAGACCGCATTACTGACGATCGAGTTGGAGGGAAAGTCCCGGTAGACACCTCCTACCTCGGACGTCCACCCCTCTCCGGTCAAGACTTGCCCGACCGCCGGATGATCGCCAAAGAAACGATGGGCCATACTAGCCGGTATCAATACCCGGCCTTTCTCCTCCAATGCCGCCGCCTCACCTTCCACCATATCAAAGTCAAAAACACGAGCATAGGAGGGGTAACATACGCAGAACTTCTCTTGGAAAGTCATCCGCTCACCGTCCCGATCCACCGTGATATATATCTTGTCGCCCCACTGATTGATCAACGCTCCCTCCTCGATATGCGGAGAGGAGGCCAAGAACCGATCGATAAGCGGGCGGTTCAATACGACTTGCGCCCCTGTATTGTTGAAAACGATCTCCAAGCGATACAACCGGTCGGCATGCTTATGGAAACGATCGTATCCCCACTCGTAACGAATTTGCATGAACAAGATCAAGAAAGCCGTGAAAGCCACAGATAATCCTGCTACATTCAAGAAACTAGCCATTTTAAAACGACTGATCACAAAAACGAAATTTCGTACGATTGAGTTCATGATATTTCCTTTTAAAAGTTACTAAAGCCTATGCCTAAAGCTATCCACCGGATTCGATGTGGCAGCCCGGTAGCTCTGGAAAAAGACAGAGACAAACGAGATCACGAGGCAGAATAAGCCGGCAGCGATAAATATCAGCGGGCTTAAACCGATACGATACGAATAGTCGGACAGCCAATCTTTCATAAAGTACATAATAATAGGTATGGCAATCACGAAAGCGATCAGCACATAGTTCAAGAACGTGAATACGAGCTTAACCAATATCTGCCGGTTGCTGGAACCAAATACCTTTCGTACGGATACTTCTTGCAAACGCTGTTGGATAAAATAAGTGGACATCGCCAATAAGCCTAGCAAAGAAATAAGGATGGCTATTATCGAGAATACGATTACGATCTTTGCCAAACGGATTTGCGAGTCGAATGAGTTTTGTAAACTCTCATCCATGAAGAAAGCCTCAAACTCAAGTCCGGTCACTTTCTCATATACTTTACCGATGGCCTCCTTTGCGGCAAAAGGATCACCTTGTGTCTCGATCAAGATCATCCAAGGAGTTTCATTATCTTTCAAAAAACGAAACATAACGGGCCTCATTTCTGTCGTCACATTCCCAAAGCAATAGAAATCCCGAATGATACCCGCTATCGCTATCGGCTTCTCGTGCCTATCCAACATAAAAGAGGCCGCATCCTCCGGCAGGTTCATCTCACGTATCGCTTGCTCGTTTAGGAACCAGCCCTCTGTCGTTAAATGGTTATCACGCAAAATCTCCAATCCTAGCATCTCATAGCATTCCTTATCCATAATAAATTGCTGGAAAGATATATTTTGTCCTTGATAGGTAGCAGTCCAATTATTACTACCGAAAAAAGGCAGTCCTCGTGTCTTCCCGACCCTATCTACGCACGACAAGCCTTTCAGCTCACCGACAAAAGCAGACAACTGCCTTCCGTCTACCGAGTTCATGGCCAACAAATTCTTCGTATTATATCCCACAGGAGCGTTGATCATATGAACAATCTGGCTAACCATCACGATAGAGGCTGCGATCATCGTGATCGTGATCACATTCTGGAATACGATAAAGAACTTACTGAATACCATTTTCGTCTTAGCTCGGAACGTACCCCTTACCACCTCGATCGGTTTAGAAGAAGAAATGATGATAGCGGGCAGCAAGCCTGATAAAACTCCCACGACAACAGTTAATGAAACCAGAGCCAATAGCCACACAGGACTACCCAATACGCTCATATAGACATGCGTCTGCAATAAATCATTGACAAACGGCACGACCGCCAAGGCAAGGAGAACCCCGATAACCAAAGAAATAAACGTAAGCAAAGTAGACTCCAGCATCAAGCGCATGAATAACTCGCCCCGTGAAGAACCCAAAAGGCGCCGGGTAGCCATCTCCTTCGCCCTGAAACCCGCTTGGGCAACCGTCAAGTTTATATAATTAATGACCGCGAAAATCAAGATAAGGAAACCTACGGACATCAGCACGATCACGAAACGCCAATCTCCCTTTCGCAAAGAAGAGTAAGAAGCGGCTTTCGCAAAATACTGCTCACTAAGCGGCAATATGCGTACCTCTTTTGCCGTCCCATATTGATACGGCCAATAAAACTCCTTGAACCAATGGGCCATATCCTCCGCACGAGAAGGGAAATCACTACCCTCACGCACCAAGACAAAAGCCGATGTACTTCCGGCATTCCCCAATTGATCCGGAGCCAACGACCAGTTCAAATACCGAACCTGCTCCCAACGCACGATCACATCCGCTTCGGGAATAGAGGAATGAAGTAAATCCTCCACCACCCCATTTATAGTAGCCGATATGGTATCTCCCACCACTAACTGCCGTCCCATCGGATCATCCGTTCCGAACATCTTACGGGCGAACGAAGAGGAGACCACCGCATAGTTCCCGGCGGCCAACGCTTGCTCACGAGTGCCTTGTAACAGCCGGAAATCAAAGAAATCGAAGAACGTGGAGTCCGCGAACATCACGTTCGCCTTCAGTTTCCGATCACCGGAAACTACAACTATATTGCTTGAATTATCTGCCACTACCGGGCAAACTTTCTCTACCTCCGGATAGCGTTCCTTTATCTTATAAGGAATGGCGGCTCCGGTGGCCATCCAATTCTCATTCCCGACCAGATAGATACGATCCGCCTTGGTATGGAATTTATCTGTAGACATCTCCTGTACCGTATAGACCGCTATCAATAACACAAACATCAACGATACAGACAGACCAAACACGTCTATCAGCGTATAAGCCTTATTCCTTCCAAGGAACTTTAAAAAGGACTTAAAGTTCAATAAATTATTCATGAATTATGAATTATCAATTTTCTATTATCTATTTTCAATCACTCAGATTTTAAGCAATTCACCGGATTATCATTAGCCGTCTTGCGGGCATCCAGACAAACCACGGAATATATAATCAATAATACACATACGCCGCAACCCAAGAATATGTACCATGACAAAGGAACCTTCTCCGTGAATTGCTCTTGCCACTTTTGCAAGACAAAGTATGCTATACCACCGCCTAATATAACCGCATAGATACAGATATATCCGATATCCTTTATGAACAACCTCAATATATCCCATAAGGTAGCCCCATTCACCCGGCGAACCGCTATCTCCTTACGACGACGGCTCACCTCATCATTCGTATAGCCAATAAGTCCTATCAACGTAACAAGAAGCGTGACCAAACCTCCGATCATCACGGAATCACGGAATTGGCGGGAGTCCTTATATAGATCCATGATCTCGGAACGGAAAGAGATAGCGTTCAGTTCACGATCCGGAAATGTCTCGGATATCTTCTGCTGTAAACGAGCCATACTATCGTTGTTCAGCTCATGGAACTTCACCTGCAAGGTATACATGGGCTTATGCGTATAGAATAATACGGAAGGCCGCATATCTTGGTTCGAGATTCCTCCCAGACGGATATTCTCATAAACACCGCAAATCGTGAATGGCTCCTCATTCCATTTGCTATGCTCGGTGACGCAGATATCCTTCCCGATCACATCATCCGTCCAACCCGCTACCAATTTCATTTTCTCCACGAAACGGCGGTCTACCATCACCTCTCTTGAATTGGTCACATTTTCCGTGAACGAGCGGCCTTGGATCACGGGAATCTCCATCATGTCCAAATATCCGTTACCTACCCAATAGAGATCGGCGATATTAAAAAGCTCTTGAGTCTCACCCGGTAAAAGAATATTATTACCGGAAGCATGCTCGAAAGGCAATTGATAGACGGTGGTAGCCGCAACGACCCCCGGAAGCCGCATCACCTCATCCAGAATCTTGGCACGAGAGGTAGAGTCCACGCCAGCTAACCCGCAGTAGGCAAGGTTCTCATAGGCATATCCCGGACGATCGTTCACCATAAACGTATATTGACGGGCAACGAAAACAAGCATCGTCACCAAAAAGCCCGTGGCTACAAACTGGACAAGCAACAAGGCTTTCTTCCAGATACGCTTATTCTCCCGGTAATTACGGAAAGCGGAGGCCACCGGAATCCGAGCGTATAATGATCCCGGCATAAAACCAGATACGAAAAACACCAAGATACATATCCCTAGCAAGACCAAGCTACCATTAGACAAGAGCAAAGAATCTAACGAAGTCGCCAACAACTCCTCTACCGTACCTCTAAACGCAAGGATCAACAATAAGGCCAAGATCAGTGAAAGCACTATATGTACCAACGCCTCACCAAACATCATACCATGAATATTATTCTCGCTTGCCCCATAACATTTATGGACAGCCACCTCCTTCGAGCGATTTACGATAGAGGATATCACGATCAAGATATAGTTCATCACCGCCGTGAAGATCAAAGCGAAGGCCAGTAAGGAAAGTATCCATGTCATTCGCTTGACTTGCGGCAACTCCTTGTGTAAGCCATCCAGCTCATGAAACGAGAAACCAATGTTAAACCCTGTCTTTTGCTGTTCCTCCGGAGGGAAATAAGAATTCACGAACGTATGCACCTGTTCCTCCAAAGCTAAAGGATTCACCCCCTTGTGCAATTTCACGTAGCTTATGTAACGATCATTTCCCAACATATTAGTAGGCGAACCCTCCCACATGAACCGACCCGCCGAAGCCATAGAAACAATCACATCGTAACGGGAATGAGAATTTTCCGGAACTTCCTCAAAAACGCCACCAATAGTCATAGTACGTCCCGGCGAACTGTCTACCGTGAAGTTTTTCCCGATAACATCGCCCCCGATATTTTTCGCTATACGACTTGATACCAACACGTACATCGGGATGGAAAGAACCTCTTTCGCATTTCCGATCAGCATAGGACGAGGAAGAATATCAAAGAAACAACTATCCGCTATGATACAACGACCGGAGTATTTCATCTTGGTGTCGGTCATCGTAAAGGTCCAGTCTCCAAAACTCGTGTATCGGGTGACGGTCTCGATCTCGGGTATCTGTTGTTGCATCGTGGGAGCGATGCCACCGCTTGTTTGCGGATAATCCTTCAACTCCCCTCCATTTTGCTGGTATTTCGCCCATACTTGATAGACCCGGTCTCTATCCGGATAAAAATCATCATACGATTGTTCGAAATAGACTTTAGCGATCAATACCAAACCTACCGCTAAACCGATTCCCAACGATACGATTTTCATCACGTTATGCCGCCCTTTCTTAAAAATGGAACGAATGGCGATTAGTATGTTTTTCATATTATATCGATTTTATTCCAGCACCAGCACTTCATTATCCTTATAACTCTCATAACTGGACACAATCACCTTCTCACCGGCTTCCAGACCTTCAAGAACCTCATAGTATTGCGGGTTCTGACGACCGATCTTGATAGAACGCCTGTAAGCTTTCTTTCCATCCGGATCAAGAACAAATATCCAACTTCCACCCGTACTCTGGAAGAAAGTTCCCTTCGGGATAATGATACTCTCGGTAGGTTGTCCCAGCTCCAAGTTGATATAGTAGGTCTGTCCGCTACGGATATTATCCGGACGCTCACCCGTGAAAACGAAATCCGTACGGAACTTACCATCACGAACCTCGGGATAAACTTTGCGCACCGTTAAGTCGAAAGACGAGCCTTGACGCTCGAAAGCGGCACTTAAGCCCGGTTTCACACGGTCTATGTAATGCTCGTCAATCATGGCCTCGATCTTATAATCGGAAAGGTCGTTAATCTGGCCGATCTTTTGTCCCGGATTGATACTTTGCCCCAATACGACATCCAACAGTCCCAACTCACCGTCGATCTGGGAACGGACATTCAAGTTTTCCTTACGCTCACGGATCAACAGGATATTCTTCCGCATGTTCGCCAAGCTGGCCTCCATCTCATCCATCTGGATCGTGCGGGAGATAGAGTCTTGGCGCAAGCGCTCGGTAATCAAGGCGTGCTTTTGAGAGGCTAACTCGAAGTCCTCCTTCGCTTTCAGATAATCCTCCTTGGCGATCAAGTTCTCTTTATACAACTGTTCTTGTTGGTTGAACGAGCGGCGGGCCCGGTTCATGTCCATATCGTATTGAAGTTTCTCCATCTGATTGGTCAGCTTATCCTGCTCCATGGTAACCTGCGTATTACGAAGGAAGTTCTGCTTCTCCGCCAACTCGGCCTCAGCGTTCAATATCTGCAAATCCAGATTTGAGTTGCTCAGACGAACAATGATATCGCCTTTCTTCACTTGGGCACCCTCTTCCACGACTTTCTCCTGTACGATACCGCCCTCCTCGGGGCTAAGCTGCACGACCGTGATAGGTTGCACCTGACCATCCATACGAAAGAAGTCATTGAATTGCTCACGGGTCACATTACCGATGCTAATCCCTCTCGCGTCCACTTTCAACGTAGAAGCATGATCACCAAAGATAATCCATCCCAACAAGATAACGAACAACACGCCACCCGCTACATAAGGAATATGCTTCTTCTGAAGACCTTTCTTTTTCTCTAATTGTATATCCATCGTATTCTATATTTTTTATTATCATCTAAATTCTATGTTCTCAATTCTTATTCATTGATAAGAGGCTTGCCCTTATAATAATCTACCAACTTGCTTTTCAATAAGTACATCAATCGCTTTTGAAGCAGATTGGCCTTGGACTCCAACAGCGTATTCGCGCTTGTCTGTACATCCAGCGTGCTCATCAGGCCTTCCTCGTACTTCCGTAGGGTAACACGATAAGCCAACTCATCCGATCTCACCTTCTTATCCATCTGTATGGCCTCTTTAGCGTATCCCTCACGATCCAAGACGGATTGCTCTACCGCTGTCTGCAACTGGCGAAAGACCTCTGTTCTTGTCTCCCGTGCGATCCGCATATTGTTACGGTAGCGACGAGCGTTCGTTAATCTGCTCAAACCATCGAATAAGGGGAAACTAAGGCTAAAAGAGACATATTCACCACGGTTATTTTTAAACTGATCCTTGAAAACTTCCGGGGCCTTATCAGATTTCAAGTTCTCGAAATAACTCGTAGAGATTCCGGCATTCAAATAAATACTCGGCAGCAACTTTCCTTTATAAATACGATATTGGTATTTACTTTGCGTTAATTGATACTCGGCTTGCAAGGCGGTAGGGTTATTCCCGGACGCATAAGCGAAAATCTCCGCCACGTTCTCTACTTCCGGGACATAATTGATATCAGGTAATAAAGTATCCACCTCCAGTTCTAAATCAGATGGATAATTCATACATTCCCTCAAGGTAAGCAAGGCCGTATTGAAAAGATTCTGCTGGTGGGTCAATGTATAATCATCGGCCGCTACTTGAGCCTCGAATTGAGCTACATCCGCTTTCCCTTTCAAACCCAGCTCTTCTTGCCGGCGAGTCTTATATAAGGTACGGTTACTCTCCTCCAATTTCTCGGCCGCCATACGAATCGTTCCTTTATAATATACCACATCCATATAAGCCTGCATGGTTTTCATCGCTAAATCATCTTTCGCTTTCTGGATGTCATTAACTCCCATACGGCGATTGGATTTTGCCATCAACCATTGATTGATCAGCTGTCCGCCCGTAAAAATAGGAATAGAAGCGTCGAGGCCATAGTTATTATTAAACGTAGAAGTATTCTCATAGGTATTGGTCGCAGGGTCAATCGAACGGCCAAAACTATATTGCGCTCCGACCTTAGCCGATGCCGCCGGGAAAAAAGAAGCTACAGCGGCATTCCGTTCCGCCTTATACGTATCTGATGTATAAACTTGCTTTTTAACCGATGGGCTGTTTTCCACGGCATAGCGCATACATTCATCCAAAGTCCAAAGTTTCTCTTGGGCCACCGTCGCGGTAGCGAAACTGAGAGAAAGAACTGTTGTAAGTAATATTTGTTTCATTGCTCTATTATTTTCTACTTAAAATAATAGCAAAGAACGTGCCAAAACACATAAACAACTAAACAACAACCAGATAACAAAAAGCCATTCTTTTAGAACTGTCCAATATTTTGACAACGCTGTCTAATTGTTTGACACTATTCCCACTTTGACACGTAAGAGCGTCTCCTCTTCTCCCTAAGCAAAAAACGCTCCGCTCCTATATGAATTCTTGCTCGATAGCCTATGAATTTTTATGCGCATACTGTATAATTCTACAAACCACGACGTGGTCTGTACAGATCAAGACGTGGAATATACAAATCACGACGTGGTCTATATATTCCACGGCGATAATCAGGAAATAGATGAGATAGTAATTATATTTGTATATAGTAAGAAGAATGTTTTTTACTTGAAGATACGAACAATTGTTTTGATTACAATCGTTGACTATCCTTTAGATTTAAGGGCAGGACACAAAAAAAGGGAAACAGTTGAATACCAACCATTTCCCTTTTTCTAAGTCGGGGTACCAAGATTCGAACTTGGGACCCCCTGCTCCCAAAGCAGGTGCGCTAACCGGACTGCGCTACACCCCGTTTTGCAATTCATAGTGTTTATCTCTGATTGCGGTGCAAAGGTACGCCTTTATTTTAAACTACAAAACTTTTTGGTAACTTTTTTCATGAAAAATATCATTTTCTTGTTGAGTGGATAGAATGGAACTTTGCGTCAGATAGTTCTTATCGTTGGCGTAAATAAATAAAAGGGTTCCATTCTTTATCGTATTAATAATTGGCTTACTGACAGATACAGGCAACGCAGGGCAACCAAAGCTACGTCCTAACCGACCCGAGGAAGCTGCCACAGAAGGATCGGAATAAGAGGCGCCATGAATTACAATCGCCCTTTGCTTAGCCAAATCATTTATTCCTTTTTCCAATCCATTTAGGATAAGCGAATAGCCATTCCGGCCTTGGTACGTATTTTCCGTCAGATAAAATCCTAAAGAGCTTTTATGGGAACCGTTCTCGTTCGAGAAAGAGGTCGCATAATTCCCTCCGCTATTCTTACCGTGAGAAACCAAAGAGGTGTAAAGTATTCTCTTTTGCCGTATATCCAATACAACCATACGCTCCGCCGTAGAAGGTTTAGAGAAATCGATCAATGTAAGGATATCCTTATTTTTCCGATCAATCTTCTCGGAACCTCTAAGCCCCTGCATAAACGCATCGAAACAAACCCATTGATCCAATCGCATCTCCTCATATAATTGGCGCCCCATAACCGCCACAGACGTTGATCCCGTTTCCGGAGATAGGGCACGCAAAACGCCACCGGTTGAAATTGAACCTACAGACAAGACAATAAAAAACAAATACAAGAAAATCCTTCGCATACTCAAAAACAATAACGCCGCAAAGTTATGATTTTTATTCTAATACAAAAACAATCGTCTTATTAACAGGCGCCCAATCGTAAACAAATTGCGCATGCGAAGTCGCGTTTCTCACACACATATGAGACCGTGGTGTCGTTCCCAACGAAGGACTATATTCGATCAACGATTTACGAGGAGCGTTGACCGGTACGCCATGGATATACGCCCCATTCGTAAAACGGTTGGCATAAGGAGCGAATCCGCCAGTCTCCTTGGAACCGTCTACCAAATAGATCATGCGAGACTTTTTTTCTTGGAGAACATACATTCCCAACGGGGTTTCCTGCGCATAAGGAGGACGATGCTGTCCGGTAGTCGCAGGGTTCATGCTACGAACCAACCATTTTGAGCCGACGTGCTCCAAGGTCGCGATATTCTGGTTATGACGATCCACGAAGATCGCCTTATCGAAGACTACCGTATCCCCTATTTGCTTGATATATTTCTTCGGAGCATACCACTCCTCCTCCCCATCATACACGGTTTGTATACGAGCGAATTTAGAATCCTCATCCATCGCCTTGATACGAACCAAGCTACCGTCACGTCCATAGATCTCGGGAATCACGGTATCAGTCAGCAAATAAAGCGGGACGGATTGATAGCGTTCTACACCAAGCGTATCGGAAACCCTCTTATAGGCATCTCTCTTGAAGACTTTTACAAGAGGAGCCTCTCCATTCCTGTTTTTATAGTTCTGCAAGATCGCCCATTGAGACGGCTCCTTTTGGATCGACTCCAATAAGGATAATCTTTCTTTCATTTTCTCCCACTGGAACTCCCGTGTCGTATCTTTATAGGGGTAAGTATCTTCTAAAGTATGCTTATCGTAAAGCAGCTCTTTCTCTATTTCGATATGGGGAGGCAAAGTCTCCATGATCACAGCGGAATCCTTCGATATAGAATCCACAGGAGTTAAGACCTCGGTTTGAGCAGGCTCGGTCCTCGGCGTACAATAACTTAGCGTACAAAGGCTCGATATCAAAAGTATAAAAACTGTTCTCGTCATCATTATTACCCGGGATTTATTTGAATATCGTAAATATACGATTTTTTCCAAATAACAGGTAATCTTATCATCTTGTTTACAAAGTAACCGCGCCAAATGACAGAGCTATCCTATATTCATCCTATAATCCATTTACTGCCCGGTATTAATGAGATAATCTTTGTCGTCACATAACAGCAGATAAATGTACTTACCGCAATACATGGTATGGCGGCGACAGTAGGCAAGGCTAAGTCGTGCTTAAACACCGTTACCCACAATCCGAGCCAAAATATATGCATAAGGTACATACCGTAGCTGAGTTTAGACATCTCTGTTATGAGTCGTGGAGATTTCGAATTGCCTATGCAAGTAAAAGCGAGGAACGTACCCGCCGTAAGAAGCACACAGTTGATCGTACAGAAAGCCCATCCGATCTCTATCTCAGGTGTGACAAGAGTTACTCCGGGTATCGCTTGGACATAGAAGGAATAAATCGTCAGCAAGGCACCGACGACCATCGAGGCGATTCCGATAACCAGACGTTTAGAACGGTTCCATGTAAGATGGACATGTATATAATGTGCCAGTACGAGGTATCCTAAATAACCGGAGAAGTACCACAGTATATGGTATTCGTTCCAAAAACATTGTCCCCACACCTCGCCGAAGCAACGATTGAGATAGGGCATACAGGTCGACAACAGAAACAAGCCGATGAAAAAACGCTCTTCTTTCGCCGTGGCTTTATTCAACCATGGCGATATTACGGGTATAAATAAATAGAGGCTGATCAAAGGGTACATGAACCACAAATGTCCAGCCTGTGAAGGAAAGTTCAAGAATATTCTCGATATATCTTTCAATGATGTCTCGGCATCTATCTGCCCCCACAGCAAGGGTAAAGTGCTGTATAGTATCATAAATATGAAAAACGGCGGTAAGATGCGGATACAACGCTGACGGTAGAATTGCCAAGAGGTCAGCCCTGCCTTCATCGGCGCAAGAAGAAAGGCGGAGACAATTATAAACAATGGCACCGCCATGCGTGAGAAACCATCGTATACGGCTACCCACAACCGATCGGCCTCATTGGCCAGATAAGATTGCGGTCCCACCATATCCGTGGAGCCCTCAGCTCCATAAAAGTTTTCACTGGCGTGGACAACCATGACAAGGAAGCACGCAAACACACGCACGTAATCCAAAAAAACTATACGCTTCATTTTTTGTTTTAGTATTATTATTCGTTAGATGATTTCAAGTTTGTCTTTTTACGCGAAGCATGCATTCAAGAGGGATATATTTCGATGTTTTTCCTGATACTGCTTTATGGCGCACAAAGGTAAAAAAGTCGGAAAGAATATATACCTTTGTCATATTATAAGTGAAATCTAAAATAAAAACATATGAGATCTATTAATGGCGCGGTTTTACGTAGCGCATTCGCGATGGTATTAGGGTTTGTTTTGGTATTATGGCCGGAAGCAGCCATAACCTATCTGGTTATCACGATCGGTATACTATTCATTTTACCGGGATTATTCGCTATCCTCAGCTATTTCACCCGACCGAAGAACGAGAACGGGGAGAAACCGATGTTTCCTATCGAGGCAGCGGGAAGCGTACTGTTCGGAGCGTGGTTGGTGATCATGCCCGAGTTCTTCGTGAATATATTAATGTACGTACTCGGAGCCTTATTGGTAATTGCCGGTGTACAGCAATTGGTTTCATTGATATCCGCAAGGAAATGGAGCAATGTACCGTTGGGGTTCTACCTGATGCCGGCTTTGATCTTGATAACCGGAGTAATGATTCTTGCCTACCCGTTCGGGGCGGCGGCAAATACATTCGTAATCTTCGGTGTAGCCAGCATTTTCTACGGGGCTTGTGAGTTGATCAACTGGTATAAGTTCCGCAAGCGTATAGAAAATACCGGATTATGATTTCCGGTATTCCATGGGTGATATACCCATATGCTTCTTGAAAAACTTACCGAAAGTGGATTGATCGGAGAAGTGGAGTATATCCGCTACTTGCTGAACCGTGGCTTGCGGGGCCTTCAACAGCATCTTGGCCTCGACGATCAAGGCGTCGTCAATCCATTTATTCGCTGATTTACCCGTTAGCTCTTTCAAGATAAGCGAAAGATACTGTGGGGTAATAAATAATTTCTCGGCATAGAAAGTAACGACGTGCTGCTCCTTGCAATGCTCGAAAAGCAATTGCAGGAACTGCTCGAAAAGCTCCTCCTTCCGGGAGAGTGTAGGTGCCGTCATCAGCTCCTTCTTACCCATAAAGATATTAGCCAACTCGATAAAGAAACCGACTAAGGCGTTTTGGAGAGCCTCCTTCTGGAAAAAATGGGTACGCAGCTTCATCTTTTCCCGTAAGATTGAGAATTGGCCGGATATATGCTCAGTCTCCTCGGCACTCATCGCAGCACATGGATTCTTACGGATCTGCATATAATGCACCATAGAGTTCTTTTTCCCTGCCGGGGTAGTATATCCATCCAGAAAAGATCTGGACACGATCAACAAACGCCCTCTCAAATCTTTGCTCACTTTCGATACCTGTATGATATGAGTCGGCATCAAGGTTATAAACGTATTCTTCTCTATCTTATATGGAATATAGTCTACCGAGATATCGGCAGTACCTTCCTGTACCAAGATCATCAACAAAGCATTTAAACGCATCGGGGTGGAATGCTCCAGCCTTTTTTCCTCGTAATTAATCAAATCTCCGTTCAGATCCGCTATCGATAAATCATCTTGAAAGTTGTCGCTGGACTCAATTCCCTTGATTAACTCAGTGACTTCAATTAAAGGTAAATTTTTCATATCTATCTGTAGATTTTTATTATCACCTCGGACAAAGATAGAAATAAAAAGCCAAAGACCACCCACTATTTCGTTTTTAACCAATTTTCATCCAAAATTGAACGAATAACAAGAATTTTTGACAATATCCTGTTTCATTCCATACCAATACCGTAACAGTATAAACCTTTCTGGTTTTCTAAATATATCAGACCTTTGCGAATAGATTCGACGGGAATATCCGGTCATTGGTCGATTCCAACGGACGAGTCAGCGCTTTTTACTTGTATACGGGGATTGCCCCGGCTACTTTTGACGTAACAAAAACGAATATGATAAAAGAACAGATTATTAATACGGCGTTCGATCTTTTTTCTCAATATGGCATCAAGAGTGTGAGTATGGATGATGTAGCGAAAGCGGCTGGCATCTCCAAGCGTACACTTTACGAGTCGTTCGAGGACAAGGAAACCTTGCTGATCGAGGGGATCGATCACAATTCCGAATCGCTCGGACAATATCTGACGGGACTGGAAAAAGAACCTTTCAATGCCTTGGAAGTAATCCTGCTCTTCTATGAGGAGATGATGAAAAACCCGAGATGGTTCAACGAGAAGTTTTACGAGGACTTGAAGAAATATCCGAAAGCCCAACAAAAAATAGAGATGAATAAAGCGAGAATGGGTAAGAGGTGTATGGACTTGTTCACACGGGGCGTTAAAGAGGGCGTGTTCCAAGAGGGGATCAACTTCGAGATCATGGCCTTACTGGTGAAAGAGCAGACGAAGATGTTGCGGCCTTCCAATGTCTTCTGCAAGCATTCCATCACCGAGGTATACAACACGATCCTCCTCACATTCCTGAAAGGAATCAGTACCGAGAAGGGAAGAGCGATCCTAGACCGATTCGATCTCAAACAATCCTATGATTTATAGCGAACACTTAATGAGTTTAATCACAGACAAAATCTATCCTAAATGAAACGATTATTGATGAGTAGAAAAATGATGTTGGTCACATTTATGGTATTGCCTTTTCTGGCGGCGAGACCGGTTCTGGCTCAAGACACCCTGAAACTGGATCTTGGGAAAGCGCTAGAGATCGCCCTTAGCGAGAACCCGACCGTAAAAGTTGCCGATAAAGAAATACAGAAGAAAAAGTACGCACGTAAAGGCTCGTACGCTTCTCTATTTCCGCAGATCAGTTTTGCGGGGGACTACAACCGTACCTTGAAGAAACAGGTGATGTATATGGATTTCGACATGGGTGACATGGGAGGCGGCAGCTTGCCCGAAGGCACGGACATGTCGAGTATGGACGAGGGCTTCGAGGTAGGACGTAGCAACAACTGGAGCTTGGGCTTCAACGCTTCCATGCCACTGGTGAACGCCTCCTTATGGAAAAGCTTGAGTATCTCGGCCTTAGACGTGGAATTGGCGGTGGAGCAAGCTCGCTCTTCTAAAATAGCGATGGTGAACCAAGTGAAAAAGAGCTTTTACGCCGTCCTTCTGGCAAGCGACTCTTACCGGGTATTCAAGCAAAGTTACGACAATGCCATGGAGAATTATCTGGATATCAAACGGAAGTATGAACAGGGAACCGTAGCTGAATACGACTTGATACGTGCCGATGTGACGGTAAAGAATACAGAGCCTAATCTGTTGCAGGCAGAGAACTCCCTTACCTTGGCTAAATGGCAGTTAAAAGCGTTATTGGGTATGGATCTGGATTTAAATATCGATTGCGACGGGCAACTGACGGATTTCAAGTCCAGCCTCTTCGCCGACTATCTATCCACGGATACAACCTTATCCGAGAATACCGACTTGAAACAATTAGACCTTCAGGCGGAACAGCTAAAAAAGACGCTGGTCATGCAGAAATTCGATTATCTGCCGACCTTGTCGCTGACCGGTCTATATCAATGGAGTGCCATGAACAATGACTTCAAGTTCAAGAATTACAGATGGAACCCCTATTCGATGATCGGTATCACGTTATCGGTTCCTATCTTCTCCGGAGGTAGTAAATTTTATAAGGTAAAGCAGACGAAAGTCTCCATCGACCAACTAAACCTGCAACGGGACGATACCAAGCGTAATTTGCAGTTGGCCGTTAAACAGTACATAGATAATATGAATACCTGTATCAAGAAGTTCGACGCCGCCCAAAAGGGAGTCGAGCAAGCGGAACGGGGATATATGATCTCGCAAAAACGGTACGACACCGGAGCCGGTACATGGCTGGAGATGAACGATGCCGAACTTGCCTTGACGCAGGCCCGGTTGAACTTCAACCAATCTATCTACGACTATATGGTAGCGAAGGCGGATCTGGAGAAAGTATTGGGTAACGGACAGATGAATTGAAAATTAAAAATTGAAAGTTTAATAGATAATAATTAGGAACAATTATATGAAGACAAGTCAAATGCTGAAAGTAATACCGATAGCTACATTGGCCCTGCTGATGTCTTGCTCGGGTAATAAGAGTGAGGAAGCCACGGAAACACAGAATGAGAAAGTAAAGGTGAAAGTGGAGACGGTCTCTGTTCAAGACGTGGAGCAACTCAGTGAATTTACCGCTACGGTGGAAGCGAATATCAAAAATAATATCGCTCCCCAAACCCCATTCCGTATCGAGAAAATCTTCGCCGAGGTAGGCGACCATGTAAAAGCCGGGCAGTTATTGGCCAAGATGGACGCTACAAGCCTAAAGCAAGCGAAGATACAATTGGATAACCAAGAGATCGAGTTCAAACGTATCGACGAGTTGTATAAGGTAGGCGGTGCTTCCAAATCCGCTTGGGATGCCCAAAAGACTTCCTTGGAAGTGGCTCGCGAGACGTATAAAAACTTGGTGGAGAACACCCAATTGCTAAGCCCGATCAGCGGAGTCGTAACCGCCCGCAACTACGATAGCGGCGATATGTACAGCGGCGGAAGCCCCATCTATACGGTAGAGGAAATCCGTCCGGTCAAATTAATGGTGAATGTCTCCGAGAGTCTTTTTACGAAAGTGAAGAAAGGCCATGAGGTAGACATCCGGCTGGATGTGTACGGAGACGAGGTTTTCAAGGGTAAAGTCAACTTAGTTTACCCGACGATCGATCCCTCTACCCGCACGTTCCCCGTGGAGATCAAGATCGCCAACTCGGATGAGCGAGTGCGACCGGGTATGTTCGCCCGGGTGACGATGAGTTTCGGCCATATGGATCACGTGGTGGCTCCGGATCGCTCTATCGTAAAACAATCAGGTGCCGGCGACCGGTATATCTATGTATGCAAAGACGGCAAGGTATCCTACCAGAAGGTGGAGCTAGGACGCCGTATGGGTGATAAATATGAGATCATATCCGGAGTGGAGGATGGCGACCAAGTGGTTATCACCGGGCAAAGCCGCCTGACGAACGGTATGGAAGTTGAAATCGAAAACGAATAACAGACTATGAGTTTATATGGAACAGCGGTAAGAAAGCCCGTATCGACCGCCCTTGTATTTGTGGCGATCGTGATCTTCGGACTTTTTTCCTTAAGCAGGTTATCAGTGGACTTGCTTCCGGAGATAGAGACGAACACCATCATGGTGATGACGGCCTATCCCGGCGCCAGCGCTTCGGATATCGAGATGAATGTTTCGAAGCCCTTGGAAAACGTGTTGAATAGCGTAAGCGACTTGAAGCATATCACGTCGCAATCCCGTGAGAATATATCGATCGTAACGTTGGAATTTAATTATGGCATCGATATCGATGTTGCCACGAACGATGTCCGCGACAAACTGGACATGGTGGAGTCTTCCCTACCCGATGACGTAGAGAATCCGATCATTTTCAAGTTCGGTACGGATGATATCCCCATCTTGATCCTTTCCGTGACTGCGGAGGAGAGCACGAACGCTCTTTACAAGATCTTGGACGATAAGGTATCCAACCCATTGGCCCGTATCAGTGGCGTGGGTGCCGTGTCTATCTCCGGTACGCCGATCCGTGAGTTGCAAGTGTATTGCGACCCGTACAAGTTGGAGGCTTACGGCCAGACCATCGAAGGTATCTCTACCATCATCGCACAAGAGAACCGGAATACACCGGGAGGTAGCGTAGATATCGGCTCTAATACCTACTCCTTGCGTGTTCAAGGAGAATTCACGGACGCTAAGCAGATGCTAGACCTAGTGATCGGTAGCCAGAACGGAAAGAACGTATATCTGCGTGACGTGGCCCGTGTAGAAGACAGTATCGAGGAACGTGCGCAAGAGACGTTCAACAACGGCACGAAAGGTGGTATGATCGTCATACAGAAACAGTCCGGAGCGAACTCGGTGAACATCGCCAAGAAGGTACACCAGAAACTTCCGGAGATACAGGCTAGCTTACCCTCAGACGTGAAGCTGGACGTAATCATGGATACTTCCACGAATATCTTGAATACGATCGATAGCTTGAAAGAGACGATCATGATTACCTTTATCATCGTTATGTTGGTGGTATTCGTGTTCTTGGGACGTTGGAGGGCCACGTTTATCATTATCTTGACCATCCCGATCTCTTTGATCGCTTCTTTCGCTTATTTGCTGGCCTCGGGTAATACGTTAAACATTATCTCGTTGAGCTCACTTTCTATCGCTATCGGCATGGTGGTGGACGACGCTATCGTGGTATTGGAGAACGTAACGACCCATATCGAGCGGGGTAGCCAGCCGAAACAGGCCGCCATACACGCCACGAACGAGGTGGCTATCTCGGTTATCGCCTCCACCCTTACGATGTTGGCGGTGTTCTTGCCGTTGACGATGGTTACGGGTATGGCGGGTATCTTATTTAAGCAGTTGGGATGGATCGTTAGTATCATCATGATCGTTTCTACGGTAGGTGCCTTGACATTGACCCCGATGCTTTGCTCACAGTTATTACGCCAGCAACCGGAGAAGGGTAAATTGTACCGGATGTTCTTCACGCCTATCGAAAAGGGATTGAACGCCTTGGATCGCAGTTACGGACGCTTCTTGAACTGGGCCGTACGCCACCGGAAAACGGTGATCGTAGGCGCTACGCTGATCTTCATCGGCAGTATGATGCTGATACCGGTCATCAAGACGGAATTTTTCCCGACGCAAGATAACGCACGCATCGGTATAACGATTGAGTTGCCGATCGGTACACGGCAGGATATTACCCGTGAGTTAGCTCTCGACATCGACAAGAAGTTCCGTGAGAAATATCCGGAGATACTGATCAGTAACTTCACGGAAGGTACGGCGGATACGGATAATACCTTCGCACAGCTAAGCAATAACGGTACGCATATTATCGAGTTCAATATAAACCTGACTAGCGTGGGCGACCGTGAGAGAGGTCTTACCGAGATTTGCGAGTTGATGCGGCAGGACTTAGCCCAATACAGCGAGATCAAGAAATTCGAGGTACTCGCCGGAGGGCAGGAAGGTTCTATGGGTGGAGAGACCTCGGTTAACATCGAGATCTATGGTTTTGATTTCGCCCAGACGGATGCCGTGGCGAATGAGATCGCCCGTCGTATGAGAAATGTAAAAGGATGCTCGCAAGTAAATATCAGCCGTGAGGATTATATCCCGGAATACCAGATCGACTTCGACCGGGAGAAACTGGCCATCAACGGGCTGAACGTAACAACCGCCTCCATGTATCTCCGAAATCGTGTAAATGGTTCCACCGCTTCAAAATATCGTGAGGATGGAGATGAGTATGATATCAAGGTACGTTACGCCCCAGAGTTCCGTGAGTCCGTAGAGGATCTTGAGAATATTTTGATCTATAACAATGAAGGCAAAGGCATCCGCATCCGTGATTTAGGCAAGGTAGTGGAACGTATGACTCCCCCGACCATCGAGCGTAAAGACCGTGAGCGTGTGATCACCGTATCTGCCGTAGCGGGTAAGGGAGCGGCATTGAGCGACTTGGTTGCCGCCGCCCGGAACGAGTTGAAACAAATGGATATCCCATCCGACGTAAGTTGGCAGTTGGGTGGAACATTCGAGGACCAGCAGGATACATTTACCGATTTGGGTATCTTGATGGTATTGATCATCATCTTGGTATTCATCGTGATGGCTGCCCAGTTCGAGTCGTTGGTAGACCCGTTCGTGATCATGTTCTCTATCCCGTTCGCCTTTACAGGTATCGTATTGGGATTGGCGGTCACGCAGACACCATTGGGCGTTATGGCTTTGATCGGCGTGATCATGTTGATGGGTATCGTGGTTAAGAACGGTATCGTGCTGATCGACTATACGATCTTATGCCGGGAGCGTGGCATGGGTATTATCACGTCGGTAGTGACTGCCGGTAAATCCCGTCTCCGTCCGGTATTGATGACAACGTTGACGACCGTTTTGGGTATGATCCCGATGGCGGTGGGAACCGGCGAGGGTTCCGAGATGTGGCGCTCGATGGGTATGACTGTGGCTTGGGGTCTTTCCGTATCCACCTTGATTACCTTGATTATTGTTCCGACGGTCTATGCCGTATTCGCTGCCAACGGCGTAAAACGAAGACGCCGTAAAATAAGGAAGGCATTACGAAATAATTAATTATCTTTGCGTACCATAGGGAAGCTGAGGCCAAGCAAACCTCGATGGGCATTGTTAGGTCATAACAATGCCCATTGTAAGGTGCTTACGATGCCCATTATAAGCTGTCTTGAATGCCCATCGTAAGAAAAGCTTCCCTACGGATATGCGATCTCATAAAAACAACTATATGAAAGCGATATTTATATCTTTCAATCAAGCGTATTACGAAGCTATCGTCAGTATCATGGACCGTAATAACCTTAAAGGTTTTACCTATTGGGATGTCGTGCAAGGACGGGGAAGTAAAACAGGCGAGCCACATTACGGCAATCACGCTTGGCCTACCTTGAATTCAGCTATCCTTACGATGGTAGAAGACGAGAAGGTCGATCATTTTCTGGAAATCCTACACAACTTAGACAAGGAAACGGAAGCGCAAGGGCTTCGGGCCTTCGTCTGGAATATAGAGAAAACCATCTAACTTAATTTTTCGAAACAACTATATTAATCTATTGATATGGACAAATCAATCCTGTTTACACCCGGTAAGATCGGTCCGCTAACACTTAGGAACCGCACGATCCGGGCCGCCGCATTCGAGAGTATGTGCCCGGGAAACGCTCCCTCGGAGCAGTTATTCAACTATCACACATCCGTAGCCGCCGGAGGGATCGGCATGACGAACATAGCTTATGCCGCCGTGACGCAAAGCGGCTTGTCGTTCGAGCGTCAGCTGTGGATGCGTCCGGATATTATTCCCGGCCTCCGCAAGCTCACCGACGCTATCCATAAAGAGGGAGCCGCCGCTTCCATCCAGTTAGGCCATTGTGGTAATATGTCGCATAAGCGGATTTGCGGATGCACGCCTATTTCAGCGTCCAGCGGTTTCAACCTCTACTCTCCCACGATCGTACGAGGTATGAGACAATCCGAGATCGCTTCCATGGCTCGTGCCTACGGCGAGGCCGTACGATTGGCACGTGAGGCAGGTATGGACGCTGTCGAGATCCATGCCGGGCATGGTTATCTGATCAGCCAATTCCTTTCCCCGTATACCAACCACCGGAAAGACGAATATGGAGGAAGCCTTGAGAACCGTATGCGCTTCATGAGAATGTGTATGGAAGAGGTGATGAAAGCAGCAGGTTCCGACATGGCCGTAACCGTAAAGACCAATATGCGGGACGGGTTCAAGGGAGGACTTGAAATAGACGAATGCCTAGAAGTAGCCCGTACACTCCAAGACCAATGCGGAGCGCATGCCTTAGTACTAAGCGGCGGATTCGTGAGCCGTGCCCCCATGTATGTAATGCGGGGAGAAATGCCGATCCGTACGATGGCGTATTATATGCCTCGCGGCTATCTACCGATTGGAATCCGCATGGTAGGTAAATATATGATTCCCTCGGAACCGTTTAAGGAGGCTTACTTCCTTGAAGATGCGTTGAAATTCCGCAAAGCCTTACATTTACCTCTTATTTACGTAGGAGGATTGGTCTCCAGAGACAAGATCGAGGAGGTACTGAACGACGGGTTCGAGTTTGTGGCCATGGCACGTGCCTTGGTGAACGAGCCGGGCTTCGTCAACCGTATGAAAGAAGACGAGCACGCTCGTTGCGATTGTGGGCATAGCAACTATTGTATCGCCCGTATGTATAGTGAGGATATGGTCTGTCATAAGAACGTGAAAGGTCTTCCGGAATGTATCGTACGTGAAATCAAAAGGCTTGAATATAAATAATGGAAAAGAAATGGGCTTTAGTCACGGGGGCCAGCTCCGGAATAGGTCTCGCCTATGCCGAGGAACTAGCCTCACGAGGCTATCAGTTAGTGATCGTCAGCAATGAGGAGCAGGCGATCCGGGAGAAAGGTGAGTTTCTCTCCGAGAAATATGGTATAGAAGTTTTGCCGCTTTATCGTGATTTGGCGATCCCCGGGGCGGCCAAGGAGCTATATGATACTTGCCAAGAGAAAAACATCCCAATAGAGGTATTGGTCAATAACGCCGGTATGTTTTTTTTCTGCGAGACCTTACAAGCTAAGGCCAACATCGTCGAGAAAATGCTCTACCTCCACGTGACCACTCCTACCCAGCTTTGTTATTATTTCGGGCAAGAGATGAAGAAACGGCGTCATGGATATATCCTCAATATGTCATCCCTATCTTGTTGGCTACCTTATCCGGGAATTACGCTGTACGCTTCCACCAAGCGATACTTGAAAAGCTTCTCCCGAGGCTTGCGTTCAGAGTTACTGGATTATGGAGTAAGCGTAACCGTACTTTGTCCCGGCGCCGTCGCCACGAATTTATATAACCTAAGCGACAACTTAAAGACCTTAGCGATCCGCCTAGGTATCATGATGCGTCCGGAAAAACTGGCTAAAAAAGGGATTAATGCCTTGTTTCACCACCGGGCTTCCCTATTACCGGGCCTCTTCAACAAAATATGCACACCCCTCGTAATGCTCCTCCCCCACGGCCTTGTCCGTTGGATCATGCGAACCACGAAATTAGTGAAGCTAGATCGATAATCCGACAAATAACATGCGAAATATTTGTCACATCAAACAAAAATCGTATCTTTGCACCGCTTTTTAGCCCCGTACCGTGTGATGGGAAATTAGGAAGCAAAATAACTAATTTTGAGTAACACAAAAATTAAAGAAAATGAAGACATTTGAGTTAGAAGGAAAAGGAAGAGAGATCGTCGCTCGTTCCGCTGATCAGAAAAGAGCCTTGAAGGCAATGCGTAAGAACAATGAAATTCCCGCTGTATTATACGGTGGCGAAAAAGTAACTCACTTCACAGTTACAAAAGAAGCCGTTCGTAAGTTGGTTTACACTCCGGAGATTTTCGTTGTTGAGTTAAGCATTGACGGTAACAAGACGATGGCAATCGTTAAGGACATGCAGTTTCAACCTGTAACTGACGAAATCCTTCACATGGACTTCTTGGAAGTATCTAAGGACAAAGCCGTAGTAATGGAAGTTCCGGTTGTTTTGGAAGGTCACGCAGAAGGTGTTAAAGCCGGTGGTAAGTTGTCTCTTCAAATGAGAAAACTGAAAGTGAAAGCTATATACGATCAAATCCCTGAAAAGTTGACGATTAATGTGGATCACCTTGGCTTAGGTAAGACTATGCAGGTAGGTGCTTTGCACTTCGAAGGTCTTGAATTGATGAACGCTAAAAACGCTGTTGTTTGCGCCGTTCAATTGACTCGTGCCGCTCGTGGTGCTCAGGCTAAAGGATAATCTGAGGTAAAAACATTATTACAATACATGAAGGGGAGGATATTCATAGAATGTTCTTCCCCTTTCTTTTATAGATTCGAGGATAATGAAATATTTGATAACAGGACTTGGTAATATCGGTTCCGAATATTGGGGAACCCGCCATAATATAGGTTTCCGGGTTGTCAACCATCTGGTAGAGAGCGTAGGAGGCAATTTCACTGAGGAGCGATACGGGGCAATCGCACGCATACGGGTGAAAAACTGTGACTTGATCGTGCTAAAGCCGAATACCTTTATGAACCTCAGCGGCAACGCCGTTCGGTACTGGTTGCAAAAAGAGAACATTCCCGTGGAAAATCTATTGATCGTCGTAGATGATCTGGCATTGCCATTCGGAACCTTACGTCTGAAACCAAAGGGTAGCGACGCCGGGCATAACGGGTTGAAGAATATCGCCCAGTTATTGAATACGCAGGAATATTCCCGCCTTCGTTTCGGCATAGGCAGCGATTTCCCACGGGGCGGACAGATCGATTACGTGCTAGGGAAATTTCCCCCAGAGGAATTGCAATTGATGCCAGAGATATTGGATCGTGCGACAGAGATCATCAAGAGCTTCTGCCTCGCCGGCATCCAGATTACGATGAATCAATTTAATAATAAATAAAAAGAGACTGAGAATACAGATATGAACGAGGTACGTATCGATAAATGGATGTGGGCGACCCGTATCTTTAAGACCCGCACGATAGCCGCGGAAGCTTGCAAGAAAGGGCGTATCATGATAGGTGGAGTAACGATCAAACCTTCCCGCATGATCAAGGTTGGCGATGTGATCCAAGTGCGTAAACCGCCGATCACCTTCTCTTTTAAGGTAATCGGATTGATCGAGAATCGTGTGGGCGCGAAGCTCGTCCCGAATTACTTGGAGAACGTGACAACCCCGGATCAGTATGAGATTCTGGAGATGAACCGTATCTCCGGTTTCGTGAACCGTGCGAAAGGTCTCGGACGTCCTACCAAGAAAGACCGTCGTGAACTGGAGCAATTCACTGAGCCGGAATTCATGGATGACGGATTCGATTTCGAGTTCGACTTTGGAGAAGAGGAAGAGTAGTAAGCATGCTGATTTCCATTTAATTACATTTACCAATATTTTCATCAAGAAGTAAAAGTATTTTCACCTAGAGGTAAAACTGTTTACATACTGATGTAACGCCATTTACCTCTAGAGGAAAAAACATTTACCATTAGAGGTAAATGGCGTTACAACGGTATGTAAACGGCAATTATCCCTATTGATTCTCCTCGGAAAGCAGATTCCCCTCCTCATCCCAGCTACGCCAGACACCAGATTTCTTCCCTGCCGTATAGAACATCTCATACAACAAATTTCCCTTATCACTCCAGATACGCCAAGGGCCGTCCTTTTGCCCTTCCTTATAAGAAGCCAGGCCGATCAGCTGTCCGTTCTCATTATATGTACGCCATTCTCCGTGAAAGATCCCATGATAATAGGAACGCACCTCGGCGATCTTGCCACTCGGATAATAAATCACGTAAGTTCCCTCCGGACGGCCATCTTTCAAATATAACTCCATCTTAAGCATACCATCGTCATAAAATTCCGTATAACGACCCGTATATGGAGTGGTTTGCGTGGCATCGGTATAATACTGTCCTTCGCTTAAAACCAAGTCTTGCGCTTGTACGGTCCATGAGGCCCCCGCCATAAAAGCAGAAAATAACAATAGCTTTTTATTCATGATACATTCTTATCTAAATTATATGCGAAAAGACACCGAGGGATCTTTCCGGATACCTCAGTGCCCCAAACAAATTCACAGCCTATTCAAAGTCAAGCTAAATTAATATTCAGTGTTATTCGGATCGAAGTTGGTCCAGTTAGCGGCCCAGTCATTCTTGCCATCAAAAGCTCCCTTATAAGATACCTTCTCGAAGAAAGCGTCGTTCAAAGCCGTATCAGAGAAATCCGCTCCGTCAATCTTATCCGCTACGATCGATGTATAGTCACCATCTTTAGCGATGATATCATTGCTGGAAGCGTAAGTAAGGTTGCTCAAGTCTGCTGTCTGAAAGTAATTTTGGCTAGTTTCATCCTTGAAATTCTCCCACATACCGGCGAAGATCACATTCTTAACAACCGCACCCACATTTGCGTTTTGCAGATACAAACCGTATGGCCAACCCACGAAAATCGAGTTATACACATTCAAGGAAGAGTTACGGCGGATGTGCATAGCGGCTTGGAATGATCCACCCTTAGCGCCATTAGCCGCGTCTTCCGTAACATAAAAGATATCATTTTCCGTTTTACCAGCTGATTCACCATAGAACGGACCGATCAAGGTCACGTTAGAAAAGACCGGAGTGGTAAGTGGAGTATTATTGGAACCATCAGCGTCGTTATCAGACTCGAAGCCATTGGACTTGGACGTATCAGCGTGCTTCGGGTCGCGAACGCCTAACAAGAACTGCAATTTACCTTGGAATCCATAGTCCGTATCAAACTCATCATCCCAACCTTTGTAAGCAATCAGGTGTTTTGCGTTTACCGTACCGCCAAACCACTCGAATGAGTCGTCGCCACAGAAAGAGACCTGCACGTATTCGATCGTAGTGCCACGGCCAACACCACCGCAAGTCAAACCATTGATCTCCTTATTTGGCTCCAATGGATAACCGGCGAACTCGATACGGACATATTTCACGATACCGGAGTTATCTTCCGGATCCTTTCCACCGTAGTAAGAACGAGGACCGCCCTCTATCTGAGCCTCGCCAGCCGTATTATTCACGATAGACTTGCCACAAAGAATCAAGCCACCCCAATCACCATAGGTACGAGAAGCTTTCGGTTGGTCGGAAGTGAACACGATCGGTTTCTCCGCCGTACCCTCGGCGATGAGCTTTCCGCCACGCTCGACGATCAAGGAGCCTTTAGACGATTTCTCCCCCTTGATTACCGTTCCCGGCTCGATCGTCAAGGTCACGCCATCCGTCACATATACGAAACCTCTCAACAGGTTGTTATCAGCAGCCTTCAAGGTCATATCCGAGGTAATCTCACCTTCCAATATAACATCTTGAGTTTCCTCTACAGGCGGCTCTACATTTACGAGATCATCATCGTCGCCACAAGCGGTTGTTCCAAACATCGTGGCCATACAGAAAGCGGCGGCCACACCTTTTAATAATAACTTGTTCATAAGTAAACGAATTTAGTTTATATGAGTGAATTCAAATTAAAACTTCACGGCTACACCTAGATTCACGGTCACACCCGGACGATAGCTACGGATTAATTGCTCAACCTCCCGTTTCTCTCCGGAAGCCTCTGTTAACTCTAGGAATTGTTTATATTCTACTTTTGAGTTCAATAGATCTTTTACGCCTCCCTTGACCTCCACGTATTTACCGATCTTCTTCGAGAAACTCAAGTCCAAGGAGTTACGGGGCATCTCATAGATATCGGGAATATCATCGTTCGGGTTCTGCTTCGGTACGCCTACCGTCTCAATACGCTTGCCAATCCGGTTATACAAGGCGGAGGCTGAGATTCCTGCGTTGTCATTCTGATAGAATAAGCCCGTATTGATCAAGTAAGGGGATTGCCCCTGCATCGCACGATCCCGCTCGAAAGAGCCCTCGGCGAAATACACCCTACTATGGATATAAGCCCCGTTGAATACGAAGCTCAAGCCTTTCAGACCGATAAAGTCCAGATTCTTCTTGATATCCAGCTCCACGCCGAAAGCATTCGCATGATCGGCGTTGTGGTATGTGTACTGCAATCCGGAACCCGCTTCCATATAGGTTTGCTCGATCGGATTATCGAACCGTTTGTAGAAACCGCCGATCGTCACCGTCTCACCCGGAGCCGGGTAAAATTCATAACGCAGATCCATATTATTCGCATAAGCGTTCTTCAAGTTTACGTTACCCGTGATATTCGCATCTAAGGCGAAATCATAATATACGTAAGGTACGATCTCCCGGAACTCCGCCCTATTCACGGAACGTCCATAAGCCAAGCGTACTTGGTGCTTCTCATTCAAATTATAAGCGATGTTGACGGAAGGAAAGAAATCCGTAGCGTTCTGATCCAGATGCACCGGTTTTATACCGTCCGACTCATAACCATCTAATTTCAATTGATAGTACTCCATACGTACACCTACGTTCGCATTCAGCCTCTCTCCCCAGTTCAGTTTAGCGGCTACGTAAGCGGCACCCAGCAGATTATCGGAAGTATAAGAGTCGCTCTTGTTCGTACTCTCTTTCATATAGATACGATCGGTCGATATATTTGCGTCCGAGAAGACCGAGCTGTAGTCCCATTCGGCAAAACGGTCATAACCACTTCCCAGCATATTATAGACAAAACGACGGGCATCAAAGTTACGTTTCTTAAACTCTCCATATACCCCCGTGTTCAAGACAGGGGTAAACATCTCCGAGACGGCGAACTTATGCTCGTAATTCAAGGCGGCGGAAGCGCTGTTATCTTTCAAGTCTTGATAATAACGAGTCGGGTCGGACACGTAATAACGAGAGTCACCATCCGTCGTACTCTCCAAAGATTTTACCACCTTGCGATCCGGTTCCTTGTAAGCGGCGAAAGCATAACCTAACGTCCAATCCAGTTTATTCATATCTTCTCTCAATTTATGCACCCCGCTTAGCTGGCCGGAATAGGTAGTGCGTCCGGTATAAAGGGATTCCCATTTCCGGATATTTTGGTCGGAGTAGAAATCCGTTCCCTCTCGTTGCGATAAGGAAGAGGTTCCACGCTGGTTGAAGAAATTCCTGAACTCATATTTGCTCGTTCCCTTCATCAACGACCAGTTGAACAAGGCTCCTAATTTTGTCGTATTCTTATATTGTACATCATCGTAGCGGTAACGGTATGAGGATTGATCCTTGGCCATGTCGTACGAGAGGTAGTTGTTGTTTTTCATCTCGTAATAATCATAGCCCGTGCTATAGTTCACACTGGTGATATTACCGATCTTCATGTCACCGATATCAAAGGTACGATTCATCGTGAACGTCAGTTTCTGTTCCGGCATCGCCGTGAAATGACACACGTTCCATCCCGTATTCGCCCGCTTCGTAAACGCCGCCGCATCCGCTGCCGATATGTCGTTCAAATGAGATGGGGCGTTCGAGGGTAACATTCGGGAGCCAGCGCCAAAGCCCAGATAATCCAAGGCGGAACCTTTCGTCAGTTGGAAATCTCGGAAAGCGGAGTTTGTATTAAACCCGACTTGATAGGAGACGTTGAGCGTATTACCCTCGGGAATATTCTTTGTCAGCACCCGTACGAAACCGCCGGAGAAATCCGCCGGAAGCTCGGCCGAAGGGCTCTTATATATCATCATGTTATCGATCAAGGAAGAAGGAAGCACATCGAACGAAAAGGCACGGCTGTCCGTCTCGCTGGAAGGGGTCGTGGCGTTGTTCAGCCATACATTATTATAACGTTGCGCCAGACCCCGGACCACGATGAAACGGTCGTCCACGATGGTGATTCCCGGGATACGGCGTAGTACCTCGGCGGCATCGCTATCCTGTGTTTTACTGATTTGCTGGGCGGAGATACCATTCACGACCGGAAGGCTCTTGCGTACGGTATTTAATACGGCCATCTCGGTTCCCAATTTCCGTTGGGCCACTACGACCACATTCTGTAATTGGAGGTTAGCGTCGGAAAGCTCGATATTCAACACCGCCTCTTGGCGTGCGACTACCGGAACATCCTTTACCGTTTGCGTTTGGTACGACACGTAAGAGGCGGCTACCGTATAAGTACCCGGCTTCACGTTCTCGATACGAAAATTACCGTCTATATCCGTGATAGCGCCAACCGTAGTCCCCTCGATCACGACCGAGGCGCCGATCAACGGTTCTTTCATCTTAGCGTCCGTAACCGTCCCGCAGATAACCCCTGTTTGTGCCCATAGAGAGAATGACAGGAAAACTCCCATCCAGAAAAGCCCTAACCTTTTCAATCTTTTGCCCCTTAAACTCTTTCCCATTATCTTACTACTTATTATTTCATCTTTGATTTCGACGCGAAAGTACGGGGGCGATATTTCAAAGATGTTTAGATCCGATAACAATAAAGACTACAAATGTTACATTTTTAAGACCGCAACTTTTCCTTATCGTTTGACATAGCTAACGTATTTTTACTACATTTGCACTCCTGAATGCATAAAGACATTTAATAACATGAAGAACATTAAAATTTTTCCGAAAGACTGGTTGCAGTTGCATCCCTATAAACAAAGCACTCCCGTGGATTCCTATTATACCGGAATAGCGAACCGTATCTACGATATCATGGAGAAGACCGAGTTGGTAAACTCCTTCGAGGGCGAGGAAACAAAGCAGATCTGTATCCGCATGGCCGCCTACTTCGAGGACGTGATCTCCGGCATGGGGATTTGGCGTGCCTTCATCCTTACCCATAAGGAGCTATACGGCAAATACCTTCCCTTCTACACTCCGGACGATCATTATTACGACGATGAGGTGAACCTTGAGGACGTGCGCTTCCTCCTTTGGCATTATACCCAGCAGTATCACGGCTATCGTAAAGGCACTTTCGTCAGTCCAGACAACCCTGCCAACGAATCCACCGGCATGCTTATCTACGACCTGTTCTGCAAAGAGTGGACCACGGCGCCGGAGAATACCCGCATGGCCAAGCTTTTCGCCCTTGATACCCGCTACGAGCGGCAAGAGGATTACGATCGTCTATTGCAATGGTTCCATTACGAATCCTATATCCTGCCTGAGTCGGCCCGGGAACTGAGCGACTTCGCCCACGACCGCTGGAAGGAGCAGCCCGACCTCAACCAAGAGCAGCTTAACAACCTGCTCGTCAACAGCCACGGCATGATGGCCTACACCAGCAAGACCTCCTTGCTAGGCCTGACCTCCCCGCAATGGCTGGCAAAGATATTGCCCGCCGAGCATCCCGACCATGCGGTATTTCAGAACACCGCCGACGAGTCTGTAGCTACCCTGCCCGACGATATGCTGGAGGAAAACCGCCAACAATACGAGACTTTCCGCAAAGCCGCAGGTGACAAACTGCTTCTCTATTTCGACAAGACCGAAGACGCACAAACATTTATCACGGAGACTTCCGGCCTTATCCCCGCCGAGAACTTCCATCTTCCCGAGGACTGGCAAGGCAAGAAGCTGGCGATCTACGCCACGCCCGAGGAAGGCGCCCAAGTCATCACCCGTGACGTGGAGTTGATCAAGGATGAGAACAATCCCTTCTACGACGCCAACCGTGCCGCCAAGCAAGCGCTCTCTTTCTTCATCGTGAAACATTGCAGCGTTTACTTCCTGAAAGAGCTGGTAGACCGAGGTATGTTGGCCGACGCACAAACAAAAAGCCTTACCAGCCCGGAACGTGGCAAGGCGATCATACAAGATAATTGGAAATTCCTATCCCGCTATTTCATCCGAGAATATCCCGATAGATAAAACAGATAGGAAGCGACATCACAATCCGTGACAGCGCTTCCGGAGAAAAAGAAGCACTGTCGCAAAACGTGACGGTGCTTCTTTTTTTAGTTCATCTTTCATTTAGCAAACTAACCAACCAAATATCTTTCAAATAAAAAGAATAAACCCAGTGAATACTTACAAATAGAAACATTAGATAAGATATTCTTATCTTTTCTCCGTTCTTTCGCTCCTACAAGTAATTACATTATGCCATTAATACCTATATTTGCGAAACAAATTGACGCAATAATCATTTATACGCAAACATAAGGTCAACAAATGAAAACAAACAGAAATCATTTTAATAGCAGACAAGGATTATACGACCCGTCTTATGAACATGACGCTTGTGGAGTAGGAATGTTAGTAAATATCCACGGCGAGAAATCGCACGACATCATCGAATCAGCCCTTAAGGTACTAGAGAACATGAGGCACCGAGGCGCCGAGGGAGCCGATAACAAAACGGGTGACGGAGCGGGAATCTTATTACAGATCCCGCATGAGTTCATCCTCCTGCAAGGAATTCCGGTTCCCGAAAAAGGCAAATATGGCACCGGACTAATCTTCCTCCCCAAAGACGAGGAACAGCAAGCAAGCATCCTCAGTATCCTCATCGAAGAGATCGAGAAAGAGGGATTAACCTTGATGCACTTACGCAAAGTTCCCGTTCATACGGAAATCTTGGGAAAGGACGCACAAGCGACCGAACCTGATATCAAGCAGATATTCATCATCGGCTGTAACGATCAGCAAGAGCTGGAACTAAAGCTATACCTCATACGTAAGCGGGTCGAGAAAAGGGTATCGGCCACCGACCTTCCGGCCAAGGATGATTTCTATATAGCGTCTCTTTCCACCAAAAACATCGTTTACAAAGGCATGCTGGAATCCATGCAGCTACGCCATTACTTTCCGGACCTGACGCAACCTTATTTCACTAGCGGACTGGCATTGGTACATTCACGCTTCAGTACCAACACCTTCCCCACTTGGAGTCTGGCGCAACCTTTCCGCCTACTGGCACATAACGGGGAAATAAACACGATACGGGGCAACCGGGGATGGATGGAGGCCCGGGAGAGCGTACTATCCTCCCCCAGAATCCCGGATATCAACGATATACGCCCGATCATCCAGCCGGGCATGAGTGACAGTGCCTCACTGGATAACGTATTGGAATTCTTCGTGGCCTCCGGGATGAGCCTGCCGCATGCCATGGCGATGCTGGTACCGGAGAGTTTCAACGAGAAGAACCCGATCTCCGAAGACCTAAAGGCTTTCTACGAATATCACTCCATCTTGATGGAACCGTGGGACGGGCCTGCCGCCCTGCTCTTTAGCGACGGACGCTACGCCGGAGGCATGCTAGACCGTAACGGTCTCCGCCCCGCCCGCTACCTGATCACGAAACATGACATGATGGTCGTGGCCTCCGAAGTCGGCGTCATGGATTTCGAGCCTAACGAGATCAAGGAAAAAGGCCGTCTGCAACCCGGAAAGATCTTACTCATCGATACCGAGAAAGGCGAGATTTATTACGATAGCGAGCTGAAGGAACAACTGGCGAACGCCCAGCCCTACCGTACTTGGCTGGAGAAAAACCGGGTGGAATTGGACGAGTTGAAATCCGGCCGTAAGATCCCTCATAAGGTAGAGGGATACGACAAGCTACTGCGTACGTTCGGATACAGCCGTGAGGATATCGAACGTATCATCGTACCGATGTGCACGGGAGGGGCGGAACCGGTCGGCTCCATGGGCAACGATACGCCACTGGCCGTATTATCCGCCCGTCCGCAAATCCTCTATAATTATTTCCGCCAACAATTCGCCCAAGTAACCAACCCGCCGATCGACCCGATCCGCGAGGAACTCGTCATGAGCCTGACCGAGTATATCGGGGCCGTGGGAAGCAATATCTTAGTTCCAACCGAGAGCCACTGTAAAATGGTTCGGCTGAACCATCCGATCTTGACCAATACACAACTGGATCTCCTGTGTAACATCCGGTATAAGGGCTTTAAAAGTGTTAAGCTCCCCACTTTGTTTGACGCAGAGAAAGGATGCGCAGGACTGAAAGCTGCCTTGGACGAATTATGTAAGCAAGCGGAGCAATCCGTCACCGATGGCGTTAACTACATCATTTTAAGCGACAGAAACGTAGATGAGAAAAAAGCGGTGATTCCCTCCCTGTTAGCGGTAAGCGCCGTGCATCACCATCTGATCTCCGTGCAGAAAAGGGTGCAAACAGCGCTGGTAGTGGAAACCGGCGAGATGCGTGAGGTAATGCACGCCGCCCTCTTACTAGGCTACGGAGCCAGTGCCATCAACCCTTATATGGCTTTCGCTATCTTGGATGATCTAGTAGACAGGCAAGAGATACAATTGAATTACGAGACCGCCGAGAAGAATTACGTGAAAGCCATTTGCAAAGGTCTATTCAAGGTGATGAGCAAGATGGGGATCAGCACGATCCGCAGTTACCGGGGAGCAAAGCTTTTCGAGGCGATCGGCCTAAGCCGGGATCTGGCAGATACTTACTTCGGGGGAACCACCAGCAACATCGGTGGTATCCGCTTGGAAGAGATAGCGGCAGATGCGATCGCCATGCATAACGACGCATTCTCCCACCCCACGGATTCTTTATTGGAACATAAAGGCATTTATTCCTTCCGCAAGGATGGCGAGAAACACGCTTGGAACCCGGATACCATTTCCATGCTTCAACTGGCTACCCGCTTGGGGAGCTACAAGAAATTCAAGGAATATTCCCATGTGGTTGATGAGAAGGAAAGCCCCATATTCTTGCGTGACTTCCTGACCTTCAAACAACGCACCCCGATCCCCTTGGAGCAGGTAGAGCCGGAAGAAGCGATCATGCACCGCTTTGTCACGGGAGCGATGAGCTTCGGTTCTATCAGCCGGGAAGCGCACGAGACGATGGCAATGGCCATGAACAAGATACACGGACGTAGTAACACGGGCGAGGGTGGTGAGGACTCGGCCCGTTTCGTCCCCCGTGAGGACAGATTATCGCTCCGCTCCGCCATCAAGCAAGTGGCCTCCGGACGCTTTGGCGTGACCACGGAATATCTGGTAAACGCCGACGAGATCCAGATCAAGGTCGCCCAAGGAGCGAAACCGGGCGAAGGAGGGCAGCTCCCCGGCTATAAAGTGAACGATATCATAGCCAAAACCCGTCACTCGATCCCGGGAATCTCTCTGATCTCTCCCCCACCTCACCACGATATTTACTCGATCGAGGACTTGGCGCAATTGATCTTCGATCTGAAGAACGTGAACCCTCAAGCCGAGATCAGTGTGAAACTCGTATCCGAGAGTGGCGTGGGAACTATCGCCGCCGGTGTAGCCAAAGCAAAAGCGGACCGGATCGTGATCTCCGGGGCAGAAGGAGGAACGGGGGCTTCCCCGATAAGCTCTATCCGTTACGCCGGAATCCCACCCGAGCTAGGACTATCCGAGACTCAACAGACGCTCGTGATGAACGGCCTCCGGGGACAAGTCCGCTTGCAAACAGACGGACAATTGAAAACCGGACGGGATATCGTATTGATGGCGATGCTGGGTGCCGAGGAGTTTGGATTCGCCACCTCCGCCTTGATCGTCTTAGGCTGTGTGATGATGCGTAAATGCCATATGAACACGTGTCCGGTAGGTGTCGCTACCCAAGATGAGGAATTACGTAAACGCTTTCATGGCCGACACGAATATTTGGTGAATTTCTTCACCTTCCTCGCCCGTGAAGTTCGGGAATATCTGGCAGAGCTAGGCTATACGAAACTAGACGATATCATTGGCCGTACGGACTTACTCATGCGTAAACCTTCTGATCATATCGAGAAACATGATCTATTGGATCTCAGCCGCTTGATCCATCTACCGGAACAAGCCGCCACGCAGGCCATCCATCATGTCACCCGTCAACTCCATGCGATCGACAACGTGAAAGATGTGGATATAATCCGTCACGCAAAGGCCGCCATCGAATCCGGACAGGAAGTATCGTTGGATTACGCGATAGCCAACACCGATCGTTCCGTAGGAGCCATGCTTTCCGGCGAGATCGCCAAGCGGTACGGGAACATCGGGTTACCGGAGAACACCCTGCATATCAAGTTCAAGGGGGCGGCAGGCCAGAGCTTCGGAGCCTTTCTGGCTCACGGCGTACATTTCCGGTTGGAAGGCGAGGCGAACGACTATCTCGGAAAAGGATTGAGTGGCGGACACATCAGTTTAATGCCTCCGGTACGCTCCACCTTTATAGCGGAAGACAATACGATAGCCGGTAATACCTTATTATATGGAGCTACCAGTGGTGAGGTTTATATCAACGGCCGGGTCGGAGAGCGTTTCTGCGTGCGAAACTCCGGGGCGATCGCTGTCGTGGAAGGTGTAGGCGACCACTGTTGCGAGTACATGACCGGAGGCCGGGTTGTCGTCTTAGGCAATACAGGCCGGAACTTCGCCGCCGGAATGAGTGGCGGTGTCGCTTACGTATGGAACAAGAATGGTGATTTCGATTATTATTGCAACATGGAAATGGTAGAGCTTTCCTTGATCGAGGATAGCACCTCACGGAAGGAACTTCATGAATTGATCCGCAAGCATTATCATCATACCGGCAGCCATCTGGCCGGCTTAATGCTCGATAACTGGAACAAGTACGTGGATGAGTTCATCCAGATCGTCCCGATCGAATACAAGAAAGTACTCCAAGAGGAACAGATGCGCAAACTCCAACGCAAGATCGCGGAGATGCAGAAAGACTACTAAATATTTACACAAAAACAAGAGAACTATGGGAAACCCAAGAGCATTTCTAACGATACATAGACAAGAGGCGGGCTATCGTCCCGTCCACGAACGTATAGATGATTTCAGCGAGGTAGAACAGACCTTGAACAGCGGCGACCGCCGTACGCAGGCCTCCCGCTGCATGGATTGTGGCGTACCCTTCTGCCACTGGGCCTGCCCGCTGGGTAACAAGCAACCCGAATGGCAAGATTTGTTATACAAAGGCCGTTACAAAGAGGCATATCACGTATTGGAGCAGACCGACGACTTCCCGGAGTTCACGGGACGTGTCTGCCCCGCCCTCTGCGAGAAAAGCTGCGTACTGAAACTTAGCTGCGACGAACCTGTCACGATCCGTGAGAACGAGGCGGCTATCGTGGAAGCCGCTTTCTGGGAAGGATACGTACAGCCTATCCAACCGGTACGCAACGGGAAAAAGGTAGCCGTGATCGGTAGCGGTCCCGCCGGATTGACCGTAGCGAACCAATTGAACCGGAAAGGATATGAAGTCACCGTATTCGAGAAAGATGAGTTACCGGGCGGCTTGCTACGCTTCGGCATCCCCAATTTCAAGCTAGGCAAGCACATTATCGATCGCCGTATCCGTATCATGGAGCAAGAAGGGATTCTTTTCCGTGTAAACACGATGGTCGGCAAAGAGATATTAGCGAAAGAGGTAGTGAAAGATTTCGACGCTGTTTGCGTAGCGATCGGCGCCGAGGTTCCCCGGGATCTATCTATCGAGGGACGTCATTTAAGAGGCGTACATTTCGCCTTGGAGTTATTAAGCCAGCAGAACCGGATCTTAGAAGGCATCCCCATCCCGCCCAAAAGCCAGATCAATTGCAAAGGCAAGAAAGTCTTAGTGATTGGCGGAGGTGATACGGGTAGCGATTGTGTAGGGACAGCGAACCGTCATGGGGCGGCCTGTGTCACCCAGATCGAGATCATGCCCCAGCCACCCGTCGGACAGAATCCGGCGACACCTTGGCCCATGTATCCCCAAGTACTGAAAACCAGCAGCAGCCATGAGGAAGGTTGTATCCGCCGGTGGAACCTAACCTCTAACCGTTTTATCGGAGAGAAAAACAACCTGATAGGGGTTGAGGTAGAAGAAGTCGAATGGGTTCCCTCCCCAGACAGAGGCCGTCCGCAGATGAGGCTGACCGGCAAGAAAGAGATCATCGAGGCCGATCTGGTTTTCCTCGCCATGGGCTTCCTGCATCCGGAGCAAGAAGGATTGATCAAAGAACTGCGATTGGCTACCGACAACCGCGATAACATCGCCGTAGACAACGCCGGATATACCGCCAACAGCAACCTATTTGCCTGCGGAGACGCTGTCAGCGGAGCGAGCCTAGTCGTAAAAGCGATGGCCTCCGGCCGTAATGTCGCCCGATCCATCGACCGTTTCTTACAAACCAACTAATTTTCAACTTTCAATTTTTAATGATCATGTGTGGTATAACAGCGATATTCAATATACACGACGGAGCGCAAGCCCTGCGTAAACAAGCGTTATTAATGAGTAAACGAATCCGTCACCGGGGGCCGGACTGGAGTGGTATCTACCAAGGCAAAACCGCTATCTTGGCCCATGAACGCCTTTCCATCGTAGACCCTGCCTCCGGAGGGCAGCCTTTAGTCAGCCCCGACGGGAAACTCATCCTCTGCGTCAACGGAGAGATCTACAACCATCAGGAATTACGAGAACGGTTAAAAGGCGATTACGAGTTCCAAACCGGCTCCGATTGCGAGGTGATCCTCGCCTTATACAAGAAGAAAGGGATTGATTTCATCGAGGATATCAACGGTATTTTCGCCTTCGCTCTCTATGACGAGGAGAAAGGGGTTTACTTGATCGCCCGTGACCCGATCGGCGTGATCCCGCTCTACATCGGATACGATGACGAGGGACACTTGATGGTATCTTCTGAGTTAAAAGGACTTGAAGGCTTCGCCACTCATTACGAGCCGTTCCTCCCCGGTCATTATTTCTATAGCGAAGACCGTAAACTCACGAGATGGTACACCCGTGACTGGATAGATTACGCCAACGTGAAAGATAATCCTACCGACGTACAACAACTTCACGATGCGCTGGAAGCCGCCGTCAAACGCCAACTGATGAGCGATGTCCCTTACGGCGTCCTTCTATCCGGAGGTCTGGATTCCTCCATCACCTCCGCTATCGCCAAGAAATACGCGGCGAAACGCATCGAGACCAATGGGAAAGCGGACGCATGGTGGCCTCAACTCCACTCGTTCGCCATCGGATTGAAAGATGCCCCGGACTTGCTCGCCGCCCGTAAAGTAGCGGATGCGATCGGTACGGTTCATCATGAGATCCATTATACGATACAAGAAGGATTGGACGCTTTACGAGATGTCATTTATCATATCGAGACCTATGATGTCACTACCGTCCGAGCCTCCACCCCCATGTATTTACTGGCCCGTGTGATCCGGAGCATGGGTATCAAGATGGTACTAAGCGGCGAGGGTGCGGACGAGGTATTCGGGGGATATTTATATTTCCATAAGGCCCCGAACGCACAGGCTTTCCATGAAGAGACCCTGCGTAAATTAAGCAAACTGTATTTATATGATTGCTTGCGCGCGAACAAAAGCCTTTGCGCATGGGGCGTAGAAGGACGAGTGCCGTTCTTGGATAAAGAGTTTCTTGATGTGGCCATGCGTCTGAATCCGGTGGCAAAGATGTGCCCGGGTACGATCATCGAGAAGAAGATACTTCGAGAAGCATTTTCCGACAGCTTGCCCAAGGAGATCGCTTGGCGGCAAAAAGAGCAATTCTCGGATGGGGTAGGCTATGGCTGGATCGATACATTAAAGAAAATAACCTCCGAGTCGGTCACTGATGAAGAGATGGCGAATGCCGCCAAACGATTCCCGATCAATCCGCCCCAAAACAAGGAAGAGTATTATTACCGCTCCATCTTTGAAGAGCATTTCCCCAGCGAAAGCGCGGCGAGAAGCGTACCTTCCATTCCTAGCGTAGCGTGTTCTACCGCAGAGGCTTTAGCTTGGGACTCGGCTTTCAAAAATATGAACGAGCCAAGCGGCAGGGCCATAAAAGACGTACATGAATCCGCTTATTGACGAATATTTCTTTTCTTTAGTAGCAAAATGCACCAACTTTTATGAATAATAAACGCTGGTGCATTTAATTTTTATAATAACTTTGCCAGCTAGAGTCATAAAACACTTTAAAACAAATTTATATGAAGAAAATCTTTACATGCATTAGTTTGGCAGCCGCTACATTCATGGCTACCACCCCAGTGATGGCACAACAACAAAAACAATTAACAGATAAAGAAAAGGCTGCTGTTGTTAAAGTTATTGTTCCTGCTGTTTTTGATCAAGTAAAGCAAATCAGTGGTGTTGATTTCATGTCCCTAGCTAATCCTAATATCGAAAATGTTATCAACTCCCCGTTATTTTTGCCACAAGTATCAAGTTTACGTGCCGATCAACTAAACACAATCTCGGCTACTCCGGATAGTCTAAAGTTAAATCTCAGTTCTTTAGATTTCTCTAAAATATTGCCTCCTGACTATGCAGGAATGGGAGATATCATTGCGGGCTTAGTAAATGACGTAAAACTTTCATTCAGTAACTATAAAGAATATAATGTTACGGTTAATGGAATTAATGTAAAAATTGAATTGCCCGAGAAAATTGATGTCAGTGCCGCTGCTATGACTGATGCGACGACTGGTGTACCTGCTAATTTGCTATCAATATTAATAAACACGAAAGATAAGGGGGTCATCCTTCCATTTAGCAGTTTATCTGTTGAATTAAAATTAGGCTTCTTGGGAACACTAGGTAGCATGATGCCTAATTTTCCTCTTAAAGATGGTAAATTAATTAGTCTTGCAGAGAATTCTAATAGTACAGGTACGATTGATTACAATGTTACTTTAGAAGAAAATTTACGTAGCCTCTCTGAATCATTGGGCCAAGTCCCTAATTTCCAAGTATCTGTTGATATGACGAAATTAATGACTGATAATGTAATCAAGGCTAGCTTATTCGGTAAACCTCTACAAGCACCTAACGCAAAATTGCCAATGGGTGACGCCGTCGTATATGCAAACTTGAAATCAACAACAGGCATGCCTGCAGATTCTATTGTCTTGACTTCATATGATGCCGCATCTAGCAAAATCAAAGGATACAAGAAGTTGACTCCGACAATTGGCGTATCTGGAGCAAATCTAGTTTTAACGACAACAGATTCAGTACGTGCTGACGTAAATACAGCTTGGACTCCAATGTCTAAACAGATCGTTACAATGCCAGCAACAATGAGCACAGCAATCAATTCTATTATGTCCTCTCTTGTTAATGGTGTCGTTAGTAATCTTAAAGCAAGTGCAGAAACCAATTACACTATTACAATTGATTCTATTTACGAAGCTAAAAAAGAAGAGATTATTCGTGTAATGGAAATCGACGCAACGACAAAAGTTGAAGCTACGAGCTTAAAAGATACAAAGATGATCGTAGATATCAACTTCTTGAAAGGAAGCAGTAAAGAAAAAGTCATGAATATCAAGGCTACGGCTCCTACAAATGATACTAAGATTACGGTAGACTTTAGTCCTGCTGTTGATCCTAATGGCGATGGCGTTAAAGAAAATGTCCGCATGGCGACATTATATATTACATCTGACGCTATGGGTATCATCACCGATAACGAGACTATCAGTGACGAGGTTCAAGAGATTACGGTATCTACAACCGCTAGCGGTCTTTATGTAAAGAATGGTAAGGGTAATTATGTAATCGTTAATATGGTAGGTAAAGTTGTTTCTACGGGTATCATCACTAGCGATGAGCAATACATCAGTACTCCGAATATGCCGAACGGTATTTATATGATCTCAATCGATCAGTCTAAGCTCTTGAGATCTGCTCATAAGACAACTGTTAAGTTCGTAAAATAAATTATCTAGATAATTAGTTAATCTGATAAAAGGAGCTATCCGGAAATAAAACCGAGTAGCTCCTTTCTTTTTGTCAATTTGTAAACCAAACTCCCGGAGAGTTGATTTTTCTGGCCTGATGTACTTCTCGTCCCTAAATATGAGAAAAAATATTAGCAAATGATTGTTTAGTAATATATTAGCCAAATACGACCTTTTGTTCTAGAAAAATAATTCATGCTAGTTCACATTTATACGGGTCAAAACATATTTTTTATACGGATAAAAGAGGCATTTCATACGGTTGTATCGCCCGACGCGACTATATGTATCGCCTTACGCGACCTATCGCGTTGGCTAACGCCACTACTTGCGTCGCCCAACGCGACCTTTCGTGTGACAAAACATGACCTTTTACGTAGAAATCAGTGGTTAAATACGTATTTTCACCCATTATCTATCCCTAGTTAAGGCTTCTTGAAAAAGAGGCTCGTCAGACAAACAGACTTATTTTAAGCAAATAGATAGATATATAGCTTTTTTACTTACAGTTACAGCAACCCATATTCACAAAGCATATATTACGATATAAAACCAAAACACACACTTCTAATTATTATTTATAACTAAAAGCATATATTATAACTTCAATCTATTACAAACCTCATATTTATAAAACATTCGAGCCTCTCACCTGTTATATACTTATCAAAACGTTATATATTTGTATTACAATAAAACAAAAAGAAATAATATAAAGAATAATATCATCAAAATGACAAAATCAATCAGATTCACAAAGATGCACGGTGCCGGAAATGATTACATCTATGTAAACACGATGGTCTATCCGATAGACAATCCCGAGGAATTATCTATCGCATGGAGCAAGCCGCACACAGGCATAGGATCTGATGGTTTGGTCTTGATAGGTTCTTCAGACATCGCCGATTTCAGCATGCATATCTATAATGCGGACGGCTCCGAGGCGATGATGTGCGGAAACGCATCCAGATGTATTGGCAAATATGTCTATGAGGCCGGCCTAACGCAAAAGAACAAGGTTACCTTAGAGACCTTATCTGGTATCAAAGAGCTACAATTGAAAATAGAGCGTGAAGAGGTCACCGAGATCACGGTAGATATGGGAATGCCTGCCGTAGGCGAGATCGCCTTGGAGGTTGAGGCTGGAGGAGAAATTTACACCGGCACCGTCATCTCTATGGGAAATCCTCACTTGGTTATCTTCGTGGACGAGATGGACCAGGCCGATCTGGCAAGCGTAGGCCCGTTACTGGAATGCCTCCCGCTTTTTCCGGACCGGACAAACGTGGAGTTCGTGCAGGTGCTAAAACCGGACGAGGTACGGATGAGGGTGTGGGAACGAGGTTCCGGCATCACCCAAGCCTGCGGAACCGGAGCTTGCGCCACCGCCGTGGCCGGGGTCGTACGTGGGAAGACAAAGCGAAAGACGAAGGTCATCATGGATGGGGGCCCTTTAACCATCGAGTGGGACGAGCGGAGCGGTAAGGTCTTTATGACCGGCGGAGCTGTCAACGTATTCGAGGGATTCATCAAAGTCTGACACGGGGAACGAGACAAAACAACGAAAACAACAACATAAAAACAAAAGAACTGAGTATGGCACTAATTAATGAACATTTCCTGAAACTACAGAACAATTACCTTTTCTCCGACATCGCGAAAAAGGTAAACAGCTTCAAGGTTACCCATCCCAAGGATAAGATCATTCGAATGGGTATTGGTGACGTTACGCAACCACTTGCCCCCGCCGTTATCGAGGCGATGCATAAAGCCGTGGAAGAAATGGCGAGCAAGGATACATTCCACGGATATGGCCCCGAGCAGGGATATCCTTTCCTAATCGACGCTATCATTAAAAACGATTATGCCAGCCGGGGAGTCTTTATCGAACCGAGCGAGGTATTCATCAGCGACGGAGCGAAAAGCGATTGTGGAAATATAGGCGACATGCTCCGCCACGACAATAGTATCGGGGTGACAGACCCCGTATATCCGGTCTACATCGACTCGAACGTAATGAGCGGACGCACTGGGGTATTGGAAAACGGGAAATGGAGCGATGTCGTATACATCCCTTGCACGGAGGAAAACAACTTCGTACCGGATCTGCCCAGTCGCAGGGTGGACATCCTTTACCTCTGCTATCCCAATAACCCGACCGGAACGACCTTGACTAAGGACGAATTGAAGAAATGGGTAAACTATGCCCTTGCCAACGACGTGCTTATCATGTACGACTCCGCTTACGAGGCTTATATACAGGACCCGAATATCCCCCACTCTATCTACGAGATCAAAGGAGCGAAGAAGGTAGCCATCGAATTCCGGAGCTTCTCTAAAACCGCCGGGTTCACGGGGATACGTTGCGGATACACGGTCGTACCGAAGGAGCTGAACGCCTTCACGCTGGACGGGCAACGGGTACAGTTGAACAAATTATGGAACCGTCGCCAATGCACGAAATTCAACGGAACCAGTTACATAACCCAACGGGGTGCGGAAGCGGTTTATTCCACCGCCGGGAAACAGCAAGTAACAGCTACTATCAATTATTATATGACCAACGCGAAGATCATGAAAGAGGGTCTGCAAAACTGCGGTCTTACGGTGTACGGAGGCGATAACGCCCCATACCTCTGGCTAAAGACCCCGGACAGCCTCTCCTCATGGAAATTCTTTGACAAACTGCTTTATGAAGTCAAGATAGTCGGAACCCCCGGAGTGGGATTCGGACCGAGCGGGGAAGGTTATCTACGCCTCACCGCTTTCGGCGATAGGGATGACACCCTAGAGGCCATGGCTAGGCTGAGGAAGTGGCTAAGATAAGTCATTTACTATAAACAACAATAATCATCAGGTATTATGTCAAAGTTAAGATTTAGAGTCGTAGAATCGGCGTTCGAGAAGAAAGCGACCGAGCTAACCACTCCCGCCGAGAGACCTTCCGAGTATTACGGTGAGTTAGTATTCAACCGTGAGAAGATGTTCAAATATCTTCCAGAGAGAGCGTACGAGAGACTGGTGGACTCCATCGACAACGGTACCCCGCTAGACCGTGAGACAGCGAACGCCGTGGCCTCCGGCATGAAGAAATGGGCGATGGAAAAAGGCGCTACCCACTACACCCACTGGTTCCATCCCTTGACAGAAGGTACCGCCGAGAAGCACGACGCTTTCATCGAGCACGATGGCAAAGGCGGCGTACTTGAGGAATTCGAGGGCAAACTACTGATCCAGCAAGAGCCGGACGCCTCCAGTTTCCCGAACGGCGGTATCCGCAATACGTTCGAGGCCCGTGGCTACTCGGCTTGGGATCCTTCCTCCCCTGCTTTTATCGTAGGAGACACCCTGTGCATCCCGACGATCTTCATCGCTTACACAGGCGAGTCCCTCGACTACAAAGCTCCCTTGCTGAAAGCCTTGGAAGCCGTGAACAAGGCGGCGGTCGATGTCTGCCACTACTTCAACCCGGACGTGAAGAAAGTATACGCCTACCTAGGTTGGGAACAGGAATACTTCCTAGTAGACGAGGGCCTATACGCCGCACGTCCCGATCTGTTGATGACCGGCCGAACCTTGATGGGACATGAAAGCTCGAAGAACCAACAGTTGGAGGATCATTACTTCGGAGCCATCCCCACCCGTGTCATGGAATTCATGAAAGACCTCGAGGTTGAGGCATTGAAACTTGGCATTCCCGTAAAGACCCGTCATAACGAGGTCGCCCCGAACCAATTCGAGCTGGCTCCCATCTTCGAGGAATGCAACCTCGCCAATGACCATAACTTACTGATCATGGCCCTAATGCGCAAGATCTCCCGCAAACATGGGTTCCGTGTCCTGTTGCACGAGAAACCGTTCAAAGGCGTGAACGGTTCCGGCAAGCACAATAACTGGTCGCTGGGAACCGATACCGGAATCCTTTTGATGGGACCGGGTAAGACGCCGGAAGACAACCTGCGCTTCGTGACCTTCGTGGTCAACGTACTGAAAGCCGTGTACACCCATAACGCATTGCTGAAGGCCAGCATCTCCAGCGCAACCAACGCACATCGCTTGGGAGCGAACGAGGCTCCTCCAGCAATCATCTCCAGCTTCTTAGGAGCACAATTATCCAAGGTATTGGAGCATCTGGAGAACAGCGACACGGAGGATTTCAACCTAGCGGGAAAGCAAGGCATGAAACTCGATATCGCCCGTATCCCCGAGTTATTGATCGATAACACGGATCGTAACCGTACCTCCCCTTTCGCCTTCACCGGTAATCGTTTCGAGTTCCGTGCCGTAGGTTCCTCCGCGAACTGCGCCGCCGCCATGCTGGTATTGAACGCCGCCGTAGCGGATCAGTTGAGGCAGTTCAAGGCCGAGGTAGACGCTAAGATAGCCACCGGAAAGGATAAGTTCGCCGCTATCATCGAGGTAATCCGCAAGGATATCAAGGAATGCAAGGCGATCCATTTCGACGGCAATGGCTACAGCGAGGAATGGAAGGCCGAGGCCGCACGCCGGGGCTTGGATTGCGAGACCAGCGTGCCTTTGATCTTCGACGCTTATTTGAAAGATAGCAGCGTCCGCATGTTCGAGTCCACGGGAGTCATGACCCGTAAGGAGCTGGAGGCTCGCAACGAGGTCAAATGGGAGATGTACACGAAGAAGATCCAGATCGAGGCCCGTGTATTAGGCGACCTGACAATGAACCATATCATCCCGATGGCCACCAAATACCAGTCTTCCTTGATCGACAACGTATATAAGATGCGTGAATTATTCCCCGCCGATAAAGCCGCCCATCTATCCTCCAAGAACATGGAGATCATCGAGGATATAGCGAACCGCACGATCTTCATCAAGGAAAAAGTGGACGAGATGGTCAACGCCCGCAAGATAGCCAACAAGATCGAGAGCGAGCGGGAAAAGGCGATCGCTTACCACGACCAGATCGTCCCGATGATGGAAGCCATCCGTTACCATATCGACAAGTTGGAACTGGTTGTCGATGACCAGATATGGACCTTGCCGAAATACCGTGAGCTTTTATTCATCAGATAGTCTTATTCAGACAGTAGTTTTTTGTTGATTGTTTTGTGTTTACAAGGAGAGGATGCTGCGAAGTATGCCTCTCCTTCTTTTTTATCCCATACAAAATACATACCTTTGGGGCATAAATATATAGGAGGGAAATTGATATGACGACAATAGAGTTACAACAATGGAGAGAAAGCTTTATCGAGAGGTATCTCAATAAAATAGACGATATGGAAACGGTCCTAAAGATCGAGAAATATATGAAACGAATTATGTCCAAGGCGAATGCAGCATCTCCCATTTCATTCAGTTTGAAAGAAGCCAATAGGGAAATAGATATAGCCGAACAAGAGCTAGAAGAAGGTAAAGGCATCAATGAGGATGATATGCACCAATTCTTTGAGACATGGAGAAACAAGCTAAAGTAATCTGGGCACCCCGTGCGAAAAGACAAGCTGATTTAGCCATAGCCTACTGTTTAAAGCACTTTGGGAAACAAGCTGCTCTCAACTTTATCGATAAGTTAGAGAAGAATTGTATCCGGATAAAGAACAATCCTCTTATTGGTACTATAGAAGAGACTTTCGCCGATAGAGACAAGGAATATCGCTCCTTGATCGAGGGACATCATAAACTTATATATACCCAAGAAGGAAAACGTTCCATACGTATCGTATTGTGGTGGGACTGTCGTCAAAACCCCGATAAATTAAGAACATCTATCAGATAAACAATAACAAATATGAATTACGGATTCGTCAAAGTAGCGGCAGCCGTACCACAGGTTAAAGTGGCTGACTGCTTTTATAATATTCAACAGATTGAGGGATTGATGCGCCAAGCGTCCCAAAAAGAGGTCCAGATCATCGCCTTCCCCGAATTATCGGTTACGTCTTATACTTGCATGGATTTGTTCTCGCAAGAGACCTTACTCAGAAACGCCGAGAAAGCCTTGCTGGATTTAGTGAACAACACCGCCGATCTGGATTTACTAACGATCGTAGGTTGCCCGCTTGTCAGCGGAAGCCAACTGATAAACGCCGCCGTCGCTTTCCAACGGAGCGAGATATTGGGGGTAGTGCCCAAAAGTTACCTGCCCAGCTACAAGGAGTTCCAAGAAGAGCGTTGGTTCACGGCCTCTTCACACCTACAGCAATCCATGATCACGATCGGTAACCGGGAAGTGCCGCTGGATTGCTACCTGATCTTCGAGTATGATGAGGTACGCGTGGGTATCGAGATCTGCGAGGATCTTTGGGTTCCCATCCCTCCCAGCTCCGAGCTAGCCATGCAGGGGGCGAACTTGATATTCAATCTATCCGCCAGCAACGAGTTGATCGGTAAGCATGCTTACTTACGATCCTTGATCTGCCAGCAATCCGCACGTTGTATCGCCGGATACGTCTACGCTTCCGCCGGTTTCGGGGAATCCAGTACCGACCTCGTATTCGCGGGAAACGGTATCATAGCGGAGAACGGCACGTTGTTAAGGGAATCCGAGCGTTTCTCCATGGAGGAGCAACTCGTTATCAGCGAGATCGATATCCAGAACTTACAGAACGACCGACGGATCAACACCAGTTTCATGCAGGGTTATCTCAACCATAACATGGATAACGGCACCGTAGTCTCATTCAGCCTTCCCAACCGGACACTGGATTTGACCCGGGCAATCGACCCGCATCCATTTACCCCTTCCGGCGATGCCTTGAAAGAACGTTGCGAGGAAATATTCCATATACAGGTAGCGGGACTCGCCAAGCGTGTCCTCCATGCCCACGCCCAGACCGCCGTCGTAGGCATCTCCGGGGGACTGGATTCCACCTTGGCCCTACTGGTCACCGTCATGACCTTCGATGCCTTGAAGATCCCACGGGATAAGATCATCGGCATCACCATGCCCGGCTTCGGAACGACGGATCGTACCTATACCAATGCCTGTGACTTGATACGCTCCCTTGGCGTGACCCTCCGGGAGATCTCCATCAAGGAGGCTTGCATCCAACACTTCAAGGATATCAATCACGACATCCATGTACATGACGTGACCTACGAGAACAGCCAAGCCCGCGAGCGTACCCAACTTCTTATGGACGTGGCGAACCAAGCGAACGGCCTCGTGATCGGTACGGGAGACCTCTCGGAGCTTGCCTTGGGCTGGGCTACTTACAATGGCGACCATATGTCTATGTACGGCGTCAACGGTAGCATTCCCAAGACATTGGTTAAATATCTGGTGGAATGGGTGGCCAATAACAAGGTAGACGAGGCTTCCCGCGCCACGTTATTAGATATAGTAGACACTCCGATCAGCCCGGAATTGATTCCCGCCGACGAGCATGGGAATATCAAGCAGAAGACAGAGGATTTGGTAGGCCCGTACGAGTTGCACGATTTCTTCCTCTATCACTTCTTACGCTTCGGAGCCTCACCCGCGAAGATTTATTTCTTGGCGAAGCGGGCATTCGGGGAAACCTACGACGATTCCACCCTCAAGAAATGGCTCCATACCTTCTTCCGCCGCTTCTTCCAGCAACAGTTCAAGCGCAGTTGTCTGCCGGACGGCCCGAAAGTAGGTTCCATCAGCCTCTCCCCTCGTGGAGACTGGCGAATGCCGAGCGACGCGATGGCTACGCTTTGGCTGGATGAGATCGCAGGGCTTTAACATTTTTTCAATGGTATAGTCATAGACGAGGCTCTCTTATGGGCCATAGACGAGACACCTACCCCCATAAGAGAGCCTAATCTATGACCTATGAGAGAGCCTCGTCTCTCACCCGTATCAACCGAGGCCCTAACATAGATCGTAACTAATCGAACTGCGTAATCACCCTGCGAATCCGGGTGAAGCTATCCGTATCCTTCTCCAGTTTATAGATGTGCTTATAGGACAGGGCATCCTGCTCGGTCGGCGAACCATTGATCAAGAGAATATCCCGGTCGTTGGCAAATTTCAAGATCCCCGCCACGTTATTCGGGTGCAGCTTCCCGATCTCATCCATCATGCAATGGAGCCTGAAATCGGAGAATACCGTGGAGGCGTTCCGCTTGAACACGTTCAGCAACATGATATTCACCATGGATTTGACCAGAATATCCGTACCCTCGGAGCCTACGTTCGTAAGGCGCTCCACGAAGCCCGTATCATTCCGGTTCTCGATCACCCGGAATTTAAGGTCGAAGAAGTCCGCCAAGCGGATCAGGTTGCCGGAATAAGCGTCCATCGACTTGATCAACTCACGCAACAACGTCGTCGCCTTCTCCCGGGTAGTCGTATCGTCGGTCGAGGAAGCGAACAGGTTCTGCCCCAAATCCCAGCTATATTCCTCGTTGAATCGCTTGATCTCCTTCAACAGATTGACGATCTTGTTCTGGCTCGGATCAATACGCATCTCGATACACTGGATGATACCCACGAAGTTCTTCTCCTTGAAGTCGGCGTTTATCTGATCCACCACGCCACGGATATTACCCTCCTGCGAGACCATGCTTTTCGTGTCCGACGTGATCTGCCGGAAGATATCCGAGTTGCGGGTATTGATACGCGACTGGTATTCCGAGACCTTATCCTCGTCGATAAACTCCTTCAAGTCGCAAGCGAAATCCATATACTCTTTATCATCCGAGAAGCTCGTCTTGAAGGCGAACACATTATCCTCGGAGAAATTGCCGGTGTAGGCGGTTATCTCCTTGCGCAGCTCGGAAAGCTTCTGGGATTGCTCGCTGACGCGGATCGTGATCTCCCGTACCAAGGAACGGCAATCGCCATCCGTATCGGTACGGTTCATGGAAGAGAAGATGGATTCCCTAGAGGTAAACCAGTCCAACAGGGTAGAGCGGTGATATTCCTCCCGGTTCTCCAACGCTTTCCGGTTGGACTCCTTCAGCTCCTTCAACTCGGCATCTACCTTGAAGATACTCCGGTTCACGTCCGCCAGACGCTTTTTCAATTCCTCCCGTTCCCCGTGGATGATCTGCTGCAAACGTAGGCTCTCCGTCGTCCAGTCGGGTACCTTATCCAGCATCTCTCGTTTATCTTTCAGATACTCGATAATCAATGCCTTGGTCTCGTTGATATATTTAATCTCCCCACCGATATACGCCAAGCGGGAATGGATCTCCTCCAAACGTTTCGGATCGCCACCGCTAGCGGTCAGGCTATCCAATTGCTCCCTGTCATATCCGGATTTGCGCTCTTCCAGCTCCGCTTTCTTGCGTGCGATCTCCTCCGAGATAGCTTCCCTTGCGACGGAGAGTTCCTTATCCAAAGCAGCCAGCTCGTCTTTCTCTTGCTCATCCAAGGAAGCGAGTTCCCGGTCCATCTTGCCTTGAAGCGTGGCGATCTCCTGCTGGATCGAGGAAAGGACGGCCTCGGCAGCGTTCAACTCCTCCTCCAAGCGCCGGATCTCCTCCTGCCTCAGACGGGTCGCCTGATCCCGCAAGGCCGACAGACGAGACTCGTCTTCCTTCTTGCGGACCGCCAGTTGCTCCAACTCATATTCCGCATGATAGATATCCTCCTTGATGGGCTTCACCGAGGATTGATATTGCTTGCGAAGATTCTCCTTAGCCGCCTCCAAATCCTGCCGCGCCGTAGCGATAAACCGCTGGATTCCGGCACGTTTTTCCTCGGCCACCTTCTTCTCCGTCAAGTAATCCTCCTTAGTCTTGACATTCCGGTGAATCCCGGAGGTGAAGCGGATTCCATAAAAGGTATCTCCCTCGCCTACCTCCGCCGTAAACTCTTTCCCGTAAAGCAGGCGCTCGTCACACACTTGCCCGATCGTCTGCTCCCAGCCGGGTTTATGCTCGGACAGCCAGTTGAAGAAGCTATCTTTCTGGTTATCCAAGAACTCCGTCAGTTCCACTAGCTTAGCGCTCAGGGCCTCGATCTTCATCTCGTTGGATTCCGCTAGCTTTTGATAATCCTCATCCAGATGCTTCTCGGCGGTCTCGAACTCTTTCGTCTGGTAGTTCAACTCGTACTTCAGTTCACGGATCTTCAGCTCCAAGTCCTTCCGGTTCGCATCGTAATTACCGAGACGCCCTTTGACCGCCTCCAATTCCTCCGAGGTTCCCGACTGCCCCCGGGCAGTCTTGATACGCATCTTCAAGGCGGCGACCTCCGTCGTACGTTTCTCCCGATCCACCAACAAACGCTCTTTCTCCTCCGAGGCGGCATGGCGCGATTCCTCCCGTAGCCGTCGATAATACTCCCGGCGAGCCTCCCGACGAGCATTGATCTCGGTCTCTGCTGCCAGTAATTGTTTCTGTTTCTCGTTCTCGAAGCCGGCCAACTCGTTCTTCAGATTAGCGATCAAATTGGCGTGCAAGACCGAGGCTTCTTTATTCTTGGAAGAAAGCAAATCTTTCTCCACGACTAAGGATTCCTGTTCCTGCTGCAAGATCTCCAATTTGTTACAACGATCCATCGCCGTCTGGATATCTTTCCCGGCATAGAAAACCCGTTTCGCTTCCGCCTCCGACAAGGCGTTTTTCAGCACGGCCAACTCGCCTTCCATCGTGGCTGTCCGGTTCTTCGATTCAGCGTCTAGCTTATCCCTTTGCTTATAGAAATCCGATTTGACCGCCTCCTGCTCGTGTATCTTCCGGGACAACTCCGGCAAGATACGCTCCGTTTCCAGATAAGCCCCGCGCAATTGGCGGCACAGATCGTTGATCCGTAAATCCCGCTTACGGATATCGTCCGACAAGGTGGAGATCCCGGCGGCCTTCCGCACCATGCCCGGCTCACGGAAAACACCGATATCATTCAGTTGCGCCTCAAAACCGGATAGATGGCTCCGGTAACGGCTCAAGTCGATCACGCTATCCGCCTCGTTCAAAGAGGTGATGATCGTCTGCTTGATATAATCCGCCTCCAAGCGTGAGTTCAGCAAGACGTTCTGGATCGTACGGATGATATTCTGATACGAGCCGCTCTCCATCAAGGAATAACAGGAGTAATCCCGTTTATTATCCGAGTTTCCGTAGAGGATATTCCGGTATTCCTCATACGTGGAGATCGCCCCGCTATACTTGATACCGTTCTTATCGAGCACCGAGCGGATACGATCCGACGGATAAGGCGCTCCCTCCTCGTCGATAAAAAGATCCGGCCGGTACGGAGAGGCGATAAAACGGTAGCAGATACGGTTCATCGTCTTATAGCTAAGTACCGTAAACCAACCATCCTCCCTCGCTACCTCGTAGATGATCGAGGAATCGGCATAAGGGAAATAATAATCCTGATACGACTTCTTCTCGACCGGGATTCCGAGCCGCTGCGTATCGGCGTTGTAAAAGAAAAGGATCGCACGGAGGATCGTACTCTTCCCCACTCCCTGCGTTCCGATTAAATGTATATTTCCATCCAGCTGTACTTCCGAGTAACGGATAGCGGCGCTGTTTATAAATACTATTTTATTGAGATATCTCATCTTCGTTCTTTATGTTAATACTATGGATCATCTTCGTGAGGTAATCCCACGAGGAGAGCACTTTCCACGTCCCGTTCATATCGCTTACGCACTCGATAAAGCCCTCTTTCGTCATCCTGTCCAAGATGGTATCGAGGATATCCTTGCGTTTCTCCTTGCCTCCGGTATGTTTTTTCAACCCGTCCAGCTTCATCTCTAGATCCATGTCGATACGGGAACGTACCAATATCTCCGCCGGCGAGAAGGTGAAACCGGGCCCGAAGGCCGTATCGTACGTACAGAAGAAGTCCATGATATCGATCCAAGCGAAGAAACGCTGGAGCTTTTGCTCCAAGGTAGCCCGGGGCTCCTTGCGGGAGAAGTAAAAGTAATTATTCCCCTGCTCCAACACGAAATTGATATGCGAGAAATAATCACGTAAACGCTCAAAATTATCTTCTACGACCGAGAAGAGTGTCCTCAACTCCTTTACACTTGTATTCGAGCACAGAAAATTACCTTTCGACAGGTAATCATAGATCTGTGCGGTCTGTACCGGTAAATTATCTATCATCCTTATTATTGTTGTTTTATTTTATCCAGTTGTAGAGACGGGGCGTGCCCCGTCTCATCACAGGGGACACGCCCCGTCTCTACAACTAGGTTCTTTGAATAATGGCATATTCTATATGCTCCGTATGCCCAAAACGGTCTGTTATCTCCAACTCATTTTCATAGAGGGAGAGTAAACGGCAAAATAACGTAACCTTCGCCTCGAAATCCATCTCCCGGTTATACTCGTAGCCCATCACGAAAGAGAACAAATCCCCTCCGGTCCGGCTAAAAACATCCATCATCTTCCGGGTATTGATAGCGGCCTCCCCCACTTCTTGATTCCCCATCTGCTCGGCGGAGATCACGCCTAGCTCCTGCCGGTGGATCACCTTGTCCGGCCGTATGCCGTCGGCCACCTTCAAGATGACATCCAGCGCCTCGTCCGTTTGCAAATAAGGAATGGAAATCTTGAATAAGGTAGGCTGCACGCCCTCCAATACCACGGAACGCTCCGCATCTACCACCTCCCGTACATTCGTGTTCTCCTGTAACTCAAACTGCTCCCGCAGATATTTGATACGACGCAGCTTACGGGTAAAACCCACCTGCGTACGGATCTGGTTCAAGTAATCAATGATATCCTGTTGGGAATGGATCAAGCTATGGCCAGCGCTCAATAACTCCGTCTTCAACTCACGGGCGATCGTCAACAGCTCCTCGTCCGGGACTTGGGCGAAAAAGGGAGTCCGTTCCCGATCCAGCAGCTTCTCCACTTCCACGATCAGGCGGTTGATCTCGATTCGTTTAGCGTCCAGATTCTCCAGTTTGGCGATCTTCACCTTATAGCTCGGCTCGTTCTTGAACGTATTATCGATCACCCGTTGCAAGGACACCACGTTACGTACCAAGATCTTCCCGATCTTCCGCAAATGCGCCTTGACCGATCGCAGATAACCCAGCTTACGCAAATCGTTATCCTCCTTGCCATAATAATCGATCAATTGATACACCAACTGGATATTCTCATCGATCACCGAGGTAGAAATCTCCTCATTCGCCTCCAGAAGCAGCTCATAGAAAGAGAGATAATGCTCATCCATCTCGATATAAGGGCCGTTCCTGCGGATCACCTCACGCTCGATCAAGATATTCAATTTATTCTCATCGATAATATCCAACGCATAATCATAGCGAAACGGTAATGATTTTCTTTTCTCAAATAAGACCTCCAATAGGTCCTTTCCCAGATTTAGCGTGTTCGTTATATGGGGTATTGAATTATATATGTACATCCTAAACAATTAAGGACACAAAGGTAATAAAAATACAAGTAACCCTTTTTTCTCCGTGATGAAAAAGGATTTCCATCGTAGTGAAAAAGCTTTTTCATCACGGTGGAAAAAGTTTTTCACCCCGATGGAAAAAGAGGAAAATCACGAAGAGTTATCAATCCGCCGGATAGACAATTCCCAACTGCCGGCGTACTTCATCGATAATCTCCAATGTAATCAAAGAATTATCAAGGCTATTGATTTCTGACTCCCGCTTGCCAGACAAGACGAGGTTGATAAATTCCGCTACCTCATAATAGTACTCATCCTTATCGGCGACCACGCTTAGGTCTTCCGGAACCGGTTCCGGGCCTTTTCCCATCGCCGGAGCTAAACGGGGAGAATACGTCACTTTACGGATGATATTGATCCGGTCCAAGGTCAAGTTCCCCTCCTCCCCTTGTATCTCGGTAGGCAAGGCGGAGTTGGCGATCTTAGAATAAAGCACCGTGGCGTTCATCCCCTCATACAAGAAATTCACGGCCCCTTGCCCGTCCGCTCCTGAGGACAGGACTATGCCCGAGGCATCTATCTTCTTTGGGCGACCAAACAAGACAACCATCGGATAGACCGTATAAATACCGATATCCATCATGGCCCCATTAGACAACTCCGGCTTGAAAGCGTTCAACACGATTCCTTCCTTGAACTTATCATAACGGGAGGAATACTGGCAATAGCAGGCGAAATAACGACGAACCGTACCTACACGCCCAAGATTCTCTCGCACGGCAAGAAAGTTCGGCGTAAGCGTAGGCTTCATCGCCTCCATCAACGTGACATTATATGTACGGGAAGCCTCGATCATCGCACGTACTTCTTTCGCGTTGGAAGCAAAGGGTTTCTCGCAAAGAACATGCTTGCCATAGCTCATGCAAAGAATACTCTGGGAGGCATGAAGGAAGTTCGGGGAGGCAATATACACGGCGTCGATCAACGGGCTTTTCGCCATCTCCTCCAAGGAGGTAAACGTATACGGTATATTATGTTTCGAGGCGAAAGCATCTGCCGTCTCCTGAGTTCTCGAATATACAGCTACCAGTTCAAAACGCTCATCCTGCCGGGCTCCGGCAATTACCCAATCACTTATGAAATTGGTTCCGACTACACCAAAACGTACTTTATCCATATTCTATCGTATTATGTTCTTTATTTACAAATGTACGATTTCTGTTTAACATAAATACTCCGTGGAAATGTTATTGTATCTATAAAAAGGATAAGTCACAGGAACTTTTTCGCAACGACGCTGTTTAATCTATACAATTTAAAACCGTTTTAAAACTAAATCAAGTATGAAAAGAATTGTATCTTTTATCGTCGTTCTCGCTGTCGCTATGTGCGGAATGACACAAGTTATGGCTCAAAAATCGATAACAAAGGAAGCCAAAAAAGTAGAGAGAGAAATCAAGAAACAAGAGCGTCTGGCACAAGATGCCGTAGAAGGCCAAGAAGAGTTTAACGCCGCTGTACAAGCTATCAACAACCAATCATTCGTATTGGAGGCTAACAACATACAACCGATGAACGGACAGGTATTCTACGTAAATTCAAATACGAACTTCGTATCTTTGAATGACGGACAGGCTATGGTCCAGATCGCATCCAACTCTCCGTATCCCGGTCCTAACGGATTAGGTGGTATCACCGTACAAGGTAGCGCCTCCAATATCCAGACCAAGCAGGATGACAAGGGCAATGTTTATCTGAACATGAACGTACAGGGTGTGTTTATCTCCGCTACCGTTAGCTTGATGCTTACCAACGGAACAAACAACGCAACCGTTACCGTAGACCCGAACTTCTCCGGTAGAAACTTGAGAATGACCGGTACCCTACTTCCGTACTCACAATCGAACATTTTCCAGGGAACAACATATTAATCATGTCCAACTTTTCTATAATAAAGAAGGCGGTGCTCCGTGAGGAACATCGCCTTCGAACTATTTATAGATAGCCTTATCTCTTATTTACGGAAAGGAGCCTTTACCACTTGAGCCTTCAAGTTCTTATTACGCACCTTGATAAAGATATCCGTACCAGCTTTCGCAAACTCAGGTTTCACGTATCCCATACCGATCCCCTTCTTCAATACCGGAGACATCGTACCGGAAGTAACCACGCCAATTACATTCCCTTCCGCATCGGCGATCTCATAGCCATGACGGGGAATTCCCTTTTCCTGCAACTCGAAAGCACACAACTTACGGGTTACGCCCTCTTTCTTCTGACGCTCCAATTCCGCACGATTCGTAAAGTTCTTACCCTCGGCGAACTTCGTGATCCAGCCTAAACCAGCCTCGATCGGAGAAGTCGTATCATCCAAATCATTTCCATACAGACAGAAGCCCATCTCAAGACGAAGTGTATCACGTGCTCCCAAACCGATCGGCTTGATCCCTTCCGGCTTTCCAGCCTCGAAGATAGCGTTCCAAATCGTCATCCCATCACTCGGATAGAAATACAACTCGAAGCCACCCGCACCGGTATAACCCGTATTGGAGATAATCACGTTCTTGCAACCGGCGAACTCACCCGTTATGAATGAATAGTAAGGAATAGAAGATAAGTCAACCGGAGTAAGACGTTGAAGAACCTCTTGTGCCTTCGGGCCTTGGATAGCCAATTGAGCCGTACGGTCGGAAGAATTCTCCAACTCGGCACCTACCGTATTATGGCTTACGCACCATTCCCAATCCTTGTCGATATTACCGGCGTTTACGACCAGCAAATATTTCTCCGGCTCGTAATGATATACCAAAAGGTCATCCACGATACCTCCCTTGTCGTTCGGGAAGCAAGTATATTGAGCCTTACCAAGCGGCAAGACAGAAGCGTCATTAGAAGTTACGCTTTGAATGAAAGCCAAGGCGTTCGGGCCTTTTACCCAAAACTCGCCCATGTGGGAAACATCGAACACACCTACACCATTCACTACAGTCATGTGTTCGTCGATAATTCCGGAATATTCGATAGGCATATTGAAACCTGCGAATTCGTGCATCTTCGCGCCCAAGGCGATATGCACGTCGGTAAACGGAGTTGTTTTCATGTAATTATTGCATTTAAGATTTACGAGCCGATAGCTCTATGATTTTTATAACTGTTTCCATACTCTTCTCCAACGAACGAACGGGCAAGAACTCATAACGTCCGTGGAAATTCAGGCCTCCCGCGAAAATATTCGGGCAAGGCAATCCCATAAACGACAGGCGGGCACCATCCGTACCTCCCCGGATCGGTTTCACGATCGGTTCTACCCCAACGGAGGTCATCGCCTCAAACGCCAAATCAACGATATGTTTCTGGGGCTCCACAACCTCGCGCATATTGTAATATTGATCCCGAAGCTCTAAATGCGCACATCCCGGATGCGCTTCATTCATCTTATCAACCAACATACGAAGCAATTCTTTCTTCTCCTCGAACAACTTCCGGTCATGGTCACGGATGATGTAAGATAGAGTAGCTTCCTCGACTGAACCGGTCATACCGGTCAAATGGAAGAATCCCTCATAACCAGTCGTATGCTCCGGACGTTGCTCGGCCGGCAACCAAGAAGCAAACTCGATCGCACGCAAGGAAGCGTTTTGCATCTTATCCTTGGCGTATCCCGGATGTACGTTCAAGCCCTTGAAGATAATTTTAGCGCCGGCGGCATTGAAATTCTCATATTCCAACTCACCGATTTGTCCACCGTCAATCGTATATCCCCAATCACAACCGAACTTCTCCACGTCGAAATGATCGGCACCTTGTCCGATTTCCTCATCCGGGGTAAAAGCGATACGGATCTTACCGTGCTTGATCTCCGGATGATCCTTCAAATATTGCATAGAGGCGACGATAGCGGCTACACCTCCCTTATCATCGGCACCTAATAAAGTCTTACCATTCGTTACGATAATATCCTGTCCCTTATAATCTGAAAGCTCTGGGAACATCGATTGAGATAGTACAACATTTTCTTCCGCATCCAAGACAATATCACCACCCAGATAAGTCACGATACGAGGCTGGACATTCTTACCCGACATATCCGGACTCGTATCCAAATGAGCGATAAAACCGATAGTCGGGATTTTCTCGTCCGTATTAGCCGGCAGAGTAGCCATTACATAACTATTCTCATCCAAGGAGATCTCCTCCATACCGATCGCTTCCAATTCCTTCACCAAAGCCTCGGCAAAGACACGTTGTCCCTGCGTACTAGGAGTCGTACCCGTCTCCTCGTTCGACTGGGTATCGAACGTAACGTACTTTAAAAATCTATCTAAAACTGTCATAACTCACTCTTTTTAGCCATTAAAACATTGCAGGCATAAAAGTAGGTAAAGCAGGTTACATAACAAAAAAATAGCGAAACAAATTGTTTCGCTATTCCATATTATCTCAAAAAATGTCATCAAAAACAGCTTGAACCATCAAAGCAATGCGTACAAACCTTACACTTAGGCAAGCCGATCGCCTCCACCAAGGTTTCCAGCGTATTAAACTTCAAGGAACTCAACCCGAAACGCTCGGCGATAATTCCGACCATCTTCTTATATTCCGGAGAGTCTGTCGTAGCATATTTATCCAGATTCTTATTCTCATCCCCTTCCAGTTCCTTGATAATCTGACGAGTTATCAACTCCAAAGGACTCTTGGAAGAAGTAAAACCGATAAACGGGCAACTATAAATCAATGGAGGGCAAGCGATACGCATATGTACCTCTTTCGCCCCATAATCATATAAGATCTTCACGTTATCACGAAGCTGTGTACCACGCACGATCGAGTCGTCGCAGAAAAGGATGCGTCTGCCTTCCAGCATCGCACGGTTCGGTATCAATTTCATCTTAGCCACCAAGGAACGCATCTCTTGGTTAGCCGGGGTAAAACTACGAGGCCACGTCGGTGTATACTTAGCGATAGCCCGATGATAAGGCACCCCCTTACCTTCCGCATACCCCAAAGCCATACCCACACCGGAGTCCGGTATACCACAAGCGCAATCCACCTCCGAGTCATCCTTCTGCCCCATCTTATAGCCACTCATAAACCGGACATCCTCCACGTTCTTTCCCTCATAGCAAGAAACAGGGAATCCATAATATACCCAAAGGAAAGAGCAGATCTGCATCCCTTCATTCGGTTTACGCATCTGCTCCATACCATCGGCACGCAAACGGACGATCTCGCCCGGGCCTATAAATTTCTCGATCTCATAATCCAAGTTCGGAAGACTGCTGGACTCGCTGGTCGCCGCATAAGCCCCGTCTTTCCTTCCGATTACGATCGGCGTACGCCCCCATTTGTCACGGGCAGCGATAATACCATCCTCCGTCAGGAGCAACATGGAGCAAGAGCCCTTTATCTTATTGTAAACATTCTCAATGCCCTCCACGAAGTCCTTGCCTTGTGTAATCAGCAAAGCGACTAACTCCGTCTGATTCGTTTTTCCTGAACTCAATTCCGAAAAATGCATATTCGCCTCCAATAACTCATTCTCCAATTCGTCCAAGTTATTGATCTTCGCCACCGTCACGATCGCAAATTTTCCTAAGTGAGAGTTGATAACGATTGGCTGCGCATCCGTATCGCTGATAATACCGACCCCGGCATTTCCTTTGAATTTAGGAAGCCCCGGTTCAAACTTGGTGCGGAAATAAGAATTCTCCAGATTGTGGATCGAACGCGTAAATCCTTCTTCCTTATCGTACGTAGCCATACCGCCTCTGCGGGTTCCTAGATGAGAATTGTAGTCCGTACCATAGAATAAATCCGTAATACAGTCTCCATTAGAAATAGTTCCGAAAAAACCACCCATTGTTTTTTATGTTTGTATTTATGTTTGAGACCACAAAGTTACAAGTTTATTTATATATGTTCCAAAATTTACTTCATAACGTTTATTATCATCGGCAATAAAAAAAGGATACCCCTTTTCGGGATATCCTTTTCCTTATTCTTTGGTCGCAGAAACTTAAGCCTCAGCAACAACTTCTTTTACAGAAACGAATGATCTGTTTTCTTTTCCTCTACGGAAAGTAACAACGCCATCTACCAACGCATACAACGTATGATCCTTACCGATACCTACGTTCTCACCCGGATGATGAACCGTACCTCTTTGACGAACGATGATGTTACCAGCTTTAGCAACCTCACCACCAAAAAGCTTAACACCTAATCTTTTACTTTGTGATTCACGGCCGTTCTTAGAACTACCCACACCTTTCTTATGTGCCATTTCTTTTCTTCTCCTTTAAACGTTAAGCAATAACTTCTTTAATACTCACCTCAGTGAACTGCTGACGGTGACCGTTCAATTTACGGTAACCTTTTCTTCTCTTCTTGTGGAATACCAGCACCTTGTCACCTTTTACCAGCGGAGATAATACCTCACATACTACCTTTGCGCCCTCTACAGTAGGAACACCCACTGTTACCTCACCGTTGTTATCTACTAACAACACCTTGTCAAACTCCACAACAGCACCGCTTTCTGCGTTCTGAATGTGATGAACGAACAATTTCTTGCCTTGCTCAGCCTTGAACTGTTGTCCGTTAATTTCTACGATTACGTACATCTGTCTTAAAATCTTTTAAACAGGTTAGGTCCCGGGGGTGGGCTCCGTCTCCGGCTCCACTTATTTACCCTCTGCGGAAAATCGAGTGCAAAGATAGAGTTTTTTATTTAATTCCACAAACATCTTCTTGAACTTTTAAAAAGCCACGCATAAGACGATGAGAATACAGAGCTTTTTACTACCTTTGCAACTAATAATATATTACTATTATCCAAATAAAGATGCAAGAAACAAACAATATGTTATCAGTTCTTGACAGCTATACACTAGACAACCCGGATGAGATCGCTAAAGAAATAGCCAACGACTTCCGCAAGCGACGTATAGAGAAGAATCTGACACGCGAACAAGTGTCGGAGAAGGCAGGTGTAGCAGTCAGCAATATCGTGCGATTTGAACAGAAAGGCCTTATCTCACTCAAGAACCTTATCGGCATAGCAATGGCATTAGGTTACACTTCGGAGATAAAGAACCTTTTTTCCGAACCAAAATACTCCACCATGGAGGAGCTACTACAAATCCGCAAGAATACCAACAAGAAAAAAGTACATAAGTAATGAGAATCAAAAAAATAGAAAGACTTATCGTAAAGTATCACGAACAGATAGTCGGGACGCTTTCGCTCACTCCCGACAACAAACAGTGTGCCTTTGAATACGATAAAGCATGGCTTTCCAACGGTTTCAGTATATCCCCATTGGAACTGCCGCTGAAACCGGGATTGTTCATCGCAAAGCCCTCACCTTTTTATGGAAATTTCGGCGTTTTCGAAGACAGTCTGCCCGACGGCTATGGTCGCTACCTCTTGCATAAGACCTTGCTCAAAGAAGGCATCAACGATACCCAATTGTCAGCGCTCGACCGTCTAAGCCTAGTGGGAAATGGGGGTATGGGAGCACTCATATACGAACCGGAAACCACCATAGGCATTTTGCATGAGGCCCTTGATTTCGATCTGCTGCAAGAAAAAGCCTTGGAAGTGTTGCATGAGAAAAACGACGATGACGTAGAACTTCTTCTTTTCAACAGCCGAAATAGCGGCGGATGCAGACCCAAGGCATTGTTCTCCAACAATGAAGGGCATTGGATGGTGAAGTTCCGCCATACATACGACCCTCAAAACATGGGATTGATAGAATTTCATTACAATGAGTTAGCACGACAATGTGGCATCCACGTTCCGGACTTCAAACTGACCAACGGTAAATATTTCACGACACGCCGCTTCGACATCTCGCAAGAAGGAGAACGTTTGCATACAGTCACAGCCGGAGGGCTACTTAACATTCCACTATCCAACCCAATTCTCGATTATAGCAACTTACTGGCCCTAACTGGCTATCTAACGCAGAATCCTTTAGAAGTGGAAGAAATGTTTCGTCGTATGGTTTTCAACTATTTCACGGACAACAAAGATGATCATTGCAAGAATTTCAGTTTTACAATACAGAAAAGTGATACCGACACATGGCAATGGCATCTTGCTCCCGCCTACGATCTCACCTTATGCACAGAAGGTTATAATGGCGAACATGCGACTTCGGTCAATGGTACCGGACATCCCACCATTCAAGACATGATAACCATCGGCGCTAAAAGCAAGATGAATAAACCGCACTGCATGCGAATCATTGAAGAGGTTAGAGCTGGTTGCGGAGATTTGTTGCGGAACAAAGACTGGGAGTAATTTCGATGACAGGTAAGTACTCATTTACCTCCACTACCCTTGTTTTTCAACACCGCATTCACTACCATAGAACAGCTATCAGACTTCTCAGACCCGAAATATCCATACACTACACTGTTCATCTGACAGAAACAGACGATTGAGAGCTGATGCGGAACTCCCTCACGTTGATAACGACCCTATAGGTCCTTAAAATTTATACCTGTTGCCATATCTTTTTTTATTGATCGGGAACGAAGGTCGAGATTTAATTTAGATAGGACAAAGAAGCAATTGAGTACTTACCCCTTCCGTCACATTCTCTATTAAAACTTCACAAACGCCACGATGTTGCCCACATAGACCATCGACTTCAGTTTGTTCCCCTTCCCTACCATCAAGAAATACCCAAAGAAGATCACCATCGGGTGGAAAGTATTACTTTATGCTTTCAAAAATAGAATCCACAATCTTATTCATTTGGTCAGGATTATTCGTTTGAATTTTATATGAACCTTTTAATCTTGCATTATGACCTAATTCAACATCAATGTCACTATCGCCTATCATATATGAGGCAGATAAATCTATATTATAATTTTTTTCTGCATCCAAAATCATTCCAGGCTTGGGTTTGCGGCAATTACAATTGATTTTTAGTTCGGGGATTTCACCTTCAAAACCTTTGTCTGGATGATGGGGACAATAATATATTGCATCAACATAGGCTCCTAATTTACCAAGCTCAGTTGCCATCTTTCTATGAATTTCAGCCAATTGCTCAACTGAAACTTCGCCCCTTGCAATCACTGGCTGGTTTGTAACCACAATTGCAAGATAACCGGACTCATTAATTTTACGGATTGCTTCTGCGATACCAGGGAGCAGTTCGAAGTCTTCGATGTTTCTGAGAAAACCTACATATTTGTTGATGGTTCCGTCTCTGTCAAGAAATATCGTCTTTTGAGGATTTGACAGGTTTCTGGCTTTTACCACTCCCGAAAGAAAATCTTTTCTCACAGTCTCAAATCGGTCAGGAGTTCCCATATCCTTGACATATTCAGGGCTGTCGTAGCAAAACATTTTACTAGCTCCGGCAAGTGGTTTTAACAAATCGCGGTCCAGGTCCACCTTGCATATCTTCCCATCGGTACCAACCTTACCTATGGATTCGACATCAAATTTACAATTCTCAAGAATCTTTGGATTTATAACATGGAGTCCGGCATTAACACGATTATTGTAGTATTTCGGCCTTTCATCTTCTTTTGTAAGCCATGCCAAAACCTTATGGCTATCGTCTGCAATAATAAGACCACTGTCGTATGGATGACTGTTGGGGTGCGTAAACAGAGTGACTAAACCACCAGACTCTTTGTGAAAGTTGACAAAACGGTTAAAATCTATGTCAAATATGGCATCGGCATTGAGCAGCAGAAAATCATCGGTCAACTTATCCCTTAATTTATAAAGTGCTCCGGCATTACCTAATGGCACTTCTTCATTGAAATATTCGATTTTTACGCCAAATGGTTTCCCCGTTGCCGGGGATATTCTGGATCCGTCTCCAAAATAATCCATTATAACATGCCCAAGGTGAGAGACAGTTATAATTATATCATCGAATCCCTGCCGTCTAAGGCACTCAATTTCATGCTCAAGTACGGGACGGTCATCAATCTTAATCATAGGTTTAGGAATATCATGGAACAATGAGGAGATTCTTGTTCCCTTTCCACCTGCCATAATCACAACTTTCATAGTAAGCTATTTCAAGGATTGTTCACCGAATATTTCCTGTTCCACAATACAGCAGATTATATGGCCAATCAAAGTCTGACATTCCTGAATACGGGGGGGTGAGTCACTGGGCACTTTAATTACCAAGTCGAAATCATCCATTTTGCATGGCTTTGAACCAGTAAGTGCTATAGTATAAATCCCCTTACGGTGACATTCTGGTAATGCCTCAACGAGATTCTTGGAATTTCCTGATGTGGATATTCCAATGAAAACATCCCCCTCGTTACCTTGCGCTTGAACCTGTCGGGCAAACAGACGATCATAGCCATAATCATTACCGATAGCGGTGAGTATCGAGGTATCGGTTGTAAGGGCTATTGAGGGAAGCCCTGGACGGTCGAAATAAAACTTGCTGACAAACTCACCCGCAAGATGCTGTGCATCAGCGGCACTTCCACCGTTGCCAGCGAACAAGGTCTTTTTGCCATTTCGATATGCTTCCACACATATCTGTGCCGCTTTAGCAATCACGTCACAAACTCTATTGTCCGACAGCAATTGCTGTTTAATTTCAGCACTGGCTGAAATCTGTTCTCTGATTATATCCTTTGCATTCATACTCTATCTGACTCATAAATTTTCCAACCATGCGCCCCTCCATCTGTAAACTGGAACGGCATTACAAATCCTGAAAGCCCACTTAAAGCGCTGATTACATCTTTCTTCTTTGTTGGTTCGACCATAAACATGATAAATCCTCCACCTCCGGCTCCGCTTACTTTACCTGACATAGCTCCGGCAGGAATCGCCACATCAAATGCTTCTTGAATCATGGGATTGGAAATGGCATTTGCCATTTTCTTTTTGTTTACCCACCCCTTGCCAAGAATTTCGGCAAAAGCGTGCATATCACCTTTAAGCAATGCGAGCTTCATATCCACTGCCGATTGCTTAATCTGATGCATGGCTTCTATAGCCTCGCTATTGCCCTTAGATGTGTTCTCTTTCTGCTCATTGATAATTTTGGCACTGCTTCTGGATGCCCCTGTAAAATAGAGTACAATTGATGCCTCAAGCTCATCGACAATCCAACGTTTGATCTTTAGCGGATTAACAATAACTAAATCTTCCTTAAGAAATTCCATATAGTTGAAACCACCAAACGCAGCCGCATACTGATCTTGTTTACCACCGGATAGACCTAAATCCTTGCGTTCAATCTCGTATGCAAGCCGGGACGTTTCGTAATCTCCCAATGGAAGGGATAGCCATTCGATAAAGGCTTTAAGGATACACACGACCATCGAGGAGGACGTTCCGAGACCGGAGCCAATAGGAGCATCGTTATATGTAGTGATTCTAAAACCTTTTAATTGCGAATGATAATCCCTTATAATACGGTTATATACCCCCTTTATAAGAAAAGCCTCACCATCAATCTCTAAACTTTCAGAGAGATGGTAGTTTTTAAAACAGCTTGCATCATATGAATTTATTACAATTTCATCTTCAGCAATCTCCTCTATTGTGCAATAAGTATAAAGGTTGATGGTTGCATTAAGCACTAATCCCCCATAAATATCACTGTAAGGAGACACGTCGCTGCCCCCTCCAGCTAAACCAAGCCGAAGAGGGGCCTTACTTCTTATTATCATGATTTTAAACTTTTATATAATTGATTATATTGTGGACCTACAATTTCCATTAAGAAATTTTCCTCAACCCGTCTTTTTGCATTCCGGCCATATTGATCACGTAAAGCATCATTTGACAATAATTTTTCAATGGCATTACCAAATTCTAAAGCATTTGAGTTTGATACTTCTATTCCCGTTTCACTATTTAGTGACACCCAATTAACCCCACTGCCGTCGATTGTGAATGTGATAGCCGGCAACTGACAATACATAGCTTCAGCCAAAACTAAACCAAATGCTTCATTACGAGAAACAGAAGGGAATGCAAATATATCCGATGCATACAGATATGATTTTACATCTTCATCTGCAATTCGGCCCAGCCATACAATATTTTCATAATTGTACTTTTTCTTTAAATCTTCTGTTAGCGGTCCGTCTCCTGCAATTAGAATATGGCAAGGTGTTTTAATATGAGGTACAGAATCAAATAGATAGCGAATGCCCTTATATTCAACATGCCTTCCAATGAAAAAAACAATTTTATAGGGATAAATTGCCTTGAGTTTTTTTACTTTTCGCTCAGTAGCATCATCATATGTGAAATTCTTCTTTTCAATGGCAGAAGCTATAACAAATATCTTTTTTTGATACAGCCTTAAAATATCAGATGCAGGGCCATATAATGGACTCGTTGTTATTATAGCGTCAGCTCTTTTTACCAGTTTTAATTCAATTGGCTTTACTAATTTATGAATACTTTTCTGTGCAACGACATCAGAGTGCCAATGTACGACAAGTTTAATGTTTTTAGGTACCACTATTAGAATGTATAATGCGACCAACGGATTTGGATAATGAAAATGTATTATCTCTGGTTGGAATTCATCAATTTTTTTTTTCAGCAACGTCATATAAGACAATGAAATTGGCTGACTTTTTATGACCGCTATTGTTGATGTGCGCAAAACTGAAGTGCCATCTACAATATCTTGCTTCGACTCAAATTTATCATTAAAACATAAAACACAATGCTCATAATCCGAAAGATAGTCTACGATATATTTACTAGTAGACTCAATTCCACCTTTTACAGGTGAATAATATTTACCTAAATGTAGTATTCTCATTGGAATATATTTGAACAAGATTTAATTTGCGATAATCCAGAAACTAATCTTTGTAATGAATTACTAAATGTATATTGAGCAGATATTACATATCCTTTTGATTTCAGTAATTTTCGCAATGACGAATCTGATGAGATTTTGTTTAGACCCGAAGCGATAGAGTCTATGTCATTTTGATTAACATACAATGCAGCATCCTTACAAACTTCATGACATACATTCAAATCAGAGACAATAACAGGACACCCTAAGGACATAGCTTCTATTGGCGGTAGACCAAATCCTTCATATAAGGAAACAGAAACAAAGGCTATTGCGTTCCTGTAATAGCTTATTAGTTCAGCATCAGGAATATACCCCAAAAATTTTATCTTATCAGATTCAGCCTCTATCTCAAATTGTTTAAAAGACTTGTGCTTTTTTCCAATAATTACCAAATTGCAGTGTACATTTGAACGAGTAAACGCCTCAATTAGAGATATAAAATTCTTGCGTGGATCAATCGACGATACTGCTAAGATATATGGTGATGAAATAATATTCGTATTATTCTGTTGTTCATGGATTAAATCACATTTCGAATAATTTTTAGGACTAGAGTATGTAACAATCACTTTGTCAGAATTGATTCCAAATAAATTAGTAATCTCTCTCTTCGAAAACTCACTTACGGTCAAAATTGCTTTCGACTTTCGTGCAATAATAGGCGTAATAGTTTTATACAAAATACTATATGTTTTTGAAAACCATTCTGGATGTTGGAATACAGCAACGTCATGGATAGTAATAATTTGATTCTTAATTATCAGTGACCCTGCCCCTGAAAAACTAATCAAAATATCACGAGATTTTCCAATCATAAAGAAAGATAAATCTATCTGTTCCCAAAGCGGACCAGTAAACAATCCAATCTTAATCATATCAAAACCAATAACATCATAGCTTCTAATTGCCGATTTCGGTGTAAGAATAATAAATTTTATTCCTTTTTCCAACATCGCTTTACACATACCATAAGCAAAATTCTCAATTCCCGTTGGATTATTGATAAGGAATCTACCATTAATATATATCATATATAGCTATCAAATATAAGTTTTCTAAAATGCTTTATGAATGACGCTTGATTCAAATTAACGTAGTAGTTGGAAAAATTAAATTTCATGGATATTGTAGTTGAAAGATTCTCAATAATAGTTGCCATTTGTTCAATATTATCACATAAGAAGCCAATATCACCATACTTATTTGATAAATATTCAAAGTATGTATTCTTTAATGCAATTATTGGCTTTTGATGTCTGATAGCATCAAATATTGCTCCGCTCGCAATCAGTTTATATTTTTCAATTCCATAAAAATACAAAATATAGTCCAATTCTTTCACATAACTGTCAAACGAGATTCTATCCAAGCCATATTTACCCCCTGGTATTATTACGCCATTTTCTAATAATTCTTCGTAATTATCTTTTACAGCTCCTATGGCATATAATGAAAATTTATTTTTAATATCACCAGATAATTTCTTGATGAGCTCCAAATAGTCATTTGCTCCCTTATAAGTATTAAGTTCTCCAACAGTTCCAATTTTCAAGACTCCAAGTGAATTATTAATTAAAAACTCCCTATATTCAGAAAAAAAAGGATGATCGATTGATTTAAAATGTTTTAGCTGTTGTTTAGTTAGAATATCTTTCAAATTATCAATGATACAATCACCTAACACACAAAAATTGATATCTGCAGAATAATTATTTTTTTTAAAGAAGTTCCTACATAGGTTTCTCATAATTTTAGCTTGCATACCCCCTTCTGAAGAAATCAACAACTCCATTTCCCCATGACATACAATCAGAACATTCCTTTTTAGAAGCTTATTTAACCAATTTATAATATGCAATGAAAACAAATTATTAAATACATATATTATTACACAACACCTAGGAGAAATGAATAATATTAAGAGATTATACATAGCACTCACAAAGTATCGCAAAACATTAGCAATCTTAGATTTACCTGAAACGACACCAATATATCTAACGATCAAATCTTTTCGTTGGATATAATTTAAGAGTATTCGCCAAGATAATTTTCCAGTATATACTTTTATTTCTTCAAATATTTCACATATAGCCGATAGTAATGCGGCATTAATAACTTCATGTTGCCCCTTATAAGCATATGTGTTAACATATATCACTTTCTTTATTGCCATATTTCCTATTACTCTTTATTAGATGAATCAAATTATTTATCAACGCTATTAAAAATATTGCAATACAAATACATATACAAATTAAAGAATATTCACCTGCAACTCCACTCAAAATAGGGCCTAGCAACATTATAACAGCAATTGTCGAACCCAATGGATTTTTAAACATAGAGCATAATCTAAATACAATTAAACACACAAATACAATAGCAAATGCATTAATTATCATTAAATTAGGTGAATTATAAAACGAAAAAACAAGAATTCCACCTGATCCCAAGATAAATGATGCATTTTCAGGTACATTTTCGTCCAACATCAATATTTTTTCTGGCCGATTCTCTAATGCGAACTTTCGACTTATCGCACTACCTAATCCCTTAAAAAAAAAACAGTTATCAACTTCTTTTGCTGTGACAAGATACAATGGAGCCTTCTCTATTAGCACTGCCGTATTTGAAAAACTACTTAATCTTCCGATTAATTTTCCACAAATTAGAGTTGATGCATTTTTAGGCGTTTCATATCCATCCCCACGTAAAGCTGACCGCATCTCATATCCTATTCTAACAAATGCAGGCATTGTCATCAAACTAACGATCACTGATAATCTATGTCGTTTTATCCAACGAACAATTTCCTGATAATATTTGACAAAAAGAACAACTGCAATTGAAGCGATAAAGCCAAATGCCGCACGTGCCACACCCAGCACACAAAAAAGGAAGCAAATTATGATAACTTTTTTATATTGCCTTTTTTGAATTATCATTAAAAGTATTGTACCCCACAAAGATGGACTTACTCGTATCATTACTTGAATTATCGGTTTGACAATAGGCGGAACATTGTATTCGTCACCACCGGCTCTGCCTACGCCAAACAAGAAGCCAAGCAATATATGGAGTATGAATATTACAATTACCATAGGCTCTAATATATCCATTCTTAAAGAAACATATTTTCTGTATCTTATTTTTGCAAAATATTTATATAGATCATACAAGATTATATTAGGAATTATGCATATTATAAGAGCAACAAGAAGACCTATCCAATTTAGATTCACTTCACAATCGAGAAAATCCCCATTATAATTTCCGGTAATCAAAGAATATAAGAAACTAATAACTGAAAAAGCAATATATGTAAAAATAACTAATTTAACAGGTTTTAGATATGGATTACTCATAATTCATATTAGTTTAATGCATTAAATTTTTATACCATCAGCTTTCAGATACATTTCCCAATAAGAATCATGCAGTTCATTATTCTGTCCTAAACGCCCTATATTAAACGCAATTTGATTCAAAAAATTCCGCATCTGGGTTATACCATTGCCTCTATATCTAATCTTTTCATCAGTAACAAACATTACCTGATGTTCTTTTATTTTCAACAGATTTTTGATACAGTATATGGGCAATAAAAATTCACCCATATACCCAAAGACACGTTTATACGAGATATATTCTGATAATTTTATTCGATCCTCAACTTTACCCAATATATCAAATAACCACGTTGCATAATCTCTAAATAGAGCAAATGACATTAAAAACATATTGAATCCTGTTCGATGGTTTCCTGTCATATAATTTGAAAATACAGAAAGATATTCTGGGTAGTATTTTTCTAATATTTTATAGAGTATATACATATCTTCTGTTAACACAGTCTTCTGAAAGTCCATTCCTACAGAATGGGGTAAGTATGTAAAACTGGGAAGAAACACTTCATTTCTATTTATAATAGGAGCAAAAACATTATTTTTTAATAAATGAAATTCATCTGATTTAATCGGTTTCAATGCAGAATTATTTTTGGAGAAGTCGAAGTAACGACGGTAATGGCAGAGACCGATATAGTCGACATCCTTGAGGTTTTTCCATGCCCAGTAGAGGGCGGTGAGTTCGCAGTAGGAACCGTTTTTCTCAGAGATGTTGTCGCCAGTGTTGTCACACTGGAATCCGAGGTCAAGTTCGGGGTGCAATGCCTTGCCCACTTGAATGGGCATGTAGATGTCGTCGTGGCGGATGTTAGGATCGGCCTTGTGGCATGCCACAAGTATCTTGATCCGAGGGTGCATTTTATTGTCCATGATTGTTTTATATTAAAAAAGGTTGAGAGTTTGGCGGATTATAGGGGCCATGTCGTAGTAACGGTACTCGGCGAGGCGACCTCCAAAAATTATGTTCTGTTCTTGCTCAGCGAGAGTACGATATTGCTCATAGATTGTCTGGTTGCGAGTATCGTTGACGGGATAAAAGGGTTCCATGCCGTCGATCCACTCAGTTGAGTATTCGCGAGAGATGACGGTGTGGGGATTATTGTAGACTGCATTGCCAAAGGTCTCGAAGTGCTTGTGCTCGATAATGCGGGTGTAGGGTACGTCGGATGAAGTGTAGTTGACCACGGCATTGCCTTGATGGTTGGGTTCGTCAAGTAGCTCGGTCTCGAAGCGCATGGTGCGGTACTCTAGTTTACCGAAACGGTAGCCGTAGAACTCGTCGATTCTTCCCGTGAACACAACTTTGTCGGCCATGGTCATCCAACGGTTACGGTCGTGGAAGAAATCAGTGTTGAGTTCCACGTCACATCCTTCAAGAAGTCCCCCAATCAGCCGGTTGTAACCGCCGATGGGTATGCCTTGGTATGAGTCGTTGAAATAATTGTTGTCGAAGGTCATGCGCACCGGCAGACGACGGATTATAAATGCAGGCAACTCGGTGCAAGATCGCCCCCATTGTTTCTCGGTATAACCTTTGATAAGCTGCTCATAGATGTTGCGACCGATAAGCGCAAGGGCCTGCTCCTCAAGGTTGCGCGGTGCTACGACTCCCTCGGCCTTCATCTTGGCTACTGCCTCCCGGCGCTGCTCGTCAAGTCGACGCTGCGCCTCTGCGGGAGTCGTCACTCCCCACATCTGGTAGAACGTATTCATGTTGAACGGCAGGTTGTACAGCCGTCCGTCGGGAGCCTGCGCCACCGGAGAGTTGGTGTAACGGTTAAATGGCACTATCGAGTTGACGAAATTCCACACCTCGCGGTCGGACGTGTGGAAGATATGTGCGCCATACTTATGCACGTTAATTCCCTCTATCTCCTCGCAATAGAGATTTCCCCCAACATGAGAACGCTTGTCGATAACCAAGCACCGCCGCCCCTGCCTTTTAGCAAGACAGGCAAACGTGGCTCCGAACAGCCCTGCCCCCACAATCAAATAATCATACTCACTTCTCATAAAATATGAAATGTCGTTTTGTTTTATTAATGATATTATTCACTTTATTCCTTTCATTTTTAGTCAAGCCTAAAAAATATGTGAGAATTGAAAAAACAATTAGGGTAATAATTCCGATTATAACTAACCCAATAAAATCAGATGGTAGGTATTTCCATGCGACATAGTCTATCACCATAGCTATAGACACAATTAGAATACATCTTATCCCTACCTTCTTGATATACTCCCAAACGCTAAAGCCTAACTGTATTTTTGCAATAACAAGGCGAGAAATAGCCGCAAACGCCTCATTAATCACAATACAGAATATAACAGATCCCGGCGGCATACCGTTCAAAAACAATATGTAACCCGCAGGTATAACAAGTAAAAAAGAAAGTCCTATAACTGAATGGATAAGTTTAACTTTTCCATAGGCTTCCAATGCTACAGTCATTCCGATTGTGGATTGATTGAGTACCGCACTTATTAACAACAGACGACAAAAGGTTACAGTGTATTCCGGAACATTCTTAAGCCACAATTGTAAAACAGTAGGCATTGCCACTATTAAAGGTACTGCCAAAATACCAGTGAGGATAAATGGAAATTTACAGGCGATATAAGTTAGAGACAACATCCTATCTTTATCTCCTTCTCCAGCACTTTTTACAAGTTGCGGTCTTATTGCAGTCGTAATGGAACTTGAAAACTGCATTAAAACCCCATTCACTTGAGTGGCTATACCATTAGCGGCATTAATTGCAATACCAAAGAACATATTCAAAAGTATCGACGAGCCTTGTTGCCTTATGGTGCCACATGTAGTACCAATCATAACCCAACTGGCAAAAGCACCAATGTGTCTAATGACAGAGAAGTCAGTTATTTTACTAATTGTAAACCTTGTTTCGATATATTTTCTATGACAATAAAGCCATTCGGTAGCAAACTGTATATATGGAATTATTGCAATGAGAACCGCATAAGTCCTAAGTCTGTCACTCTCAATAGCCATGACAGACAGGGCTATCACAAATTTAATTATAGAGTTAAACAGTTGGCATAAAGAAACAAAGAAAATATTCTCATGAGCCATCAATACAGCCTCAAAGGGGACTGTTATCACTGTGCCAACTATACCAATTGTTACAGTGGCCAGAGCAAAATATGCATCATCTATTTTTTCATATGGTATTTCAAGCAAATATTTTATTATCAATTGACCACCAATTTGGATTATTATGGCAACCGTGATTGCAATAATCAAATGAAGAGCGAGACTGTTGTAGAAAACACCTCTTACCTTCCCTATTTCTTTTTCCTTTCCCATTGTAAAGGAAATAAACCTTTGGGTGGTAGTCGCCATTGTGTTGGCAATAAAGGAAAATAGGAAAACGACTCCGGCTATAAGATTATAAAGACCAAAGTCTGTCTGCCCAAGAGCTAACAGAATGTAGCGGGTTGAAAACAGGGATAAGGCCATGATAGCCAACAGGCGAACATAGCTTATTACCGTATTAACAGCTATTTTTTTATTATCACGCACGTAGGATATTATTAGAAATGTAGGGCATTGTCTATACAATACTTTTCAAGACTTTCCTGTGGAAGGTCTAATTGTAAATATTTACAATCAGGATTATGCTTGAAATAATCGTTTATTTCTGCTTCTGCCTTGTAATTGTAAATCCTTCTAATTCCCTTAGCGATCACCTTGGCAGGAATCCCACCTAACACACAAAACTCTCCATTCTCCGTATAATCCTTTGAAAGAAGGGTATTGGAGGATGCCACGATAGTATAGTCCGGAATTTTCGTGTTTTTTTTGATGACAGTTTTATTGGCTATCCAATTATATTTTCCTATGATGATAGGAGCCTTATTACGAGCAACCTTCTGATTTTCCATATTTACGGTGAAATGGTCATCGGAATCCATGAAAAAACTAAGAAATCCAATTCTGGTATACCTACCAATCTCCAAATAATCACGAATTAGAATCAATGTGCCTTCTCCTATTTGAGTATAACCCTTGAATACCATAGTGCCATTATTTTCCAATATACACCCTCCCCACCAAAAAACAGGTCCTTCAAACTCAATCTTGCCATTATTACAAATCTTTCCTTTCCCCGAACTTTTATAACCTAATTTTCCCCACTGTATCATACCTTGGAAAATCTCTTTTGATTTAATCTCAATCTTCCCAATCCGGTAGATGGAAGTGTTATGATAAATGAAAATAGGCAACTTACAAGCCTGTCTAAAAGGCAAACATTTAAAATTGAAATAAATAGTTTTTGATAAACTAAGACGGTGGTGCTGAACTCGTATTCTTTTGAGTAATAGTATCGCGAATGGACCAACCCACTCCTTCATAATCTTTATCATAAATATTTTAATTAATAGTTCTTGATAGAAGGAATGGGCTCTTAAATTTTTCTATACTACTTTGGGATTAAGAAAGGATTTATCCCATTATCTTTATAATGATAGGGTTCCTTGTTATCCTTGAAATGATTGTATAAAATCTTTTCCCATTCGTAATTATAGATCCGTCGTTTTCCACTCCCGATTACTTTTGCAGGACATCCTGCTAAAATAGGATATTTACCCCCTCCCATTACATAACTCTTTGATAATAAGCTATTTGACGCAACTATCGTATAATCTGGGGTAATTGTCCCTTTTTTTATCGTTGATCGATTGCCAATCCAGTTACAATTCCCAATTATTATAGGTTGGGTGCAATCTTTTATTTCATTTGTCTCCATATCTAACATGTAATGGAAATCAGAATCCATAATTTGGGAATCAAAAGCTATTCTTGCATAATCACCAATTTTACACCCTTTCCTTATCATAATGTTCACGTTTTCTCCTAATAAACTACTATCGCCAATATCAAGTAAAGATTTTGGTCCAAGTTCCAGCAAAACGCCTTCCCAAATTGTACAGCTACCTCTGAAAATTATTGTTCCTCGGTTTACAATCCTTGTCGGCCGTGACGATTTGTTATTAAATGAACCAAAGCATATCATGCCTCTACAAATTTCGTCCGATTCTATTTTTATCTCTCCAAGACAATGAATTGAAAATTTTCTACGTATAACAATAGGAAACCTTATTGCTTGTTTTAGTGGAAGACACCTAAAATTGACGTATAAGGTTTTGAATGGTCTTATGCACGAAGTTGAAAGCTCACTTTCCACCCAGTTAATAATATCTCCCTTCGTTTTCCCTTTTAATCGTTTAAAAATACTCATATAATGTATAATGAATTGTTAGTAAGTTCATACTCAATTTAGGACATACCCCTTTGAAAGGGCACTTTACAGTGTCCTAAACCGATTATTGTTAAAATTTAATTCTGATTTTAACATTAGCCATTGGCCAATGAGATTTTAGAGGGGATTAAGTTCAGATAATCCCTACAGCCATTAAAGATTTTGTGGAAAAATGTCCCGATGAATACCCAGGCTGAACTCCCTTGCAACTTCACGGTTCCTATCACGCTATGATAAGTGGCAGCCATTTCAGCCCACCATCACTTCCATAATGTAGAGCGGTGTTTCACTGGGTGGTCAACTTACAGATCGTTCATTCCGCTAAATTATTATCTAACGGTGCCGTTCAATTTGAATTCGAATAAATAAATATAGTTTACCGTTTTAACAACAGCATCGGCACAACCTTTAGCGCAGATCAAACTACTCACTGCCTGTCCCCAAGTTCCCTCAATAAATCATTTAAAATATAATCGTCACTCATCAAATGAAGTCCATACTTGCTATCATGCAACATAGAACAAGTACGCGTATCATAGAAGATGGCAAGCGCACGCTCCGGGGATATTTGCAAACGCTCCGCTAGTCGCATAATAATCCGGGCGACCTTTCTCCAAAGCACTTGCTCTCTCATACCGGCCTCCCTTCTCGTATATCATTAAGCCGCTCGCTATCAACAAAACGTAAATACTTATCGAGCAACGACTGACTCAATATACATATTTGATTATTAGGTGAGGTATATCGCAATTTACCCAATGCTTGATCAACCGTGATGATACAGAACAATCATAACTCACCTCCTCTCTCACCTCCGGATGCGGCGGCTTCCCAGTTTCGCAAGGCCTCCACGACATCCTCCGCTACATGCCTCAGACTTTGGGTGTGCATGACATCATAACAATCCAACAGCAGGCGACGCACCAATCCGACCTTTTCCAAACGTCTACGCATTTCCATCGGAGAGATACTCATTTCCTTGGCAGAAGCTTCTATGGCCATCACCGCAAAATGGATCTTATCTCCTATTTCCGCTTGTCGAGTATCCATGAGTCTTATATTTATCCTTCTTTGTGGCAAAGATAATGACATTTACGATTCCTCCACACTGATCCCAATAATAATTCTTCACCTATCGCAGTTGTTCGCTCTCTTTCCGTTCCCGATTACGCCTAATCAGCCCATTCAAGCCTACATGCAATATACTCCAGCAAAAGAGGTTCAAGAAAAACAAATAAGTTATATCCACACGCCATGCCAACGAGCTATTAAGCAGGATAAAGAAAGCGGAAATCGCGATGATACAAACCATCACCATCCGCACCCGCATCCCCGTGCGCAGCAACTTATGATGAAAGTGATTCTTATCCGGCAAGAACGGGTTCTTGTGCTCACGCAGGCGATGCAAGACCACACGGATCACGTCCAACAGCGGAACCAGCACCGTAGAGAAAGCGATCACCATGTACGGGTTGGACAATGTCGGAGAGACCTCGTTCGTCACGCTCATGTGAATGATCAAGAAACTGATCACGTAGCCCAGCGTAAGGCTGCCGGCATCCCCCATGAAAAGCTTATGTCCACGGTTGGCGTTACCGAACACGTTGTAGCACCAAAAGGGCATAAGGATACCCAGCGTACAGATCGCCAACAAGGCGTAAACATACTGTCCACGAAGAAAGAATATAACGCTCAAGACCGACAAGGCGATACAACACAGACCCGAGGCCAAGCCGTCGATACCATCAATCAAGTTAATGGCATTTGTTATATATACCACGATAAACACCGTGAACGGCACCCCTACCCAAACCGGCACCGAGTAAATACCGAACAAGCCACCAAACGAGTCGAACCAGTTGCCTGACAGTACCAACAGAAACGCAGCGGCGATCTGCACGGCGAACTTATAGCGGTAGCCTACACCGACCAGATCGTCGCAAACACCCACCAGATAAAGTAGCGTCATGCCCACGAACAGGAACAGGTACTCATAAAGCATATTGAATGACAAGCCGGACACGTTCACATCCCAAAAGTACAGACGAAAACCGATCACCAAGAACATCGACATCAGGATCACCGGAAAAAAGGACAGCCCACCCAGACGGGGAACCGGCATCGTATGCACCTTACGGGCGTCCGGGACATCATAGAGCCGTTTCTTATGGGAAATCACCAAGATCCTCGGGATGATCACCATGCCGAGCGATACGGCAAACAGGAAACCGAATAATAGAAACAAAGATGTTTGCATGATCCTAACGTATAAGATTAATTCTTTCCTTCATCCATCTTCCCCCGCATGTAAGCGATATACCGCTCCACGGCTTCATGGGCCAGTCGGCGGAACCGATCCTCGTCATCCAGATGTTCCCAAAGGAGGTCCAACAGACGGACATAGATGCTGAAATGCATGTCTATACCTTTTTTAAAGCGTTATAGGTACTGCCGCCCATACCTCCGGTTACGCAGACGATGGATTTGGTCAGCTTGGTGACTTTCAGCAGCGTGTCGATGTAATCACCCAGACGGGGAAAGAATTGTTGTCGGTACATATGTGATAATCGTATTAATTTCTCTGAAATCCGTACGTGTGGGGATACGGCAGTCCCGATACCTCCCGCTCGTGCCACGACCGGTAATCTTCCGCGGGGAAAACGGGGACGGTCAATCGCTTATAATCCGGCTCGTCGATCCGCAAGATATGCTTGCGGGCGTACGAACGCAGCGAGCGATCCGTTACGGACACCATCACGACCGGAAACGGATACCCGAACAGGCGCATCGGCGTGGTCTCGCTGTCCGGGAACGCACGACGCAACTGATAGGCCGAACGCTCGAAGGCGACCCAGTAAGGCCCCGTACAATACAAGTGCATGGAGGTATGGTTCGCACGCTCGCGCCCCATGATCTCGCGCAAATGGTCGTTCAGCAACGCCACCAAACGAACGCCGGAAGGAAGGGTAGACATCAAATTTGAATTATGAATTTTGGATTATGATTTAAACTGTCAACTGCCACTTCTCAACTGTCAACTGATTCGTGGCCCAGCCATCTATCATAGTCGCCCAGCCGGCGGATCAAGGATAATTTACTTTTCTTAGGCGAGGGATCGACTTGCCAAGGATCCACTAGCTCGTGTGCCATGCGACGGTAGAGAGCGTTATCCGTACAGCCGTACAAGGTGACCAGCAACAGGGCACGGGATTGCGGTGCTTTCACGACAGGCAATAAGCCGCGCATCGTGTCGTGCAAGCGAACGAAAGCCTCCTCATCGCCCGACAGCTTATAGGTCGGGAGGAGCAACGCGCACAGCTTGCAACGCATCACGTCTGTCTCCGCACGCAAAGAGGCATATCCCCGCAGTACCTCGCCGGCCAATCGTCGATCCTCCTCGCAGACACTGCCGGAAGCATGGTAACGTCCCAAGGCCTCGTGCAGGCCCTCCGACAGGCGGTCGTTGTCCAGATGGGTATAAACGTGCTTGCTCCTCGCGTTCAACTCGATCAACTCGTACTCACCCGCCTTCACCTCGAACAAGGGTACCCACATGCAATCCAGTATGCGTGCCATCACCTCCTTATGACCGCCGCCCGGCTGGATCACCACCTCGGCCTCCATCCCGGTGAAATAACCGGACGTGATGCGTACCCGATCCCCCTTCAACAAGCGGGTACTCTCCGGCACGTACACCGGAAGCTCGTTGGAGTAAGCCTCCGCCACCCAGCGCAAATTCGCCATCTCCTGATCCAAGAGGTGCGGGAAATAGGTCGTACTCCCGGAAGAGACACGGGGAAGGAAATTATACAAGGGGAGTGCCTGCTTCATGCGGAAGATTTCCTCTACCGAAGAACGGATAAACACGTAGTTGAACAGCAAAGGTCGCCTCGTGTTGACCAGCTTGCCACCCACCTTTCGCACCTCCACGTACGAGGGGGCGAAATACTCGAAAAGAGCCTCTCCCCGACGTTCCCGCCGGGAAAGCTCCACGTCCAAGCCTTTGGAGGGGCTGATCCGGTCACGCCGTCCACCCGCGGCGGTAGGAAGCGTGAGCACGTACCAGCGCACGGCTTTCAAGTCATGACGCTTGCCGGCCTGTGTCAGGCCCCCCTTCGGACGATCGTTTCTCAAAATACGCGTCGGCATGATTCTCTTTTCCCTAAGATATACGAGGAGTTCCCCTCTGATTAAACGACAATTCAAAGCCCTGCCAAGCGTACCCTATTTACGCCTAACACACAGCACTTTAAGTTTTCAATTATGGCATTTCTGAAAATTACCATACCTAGTGAATATTTAGCTACTCGGGAAGTAGCGTAAAAGGAGGGGAAAATTACCCAGCTGTAGAGACGGAGCGTGCTCCGTCTCCCATCGTCTGACGGTAATTTAAATACCATTTTGAGGAGATGAGACGAGGCACGCCCCGTCTCTACAGGAATACACACACAGGTTATGAGGCATGGTGGAATGATACCGGGAACAAGAGGTCGTTTCACCCGCATCACCATGTCTATACGTTTAGGATAAAATGGGAAAATCAAAGAATAGAGAGGATCAAACGCCTACAATGAGTAAACAAGCGGATCTATTCGCTTGTTTTTAATTATTTTTTACTATATTCGCGGCATGAAAGAATACGCTACTTCCCGAGTAGCCAATCTCTTACCCCACCTCGGATACCGGTTTATACACGCTCTCGAAGCAAGCCCGGTTCACCGCCGACAGACGTTCCAAGGAAAAGCTCTTCAAGTAAATTTGCGTGGTCTTGATAGACGTATGCCCCAACAGCTCACTGATCATCTCGATCGGTACGTCCTGTTCCTTCAAGGTCGTGGCGAAAGAGTGACGGATCGTGTACGAGGTGACCGGCTCACCCACACCACAAGTCTCCGCCAGCGACCTCAAGTTGCGGTTAAAGCGCAACAAGGCGCCGTTGTATTCCGCATAGGCCGCCTCACCCGTTTTCTTCCCGCTCAGAAACGGGAACAGGTAAGGCGAGTCCTTGTCCGTGCAAACCGCCAACTCATCCAACAAGAGCCGTACATCGGCCGGGATCTCCACCCGGATGAAAGACCCGCTCTTCTGACGGTGGTACGACAAGACCCCGTCCTTGACATTCTCTTTCCGCAAATGGGCGAAATCCACGAACGCCATCCCGCTGAACGAGAACATCAGGCAAAAACACAGCTGGGTTCTCCGCATCTCCGGCTCAACTCTCGGAGTCCCCATCAACGAGCGCAAGCTATCCAGAGGCAACGCCTTCTTCCGCTTGCTCTCCACGCCTGTAAACACCCCCTTGAACAGATTCGGGATATACGAAACCTCGCCAGCCTCCACCGCCAAGTTATAGATATGCCGGATTCGCCGCATATAGGTGGACACCGTATTGCGCATACAGCCCCGCTTCGACAGCCATGCCTGATAAAGCAAGAGCCTCTCTTTGTCTATATAGGCATAAGGGATTTCCTCCATCCCGCAAAAACACTTGAACGAGCGTAAAGCGTCCAGATAACTCTTCGCCGTGGAATAACGCCCCACCTCACGAAGGTGGGCTATATAAGCCAACATACCCCCCACCACGTCTTCTTTTTTCATATAAATCCTCCTTAAATCCTTGTTTATTCTGTTATCTTTTATTTAATCATGTCAACACCATTAACATTGGGACGAACTGTTCGTCCCGCACTTTATTTTATTAATCCGACCTTCACCGCCGTTAATCTAAGAAAAAGAATACATGAAAAATGAATTTAAAATGTCCCTTTTCGCAGCCCCGATCTCACCGGTCAAAGATAGCCTAACGGGACGAGTATCACGACCGGCTACCGTATATCCCAGTCGAGAAGTCACCTTACAGGAGGTGGTCCGACTCATCACCGGCGATCCGGCCCTCGAACGCCTCACCCGGCAGCTCCGCCTCCCGCTTGAGACGGGTGACAAGGAACGATTCAGCGAGCTGAAACGGCAAACGCTACCGTATGTCACGCCTTGCGGGACTTTCTCATACCGGAAAAGCGATCGGCTCCTGGCCCCGAGCGGATTGGTGGTTGTGGATGTAGACGGATTGGACTCTACCGCGGAGGCGGAAGCTCTCCGAAGACAGCTGTTCGACGATGCCTACCTATGCCCCGCCCTCTGCTTCATCAGCCCGAGCGAACGAGGCGTAAAGGCTTTCGTCCCCTATCCGGAACATCCCGGAAACGAGACACCCGCCTATATCTCCGAGCATATCCTAGGCGTAATGAACTACGTGGAATATGTGTATGGCGACGGAGAGACGCGAGGCTCCCAGAAAGTAGACCCGAGCGGCAAAGACATCGTCCGCTCCTGTTTCCTATGTCATGATCCCAACGCGCTCTTTAGGATTTGAAATCATAACTCATAAATCATAAATTACATGTCAGACAGTTTATCCCGCTTAGTAGAAGCGGTTCGTTCGGCGGGTGTAGATATCGCCCCCGGATATTGTGAATACGTGCGCTTGGCGTTTGCCATCGCCAACGATTGCGGCGAGGCAGGACGAGAAGGTTTCATCGCCCTGTGTTCCCTATCGGTGAAGTTCAACCGGGAGAAGGCCGAACGACTTTTCTCCAACTCCTTGAAAAAGGGAGACCACAGGATACACCTCGGTACGGCCTTCCATTTGGCCGAACTGGCGGGCGTACGCTTGGAGCCTCCAAGCCGCCCCCGCGATACGCACGCAAGTAATGCAAGTAATGCAAATAATGCAGCACCTGTTTCCCACACACGTGCGTGCGATAATAATGTAGAGATCGAGATCGAAGAGCAGGTCGATCCGTTCACCCACCTGCCCTTCTTCCCCGAGGGGCATGAGTGGCCCCGGATGTTGCGGCAGATCATGGCGTTCGGACAGAGCCGGGAGCAACGGGATGTACTCCTTCTGGGCGGGCTCACCACCTTGGGCGCCTCGCTCGCCCAGACGCTGCGGTTCCTATATGGAGGCAAATGGTTCTTCTCCAGTTTGCAAACCTTCGTCGTCGCTCCCCCCGCCTCCGGAAAAGGCGTGCTCGCATGGACGCGAATGCTCGTGCAACCGATCCACGACGAGATCCGGGCGACCGTGGCGGAGGAGATGAAAAGGTATAAGAAAGAGATGACCTCCTTCAATTCCTTGGGACGGGAAAAGGCGAAAGCCGAGGAGCCAGAAATGCCTCTCAACCGTATGTTTATATTCTCCGGCAACAACACCGGTACCGGTATCTTGCAGAATATCATCGACTCAGGCGGCGTGGGGATCATCTGCGAGACCGAGGCGGACATGGTCAGCAACTCCATCGCCTCGGATTATGGCCATTGGAGCGAGGTGATCCGCTGCTCGTTCGATCACGACCCGCTCAGTTACAACCGGCGGACAGACCGGGAGTATCGGGAGCTGCGGCACTCACACCTGTCGGTATTGATAAGCGGAACGCCCGGGCAGGTGAAGCCGCTGATCCCTTCCAGCGAGAACGGATTGTTCTCCCGGCAAATGTTCTATTATATGCCCCGTGTACTTCACTGGATCAACCAGTTCAGTCTACAGCGGACCGACACGTCGCTGGAGTTCCAGAAATTGGGCAAGGACTGGATCGCTCACTTGAGAGAGATCCAGAAACTGGGGGTGATCTCGCTTCGCTTGACCGACGCGCAAATCGTCTCCTTCAACGAGGTGTTCCAAACCTTGTTCGAGCGCTCCCGGAAGGGCACCGGCAACGAGATGAACAGCTCCGTCGTACGGATGGCCATCAATATCGGACGTATCCTGTCGATCGTCGCCCTATTGCGAATAACAGGGGAATGCGAGGAGGCGGGAGACTTCGCCGCCAGCCTGCGCAAGTCGCCCCGGCTCACGCCAGACCCGCAGACCTGCTCCGACAACATCAAGGACGGGATCATCACCCGCTGGGATCTCTCCATCCAAGAGGATGATTTCCAAGCGGTCCTTTCCTTGGCCGAGCCTATGTACCTACACGCCGTACACATACTCTCGTTCCTTCCCGCCAACGAGGTGAAGAACCGGGGCATGGCCGACCAAGAACGTCTCTTCATCACCTTGGATACGGGTTTCACCTATCAATCCCTCTTGGAAGAAGCCGAGAAGCTGAAGATACCCAAAAACACCGCATGCAGTTGCTTGCAACGTTGGCAGAAACAGAGAATCGTCCGAAAGGGAGAAAAACGAGGGGATTATAAGAAAACATAATCCCTCTTCCTCCTCTTCTTTTAAGTATGTACGCACGTGTGTGGGAAAACAGGTACTGCATTACTTGCATTATTTGCATTACTCGCATAAGTCGCACGCCCCACACGTACACCGGCATCGCCTCACGCCTACGCCCGTACAGGGCCACGCCGATATACGTGTGGGCTAACGTCAATATACGCATGAAGCGATGCCGATATACGCATGCGAAAGCGAACATGGAAGACCCTCGTTCAAGGACGGCCCAAATAGCGAAAGATCAGTTCCACTTGCAGGGAGGTGAAAATCCGCTGCCGGTTTTGGTAACCTGTCTCGTCCAGCTCATCGCTGAGCTTCTGATGATGTCGGACCCATCCCGCCAAGCGGTTGAGAGCGGAACTCGGACTGATATCGGGAGCATAGGCCATGGCCAACTCCCGTTTGCTATAAGGGCGCACCGGCCACCCTTCCTGATATTCGTTATTTGTCTGCATAAAATAGGTGTTTTTCAATTCATTTACAGGAATAAAGATACTGAAAAAGTACGAATCCGGCAACGATCCGATCCACTAATATTCATCTTTTATCACCTTATATACCCCGATTTCACACCGCCTCTACGAGACTCATTCCGGAGGAAACCGGAAGTCGTACATTCGTAATCGAAAACAGATCGATCCCATTTTCAATTATCAATTATCAATTTTTAATTATTAAAACTATGGCATTAAATTACAGTGTGGCCCTTCGGCCCAACCCTTTGAAGAAAGACGAGCCGGCGAAAGCGTACGCCACGGCACAGGTCAATGGAGAGCTGTCGCTCAAGCAACTGAGTCGCCGGGTATCCATGCAAACCACCGTCAGCCGTGCGGACGTGGTAGCGGTATTGATCTCCACCGTCGAGAACCTGCTCGATGCCCTCCAAGAGGGAAAGCAGGTGGATTTCGGCGATTTAGGCAAATTCCGTCTACAGATACTCAACGAGGGGGCGGAGAGTCTTGAGAAATTCACATCTACAAACATCACCGGTGTCAACATCCAGTATATACCGGGTGAGGACCTGAAGAACATCTTCGCCGGACTGGAGTTCCAGCCGGTGGCCAGTCGCAAGGCTCAGCAAGCCGTGCTTCGTGCGGAGAAGGCTGGGGAGACCTCTGTCGATATCAGCAAGAAGCCCGCTTCCGGAGGGGACGACTCGGAATCGCCTGACGAGATCTAGCGTGTCACTTTTGGCTTGCACCCAATCGGTATGTCACTTTTGGCTTGACCCAAAAGTAACCAAAAGGTCAAGGCTGACGCTGACGGGCTACTTCGAGACCTGCGCTCGCTGTCGCATCCCAACTCGCTTCGCTCAAACAGGGACGCTCCTGTCGCTCACTTCGGCCGCCTCGCTTCACGCCCGTCCGCTGAGGCCGTCCAAAGGAAAGCGTCGCTTTCCTCTTATATCAGCCGGGATATCATTATTCATTGTTCACTATTAATTATTAATTATCATGAAGAAGTCTGTTTGGAGTACCATTCTCAAAGTGATCATCGCCGTTGCTACCGCCATCGCAGGGGCCTTCGGCCTGCAAGCTTGCCAATTGTTTTAGCAAGCCTCCCCCACCCGTTCCCACTCCCTAAAGAAGACAACCTCCCCAAAAGAGGACACCCTCTACCAGAAGGACAGTCTTTCTCAAGGGGCCGGCCTCTCCTCAAAGAGCCGGGAACGGCTCTCCATCCGGCCTTAGCGGGCGGGCGTAAAGCGAGGCGGCCGAAGTGAGCGACAGGAGCGTCCCTGTTTGAGCGAAGCGAGTTGGGATGCGACAGCGAGCGAAGGCCGACGAGTAGCCCGTCAGCGTCAGCCTTGAACTTTTGGTTACTTTTCTTTCAAGAGAAAAGTAACACACAAACTAAAAAAAGAATAAAAATGAAACAATATTGCTTTTACCAGAATTACAGGGAGGTTCGCCTCCTTGTAATTCATTGCAGCGCAACACGCTACGACCGGGATTTTCCCGTGGAAGCGCTTCGAAGCGCACATAAGGATCGTGGGTTCGCCGACATCGGCTATCATTACTATATCACCCGGGATGGTGAGCTGCACCGCTGCCGGCCGGAGAACCAGATCGGGGCACACGCCTCGGGCTGGAACGATCACAGTCTGGGTATTTGCTACGAGGGCGGATTGGATGAGCGAGGACTTCCCGCGGATACCCGGACGTATGCCCAGCGGTGTACCTTGATGGACCTGTTACGGCAATTACGAAGGGATTACCCGTCGGCACGTATCTTAGGACATTATCAACTCAGCACCAACATTCGCAAGGCTTGCCCCTGCTTCGACGCAGAGAAAGAATATGCGGAATTGTATTAGGCTTCGTGATATTTGAATAGGCAACAGATTTTTTCGTATGTTTGCGGACAATATAGAAAATAAACAAAAAGATACGACATGAACTACTACGAACTTAGTTTCACATACACCTCCCCTATCGAGAAAGAGATTATCAATGACGTGCTGGCCGCCGAGTTGGGGGAAATCGGTTTTGAGAGCTTTACGGAAAGCGAGAAGGGTTTGCTGGGATATATATCCGAGGCTTTATACGACAAAAAGACATTGGATGATAAACTGGTCGACTTTCCGCTAGAGAATACCCGGATCGATTACACCTCCAAATGGGTAGAAAGCAAGGACTGGAATGAGGAATGGGAGAAGAATTATTTCAAACCCATCCGGATCGGAAGCGAATGCATCATCCGTGCCTCCTTCCACGAGGCGGAGCCCGGCTATACATATAATATAATAATAGACCCGAAAATGGCTTTCGGCACCGGCAATCACGAAACGACTTATTTGATGATAAGCGAGATGCTGAAACTAGACCTAGAAGGCAAGGAGCTACTGGATATGGGATGCGGCACAGCCGTGCTGGCCATCTTGGCCCGGCTGAAAGGGGCGAAACGGGTAGCGGCCATCGACATCGACGAATGGGCTTATAACAACGCCCTAGAGAATATCCGCCTGAATCATACCGAAGACATACAAGTTGCCTTGGGCGGCGCCGAGAAAATCAAGGAATTCGGACTATTCGACATCGTCTTTGCCAATATCAACCGGAACATCCTCCTGAATGACATTTGTCAATATACAAACAGTATGAAACAGGGAAGCATCCTATTTATGAGCGGCTTTTATGTAGAAGATATCCCGGCGATAGAAGCTGAATGTCAGAAAAACGGGCTGAAATTGGATTCTTATAACGAAAGAAATAACTGGGTTGCCGTGAAGGTCTTAAAAGGATAACTTTTTTTAACAACAAAAGTTAAGACAAGGATAAACCTTAATCCAAATAAATACGTTATCTTAGTGGAAACTTCTAAAAAGAAAAAGTTATGAAAAGCGTAGATTCAAAATTATTACTTGGCCTTGTAGTAGGCGCGGCTGTTGGTGCCGCTGTAGGTTATTTGGCAGCGACAGATAAGAGAGAACAATTACTGGAAGAATTGAACGGTGTTGTCGGAAAAGTAAAAGAAGGTTTTAACTCCGCTCTTGCCAAATATAAAGAAGGAAAGCAAGAAGTAGTACAGGCAACAGAAGAAATCGTAGCTGAATAAGCTTTGTATGGAGAAAGATTCAGGAACAGTCTTCCGTGAGCTGAAAGAAGATGTATCGGCTTATGTGGAGTTAAAACTTGAGCTCCTAAAGTTGAGTACATATGAGAGAACGGGTAAAGTCATAGCCGTTCTCTCATATGGCTTGATATTATTGTTTTTGGCATTCTTCGCCATCTTGTTCATATTCTTGGCCTTGGGCTTCTTCCTAGGGGATTGGCTCGGCTCCTCCGGGTTCGGATTCGGTATCGTGGCGGTCTTGTACCTGCTACTTATCGGCATTATAATAATGAATAGGGACAGGATCAGCACAAAAGTATTAAATGAGGTAATAGCCGCCATGACGGCGAATGACGATAAAAATAATGCGACAAACGATGAACAACCAGCAAACCCCACTGGAGAAACTGATTTCTGACAAAGAACGCATACAGAGACAATGTAAGCGGCAGGAACAGAAATTGAATGAGGATTTCTCTTATATACAGGAGAACGCCGGAAGTTTGTTGTTATCCGGACTATCGTCTCTCCTTTTCCCTAGCAATAAGTCAACGACAAAAACAAACGACAAGAACACAGCTCCCGTAACGGCCGGACAACCCTCCATCGCTTTAGGGATCTCAGACTATTTATCCATAGCGAAAGGTATGATTCCCATCGCTTGGGATCTCGCTCAACCATTTATTATGACGTGGGGAATCAAAAAAGCGAAAAAATGGTTCTCAAATCTCTTATTCAAGAAAAAGAAATAACCTCCAACAATTAATTTATGTTAGAGGGCAGTTTTTTTCTCGCTATATTATAAGGCTCAATACAAAAAACATGACTACATTTGCAGTCGTTAAAGCAAGGATAAAATGAATATCTACTCCTTGCGATGGATAAGAGATAAAAATAAAGACTTATTATTAATAAACCCATAAAAAGTTTTATTACAATGATCAAACTAGGTATTAACGGTTTTGGCCGTATCGGACGTATGGTGTTCCGTGCTGCAGTTGCTAACTTTGGCAACGATATTCAAGTTGTAGGTATCAACGACCTTTTGGATGCTGATTACTTGGCATACATGTTGAAATATGACTCAGTACACGGTCGTTTCGACGGCGAAGTAGCTGTAGAAGACGGCGCTTTGGTTGTAAACGGTAACAAGATCCGTTTAACTGCTGAGATGGATCCTGCTAACTTGAAATGGAACGAGGTTGACGCTGACGTTGTTGTTGAGTCTACTGGTTTCTTCTTGACAGACGAGACAGCTCGCAAGCACATCCAAGCTGGCGCTAAGAAAGTTATCATGTCTGCTCCTTCTAAGGACGCTACTCCTATGTTCGTTTACGGTGTTAACCATACAACTTACGCAGGTCAAGACATTATCTCTAACGCTTCTTGTACTACAAACTGCTTGGCTCCTATCGCTAAGGTTTTGAACGACAAGTTCGGTATCGTTAAAGGTTTGATGACGACAGTTCACGCTGCTACAGCTACTCAGAAGACTGTAGACGGTCCTTCTAAGAAAGACTGGAGAGGTGGTCGTGGTATCCTTGAGAACATCATCCCTTCTTCAACGGGTGCCGCTAAGGCTGTAGGTAAAGTATTACCTGTATTGAACGGCAAATTGACAGGTATGGCTTTCCGTGTACCGACTTCTGATGTTTCTGTTGTTGACTTGACAGTAGTTCTTGAGAAAGAGGCTTCTATGGCTGACATCTGCGCTGCAATGAAGGAAGCTTCTGAAGGCGAATTGAAAGGTGTTCTTGGTTATACTGAAGACGCAGTTGTTTCAACTGACTTCCGTGGCTGTGCTAACACTTCTATCTTCGACGCTAAAGCTGGTATCTCTTTGGATTCTAACTTCGCTAAGATCGTATCTTGGTACGACAACGAGTGGGGTTATTCAAACAAAGTTTGTGAGATGGCTCGCGTTATCGCTGGTAAGTAATTTATTACCACTCTACATAGAAAAGGCTATCCTCTTTGAGGATGGCCTTTTTTTTCGTACGTTTGTATCATGAAATCATATGAACTTATCACGATTCTAGGGCCTACGGCTTCCGGAAAGACGACCTTCGCCGCCGCTCTCGCCGCCCAGTTGGATACGGAGATCATCAGCGCTGATTCCCGGCAGATCTATCGTTCTATGGATATCGGGACGGGTAAGGATTTGGCCGATTACAACGTGAATGGAAAACAAATCCCCTATCACTTGATCGATATCTGCGAGCCCGGCTATAAATATAACGTATTTGAGTATCAGCATGACTTTTTCCGGGTCTATGAGGATATGAAGCGGAGGGGTAAACTCCCGATCTTATGCGGAGGAACCGGGATGTACATAGAGGCTGTATTAAAAGGATATAAGCTATTAGACGTGCCTCAAAATCCTGAGCTAAGGGAATCCTTGAGGAATAAAACCTTGGAGGAGCTGGAAACCATCCTCGCCTCTTATAAGATATTACATAATAAAACGGACGTGGACACCGCCCAGCGGGCTATCCGTGCGATCGAGATCGAGGAGTATTATAAGACTCAGGCACCAGACGTAAATGAATATAATCCGATCAACAGCCTGATCATCGGTATCCACATCGACCGGGAATTACGTAGGGAAAAAATATCCAGACGCTTGCGGACCCGGTTGGACGAAGGAATGGTGGATGAGGTTCGTACGATCTTGGCTACGGGTGTTAAACCGGAGGACTTGATCTATTACGGATTGGAATATAAGTTTCTTACTTTATATATTATCGGGGAGCTTTCTTTTGAGGAGATGGTCTCGCAACTCGAGATAGCGATCCATCAATTCGCCAAGAGGCAAATGACTTGGTTCCGGGGCATGGAACGCCGGGGTTGCGAGATTCATTGGATAGACGCCACCCTACCGACCGAAGAAAAAATAGCGACAACAATGCGAATTCTAAATAATCAGCTATGATAACAATAAACGATCTAAATAAAAGCGAGAACTTCTTCTTGATGGCAGGTCCTTGCGTAATCGAGGGGGAAGATATGGCGTTACGTATCGCCGAGAAAATAGTGGGTATCACGGAAAGACTGCATATACCCTATGTATTCAAAGGCTCCTATCGGAAAGCGAATCGCTCCCGTCTGGATTCTTTTACGGGCATCGGGGATGAGAAGGCGTTAAAGATCTTACGGAAGGTGGGCGAGACGTTCAATATTCCCACCGTTACCGACATCCATGAGACAACGGAAGCTGCCATGGCCGCCGAATATGTCGATGTCCTTCAAATCCCGGCTTTCCTATGCCGCCAAACGGATTTATTGGTAGCGGCGGCCGAGACCGGGAAGATCGTCAATATAAAGAAAGGACAGTTCCTTTCGCCGGGTGCCATGCAATTCGCCGTACAAAAGGTAGTGGACGCAGGAAATGATAATGTCATGATCACCGAGCGGGGAACGACATTCGGCTATACCGACCTTGTTGTCGATTTCCGGGGTATCCCGCAAATGCAAACATTCGGTTTCCCAGTCATTATGGATGTAACCCATTCCTTGCAGCAACCGAACCAAACCTCCGGCGTGACCGGTGGATTGCCCGCCCTTATCGAGACGATAGCGAAAGCCGCTATAGCCGTAGGCACGGACGGCCTGTTTATAGAGACCCACCCGGAACCAAGCCAAGCCAAATCCGACGGGGCCAATATGCTCAGACTGGATTTATTGGAAGATCTTTTGACACGTTTGGTACGTCTACGCCAAGCGATCCTATAAAAAATAAGGGGCCCTTACTAAAAAGGCCCCTTTATTTCTTATTTTTACGATCAATAATCTAATTATCCCATCTTGCTGATTTTCTTCAACCGATCTTCATCTATCAACTTAATCTTTCTACCGTCTAAAGCAATGATACGTTCCGCCACAAAGGTGGACAACGTGCGAATAGCATTCGATGTAGTCATATTAGATAGATTTGCCAGATCTTCACGAGCCAAATAGATGCTTAACGTAGCACCGTCTTCTTCCAGTCCGTAACTATCTTTCAGGAATAACAAAGATTCAGCTAATCGCCCACGAATATGTTTTTGCGTAAGGTTAACCGTACGTTCATCCGAGATACCGAGATCAATGGATAATTGTCGGATGAAAAACATAGCCAAATTCGGATTACTCATTAAAAGGCCCGTAACCACTGTCATAGGAATCATGCAAACCGTAGAAGCCTCGAATGCGGAAGCGTTCGTCAAGTAATCTTCTTGAGCGAAACTAGCCCGGTAACCAAAATACTGCACAGGCTTAATCATTCGGATAATCTGGCTTCTGCCACCTACTCCATCCTTGTAAATCTTCACTTTACCCTTTAACAAGCACATCATGTCCTTTGGTTCGTCGCCCTCGCAATAAATCAACTCGTTACGTTTGAAATGCTGGATCGTCGAATTACTACGGAGGATCTCACGTTCCTTATCGGTCAGAACCCTCCACACCTCTGATAAACTGGCCGATAAATCGACCTCTTCTTTTTGCTGTTTAACCACGACTGCTATATAACATACTTATGAAGCACAAATATACGATTTTTCTTTTGATAAAATAAAAACTTTTGTACGATTAATTACACCATATTGTAACATTTTACTTTCTTTCACGTCTAAACTGAAATTTATTCATTATGTTTGTCTGGAAAGAATGTAAAATCGTTGAAAAAGTTATATTCGATACTTACCTTGATTTTAATCTCTATAAGTATTTTCGCAAAGAGCACTGATACTTATAGTGATAAGATCCTGTCTTTTGGCAAGGGGAATCGAGAAACGAGAGAACGGGCGGACTCGATCATGCACCTTGTCATCGAAAAAGCGACCCAATACCAAAATACGGTATCGAAATACGAGGCTGAGATTTATATCAAAGGACGTACAGAAATTTTAAAACAAAATATGTTAATACGTCTCGCCCATCATATCTTTCCTATCGACCGGAAAAATAAGGATATGCTTTTTGAAATGGTCAGCCAATCTAAATTTAACGCCCCGCAGAATTATCTTCATGATCTAAAGGCGGTCAACGGAAACAGCATACCCAACGGGAAAAAGCAACAGGAGGCCTTGGCTTTCTTGAATTTGAACGTATATTCCCCTACCGCTTACGATGATGCCATCTTCATGCCGATAGCCAGCAACGCTTTTAAGTTTTATACGTTCAACTTGGAAGGGCTGGAGACTATCAACGGCTTGACGATTTACAAAATCCGTTTCCTGCCGAAGCAATGGAGCCAGAAATTGGTATGCGGGGATTTATATGTCATCGACCAGTCATGGACGATCGACAAGATCGATATGAACGGTCGTTACTCTTTCGCCGAATTCAACCTAGTCATGAGCTACGGACGGGATTTCAGGCGGTTCATCCTACCCGAGAAGGCGGATCTATTCCTCCGATACAGGGTATTGGGAAACGCGGTGGCAACCACCTACCATTCTTCCTTTAAGTATCAGGAAGTGGAATGGGTGGAGGAGGACAACGAAAGCCATAAGTGGAAATCCTTGGACCTGACCAATTATTACAAACTCTCGTCCGATACGGTTCCTATTATCAGGGATTCCACGTATTGGAATATCCATCGTGACAATCCCTTGAGTCCGGATGAAGCCCACTTATACAGTAAAGCCCAAGAGCAGAATATAAGTAAAATCGATACGGCCGATGATCTCCAGAAGTACGTTAAGCTAACGGAGCAGTTGACGAATACGGTCAATATGGATTATAAAACGACCCGTATTAAATATTCCGGCTTTCTAAATCCGTTCCAATTGGGTTATTCCGCCCGTAACGGCATCACTTACAAACAGCGATTCCGTATCAGCAAGACATTCGCCCGTGACAAACAAATTCGTTTCCGTCCGGAGATTGGTTACGTATTCAAGCGCAAGCAGATATTTTTCAAGGTCGGAGGCGATTGGGAATACTCGCCGCAGAAACGGGGAATCTTATCGGTAGAAGTAGGAAACAGTAATGAGAGTTATTCTTCCGAGATCACCCAAAAGATCAATGAGGAATTGAAGGATTCCACCTTCAATTTCGATGATTTAAACCTTGAGTATTTCAAACATTACTATGCGGAAATAAAAAACTCCATCGAGTTATTCAATGGGTTTCAATTAACGACGGGTATCACTTACCACCGGCGTATCCCCTCTAAAAAGAGAGTGGAGATCGATCCCGGGGATGATGTAGAGGAAATACTCAGCCAAAATTATAATGACTTTACGCCCACGCTCGGTTTCTCCTATACCCCCCGCCAATATTATCGCATGGACGGATACCGGAAGGAGTATGTCTATTCTTACTATCCCACGATATCAATCGAAATAGCGAGAGGTATCCCCGGAGTCGGGAAAAGCTCGGGAGATTACGGACGTATAGAGGCGGACGTGCATCAAAGCCTTATGCTTGGCCTATGCAGACGATTGAACTATCATATCAGCGCCGGTCTTTATACGCAACAGAAGTCTACCTATTTCGCGGACTTTAGGTATTTCACCCGCAGGAATTTCCCCGATACATGGGATGATCAGATCGGCGGAGTCTTCAATCTGCTGAAAGGCGAGTGGTTCAATGCCTCCGATAAGTATATACAAGCGCATTTCATGTATGAAAGCCCTTTTGTCTTATTCAAGATCCTCCGCATCAACTCCACGAAAAAGTTCATGCAAACGGCCTCACGTTATATCCTCTCCGAACGCTTTTATTGGAGCCAGCTATGGACACCGGTCTTGCCTAGCTATACGGAAGTCGGATACGGGATCGGGAACCATATCTTTAATATCGGGATATTCGCCGGATTCGATCGCTGGCATTACCAAAGCATGGGATTCAAGTTTGCCTTCGAGTTATTTCAATGAATGGATAGCGGGCGGGCTACCAATACCCCTTTACAGCTCTTTATCCCCTCGGCGTAATCTCGTAAGGAGGATGCTTGGATGATTACCTTTTTAGCGGAAGAAGAGGCATGGATAAATGTCAGTTGTCCATCCTTCCAATAGGCGATCCCGACATGCGTCACGTCCAGCCCCTTGATAGAAGTAACAAAACAGAGGATATCGCCATTCTTGATTCTGAACGAACATTTGTCGATCTCTTGTTTAGGCACATAATAATGAGGACGTAGGTTTATCTCCTTTTCCTTATCGGCCATCCTTCGAACTCTTTCCGGATGGTTCTTCAGTTGCTTATAGCTATCCGGATGCGTAGAGATAAAAGATAAATCCAAAGGTAGGGAGGCACCACCGATTTCCCTCCCCATATCTTTCACGATTCCTTTTCGCTCATTCTCATAGAACCAGTCCGTCATATAATGCAAACGATCCGTGTAATCCCCTATCGTACCCTCTCTGTACCGGAGCTGCTGTAAATTCTCACAGAAGTTCTCAAAGGTAGGATTTTCTTCCCACAGGGTGCGGGATAAAGCCAATACGGTCTCCGCGAATGTGGTACAATCCAGTTCCCGCAGATTGACCACCAAGCCCTCCGGCTCCTTTTCCAAGGTAGAGGCGACATAAGGAGTCCCCCGGAAGAAAAGGGCGGTATGGATCATTAGCTCGTCTAGGGGTAACGACTTCTTAGGTTCCATCTGAGTACAATACCGATCGAAAATAGCACGATCCTCATCCGTACAATACAACTTACGGGATGTATGCTCTTGGGCGTTCACTAAAAACACCATACATACACACATCCAAAAACCGAGCAGTATCATTCCCCTTCTCATAAGCTAATCCTTTTTCGTTTTCAGTAAATCCTCCAATTTCACCAGCTCGTCACGGAATTGGGCAGCCTCGATGAAATCCAGTTTCTTCGCTGCTTCCGTCATCTGTTTGCGAGTCCGCTCGATCGCCTTCTCAAGCTGCGTACGGTTCATGTATTGCACGACCGGGTCCGCCACCAAGCTTGGTTCCGGCTCTATATAAGCGTATGGCTCCGCCGTTTGTTGTTTCTCGGCAAGCATGGATACACTGTTTTTCATGACTTGCTTCGGAGTAATGCCATGCGCCTCGTTATAAGCCATCTGTTTCTCCCGCCGGCGATTGGTCTCGTCCATGGTCTGCTGCATACTCGCCGTGATCTTATCGGCATAGAAGATAACCTTTCCGTTCACGTTTCGGGCGGCACGTCCGGCTGTCTGCGTCAAGGATCGGTGGGAACGCAAAAAGCCTTCCTTATCCGCATCCAAGATAGCGACCAACGAGACTTCCGGTAAATCCAGCCCCTCGCGTAGCAGGTTGACACCGATCAGCACGTCAAACAGGCCCTTCCGCAGGTCATCCATAATCTGTACCCGCTCCAAGGTATCTACATCGCTATGTATATAGTTGCATCGTACCCCCATGCGGGTCATATACGTAGTCAGCTCTTCCGCCATACGCTTGGTCAAGGTAGTCACCAAGACTCGTTCGTCTTTTGCCGAGCGCTGCGTGATCTCCTCCATCAAGTCGTCGATTTGGTTTAATGAAGGACGGACATCGATAATCGGGTCCAGCAGGCCTGTCGGACGTATCACCTGCTCCACCACCACTCCCTCGCTCTTTATCAACTCGTAATCGGCGGGAGTAGCGCTCACATAAATGCCTAGAGGCGTCAACGACTCGAACTCATCGAAGGTAAGCGGACGGTTATCCATCGCCGAGGGCAAACGGAAACCATACTCCACCAAGTTTTTCTTCCGGGCATAATCCCCGCCATACATCGCACGAATCTGCGGGATCGTCACATGGCTCTCGTCTACGACTAGCATGAAGTCTTTCGGGAAATAGTCCAACAGGCAGAAAGGACGATCTCCCGCCGCGCGTCCGTCGAAATAACGGGAATAGTTCTCGATACCCGAGCAATGCCCTAGCTCCCGGATCATTTCCAGATCAAACGTGACACGCTCATACAGGCGTTTCGCCTCGAAGGGCTTACCGATCTCCTTGAGGAAATTCACCTGCGTCCCCAGATCCACATCGATCTGACCGATCGCCGTATTGATACGCTCTTGGGTGGTCACGAATAAATTGGTAGGATAAATATTCAGCTCATCTTGCTCATCATACTCCTCGCCTGTCAACGGATTGAAAGAGGAGATGCGGTCTATCTCATCATCCCAGAACTCGATACGGTACGCCATGCCGTCGAAGGTCTCGATCGCCGGGAAAATATCCACCGTATCGCCATTCACACGGAAACAGCCGCTTTTGAACTCCAGCTTATTATTCACGTACAGAGCGTCTACAAACCGGCGCAACAACTTATCCCGGTCGATACGCATACCCCGTTCCAGATGCGTCACTTTCTCGGCGAAAGCCGTAGGGTCTGCCATGCCATATAAGCAGGACACGGATGAGACCACGATCACGTCCTTACGACCCGACAATAAGGAAGCCGTGGCCCTCAAACGCAGCTTATCGATCTCCTCATTGATCGCCAAGTCTTTCTCTATATAGGTATCGGTAGAAGGTAGATAGGCCTCCGGCTGGTAATAATCATAATAAGAGACAAAGTACTCTACCGCATTATTGGGGAAAAACGCTTTAAACTCACCGTATAACTGAGCGGCAAGCGTCTTATTATGACTGAGTATCAAGGTCGGTCTCTGAACTTCCTTTATCACGTTAGCGATCGTAAACGTCTTACCCGAACCGGTAACACCTAAAAGTGTCTGGAAAGGAACGCCGTTCTTGATCCCTTCCGACAATGCCGCAATCGCCTCGGGTTGGTCACCCGTGGGACTGAACGAAGACGATATTTCAAAATTCATTCTTTATCCGATCTGTTGTTTAGGCATTATCAACCATAATATGACGTAAAGCAGTATACCGAATCCGGCGAAAAGAACCATCAATACCCATACGATCCGTACGATCGTCGGATCGATATCCAAGTATTCCGCAAGACCGGCACAAACGCCACCTATCATCTTATCATCCGAACGAGTCAATCTTTTCTTCTCTTCCATTATCCTCTATTTTAACAATTAGACAGTATACACGCAAAGATAATTTTTTCCTTCTAATAAAATAACAACTCCAGTCGATAATTCTTACAATTACGACAATGCCCATTGCAGGCTCTTTATAATGGGCATTATAAAGCACTTACAATGGGCATTCAACACCGCTTACAATTGCGGTTAAGCAGCCTATCGTTCCAGCAACTCTTGCAAATATTTACGAGTTTGGATCACATAATCATGGCGAGTACCATTCAGCTCACATTCAATTGTTATAGCGCCCTTGAATCCTTGTTTTTTCAACTCAGCGATCACAGCGGGGAAATCTACATCGCCCGTAGGGATCGGTACCTCACGGCCCAGCTCATACGGATTGCCAGGATCCGGATACTTGCCATCCTTCGCATGGAACTCCTTAATCAAGTTACCAAACAACTTGACCGCATCCAAGGAGTTCGACTTGCCATACATTAGTAAATTCGCCAAATCACAATTGATAAACAAATTACCCGTACCGATATCCCGGATCGCACGAATTAAAGTGATAGGAGTCTCCTGCCCTGTCTCGAAATAAATCATGACATTACGCTCCTTCGCATAAGTAGCCAAGCCACGCATCACCTCGATGAAATCCTTATACTGCACCGAAGACGGATCCTCTGGAATAAATCCAAAATGCGAGTGCATAGCCGGAATACCTGCCTGCACACAAAAATCGATCATTTTACGGTATACGTCCAACTTCTCGGAACGCTCATCGGTAGGTACCAGGCCGATCGTGGCCGGTCCTTGACGAAAATTCCACGTACTTTTACTTCCCGGCACACCAACCAACGTAGTTACCCGGATCCGATGCTTCTTGGAAGCGGCCTTCACCTGCTCCGCCAATTCCTTCGTAAATCTTTTTTCACTATAATTTAACTCACAAGAACCAAAGCCCTGCTCATGCAGGTCTTTGAAGCTCTTGTCTATATCGCATACATCATATTGGATGACACCGATCGTGATCTGTTCCTGCGCCTTCATGACTGGACCAATCAAGGCCATAGCCACCGCGCACGTCCATATATAATTCCTAATGCTCATATTCCTTATTATTCAATCTAAGAATCAATTAATTATTGTTCCATAGTCGGATTGAACGTACCTCCCCAATTATTATTCTGCTCCAAATTCGGGTTCTCGTCCAAGTAAGTTTTCTTGATCGGGAAGAAATAGAAGCTTTCCTCGATCACGAACTGGCGCTCAGCTGCCTCCGTATAAGGAACTTGATGGATTACGTAGCGGAAATCACCGGTAGTCAACTCATTCTTGGCGATCCGGTCGCGAGCGATGTTCAAGTCCATATCCGAGCCATCCGGGTTGACTGCGATCGCCTCGATACCATGTTTTGTCCAACCGGCCAACATCATCATATTACGCGTACGGCGCAAGTCCCAGAAACGATGTCCCTCATAGCACAACTCGATATGACGCTCATCCAAAATCGCCTGACGGATCTCCTCACGGCTACCCACCTTCAAGCCATACAAACCATCAGCTCCAGCCTCTATACCCGCACGCTTGCGGATCTGTTTCAACAAATCGATAGCTACATCTGAATGCCCGTTCTCATTAGCGGCCTCCGCATAGATGAACATCACTTCGGCAAAGCGCATCAAGATATAATCAATATCGAACGTCATCACCTTGTCTTGTGTCAAGGAAAGATCGGACACTTTGTAATTATACATTCCAGAAAAAATATCATTGTTGGCCGCATTGACACCCGCATTCGGATTGACACCATATTGATCGTCCGCATTGCTCACACCCAAGGCATTATACATACGGTTGTCGGCAGGTCTACCAGCAACCGGCCATTCGCGTCCGTTATACAAACAAGCCCTGTTGAAACGCGGATCGCGATTCTTCCAGAAAGCCTTCAGCAAAGCCTGCTCGTCGCCCACGTAATACTTACCCGTAGGATCGTCGTAACGCTTACCATCCAACATCGGGAAATCCTTTACGAATTCCCAAGTAGGATTATGATAAGGTTTATCACGGCTCACGGAAGCCGGACGCGTCCCATACTCCCAAGTAGCGACACGGTTCGGATTTGAATAAATAACCGGGAAGATTACCTCCGGACCTTTTTCTTGTAACCAAATATCCGCCGGATTCTCAGTCAATGCGATGCCATTCTGCACACAAAAATCATACGCCTCCTTAGCCGCCACGTAAGCCTCTTTCCAGTATGCGTTATCATACATACGTTTCGGATTGAACTGAGGAGAAGCTTTCAGTAACAAGGTCTTTGCTTTCCAAGACTTTGCGAAACACTGGTCTATACGCCCATAATCACTGGAACTACCAGCAATCTTGGCAGGCAACAAGGAAATCGCATGATCCAAATCCTCTATCATAAACTGGAAACATTCCGGCGTAGAGTTACGTTTCACGTACAAATCATCCTTATCTTTATCTTGCGGCACTTTCAAATAAGGTACGCCACCATGATGCAACACCATCCAATAATACATATAGGCACGCATGAAATAGGCTTGTCCCAACATGAAATCCACAGCATCCTTATCCTCTATCACGCTAGACTCCAGTTTAAAGATCGCCTCATTGATATGGCGGATCTTGGTATAGTCCCATTTTTTATAACTATCCCCGGTCTCCGTGATCGTACCCAAATACCAAGGAATACCCGTCACTTGATCCGAATTTTGGTCGGCAGAAACACTCCATCCCTCAAAACACTCCTCATACAGATTGTTCACGTAAGCCTGAGCCAGATTAAGGTCTCCCCAAACCATAGACTCATCGTAGGTCTCTAGGTTGTCGATATCCAACGTGTCACAGCCTGTTGTCATTCCACCTAACAAAAAGGCTGTACTAATTATCGCGTATTTAAATTGAATCATTTTCATATCTTCCTATATTATATTTAGAATGAGAAATTAAGACCAAAAGAGAACGTTCTCATCAAAGGATAAGAATCATAATATTCCTGTTCCGGATCCAAGAACTCGGTCACAGCTGAAATACAGAATAAGTTAGTAGCGTTCGCAAATACCTGAGCATGCGTGATTCCTAACGGACGAAGAATAGCCATAGGCAAATCGTAACCAATATTCAGATTCTTCAAACGCAAATAAGCGCCATTACGCATCCAGTAACTCGTATTACCCGCTCCAGACTCATACCAACTCGTACCCGTGATACGTGGATAAACTCCATCCGGATTAAGTTCCGGATCGTACACTTTATCACTCGTCCAAATCGGGAAATAAGGACGAATCGTACCACCATGTTGATAGAAACCTTTATCTACGCCACCTACGAAGCGATCATATTTTCCGACTCCTTGAAAATGCACATCCAGCGTGATTCCCTTCCACTTGATACTACCGCCAAAACCATAATTGATACGCGGCGTACCATTCTCACTCAACAAATTATACTCATCATTGCTATCAATCCGTCCGTCTGGTCCCTCCGAGTAGCCATCACCTCTCGTATCCTTATACAAGATACCACCCAGATAGGGATCTCGTCCGAATTGCTTGAAACCTTTCGCCTTCAAGGCTTCCACCTCAGCCGGATCCGTCAGCAAGTGATCGGCGATCAGACCCGTCAAGATTCCCTCAGCCTTGCCCAATTTCGACAATGCATGCAGGTTACCCCCTTCTCGATAAGTGGCATCCTCATCCAATACATCCCAACGATCACGTGCGAATCCCAGATTCAAATAGGCGGAGTAAGTAATGTCGCCATTCGCAGCCTTATCCATCCAAGTCAAGGCCAACTCACCGCCTCGCCAAGAACGTTCGGCATAGTTTTCCGGAGCCAAAGCCTGTCCGTACGTGCTTGGGAGTGTCACCGTACGCGGTCCGAGGATATCTACCTCTTTCCGATAAAAGGCATCGAACGTTCCAGACAAACGATTATTGAAGAAACCAAAATCCAAACCACCATTATAAGTAGTAGAGGTTGCCCATGTCAAGGCATAGTTCGGAGTCGCTCCAGCCACAATCGTATTTGCCAAGTTATTACCGAAGATATATTTTTCACCCAGTTTGTACTTTTGCAAATAAGAGAACGCATCCACCTTGTCTACCGGGTTCTTGCTCAAATCCATATCGTTACCCGTCGTACCATAAGAGGCACGGATCTTCAAATTACTCAACCAATCGGACGTCGACTCCATAAACGACTCTTGGCTGATACGCCATGCGGCGGACACTGAGGGGAAAAAGCCCCAACGCTTACCTTCCGGGAAGAGGGTGTTACCATCGTAACGGAAAGAGAACTCGGCGATATACTTCTGATCGAATGTATAGTTGAAACGGCCGATCCAAGAAAGGCGCCCTCCGGTCTTCTCCTTCGCCTCGCCCCAGCGCCGCAAAGCATCGGACGAATAGTTGAACATCTGGTCTAAATTCGTAAGCGGAGACTCACCTTTGGCCGATACCTCCTCGCCACCATTAGATGCCTGCTCGAATACCACCATGGCTGCCACATCATGCTTACCGAACGTATTGGCATAATTCACGAACCAGTTGAATTGCTCGGTCCACAATTGTTTAGTCTTATACTCCAGATTCTCGTAATTCTGCGAGAAGTTGAAGGTATTATATTCATTCAGATTCAATGGAGCCGGCAAGAAACGATTGCCTTGCGGATCCGCTTGCTGGAATTTATAGTTTTTCTGGAAGGTCATAAAGCGCTTCCGGTTGTAATCGTGGCCCAGATAAGAGGCCATCACTTTCGTGCTCAAACCTTTCGTTATGAAATCAAGGTTGATATTAAACGAAACGATACCGTTCAAGTTACGCCGACGTGTCTTCAAATAACGGTTTCCAACCACTTGATCCACGGGATTCCATCCCTGCCAAGAACCATAGTCTTGATAGATCGGATAGTCCGTGATGGTGTTAGCGGGCGTTCCGTCTAAGTAAGAGTAAAACGGCGTTGTCTTCATTGCGTTGAAGGTACAACGGTATAAATCGTACACCGCTTGGTCGTCATCGTCTGAGAAAGGCCAGTAGAAACGCTTATCGTTCGATTGATTCGCATCCAAGTTCACATTCATGGTTATATACTTGGTCAAATCGACAGAAAGGTTCGAACGTAAAGAAAATTTCTTATTCGCCAATGACACATACGATCCCTCCTCGGCCAAGAACGATCCCATCACATAATACTTTACCTTGTCCGTACCACCGTTCACGCTCAAGGAGTGTTTCGTATTCCAGGGATTCTGCCAAATATAATCGTTCACGTTATAGTTGATCTTATTGTCACGGAAATAGGCATACTCCTCCTCGCCATTTGGAAGCGGCGTACCTTGGAAACGAGCTACCGCATTCTGATAGTCCAAATCATCAATCGCATCCCAACGGTCGGCAAACAATTCCTGAGTCGGTTTACTAAACGCATAAGAACCTTGGTAATTAAATATCGGTTTCTGATTTTTCGTTCCTCCCTTGGTCGTTACCAACACGACACCATTTCCTGCAGCGGAACCATAGATTGAGGCGGTAGCCGCATCTTTCAAAAAGCTCATTTGGTCTATTTCATAAGGTTCCAGCAAGTCAAAAGCCTCTTTATCGCGAATCACCCCATCAATAACGAACAAAGGATCACCGAATCCTCCACGCATACGGATCTCGGATTTAGCTCCCATCAAACCAGAGTTACCCGTGATCGTAGCTCCCGGCGCACGTCCGGCCAAAGAGTTTGAAAGGTTTGTACTCGGGATCACTGATAGATCATCTGCTTTCACGTTCGATATAGACCCGGTCATGTTCACTTTTTTCTGCACGCCATAACCTACGACAACGACCTCATCCAACTTCTGTGTATCCTCTTTCAAACGGATTTCCAACGTACTTTTCCCTGCCACAGGAATCTCGCGGTCTAGATATCCGATATAAGAAACCACCAAGATTGCGTTTTCAGGGACATTGATTAACGTAAACCTACCATCCATATCGGTAATCGTTCCGTTTGTCGTCCCTTTTACAAGAATGTTCGCACCAATCACAGGTATACCGGCTTCATCAATAACGGTACCCGTAAATCTTATATCACCCTGATTTACAGAATAATTATGGGGGGGGGGGGTATTTTGCACACCATACAACGGAGAGAACGCTCCTAACACTAAAAGCACCGTTGCTAAGTAATATTTATTATTCATAAAACTAGATTTAAGTCTCTTTTGCACTTGAATTATACTATAGATTGTTTCGAAAACATCTCATCTAAATGAGATTACCCACACGCTATTCTATCCATCTCTCACCATACCTAAAATTTTAGATTTAATTTATTAAACATCAAGGTTAACTCGCCTCAAAATCTTGTTTGTATTGAGAAGCATTTTTTTCGGCTGCAAATATAAATAAAAACCACAAAAAAACAAACAACACGATCAGGATCAACAATCCGATCCCAATCCGCGGATAGTAATTACACCCACGAACAAATCTGGCAATTAAACAACGAGAAAAAACCGGCTTCACACTTTCAGAAAGAATATAGCAAGGTTCACCAAAGAAAAGGCGAACAAACACAAAAGTGAATACACACACATATTCCTCTATCATCTCAAGCTAAATTACACACAAATTAGTTGTATTTAAATTCAGACTTTGAAGTGAAATTAAGCCTACTCATCCTCTCATTTTTTCAATTCATATAATAATAGGATTATCGTCCGGAGACAGGTCTTGTAATTCCTTGGACTCTAAAAGTACAGGAAAATACTCACACAACATTCCCGCATTGATCTCTTTCAGTAAATACTTCTCATTCCCCCAATGCGGAAAGAAGCGATACCCCTGAATGATCGACATCGGAACAGGAGCAAAGCAATAATACGATGACTAATATACAATATTTCATATCCTATTTTCCATTTTACAAGTTGAACCAATAATTCATCTTAATCATGAACGTATTCGTAGCGGGGAGTCCCCACATACGATCCAGATTACTTCCCCAGCCGGGCGAGTACCAGTTATCCCGGTTGGACATCCGGTGTTCCCATACGAAATAAAGCGTGGAGCCGGGCAAGTATTCCCAGCGGGCTACCAAGTTGGAACGGAACTCGTTGAACCGGAAATCCGGGTTGTTGAAAGCCATCCGCCCCTCTCCCTCACCGAGCGTGTAGACACCATCCGCATACGTCAAATGATCCGGATCGATACGCAGGAAACGGTTCTCAAAGGTATGCGACTTCGTATCCGCCGCTAATTTAAAATCATCGTATTTAGCGATAGAGGTGAACGGGGCGCCATAGAATTGAATGGAAATATCGGGGGTCACGTTCACTTGTAATTTCAGCGTGAGACCATAGGTCTTCTGATCCATGTGGCCCATAACATAAGCAGGGGCAGAGCCACGTGCGCCAAGCGGATGCGTCGTAGCCACATATTGCATCTCATCCGTATTCCATGCGTAATCCAGTTGCCCGGACAAATAGACATGGTTTCCCAAGCGGAAGGTCAGGCTCGGCGAGATCGTATTGAAGCGATTTCCCTCGAAATTATGATCGCCCTCGTATTTGAGCATGAACATCATTCGTTTCGCCTTATCGGTATTGAACTTAGCGGAAGTTAAGAAATAAGAACCGAAGCGAACATCCGGTCCCCCTCGCAATAAGCGGCTATCCAGCCAATTCCAAGCGAAGGTTTCCTTGACATCCCATTCATACCGGTTCATCGTCATACTTTGCCAACGCAAGGAAGCGTTGTTGCTAAAAGGAGTACCGCCGTAATTCCACATATTCTTTTGGGACAGGGTAAAGGCGTTGTACCGGAATATCTTCCAGATATCGGTCTGCCGATACATGATCTCCGTCTCATTCATCAGATAATCCGTCTCCTTCATATATCCCATATCATTCAAGTCGAAACCGGGTGACGACCAAGTAAAGGTCTCCGAGAAGTTCCATTTGGCGTTTCCTTTCCGTCCCACTTTCACATAACCACCCGTTCCGGTCAGGGAGCGACGGGTAGGATCCACCCCCAGATAATCGGCGGAGGAAGCCCTTTGATAATAATGCGCCACGCTATTCTGCAAGGCCGTGATCGCTCCGGCGCTACCATGCAAGGAACTCAACATTCCCTTTACATCTATATAATAAAGGCGATTCTTGAAATACTGGGTAAAATCAATACCCGCCGTGAAAGCGTTACGCACCATAAAATCTTCCAGATAAGGCTGATCCAAGGCACGGTTTACCGAAGTCACCATACCGCCCAGCAAGGTATTCCCCTTCCAGTTCTTTTGCACACGGGCCACGGTATAGTTTGTCAAAGGCTCCACGACTTCCACATCCTCCACCCCATTACGGGTAACCTTGGAGGAGGAACGTGCCGTCACACTCTCGATCACTCCGATCGTCAAGCCCCGTTTATTCGTACCCGTCAGTTTCAAAGCACCAATAATCGGCACATTCTCTTTCGTCTCGGCATAACTGCCTACGTTGTCTATACCCCGTGGCGTATAAGAGGGAGAGGCGCCGATCCTACGGGTATAAAACATCATATCGCTACCGTTCGCGAAATCCAAGATATGTTTTCCTTCCAAGAAGAAGGGGCGTTTCTCATCGTAAAACGTCTCGTAAGCCGTAAGGTTCATTACGGAGGGATCCAACTCCACTTGTCCGTAATCCGGATTGATCGTCATATCCAACGTATAATCCGAGAGGGCGAACTTAGCGTCCAAGCCCACGTTTCCTCCCCAGCTATGTCCTTTTTGATAAGGGCTGCCATCTATCCGGGGTTCCTGCCTGTATTTACCCATTACATACGGCAAGAACTCGATGCCGCGAGGCTTGGGAACAGAGTCCATGCCGCTCATGTTACCGAACGAAAAGACATGTCCGTTATTCTTCAAGGGAATCATGCTCCAATTTTGCACCTCGTTATTCCTACGTATGATACGGCGTATGTGCAAGCCCCAAACGCCATCCTCCGATTGCTGGTTATAGCGCAACTGGCTGAACGGGATACGCAGCTCGGCGGTCCAACTGGAATCCGCCCGATCAATATGCGTCCGGCCCTCCCAAACGGCGTTCCAGCTCTTATTGACATCCAACTTGTCGGTAACGATTAAATCGGTCTTATTCCCTCCCAGATTGATATTGAATTCCGGCGCCGCCCGATAATCATGGTAGGTATCGAAAGCGACACTGATCAAATCGCCCAGACTATTATCATCCCGGTTCCCGATAAAACGATTCATCTTATCCGGCACGGCGTCCTTACAATACACGCCTATATAGATATATTTATCATCATAGAAAAGTTTCACCCGGGTCGGAGATTGGGTGATCGCCCGCTCATAAGGGATAATCTGTACGAAACGATCCGACCATTCGCCTTGCTTCGTCCAAAAGTCCTCATCCAACTTACCGTCGATCGTAGGTTTCACTCCCGATACTTTCCGGATATTATAGGTACGTTTATACGCTTTCTCAAAGGGGACGATCGAATCTTGCTGGGCTTCGCACAACAACGAGATTCCTAAAAACACGAGTAGAGTCAGATATTTCATAATGGCCTAGACTATAAGATAACAATAAGCCTCAAAGATACACACTTCTTTTCAGAAAAGAACACATCTTCCTTAGATTTATCGCAACGAAGCCGAAGGCATACTTTCCGATACGTTCAATCACGGCGTGGCCGATTGGATCTATGGCGTGATGGGCCGGCAGGCGGTCGGCCGGAGATTTTTGGATCGTTTTGAAGCCGGCAGACGGTCTGCCGAAGGATTTTTAGCTGTTTTGGAGTCGGCAGACGGTTCGCCGGTGGATTTTTGATCACTTTGGAGCCGGCAGACGGTCCGCTGAAGGATTTTTAGCTGTTTTGGGGGCGGCAGGCCGTCTGCCGGTGGATTTTTGATTGTTTTGAAGCTGGCAGGCGGTCGGCCACGTCCCCATGAATAGCGTCACGATAAAAATCAACAACCGCCTCCCAACGCCCGGTACAGCAATATCTTCTTCCGGCATAAATCGGTGACGATATCGATATGCTCCAGCTCGCTATCCAGATAACGCTCCTCGGCAGAGAGAACCTCCAAGAAACCGGTATAGCTTAATTGGAACATCTCGCCGGCATTCACCACGGAACGCTGGTGAGCAAGGGATTCTTTCTCTTTCAAGCGGATACGCTCCGTTTGGGTCTGGCTGGCGCAATAGAGATCGAGCACCTCGGTGTAAGCGTTCAAAGCGGTCTCGTGGTATTGGGACAAGGCGATACGCTGGGAAGCCTTCGCCTCGTTCCACATCGAACGGATCTCATCGCGGCGGAAGATAGGAGCCGTGATACCCGCCGCCAAGTCGTACACCAAAGAGGCCGGCGAGTGGAACCACTTACCCACGTCAAACGCGTTGAAACCACCACTGGCGCCAAGCACCAACGAGGGATAGAAAGCCGCCTTCGCCGCTATCACATCCGCCTTGGAGGCGATCAGCTCCATCTCGGCGGAACGTACATCCGGACGCAATGTCAAGAGGTTCGCCGGAATCCCTTCCGACAAGGGAACCGGCAACTTGCGCAACTCATCGAATCCCATCCGGCGGATCTCGAAGGGGAAAACACCCAACAGGCAAGCGATCGCCCGCTCCTTCTCACCGATCAACTGATCGTTTTCCAGCAATTTACCCTCGATCGACAACACACGGGCATAAAACTGATCGACCGCCAACTGCGTCTCCGCCCCTTCCCTCTTCAACTGGCGGGTCAGCTCATGGGAACGACGGGCACTGGCCAACGCGTTCCGCAACACCTCCTTACGCCGGTCCAAGCCGATCAACTCATAATATTGAATCGCCAAATCGGAGATCAACATCGACTGGGCAAAACGGGTAGCCTCCACGGAAGCCATCCAACGAGCGGCGGCGGCCTGCTTCTTCCGGGTCAGTTTGCCCCAGATATCCGCTTCCCACTGAAAGCTCAAGCTCAAGCCGAAATCCCGGTAAGGGTCCGGTATATGCTTATCCTTCGGCAAGGAAGGCACGTTCGTCTCGCTATTCCCCACACCATCCATCGTATATTCACCGAAACGGTTCACGGAGGCTCCGATGTTCAAATTCACGTCCGGCAGCAAAAGCCCCTTCGCCCGCCGCAAGGCCGCGCGGCTCATGGCGATGCGCTCCATGCTCTGCCGGAAGGAATGATTATTGCGTAAAGCCACATCCACATAGCCTCGCAATAAGGTATCTTGGAAAAAGACATCCCACGACAACGGCTTCACGAACGTAGTGTCGTTCATTCCCATCTCGCCGGATTCCGGAAGCGAGATCCGCTCGTCCATCGATAGCTCGGGAGTCTTACAACCGGCCAAAGCGATCAGAGCCAAGGCGCAGCCTATCATTATATATCTCATCTTATCAATACACATACTCGTCTTCTTTAATTTGCTCTTTCTCTTTTCTCTTTTTAAAATAAGTAGCCAGCGACTCGAAGATCACGTAAAGCCCCGGGATCAAGAAGATACCGACAAACGTACCGATCAACATACCTCCGGCCGCCGCCGTACCGATCGAACGGTTCCCCAAGGCACCGGCTCCCGAGGCGATCGTCAATGGGATCAAGCCACTGATAAAAGCAAAGGAGGTCATCAATATCGGGCGCAAACGACTGGTAGCCCCTTGAATAGCGGCCCCCATCACGCAGACACCTTCCTTACGGCACTGGTTCGCCACCTCGATAATCAAGATCGCGTTCTTTCCCAGCAAACCGATCAACATCACCAACGCCACCTGCGCGTAAATGTTATTCTCCAGCCCTACCACGTACAGCAAGAAGAACGAGCCGAACACACCCGCCGGAAGCGACAGGATAACCGGAAGCGGAAGCAATAAGCTCTCGTATTGGGCGGCAAGCAACAGATAGACGAACGCCAAACAAATAGCGAAGATCACCAACGTTTGCCCGCCGGACTCTTTCTCTTCCTTCGCCACGCCGGACCATTCCGTATCATAACCACGGGGCAATACCTCGGCGGCGATCTCCTCGACAGCCGCCAACGCCTCACCCGAGCTGACACCCGGGGCGGCCTCGCCGGTAATCATGGCCGAGGTAAACAGGTTGTAACGGGTAATCTGGCTCGGGCCGTACACACGCTCCATCGTCATGAAGTTGGAGTAAGGCACCATATTCCCCTCCTTATTCTTAGCATACAGGCTGAACAAATCCTCCGGATTCATACGATACTCCGGAGCCGCTTGCAACATGACCTTGTACATCTGGCCGAAACGGACGAAGTTGGAGGAGTAGAAGCTACCTACATAGGATTGCAAGGTCTCCATGGACTCGTTCACGTTGATGCCTAGCTTGGCCGCCTTCGCCAAATCCACCCGGAGCAGATATTGCGGGAAATTCGGGTTGAAGCCGGAAGTGACACCGGTCAGGCGAGGATCCGCGTTCAGCTTCGCCACGAAGTTCTTGGCGACCTCATCCAGCTCGGCGAACGTACCGGCGGTCTTATCTTGCAGACGAAGCTCGAAACCGCTCGCGTTACCGAATCCCGGAACCGTAGGCGGCAGGAAGAACTGGATGTCCGCGTCCTTGATATGGGCGACGCGATCGGCGTACACGCTCATCAACTCCGCCGCCGTCTGCTCCCGTTGATCCCAAGGGGTCAGGTTAATCATACCCATACCGAAGCTGGCACCCTCCGTCTCGGTCATCAAGCTATAGCCGGCCAAGGTAGAGATCGTCTCCACCTCTTCCAACGGCAACAAAGCCGCTTGCACCTTGTTCAAGGCCGCTTCCGAACGCTCCAAGGTAGCTCCGGGAGGCGCGTCCACGTTCACATAGATCATACCTTGGTCCTCGTTCGGGATAAAGCCGGAAGGCAGCACGAACGTCATGCCCCACGTGGCCAGACAGAAAAGGATCAAGGTTGCGTACGTCAGCATCCGACGGTTCAAGAACCATCTTAAATTCAAGCGATAACGACGCTCCAAGAAATCATAACGGCGGTTAAAGCCCTCGAAGAAACGAGTCAGAAGGCCCTTCTTCGCCTTCTTCGAGTGGGATACCGGCTTCAGTAACAAGGCGCAAAGAGCCGGAGACAACGTCAAGGCGTTCACGCCGGAGATCACGATCGCCACGGCAAGCGTCAACGAGAACTGGCGATAGAAGATACCCACCGTACCATCCATGAAACCGACCGGGATAAACACGGCGGACATCACCAGCGTAATAGCGATAATCGCCCCTCCGATCTCACCGATCGCCTTTTTCGTCGCCTTCAACGGGGGCAGCTTCTCGTTGTGCATCTTCACGTGGACCGCCTCCACCACCACGATCGCGTTATCCACCACGATACCGATAGCGAGCACCAAGGCGAACAAAGTCAGCATATTGATCGAGAAACCCAGCATCTGCATAAAGAAGAACGTACCGATCAACGATACCGGAACGGCGATAGCGGGTATCAACGTAGACCGGAAATCCTGCAAGAAAAGATACACCACGATAAATACCAAGATAAACGCCTCCAGCAAGGTCTTGAGCACGACCGATATGGAAGCGTCCAAGAAACGGGATACGTCGTACGAGATATTATATTCCATACCCGGGGCAAACGTCGTTTCCTTCAATTCCTCCATCTTCGCCTTGATCTGCTGGATCACCTCACGGGCGTTCGAGCCCGGACGCTGCTTGATCATGATAGAGGCCGAGGGCTTTCCGTCCGTCATGGAGATCATATTATAATCCTCGGAATCAAACTCGATCGTAGCCACGTCTTTCAGGCGAAGCACGGAACCGTCCGGCAGGGCTTTCAAGACGATCTCGCCATACTCCTCCGGCGTGCTGAACTTACCGCTATACTGCAAGACGTATTGCAATTGCTGCGGGATCTTGTCGGAACTGATACCCGTCTTACCCGGCGCCGCCTCGATATTCTGCGAGCGGATCGCCTCCGTAACCTCTTGCGGCGACATATTATAAGCCGCCAATCGGTTCGGGTTCAGCCATACACGCATCGCATAGTCGCGGCTACCCATGATCTCCACGAATCCCACGCCGTCGATGCGCTTCAACTCACGCAAGATATTGATATCGGCGAAATTATATACGAATTTCTCCGTATGGGTACTATCCGAGCTCATGATGTTCAGGTACATCAACATACTGTTCACCTCCTTCTCCGTGATCACGCCGGCACGGATCACCTCTTCCGGAAGCTCATCCAGCACGGTGGTCACACGGTTCTGCACATTCACGGAAGCTACGTCCGGGTCGGTACCGACCTTGAAATAGATCGTAGTCAAGGACATACCGTCGTTCGTACAAACAGAGGTCATATAGGTCATTCCGGGCACGCCGTTGATGGCACGCTCCAGCGGGGTCGCCACCGTTTTCGCCATCACGTCGGCGTTCGCTCCGGTATAACGGGCGGTAACGGTAACGGATGGGGGCACGATATCCGGAAATTGGGTGATCGGCAAGGAGTTGATCGCCAGCAATCCCAAGAAGACAATTACCACCGAGATCACGCCCGATAAGATAGGGCGTCTGATAAATATTTCAAACATAGGGCTTACTTATTATTCTCGATTTCGTTAGACGATTCCAATTGACGACGGATCGTGGCTCCATCTACCATATCGGGATTGATAGTCATGCCGTCCGTGATCATCTGAACACCCTCGTAGACGATAACGGTCTGGTCCGGCAAATCCTGTGTCACGTAATAAGAACCGTGGCGAGCCAACGGCTCGAAGCTGCGTACGCTCACCTTTCCATCTTCCGCTACTGTATATACATAGGTGAAATCCTGAATCTCGAAAGTGGATTGCTGGGGAACCAAGACCACGTTCTCCATCTTGGTCAGCATCCGGATCTTACCGGATACGCCATGTCGCAGCAAACGTTCCGGGTTCGCGAAACGGGCACGGAAAGCGATCGATCCGGTACCCCGCTCAAAGTCGCCCTCCACGGTCTCTACCTTCCCTTTATACCGATAGGTGGATTGGTCGGAAAGGATCAGTTCCAGATTATTATACTCCGGCTGGTCGATACCGCTCAACTGCGTCCGTTTATATTCCAGATACTCCTTCTCGTTGATCTTGAAATAAGCGAACATATCCGATACGTCCGTCAAGGAGGTCAATAAGCTGCTCGGCGTAACCAAACTTCCCACCTTAAAGGGGATGCGGTCCACGTATCCCTCGAAAGGAGCCGTGATCGTCGTGTACGAGAAATTAGTCTCCGCACGTTGCAAACGGGATTTGGCCTGTTGCACCTGCAAGCGTGCCACGTCCGCCTCGGCCATCGCCTGCTCCAGACGGATCGGCGAGATGATATCTTTCTCCACCAAACGCTTGATGCGGTCTACCTCTACCTCCGCCATCTTCAACTCGGCTTGGGCCTGTTTGTGATGGGCTTGCGCCTCTTTCACCTCCTCGTACAATTCCGCCGAGGAAAGCTTGAAAAGCACCTGCCCTTTCTTCACGTGCTCGCCCTCGTCCACGAGGACGGCCTCCACGAATCCTTCCACTTTAGGTTTCACCTCTACAAACTGTACGGCTTGTACATCCGCTACATACGACTGCGGCACCTCGATCGTGGTCGTGGTTAACCGCATCACCGGCGTATGATCTTTCTTCCCGGACTTTTTCTCCCGGTTTTGGCTACAAGATACCCATACACAAGCCGTTAAGCATAGTAAGGGTAAATAGTTAGAAAACAATTTTATCCTCATAAAACTTATAGATTTATAATTATTTGAATACGACGAAAAGCACATAGGCGAATCACCCCATGCGCGACAATAAGAAACAGGTAAGTTCTGCTAAATCAGATAGGAACAGAACCAAACGAAATTCTGTGCTTTGTGTAGGTTATAAAATAAAGGAAGCTTGGCGCATTGCCGTAGTTCCAAGGAATGAATTAATTCATGTAAATCCAGAATCGTAAACAAGTCCCATATCAAATCGATCTCCAAGGCTCGAATTTGCACTTGCTCCTGACGTACCGTTCGCAAGGAGGCGTTATCGTCAAAATCCAACAATACATCGGGCGCCTCTTGATCGACCATTTCCATCGAGGTCGTGATAATATCCTCCGGAAAGAAATCGCTTCCAATGGAATAAAACTGTAACAGCACCAACATGATCATAAGCATGATACGCTGGTGAAGCCCAAAACGATTATTCACTGTTACATTTAGCATCTTTTATCTAATGGAGGCGCAAAGATAAACAATCTTTTTGGGAAGAAAAAACATTTCACCCGCATACGAGTATTGGTATCGCCCCACGCCGGTATAGGCATGAGGCGATGCCGGTATAGGCGTAGGGCTACACCAATACCGACACAGGCTCACGCCTATACCGGCACTTAAATATATGCCTTTACCTTCTCCCGATCCGTTTGTACCGTCTCGAATTCGGAGGACACGATACTGCTTCCCATCGGGACATTCTCATTGCGGTATTCCATTTTACTATATACGATACTTCGGGCGGACGTATGAAACTCTTTCGCTCCTGTTTCCGCCTCTATTTTCCCGATATTATTCTCACGTACGCCACATCCCGGCATGATGATGATCCGTCCGTCCGCACGTTTCACCAGCTCGGCGATCAAGGGGATTCCTTTCACGGCATCCGATTGCTGGCCGGAGGTCAAGATACGGTCGCATCCCAACTCGATTAGCTGCTCCAAGGCAGTGAATGGGTCCCGGCAAACATCGAAAGCACGATGACAAGTTACGGACAGAGGTTTTGCCGCCTCGATCAAGCGCCGCATCAAGGGTACATCGATATCCCCGTCTTTCGTAAGACAGCCGAAAACGACGCCATGCACCTTTAGCTCCTTGCACAGTTCTATATCCAATAGCATGGATTGCACCTCGGCTTCCGTATACAAGAAATCACCGCCTCTCGGACGGATAATCACATTGATATCGATCTTGGAAGTCAGAGCCTTCGCCGTCTTGATCTCTCCATAACTAGGTGTAGTTCCCCCTTCGGGTATCCCGGCGCAAAGCTCTACACGGGTAGCGCCTCCCGCCTCCGCCTCCACACAGCTTTGAGCGGAGTTCGCACATATCTCAATAATTCGTTTCATGTTTATTTAGTATTGTTGACGTACAAAATTACATAAATATCACCACTTGCTCAACAGAACCACAAATAACTATCCGATACCATTAAAAACACCCCTATTATGGATTAACAAAATAAAACAGAACTATCACCTTTACTATCAAAAAGGCAGCAAATTCGTATCTCCTTATCTATCTATGCCTTAGAAATTTGACTATAGCTTTCTGATTCGTCCAAATAAGAAACAAATTGGTCTATTTCGGAACTATAGCTAAATAGTTTAAAGTTTAACTAATCTCAAAAAGACACAAAAAGTTCTATTTTCAAGGATCGAAACGCCATAAAACGTAATATTGCAACGACATTTTAATAGGTTAAGATAAATAACAAATAGGCTTTATGGGAGAAATAAAAGGCTATATCTCACAGGTTATCGGCCCGGTAGTGGATATCCACTTTGATTATGGGACAGAAGAAACAGTAACCCTCCCCCGTATCCACGACGCCATGGAGATTTCCCGCCCGAACGGAAAGATCTTGATCGTCGAAGTTCAGCAACACATCGGGGAAAACACCGTCCGTACCGTAGCGATGGATACGACCGACGGATTGAGACGAGGCATGGAGGCCATGTCATACGGAATGCCCATCACCATGCCGACCGGCGACCAAGTCAAAGGACGTTTAATGAATGTCACAGGCGACCCTATCGACGGCATGGCCCAGCTTACTAAAGACGGGGCTCTTCCCATCCATCGTGAGCCTCCTAAATTCGAGGATCTGACAACGACCCAAGAGGTCCTGTACACGGGTATTAAAGTAATCGATTTATTGGAACCTTACGCCAAAGGAGGTAAGATCGGACTTTTCGGAGGAGCCGGAGTGGGCAAAACGGTATTGATCATGGAATTGATCAACAACATCGCAAAGAAAAACAACGGATTCTCCGTCTTCGCCGGTGTGGGTGAACGTACACGTGAAGGAAATGACCTATTGCGTGAAATGATCCAATCCGGTGTCATCCGATACGGCGAGGAGTTTAAGAAGAGTATGGAGGCAGGTAACTGGGACTTGTCGAAGATCGATTACGATGAATTGGCTAAGTCGCAAGCTACCTTGGTATTCGGGCAGATGAACGAACCGCCGGGCGCCCGCTCGTCCGTGGCCTTATCCGGTTTGACGATCGCCGAATCCTTCCGTGACAAAGCCTCTGAGGGAGAAAGAAAAGATATATTATTCTTCATCGACAATATCTTCCGTTTCACCCAAGCCGGTTCCGAGGTTTCCGCCTTGCTGGGGCGTATGCCTTCCGCCGTAGGTTACCAACCGACATTGGCCACGGAAATGGGTGCCATGCAAGAACGTATCACTTCAACCAAGAAGGGCTCCATCACCTCCGTACAGGCGGTGTATGTTCCTGCCGATGACTTGACGGACCCGGCTCCGGCGACTACCTTTACGCACTTGGACGCGACAACCGTCCTCAGCCGCAAGATCACGGAACTCGGTATCTATCCGGCCGTAGACCCGCTGGAATCTACCTCCCGCATCCTTGATCCGCTGATCGTAGGCAAGGAGCATTACGACACAGCGCAACAGGTAAAACAAATCCTGCAACGGAACAAGGAACTTCAAGATATCATATCCATCCTCGGTATGGAAGAACTTTCCGACGAGGACAGGCTAACGGTCAACCGGGCCCGCCGTGTACAACGTTTTCTGTCCCAGCCCTTCTCCGTGGCGGAACAATTCACTGGCGTACCCGGTGTCATGGTCTCTATAGAGGATACGATCCGGGGATTCAAGATGATCATGGACGGGGAAACGGATGACATACCCGAACAGGCATTCTTAAACGTAGGAACCATCGAGGATGTCTTGGAGAAGGCCAAGCAGCTGAAAGAACAAGCAAATTAATCGATATGAAACTGGAAATTGTATCACCGGACGGCATTCTTTTCGAAGGCGAGACCGAATCTGTCTCATTCCCGGGAGTTGCCGGTTCATTCGATATCTTGCCTCATCACGCCCCATTGATAGCAGCGTTGAAGGCGGGTACGATCCGGTTCGAGGCAAACGGCAAAAGACAAGAACAAACGATACAAAGCGGATTTGTAGAGGTAAAAGACGACATCCTATCCGTTTGCGTCGAATAAAAACATACGACAATGAATGGCAGATTAAAAATGAGGTTAATGGGTTTGATCACGTTTATCAACGTGGCAATAGGCGTTTCATTGGGTGGTTTATTATATACCATCTGGCCGGAACACTATTTCTCGTGGTATCCGTCCATTCCCTTCTTTTACTGGGTCATGGCCATGGCGATGACTTTCTTCCTAGACCGGGTAAAAAGTAAAAACGGAGATGTGACCGTAACCATGTACATGCTAGTCCGGTTGTGTAAGTTCACGCTCGCTTTCGTCTTCTTATGGATGTACGCGGCGTTTGTCGGGCAACAATTAAAGACATTTGGTTTCACGTTGATGTTATTCTATTTCATTTACCTCGGACTGGAGACTTACATTTTATATCTGTTTGAAAAGAAAAGAATGAAAAGAGAGAAAAGGGAAAAGGATGATGAGTACAATCAAAGATAACAAATACATATGGATCGCTTTCTGGATGTGGCTCAGCTTTCTCACTCCGGCAAAAGCGGCGTCCGGCGAGATAGACGTGCAGGATATCGTCTTCTCCCACATTCAAGACGCCTATACATGGCATATCACGGAATGGAACGGACAAGAGATTGCGATTCCCCTGCCTATCTTGGTAAAAAGCGAGGAAAGAGGATGGGATTTATTCCTGTCATCCCATCTACATCAAGGCCGGACGCATCACAATTATTATATCGCCGGGGAAGGTGAGCATGCGGGAAAGGTTGTTGAGAAGAACAGTGCCGGAGAAGAGGTTCGCCCGATGGATTTCTCATTGACCAAGAATGTTTGCGGACTGTTCCTCAGTTGCGGTCTCTTGCTTTTCATCGTTCTCCGAACCGCCCATTGGTATAAAAAGCACCCGAACGAGGCGCCGGGCGGATTTATCGGATTGATGGAAATGGCCATCTCCTACATACAAGACGGGGTGATCAAAGAGGCGATCGGAAAAGAATATAAGCCGTTCTCGTCCTATTTGCTGACGGTATTTTTCTTTATCTTGATCAACAACCTGATCGGAATCATACCTATTTTCCCGGGAGGCGCTAATATTACGGGAAATATAGCGGTAACAGGCGTATTGGCACTTTGTACGTTTATAGCGGTCAACCTGTTCGCCACGAAAGCGTACTGGAAAGAGATCTTTTGGCCCAAAGCGCCGATCTACTTGAAACTGCCCTTGCCGATCATGCCGTTCGTGGAGTTCTTCGGGGTATTCACCAAGCCGTTCGCGTTGATGATCCGTCTGTTCGCCAACATCATGGCGGGCCATACGATTATCTTGGCGCTAACCTGTTTGATATTCATAACGGCAACCATGGGAGTAGCCGTGAATTTCGGTATGACGATCGTATCCGTCTTGTTCTGTGCGTTCATGAACTGTCTGGAATTGTTAGTAGCTTGCTTGCAAGCTTATATTTTCACCCTGCTGTCGGCCAACTATATCGGATTGGCCAAGGTAAGGGAATAAATCCAAAGAAATTAAGGTATTAGAATTATATTATTAAGGTTACTAATTTAAAATTAAACACTATGTTATCGACTATTTTATTACAAGCGGCAGCCGGGATGGGCGTAGCGAAGATGGGAGCCACTATAGGAGCGGGATTCGCCGCCATAGGTGCAGGTATCGGAATCGGATTGATCGGTAAAGGTGCCGTTGAAGCTATTGGACGCCAGCCGTCGGCCGCAGGAGAGATCCGTACCTCGATGTTGATTATGGGAGCGTTGGTAGAAGGTGTGGCATTGTTCGCTATTGTCGTATGTTTCTTAGCGTTGTTCCAATAAAAAAGTAACAAACTATGTCTTTATTAACACCGGATTCAGGGCTTCTATTCTGGATGATCGTTTCATTCGGGATTGTCTTCGTGATCCTTTCCAAATACGGTTTTCCCGTGATCGTCAAGGCAATCGAACAACGGAAAGCTTACATTGACAATTCCTTAGAGACGGCACGTCAGGCGAATGAGCGACTTGCCCATATCCAAGCCGAGGGCGAGAAGATGCTAGCCGAGGCCAAGGAAAAGCAAAACGCCGTCCTGAAGGAAGCCTTTGCCGAAAAGGAGCGGATCATCGAGGAGGCACGTAAAAAGGCCGTCTCCGAGGCACATCTGCAGATAGAGGAGGCTACCCGGCGTATCCGCGAAGAAAAAGAGAAAGCTATTCGCGAAGTCCGCTCGGAGATAGCGGATCTGTCTATCGCTATCGCAGAGAAAGTAATGAAAGAGAAAATCGGCCGGGATAAGGAACAACAACAGATGATCGACCGGCTGCTGGATGAGGTATCGTTTAGTAAATCGTAAGGTATGGATATAGGAACTATTTCTTCCCGGTATGCCAAGGCGCTTTTCTCCCTAGCGAAAGACAAGGGACAGGAAAGCCGGGTATATGATGATATGAAGATGTTGGCGGACAGCTTCTCGATGGAGCCGGAGCTTAGGGGTGCCTTGAGCAACCCGATCGTTTCCGTACCGGAGAAAGTGAAATTGCTTACGGCGGCGGGAGGTATCGAGGTATGCGAGCTATATACACGTTTTATCAATCTGGTATTAGCCCATAAACGGGAGACGTTACTGCCCTTCATCGCATACATTTATATCCATTTGTACCGGAAAGAGAAGAAGATTACCCGGGTACGATTCGACACGGCCGTAACGGTAGACGATGCGGTCAAGTCTCACCTGCAAGACAAGCTGCGGAAAGAGACGGGATGCACGATCGAGTTCTCCGGCCATGTGGAACCGGAACTAATCGGGGGCTTCCGCCTACGCATCGGCAATTACCGGATAGACGCTAGCTATGCGACGCAACTACGGGATATCCGTACCGGGCTACTCGAAAACAGATAAAAAAGAAGAAGTATGACAGAACAGATAAAAGTGAGTGAAGTCTCCTCCATCCTGCGCCAGCAATTGGAAGGAATCCATACCAGCATCAAGCTGGAGGAGGTCGGGACCGTATTGCAGGTGAGTGACGGCGTGGCCCGCATCTACGGGCTGGATAATGCGGAGGCGAACGAGTTGCTTCAATTCGATAACGGGATGGAAGCGATCGTGATGAACTTGGAGGAAGATAATGTAGGCGCCGTCCTTTTAGGTCCGACCGACCGAATCAAGGAGGGCGACACCGTAAAACGCACGGGCCGCATCGCCTCTATCGATGTCAGCGAGGGGATGATCGGGCGTGTGATCGACCCGTTGGGAAACCCGATCGACGGGAAAGGCGAGATCCTTGGTGAGACTTGCGAGATGCCGCTTGAGCGCAAGGCTCCGGGCGTGATCTTCCGTCAGCCGGTAAACGAGCCTTTGCAAACCGGTATCAAGGCCGTAGACGCTATGATCCCTATCGGAAGGGGACAACGTGAGTTGATCATCGGCGACCGGCAGACGGGAAAGACCTCGATCGCTATCGATACCATCATCAACCAACGTAGCAACTACGAGGCAGGGAACCCGGTTTACTGTATTTACGTGGCGATCGGGCAAAAGGGTTCCACGGTAGCGGCCTTGGTGAACACCTTGCAAGAGAAAGGCGCCATGGACTATACGATTGTCGTAAGTGCGACCGCCTCCGACCCGGCAGCCATGCAATATTTCGCCCCGTTCGCCGGAGCGGCCATCGGAGAGTACTTCCGGGATAGCGGACGACACGCCTTGGTGGTCTACGACGATCTGTCCAAGCAAGCGGTCGCCTACCGTGAGGTTTCCTTAATCCTTCGCCGCCCTTCCGGGCGTGAGGCGTACCCGGGTGATATCTTTTACCTGCACTCCCGCCTATTGGAACGTGCCGCCAAGATCATCAACCAGCCGGAGGTAGCCCGTGAGATGAACGATCTCCCCGAAAGCATGAGAGACAAGGTGAAAGGCGGTGGCTCCTTGACCGCTTTACCGATCATCGAGACTCAGGCGGGAGACGTATCGGCTTATATCCCGACCAACGTGATCTCTATCACCGACGGACAGATATTCCTTGAGACCGATTTATTCAACCAAGGGAACCGCCCGGCTATCAATGTCGGAATCTCCGTTTCCCGTGTAGGCGGTAACGCACAATTAAAGGCGATGAAAAAGGTAGCGGGTACCTTGAAAATCGATCAGGCTCAGTTCCGTGAATTGGAATCATTTTCCAAGTTCGGGGGCGAGATGGATGCCGTCACCGCTTTCACGATCGATAAGGGGCAGAAGAATACCCAGTTACTGATACAGCCTCAATATAGCCCGATGCCGGTGGAAGAGCAAATCTCGATCCTTTATTGCGGAACGCAAGGTCTGCTGAAAGAGGTTCCATTGGACAAGGTGCATGAGTTCGAGGCAAGGTTCTTGCAAGAATTACGGACTTCTCATCAACGGGACGTACTGGATGTCTTAAAGACCGGCGTTATCAATGATGAGATACGAGGCATATTGGAAAAAACAGCGAAGGAGCTATGGGTTCATTGAAAGAAATAAAAGTCCGGATCGCCTCTATACGGAGTACGCAGAAGATCACCGCCGCCATGAAAATGGTATCGTCGGCCAAGTTTCATCATGCCCAGACGCAAACCGAGCACACACTTACATATGCTAATAAACTATCCGCTATCTTAAACGGTCTTCTTTCGGCGGAATGCGACCTAGACTCACCTTACACCGAACAGCGTAAGGTGAGCAAGGTGGCTATCGCCGTATTCGCCTCGAGCACGGGTTTATGCGGGACATTCAATGCCAATATATGGAAAGAGTTATCCGCCACGATCCAGACTTATAAGAACCAGCAAATAGAGGTAGGCCTCTACCCTATCGGCAAGAAAATAGCGGATGAGCTTCATAAAGCGGGGTATAGCTTCGACACTGATTTCGTCACGATCGGCGAAAAGCCGTCTTATGAAAGCGCCGTATCCTTGGCGAACCGTCTCATGGAGCTGTTCGTCACGGGTAAAGCGGACCGGGTGGAATTACTGTATCACCATTTCAAGAACATGGCGACACAAGTCGTAACCCACAAGACGTATCTTCCCCTTTCCCTCTCGGATACGGAAGCGGCGGAAACGGCCACCGACTACATCCTTGAGCCCTCGGCGGAAGAGTTGCGTAACCGGCTTTTCCCGAAATTGCTGAACCTAACCATCTATACGATCCTACTCGACACCTCGACCGCCGAGCACGCCGCCCGTATGATGGCTATGCAGACCGCCAACGACAATGCGAACGATTTAATCCAACAATTAACTTTGCAATATAATAAAACCCGCCAGCAAGCCATCACCAACGAATTGCTGGATATCATGGGAGGAGCGGCCGTTTCATCGTAATAAAAACGGGATGCTTCCTTGACTAAACAGACAATGATCCGTATGTAAAACACTTTACTAACGGATCATTTCTTATTTACAAAAAAAAGTAAGACCTTTGCTCACCAAAACATAAGCCTATATACATTATATTATACCAATCTAGGATCGTACTCATGATGAATCAAGAAAAGCTAAAAGGGCATCTCCTTATTTTAGCGGCCAACATCCTGTTCGCCATTAATATGCCCGTATCCAAATATCTACTCCCCGAGCATGTGCAACCCGAGGCGTTAACCAGTATGCGGATGAGCTTCGCTTGCGTGATGTTCTGGATCACCTCCCTATTCGTTCCCTATGAGAAAGTGCCGTTGAAGGACTTGGGACTTCTATGCCTTTGCGCCCTTTGCGGAGTAGGCTTGAACCAAGGGCTGTTTATCTGGGGATTGAATACCACGTCGCCGGTAGACGCTTCCATCATAGCGACCGCCGTCCCCATCTTTGTCATGATCTTGGCGGCCCTGATCCTAAAGGAACCTATCACACGGATGAAAACGTTCGGGGTACTGCTTGGTATATGCGGGGCGATCTCCTTAATACTACAATCCACGCAAGGTTCCAATCAAGCGAGCAGTCTAGGGGGAAACCTCTTGATTACGGTTAGTGGATTCATGTACTCGATCTATTTGGTAGTATCCAAGCCACTAACACTCAAGTACTCATCCGTCACGATGATGAAATGGATGTTCCTGTTCTCCACGCTGATTACCCTGCCTTTCGCTATCGAATCCATCTGGAATACCCCGGCTTTCCATAAAGAGGTCTTCGACGGCCAAGAGCTGGGAGCCATTTTCTTCGTGCTATTCGGGGCCACGTTCGTACCCTATTTATTAATACCGCTGGCCTTAAAGCGAATCCGCCCGACTACCGTCAGCATGTACAATTATATCCAACCGATCGTAGCTTCCTTTATCGCCGTATTCATCGGTCAGGATAGTTTTAGCGTAACGAAACTAGTATCGGCCGCACTTGTTTTCTCCGGCGTCTATTTAGTGACCCAAAGCAAGAGCCGGGCGGACCTTGAACAACAAAATAGTCAATCTTTTGACAAAAACGCTTGCAATATGAAAAATAATGCGTAATATTGCCCCCATAATATAAAAGAATAAGTAGCATACAAAATCAATGATGAGTGTAGAGTCCTCATATTATACATGGGCATTGATGACCCCTTGGGGGGTTAGAATCTATTAATAAGCATTCGCGTAGACCACGTCACGCTATGTCGCAATCTCGTATTGCATCCTTTTTTATTTCTCCTTTTACATAAATAAGTTTAATCAATCGGTTATTGTCGGTTGTTAATCATGAAAAAGCCTTTTCTTGATTGTCAATCCTCGATGAACCATTAAAAATACATATCGATGAAAGTATTAAAATTCGGCGGAACATCCGTAGGTTCCGTGAATAGTATCTTAAGTGTAAAGAAAATAGTAGAGGCTATCGAAGAGCCCGTAATCGTGGTTGTCTCCGCCTTAGGGGGCATCACCGATAAATTACTGGCCACTTCTACCATGGCTTCTAAAGGCGACCTTGCCTACGAGAAAGAATTATCGGAGATCATCGCCCGCCATCTGGACGTGATCGAGGGAGTGATAGAGGACAAGGAGGTACGCATGGATGTCCAGAAGAAAGTGATGGCTTTACTGGATGAATTGAGCAATATTTTCAAAGGTGTTTATTTGATTAACGATTTATCCGCCAAGACATCCGATACGATCGTAAGTTATGGCGAGCGCCTATCTTCCTTGATCGTCTCGAACGTGATCAAGGACGCTAAGTTGTTCGACTCACGCAAATATATCAAGACAGTCAAGCAATTCAACAAGCATATCGTGGATTTCGACTTGACCAACAAGCTCATAAAAGAGACCTTCTCGCCTCTGCCCAAGGTTTCCTTGGTGCCCGGATTCATCTCTTCCAGCACGGAAACCGGAGAGGTTACGAACCTCGGACGAGGGGGATCGGATTATACCGCCTCCATCTTGGCGACCGCCTTAGACGCTAACACCTTGGAGATCTGGACAGACGTGGATGGTTTCATGACCGCCGATCCCCGTGTGATCAGCTCCGCCTACGTAATCGACCGGCTTACTTTCACGGAGGCGATGGAGTTGTGTAACTTCGGGGCGAAAGTAATCTATCCGCCGACGATCTATCCGGTTTATCATAAGAATATCCCGATCCGTATCTTGAATACCTTCAACCCGACCGCTCCCGGAACCTATATTTCGAAAGAGCGGGTGAAAGAGGAAGGCAAGGCCATCATCAAGGGTATCTCCTCCATCAACGATACCTGTTTGATCACGGTACAAGGTTTAGGTATGGTGGGCGTGATCGGCGTGAACTACCGGATCTTTAAGACGCTCGCCAAGAATGGCATCAGCGTATTTATGGTATCGCAGGCCAGCTCCGAGAATAATACGACTTTCGCCGTACGTAACGCCGACGCTGATTTGGCCGTACAAGTATTGAACGACGAGTTCGCCTTGGAACGTGCGCAGGGTGATATGAACGATACCGTAGCGGAGAAGGATCTGGCTACCGTCGCTATTGTAGGCGAGAACATGAAACGTACCCCGGGTATCGCCGGGAAGCTGTTCGGTACGCTGGGACGTGCGGGCATCAGCGTGATCGCTTGCGCCCAAGGCGCTTCCGAGACGAATATCTCTTTCGTTATCAAGCATAAATACCTTCGCAAGGCGTTGAACTCCATTCATGACTCTTTTTTCCTATCCGAATATAAGGTATTGAACCTTTTCATCGCCGGTGTAGGAACCGTAGGCGGCAATTTATTGGAACAGATACGCATCCAGCAACCGAAACTGATGCGGCAAAACGGTTTGAAGCTGAATGTCGTAGGTATCTCAAACTCCAAGAAAGCCCTTTTATGCCGGGAAGGGATCAACCTCGACAATTATCTGGAGGAGCTGAAGGAGAACGGGGAAGAGAGCAACCCGGAGCATCTGTGCGAAGAGATCGTAAAGATGAATATCTTCAACTCCGTATTCGTGGATTGCACGGCAAGCCCGGACGTGGCGGCTCTTTACGAGACGTTGATGAACAATAACGTATCCGTCGTGGCGGCTAATAAAGAAGCGGCCTCCTCCTCCTACGATAATTATACCAAGCTCAAGGAGACCGCCCGCCACCGAGACATCAAGTTCTTGTTCGAGACGAACGTAGGCGCCGGCCTCCCGATCATCAATACGATGAACGATTTGATCAATAGCGGCGACCATATATTGAAACTGGAGGCCGTACTTTCCGGTACGCTGAATTATATCTTTAATACGATCAGCGCCGATATTCCTTTCAGCGAGGCGATCCATATGGCAAAGGAAGCCGGATACGCCGAGCCGGACCCACGTATCGACCTTAGCGGCAAAGACGTAATCCGTAAGCTGGTTATCTTGGCTCGTGAGGCCGGTTATCCAGTGGAGCAAGCCGACGTAAAACGGAACCTGTTCATCCCGGAAAAGTACTTCGAGGGTTCCCTTGAGGACTTCTGGAAGAATATCAAGGATACAGATGCCGGTTTCGAGGAGAAACGCCAGCTACTGGAAGCGGAAGGCAAACGCTTCCGTTTCGTGGCGAAGATGGAGAACGGCGCTTGCGAGGTAGGCCTACAAGCCGTAGACAGCCACCATCCGTTCTATGAACTGGAGGGCAGCAACAATATTATCATGATCTCCACCGAGAGATATCATGAATATCCAATGATCATCAAGGGATATGGTGCCGGAGCCGACGTGACAGCCGCAGGCGTATTCGCCGACATCATATCCATTGCTAATATTCGATAGGTATGAAGCACATTATCATTTTAGGCGATGGAATGGCCGACGAGCCGATAGAGGCTCTGGGAGGCAAGACCCCGATGCAATACGCCAAGACTCCTTATATGGATAAATTGGTGGAACTGGGAGTAACCGGGCAGATGAAAACCGTAGCGGATGGTTTCCATCCCGGTAGCGAGGTCGCGAACATGGCGGTATTAGGCTATGACCTGCCCTCCGTATACGAGGGACGGGGTGTATTGGAAGCCGCCAGTATAGGCGTCGCCCTGCAACCCGGCGAGATGGCGATGCGTTGTAACTTAATCTGCGTAGAAGGCGACATCTTGAAGAATCACTCTTCCGGCCATATCTCCACGGAGGAAGCGGACGAGTTGATCCAATGCCTGAACGAGCGATTAGGCTCCGACCGTGTCAAGTTCTATACGGGTGTCTCCTACCGCCACCTATTGGTAATCAAAGGAGGCGATAAGCGTCTGGATTGCACGCCACCACACGACGTACCCCTCCATCCTTTCCGGCCTTTAATGATAAAACCGGAAGTTCCGGAAGCACGAGAGACCGCCGATTTATTAAACGAATTAATCCTCAAGTCCCAAGAGATCTTAAAGGATCACCCGGTGAACCTCAAACGTATGGCAGCGGGGAAAGATCCGGCGAACAGTATCTGGCCTTGGTCTCCGGGCTACCGTCCGGCCATGCGAACGATGCGGGAGATGTACGGCTTCGGGAAAGGCTCCGTGATCTCCGCCGTCGATCTCATCCGGGGAATCGGCGTTTACGCCGGCCTCGAGGTGCTTCACGTAGAGGGAGCTACCGGATTATACGACACGAACTACGAGGGAAAAGCGCACGCCGCCCTTGAGGCCCTCAAGACAAATGACTTCGTCTACCTGCATATCGAGGCAAGCGACGAGGCCGGGCATGAGGGAGACGTAGACCTAAAGATCAAGACGATAGAGTATCTGGACAACCGTGCCGTACGTATCATCTACGAGGAAACGCAAAAATGGGACGAGCCGGTAGCGATCGCTATCCTTCCGGACCACCCCACTCCTTGCTCCATACGTACGCATACAAATACCCCGGTTCCATTCCTGATTTACAAGCCGGGCGAGCAACCCGACTCCGTTACCACATTTGATGAGTTCTCCGTATCAAACGGCAAATATGGCATACTGGAAAAAGATCAATTTATAAAAGAATTTCTAAACGATTAGAGCATGAAATATTACAGCACAAACAAACAAGCCCCTGTAGCCAGCCTAGAAGAGGCCGTCGTAAAAGGTCTGGCCGGCGATAAGGGATTATATATGCCCGAGTATATTGACTCCTTGGACGAGGAGGTGATAGCCAACATGAAGAACCAGTCCTTCCACGAGATCGCCTGCACAGTAGCTCAGATGTTCTTCGGGGAAGACATCGAGCCGGAGGTATTGGACGGTATCGTAAAAGATACGCTCTCCTTCGAGACCCCGGTGGTACCCGTAAAGGGTAATATCTATAGCTTAGAGTTATTTCACGGGCCTACATTGGCCTTTAAGGATGTAGGAGGGCGCTTCATGGCTCGTCTGCTCGGTTATTTCATAAAGAAAGAGGGATTGAAGCAAGTAAACGTATTGGTAGCTACTTCCGGCGATACGGGAAGCGCCGTCGCCAACGGATTCCTAGGCGTTCCGGGCATTCACGTGTATGTGCTTTATCCCAAGGGAAAGGTCAGCCCGATACAGGAATGCCAGTTCACGACATTAGGACAGAACATCACGGCATTGGAGATAGACGGCACGTTCGACGATTGCCAAGCGCTGGTTAAATCCGCCTTTATGGACGAGGAATTAAACCGTCATATGAAACTGACCTCGGCGAACTCCATCAACGTAGCCCGTTTCTTGCCCCAATCGTTCTACTATTTCAACGCTTACGCTCAGCTGGACAAGCAGGGAAAAGCGGACGAGCTGGTCGTTTGCGTGCCGAGCGGTAATTTCGGAAACATCACCGCCGGATTGTTCGCCTATTGGATGGGGCTCCCTATCAAACGTTTCGTAGCGGCAAACAACCGTAACGACGTATTCTTGGAATACCTGAATACAGGAACTTATACACCCCGCCCATCAGTCGCCACCCTAGCGAACGCCATGGATGTAGGCGATCCGAGTAATTTCGCCCGTATCATCGACCTATTCGGCGCATTCAATGATCCCCATAAAGAAATATGCGCACTGATCTCCGGACATCGCTATACGGACGAGGAAATCGCCTCTACGATGCGAGCCGTCTATAAAGAGACGGGATATATCCTCGACCCACACGGAGCCTGTGGCTACCAAGGATTACTAGACAGCGACCTAAGCGAGACCGAGACGGGTCTATTCCTCGAGACCGCCCATCCCGCCAAATTCAAAGGAACGGTCGATAAGATATTGGAGGCAGATATCGAGATCCCGGCGAAACTGAAAGCCTTCATGGAAGGAACCAAGCAAAGCATCGAGCTGGCAAAAGATTTCGAGGGATTCAAATCTTTCTTGATGAGCCGGTAAAAAGAAGAATAGTTTTCGTAATTGATATAAAATGGAAGGTGTAGCAAATTGATATTATCGATATTTGCCACACCTTCCATTTTTATCACCTAGGACATACAAAAACAGGCGAGAATTTCAAAAAGAAATTCCGTAAGCAAGCTTTTCTTCCGAAAAGTCATGTTATTAAATTCGATTAATTATAAGCCAAATGTATAATTATTGGAGAAATAGAGTTTTTATAGGATCAGTCGATAATTGGTGGGGATAATTATTTTCATCTATTTAAAATCTCTAGCTTTGCTCTATGGAAACGAATCAACTTTATACATTAGCTCAGAAAGTACTACCAAGTGCAGTTCTTACGTATTTTAATATCGTCAACATAGAAAGCACATCCACCGAGATTTTCATCCATCTTGATGAAAAGATGAGTGACAGTCTTAATATACATTAACCGCCTCTCCCCCCGATGGTTATCGGGAAATGGCAGAGGAACTATAGATACAAGTGGCCCATTTGTCTTTTTGACAACTTGTAATCTGAAGTCCCGGAGAATCGATTATTCCGTACCTAAGTGCGTCTCGCTTCCAAATTCGAGAGAAAAAAACAGCAATTCTCTGTTTGATAGCTGTTTGCTTAAAAACGGCCTTTCGTTCCAGCCGAAATAATTCACCCTAGTTCATGTTTTACGGTCGTTAGGCGGTAATAATGCCCAACGCTACCGCATCTGAGGGCCGATGCCTATATATGTGTAGGCTTACGCCACTATATGTGTAGCTTGACGCGACTATATGTGTGGGTTAACACTGCTATATGTGTGAGTTGATACAGCCATATGTGTAGGTTGATACGTATATATTCGTTAAAAAGCGACGCTTATCGTGTTAAAAAGCGGTTGTGGTAGCTTGTTCGCGCTCCCCGCTTACGCTCGTTGGCTTTTATAGCCAGAGAGCCGTGTCGTGAAAAAGAAGGTATTTCAATCAAAAAGATACCTTTCACGCCAAACTCGAAGCACAGGATCTCAATCCACCGCCCACTCTTTCATCTCATACATATCCTTATATTCTTCCCAATCCGGATCCATCTCGGTATAAATAGAGATGGGCAGTAACTCGAAAGGAGCCAAGGCCTCATTCAAGCGTTCGCCGAATACACGCACGGTACGTGTGTAAAACACCCAGACCTTCTCTCCTCCTCCGGTATAGACACCCGTCAGGATAGCCAGCTTGTCTTTCTTTTCCATCGCCTTACGAAGCGCTTCCTCCACGGCCTCCATTTTCTCGCCAAGGTCATCGCTAGGAAGGCCTCTCCCATCTCCCTCGTATTTCCAAGTGATCTCGACACGTTCCTTGAACTTACCGGATTCGGTGAACTCATTCAACTCGTCCCGCCCGTAAACGGTAATCATTTGCCCTGACTCGTTTTCCGAGAGAGCCGTAAACCATACATCGCTTAATCTCATATTTATATTTTCTATTTATCTATAAGTATTCCTTACTGACTTTACCGGGTAAAAATACGACAAAAAAGGCTGCGTCCGGTGAAGATACAGCCTTTTTATATTTCTCGACGGAAATTTATTATCTCTTTCCTAATCTATGATCCATAATGGCGTAATGGCATTCCCCATAATTCTTCAATTGATCCACGATCTCTTTAGCCGTAGATTCTTCCTCTACTTGCTCGCGTACGAACCAGAACAAGAAATCACGGGAAGCATGATCCTTATCAGCCTCGGCGATATCAACCAATTTGTCGATCAACTCTGATACATAGCACTCGTGTTTGTAAACATGCTCGAATACCTCCAACGGATTTCCCCAGCCTGTCGGAACCACGTTGATCTGGCCGATCGTAATATCGCCGCCACGATCCAAGGCGTAATCGATCAACTTATGAGCATGCTCCAATTCCTCAGCCGCTTGTTTCTTCATCCAATGGGCGAAACCGTTCAACCCTGCTTTCTGGAAATACACGGACATTGACAAATACAAATTCGAAGACCACATCTCCGCATTAACTTGGGCATTGAACGCCTCTGATAAATTTCTACTTAAGATCATAATTTTATCATTGTTTAAAAATGTTGAAGTATTATCCGTTCACGAAATTTCACTATGCAAATATAAATAAAAGTAGGATTCCTTATCTCATTTCCGCCCTTAGATATTGGCTACTTTCGAAAATTTTTCTAACTTACGCCCTTATTTGATAAACATCATGCAATACACCGACAAATATCGATCTCCCTTGGGAGAAATAACCCTAGCCAGCGATGGCGACCACCTGACAGGATTATGGTTCGACGGGCAAAAATATTTTGCCGCCACTTTATCGGCGGAACACCAAGAAAGAGAACTGCCGATATTCGAGTTAACCAAAGAGTGGCTGGATAGCTATTTCATGGGTAAGATTCCCAGCTTCACCCCTCCTATCCATCTGGAGGATACGCCTTTCCGACTTGCGGTATGGGACTTATTGAGCAAAATACCTTATGGCGAAGTCGTAACCTACAAGGAGCTCGCCGGCGAAATCGCCCGGCAAAAAGGTATCCCGAGCATGTCTACGCAAGCGATCGGAGGAGCGGTAGGCCATAACCCGATCAGTATCATCATCCCCTGCCACCGTGTCGTAGGCAGCGATGGCAGCCTAACCGGATACGCCGGAGGTATCGACAAAAAAAGGAGCCTGCTTACAATCGAACGGGTCCCAAAAGTATCGTAAAGAGACTTTACCTTGCAAATCCTTGTGGACAAACATAGAATGTAACTATCCCATTAACGTTATCTCCTTCACCTCATGGTCCTCAATATCAGCATATAGGAAGTGGCCGGCGAAAGTGTCTTCCGTGTCTTGGAAAAAAAGCTCCAGTTCGTAATGGATGGAGCCGTCTTCTTTCTCCTTGGTCTCTATATGAACAGATTGCAATTCTACTTGGAGGGCAAACTCCTCTCTGGACAATGCCGGAAGTTCACAATCTTCCCGCCATGCGTTTGCTGTCGGGAGCAATTCGTCGGCCATGCGCAATTGCCATATCGCTTCCCCTTCCTCTTCCAGCCTATTCATATAGCCACTAATAGCTTTCAGATGTTTCCGGATAAGGGATTCGTGCGGACAACGGGGCTCCAAGTTTTTACCGCATTGCTTCCTAATTAGTTTAATGGTCTCATTCAAACATTCAATTTTAGTACCGATAGAAACCGAGGGCATTTCCCAAAGTCGCTCGTATAACTCCAATCGTTTTTCAAACGAGTGAAGGGCAGACCTTGCTCCAATCTTTATATCAAGATAAGCATCATAGGCTTTAGACTCTTCCTTAGTCATATCTCGCTCAACGCCGTTTAGCTTATTCTGACCCTCATCCATGCGAGTAATGATGTCATTGGTAAATTTCACTAATTGACGTACCTGCTTGGGTGTTTTTATTTTGTTTTTCTTCGCATTTTTCTCTACGCTTTGCGCAAAGAATTGAATAGTGGCCATTGTAATTGAAATATTCGTATCCGCACGCATCAAATCATCCGGCAGTTGGACATTACGCACAAGGTCATATAATTCAATTTTATAAGGAATGAGCTGACTGATTTTTTCTTCAACGGGCAAATCCGGGTTGCTCCATATCTTGGTGCAGTCTTGAATGATTACCTTAATCCTCTCGGCGTTCATGTAATCCAAATAGCGTTGCTCTAACGCCTCGTCCACCTTAGGCGGCAGGAGTTTTTTGAGAGCTTTTATCTTCTTTTTGAGTTCGTCTACGTAGGCTTGCTGTTCCGGGGGAAGCAGCTCATTCTTACCTTTTGCCGATTTCTCTTCAATGATAGGTAATTTCTCGGTCGGTGTCTCCAAGGGAGCGATGGAGATGCATAGGTCTACCTCCCTCCCCCAAATCGTCGCTTTATACTCTTCGGGTGTTTGATAGCCACGAAACCATGTCTGGAGTGTACTAAGCCAAAACTCCGTATGCATTTCCAAGGTCATTTTGGAAAGATGGGCGATCTTATCTGTCAGATGAAATTCCCAACTATTTTCATCCGTTTGTTCCTTTTCCATAAGTATGAATAATTATTATACTGAAATAGACAACTTGATCACCTTTGAGCCAATAAGTTTTCCCCGTAAACGTATATCCTGCAATTAAGATAAATATATGATGGTTATAGCTTCAAAGCGTAACGAACGCTGTTCCATGTAATTCACCACGTTTTACCCAAATCAACAATTCATATCCCATGGGGCGATTGTTGTTATCATATTACAGAGAGTCTATCATTCAACGTATTCGCAAATATAAGGAATAAAATTAAACTTATAGGACTTGATTCGCATAAGAAGGCCAATGTTGCTTGATGTAGTCAAGGCTTTTTGCGGATGAAGAAATGTATAAATAAAGAATTCATGAGCAACGGAAATCAAAGCTTTTATTTATCTTTGTAAATAGACTTAATTCTAAAACAAACAAGTATGGTGAGAGAGTTAAATTTTACGTTGGAAGGCGTACAAGGCGATTTGAAATTGGAGTACGGCCCTTTTAAGCAGCGTTTATATCAAGACGGCAGAGAAATCGAAAGACAAGGACGATTCAATCCGAAATACTATGTGACTAATACCAATGGGGAAAAGGAAGAGATAAAGATTGTCTATGGCTTTGACTTTGTTCACGTCGCTGTATTCCGTGGACAGAAAATCGATTTGGAGGAGCGGTTGTCTACCCGAGAGTATATCGTGGGCGGACTGCCTGTGTTACTCATCTTTTTAGGGGGATTGATCGGCGCCGTATTCGGTTTTGTGGGCGCTACATTCAATTACAATTATATGCGGCAGGAAAAGTCTTTCATGAAACAACTGCTTGTTTCCCTAGGTGTTTCCGTTTTCTGCTATGTAGCTTATTTCATATTTGGGATTTGCTTCAATTTACTGATAAGAGGATAGGAAAGAAAATTAATGAGGCGGCTCCATCGTTATTTCGGTGTGCCGCCTTTTTCCGGGTCGCATTTATTATTCTAGCTCATTTTTCCTCTTTTTCCACAGCTGATAGCTATTGAAAATATTTTGCCACAGGACATAGCTCCCCGGGCCAACAGAAGACAAGGGGTTCAAATAGGTGTAAGACATCCAGATCGCTAACACGGTATTTTTTTGCCCCAAGGCTTGTCCGGCACTAATACGGTCATTGTATTTCGTGCCGATGCGCTTTCCCCAATAAAACTGCGCGATACAGGTTATCAAGCCGCCTAAAGCGATCAAGATTTCTACATAAATCTCCGCCTCGCTATTGACCAAGGATTTCACGGTCTGCCCGGTCACGATAGCTAGAGCGACGGCCCAGAGGTAAAAGGCCATATCCCGAAGCCCCGCAAGGAAGCGATGGATAGGTGGTATGAATCTACGCAAGAACAAAGCGAGGAAAAACGGGAATAACAGCAATGGGAAAACTTTTCCCAAGATCTTCAAGAATGCGGCGAAGAAAGTAATCTCGGCATGCGGTTCCACTAATGGGAAGACCAGCGGCACGACAATCGCAGCTAATAGATTCGATAATAAGGTATAAGTAGTCAGACTAGAGGCGCTTCCCCCTAATTTACCCGTAATCACGGCGGCCGCCGTAGCGGTCGGGCAAATCAGGCAGACCATCGCTCCCTCGAACACATCCCGGTATTCCTCTCTCATTGGCAGCCAGAGCAATAAGGCGGCAAGCACCAAACTGGAAACCGCTTGGATAAGCAATAGCCAACCATGCCAAGGGCTGGGCATCAATTCCCGGACAGAGATCTTACAGAAGGTCAGGAGCAGCTGGGCAAAAATCAAAAAGGGCGTCAGATACGCTATTAAAGTGTACATGAACGGCTTTGTAGGCTCCAGAAAAGTAACATTGGCGAAAACAAAATACCCTATCGCACCCGCTAACATGGAGATAGGGAGTGTCCATGTCTTGAAGAATTTCAACATAACGCCTATTCTTTTAATTCGGGATGCAAAATAACATCTTTCCACCGAAAGAGGCAAGAGAAACGGGGATTAATTAGGGATAAAGAGAGACGGGGCATGCCCCGTCTCTACATTAGATATTCTTACAGCTTAGTTTTAATGTCCTTATTCCGTAACGGGGGATAGAAAGACGCATTGAACTGGCGCCTTTCTTCTCGGTGACGGTTAAGTCCTCAACCAGACGGTTATCCAATTCCACCAAGCTCGCTTTCACGTCTTGTCCTTGGAAGATTATCGTTTTAGGGGAAGCATCGCTTTGGGCATTGAATAGGCGGATATAAAGGTCATTCCCTTTATAGACCATGGAGACCAACTCGTAGGCATTATTCTCTATCCGGAAAAGGGAACCGGATGTCAAGGTAGCATCGCCGCCCAAGGTTGCGACCAAAGGCTCATTGCGTCGTTCGCTTTGTGTCCAAATACGGCTTTTCTCCCAAGTTCCGGCATGAGGGATCAAGGCATACGAGATCTCGGTCGGACGGTCTATGATATAATCCCGGCCCCACAAGCCTTTACCGGCGTATTGTACGTTCAAGGCCAATGGGAAATCCTTACCATGCGCATAGCTGGTCGTATGATCCGTGAATAATGACAGACCGCAAGAGTTATCCTTGCTCGTAACATCCACCCAATTCAAAATGATATTATGCTTGATGCTATCCCAACGATTGAAAAAGGTATTCTCCAACCGGCTCTCGCAAACATCGAACGGAGCATCCTTATAAATCTGTTGGTTGGCGATCTGGATAGGCAGATATACCAGAAGTTTGTAACGGTCGTCATAGAATGACTTACGAGGATTATCCGCACGGAATTCGATACCCGGCTCACCAATACGGGGGTTTCCTGTCCAATCCAGTTTAACACTCATATCGATGCGAGGCTCTCCCTGCGTTAACCGGATCGTTTGGGTAAATGAATACTTTCCGATCTTGCCTTTCACAGCTACCTTCACGAATAAGGGCCCTTGCTCCAACACGCTCACCTCAGCCGGTTGATCCATACTGGAAAGGAAACCACCCTCGTCGATAAAATATCCCCGAAGCTCATTGAACCCACGTTCATTCCGGTTATCCACGAATTCCTTGCCTCGTACGGCTTTCGCTTTCAAGCTTTCTATTACACCTCCTTTAGAGGGGTTTAGCACCAAGGTGTATAAATCACTTTCCATGCGAAACGTACCGTCTTTCTGTCTCTCAGCCTTCAAGGTTCCAGACTGTTTATCCTCTGCCTTCCGGATCGCATAAGAGGCATAACCGGCCGAGGGGACTTGCGCACGAAACAAGAGTTTTGAAATGCCGTCTTCCGTCAACCATTGAGCCGGTTGTTTCTTTCCTTGCTTATCAAGAACCACCCAATCCGAGTTTCTCCATGAGACGGGAACTTCCACCGCCACCAATTCATTCCGGTCGGTAGCCAAGGTATTATATACGTACACCGTGGATTCACCTTCCTTTTCTTTCAATAAGGACAAAGCGTTATCAATTATCTGACGGCTGTTTTGATTGGTCACCCCAGTCCAATCCGTAACCGTCTCCGCCCATGTCTTTTTCCCTTGTAATCGATTGTAAGGAACGATCCAGCAATCATGATGCTGCGACAATAGAAGCGTGCGCCATCCCTCATCGATACGTTCAGTCGGCCATTCCATGCCTTTGTATAAGCGAGCGTAAGCCGCCATTTTCTCCGCACGCACGATAGCGTTCTCGGCTACCCGTACCTCTCCGGCCAAACGCTGCATGACCTGCGTTCCCCACATCAAGCCACCTAGGACATCCTCTTGCGAGAAATGCCAATCATCCTGAGTAGTCCCGACGGAACAGTCTTGGATGTAATTCCGCCAAGTCTTATAGACGGTCGGCGTATAATAGCCCGTCGTATCCTGTCCCAGCCAAGGGCCTTTATCCCAACCATGGCTCCATGAGGCATCTTGGATACACATGCCGACCGGGTGCTGGATACCGGCATCCAAGCATTTATGGATGTAGTCCTCCGTATTGAACCACGAGATGGATTGCCAGCAAGAGCCGGGTTGTAAATCCTCGCAGGCGTAACGGGGGACGGTGGTAAGTCTCGTACCATCCGGCCCTACCCAATTCACCAACTCACCTCCGTAGGCGCTTACGTAGCCACCCCACATCGTATTCGGGTTCTTAGTAGAGGCATACGAGAAGCCGAATGACTTCAATATATAGGGCAGGCAACTGGTAAAGCAAGGCTCCTCCGCCGAATAGGTGGTGAATACCGCCTCGGGGAAATGTTTCCGGATCAGCCGTATTCCATATTCGAATTGGCGGATAGCGCTCTCGCCGGATGTCCCGAAGAAATAACTTTGGGCATAGGTCGGGTTTACGTACTCGATCCGCCCGCTCTCCACGGATTGATCCTTAAATAAGCGCTTGAAAGCCTCGTAACCTTCGGGGTCTCGTTGCCGTACGACTTCCCATGATTCAGGCTCGATCTCGATATTGATATTCCAGTTGGGATTCTGCCTTAATTTCTGGGCGATAAAGGCGGTCTGCCCCACCGGGTAATGCCCGTAGATACCGCCATGATAGCCATCGATGAAATAGGCTTGTTGGGCATCTGCCCAACCGGCCAACAAGAATTGGCTTAATACGAATATCGCTAGTTTCTTTTTCATATAATATGTACTATTAATTCACATTTAGAATACTTCCAGTCGGTGGGAGACGGGGCACGCCCCGTCTCTACAAGTCTGTAAATTTCTTGATCTCTATTCGCAAGGGGATTGGTTTATTTTGCTCATAGATCCGGTTAACCAGATCCTGTTGCTCATTCACGCAATCCTCACGAATCCCCTTGTGCATGTATTGTAGCCAAAGGTCGCCGTTCCATTGCAAGAAGATGTCGTGGGGACGGTATTTGCGCAAGGTGTCCACGGCAGCCTCGTTGCAGGCCCAAAGCATGCCCGTCTTCCGCATCAAGTTATATTCCACCCAATAAAATTCACGCATCTTACGCTCTTTCAACCAGCGTTCCTCGTTCATCTGGCGGATCTTCATCGCTTGTTTATACTGCGGGGTATTCTGAAGAAGAGCCATATTGATGCCTCGCTCCAACTCCCTCGCCGTAAAACGACCGATAAACTCCCCACCGATCGTCAACCCGTAATATCCATCCGACAAACCGCTCACGGACAATCCCTCATAATTCATCTCATCCATAAAAGGGATAACACTCAAGGCATCTGCCTGCGTATGTTTCTCATTATCATAATAAGAGGTATCGATAGGATACGGAAGCGATTTCGCCTCGTACGTAAAAGTAAGGTTATCCGAGGAAACAGACAAATCCGAGACACGGCAATTATCCGAGCGAGTCACCTTTTTCCCCGCTCCGTCTATCCGGATATCGGCTACCGGCTTACCGGCCAGACCTTGCGCCTTCAAGAAGAGATAAGCCATGACCAGATGCCCGTCCGTAGAGGGATGTATACGATCCTTCCCGCATAAGGTATACATGGAATCCTCCGCTTGCTCCCATTGGTTGATCGCTACCATCGGGCGGTTAAAATCCACGAATCCCCATTGATTCTCCCGGGCCCGGGCATTCAGGAAATCCACGATCTCCAAGATCGGCGTATTCTTCCCCGGGAAAGCGACCTTATTGAAACGAGAAGTCTCGTCATAAGGAGAGCTTCCGATCAAGATTTTCCTCACCTCCGGATACTTCTTATAGACCTCCTCGATAAAGGCATAATCCCGGCAAGCTTTCTCTACCCGGTTCCGGGCGATCGTATCCGCCCCCGGCTTCCGAAAATCCATATAGCCGACATCGTTCATGCCAAAAGATAGCGTCACCACCGTAGGCTCATGTTCGAAAACCTTATCCAACCGCTGGTAAATCATCTCGGCTACATCCCCACCTACTCCCTCGTTAAAGATATCGATGCGTTGATCCGGGAAACGGGTCATATAGTATAGCCAGATATATGAATGATAATGACCACCGCAAGTAATGCTGTTTCCCACGAAAGCGATCCGATCTCCTTTCTGAAACGGAGCTATCGACTGAGCATATACTCCAGCAAGGCTTGATAAAAACAAACAGACAAACAAAACATATCTTTTCATCTCTATTTCTCTCTTCTCTAATTTTTTGTGATGAATAATATATACCGTGTTAAAAAATATTACTATCAATAGTAATCGTATTTATCATGGATAATAATCCGGATTACTACGGATAGTAATATCCTCCCACACACCTCTAGTCTAGAGAATCGCTCGCTTACTTTTAGCGAACGACATCCTCACCGAGCAGAGGGTTCAGTTCTTTCTCACGCAAAGGTACCGGGAAAACCAAATCCGATTCTTTAAACGGATACGTATGATTAACCGCCTGATAGCCGAATAAATCAACCATTTGCTTCGATACCGGATCAAACGCACGGTGAGTACGCAACATATCATACCATCCTGTAAACTCATAACAGAGTTCCCACGCACGCTCTTTCAATACTTGATCAACCGTGATTGAAGTCGGTCTCGCCTCATTGGGCAACGCACGGTGACGAACTTGGAAATAAGCATCCACAGCTATAGCGTCGGAAGTAGATCCACCATCCAAGGTAGCTTTTGCCTCCGCACACATTAATAGAACGTCCGCATAACGGTAAACCGGAATATTCGCCCCGCTCTTTCCTGTAGATTCGGCATTCTCATCCCAATATTTGCATAAATAAGGAACATCCAAAGTAATCGTTGTCTCCGGATCACCATATTTGGGTTTAGAAGTATAGAAAAACTCCTCATTCCGTTTACGAATATCTTGGTCATCATAACTTTCATAAAACTCTTTACGAGGAGCCAAACCACCCCCATAAGCCGGAGTAATGGAAATCGGTTGTTCCGGATAAGGCAAAAGGCCAAAATGGAAAGGAGCCCCGGCATCTTGCGCCTCACGCTGGATCATAAAAATATGCTCACCACTATTTTCGTTCTCTGACGCACGCAAATCCTTATAATCAGCGAACAAGCTAAAGGCTCCACTATCAATAACCTCCTTGGCTTTCTCGTAAGCCAATTGATAATACTCATTTCCTTTTTGAAGCGGATAACCTGCCATTGTCAAATAAACCTTAGCTAAAAGGGTCTTGATCGCTCCCATAGAGACATGGCCTGTTTTATCACTCCAATCCAGCCCGGACTGCTCCGCCTTTTTCAAGTCTTCCACGATCTGGTTATAAATATCCTCCTTAGGAGACCTTGGGATCTTCACCGTATTCAGGTCTACCGTAGGTTCCGTCTTCAACGGGATATCCCCGAATAATTGTACCCCTTGGAAATAGTAATATGCCCGCAAGAAATAAGCCTCTCCCAGATACTTCGCTTTCTGGCTCTCGCTAATAATATCCGTAGCGGAAACATTTTGAATCACGCTATTACAGTTTTCCAAAGGAAAGAAAGTAGTCTTCCAGAAGTTACGAATAATGCCGTTACTCTCTTCCAAACCGGAAAGCAATAAGAACTGGTTCTGCTCATTACCGGCCGCACGAGGACGATAACTAGTACCTACAAGATATTCCAAGTTAAAAAGGTGAACTGTAGCAATCTCGAGGTCGGAACTCAACAGATCATCAAGCCCGTCATAAGTGCCATCCACAGCCGCCTTTATCTGGTTCTCTGTCGTATAATATTCAGAAGGACTCAAGAAGGTTTTCGGGTCTTCCTCTAAAAAATTCGTACAGGATGTAAAAGCCATTATTGCGGAAAGCAAGCCACACATCCATACAAGCGCTTTATTTTTCATATCTTAGTTTTTTACGAAGTAAAGATTAAATAATTAGAAATTAACACCTAAAGTAAATGAGTACGTACGAGGTTTGGGATAGGTATAAAAATCCACTCCCTGCTCAAATACGGCATCATAACTCGTTACCTCCGGATCACTACCAGAATAGTTCGTAATCAAGAACGCATTCTCCACATTGAATCCCAAGGATAAACTCTTGATGTGAGCGGCAGAAAGCATACGGGAACTAAAGTCATATTTCAAGCCGATATTACGTAAACGCAAGAACGAACCCGGCTCACAACTCCAAGAATCTACGTCATTCTCATATCCATCTCCCGGAAGGCGCAAGCTAGGCACCATCGTGTTTTGGTTTTCCGGCGTCCAAGCGTTCACCGGAATGTCCGCATAAGCATTGGAGAATGTCACACGGTTACCCATCAACTGGCGAGTGAAGTTAATCAACTTATTACCATATACCCATTGCAAATCAAACATAAACGTGAAGCCTTTCCACGAGAATGTATTTGTCATATTCATCTCGAATTTAGGAGCGCCATTTCCGATATAGTCTTGGTCTTCGCCATCCTTCATTCCATTACCATTCTTGTCCCAATACTTGATATCGCCGGGTTTCTTATTATACTTAGCGGCTTCTTCCGCCTCATCAGTACCCCATGTACCTAGGCGAACATAGCCGTAAAGAGCATTTAAAGGATGTCCCTCTTCAATGCGTCCTCCCCACTTACCGATAATATTATCATTTATATCCAGTACCATCGAGCGGTTCATCGTATAATTCCAAGAGGTAGTCCATAAGAAATCACGGCTTTGGATATTGCGTGTATTCAAGCTCATCTCAAGACCTTGATTACGGATCTTACCCAAATTTGTCATAGTTTTCTCATATCCCGAGTTAGAAGGCAATTGTAGCTCATACAATAAATCAGTCGTAATCTTATGATAATAATCCGCCATAAACTCGATACGCCCATTAAAGAAACTCAAATCGATACCCGCGTCAAGTTGTCTGGATTTCTCCCAGCGTAAATCCGGATTTGCCATACTTTTCAACGTAACGATCGTCGTCATATCCTTGCCAAAAGGAAGGCGTTTATTCTCATAACGTGCCATAGACGCATAATCACCGATTTCCGCGTTACCCACCGTACCGTAGCTCAAACGGACTTTCATATCATCAATCACCTTTTTCGCGTTCTCGAAGAAATTCTCATTGGATACACGCCAAGCGGCCGAGAATGAAGGAAAGAAACCATATTGGTTATTCAAGCCAAAACGAGAAGAACCATCCTCACGGAAAGAAGCGCCCAATAAGTAACGATTGTCAAAATTATAGTTGATACGGGCATAGTAAGAATTCATCTTATTATCCGTATAGTCTGAGCCAACCTTAGAACGTACGGTACCGACTCCCATATTATTGTACTCAAAATAATCATCGAAGAAATTCTCGGCCCCTAGCTCGCTTTTCTCTGTTTTTGAGTAATACCAACTGGCTCCCGCTACGACATTCAAGTTATGCTTATTCCAGCTTTTATCAAAAGTCAAGTAGTCCTCATTCGTCCACGACATCGTATTTCGATGTGCTTTCTCCGCTTTACCCTTTTGAGTATCTCCATAGCCGAATAAGGTACTCGGGTTATAAGATGAATTGATATAAGAACCATCCTGGCGGCTGAAGCTAGTCGTTAACTTTAACCAAGAGGTAATCTTAAACGTACCAATCACGTTAGCCAACGTGTACTGATTCTTATCGATATTCTTACGTTCCTTTAAAATCCTCACGGGATTCTCCGTATCTTCCGCACCTGGATAATCTCCTTTACGGGAATAGGTACCATCCTCATATTGAACCGGAAGGAACGGTAATGCTTCCAATGTATACCGAGAGATCGCATTCTCCGAGTTTCGGGCATTACTAGATCCAACATTCAACATGGCCTGTAAATGGAACCATTCTTTCAAATCCCATCCTACATTGATAAACGCATTCAACTGACGTTTATAAGTCTCCAACATAATACCCTGATTATCTTTATAACTTACATTCGCCACAGCGGTCAGCTTATCGCTTCCTCCGGAGAAACTAAGTGAATGCTGATGAGAAAAAGCCGTACGGGTCACGGCATCCTGCCAGTCCGTATCATATTTCGGAGTCCCGTCCGGATTGAACAGGTCATTCTTATGCGTAAACATATTGCTCGGATCCAGATGGGGAGCGATACGTCCCGGTTGAGCCTCATAAGCACGCTTGAATACATCCAAAGCCTCTTCCGCATTTAAGACATCGACTTTACGAGCTAACGTTCCGGCAGACAAAACGGTATTATACGAGATATTCGTTGTATTTTTCTTACCTTCCTTCGTTGTTATCACCACAACACCATTCGCACCTCTCGCACCATAAATAGAAGAGGAAGTAGCGTCTTTCAAGATATCGATAGACTGAACTATATTCGGATCAATCTGGTCCGGATCCACGCCAACCACACCATCGACCACATATAGCGGTGTATTGGAAGAATTCAAAGAACCGATACCACGGATTTTTATCGCAGGGCTACCACCCGGCGCACCAGAATTCAAAGCGATATTAACACCCGCTACCTTTCCGGCCAATCCTTGGAATACGTTCGTGGCATTCGGACGCTCCAATAACTTCTCCGAGTCTACGGAACCCACTGAAGTTGACAAGTTTCGTTTCAACATCGTACCATATCCAACGACAACGACCTCTTCAAGCGCTTTATAATCCTCGGCCAACTTCACGTTAAACAGTGTACGATTCCCGACCTCGATCTCTTGCTCCGCATAGCCGATATAGGAAAATGACAGGATATCGTTATTAGCCGCATCCAAGCTAAACTTTCCATCCAGATCCGTAACGGTACCGACCGTCGTACCCTTAATCACGACATTGGCCCCGATAACCGGTATGCCATCCGGATCCGTAACGGTACCGGAGATCTTTTTCTTTTGTTGCTGTACGGCGTCTTTCTTCAAGATCGTGATGTGCTTACCTGATATGCGGTAGGTCAAGTTCGTGTTTTTCAACAACTCATTCAACACGTCGGTAACTTGGCGATTCTTCACCTGTATATCCACCTGCTTACTATTATCGATATCCTCGCTCTTATAGAAAAACATGAACTCGGTCTGTTTCTCAATCTCCGAGACGACATCATAGAACGTCCCGCTCTTTACTTCTACCGTAACTTGAGCTTTTTGCGCATAGGTATCCGCCGAGACATGCAATATACCCAGTATTAAAAAAAGCAATGTGATCTTCATGATTGATTTAAATTTTTTAGGTAATAGATCATCACTATTCCAAACTTTTTCCATAAATTTGTAAATGTTTTTTTATTAAGGACTTACCTCGATCGCACGGTTTCAGCGGACTGGCGAGAAAGGTGATTCATAAATTAAAAACGAATAAGGATCGGGGGTGAGTGGTGTCAGTCCCGATTCTTTTTTTGTGATCAAGTATTTGTCATAGGCAATTCCAATGTTTAAGGTTATACATCTATTATTTTGTTATTTGCTTCTCGCCGATATCAGAATATCTTTTCCGTCTTTCATGAAAGTGAATTGTTTCTCCGAGTTAATAATATCCAACACCTCTTGTATACCTTGATCCAAAGAGAAGGTTCCCGTGTAGCGGATGTTCCGCAGACTGTCATGCGCCAAGCGGATATTTACCCCATAGTAATTCTCCAGACGTTTTACGATAGAGACTAAGGTCTCATCCTTGAAACGATATTTCCCTCCTACCCAAGCGTTCGAGATCGAGGCATCTGTCTCTGACAAGAAAATAGAGCCGGTCCGGTTATCCGACCGGGCTTGTTGATTCGGCTTTAGCTTCATGCTACTCATTTTCCGTCCTTGAGCGTCAAAAGATTCCAACAGGATACTACCACTTAATAAGGTGGTGACGCTAAAGCGATCATCGTTGAAAGCCTGTATATTGAATGAGGTTCCGAGTACCGTGATTTGTTGGTTCTTTAGTTTTACGATGAAAGGTTTCGAATGATTCTTCGCAACCTCGAAATAGGCCTCACCCTCCAGATGAACCACACGCTCATCTCCATTAAAAGAGGTGGGGTATTTAAAACGGGTGGAGGCATTGAGTATGATCTTACTGCCGTCGGATAGCAATAGCGTGTTCGCACGTCCGCCTTTTTCCACTACGATCTCGTTATATTCCATATCGCCGGCATATAAACGATTGCTTATCCATTGATTCATACCCACACCTACTCCCATAGCGATTACGATAATCGCCGCATATCTCAAGAATGAAAGCCAGAACTGTTTGCCAAGGACCTTGGATTTCACAGATACGCCAGAGATCGCATCCAGCTTTCCAGCCATTCGCTCCCAACTACGCTCCACGGAATAATGGTTCAAGAACGCCACTTCTTTCCGAGTGTCAAAAAGCCCCTTAAGCTCAAAGAAGTGGGCTTTATTAGCGTCACTCTCATGAATCCAAGCATCCAACACCCGAAGTTCATCCTCTTGAATCTCGTTCTGCAAATAGCGTATGATCAGTTCTTCTATCGAATTATTAGATTCCATTTTCTGTTTCATTTATAATATATACGACCGGTTTCCTCTTTTTACTTACGTATTCTACCGTATTTTCATCTAAAAAATAAAACCAGTGCCAGAAGTGCCAACACATTCCGTATGATCTTCAATCCTTTATAGAGTTGCGCCTCTACCGTACGTTGAGAGATATTTAGCATTCCTGCGATCTCCACTGATTTCTTCCCGTCCACATAAGCCAACGTAAAAACCTCTCGGCATCTGTCCGGTAACTTGGCTATTTCCCGGTAAACGGAGTCCAGACGCTCTTTCTCCAGCTCCGCCGCATCCGACTGATTATAATAACCTATCTCCTCTATCTTTAGTCTACGAGCAACCTCATCCGCATAAGTCATTTCTATTGATTTATGCTTTAGGTAATCGAGGCAAGCATTTTGAACGGAACGGAATAGGTATGTCTTCAAGCCTTCTTCCACGGAATAAATCTCTTTCTTTTGCCAGATCTTGATGAATATATCATGCACTAAATCTTCCGCCGTATCGCTATCCACATATTTCGAGGCATAAAAGATCAGTCTGGGGGCATTCTCCAGATATAATAATTTAAATTTATCTAACTCATGGTTCTTAATAATATAGTCTTTCATGCTCAATGTGGACATTTCTTGTATTATATTAGACAATTCAAGGCTTCTCCTTTATCTATATACGATCATAGAAACAGATCTACTTACGCCCACACGAAAAAAATAACACAAAAACAAAAAGCCCTATCCGAACTTAATCAGATAGGGCTTTCAGATTATTCTATCGCTAGATATTATCTCAACGGGATATATTGTACAAACGCCTCGATCGCCTCATAAGAAGCCAAACCTAATTGACGATACAACTCCGCGGTAGCACGGTTGCGATCTTCGGCACGCTGCCAGAACAAACGCTCGTCGTCACCCAGATACGGAGCGCTCTCGGCCTGCGATTGATGCTTCAAGATAGCGTTACGTTTGAAGCGCAACTCCTCCGGACTGATAGGTACGGCCATCTCGATATGGTCCATTTCCCATTCTGCCCATGCGCCGCGATACATCCATACACGGCAGTTCTTCATCCATTCCTCGTCTTTCACCTCGTCGATAGCGGCCAGTACGGCATCCAGACAAACCTTGTGAGTTCCGTGCGGGTCAGCCAAGTCACCGGCGACAAACATTTGATCCGGCTTGATCTCGAGCAACAGCGCCTTTACGATATCCTTGTCGGCCTCACTCAAATCATTCTTTTTCACTAATCCGGTCTCGTAGAACGGAAGATCCAAGAAATGAACATGATCGTCCTTCACGCCCGAGTAGCGGCAACCGTGACGGGCTTCCTCACGACGGATCGTTCCTTTCATAAAGAGGACATCCTTTCTCTCCGGCTCGCCGTTCTCCACCTTCTCGTAACGCAGGTAGTTGATGATCTCGTTCGCTTTATCCTTCACGGCCGAGTCGGGAGAGTATTTCTCACATACATCACGCAAATACTCGCAATAACGGATTACCTCCTCGTCGCCTACGGCAATATTACCGGAAGTCTCGTAAGCCACATGCACATCATGATGTTGGTCGCACAAACGGCGCAAGGTACCGCCCATGGAGATCACGTCATCATCCGGGTGCGGACTGAATACGATCACTTTCTTCGGATACGGGTTAGCACGCTCCGGACGATTGGAATCGTCGGCGTTCGGTTTACCACCCGGCCATCCGGTAATCGTATGCTGGATATCATTGAATATCTTGATATTTACATTATACGCCGAACCATACAGGGCTAACAACTCACCCAATCCGTGCTCGCTATAATCCTTGTTTGTCAATTTCAAGATCGGTTTGTCCGTCAACTGACACAACCAAACGATCGCACGGCGGATCAACTTATTATCCCACTCGCAGCTAGTCACCAACCAAGGATGACTGATACGAGTCAAGTCGTAAGCGGCTGAAAGATCGATCACGACCTTGGCGTTCGGATGATTCTGCAAATAGCTGGAAGGAACGGCATCGCTAACCTTGCCTTCAACGGTCTTAGCGACAATGCTAGCCTTATCCTCGCCCCAAGCCATCAAGATCACGCTGCGGGCGTTCATCATCGTAGAGATACCCATCGTGATGATACCTGCCGGGACATTCTCCTGCGAAGGGAACGTACGGGCAGCCTCCTTGCGGGAAGCGCCTTCCAACAAGACCATACGGGTACGCGAGCTGATCGTCGTTCCACCCACGTTGAACATGATATTGCTGGAGTTACCGATACCTAGCAACATGCAATCGATACCTCCCACGGATTGGATCGTCTCCTCATACTGGCGACAGAAATCTAGGATAGCGTCTTTCGGCATGCTTCCGTCCGGGCAATAGATATTCGCAGGATCGATATCGACCTGATCGAATAACTCCTCTTTTAGGCGAGCCAGATTTCCGGCGCTGGGATTAGCCAATGGATAGAACTCATATTCCACGAAAGCAATCACGTTGCGGAAACTTAAATTCTCCTCTTTATGCATACGGATCAACTCCTTGTAAACGCTTAGCGGAGAACGTCCGCCGGGTAAAGCGATCACGAAGGGCTTACCAATATCTTGTTTTTTACGGATTTGTGTTGCTATCTCTTTAGCGATAGCGAAAGAACCTTCCTCGGCCGATTCGTAAATGTTTGTCGGAATCTTTTCCAAACGAGTTAAAACTGAATGCTCGAAAGCATTTTCCGGGCGATAATACCGCAACGGTATACGCGTCAGAGTAATTTGAGAACTAAGGTTCGTTTTCATGTTTAATTATTGATTTAGTATTACAATCTTACTTGAATCACAAATATATGAAATAAGTACTGATTTCGCCATACGTTGATAGAACAAATTTATTAGCCGAAAGGTTTGATCTATATCGCCTAAAAATAAAAAAGAACCGTCCCGGCCAGCCAAGACAGTCCCTTCCTTATATTATTAACGAGCTTAGACCAATGTATTTGTCTCCGGAACTAAGTTTCCCATGCTCCATACCGCACGCACATTCAACTTACGATCCAAGATCACGATATCCGCGTCCTTCCCTCTTTGCAAGGTTCCGGTGCGATCGCTTACCCCCATCAGGCGGGCCGGAGTCTCGGAAGCCATACGGACAGCGTCGGCCAAAGGAATATCGGCCTTCTGCACCATCGTACGTACCAGTACGTCCATCGTGGCGATACTTCCCACCAATGAGGAATGATCCGCCAACTTGCATACGCCATCCTCAATGATAATGCGGGGATCGGATAACGGCTTACCCTCGTTGGCTGCGCAAGAAAGAGCATCCGTAACCAAGCAAGTACGTTCCACTCCTTTCAGCTTATAGACCAATCGGAGAATCGTAGAGGGTAAATGACGCCCGTCAGCGATCACCTCTACCGTCATATCGTCCATCAAGAAAACACTTTCCACCGTTCCCTCGTACTTATATTCACGACGCTTATGGAAACCGGGCATAGCGTTATAGAAATGAGCCGCATGCGTGAAACCGGCATTGTAAGCGGTCTTAATATCATCAAACTCCGCTTCCGTATGCGAGATAGCGGATAGGATTCCCCTCGACTTCAAGTATTGGGCGAACTCAAGCGCACCCGGTATCTCCGGGCTGGAATCCCAACGCTTGATGCAATCCGTACGTTCCAATATCTCTTTATACTCTTTCGGGTCGGCGGGATTCTCCTTATCGATAAATAAACTCGCCGCCATCTTCGGATTCAAATACGGTCCCTCAATGTGCAATCCTAAGATAGGACCGTCTTTTTTCCTCATCATCTCCTCGCATACAGTTACCGCCTTATCGATCACCCCGATTTCTGGAGCCAACACGGTAGGGAATATCGTCGTGGCCCCATGTTTCTGATGAGCAGCTACCGCACCGTGGAAAGCCTCTTCCGTACATTCGGAGAAGTCGAAGCCCCCACCGCCATGGATATTCATCGCCACGAAACCGGGGACGATAGACATTCCTTTCGCGTCCACCACCTTGGCGCCAATCACCGCTAAATCGCTATTTGTAACCTCTAAGATCTTCCCGTCGCTAATCAATACGGAACCATCCTTCATCCATCCTTGCGGCGTAAGGATATGGCCATTTATAATTTGTGTCAACATAATCGTTCTTGTTTAGAATAGTTTATTCGTACCTTCAACCAACTTACCCATCGCCCAAACCGCACGGACATTCAAGTCACGGTCCAACAAGACGATATCGGCGTCTTTGCCCCGCTGCAAGGTTCCCTTGCGATCGGATACGCCCATGATACGGGCGGGAGTCTCCGAGGCCATACGCACGGCATCCTCCAAGGGAATCTCGGCCTTTTGCACCATCGTACGGATCAAGCGGTCCATCGTGGCGACACTACCCGCCAAGGCCGAGCGGTCGGCCAACTTACACACGCCATCCTCGATGATGACACGGGGATCGAAAGCGACTTGGCTATCACTGGCGGCGCAAGCCAAGGCATCCGTGATCAGACAAGTGCGTTCCACACCTTTTATCTTATAGACCAGACGAAGGATCGTAGGCGGCACATGGATACCATCCGCAACGACCTCGACGGTCATATCATCGAGCAAATAGATACTTTCCACCGTTCCCTCATACTTATACTCGCGGCGTTTATGGAAACCCGGCATGGCGTTATAGAAATGGGTGGCGTGGGTATAACCTACCTCATAAGCGGTCAAGATATCCTCAAACTCGGCTTGGGTATGCCCTACCGAGGCGAGTACGCCTTTCGAGGTGATATATTTACCGAACTGCATCGCTCCCGGAAGTTCCGGAGCGGCGTCCCAGCGCTTGATGCAATGCGTTTCCTCCAACAGAGGGATATATTCCTCGGGATCGGGATTCTTGATATTCTCAGGGATTTGTCCACCAGCCATTTTCATATTGAAATAATGTCCTTCTAAGTGAAGCCCCAGAACCGGACTATCTTTCTCAGCCATCAGTTTCTCGGTGGTCTCGGCGGCGGCACGGATCATCGGGATGGTAGAAGAGGATAAGGTGGGGAAGATACTGGTCGTACCGTGTTTCATGTGCGTGGCTACCGCCGCACGGAAAGCTTCCTCGGTACCTTCCATAAAATCACGGCCTCCACCTCCGTGCACGTGAATTTCCACGCCACCGGGGACGATATACATACCTTTGGCGTCTATCAAGGTTGCCCCTACTACCGCTAAGTCGCAGTTTGTCACTTCTAAAATCTTACTGTCGCTTATCAGTACCGAGCCGTCTTTCAGCCAGCCTTGCGGGGTAAGAATCTTTCCATTAATGATCTGTGTTAACATGATATGTGCTTTAAGCTTTCGCGTTTTTTTGGATAGCAAAGTTAAGGACTTTCTTTTTAAAACGAGTAAGCTATTAAAGGTTATTTTCAAGGAATAATCAAAATGACACTTTGTAATCCGAACCTCCGGAGAACCGAATATTCCGGGCCTAAGTACTGCTCGCCTCCAAATCCGAAAGAAAATTTCAGCAAACAACTAATAGCCAACTCTATACCCAAAAATAGCCTTTTATTCTAGCGAAATCAATTCATCCTAATTCATATCAAAAGGAAAGATTGGTATCATTTATAGGGTTACAATAGGGTTCTAGCAGGGTAAGAATGCCTATTCACAAGTAGTCATAACCCTATTCTTGAGTAGTCACGATGCCCAACGGCGGCATACGCATCGGCCGATGGCAGTACTGGCGTAGTCCAACGCAGCCTATCACGCATGAGAAAAGGGATATTCTCCCCTTTAAAAGCCAGCTCTCGTACTCTCCCTTCCGCTATTTTGCGTCATCAATAACAAGCGCTTGTCACGAAAACAGGAGTATTTGGATCAAAAAGATCAGATAAGCAGCCTTTCACTGACTAGCAGCCTTTTCATGAATCCTGCGTATTCAGCTCTTCCAACTCCATTGTCCGTTCGGTCCATAGATCCATCGCATCGGAAAGTTCTTTTTTTAGGGCAGAATATTCACCGTAGAGAGAAGCGTCGGAGGCACCTTCCGGCGTAGCCAGCTTCGCCTCGATAACGGCAATGCCATTCTCAAGCTCCGAGATACGGGCCTCGGCCTCGGCAACTACTTTCTCCGCTTTCTTAATCGCTTTACTCAGTTCCTTCCTTGCCTCATAGGAGAGCTTGTTTTGAGATACCTGAGCCTCACCGGTACCGGATGTGGAAGTGCTCGTCCCGGTAGAACGTTCCAATTCACGCAAGCTATCCATTTTCTTATGCTCCAAGAAATTATAGATGCCGCCTAAGTGCTCGACGACTTTCTGGTTACCGAACTCATAGACCTTATCGACTAGGCCATCCAAGAACTCACGGTCGTGGGAAACCAGAATCACCGTGCCGTCGAACTCCCTCAAGGCGTCTTTCAGCACGTCTTTCGAACGCATATCCAAGTGGTTCGTCGGCTCATCGAGAATTAGCAGGTTGACCGGCTCCAATAACAAGCGGATCATCGCCAAACGGGTACGCTCGCCACCCGACAGGACTTTCACCTTCTTATCGGAAGCCTCGCCGCCAAACATGAAAGCGCCTAGGATATCCCGTATCTTCAAGCGGATATCTCCTTGGGCTACGTAATCGATCGTATCAAAAACGGTAAGATTCTCGTTCAATAGCTGCGCTTGGTTCTGGGCGAAGTAACCGATCTTCACGTTATGACCTAATTGGAGCTTTCCGGTGAAATCGGCAATCTCTCCCATGATACATTTCACCAAGGTAGATTTACCCTCGCCGTTCTTTCCGACGAAAGCTACTTTATCGCCCCGATTGATCGTCAAGGTCACATGGTCGAAGATCAGATGATCGCCATAACGCTTCGCCACCTCCTCACAGATCACCGGATAGGAACCGGAACGGGGAGCGGGCGGGAATTTCAGCCGCAGCATGGCTGTATCCACATCGTCTACCTCGATACGTTCCACCTTCTCCAATTGCTTGATGCGGGATTGTACCTGTACGGACTTCGTGGCTTTATAACGAAAACGCTCGATAAACGCCTCGGTATCGGCCAATTTCTTTTGTTGGTTCTCATAAGCGCGCTGCTGCTGCTCACGGCGTTCTTGGCGAAGTACGACGTACTCCGAATATTTCACTTTATAATCGTAGACCTTGCCTAATTCGATCTCCAAGGTGCGGAAAGTCGTATTATCAATAAAGGCACGGTCGTGCGAGACTAAGATCACGGCGTTGGCACGGGTAGCGATAAAGTTCTCCAGCCATTGGATGGATTCTATATCCAGATGATTCGTCGGCTCGTCCAGCAACAACACGTCCGGTTGCCGGAGTAAGAGCTTTGCCAGCTCGATACGCATACGCCAGCCTCCGCTGAACTCAGACGTCGGGCGGTCGAAATCGCTACGGCTAAAGCCTAATCCGACCAATGTACGCTCCAACTCCGCATGGTAGTTGTTTCCTCCCATCATCTGGAAATGCTCGGATAGGTACGTGACACGATCGATCAGCTTTTGATAGCTCTCGGAGTCATAATCCGTACGCTCCGCCAATTGGGTATTCAAGCGGTTGATCTCCTCCTCCATCTCATGGATATGCTCGAAAGCGCATTCCGCCTCCTCCCGCACCGTACGGGTATCAACTAATTGCATGTGCTGGGGCAAATACCCGATAGTAACATCTTTCGGTACGCTAACAGTTCCGGAAGTGGGTGATTGCAAACCGGCGAATATCTTCAACATCGTCGATTTACCCGCACCGTTCTTGCCCACCAAGGCGATACGGTCCTTCTTGTTTACCACAAATGAAATGTCATCAAAAAGCGTAAAACCGCCAAACTCAACTGTTAGTCCTTCAACCGAAATCATACTGTCTCTTTAATTTATGACCGCAAAGATACAACAGTTCAAGGTTTACTCACAAACTTTTCAATTAATATCAGCACATCCTTATGCAACGGAAGGGCGGGATCGGTATAGGTAGCCATTTGCCTCTGCTGGTCCATCGTATCGCAGGTCTTCATCAGATGGTTCATATTTCCAATCAAATGATAATCCGCCGAAGGCTGGGCTTGCTTCAACAGTTCGGCATCTTTTACGGATACTTGCATATCCTTATCCCCTTGTAAAATCAACACCGGCACTTTTAATTTTTTGATGATTTCTTGCGGATTATACGTATACCATGAGATCATATAAGGCTGTACCGACGAACGGAACAAGGATTGTAAGCCGATCGGCACGTCCGGTACGAGCTTCCCTTCCTTCAAGGACGCATTTATCGACTTTACCATGTCCCGGATCACTTCCGGCTGACCCGCCATTTGCTCCTCCACGATCTCATAGGCTGGACGCCCCGCACCTGCCACCGAAATGTATCCTTTCACTTTCGGGTTATCCACCGAAGCCGCCATACCGACTAACGCTCCCTCGCTATGCCCCAACACATAGATTCCGGAAATACGTTTATCCCGGCTCAAATAATCGATCCAGCCTCGTGCGTCCTTGATCCCGTCCTCGAAACGCATGGAATACTCATCCTTTCCCGCTGAGGCGCTGGAGGCGATACCCCGTTTATCATACCGCAAGGAAGCGATACCTTTTCCCGCTAGCCCTTCCGCCAAGTATTTAAGGGAGTTATTCTTACCCGGCAAGGCGGCGGAGTTCCCATCCATATCCGTAGGGCCGGAACCGGGTATAATCAATACCACAGGATAACCGGACTCCTGATTGGGAGTTACCATCTTCCCTTTTAATGCCCCGGTAGACGTATTTAGCACCACCGAACGCTCGTTCAACCGTACAGGCAACTGCGGCAAACAAGACAAGGATACGAGAAGAAAGCAGGCAAAAACTATCAGTTTCTTTTTCATAACGGAATCAATTTATATACTTAAGCACATGAGACATACAATCTCAATATTCGCCAAATGTAACTAAAAAAGGGGAGAACCTCTCGGCCTTCCCCCCCTTTTTATCTAACATCTCATAGGAAACTAATACCCCGGATTCTGTTTCAAGTTTGGATTCTTATCCATGCTTGTTTGAGGAATCGGCAAGTAACGGTTACGAGAAGAGAACTGACGAGTCTCAATAACAGCCGTACCCGTGATTTCCGCACGTTTAGTAGGCTCAGACTCCCCATAATTAATCGTTCCTGTAACACGTAACAAATCACCATTCAGGACTTTCTCGGCAAGCATCTTTCCATCTTCCTGCCAACGGACGATGTCCGCACGACGCAAGCCTTCGCCGGCCAACTCTACCGTACGCTCACGACGGATCAATTCACGAAGTTTCTCCTTCGTCCCATATTTAGCCTTATCCACTTCCCGCATTCCTACACGCTGACGGATCTGATTCAAATAACCATAGATCTCATCAGAAGGACCGCTCAACTCATTCGCAGCCTCCGCATACGTCAATAGGACCTCCGCATAACGGAATACGATCGGACAAGCTCCCGAGCTCCAAACATCTCCATATTGATCCATCGGATCCAAGTATTTCGCCCAAGTCAAAGCACTCTTGGAAGCATTATCTGTATAAGTCGGGAAGTTCTTGTTGACAGTACCATCTTGAAATTTCTCGTCCAAAGTATTCAAGATATCACCTCTCCAGTCACGTCCCGGATATAAAATGGTCATGGCCATACGAGGGTCGCGATTCGCGAACGGATGCTTTGCGTCATAAGTCTTCGACTCTTCTTTCGTCAATCCATCAGACATTTCATACATATCCACCAAATTCTGGGTCGGGACGATAGAAGACCAGCCTTGGTCTACATTATTGTACATTTGCCCGATGGTTCCCAATCCGTCCAACGTCTCAATATTCTGATCCGCTAGGATTATCTCTTTAGAATCCACTCCCGATACCTTAAAAAGATTCGTATAATCCGGATCCAACTCATACTGCTTCAAATCAATGATTGCCTTAGCTGCGTCTTTTGCCTTTTGCCAATCACCATAATACAAAGCCTCACGCATCTTGATAGCTAAAACAGCACCTTTAGCGATATAGCCACGAGCCTCCGGAGCCTCTGCGATCCCTGCTAAGGCCTCGTCTAAATCCTTAGCTATATAATCGCGCACCTCTTGTTCCGTATTGCGTTCCACTTTAGCCTCGTCCGCACTTGAATAAGAACTAATAATAGGTACACCACCATACCACCAATTCATCAAGAAATACTTATAAGCACGGATCGCTTTAGCTTGAGCCACATAATTAGCTTTTACAGCGTCACTAGAAAACGTCACCTTGTCTACATTCTCCAAGAATGTATTCGCCTTACGAATCGACTTGTAATCATAAAGGATCTGCCCAGGATTAGAACTAGACAATGACCCATCCCCCCACGGGCGGAATCCTTCCCAAGGGAAATTATTATAGCCTATATCTGAGCCACAATCCAGATAAAGCAACGTATTTCCATCTAGCAAATCCTTATAACAGCCTACTATGAAGCCCTTCGCATCCGCCTCTGTCTGCCATGTGGTAGAAGGAGCCAACTGATCCTTAGGCACCGTATCCAGAAAATCTGAACACGAAGTAGATAACGCAGCCATACCAGCCGCCAACATATATATTGATAATCGTTTCATAAAATCTTCTATTTAAATGGTCTTAACTAATTAGAATGTCACATTTACGCCAAAAGAATTTGTCATCACTAATGGGTAGCTAGACAAACGGGAACTAACAGTCTCCGGGTCTACGTTCAATGGCATAGAATCTATCGTAAACAAATTCTCCGCAGAATAATAAACACGTACATTCGACAAACCGATAGCGTTCAGCACACTCTTTGGAAGCGTATATCCTAATTGCAATGTCTTCAGACGCAGGTAACTGGTATTAATTACCCAGAAATCAGACATCACGTTAGAAGCCTCACTCGGAGATTTTCTAGACTCCGCTACACGCGGCATACTTGCATTGGTATTTTCCGGTGTCCAGCTATCCAGCCATGCAGTAGAAGGATGTCCGGCACTACCCGAGAACTCACCAAACGCTTCTTTCGTAAACGCACGGCCTACATTAGCCGCACCGGTGAAGTTCAAAGTCAAGTCAAATGCTTTATAGCCTACATTCAAGTTCAAACCAAATGTAACAACTGGATTGATAGTCTTAGACAATACACGGTCATCCGCATCCAGCTTTCCATCTCCATTCGTATCTACATAACGTAAATCACCGGCTTGGAAATCCTGTCCGAACGGGTAGCCGTCTTTTCCTTTATAGGTATCCATCCATTGCTGTGCCTCTGCGTCAGATTGGAAAAAGCCATCAGCCTTATATACATAGTAAGAATCGATTGGCTTTCCAACAAAACGCCACAAATCACCGTCATCAGGATTTGTCATACGGTCTACACCTCCTAAATCCTCGATCTTGTTCTTATTATAGGCCATATTTCCCATCACATTCAATGACCAGTCATTCCACTTATTGTTATAACCTAGCTGTACCTCGACACCTCGGTTACGCATAGAACCCACGTTATCGAAATAAGGATCCAAGCCAAACTCAGTCGGGACCGGTACCTCCATGATGATATCCGTAGTCTTGCGATCATAGTAATCAAACGTGAAAGTCACATGATTAATAACCGCATCCAAGCCAATACCCCAAGTCGTAGATTTCTCCCATGACAAATCCTCGATACGATAGGCTTTCTGATAATATCCCGTCGTCAAGTTGCCTCCCATAGGATAATTACCATCCAAATTATAAGTCTGCATCCAAGGATAATATTGATTCTCCCAAGGATTCGATTTATTTAAGGCGTCTTGATTACCTAACATACCCCAAGAAGCACGAATCTTCAAACTGCTCAACCAATCATGCGTACTTTCCATAAACTCCTCCTCGCTGATACGCCAAGCACCGGAGAAAGAAGGGAAATATCCCCAACGATGTCCCGGAGCAAAACGAGAGGAAGCATCCGCACGGAAGTTTGCCTCTAATAAATATTTTCCCGCAAAATCATAATTAATACGCCCAAAATAGGAAAGCATGGCAAGCTCTCGGCTCAAACCATCATTTGTTTGTGTAGAAGCCCCACCGGCATCCATATCATTCAGGCTATTACTCGGGAAATTATTCCTCTGCATCTGATTCTTGCTAACCTCATACTTCTCCGCATGATAACCTACCATCACTTTCAAGCCATGCTGACCAAAGTTCTTGCTGTAATTCAGCAAAGCATCGAAATTATAACGTTTCCAATTCACGAAACGTTCAACCAAGGAAGTGGTACGAGACGCAGATGCCGGATCATCCGGTATGCTCAGGACTCGCTCCGTATGACGTTGGTCCTCGTTCACGTAGGCACCCGTCACAGTAGCCTTCAACCCATCAATAATATCATAATCAACAGAAAGTGCCCCCGTAAAATTCTGGTTACAATTATCCACCGTCTGCCCGGAATCCAACCATGCGATAGGGTTACCATCGTTAGTTTGTCCGTATTTGCCATCCTTATCCTTGACTGGGATCATCGGGCTAATAATATTCAATTGACGGATAATCTGGTCGGAAGAACCACCATAATAGCTAGCATTCGGATCCGAGAAGTCATTCTTAATAAAAGACATGTTCATCCGAACAGCCAGTTTCTTCGTCAACTGCATATCCAGATTCGTACGTCCGTTAAACTGTTTACGATCTGAGTTAGGAAGGATACCCGTCTGCCCTAAATATCCGGCCGAAGCCATATACTTCACGTTCTCCGCACCTCCTGTAATACTAACATTGTGCTTATGCAACAAACCTGTCCGATAAGCCTCATCATTCCAGTCCGTATTAGGATGTCCGTAAGGATCAGAGCCATCCTCAAACATCCGGATGTCCTCGTCACTATAACGTCCCGGCTCGAAACGATTCCACAAACGTGCGTAATCGGCTGAGCTGACACGATCAATCATGGAAGTAGCTTTCGAGGCACCCACATATCCGTTATAAGAAATACGAGGAGCACCCGTCTTACCACGTTTTGTCGTGATCAAGATAACACCATTAGAAGCCTTCGAACCGTAAATAGCGGCGGAAGAAGCGTCTTTCAATACAGAAATACTCTCAATATCATTCGGATCGATATCATTCATGGAGCCACTCTCGATACCATCGATCAAGATATATGGGCTGGCAGAGTTCAAAGTACCGACACCACGGATACGGATCGTACTACCATCCTGTCCCGGACGGCCTTGACCCGAGGTAACGGTTACACCCGGCATCATACCTTGAAGACCGGAAGACACGTTAGAGATAGGACGGCTTGTCAACTCCTTGCTATCCAATTGGGCTACCGCTCCCGACAAGTTCGCCTTCTGTTGCGTACCATAACCAACAACGATCACCTCATCTAATTTCTGGGTATCTTCCTGCAAGGACACATTGATGGAAGGCTCTCCATTATATTTGAATTCTTGAGTTAGATAACCGATAAAGGATACTTGGATCACATCCCCTTTCTTCACATCCAACACGAAATTACCATTCATGTCGGTTACAGTACCATTCGTAGTACCTTTTACAACTATTGACGCTCCAGCCACAGGGCCAAAACTGTCACTAACCGTTCCCTTCAAACTACCTTCTTGCTGGGAAATACCTACCCTCGGAGTTATCGCCGCACGATCAGAAGCATGAACCACACCCCCGGAACAAAACGCTGCAGACAATAGAACAAAACTGACAGGTCTTACAATTTTCAACATAAGAATCGTTTTTTGTTTATTAAATAGCTGTTACTATTATAAGACTTAAGGCATACTATTTTAGATCTCGTTTCTTATAATATTCACTCTTCTAAATCATTAATGTATAATTATAAATCCTCGGTTAACTACCACGAAAGCACTTCTTCATCGTTCTGGCGGAACTTATAATCATTAGACGCAGCAAATATAGCACTATTTTTAATTATAAAACAAAAAAGACTAATTTTTCGCATACGAATCTAAAACAACACCATCTAGTTATTAAAATATTTAACAAACAATCTTTCCAACCATAATCTTTTTTAGTATGGAGCTATGGACATCAAAGAGGTATATGGTTTGAAATTCAAACATAAAGTTAGTGTATATGAGTAATAAACGGAGTTCCGCCAGAACTACGTACTTAATAGAAGCTTGATTAATATTAAGGCACTTATTCCATTTATTCCTTTATAACCACTATTTATCATGAAAAAGTTGTTATCTTCGTCCCTTGTAATAACTAATTATTAAATTATGAAAAAGAAAAGCTTAACTTTATTACTAGCGACTACGGTGGCAAGTAGTATCCTATTTTCGTCCTGTATAGGATCTTTTGGTTTAACAAACAAACTTTTAACGTGGAATAGAAGCATCGACAGTAAGTTTGTTAATGAGCTAGTGTTCATTGCTTTCTGGATTGTCCCGGTTTACGAGATTTCCGCTTTGGCTGATGTCCTTGTGATCAACTCTATCGAATTTTGGAGCGGAAGTAATCCTGTAGCAGATGTAGGTAACGTTAAAACAATCGATGGTAAAGACGGCGTTTATACCGTAGAAACAAAAGTTGACGGATACCATATCCAAAAGGAAGGCGACGAGAAAGCGCTTGACTTAGTTTTCAACGAAGCAGATCAAAGCTGGAATGTAGAGGCTGACGGTGAAAGCACAAAATTGTTAAAATTCAATGGCAATGACGAAGTTGTCATGTACCTACCGGACGGAAAAGAAATGAATGTCGAGTTAAGCCAATCTGGGGTTTTAGCATTCCAGCAAGTAGCTAACGGATATTCTTACTATGCAGCTAAATAATTGAAAATTGAGAATTGAGAATTGAAAATTAGAAGTGACTCTACGTAATTTTCAATTCTCAATTCTCAATTTTCAATTCCCCAGTGCTAATCTAAATAAAATACGATGAATATGAACTCTATCAAAAAAATGATGCTTTCCGGAGCATTAGGTTGCCTTATTTCCGGAATGGCTTATGCGGACGGTTCTTCACCCCAACCCGTAAAACCTTATTGGCAAGACATTCAAGTCGTAGCCGTAAACAAGGAAAAACCCAGAAGCTCCTTCATGAGTTATGCGGACCGAGAAACCGCCCTCACCTCTCGATTTGAGAAAAGCCCGTACTATTCCCTATTAAACGGTACTTGGAAATTTTTCTTTGTCGACTCTTACAAAGATCTTCCTCAAAATATCACAGATCCTTCCGTTAATACCTCTTCATGGGATGATATAACCGTTCCCGGAAACTGGGAAGTACAAGGACATGGCGTAGCCATTTATACGAATCATGGTTACGAGTTTAAACCAAGAAATCCCCAACCTCCGTTATTGCCGGAAGCGAATCCGGTTGGCGTATACCGCAGAGACATCGAGATACCCGCAAGTTGGGATAACCGGGATATTTATTTACACATCGGCGGAGCTAAATCCGGCCTTTACGTATATTTAAACGGGAAAGAAGTGGGTTATAGCGAGGATTCCAAAAATCCCGCCGAGTTCCTGATCAATAAATACCTGCAACCCGGAAAGAATGTGCTTACATTAAAGATATTCCGTTGGAGCACCGGTTCTTATTTGGAATGTCAGGATTTCTGGAGAATGAGCGGTATCGAACGTGACGTATTCCTTTGGTCTCAACCCAAGGCCAATATTCAAGATTTCCGTGTCGTCTCAACCTTGGACGATACGTATACGAATGGAATCTTCAAACTGGCGGTAGACTTAAAGAATCATACCCAAGAAACGAAAAATTTAAATGTCGGATATGAGCTTTTGGACGCAAAAGGTAATCTTGTGACCTCCGAGGCTAATGATATATGGGTAAGTCCTGCAAGTCCTCAAACAGCATCTTTCGAGTATGATTTAAAGAACGTAGCCCCTTGGAGTGCCGAGCATCCGAATCTATACAAATTATTGATGACGATAAAAGAAGAGGGTAAGGTAATCGAGGTAGTTCCATTCAACGTTGGTTTCCGCCGGTTCGAGATGAAGCAAATTGACCAAGTAGCGGAAGACGGAAAACCTTATACGGTCTTATTGTTCAATGGGCAACCGGTTAAGTTCAAGGGTGTCAATATTCATGAGCATAACCCGGAAACCGGACATTACGTAACCGAGGAACTCATGCGTAAGGATTTCGAGCTGATGAAGCAAAACAATATCAACGCTGTCCGCCTATGCCACTATCCGCAAGACCGTAAATTCTATGAACTCTGCGACGAATACGGATTGTATGTTTACGATGAAGCGAATATCGAGTCTCACGGTATGTATTACAGCCTGAAAAAAGGCGGCACTTTGGGTAATAATCCGGAATGGCTGATCCCGCATATGGACCGTACGATGAATATGTACGAACGAAACAAGAATTATCCGAGCGTTACTTTCTGGTCACTCGGAAACGAGGCTGGAAACGGATACAACTTCTATCAAACTTATTTATATCTGAAAGACAAGGAAATAAATAGCATGAATCGTCCGGTGAACTATGAACGTGCCCTTTGGGAATGGAATACGGATATGTACGTACCTCAATACCCGAGCGCTGAATGGCTAGAGGAAATCGGGCGTAAGGGTAGTGATCGTCCGGTAGCTCCTTCGGAGTATTCACATGCGATGGGAAACTCTTCCGGCAACTTATGGGATCAATGGAAAGCTATCTATAAATACCCGAACCTGCAAGGCGGATTCATCTGGGACTGGGTGGACCAAGGTATCTTGGAAAAAGATAAGAATGGACGTGAATATTATACCTATGGTGGTGACTATGGAGTAAACGCCCCTAGTGACGGAAACTTCCTTTGCAACGGTATAGTAAACCCAGATCGTACCCCGCATCCCGCTATGGCAGAGGTTAAATACGCCCATCAAAATATCGGGTTTGAGGCGATCGATTTAGCGAACGGTTTATTCCGCGTCACGAACCGTTTTTATTTCACGAACCTAAAGAAATATATGGTCCACTATAGCGTAACAGCCAATAATAAAGTTGTACGCTCCGGTAAAGTCTCTTTGGACATAGAACCCCAAGCTTCTAAGGAATTTACGGTTCCCGTAGGCAACTTAAAGCCACAAGCCGGTACGGAATATTTCGTAAACTTCAACGTAACGACCGTAGAAAAAGAGCCGTTAATCCCTATCGGACACGAAATCGCTTGCGATCAATTCCGCTTACCGATCGAAAGCCCCAAGAAGGCGTTTAAGACCAGCGGCCCTAAATTAACGGTTTCGACAAATGGAGATAACTTATCGGCATCCTCCTCAAAGGTAAACTTCATGTTTAACAAGAAGACAGGAATCGTTACTTCTTATAAAGTGGATGGTACGGAATATTTCAGCGAGGGTTTCGGTATCCAACCGAACTTCTGGCGTGCGCCGACCGATAACGATTACGGAAACGGTATGCCAAAACGCTTGCAAGTCTGGAAGGAAAGCAGCAAGAACTTCAACGTGACAGACGCTACCGTCACTATGGATGGCAATAACGCCGTGGTTAACGTGAACTATTTATTGCCGGCAGGAAATCTATACATTGTTAATTATACGATCTATCCAAGCGGAGCTGTAAATGTGGCCGCCCGTTTCACATCCACGGATATGGATGCCGCCCAAACCGAGGTATCGGAATCTACTCGCACGGCAACTTTCACTCCGGGACGTGACGCCGCCCGTAAAGAGGCTTCCAAATTGAATGTTCCCCGTATCGGTGTTCGCTTCCGCTTACCGGCAAGCATGAATCAAGTGGAATATTTCGGACGAGGACCTGCTGAGAACTACTTGGATAGAAACGCCGGTAGTATGGTCGGCTTATATAAATCTACAGCCGAGGAATTATATTTCCCATATGTACGCCCGCAGGAAAACGGTCATCATACCGACACTCGTTGGGTATCACTTAGTACCGGCAAGAAAGGCTTGTTGATCCAAGCGGATAATACGATTGGCTTTAACGCTTTGCGTAATTCCATAGAGGATTTCGATGACGAGGAAGCGACTGGCCTATCCCGTCAATGGAGTAATTTCACACCAGAGCAAGTAGCGAATCATGATGAAGCCGCAGCAAAGAACGTATTACGTCGCCAGCATCATATCAACGATATCACGCCTCGCGACTTCGTTGAGGTTTGCGTCGACTTGAAACAACAAGGTGTAGCAGGTTATGATAGCTGGGGTTCACGTCCGGAACCAGCTTATACATTACCCGCAAACCGGGAATACAACTGGGGCTTTACCCTTATTCCGCTTAAATAAAGAAAAGTCATAACTTATCCATAACAAAGGGAGTGTATTAGGCTTAATCCAATACACTCCCTTTGTTTATACTACTGCAACGGCTTTGCAGTAACGTATCCTTATTTAATCACTTCCTTCAAGGTATTCTGTAAGTCTTCTCCAGTGATATTCTTGGCGATGATCACCCCATTCGGATCCAATAACACATTTGCCGGAATACCCCGTACCCCATAAAGAGCAGGGATCTCAGAATCCCAATATTTCAAGTCGGAAACGTGAGCCCAAGTCAGATGATCGTCTGCGATCGCTTTCTGCCATTTAGCCTTATCCTTGTCCAAGGATATACCTACGATCGTAAAGTTCTTATCCTTATATTGCTGGAAGGCATTTACCACGTTAGGGTTTTCCTTGCGACACGGGGGACACCAAGAGGCCCAAAAATCCAATAACACATATTTTCCCCTAAAGTCCGACAATGACACAGAAACTCCTGCAGTATCCGGCAAGGAAAACTCCGGAGCGACTTGTCCGATCTGTACGTGTTCTAATTGCTTGATAATACCGTCCAAGTCCTTCACATAAGGACTATTCGCCAATGCCGGGGAAATCTTCGCACGAGTCGCCTTCAAATCATCCAAAGATAATTGGTAGGTAAAATAACGATATAGATAGAACGCCGCCGCCGGAGAATCCGGATATTTCGAGATCAAACTGTCAATATCATACCCTTCCTCAAATACCTTCTCCGCATTTTCTTGAAAGATATCATTCACCGGCGAGTTCCGTACGGTGATGGTCTCCCCGTCATTCCCGATCTTGACATTCATATCCGTATTCTCCAAGAAAAGTTGAACCGGATAGTTCATGCTCTCGGTTGCCAAACCGAATAGTAAAGGCTGATCTACCTCACCCTTAAAGGTGAATTTCCCGTCTTTTACCTCTGCCGTATCCACGTCAAAGAACATTTTATTACGGAATGACTTCAAGTAAATCTTGCCGTCGGGCATATTCTCTACCTCACCATTGATAACATATCCTTTTGGAACTTCTTGGCAACCAACCACCAAAAGGCCGGCAAGCGCCATCATACAAAATTGCTTCATTTCTCTATTCTATTTATTGATTACTTAAACTCTGGGTGATGATAACGTCCCTTTTTCAACGAGATCGTCCCATATTCTATCGCACGCACCGGACAACGATGAATACAGGCAACGCACTGAACGCAAGTATCAGCCCATTCCGGTTTTCCGTCACCCGACAGGGAAATCGTACCGGTCGGACAGACCTTCGCACAGATACCGCAAGAGATACAGGTATCCGTAGCATAAAATCGGCTACTGCCTATCGCAAAGTGAGTAAATAACGGATAGACCATATAGCTCTTCAAAAGAGGGGCACTTCCCGCACAATACAAAGAGGGATTTTTCTTCTGCCGGATCGCCTCTACGATCTCGTCTACACGTTCCGGTGCTTTTTTCAGTTTTTCAGTCTCTACCTCCTTACTATCCACGTCGAAGCCGGGCATTAAGATATAATTGTTCGGCATTTGTATAGAGAATCCTCCGGTTAAGGTAATTCCCCGTCTCGCCAAGGTGCTCCGCATGATCCGATCCGTATATCCACAATCATCACCACAAGTACAGACGAAATAAACCTCTTGCCCTTTATATCCAGACAGGATCAACCGGGAAATAAAACGGGACACCAATACAGCCGGCCCCCAAGAATGGACAGGAAACACAAAAAACACTTTCTCCCTCTCCCTCAATGGATAAACATTCTCATCCTTACCCTCATTCAACGCATCGGCAATGGAAACCAACGGCTCATCGAAAGCCGTTCCTAACGCTTCCGCAACCCAACGGGAGTTTCCTGTCCCTGTAAAGTAGAATATCATGCGCTCATTTTTTAGATGCAAAAATACATAATATCCAAATATATACGCTATCTTTGTCTAGTTTAAGAAACCTAAAAAAACAAATCTTATGACAACGATGGAATTAAATTTACGGAAAAAATATCTCTATGACTTGATAAAAGGCATGGATGAGGAAAGATTATCGAAAGTGGAGACCTATATAAAACGTCTATGCCTTGCCAAGCAAAAGGAGAGTCTTTATCCTTGGGCACCAGACGAGGCTGAATTAACTTGTAAGATAGCTGAATCTGAAGTAGATTTCAACAATGGGGATTATTGTACGCAAAAAGCGCTGAAGAAAAAACTACAAAAAAAGTTGGCTTCATGGTAAAAGAAATCCAATGGTCTAAACATGCAGAAGAATCATTTACTGAAATATCAGATATTCGATACTAGGCAATCACCGGATAAACTGATGGATTTATTCAGATAAAATAACAAGGGATAGAAATGTAAGCGTCTTACAATTTATCCCTTGTTACTTTTCTGAATTATAGCGCAAATCAAATCTCAATATCCCAAATACCCGCCGAACGTTCTAATTCGACCAAGGCTGAGCTGTAATTAAACAGCGTCTCAATATACTGAGCTTGTACTTCATCGTAAGTACGCTGGGCGTCTAAGACTTCCAATAAAGAGACTTCTCCCCTATTATAGCTGTAAATCTTGCCATCCATCACCTCACGGGCTTGCCTTAAAAGCCCATCCTCATAATGATAAACTTGCTCGGCGAAAGATTGATAATTACGATATGCCTGCATCACCTCCGTCTGTACTTGCAAAAGAGCCTGCTTATATTGCGCTTCCGCTTGTTGCTCCCGATAACGAGCGGCACGAACCGTTCCCTTATTGAAATTAGAGAATTTCAAAGGAACAGCGATACCTGCCGTCACTCCGGTAAAAGGAGGTGCCGGGGCTTCCTCATTATAAACCCGGGCATTACGGCTTACGGCGATAGACAAATCCACATCCGTATTCCGCTCCCGGCGAGCTACTTTCAAGGCTCTAGCGGCCACTTCCTTGTTTTTTAAGGCGGCTACCAAATCCGTACGCCCCTCGCTTGCCGCCGTGATTAAGTCGGCAAGGATAAAATCCCGAGGCTCCGTACGTAACTCAGCCTCTGGGTGAAATAAAGTATCCGTACTGAAAGTCCCCGTCAAGAAGTTTAAGTTCGAGAAAGCATTCTTTAATTCCGCTCCGGCTTGCAGCAACTCGTTTCGTAAGACCCCGGCCTCTACCCGGCTCTGCGTAGCATCCACCTCACGGATTTGCCCCAATGAGAAACGGATACTGTCGCTCTCCGCCAATGTCCGGATATTCTCATAGGCATTCTCCTTTACCTTATACAACTCATGTTGCTTCAAGGCTTCCATATAAGCAATCGTAGCGTCTGCCCGGAGATTCCGGAAATAATCAGCCAACAAAGCCTCGGTCAACTCACTCTCGCTACGTGCCAATGAGATATTCGCACCCCGTTTTCCAAAAGAGAAAGTTTTGCTCAGTTCTACTTCAACACCTTCTCCCATTTGCAAGGAATTATTCTCATTATTGAAATAAGACACGGAAAGGTTCGGATCGTTAAACACCTTTGCCGCCGTTACCTCAGCCTTAGCGGCCGGCACATTCAATTTCTCCGACGCATACTCAAGGTTGCCTTCCGCAACCCGCTCCATATATTGCCGATACGTAAGCGGAACCATGGTCTGGGCATTCACGGATAAGCATCCGCAGAGTAACGACAGGATTATATATTTCTTCATATCTTCTAATCTAAACATAGTATATCTTTTTAATTCCACCTCCGGATTAAGCGTGCAGCTCTTTTTCCTCCGATACCGGCGTCAAATCCTTCCCCTCATAATGTTTCTCGATCATATAGTATAAAGCGGGAAGTACATAAAGCGTAATAACCGTAGCAAATAAAAGCCCGTAAACGATTACCGTAGCCAAGGGACGCTGCACGTCCGAACCGATACCTGTACTAACAGAGGCAGGAAGCAATCCCAAGACCGCAACCGTAGCCGTCATCAAGATCGGACGGAAACGGTGCTTAGTTCCCGTTATCACCGCATCTTTCAAATCTCGTTCCCTTGTACGTAAGTTATTGATATGGGAAATCATGATCACGCCATTTTGGATAGCGACACCGACCAAGGCAATAAAACCAACCGCCGAGGAAACATTCAATGTCATTCCCCGCACATTCAACGCCAACATACCACCAAACAAAGCCAAGGGAACGACACTCATCATCAAAGCCGCCTGCCGGAATTTACCGCAAGCCGCAAACAACAGAAGCAGCATCAGTCCCAACGCCAAAGGAACCACAGCCCCCAAACGGGCATACGCACGATGCTGGTTCTCGAACTGTCCGGCCCATTTCAAATGCACGGAATCATGATCGTATTTCACCTCTTTATCAATCAACGCATTCGCCTTATTCAAGAACGCTGTCAAGTCCACGCCACGTAAATTAACCCGTACCGTCAAGTGCCGCTTATTCATCTCACGAGTAATCGTACTGGCACCGGTTGTCATCTTAATCTCCGCTACTTGCGAAAGAGGAATCTTCGTTCCGGAACCGGTAGTCAACAATAGATTACCGATACGTTCGGGAGAATTGCGGCTAGCGTCATCGAAACGACAAATCACGTCATAACTTTTACTTCCGACAAATATCTGGGAAATAGAGGCTCCACCGATCGCTAACTCAATCAAATCGGCCACATCCGACACGTTCAAGCCATACTGGGCGATACGGGCACGATCCGCGATAATCTGCAATTGCGGCAACGGAGGCTCTTGATCTACCGCTACGTCGGCAGCACCCGGTATTTCCTTCAACACATTAGCGACTTGATCTGCGATATGGCGACTTTCCGTAATATCATCGCTATAGATCTTCAACGCCAAATCACTATGAGCCCCGGCGATCTGATCCATCACCATATCGATGATCGGCTGTGAAAAGCCGACCGAGTAGCCGGGCATAGTCTCCAACTTAGCTGCCATCTCCTCGATCAAATCCGCTTTCGTCTTACCGAACTCCCATGTACTATAGGGCTTCAATCCCACGCCACACTCCACATGGGAGAGTGAGAACGCTTCCGCCCCCTCATCATCGCGACCTACTTGGGTCATTACATATGAGACTTCCTTAAACTCTTTCAAAGTCTTCCGAAGCTCCGCCCCCATCTCCTTAGATTTCTCAATGGAAATACCCGGAGGAAGCTGTACCTGTATCCAGATCGCCCCCTCATCCAACGGAGGCAAGAAGTCTTTTCCTACGGTATAACTTAAAATCCCCGCTCCCAGCAATATCGCCAGTAACGGTACAATAACCCGTCTTGGCTTCTCCATCAATCGGACAATTTGTGAATGATAAGCCGTGGAAAGTTTCTCCAACCAACGATTATGGTAAATCTTTCCCGGCTTACGATACGCATAAAAGGCCAATCCCGGAATCAAGAACAAGGCCACGCACAAAGCGCCCAGCAAAGCATACCCTACGGTATAAGCCATCGGCGTAAACAATTTTTTCTCAATATGCTCAAAAGCGAACAAAGGAAGATAGGCCGTTATAATAATTAATGTAGAGAAAAAGATCGGGCGAGCCACCTCAGTCGTACGGCGCAAGATCGAATCCTCCGTCAATACCTCATCCGGATGCCGTTCCCTTTTCTTCAAGACCGTCTCCATCATCACGATCGCTCCGTCTACCAAAATACCGAAGTCTATAGCGCCTAAGGATAGTAGGTTCGCAGGAATATTCGTAACATGCATCAAGATAAAGGCAATCAATAGAGACAAGGGAATGGTTAAGGCCACCAACAAAGCGCCACGCCAACTCCCCAAGAATAAGATCAGTACTAAGACAACCAGTACCATCCCCTCGAACAACGTATGCGATACAGTATGCAAGGTCGTATTAACCAAATCCGTACGATCCATAAACGGATGGATACGGGTTCCCTCGGGAAGTGTCTCGTTATTTAGTTCGTCTACCGCCTTATGCACATCATCCAACACCCGGGACGGATTCTCCCCCCTGAGCATTTGCACGATGCCTTCCACGCCATCGGAATAATCACGGGTATCGTCCGTAAAACCTAAAACGCCCTTACGCTCCAAGTTTCCGTATTTCAGTTTACCGATATCATTCAAGTAGACCGGGACACCATTCACGGTCTTGATCACGATATGCCCCAAGTCTTCCAAGTCCTTAACCAGACCGATTCCACGGATCACATAACTCAAATCCCCCCGGCTTAACATACTACCACCGGCGTTCACGTTATTCTTCTCTATCTTTTCCGTAATATCCCCTAAGGTAATGTCATATTGCTCCATCTTATAAGGGTTCACCTCGATCTGATATTGGGTAGTGATACCGCCGTAATTACTTACATCCGCTACACCTGTAACCTGTTTCAGTCTCGGAATAATTACCCATTTATGCAAATCGGTCAACTCCCTCAAGTCTAAACGGTCACTTTCCACCACATAACGAAAGATCTCTCCCGTCGGCGAAGTCAAAGGATTTAAGCCGGGAACCGCATTATAAGGAAGCTCCACGTCTACCAACCGCTCTTGTACACGTTGCCGGGCCCAATAATCCTCAATACCATCATCAAAAACCAATACGACCGTAGATAAACCAAACGTATTCTTGCTACGCATTACGTTTAGTCCCGGCAGACCATTCATAGCCCGCTCGATCGGAATACTGATTTGTTGCTCGATCTCCTCGGCGGCCAATCCGGGAACTTGCGTCACGACTTGCACGGTGGTATCGGCGATATCCGGATAAGCATCTATCGCCAACCGCGTCCAAGAATAATAACCAACGATCGCTAAGAACAGAAATAACACGAACATCAGTCCTCGCCGATGTATCGCCAAGTAAATAATCCTTTTCATAATCCGTTAGCGTGCGTCAAGTAAATAAAACGCTCCCGTAGCTACGATCTCATCACCTACGTTCAAGCCGGATAAAACCACCGTCTTGCCATCTTCAGTAAGGCCGGTCTCGATCTTTTGTTTCCGGTAATCGTTATTCCCCAATTCCACCAATACGTACATATTCTCCTCTTCTTGCAAGATAGCAGAAGTCGGTATACGGATCACCTCCGCCTCACGGTCGCTCAACTTGACCGTGCCGTACATCTCCGGTTTCATCAAACGGGTACTGTTATCGCACTCGATCAAGACCTCCACCGAACGGGTATCGGGGTCCAGCATCTCGCTGATATGATAAATCTTTCCCGATATCGGTTTATCCGGCATGGCTACCAACCGGATTTCCACCTCATCCAAAGCCTGTATTAAACTCAAATCCTTCTCTTTTACATGGGCGACCACCCATACCTTTCTCAAATCGGCGATGACAGCTACAGGCTCGGCGTCCTCTTTCATATATTGCCCGATTACGATCCGATCTTTCACGACCTCACCGGCTATAGGCGAGCGAACGATCAATGGTTGCCCCAAAGCCATTTCATCCGGATTAATCTGAAAGACTTTCAATGCGGCGACCATATTCTCATAGTCTTTTTTCTTTAACTCGTAATTCACCTCGGCCTCTTCCAATTCCTTTTGGACACCAACCTTGTTTTTCATCAAGTCTTTCTCCCGATTCAAGCTTTTCAAGGCCAGTTCCATCTCTTGGCGAGCTTGGTAATAAGATTTCCCCGCCTCATAAACAGCGGGAGCGCTAATCTCGAAGATCGGACTACCCGGGGCCACTTTTTGCCCTAAGCGAACGAACGATTTCGTAATTCGCCCGCTTACCGGTGAAGCCACCTCCGCGTAATTAGAAGGAATCGCCTGTACGACCCCCGAGGTGGTAAACTCCATACGGTAAGGTTCCCGTTTAACCGTTTCCTTTGTCAACTTGGATAAAACAGGAGATTCGGAACCGATATGTATAATATCCCCTTTGAGTGTTACGGCATGCGCAGACTCATCCTCTTGCTTTTGGGTATGGCAAGAGCATAGTACTATCGCTGGAAGCAATAGTAAAAATATAGATTTCATATAAGATGCGTAAAATGTTTAGTATAAAAAGTGATTCTAATGCTTGATTCAAATTACTATACCAAACGAGGGAGGCGCACGGGATTCGCCACGCCGCACAAGACGCAAGACAACCTCTTTCTTTAGAAAGACGAGCACTACCATCAAAAGCGCCCAAGCCATAACCAAAGGTAAGTACGGAATTAACTCCATACACAATTCGGTCAGCTCTTCAATCGTATTAAACGCTACCGTACTATGCTCATGATGAGGCAAGCCATCGGCTCCCGGCAGATAGGGATGAGAGTGAGTGATACTATAGTTTAGGAAATGATGCGTATGGGTAAAGGCCGTGCCACCCACGTAGTAACTCATAAAGAGTACTACCAAGAGGGGTCTTAACCACTTCAAGCTACGCATTGTTTTCATTCGCCATCTGTTTACTCCGCAAAGTTATAAAAGAAACTGCCATTTCATTTGCAATAAGTCAAAATTTATTCCTTTATTTGCATACACTGAATAATAAACAGTCATATCAATGAAATAAACACTACTTTATGAGAAAAATCTTACTTGTTTGTGCGGCATTAGCCTGCATGACAGTCTCCCCTGTACCAGCTCAGGACGCTGCCGTAAAAAAAATCATCGAGATGGGTCAGAACGATAATCAAGTGATGCATCAGCTGGATATCCTTACAAACCGCTTTGGCGGACGTTTAATAGGTTCCGACGCTTATGAGAACGCCGCCGAGTGGATGGTGCGTGAGTTTAAGAGTTGGGGACTCGATGTCCAATTAGAAGAGGCCGGTACCGTCCCTGTCGGCTTTAATCGAGGACCTTGGTTCGGACGCTTGTTGAGCGACAACGGAATGATCCTGCATTTCGCCACCCCTTCCTACACTTCCGGAACGAAAGGCGTGCAACGTGGGCATGCGGTGATGGAGCCTCGTAACGACGAGGAGTTCCAGCAAATCAAAGGAAGATTGAATGGTGCTTGGGTTCTTATCTCAGGGAAAAATGTAGGTTGGCCTATCGACCGCTCCGCCTCGGGAGATTCCATCCGTGCGGAGATCAAGAAAGAGAACAACGAGATCATGAAGAAAAACAATGATCTAAGACGCCGCAACTGGGAAAACGGGGAGAAAAACGAGATGTTGCCTTATAAAGAATTCCCCGGATTATATTATAAGGAAATGTGCGAGGCCGGAGCTTTAGGTTTTATCCAATCCTCCACCGTACCTATCCGTGCGTTATACGACCGGAAAATGATGAACGACCCGAATACGAACTTCGACAATCTGCCGGAACTTCCGGATATCAAATTAGACGAGCATCAATTCGCGATCATCGAACAAATGGTGAAAGAGAGACGTACATTCGAACTAGAGTTCGATATTCGTAATCATTTTAAATTAGGCCCGGTTAAATACCATAATGTCGTAGCGTCTATCAAAGGCAGCAAATACCCGGACGAATATGTTATTATCAGCGGTCACCTAGATGCTTTCGACGTGGCTACCGGAGGCATCGATTGCGGTACTGGAATCGGACCGATGATGGAAGCCGCTCGCATGATCGCCAAATCCGGAGCCAAGCCTAAGCGCACGATCTTATTTATCGGATTCGCCGGTGAGGAATTTGGCTTATTAGGAGCACAAGCTTGGGTGAAAGCGCATAAGGATAAATTACCCAAAATCGCTAATTTGTTCAATCGTGACGGTGGCCCGGAACCTCCTGTCGGTATCTCCGTCCCTCAAGCCATGTATGATGATTTCGTGAAGATCAGCGAACCCATCCAAAAAATCCGTCCGGACTATCCTTTCGAGGTAAAAGTTCGTGAACCCCGTAAACGCCCGACACGCATGGGGGGAACAGACGCATCAGTTTTCGCCATCGAAGGTGTCCCCACATTAGGTTTCACCACAGAGGATTTCAAAGGATATGATTTTGATTACGGCGAAATCTGGCATACGGAACGGGATTTATACACAAAGAACATCCCCGAATACCAAGAACATACGGCTACGGTTACCGCTATCATAGCCCTCGGTGTAGCGAATCTGGATAAGCAATTATCAAGAGAAGGTTTATATACCGAAGAGTAGGTCAGCACGATCGCTATTATAAGGAGTTTACAATGCCTATTGTAAGCTCCTTATGATGGGCATCATAAAAGACTTACAATGCCCATTATAAGAAATAGAAAAAGGATATGCCCTAATAGGGCATATCCTTTTCTCATTCTAGGGTGAAAGATGGGGCTCGAACCCACGACCCTCGGAACCACAATCCGATGCTCTAACCAACTGAGCTACTCTCACCATATAAAAAAACCTTTCATTCTTCACAGACGCCTTGGTTCATAAAACCTTGTTTTATTCATAACAAGATTTTTATCTAAAAAACCACAATGGGTGAAAGATGGGGCTCGAACCCACGACCCTCGGAACCACAATCCGATGCTCTAACCAACTGAGCTACTCTCACCATATCCGCCTTTCAAAGGATTCCCCCTTTAAGACGGCGCAAAGATAGGTATAAATTCTGATTACACAAACCTTTTGCGAACTTTTTTATCCATCCACTTACTTATAGATCGCTTTCTTTCCCGCTAACAATGTGTTACGCATCAAAGAAATGATTGTCATAGGCCCTACGCCACCCGGAACCGGAGTGATATAGGAACATTTAGGAGCGACCTCGTTAAACAAGACATCTCCCGTTAACTTAAATCCGCTCTTGGTTACGCTGCTTGGCATACGGGTTGTTCCCACGTCAACGATCACGGCGCCTTCCTTCACCATATCCCCTTTCAAGAATTCAGGAACACCTAAAGCCACGATAATAATATCAGCAGACAAGCACATCTCCTTCAAGTTCTTAGAACGGCTATGGCATACGGTCACCGTACAATCGCCCGGATAAGATTTCTGCATCATCAAGGTAGCCATCGGCTTGCCGACAATATTGCTACGTCCCAAAACCACGCAATGCTTTCCTTGCGTCTCGATATGATAACGCTTCAATAATTCCAAGATACCGGCAGGCGTAGCCGATACGAAACAAGGCAAACCGATAGACATACGACCCACGTTAATCGGATGGAAACCGTCCACGTCTTTACGATAATCGATCGCCTCAATCACCTTCTGCTCGGATATATGTTTCGGAAGCGGAAGCTGTACGATAAAGCCATCCACATCCGGATCATTATTTAACTCATCGACCTTACGAAGCAATTCTTCCTCCGTAACATCCTCCTCAAAGCGAATTAAGGTAGACTTAAAACCAATCTCCTGACAAGTCTTGACTTTACTAGCCACATAAGTCTCGCTACCACCGTCATGGCCCACCAAAATAGCAGCCAAGTGAGGGATCTTACCTCCGGCAGCCTTGATCTGGGCTACCTCCTCAGCCATCTCCTTCTTCATCTGAGCGGAAACGGCCTTACCATCCAGCAATTGATAATGTTGTTCTTCCATATTATTGATTGTCTCCTGTTAATTAACGTCTGAACGAGGGCTTCATCGAAGGTAGCTTCATCTTCCCCGACTTCGCAGAAGTAAGCATACGCATCATCTTACGGGTCTCATCAAATTGCTTGATCAGCTTGTTCACCTCTTGGATGCTCGTACCGCTACCTTTAGCGATACGCTGACGGCGTGAGCCATTCAAGATAGCCGGGTTGCTGCGCTCATCCGGAGTCATCGAATAAATGATAGCCTCAATACTCTTGAACGCGTTATCATCGATATCCACATCTTTCAATGCCTTTCCTACACCCGGGATCATGGATGCCAACTCTTTCAAGTTACCCATCTTCTTGATCTGTTGGATCTGGGAGATAAAGTCGTTAAAATCGAACTGGTTCTTAGCGATCTTCTTCTGCAAACGTTTCGCTTCTTCCTCGTCATATTGCTCTTGCGCACGTTCCACCAAAGACACGATATCACCCATGCCTAAGATTCGATCCGCCATACGTTCAGGGTGGAAAATATCCAAGGCATCCATCTTCTCGCCCGTACCGACAAACTTAATCGGCTTATCAACAACCGTACGGATCGACAAAGCGGCACCACCACGGGTATCACCATCCAACTTCGTAAGTACGACGCCGTCGAAGTTCAGCCGCTCATTAAATTCCCTCGCGGTATTCACGGCATCCTGACCCGTCATGGCATCTACCACGAACAAGGTCTCATCCGGCTGGATAGCGCTCTTGATAGCGGCGATCTCGTTCATCATCTGCTCATCGATAGCCAAACGACCGGCGGTATCCACGATCACGACGTCATTGCCTTTAGCCCGTGCCTCGCGGATAGCGTTCATAGCGATCTCCACCGGATTCTTATTCTCCAATTCCATGTATACCGGAACACCTACCTGCTCTCCGACTACACGCAACTGCTCGATAGCTGCCGGACGATACACGTCGCAAGCGGCTAATAATGGTTTCTTATTTTTCTTGGTCTTTAATAAAGACGCTAGTTTACCAGTGAAAGTAGTCTTACCCGAACCTTGCAAACCGGACATCAATATAATGGCGGGATTTCCCTGCAAATTCACGTCGACTGCCGTACCTCCCATCAAGCTGGCCAACTCATCGTGAACAATCTTAACCATCAACTGACTAGGCTTAACCGATGTAAGCACGTTCTGTCCTAAAGCCTTCTCTTTTACCGTATCCGTAAAACTCTTGGCAACCTTATAATTGACGTCGGCATCCAACAACGCTTTACGCACATCCTTCAATGTTTCCGCCACATTGATCTCGGTAATCTTGCCTTCGCCCTTCAACAGTTTAAACGATCTGTCTAACCTTTCGCTTAAGTTCTCAAACATAATTCGTATGTGTATTTATATTATTTTCTACTGGATTAAGGGGCAAAGGTACGAAAAAGAGATGAGTATGCGATGAAAGCGATCTCGAAATTCTTCACTTCTCAACGTTTTAGTATACGGATCGAATTAAGAACCGCCAGCAAAGATACGCCTACATCCGCGAAAACAGCTTCCCAAAGCGTGGCAAAACCGAAGGCTCCCGCCACAAGGACTATCACCTTCACGCCAATAGATCCCACGATATTCTGACGGACGATATTCCGGGTAGCACGTCCGATAGAAATAGCTTCCGCTACTTTAGAGGGCTGGTCCGTTTGGATAACCACGTCCGCGCTCTCGATGGCCGCATCCGATCCCAATCCACCCATCGCAATACCGACATCACTTAAAGCCAGTACCGGCGCATCGTTCATCCCATCGCCCACAAAGGCAACCGACTTATCCGGCTCCGCCGTTAATCGCTCTATATAAGCGGCTTTATCCTCCGGCAGCAGATTACCATACGCTTTATCGACACCCAAACGCTCAGCGAATTGATTCACGATCTCTTGCTTATCCCCGGATAACAAGCAAATATCTTTAACATCCAAATCCTTTAACCGACGAATCGCATCCACGGCATCCTTCTTCAAGGTATCCGAAAGGAGAAGATGCCCCGCATATTTCCCATCGATCGCACAAACCACCACGGTAGAAACACTATCGGATAATTCCTTCGGGACAGGAATATCACGTTCGGCCAATAAACGAATGTTACCGACAAGCACCTGCCGACCGTTCACGATAGCCTCGACACCATGCCCTGCCAATTCCCGCATGTCAGTGATTTCCATCGGCACGCTATCTTGTTTTTCCGCATAGCGAACTACAGCCTGCGCTACCGGATGGGTACTTTTCCGCTCTACTGATAACAAAATACTCAAAAGATCAGAAACCGGGATCTCCGTGCTTTCCACCGTTGTGACCTCAAAACGCCCGGTAGTCAATGTACCGGTCTTATCGAACGCTACCGTATTTACCCGTGTGATCGCATCTAAATAATTACCGCCCTTAAATAATATCCCGGCACGAGAAGCGGCGCCTATACCACCGAAATACCCGAGCGGAACACTTATAACCAAGGCACAAGGACAAGAAATAACCAAGAAAACCAATCCCCTATATAACCAATCCGAGAAAACATACTGGAAAGAAGGCGTCACCATCCCTACCAAAGCAGGAACCGACACGATTAGAAACGACAGAAGAATCACGATTGGGGTATAAATCCGTGCGAAACGCCGAATAAACAATTCCGCCGGCGCTTTCCGCTCCGAGGCATCTTTCACCAAAGCCAAAATACGGGCCAAGGCACTTTGCTCGTACGGCCGATTCACTTGTATACGTACCGCCTGCCCCTGCACGATCATTCCGGCAAGCACCTCCTCACCCTCACGGATAGAACGAGGCATACTTTCCCCGGTTAATGCCGAGGTATCGAACTGTGCCTCGGCTTCCAATAAAACGCCATCCAAAGGCACACGTCCGCCGGGCTTCACCTCGATCCGCTCGCCTACTTTCACATCCTTCGGAGATACATTCATATATGTACCCGTCCGCCATACATCCGTTCGTTCCGGCCGGACATCTAATAAGTCACTGATATTCTTCGAAGCTTTATTCACGGCTAGAAGTTGCAACCTCTCTCCTACCGTATAGAAAAGCATCACGGCTACGGCCTCGGGATACTCCCCAATACAAAACGCCCCGATCGAGGCGATCGCCATTAACGAGAACTCACTAAAAAAGTCTTTCCGCAAAGCCGCTTCCCAAGCTTCTCGCATAACAGGAAGTCCTACCGGCAAAAAAGCGACCAGAAACCAAATAGCCTCTATCCAAGACTCAGCAAACCAACTTATCCCCGAGTACTTCCCGATAAGTCCTATCACCAACAAAACGAAAGAAACCGTCGGCATCCATAAACCGGAACTTCCGTGCGAATGGCAATGTTCACATCCACATGTTGTACTCATAATCTTATCTATTTTAATTATTTACTTCTTGATTACGGTACAAAGGTAAGAGAAGGGAGTTGCAACTTGATTGCAAATTATCAGGGTTTCTGAAAACGTCGCTTATTACACAATGGGCAAACACCCTTTACCGTATAATTAATGGTATCCATTATATATCCTTCCGGCAATTGAGCGACCGGGATCTTGATATTATTTAAACAAGAGGTTTTACGGCATACCTCGCAGAAAAAATGAATATGCCTATCACCCACTGGGCATGTCTCCGAACGGCTCTGGCATATCTCATATTTTATAGAGCCACTACCATCTTCGAAAGAATGGATCGCATGATGTTCCAATAACAAGGCCAATGAACGGGAAATGGTCGATTTATCCAACGTCTCCAACTCCGCCTCCAATTCGAACAGGGAAGCCGGGCTGGTTCGTTCTGATAATTTTTGCAAGACAAGGATCCGTGCGGCAGTAGGCCGTACTCCTTTTCCTACCAACATATCTTCACATTGCTTCGTGGACATGAGTTACCTTTCTTATTTGATTACAATACAAAAATACGAACAATTTCCCAATATTCACAGTTCAAAAAAACACGTACATGTTTTTCAGAATTCACGTACGTGTTTTCGAAAAAAGACGTACGTGTTTTTTTCCCCTCATATACTTATATTCTCTTATTTTGCCAAGAGGCTTTCTTTAAATAGATTACGCTAGCGACGAGCAATCCACTATAGTAAATAGCCTCTGTCAAGAAGCATACGGCTACCGACAAACGCAAACGTATCCCCGCGACATATACAAAAAGCACATACAGAATCAATACCGCCGCTTCCATAAAAAGCGCAGAACGTGTATTTCCCGTACCCGACACCCCGTTGAACGCCACATTAGCTACCGATCCGATCAATAAAGAACCGACAATCACGTAGACGGATGGAACCGAGGCCGCCACTAATGAAGCGTCATTCGTATAAACAGACACGACCCATCCCGGCATCAAACTGACAATAGCGGCAAACACGACCATAATGCCCAACGATAACTTACAGATCTTCCTGATAGTCGGCATAACTTGATTGATCGCTCCCGCCCCGATACTATTACTCACGAACGTGTTTGTCGTGGTCGCTAAGGAATTAACGGGAATCAACATCACGACGTAAATACTACGTACGATATTCGCCACCGCCAACTCCCGTTGCCCCAAATGCTCCACAGCGATAAAGAACATAAACCAAGTAGCGATAGACAAGAAATATTGCAGCATCGTGAACACGGAAATATCCAGCACCCGTTTCAACAAGCCAAAATCGAAAGAACGAATCTGGTTAAGCGCATATTTACGTATATCTACGGTAAGTCTCGTGTAAACCACGAAAAAGAGAATCGATACCGCCTCGGCTATGACGGAAGCGATAGCCGCCCCTTGAATGCCCATCTTTGGGAATCCGGCATGTCCGAAAATCAAAAGATAATCCAGTAAGACATTCGTCATTGCCATCAAGACAGCGTTCAATGTCAACACCTTTGTACGGGTAATACCAATAAAAAGAGCCCGGAACATCACGTTCACGAAAGAGAAGAAGAAGCCAAACACACGCCAATCCAAAAATTCCTCCGTGGCATTCAAGATAGCGTCCGAAGAAATCAATACACGCATCACATCTCCCGCGAAAAAACGAGAAAACAAGAACAATATAGCAGCCAGCGACAATAGGAAGAAAACGCCTTGTATCATGACAGGCCCTATCTGGTCATAACGTCCCTCTCCGTTTCTACGGCCAATCACGATTTGAGATCCCGTACTAAAACCAAAGGCGATCGTAAAAGCGCAGATATAATAAAGTCCTCCCATAGCGGAAGCCCCCAACTCGACTTCACCAACCCTACCTAGAAAAGCCGTATCAGTCACGTTTATCACGTTTTGCGCCAACAAGCTCAAAAAGATCGGGTAGCTAACATTCCATATATTCCTGTTCGTGTACATAACTCGCTTATTACTTAAATTTATGAAGATAAAAAAAGCCCGCCGCATCCCGACGAGCTTTTCTTATGATTAGAGATCTCTACAAAGCCTAGCGTCTGCTATATCAACTTATTTGTCGCCGTATCGGGAAATACCACGGAAGGCTTGAATGTTTTCGCCTCCTCGAAATCCATCATGGCATACGACATAACGATTATAATATCTCCGGGTTGAGCCTTACGGGCAGCCGCTCCGTTCAAGCAAACCACTCCCGAGCCACGTTCGCCCTTGATAATATACGTCTCAAAACGTTCTCCGTTATTATTATTCACGATCGAGACCTTCTCGTTCGCGATCAAATTAGCGGCGTCCAACAAATCCTCGTCGATAGTGATGCTACCGATATAGTTTAAGTTAGCTTCCGTTACCGTTACCCGGTGAATTTTTGACTTTACTACCTCTATAAACATGTATGACTTATAATTAGTATTTGATATTGTCGATCAAACGTACCTCTCCGCAATATACCGTGATGCAACCTACCGGATAATCGGTATCCGACCAGTTCTTGATAGACTCTAACGTATTGCCATCTACGATCTCGTAATACTCAACTTCCATGACAGGATCGCTATTAATCGTATTGACAACATAGTCAATCACTTCTTGTACGCTTTTTCCGGGCACAAAGGTAGTACTTTCTTTTAACGTACGAGCAATTAACGGAGCTTTTTGACGTTGTTCCGGTGTCAAACGGGTATTCCGGCTACTCAAGGCCAAGCCATCGCCCTCACGAACGATCGGACAAGCATTGATCGTTACAGGGATATTCAATTGTTTCACCATCGCCCGGATCACAGCGATCTGCTGGAAATCCTTTTCTCCGAAATAAGCGTTATCCGGCTCCACGATATAGAACAATTTACTTACCACCTGCGCTACACCGTTAAAATGCCCCGGACGCTTAGCGCCTTCCATTACCTCAGATACCGTTCCCAAATCAAACGTACGGGTATCTGGCTCCGGATACATCTCTTCTACAGAGGGAGCGAATACATAGTCACAGCCGGCAGATTCTAATAACACACAATCAGCCTCCAACGTACGGGGATACGTTTCCAAGTCGTGTTTGTCATTAAATTGGGTTGGATTTACAAAAACACTGACTACACATACATCATTGTTTTTCACGCAATGTTGTACCAAGCTAAGATGTCCATTATGCAGTGCTCCCATGGTAGGAACAAAGCCAATTTTCTTATTATCCTGCTTTGCCTCAGCAAGATAAGCCTTCAAATCTTTAATACTATTTACTATTTTCATCAGATAGATGCTTAATTGACGGTGCAAAGCAACTAAATAATTACCGTAAATAAAAGATTTTTCGTATCTTTGTAGCGTCTTTATAAAACTAGTTTACAGAATGGATGCAAAAAAAATCTTGTTTATAGCCCAAGAAATCACTCCCTACCTTCCCGAATCCGAGATCGCGACAATATGTAGAAATTTGCCGCAAGGAATTCAGGAGCGTGGTCGCGAAATCAGGACATTCATGCCAAAATTCGGAAATATCAACGAGCGCCGCAATCAGTTGCACGAGGTTATCCGTCTGTCTGGTATGAATCTTATTATTGACGACACGGACCATCCTCTGATCATTAAGGTAGCATCCATTCAATCGGCCCGGATGCAGGTTTACTTTATTGACAACGAGGATTTCTTCCAACGGAAATCCACGGTCAGCGATGAGAATGGAAATGAGTATGAAGATAATGACGATCGTTCGATCTTCTATGTACGCGGAGTATTGGAAACCGTAAAAAAATTGCGTTGGATTCCTGATGTAATCCATTGCCATGGCTGGATGTCAGCGTTAACGGCTCTTTACATCAAGAGAATGTATGCCGATGACCCGTGCCTGCGTAACGCGAAAATCGTTTATTCGATCTACAACGATGACTTCAAGAACCCGCTAAACAAAGATTTCGCGACAAAACTGAAGGCGGACGGAGCCAAAGAAGCTGACTTGAAGTTAATCAAGGCAGATACAAGTTTTGTGGCCTTAACCAAATTAGCGATTGATTTCGCTGATGGTGTAATCCAAGGTAGCGAGACGATCAATCAAGAAGTCCTTGATTATATCTCTGCCAAGAAAGATACTCCTTTCCTTCCCTATCAGTCACCGGAAACTTATATGGACGAGTTCAATAAGTTCTACGACGTGGTATTGGATTCTAACACGAAATAATAAATGTAGTAATGAAAATCAAGCTTTTAATACTTGGACTTGGCCTTGGTGCTAGCATTTTGGCCGGGTGTAATGATGATTTTAGTTCGATAGGAACAAGTATTCAGCCAGGCGACGATACAATTGCAGTATATATGGACACGTTCCAGATACAAGCCACTACGGTGCAATTAGATTCTATTTACGCAAGGTCTACTAGCGCCCAGTTGGGTGAACTCTACGATCCGCTGTATGGTAACCTTGTATCGGATTATATGTGCCAATTCTATTGTCCGAGTGATTTTCAATTTGCGCATACACCTTATGAGGGAAAAATTGATTCGGTGGAATTCAATATATATTATAATGGTTCCAATAAAAACGGTGTATGGGTAGGAGACTCCTTGGCGCCTATGCGTGCGGAGATCTTTAAAATTACAAGTCCATTACAAAAGAATTTTTATACAAATATTGACCCTAAGCAATATTGCAATATGCAAGAGTCAATGGGTGCTCAAGCTTATACAGCTTATAACACAAGTATATCCGACTCCCTTAGAAACTCTGATGGTTACAGCCCTCATGTAAGCATTAAAATGCCTACTGAGTTCGGACAAAAATTTTATGATGAAACGATTAATAATCCGGGTACATTCAAGAATCAAGAAACTTTCAATGAGTTTTTCCCGGGGCTTTATGTAACAACTACCTTCGGTAGTGGTAATATATTGTCCGTGGCTAGCTCTGTCCTTAAGATATATTATAATTATGCGGTTAAAAGCACAGCAGGAAAAGACTCTTTAATAACCACGTGGGAAGCTTTCTCCGTCACTAAAGAGGTTATTCAGCTAAGTCGTTTCAAAAATACGGATATGAGTCAATTGCTACAACCGAACGACAGCTATGCATTCTTTAAGACTCCTGCCGGCGTTTGTACACGCATTGTTCTTCCGACAAAGGAAATCACTCCGATCATGAAAGAGCGTATCGTGAATAATTTACCACTCGAGTTAAAAGCGATGCCGCAAGAAGATTGGCAATATGCATTGGCTCCTCCTCCTTATCTATTAATATTGCCAGAGGATTCGGTAAAAAGTTTCTTTGAGGGCAACCAGATAAACAATAATGTAACCTCGTTTTTATCGGAAGCTTACAATGAGACGACTCGCACTTACTCTTTCCCGAATCTCGCCAATTTATTGAAATATCAGATAGAGAAAGATCCGGATAAAGATATGGCGTTACTTATCATACCGGTTGATTGGACTTATACCCAAAGTAACAATTATGGTAGCGTACAAACAATCACAACCGCAATCACGAACTATTTGGCCCCTTCAGGAGTAAAAATACGGAAAGATGAAGAAGTAATGAAAATCGGTATCACTTCATGTAAATATGCCAGATAATAAAAAGTATTCATACAAAAAAAGCGAGAAGAAGAACATCTCGCTTTTTTTATGCACTGTTCCAAAGCAAAAAATAACGGGCCCCCTAAAGGACCCGTCACTCTCCAAAAATAGTCTAGTCAAATCAATTAACGACTTATTTCTTCGCCGCCTTCTTTTTTAATTTATCTAATTCTTTCTGTAGACTCTCGATCTCCTCTCCTTGATTCTTAATCGTAGAAAGCAATGAATTCAATTCCTCATTCTCTATGTTTTCCGGGAATTCCGCATTCACACGAACAATGAAATCGGAAAGAACATTCATATAGTTATTAAATGCGTCATACGGATTATCGTAAGGGCTAAAGCCTCCCTGTCCCATATGCTTTGTACTCATATAATAGAAATGGTCACTGCTCTGCAGATAGTACCAGTCCTGACGGATACGACGAGTCTGAGACAAACGAACACGCTCACCGATCTCGTTAATCTTACGGAATGCTTCCTGCTGCAATACATTTCCTAACCAAGAACTACAATCTCTCTCCTCATCTACCCAAGAGATCGGATAAGGAACGGAGATAGAATCTACCGGCTTGATCAATGTAAATACTTCCGATGGAGTAGAGAAACTAATACCCTTATCTGCGGCAAAGCGAGGCAAAGCCTTGAAGAACTCAAAAATACCGGTTGAAGCTGGATGCAAAGATCCCAGCACCTCATAATTCATAAACAAATTAATGATTTGCTCTGAATCCGGAGTAGCAGCGATCCATGACATATACTTATCGGCTGTCAAAGGATACTCATTCCAACTATAATCACTGAAACGGTTCGATAAATCCTCGCTGAAACGGTCATTCTTCAATAATAAACTCAACTTCGGAGCTACGCAAGAAGAATACATATAGTTCGGACTCTTCCAACCTAAGATATGCTTAGCACCCTCCGTCAACATCCCCTTATAGCCCATCTCAGAAACCATAGCGGAAATATCATCCGAGTAAATCAACTCCGTATTACGGAACACTTTCGGTTTAACCCCGAATAAAGTCTTGATCTTATCTTCTTGCTTCTTTACTTGATGCTTGAACTCCTCCGGATCTCCCAAGGAAGAAAGAGAATGAGCATAAGTCTCAGACAAGAATTCCACATTCCCCGTAGCCGCCAATTCCTTAAAGCTATCGATCACTTCCGGAGTATAAATCTCCATCTGCTCCAACGCTACGCCGGAAATAGAGAACGCTACCTTAAACTTACCACCACTGGTCTTAATCATCTCCAAAATAGTCCGGTTTGCCGGCAAGTAACATTGTTCAGCTATACGATGGATAATCTCCTCATTCTGGAAATCATCGTAATAGTAATGGTCGTTACCTATATCGAAGAAGCGATATCTTTTTAAACGGAACGGCTGATGTATTTGAAAATAAAAGCAGATCGTTTTCATAATATTGTTTGTTTTATTTTTGTCTTGTCGTTAATTTATTTGTTACCTATCACATTGTCGTAAATACGACGAACCTTTTGTCCGGCATACTCCCATTTGATATTATCCACCTCTTTCTTACCTTCCACTTTCAAGAACTCATGCATGGCAGGATAAGTAATAATAGAATACATGGCATCCGCTAACGCCTCAATATCCCAATAATCCACCTTAATCGCATAATCCAAGATCTCGGCGCAACCGGATTGTTTAGAAATGATAGAGGGTACACCACATTGCATGGCTTCCAACGGAGAGATACCAAAAGGCTCGGAAACCGAAGGCATCACATATACATCACTGGCTTTCAACACCTCATAGACCTGCTTACCCTTCATAAATCCAGTAAAGTGGAAACGATCTGAAATATTACGTGCCGCAGCCAAACGAATCATTTGATCCATCATATCACCACTACCAGCCATCACGAAACGTGCATAAGGAGCCTTAGCCAAAACCTTTGCGGCAGCCTCAACGAAATATTCCGGCCCTTTCTGCATCGTGATACGACCTAAGAATGTAATAACCTTATCCTTTACACCCTTTTTATCTGGGATCGCTAAAATCTCAGGACTTAAAGGCTCTACGGCGTTATGTACGGTCGTTACCTTAGAGGGATCTTGATGATATTTCTCAATCACCGTCTGACGAGTCAAATTACTCACCGTTATGATATGGTCTGCATTGTCCATACCATTCTTCTCAATCGCATAGACATCCGGATTCACATTACCGCGACTACGATCGTAATCCGTAGCATGAACATGGATGACCAAAGGCTTACCACTCACATTTTTAGCGTGAATACCCGCCGGATAAGTCAACCAGTCGTGCGCATGGATGATATCATACTCTTCCGTACGAGCGATTACTCCCGCAACGATCGAATAGTTATTGATCTCTTCCAGAAGATTATCCGGATAACGTCCGGAAAACTCAAGGCACCCTAAATCAGTCACATGACGATAACTGAAATCCGCATAAATATGATCCCTGTACTTATAATACTGGTCAGCGTTCATTCCTGCTTTGGAAACCCGTTGCTGCACATATTCACGGTCAACATCCTTCCAAACAATCGGAACTTGGTTGACACCCACTATCTTTAGAAAGCTCTGGTCTTCATCGCCCCAGGGCTTCGGTATACAAAAAGTAATATCCATATCGGGCTGCATTGCCATGCCTCGTGTCAAACCGAAACTGGCCGTTCCTAAACCGCCCAAGATATGAGGAGGAAATTCCCATCCAAACATTAATGCTTTCATAATGGTACTTAGTTTTATTCGGCGTTATACTTCTTCAACAAATCCACAACACGGAGGATAGCCGCAACATTCATCGCAAAAGAGACAGCTCCACGTCCGGTAAACGGTGGGTTACCATCAAACAATTCCGGGATCGTCCCGATACAGTGTAATGACATCTCCTCCTCCAAGCTTATCAACATACGTTCAGCAAAAGCAACGCCACTCTTTCCGAATACACGCAAATAAGCTTCCAAATAGGCGCCTAACAACCACGGCCAAGCAGTACCTTGGTGATAAGCCAAATCTCGTTCATATTGCGGCCCCACATAATACGGGCGATATCCTTCGCTCTTCGGACTCAAGGAACGCAAGCCCTTCGGGGTAAGCAACTCTTTCGTCACGATATCCACCACGGCACGTTTCTGCATCCTCGTCAATGGGGAATAAGGCAATGCCACAGCGAAAATCATATTAGGCCGTACGCTCCAATCTACCGTAGAACCATTCACGGAATCGAACAAATAATTATACCCGTTCACAAAGGTTTCCGGGAACGATTTATCCATCGACTTGATAATCGGATCAATACCCTCGACAGGTACTCCCCCCATCAATTCCGTATAGAAACAAAGAGCATTATACCAAAGAGCGTTAAATTCCACTATATAACCGGAACGAGTTACGACAGGTTTTCCGTTTACGGTAGAATTCATCCAAGTAATCGCCTTATCTTTTCCATTAGCGAAAAGTAAACCATTCTCCATCAATTTCATATCGGGATGTTTCTGGTCCCGTATATAATCGATAACCTCTTTCACGAAATCGCCGTATAGCTCACGTGCCTTTTCAACGCCCTCATGTTTAGCATACTGTTGGATCGCCCAGATCGCCCATAAAAAGACATCCGGATGCTCGATCTCACGAATCACCGCATCGAAACGCCCATTCTCCATATACGCCCGCATCGCCGGCATCGCCGTATGCATGATCTTCTCAAAACGAACCGGATCATCGATAGACAACGTACTACCCGGAAGAGCTACGAACAAATCTCTCGCACGTACTTTAAACCATGGATAGCCCGCTAATAGATAAGCGTCGTCTTCCTTGGGACGAAAATAAAATTGCTGAGCGGAATTCTTCAAGCAATTGAAGAAGCTAGTACGAGGCGTACGAGCTACGACCTCATTCTCATACAGTGCCTTCAAGCGGGTAGTTGCCACTGCACTATCGCCAGCGCTGAAAATAATAGTCTCACCTTTTTTGATAGGGACCTCGAAATATCCGGGAACATACAAATCCTCCTGATAAGGATATCCCCTCTCTTGTTCTTTCGGATACTCGATGCCATTGTACCAATACGGCTCATACACAAATTTAACTTTCTTGTTAAATTGCATATACAGTTCCGGATAACCGGGATACATACATGTCTTGATTCCGTTTGTGACTTCCTCGTAAGATTGGTTCACGTTACCATTGGCTTGCGTTAAGTTCTTCACACTACGGAAAGCGAGGAAAGGACGGAAACGTAAGGTCGTAGCGGAATGAGCATCTTCCAACGTGTACTTGATCATGATACGATTCTCGTACATGGAAAACACTTTCTCTTTCGAGAAGATCACACCTCCTACACGGTAAAGCGTACGAGGTACTGTCTCTGAGCTATACTCGCGGATGTACTTATGTCCCTTGGGACTGAAATTATCACCTGCATATTTATGCAACCCAAGATTAAATTCGGCACCATGTTGAATTACCGTCTCATCAAAAGAAGACAGTAACACATGGTTGTCATCATCAATCGCAGGCACAGGCATAACGAGTAGTCCGTGGTATTTCCTGGTATTACAATCAACAACAGTAGTGCAGTGATAGGCTCCCAAACGGTTGGTTCGAAGCACCTCACGAGTCAGCGACTCTTCCAGGTTTATCATTACTGTTTTGTCAAATTTAAGATAACTCATATGTGTATTTGGGTTTTAAGTTACTTTCTTTAATATCAAAATGAAATTATTTTCGTTTCTGAGAATCAAAAGTATTATTTAATAACTAAAAAAACAAACTGTCTTTTATATTTATTTAGAAAAAAAGGCATCCTTCTTCTACGATAAACTTATAGATCAAGACTTTAAAAAGAAAGGTGCTCTAAAGGAGTGTTTTCAAACATATAAATTTTTGTTAAATCAATCCTATTATCATATTCATCAAAGCTCAAAATCAAGGTACAGCCCCCCGAAAACAAGCCTCGGTTTAGTCATAGGAAATGTTCTATTTTTCATTTTAAATCAATCTGAATATAAAAACAGATGCCTATAATGTTCCTGTGATTAAAATGCCTACCTTTGCGGAAATTTACAAACAATTTTTAATATGAGGAAGTTATTATATAATGTAGTAATTTTATTAAGTGCAATTCAAATGACACACGCAGCGAATAACCCTTTCTTCGGGAAGTTTAAAACACCGTTCGAGACCCCTCCTTTCGATAAGATCAAGATCGAGCATTATGAGCCCGCTTTCGACGAAGGAATCAAGCAAATGGAAAAAGAGGTGCAAGAGATCGCCAATAACCCGCAACCGGCTACTTTCGAGAATACGGTAGTAGCTCTGGAACGTAGCGGCAAATTATTGGAAACAGTCTCTTCTGTTTTTTTTAATGTATTAGGGGCAGAGGCTAACGACGAGATGATGGAAATCTCGCAACGTGTCTCCCCGAAGTTATCCCAAACCTCCAATAACATCTTCTTAAATGAGAAGCTACTTGCTCGGGTCAAATCAATCTATGATAAAAAAGAACAATTGAACCTTTCTACCGAGGATGCTAAATTGCTGGAAGACCTTTATGAGTCGTTTAAAGCGAATGGGGCTACGTTAAATAAAGATGACAAGGAAAAATACCGCAAGCTAAGTATGGACCTAAGCATGTTAACCTTGCAGTTCGATCAAAACGCCTTGAAAGATAAAAACCGGTTCGAATTACTAATAACGGACGAGAACGAACTATCCGGTTTACCCGAAAGTGCTCGTGACGCAGCGGCCATGTTAGCCAAAAGTAAAGATAAAGACGGATGGTTATTCAATCTCTCGGCTCCGAGTTACATTCCATTCATGCGTTATTCCGACAAGCGTGATTTGCGAGAGAAAATGTATCGTGAATACATGAGCGTAGGAAATAAAGGGGATGAGTTCGACAATAAGGACATTATCAAAAAGATCGTTAATATCCGCCTAGAGATCGCCCAGTTGATGGGATTCAAGAATTACGCCGAATATGCGCTGGAACACACAATGGCTAAAAACTCAGCGAACGTATACAAATTATTGAATCAGTTACTCGAAGCTTATAAACCGATAGCGATCAACGAATACAATGCGGTAGAAGGATTTGCGTTAGGTACAGAGAAAGAGAATATCACCGTTATGCCTTGGGACTGGAGTTATTATTCCGAGAAGTTACGGGATATCCGCTTCAAGGTAAACGACGAGATGACTCGCCCTTATTTCGAGTTAAGCAACGTAAAGAAAGGCGTATTCGGATTAGCTACCCAGCTCTACGGTATCACCTTTAAGGAAAACAAGAAAATCCCGGTTTATCATCCGGAAGTAGACGCTTACGAGGTATACGATGCCGATGGTAAGTTCCTTGCTATCCTTTATACGGACTTCTTCCCTCGTGACGGAAAACAATCCGGCGCTTGGATGAACAATATCAAGGCTCAATACAAAGATAAAGACGGAAAAGATAGCCGTCCTCAGATCGTTATCGTGATGAACTTTACCCGTCCGACAGACACGAAGCCCTCTTTGTTAAGTTTCGACGAGGTGAACACACTCTTGCATGAGTTCGGGCACTCCTTGCACGGCATGCTAGCGCAAGGAACATATTCCAGCCTTTCGGGAACCAGCGTTTATCGTGATTTCGTAGAATTACCTTCCCAGATCATGGAGAACTGGTTGACTGAAAAAGAGTTCTTAGATCAGATCGCCGTTCATTACCAGACCGGAGAGAAAATCCCGCAAGAGATGATACAAAGCTTGGTAAACGCCTCAAACTTCAACGCTGGCTACCTTTGCTGCCGCCAATTAAGCTTTGGCTTGCTGGATATGGCATGGCATACGTTGGAGCAACCTTTCGACGGTGACGTAGCGGCATTCGAGAAAAAAGCTTGGGCTCCGACCGTAATCATGCCGGAAGTACCGGAAGCCTTGATGGGCACAAGCTTCGGACATATCTTCTCCGGAGGATACGCGGCTGGCTATTACGGATATAAATGGGCCGAGGTATTAGACGCCGACGCTTTCTCCGTTTTCAAATCGAAAGGAATCTTCAACAAGGAGGTCGCGAAATCTTTCCGTGACAATATCTTATCCAAAGGTGGAACAGAAGATCCTGCCGTGTTATACAAGCGTTTCCGTGGACAAGAGCCTACGATAGACGCCTTATTAATCCGTAATGGTATTAAGAAGTAATAATTTACCGGGCGATAAGCCCGGTAAATCTAAATAATCACTACCTTTGTGTCTGGATTAAAAGACAAAAGAGTAAACAAATGTGCGAGAAAACAGAAAAACAGCACGAATTAGATAAACGTTACCTGCGAATGGCCGCTATCTGGGCCGAGAATTCGTACTGTAAACGACGCCAAGTGGGCGCATTATTAGTAAAAGATAAAATGATCATATCCGACGGATACAATGGAACACCCGCCGGTTTTGAAAATGTTTGCGAAGACGAGAACAATGTCACCAAGCCTTATGTTCTACATGCGGAGGCTAACGCCATCACAAAAGTGGCAGCCTCATCGAACAGCAGTAAAGGAGCGACCATTTATGTTACCTCCTCCCCTTGCATTGAATGCGCGAAATTAATCATACAATCCGGGATCAAGCGAGTGGTCTATTCCGAGAATTATCGAATAGCGGACGGCTGCGAATTATTGAAGCGTGCCGGTATCATAGTAGATTATATAGATTTGAACGAATAAATAAAACGTTTTTATGGATAAAAACAAAAGACTGACCGTATGGCTCCCGGTTATCATCGCAGCTAGTATCGCTTTAGGTATCTTTATTGGGAACCATTATTTATCTATCAGTCAAGGAAAAAAACGGTCCTACTCCAGCGGCAACAAGATAAATGCCATCTTGGACATTATCGACGAGCAATATGTTGACACGGTTAGCATGTCTAAGTTGGTAGAGAGTACGATCCCGAAAATATTCAGTGAATTAGACCCTCATTCTGTATATATCCCCGCGGAAGACGCTTCCGTGGTGAATGAGGAGCTGGAAGGTTCTTTCAGTGGTATTGGCGTATCATTTAATATGCAAACCGATACGATCCTAGTGATTAGCGTAATTAGCGGCGGTCCCGCAGAGAAAGCAGGTTTACTGCCCTTCGACCGGATCATCTCGATCAATGATTCTATTTTTTCCGGAAAGAAAAAGAACCAAGGAGAGATCATGAAGACACTTCGGGGCGCAAAGAACAGTACGGTGAAACTAGGCGTACAGCGAGGGAATTCTCCTGAGTTGCTCTATTTTGACGTAACCCGTGGAGATGTCCCTGTTAATTCGGTCGATGTTTCTTATGAGGCGGCTAAAGGTATAGGTTACATCAAGGTTAGCAAATTCGCCCGGAATACTTATAATGAGTTCATCACGGCGATCGCCAAGCTGAAACAAGCGGGCTGTACCTCTTTCGTGATCGACTTACGGGGTAATACCGGCGGATATATGGATGCCGCTATCAATATGATTAACGAGTTTATGCCGGAAGGACGCTTGATCGTCTACACGGAAGGTAAGTCGTTCCCCCGTTCCGACGTATACGCGAACGGAACCGGAACTTGTAAAGACGCCCCAATCGTAGTATTGACCGATGAGATCTCGGCTTCCGCCAGTGAAATATTCTCCGGAGCGATTCAAGATAACGACCGTGGTACGATTATCGGACGAAGAACGTATGGCAAAGGTCTGGTACAAACTCAAATGTCATTGAGCGACGGTTCAGAAATGCGATTGACCATCGCTCGTTATTACACGCCGTCCGGTCGCTGCATCCAGAAGAAATATGAGATGGGTAATACGGACGCTTACGACCAAGATATCTATAACCGATATATGCACGGCGAGTTTGACTCGGCCGATAGTATCAAGATGGATGATTCCTTAAAATACCAGACCGTAGGCGGACGTACCGTATACGGCGGGGGCGGTATCATGCCAGATATCTTTATCCCTCGTGATACGAGTGGCGTTACCTCTTACTACTCTAATGTGGTAAATAGCGGCGTGCTTTACCTGTATGCGCTCGAGTACTCAGACCGCCATCGGGAGAAACTAGGCTCATTCAAGACTTGGGAGGAATTATATAATTACTTGCAGCAACAACCGCTCCTTTCCGATTTCGTGAACTTCGCGGCTACCAAGGGCATCAAGAGACGTCCCACATTAATTAATATATCCGGCAAGTTAATCGAGAACCAATTGCAAGCGTATATCGTAAGGAATTTCTTCGACGAGGCGGGCTTCTACCCCATTTTCCTAAAAGATGACGTTACCTTATTACGTGCGATCAAGATCTTGCAAGAGGGAAAATCCGTGCCGAATGCGGAACTATTAAAACAATCAGCGAATGGAGACTTACACAGCCAAGCAGGCCCTACGAAAAGATATGGCCTCTCGAAAGAAAGAATATTCGAGGATTACCTTGTGCGAGCTATCGGATAAGATCATGAACCACTTGGAACAGACGGAACTGTTCCAAGCGGCTTCTTGTATCGCCCTTTATCACGCTATAGCGGGAGAAGTGCAGACCGCCGGCTTTATCGAGAAATGGTACCAAAAGAAAAAGCTTCTGTTGCCCTTGATCGTTGGTGATGATTTGAGATTGCTTCTTTACGAAGGACCGGAATCCTTAAAACCCGGACCTTTCGGGATATTAGAGCCTAAGGCGGACGGCATAGAAGTTCCAAAGAATGAGATCGACTTGATTATCGTGCCCGGAGTCGCCTTTGATAAAGACAAGAACCGCATGGGACGAGGAAGGGGATTCTACGACCGCCTTCTTTCCACGCTCAACGCTCCCAAGGTTGGCATATGCTTCGGGTTCCAGATGATACCGCAAGTCCCGGTAGAGCCACTCGACAAGAAAATGGATTACGTAATAACAGAAGACACCATCTATTGATCTCTCCGCAGAATATATACTTACTGGGTCAAGCCATATATACTTACCGGGACTGGGCAGTATATGTTACTTGACCCAGTAAGTAATATTGCGAATGGTAAAGCCACACTCAATGAAAAACGATATTGGTAATGACCGAGGCACCCGCGTAATCATTCAAGCTTTTCACCAACCGTTCCCGGCAAAGCGTCAACTCGCTACGAAGTACGGAGGAAGTCAATGAGACATGAAGCACCTTATCACGTACATATATATTACGTGTGTACTGCATGATCGTAGGCCCTAAAACTTCTCCCCACGCACGTTGGACCCGGATCTCCATCATTTTCTCGTACAACTCGGTATTATCCTCGAAAAAGTCACGAAGCACCTCACCCAATGTCTGTGTATTTCTTCTCTGCATCCTTATTCCTCCATAGGTTGTACCTCGCCACGTTCCACACGGAAGAGGGCATAGTCATGATTCATAGCCAATAAGATCTCATCCAGATACTTCCGGTTCGTATCCGTAATAAAAATCTGCCCGAAGCCATTCTCGCTGACCAGTTTGATGATCTGCTCCACACGGCTAGCGTCCAGCTTATCAAAAATATCATCCAACAGCAAGATAGGTGTAGTCTGTCCCCGTTTATTTAGGAAAGCGAACTGAGCGAGTTTCAAGGCGATCAGATACGTCTTATTCTGTCCTTGCGAACCAACCCGGCGAATCAGGTACCCGCCCAACGTCATTTCCAGCTCATCCTTATGGATACCGGAAGAGGTATAGCCCAATATACGATCCCGTTCCCGGCTCATCGCCAATTTACCGGCAAGCTCCGTTTCCTCCAATTGCGAGATATAATGTAGCCCTACCTCCTCGGCAGAGCCGCAGATCGTCTGGTAGTACTCATTAAAGATCGGGGTAAAATCCTCCACCAGTTTTTTCCGCTTCTCGTAAACGATTTGGCCGTACATACCCAGCTGCATCTCCAATACCTCATAAAGAGAGGCATCCATGCTCTGATCTTTCAGCAACGTATTCCGTTGGAGCAACGCTTTATTATATTGGATAAGCGCATGCAGATAAGGCTTGTCCTGCTGCGAGATGATTAAGTCCAGAAAACGGCGTCGCTCATCGCTTCCCCCCCGGATCAAGTCGGCATCAGCCGGAGAGACCATGACCAACGGTAATAGGCCGATATGCTCGGACAGCTTGTCGTACTCCTTCTTATTCCGTTTGAACTGTTTGCGTTGCCTACGCCGCATGGCACAGAAAATCTCCTCCTCACGTCCCTCATAATCATAGTTACCCTGCACCACGCAAAGATCTTGATCACTGTTTATTATCTGGCTATCAGGCGTATTGACATGACTCTTGCAAAACGAGAGATAATGAATAGCATCCAATAGATTCGTCTTCCCCATCCCGTTATTGCCGAAAAAGCAATTCATCTTGGGCGAGAAAATAACCTCGGACTGAAGTATATTTTTGTAATTGAGAACAGAAAGCTTCTTTAGTATCATCTAAACCGTATTAATCGTACAAAATTAAAAAATATACTTCTAAGTATAGATTATATCAGCAAAAAAAACTACTTTTGCGCTTTGAATCGCCAACCGTATGGTATGGCTTAAAATCAGCGATAAAATTAATAAATAACTATAACACATTATGGCTACTAAAGAAAAGGACACCAACAAGGAGTTAGAAGTAGAAGAGATTGTCTCCAAATCGGAGCAATTCATTGAAAACAATTCAAAGAAGATTATTTACGGTATAATAGCTGTCGCACTCGTTGTTGGAGCTGTTTTGGGAATCAAGCATGGTTATTTAGTTCCTCTGGAGAAAAAAGCCGCCGCCGCCATGTTCAAGGGCGAGCAATACTTCGCCAGAGATTCTTTCGCCTTGGCTTTAAACGGCAATGGAGCTGACTATGAAGGTTTCGAGGCTATCATCGACCAATATGGAAGCACGGACGCCGGAAACTTGGCGAAGGCTTACGCAGGTATCTGTTACTACAAGATGGGCGATACACAGAAGGCGCTCGATTTATTGAAATCTTTCAGCGGAAAGGACCAAATGGTATCTCCGGCGGTTACAGGCTTGATCGGTGATTGCTACGTGAACATGGGTAATACGAAAGAAGGAATCAGCTATTTCGAGAAAGCCGCTAAGGAGGCCGACAACGAGGTAATCAGCCCGATTTACTTGAAGAAGGCCGGTATCGCTTACGAGAACTTGAAAGAGTATGACAAGGCTGTAAAGGCTTACACGACTATCAAGGACAAGTATTACACTTCCATGGAGGCATCCGATATCGATAAGTATATCACCCGTGCTTCGGCAGGAAAATAAATAAACAGTATATTATATAGTATAACAGAGGATGTCTCGGTCAAACAAGGCATCCTCTTCTTTTAAAGAGACAAGTATGGCTACAGCTTATCAGAATTTATCCGAGTACGACTTCAACAGCGTACCTGATGCTTCAGAGATGAACATCGGCATCGTAGTTGCTGAATGGAACAAGAACATTACCGAGAAGTTATTGGAAGGTGCTTGCAACACGCTTGAAAAGCACGGGGTGAAACCGGAGAACATCGTAGTTAAACGAGTTCCGGGTAGTTTTGAACTGACTTTTGGAGCCAAAAGATTGGCCGAGACTAAAGAATTAGACGCTGTGATCGTTCTGGGATGCGTCGTAAGAGGCGATACGCCACATTTTGATTACGTTTGTTCCGGCGTTACGCAAGGCATTACAGAATTGAATTTAATGTACGATATTCCTTTCATTTTCGGCCTGTTAACTACCGACACCATGCAGCAATCCGAGGATCGTGCGGGAGGTAGATATGGCAATAAAGGGGACGAGGCAGCGGTTACCGCAATAAAAATGGTAAATTTTTCTGCCTAAACGCTTGCAGGTTTCAAAATAAATCGTACCTTTGCACTGCAATTAAGAACAAGGGGGCAGTTACCAGAGTGGCCAAATGGGGCTGACTGTAACTCAGCTGGCTTTCGCC